>Ga0310038_10000014_pt1 | contig 251933 bp, 215 predicted proteins | sample Sb_taG_6_FD_200461 | JGI IMG/M metagenome (GOLD analysis project Ga0310038, IMG submission 200461) | Peat soil microbial communities from Weissenstadt, Germany - Sb_50d_4_PS metaG (v2) (version 2) | ecosystem: Environmental > Terrestrial > Soil > Wetlands > Peat | place: Germany: Weissenstadt... | reverse complement strand
GCTTTACCTGCAATCGGCCGATCCCAAGACCGAGAAGATCGCCCATCTCTTCGAGGAGTACCGCAAGGAGCTGCGCAAGGCCAACGCCCTCGACTTCGACGACCTGCTGCTCGAAGCCATGCGTCTGCTCAAGGTCGCCGCGCCGGTGCGCGAATATTACAACCGCCGCTTCCAATATCTCCTTATCGACGAGTATCAGGACACCAACCGCCCGCAATACGAACTCATGCGCCTGCTTGCCGGGGATCGGCATAACGTCTGCGCCGTCGGCGACGAAGATCAGTCGATCTATTCCTGGCGCGGAGCCGACATCCGCAACATTCTCGAATTCGAAAAGGATTTTCCGGAGGCGAAAATCATCCGCCTGGAGCAGAACTACCGCTCCACGCAAAATATTCTGCAGGCCGCGTCGGCCGTGGTCGCCAACAATATCCGCCGCAAAGGCAAGAACCTGTGGACGTCGCGGCAGGGCGGCACCAAAATCGGCTACTACGAGGCTGCCGACGGCGAAAACGAAGCCCTGTTCGCCGCCGACCACATCGCCAAATATCTGCGCGAGGCCGGTCGTGCTGAAAACTCGCGCGGCGAAACTCCGCGCGCCGCCGTCCTCTACCGCACCAACTCCCAGTCGCGCCTGTTTGAAGAAGCCATGCGCCGCTACGGCATGAAATATCACGTGGTCGGCGGATTCTCCTTCTACGAGCGCTCCGAGATCAAAGACATGATCTCGTACCTCAAAGTCATCCAGAATCCCGACGACTCCATCTCGCTGCTGCGCGTGATCAACACCCCCGCCCGCGGCATCGGAAAAAGCACCATCGAGACCATCGAGCGTCTCGCGCTGGAGACAGGCTTGTCACTCTGGGGCGCGATTGGAGAAGCCGTCCGCCGCCAACTGTTACCGCCCCGCGCCCTGGCGTCGCTAAAGAACTTCCAGCAGCTGATCGAAGACGCACGTGCGATGCAGGCAGGAACCTTCGCCGAACAACTGGAAGAAAGTGTCCAAGAAGGTGTGGCGCGGACGTCCCTTCGACAAGCTCACGGCAGGTCCTCGCCCGCGTCTTCGGCGGGAGAAACGGACAGCAGCAGCGACCAAGCCCCCAGTCCCGAAGGGACGGCATTCATTAGTCCCGGACGTACGTCCGGGGTAAGCAGGGAAGACGAAGCGAGTCCCGTCAGGGACGGCACCGACTCTGCCGACGCTGAAGCGGAATCGAACGCCGACGACGCAACCGCCTTCGATCCAAACGAATTCGGCAACTTCTCATTTGACTTTGGTGCTGCGAATTCCGCGATTGCATCCGAAGTGGAGGCGGGACGCCCGCTCCCGGGCCCGCAAGATACCAGCGCTTCAATCCCCTCCACGTTCCCCACGCCCACCGTCTCCACCGCCGATCTCCTCAAATTCCTCATCGACCGCACCGGCTACATTAAGCTGCTCGAAGAGGAAGACACGCCCGAGGCCTACTCCCGCATCGAAAACCTCCGCGAACTGGTCAACGCTGCCGCCGATTCGCGTGACCGCGGCGAAACCCTCGACCAGTTCCTCGACCACGCTGCCTTGATCGCCGACGCCGACGATTACGACGAGCGCTCGCAGATCACGCTCATGAGCCTGCATGCCGCCAAGGGCCTGGAGTTCCCGTTGGTCTTCCTCAGCGGCCTGGAAGAAGGCCTGTTCCCCCACTCCCGCACCATGCTCCAGCCCGACGTCGTCGAAGAAGAGCGCCGCCTCTGCTATGTCGGCATGACACGGGCCATGGACCAGCTCATCCTCACCCGCGCCGTCTACCGTCGCCGCTACGGCACTAACCTCCCAGAGGCCAGCGTCCCGTCAAGATTTCTGGAAGAAGTCCCAATGCAGCTCATCGAAGAGCTAGGCGGCCGACGTCCATCTCGTGTGGGGATGGATCGTGTGGGGCGGACACTCCTGTCCGCCCAGTCGCGAAGCGACGACACTGTCTCGACCCACTACTCCTACGAGGAGGAGGACCAGAGTGCCGCCTGGCACGAATCACGTGGGGACAGCCGCCGGTTGTCCGTCGGGGCGAAGCCCCGAAGCACTCCGCCCGCCAAGCCCTACAACTCCATCGAAAACATCGCCGAGTTTTTCGCCAGCCGCGGCAAGAAGTTTACCCTCCCCAAATCCAAGCCCGAGGAGCCTACCGGCAAGCGCGGATTCCGCCCCGGCCAGAAGGTCCGCCACCCCAAATATGGCGAAGGCACCGTCTACCAGCGAGAAGGAGAAGGCGAAGAAGCCAAGATTACGGTACAATTCCCTCGCTTCGGATTAAAGAAGCTGGTGGAGAAGTATGCCCAGCTGGAGCGGGCCTAATTCCAGGCGTCACACTGGGAAGGCGGAGGCGTGCGCGCCGGTTTTCGCCGCCAAAGCCGCGAAGCGGCGTAAGAATGCAGCCCACGGCGTGAGCCGTGGGTACGAAGCCAGAAAGATTTCAGCCCCGTTGGGGCGAAAGAAACACCCTGGGGCGCATGCCGTCCCGGATAATCCGTACGACAGAAGAGGACGTTTACAGCATTCATGGCAAATACATCGAAACTCAGCAAGGAAGAACGCAAGAAAGCCAAACGCGCCGCTCGCAAGAAACGCAAGGCGGAAAAACCACTCAAGCCCCGCGATTACGCCCGCGGATCGAAGAAGCCCAAGGTGAAGAAGCTGGCTCGCGGCCAGTCGAAGCGGTAAGGCAGCAATTCGCATTAAGCACTTAGCATTTGGCCGAAGATCTTCCGAACCGTTGTCAGGGACTTTGACCGGCTGATGCTAAGTGCTAATGGCTGAAGGCTCGTTTTTTTCAGGAGAATAACCGCCGCTTGTCACAATCCCCGGAACCCGCCGCCACCATCCGCACTTCCGACAACCAGCTGTTCTGCTGCAAGTCCATCGACAAGCTGATCTCCGAATCCGAAGCTCCCGGCCAGCGCCTGCAAAAAACTCTTGGCCCGTGGTCGCTGACCGCGCTGGGCATTGGCGCCGTCATCGGTTCGGGCATCTTCGTGCTCACCGGCACCGCTGCGGCAGGCGAATATTTCCAGGCGCCTTCCATCCTGCACGCGCAGGTTCTCGACATCGTCGTGAACTTCTTGCGTGGCGGCGGTACCGCGCATGTTCTCATGCACGGACGCCCGCCGGCCGGACCCTCGATCGCAATCTCGTTTTTCCTCGTCGCTCTCGCCTGCAGCTTCGCCGGACTCTGCTACGCGGAACTGGCTTCGATGATTCCCATCGCCGGCAGCGCCTACACCTACTCTTACGCGACGCTCGGCGAAATTTTCGCCTGGATCATCGGCTGGGACCTCATCCTCGAATACGTGGTCAGCAATGTTGTCGTCGCCATCGGCTTCAGCGCTTACACCAAGGCGCAACTCAGTTCCTTCGGCATAAACCTGCCGGACAAGTGGTCCACGCCCGTCTGGGAATCCGGCCACTGGACGGGCTCCTACTTCAACATTCCCGCTTTCCTCATCATTTTTATTCTGACCGTTCTCCTGGTGCGCGGCATCCGTGAATCTGCCGAGGCCAATAACATCATGGTCGCCATCAAGATCGGCGCCATTCTGGTGTTCCTGATGGTCGGCGGCGCCCTGGTGAATCCCAGCAACTGGAAGCCATTTGCCCCTTCTGGATTCGGTGGCGTGGTCACGGGAGGAGCGATTGTCTTCTTCACCTACATTGGCTTCGATTCCGTTTCCACCGCGGCGGAGGAATCGCGCAACCCGCAGCGCGACTTGCCCATTGGCATCATCGCATCGCTGATTGTCTGCACCGTGCTCTACGTCGGCGTTTCCATCGTCCTGCTCGGCATGATGAAGTACACGACCTTCGTCTCCGGCGCTGCCGCTGAAGCTCCGGTGGCCTACGCCCTGCAAGCGCTTGGCGCCAGCCGCTGGTCGCGTTCCATCATCGTGATCGGAGCGCTCACCGGCATGATCTCTTCGCTGCTGGTCTTTCAATACGGCCAGGCCCGCGTCTGGTACGCCATGTCGCGCGACGGACTTTTCCCCAAGTTCTTCTCGAATATCCATCCCAGATTCAAAACGCCGCACTGGTCCACCTGGGTCGCGGGCTTTGCCGTTGGCATCCCCGGAGCCATCTTCGCCACCGAAGACGCCGCCGACCTCTCGAACATCGGCACGCTGTTCGCGTTTGCACTGGTGTCTCTTGGCGTGATCATCCTGCGCCGCACCCAGCCCGACCGCAAACGCATCTTCCGCGTCCCCATGGTGCCGTGGTTCCCGCTGATCTCCATCATCCTTTGCGGCGGCCTCATGACCGGACTCACTGTCATCACCTGGCTCCGCTTCGTAGTGTGGCTCGGCCTGGGCCTGCTGATTTATTACTTCTACAGCCGCCACCGCAGCGAGTTCGCGAAGAAGTAGCGGCTTAGCCATCAGCCATCAGCCATCAGCCAAAACGGTGCTGTAGGGGTCAGCTAAACCGCGCTGTGGTGCGTCCAAAAACCCCCCTGTCATCCTGAGCGAAGCAGATCGATGAGCGAAGCGAATCGGTCTGCGCAGTCGAAGGACCCCTGTACCTGTTTCGGCCACCACCGGCCTCGAAGCATTTCTTACCAATGCTTTCGACTGCCGCTTCTTCTCCGTGTCTCCGCGGTGGATTTTGCCTTTGCTGATGGCTGAAAGCTGATAGCTGATAGCTCCCTCGCAAATCTCCCCCCAAGAATCTACAATCGAGAAGTCATGTCCACAGCGCCCGACCGTCCGCCCTCGAGCTTTCTCCGCCTTCTCCCCAAGGCCGAGCTGCACCTACACCTTGAGGGCGCGATCGAACCGGCGACGCTGCTCGAACTCCGCCAGCGCCACGGCGACCGCGCCACTCAGGCCGAGGTCGACCAACTCTACCGCTACGCCGATTTCCCCGGCTTTCTGCTCGCCTTCAAGAACATCACCGAGCACCTCCGGACTCCCGAGGATTTTGAACTGATCACCTACCGCCTCATGCAGCGGCTGAAGGAAGAAAACGTCCTGCACGCTGAAGTTTACGTTTCGGTTGGAGTCTGCCTTTGGCGGCAGCAGGATTTCGCCGCGATTTTCGAAGGCCTCGACCGCGGACGCGCGCGCGGCGCGCGCGACTTCGGCATCTCGCTGCTCTGGATCTTCGACGCCGTGCGCCAGTTCGGCCTCGAAGCCGCGCAAAAAGTCTTCGAGCTCGCCCTGAGCTACCACGACCGCCAGGTCGTCGGCATCGGCATCGGCGGCGACGAGCAAAAGGCTCCGCCGGAACTGTTCCGCGACGCTTACGCCTGGGCTGCCGACCACGGCCTGCGCCTCACCGCCCACGCCGGCGAGACTGGCCCGCCCGAATCCATTTGGGGCGCGCTCAATCTGCGCGCCGAGCGCATCGGACACGGCCTCACCGCTCTCCATGACAACGACCTGCTGGAAGAACTCGCCCAGCGCCAGGTTCCGGTGGAAGTCTGCCTCACCAGCAACCAGCGCACCGGTCTCTGCCCCAACCTCAACGACCATCCCGCGAAGAGCTACTTCGATCACGGCATCATGATCACGCTCAATACGGATGATCCCGCCATGTTCGGCACGACGCTCGCTCGCGAGTACCAGCTGGCCCAGCAGACTTTCGGGTTCACCGATGAGCACTTGCGCGAACTGGCCCGCAACTCGTTCGAGGCGTCATTCCTCGCCGCGGAGAAAAAACTTGAGTTCCTGAATCTGTTCGACGCGGCCGCGGCGAGATAATTTCCAATTTTCAATTGCCAATTGACAATCAACAATCAGCCATGAAAACCGTGAAGATCTCTTTGGTCGCCACCATCGCGGCCCTGCTGGCTTGGCAGCTTCACATCCCGCAAAGGATCTGGCCTGCCCACCCCGCACTGGCAGACTTCCTGGCGGCACTGATTATCACTCTTGTAGTCCAGTTCTCCTGGTCCGACGCCAAGAAAGGACGCTGAAATGTCGCGGGACCGTGCGGACAATTTTCAATTGCCAATTTTCGATTGCCAAGTGCACCGCATCCGGATCCGCAGATGTAAAATCGGCAATTGGAAATTGGCAATCGGCAATTAGAATTGACCACTAGTCACTGCCCCCATGCCCGCCCGCCCCGTCCTCCAACTCGGCGATCCGCGCCTGCGCGAAGTCGCGCACCCGATCGAAGATCCCTCCACGCCCGAAGTCGCAGATCTTGTAAGAGACCTCGCCGATACCCTCGCCCACTGGCGCGCGACCACTGGTTACGGACGCGGCATCGCTGCACCTCAACTCGGCGTGCGTCAACGCGTCATCTTCCTGCAATTGCCGGGAGACGAGCCCTGGCCGCTCATCAACCCGGAGATCGTCGAACGCAGCGCAGAAAAAATTGTCGTTTGGGACGCCTGTCTCAGCTTCTTGTCTATTTTCATGCAGGTCGAGCGCCACCGCGACATCACGGTTCGTTATCAGGACCTCACGGGGCGAAGCCACGAAGTCCGCGCTGGCGACGACCGCAACCTCTCCGAACTGCTGCAGCACGAAATCGACCACCTCGACGGGATTCTCGCCGTCGACCGCATCACCGACATCAAAACCCTCTGCACCCGCGAAGAATTTGAAAAACGCTATCGGGACACCAGCCCATACGCCACTGCCTCGACGAAGTGATTGCAGCCTTCGGAATCAAAATTGTTGATATGCTTCGGAACAAGAGATGCTTGGTTAGCTATGGATAAGGGAATTCGACTCGAACTGCTTTGGCACGACGTTGACGTTTTCGAGATTCGCCTCGTCGCGTGGAATGGCTTATTTGGGGGCGGAGCCGATGTCTACCTAGCTATAGGCAGTCTGAAGGAGCGCGCTGAAAAGCTCGATGGGTTCCCGCGTAGTCCTGCAGACAACCGTGAGGTCATTTTCGGGGCCTTCGGTCCTGAATATGCTGGCGGAGCCGTCAGCTTGCGGTTCTTCTGCGGTGACGGAGCTGGCCATGCTTACGTCGACCTAAAGATCGAGTCAGACAGCCAGTCCGGACGCATGGTTCAATCGGTTGCAATGTCACTTAGCATTGAACCAGCCGCGGTGGATCTATTTGTGGACGAACTTCGTCGACTCGAGGACGAAAAAAAGGGCACCGCACGTCTCGGTGCAGTCTAGTGAACGCCGTGAAACATGACGAACAAGTGAGAACGAACTAACTGGCCACTGACCACTGCCAACTGTGCCTCAACACATCGGCATCGTCGCTTGCAGCACCGAGGGAGCAGCGCTCTGCTACCGCACCATCTCGCTCGAAGGTGCGCTGCTGCTCGGCCCGCATGATCATCCCGAAGTCTCGCTACACTCGCACTCGCTCGCGACATACATGCAGCGTATTTACGCCAACGATTGGGCGGGCGTGGCCGAACTTATGCTCTCGTCCGCGGAAAAGCTTGCACGAGCCGGCGCGGACTTCCTCATTTGTCCCGACAACACCATCCACCAGGCCTTCGACCTGATCGAGCACCGCTCGCCGCGTCCGTGGCTGCACATCGCGAGAGAAGTCGCGAAGGAGGCTCAGAGCCGCCAGTTCAAGCGCCTCGCCGTGCTCGGCACGCGTTACCTGATGGAAGGCCCGGTCTATCGCGAAGCGCTGCAAGCCGCCGGCATCGAGCACCGCATTCCCGGTCCCGAGCAGCGCGCACGCGTCGACCAGATCATCATGGACGAACTGGTCAATGCGCAGTTCCTGCCGCGCTCGCTGGCCTATCATGTGGAAGTGATCCGGTCATTGAAGGACGAGGGTTGCGACGCGGTTGTGCTGGGCTGCACCGAAATTCCGCTGCTGGTAGCGCCGGAATCGTCACCGCTGCCAACTTTGGATTCCACGCGCCTGCTAGCCCGGGCCGCAGTGCGCAAGGCGGTGGAGGACTAGCGTTCTAAGTGCGGACGCTTGTGTGGCGCGGGCACTCCTGCCCGCGAAGTTCGGAGGCAAAAGATATGAGACTTTCTGCTGCTCTTCTTTCGATTCTCCTTTTCACGACAATGGCGTTTTGCCAGGCGGATGCTGGCTATAAGCCGAAGGTAGGCTACGTACCTGATAAAACAACAGCCACTAAGATCGCCGAGGCCGTCCTGATTCCCGTGTACGGGGAAAAGCAAATCGAATCCGAGCGTCCCTTCACCGCTACCCTGAAGAACGATGTTTGGACAGTAGGGGGCACTCTACGTTGCACCGACGGCAAGGGCGGGGTAACGACTGAATGCGACGGGGGCGTCGCGATGGTGCGAATCTCCAAGAGGGATGCCCGCATACTGTATATGATTCACGGCCAGTGACTCCGAGCAGGCCGACGCGCGTCATCCGCAATTCTCCAGAACTTTTTCATTTCGAGCTAGCCGGAGCGAATGCGACGGCGACTCGAGAAACCTGCTGTTTTGACCTCGCCAATTTATGACTGTTGCAAATCGAGAAGACGATCACCCCCATCCTAAACGCCACCAGCTCAAATTCCGCCGGCTCCCCGGCAGCTACGCCATCGTCCGCCTCGCCCCAGACGTGCCCGTTCCCGACTGGGCCACCAAGGGTGACTTCACCTCGATCACCCGCACCGCCGACGAACTCTCCATCGTCTGCCCGGCGGATAACCTGCCAACGGACGTGCAGTCCACGCACCGCTGGATCTGCCTTAAGCTCGAAGGCCCGTTCGCATTTTCGCAGACCGGAGTGCTGCTCTCCTTCATCGAGCCGCTCTCATACAACGCCGTCCCCATCTTCGCCATTTCCACCTACGACACGGATTACGTTCTGATCCAAGAAGAATGGGCCGGAGCCACAATCAGCATACTGCAGCAAGCCGGCCACGAACTCTGGCCGCGCGACGAATCCTGGCGCAAGCTGATCGAATGAAGAGCTCTAGCCACAGGGCAGTGGGCACCATTCAGCCTGCAAAAATAGCCGAACGCTGCTGCAAACCCCGCACTGAGCTCGCGCCTGTGCTGTAATAGAAAAGCATTCCTGAACATGCCCTCTGCCCTTACAACCCTACGCCGCCGTGCCAAAGCGCTCCACCGCAACCTGCGCGGGGCAGCCATGGCCGCGCGCGCCCTGGCCTCGACCGACCATCCTCTGCTGGCGCACATCATTCCTATCCGCCGCTGCAATCTGAGTTGCACCTACTGCAACGAGTTCGACGATTTCTCGAAGCCGGTGCCCACGGAAGAGATGTTCCGCCGCATCGACAAGCTGGGCGCGCTGGGCACGGCGGTGGTCACGATTTCCGGCGGCGAGCCGCTGCTCCATCCCGAACTTGACGACGTGATCCGCCGCATCCGCAGGAACGGCATGATCGCCGGCCTGATCACCAACGGCTATCTGCTGGTAGCGGAACGCATTCAGCGCCTCAACCGCGCCGGACTGGAGTGGCTGCAGATCTCCATCGACAACGTCAATCCCGACGACGTTTCGAAAAAGAGCCTGAAAGTTCTCGACCGCAAACTCGAACTTCTCGCCGAACACGCCGACTTCCACGTGAACATCAACTCCGTGGTGGGCAGCGGCATCGCCAATCCCCAGGACGCCCTGACTATCGGCAAGAACGCCATCGCGCTGGGCTTCAGTTCGACCATCGGCATTCTTCACGACGGCAGCGGCCAGTTGCAGCCGCTGGGCGAGGAAGAGCGCCGCATCTACCACGAAATGAAATCGATGGAGAAGCGCAGCTTCACCCGCATCAACGCGTTTCAGGACAACATCGCGCAAGGCAAGCCCAACGATTGGCGCTGCCGGGCCGGTGCGCGGTATCTCTACATCTGCGAAGACGGGCTGGTGCACTACTGCTCGCAGCAGCGCGGCTATCCCGGAGTGCCGCTCGCAACCTACACCCGTGACGATCTTCGCCGCGAATATCTCACCGAGAAATCCTGCGCGCCGCACTGCACGGTTTCCTGCGTGCATCAGGTTTCGATCTTCGACAGTTGGCGCGCCCCACAGCATCCCTCGCCCGCGGCTGTGAACGCAAACGCGGGCGATCTGGTTCAAATCAAATAGTTTCACAGCTGCTCCGCGATCTCTCCGGAAATTCTCGGCGAACTCTGCGATTTGGTTCTGGGAGGTTCAAGAGCTCAAGCGCTGAGTGCGCGGAGAAAATCCGCAGAGCGCGCGGAGACTGCCTAAGTGGCTTGGAATCAGCGGACGATATCGCGGGATTTGCCGCAAGCCGTCGATTCGACCTGGCTGTCTGGGGCGCCCCCTTCACGAAAACGTAAACGTCACTGCTTGGGCTTTGCCGTGGGCGGCAGCAAACCATTTAGGCGCAGATACATGGCGGCCGAGCTGTAGTGGTCGGCCCAATCGTTGGTCAGGGCGATGAGGGCGAACGCGCGCGGACCCTTGTGGCCGTACACCTCCACCTCGTCGCTGAGTTTGGAGTCGTCCACTTTGGCCAGGGCCGTCGTGCAGAAGTCGAAGCTGGCTTTCAGAGCGGCGACCAACTTGTCTTTGCCATCCGATTCCTTCAGTCCCGTCGGGTTGACTTCAGCCACATCCCCGATCTTCGAGCAGAGATGATTGTTTGATTCGATGATGTGCACGACGAGATGGCCAAAGGTCATCTGCCCCTCGGTGGGGTGGTAGCCGAATTTGTCGGCCGGCATTTCTTCGACGGCGGCGACCAGGTTCTTCTGCCGGCGGGGAAGAATCTCTTTCACCACCGATGTGACCGGATTCTTGTCCTGAGCGAGAACGGCAGTTGCGGCGAAGAGGATGAAGACAGCGATTATACGTTTCATTGCGCCTCCTTGCGGCGGGCTTTTCTCTTGCAGGGCTATCATAACCCTCCCTCAGCGCCTTGGCAGTGAGCCTCGCAGAACGTGTCTAGGACAGGGAGGCGAGTCCGGCGGATCCCACCTTCCACAGCAGGTACCACACCGTGACAACGATGATGGCGGTGGAGCGTTTGACCTTGCTGGTGCAGGCAAATCCGATGCCCAATAGCACGATCGTCCAGATGCTGATCACATCCAGAGCTGAGACCATGCCGTAAAGGAACTTGTTGGAGGCCGGATCCATGAAGTAGGCCGGATTCGTAGCCATCGGGTTGTTGGCGTTGAAGCCCTCGGGATTGATGCCAGCAAACATCGAGGTTATGCCCAGGATTGCGCCTACCACCCCCGGCAGGAAGGCGTAAGCGACCACCGCGAAGGAAGTCGGGAAGCGCGCTCCCGCGCCGGCCACGAGGTTCAACGTGACCATCAGCACCAGCGCCGCGACAGCGATGTAGAGCAGCGTAAGCACCGGGCTGGCATAGGCGAGCGTGCGAGTGAAGGTGGTAATGGTCTGGATCTGCTTCGCCTGCCGATCGGCGGGCAGCTTGTCGAACTGATCGGCCCGGGCGGAGCGGGAGATGCCGCTCTTGATGATCTGCTCGAAGCCGATTTGGCGGTCCATGGCATAGACGAACAGAAGCGAGACGATCGAGATCAGCAGCCACGGGCCCCACCACGCGGCACTGCGGCGCAGGTCCGTGAATGTTTTCGAGGGCGCGATGAAGGTGTCGATGATGCGCGCCCCTTCGGAAAGCGGAGCGGGTTCGGGCGTTGGAGCAGGCGAAGCGGGCAAGACCGGAGCGGCGGCCATATAGTTTCCTCCTGCAGGGGTCGCGGGAATTCTAGCCCGGAGGCGGCCGGGAGACAAGTGTGCGGCATGTGTCTTCGGAAGCGCCACCGCCTTTGTAACGAAAGCGCGGCGTTCGTCACCATCTCATGAAGAAGAAACCCGGTGTTCTGGCTCGAACCGCCGGGATTCGTGGATTCGCGTACTCGGGACTCAGCGCCGTCGCGTCCTGCCCCAGAAGCGGCGACCATCCCCAACCCAGCGTAGCGAGTTCTTTCCCCTTCTGGCAGAGAGCCGATTCGCACAAGTCCAAAGCCAACAGAGGAGAATGCTATGAAACGGTTTCGCATCGCTTTGTCCACGGCGCTGCTGCTGGCGGCTGCCATCGCATTTACTCAGACCAAAGAAGGGGACCTGGTGGCAGACGTTCCCTTTGCCTTCGTCGTAGCAGGACGAACACTGCCGGCTGGGCACTACATCGTCAACCGTCTCAACGACAATCTGGGCATTCACAACGGCCAGAACCAAACCGTGTTCGTGCCAACGCACAGCGCGCAACGCCCGGCGCATGAGAACACGTCTAAGATGGTCTTCCACCGTTACGGGGACACCTACTTCCTGGCGGAGGTGTGGGTCGGTAGCAGTTCGATCGGAAGGGAGCTGTATCCTTCGCGAGCCGAGCGCGAACTGGCAGAGAGCAGCGCAGAGCGAGAAATCGCGGTCGTGCGCATGGGGAAGTAGACAGCGGTCTCCCACGAACCTGTGGGATGGGGTGTCGCATCGGAAGGCGCGGCGGGCGGAAACCAGCCTGCCGCGTTGAGGGGGTGAGTGCGTGACGGGGAAGTTTAAGATGTCGTCATGCAGAATGCGACGCCGGTGGCGATTGCGGCGCTGGGGTTGGAACTGGTTCCGGCGGCAGTGTTTGGCTTTGCCGCCGAGCGCGTCGCACGCACCATCCAGCGCTGGCCGGTCACGGTCAGGATAGGCTTGCCAGCGCTGCTGGTTTTACCCTACGTGTTGGTTTCGTGCGTTCAGGGAGTATTTCATTGGCAGTGGTTCGCGTTGTATGCCGGGTTTCCCGTGTCCGCGGCCTGGCTGTTGGGGCGGGCAGCGGTGGCCGATCCCGAGCAGCACGGCAACTGGCGGGATGTCCTCATTTTGCTGGTGCTGGGCCTGGCCGTGGATTTGCGCTGGTTTGATGCGGCGTGGCCGGCCGGCCAGCGGGCATTGAACGAATTGCTGCTGGTGGATGTGGGCCTATACGGGTTTCTGGCGATCCGACAACTGAGCGCGGTGGGCTTCAATTTTTGCTTGCGATGGAGCGACTGGAAAACCGGCCTGCGCGAGCTGCTCTTTTTCGCGCCCCCGGTGCTGGTGCTGGGACTGGCGCTGGGTTTTATTCATCCCCATGCCAACCGGCCGGGACTGGGATGGGCGGCGCTGCGCTGGGTCGGGATTTTCTTTTTCACCGCAGTGCCGGAGGAACTCTTCTTTCGCGGGTGGGTGCAGAATCTGCTGGAGCGGCGCGTGGGACGGCGGATGGCGTTGGTGATTGCGTCCGTGCTGTTTGGGCTGTCTCACTTCAACAAACGCTCCGCACATTTCAACTGGCGCTACGTGCTGCTGGCGACGATCGCCGGAATTTTCTACGGACGCGCCTGGCGGGAGCAGCGGCGCGTGCCGGCGTCGACGATTACCCATGCCAGCGTGGACTGGATCTGGGGGCTGTGGTTTTAGGCCTCCGCCCCAAGGGGCAACTGCAAAGCAACTGATAGCGAGCGGGCGATTGTTTGCGTGCAAAACCTCCATATCAACCGCCCGCGCGGTTAAAAGCGAACTGTCCTAGTGGCACGTGGGAAAGTTAAACGATGCCACCCTGGTATGAAAGCGAAAGCCGTTGTTCGAGGGATAGTACTGGTTCACATACCAGAAGGTGCAGTCGTCCACAGGGTCGATCGCCAAGCCGCTGTAATCTCCCCAGCGACTTGCGCCGGTCTGTGAACCGTTGCCCGCAAAGATCAGCTCCGGCGACTCCATGGTGTTCAGAGGGTCGTTGGGTACGCGCCCGGTGAAGGAAATGGCGGGATGCATACCGCCGCTGGACTGGCTGAAGCCCAGTCCTATGTCCCCCACTCGATCCATGGCAATGCTTGCCATCCACACGGAACTATCGCCGTCGGTAAAAGTGCCCTGCTGAAATACCTGAGGCGTTCCGTTGGGATCGCGGATTTCGTACCAGCGCACTCCGGCGGGAGCCCGGCCTGTCTGTACCGAATGATTCACCACCAGGGATTCGTGGCTTGACATGTTGCGGTAGGCGAGACGGAACATCAGCCGGTCCCCCAGGGAATCGAGCTGCTGCGTGGTGCCCTCCTGCGGAATGCAGGTTCCACCTCCGCATGCCGGCGCAAAAGACTTGACCGCGATGCTCACCGGGCCCGTGAAGGTCGAATTGTGTGGGTTGGTGAAGTCTACGTGGAAGCGATACAGGTGCAGCGAGGTCGTACTGAACAGATCGACGAAGAAATTCGGCTCTCCGCTGGGCGGCAGGGTCTTGCCATCCAGATCCGAAGGCAAAAACGAAAACTCATTCGCGTTCTTAAAGCACACGACCTTGGTAGACTTTCCAGCCATCATGGCAGTGCGGTCGTAGGCGCACGCCATGCCATAGGCGTTGTTGGCGGTAAAAAGGTTGTAGGAAGCATAGTACGCATCCGGCCACACTGCCAGCTTGGGGTAATCGTTGAAGGCATTGTTTCCAAACCCAAAAGCGTAGCGATAATATCTGCCAGTGGCGTCAGACGTGGCTGATACCGCGATGCATTCGTTGCCCGTGCTGCCGGTGCTGTCATAGGCAATGATGCCGATGATCCAGCGTCCGGCTATCCGGTCGTACACCACCACCGGATCGGAAAAGAAGAAGGTCACGCCTTGTCCACACAGTCCCGGCACACCCGTGAAGATGGTGCTGATCTGTTGGGGAGGGAAAAAGGAATTGCCGGCTTTATCGTAAACTTCGTAAGCCGTGTTGATGACTTCGACCACCTGGGTGTCGCCCACCGAGAGGTTGCTATCGGAAGGAATACCCACCAGGGTGCCATTGGCGACGTTAGGTATGCCATCAAAATCGAACCCGAGCGTGGCCGAAACGAGCGACAAGGTGAAAAGCTGCTCGGCAGCATCCGGACCGGCGGAAATCGGACCGGGTAGCGGCCGTTGCCGCGGGCGCGGGCGCTCCAAGGGATGGAGCGTGCCGGTCGTTTGCGAAGAGGCGTATTCCCTCACCGGTGCGGAAGTATCGTGGTAGAGATCGTGAGTGACGATGGGGCCGTTCTGTGCGACGGCGGTGACGAGTAAGCCGCTCGCGCAGACGGCGAGGGCGAGCAAAGTCATGATCGGACGTGTCATGTTTCCTCCTGTGGCGGGCTTCGGATGCAGGGGATGGTGCGATCGTGCGTGCGCACGAGAAGAAGGCGGCGCTCGCGTATTCTCGCCAAGATCGTTGTCGGGGTCAAGCTGGCCGCGTCGACAATCACCCATGCCAGCGTGGACTGGATCTGGGGGCTGTGGTTTTAGCAGTGGTCAGTGGTCTGTGGCCAGACCGCCGCGTCTGGACAAGACCGAAGGTCGGCATCAGCTTAAAACTGCCCTTTACCCAGAAGTAGGGCAAGCCTGGATGTTTCGTTGGGTGAAAGGGCGGAGAGCGCCTCCGCCCTTCGCCGTTTTCTGGCAGAGATTATTTCACTAATCGCTTCCATTATTCCGTATTAATTCGTCGTTTCTTCGCCCTGTTAAAGTCTGTCCTGTGGTTGCACGAAGACGCCGCAGCCCAAGGGCCTGAGTTTCGATCTTAAAACCAGACGCGCCCTGTCCGAATTTTTCTTCCCTTTCGCTCGGGCACTGTGATAACAGATGAACGGGCCTGCTGTATCTGCAGTCCTTGCAGCCAGCACCAAACGTCGTGCTATAATCGCGCGCCGTTCCAGCACCAGTTTCCGTGGTCTTTTAAATTTCTCGTACCCGGCCGCCTTGCGCGCCGTTGCTGCGCCAGGAGACCAACCAAGATCAGGAGGAGCAATGACGTTCTACGACCCCACTCTCTACGGACGTGACGAAGAAGATGAATTCGGCGAAACCGGCGCTTACAGCGAGTCGCTGGAAGAAGATTTCGAAGAGGAAGAGGAGGAGGAAGAAGAACCCGGCGTGCCCGAACCGGTGATGAGTGAGCCGGTGGCGCCAGCGCCTCCGCCTCCCGCGCCGAAACCCGCTGCCCCGGCCGGCGGAGGCGGCGCCCCAAGAAAGCCCGCCGCCAAAAAGAAAGCGGCGAAACCCGCAAAGAAAAAAGTCGCCAAGAAGAAGCCTGCCAAGAAGGCGAAGAAAAAAGCTGCCAGGAAGCCGGCCAAGAAAAAAGCCGCAAAGAAGCCTGCGAAAAAAGCGAAGAAGAAAGCCAAGAAGGGCCGCCGTCGTTAGGACGCCGGATGGCCGGAGGCGCGTTCCAGAGGGCCTCCTCGCTTAAACATAAAACCGCGGCCCACGGGCCGCGGTTTTTTCCGCGTTGATCGACGCCTACCCACAGGTCTCGTAGAACGGATTCGCTTACCCCGGGCGACGGCTTCAGTTCGCCCACCCGAAAAACACAGCGGCGACTGCCCGCGTATCATCATCTGCCGCCCCGAAGAAAGGCTCGTCATGAAGACAATGCGCTCCCTGCAGATCTCACTCGCCGTCGGTCTGCTGACCCTCGCGGCTTTTGCTCAAAGCCCGTCCAATCCCAAGCGGCCCGACACGCCGAAGCGCCCCGTCACCGACGAATATCAGGGCGTGAAAGTCACCGACGACTACCGCTGGCTCGAGAACTGGGACGATCCCGCGGTCAAGCAGTGGAGCGCCGCCCAAAACGCCCGCACCCGCGAATATCTCGACCACCTACCGTCGCGCCCAGCCATCCGGGCGCGCGTGGCGCAGTTGATCGCCGCCGGCTCGGCCAGCTACTACGATCTGCAGTTCCGCCCCAGCATCAGCAAGGAAGTCCGCGGCATCGCCGAAAGGCAACTCGGCGCCATGCTGTTTGCCATGAGATATCAGCCTCCCCAGCAGCAGCCGGTTATTGTGGTGATGCCCTCGGCTGACGATCCCGCGAGCGCAAAGATCGTCTTCGATCCCAATGCCGCCAGCGCCAAGGGATCGCTCGCCGTGGATTTCTACGTGCCCTCCTTCGGCGGAAAATATGTCGCTGCCGCACTTTCGGAAAACGGCTCCGAGGACAGCTCCGCGCACATCTTCGAAGTCGCCACCGGCAAGGAACTGCCGGACGTTGTCCCCCGCGTGAACTTCGCCACCGCCGGCGGCAGCATCGCCTGGAAGGCCGACAACTCCGGCTTCTACTACACGCGCTATCCGCAAGGCAGCGAGCGCCCGCCCGAAGACGCGAACTTCTACCAGCAGGTCTACTTTCACAAACTGGGCACTGACGCCAAGCAGGACAGCTGCGTGATCGGCAAGGAGTTTCCGCGCATCGCGGAGATTCAGCTCCGAAGCAGCGACGACGGAAACTGGTTTCTTGCTGCTGTCGCCAACGGCGACGGCGGCCAGTTCGCACACTATGTCATGGATTCCGCCGGCAAGTGGACGCAGATCACGCACTTCGAAGATGGAATCGTCTCGGTCAGGTTCGGCGCGGATGGGGCGCTCTACCTGCTCTCACGCAAGGACGCGCCCCGCGGCCAGATTCTCCGCCTGTCGCTGGCTCAGCTTGATCTCGCCCAGGCAAAGGTTGTCGTCCCACAGACATCAGGCTCTGGGTCGGACGAGAGCACCCGCGCCTCCATCGAAAACTTCGTGCCCGCCGCGAACCGCCTGTACGTGATCGACATTCTGGGCGGACCCTCGCGCGTCCGCGTTTTCGACAATCAGGGCAAAACGCTTCCCGCGCCTTCATTGCCGCCGGTGAGCGCAGTCGAGCAAGTTGTATCCATCGGCGCCGGCAACGTGCTCTTCTACACCTCCACCTACCTCGAACCGCCCGCCTGGTACCGCTTTGACGCCGCCAGCGGGAAAGCCACCCGCACCGCCCTCTTCGAAACTTCGCCCGCGAAGTTCGACGACGCCGAAGTCGTGCGCGAATTCGCCACGTCCAAGGATGGCACGCGCGTCCCCCTGAACATCATCCGACTCAAGAGCACGAAGCTTGATGGCGTCCATCCTGTGCTGCTGACCGGTTACGGCGGATACGGCATCAGCAGCAAGCCCTTCTTCTACGGGTACCGCGCCCGCATGTGGCTCGACCAGGGCGGCGTCTTGGTGGAAGCGAATATCCGTGGCGGCGCTGAATACGGGGAGGAGTGGCACAGAGCCGGCAACCTCACGCACAAACAGAACGTCTTTGATGATTTCCTGGCCTGCGCCCAGTACCTGATCGACCAGAAATACACTTCACCCGCGCATCTGGCGATTCTCGGCGGCAGCAACGGCGGCCTGCTGATGGGCGCCGCTTTCACGCAACGTCCTGACCTGTTCCGCGCGGTCGTCTCCTACGTTGGAATTTACGATATGCTGCGCGTCGAACTCGATCCCAATGGCGCCTTCAACGTCACCGAGTTCGGCACGGTGAAAGATCCCGAGCAGTTCAAGGCGCTCTACGCCTACTCTCCGTACCACCATGTGAAAGACGGCACGGTCTATCCCGCGATTCTCATGCCAACGGGAGAGAACGACCACCGCGTCGACCCCATGGAGTCGCGAAAGATGACCGCTCGCCTGCAGGCGGCGAGGAGCTCCGACCATCCCATCCTGCTGCGGACCAGTTCGGCCGCAGGCCACGGCATGATCGGCGCGGCGCTCGAGGAACAAATCGAGCAGGACGCGGATATCTTCAGCTTTTTGTTCGATCAGTTGGGGATTCAGTTCGCAGCAGGAAATAAAGCGCGAACCGGATCACCAGGTCAGTAGCGGCCGGGAACTATTTCAGAAACTGGAACGAATCGAAGCGGCCCCGACAGGTTTGTATCAGGGCATGCCTTCAGGCGCTGCGGGCCCCAGGGGCTGAAGCCCATCTCCTCAGGTCACTCCGCAGCGGTATGGCTAAAGCCATACCCTGATACGAATCGACCCACGGGGTGGGTCTGCGCATTCTCTGGGGCAGCGCCGTTCACCAGGCGCGGGAGGGTTCGATCCGGCCATGATCGGCACGGCTCTGCTCGATGCACTGCTGAATGGTGGTTTCCAGCCGGCCTTGGTCGTCCCGATGGAGCGCAAGGAAGCGAAAGGGTTGCAGGCTAAAGGCAATCGGGGTCAGCATTTCCGCGGAGCCCAGCACCATGCCCGCCGCGGTGAGAAACATCAGCTTGGCTTTGCTCCCCGGGTCGAGCGCGTGCGCCACAGACAGCAAACCTCCGGTGAGGGAAACAACCTTTAATTGACCCTGGACACGGCAGCCGTCGCGGAGTCGAAGAACGGCTGGAGTGGGCTCGGCGAAATGCGCTCTCGGAGGCCGCGGCACAGGCTGGGTTGGGGAGGGACGCTTCATACCTGGATCAAGTATCCGCCGTGCCGCCCTATCCCAGCAGATTACGGAAGGGCTGGCCCAGTGCCAGTTATCGGACCCGGACCTCAGGCCTCGGACTTCAGACCTCGTCCCCGGACCCAGATTCGCCATCGATCAGCCTGAAGCTGAGGTCCAAGGTCTGAAGGCTGAGGTCCGCGGTCGGGGTCCTACTTCTTCCCCTCGACAGCCGATCGACACTTTCCATACAGCTCCAGCAAATGGGTCGCGTAGTCCTCGGGTTTTGATGCGGCGCCGCCCCCGGAGAAGCCGACTCCGCCGCTGCTGGCGGTCTTGCCGTACCCCGTGGTCATGGCGATAAACTTCATCAGATCGAGTGCGATATCTTCATTGCGGCGCGCGGCGCCCGAACCTGTGGCCGGTGCTTCATCCATGAGTCCTTCTCCTGATCCGGAAATAAGCGGGATTTCGTCGTCTTCGAATTCCTGCATACGGCGTGGAATCTCCGCCAGCGATGATAGCAGGAGAGCGGCTTCCGGCGTCCGGCGCTCGGCTTGCGGTAGAGTGGTCTCTTAGGCCTGAGAGGTCTGGGACTTGGGGTCTACAATGTAGTCCGGAAGCCGGATGCCGGAAGCCGGTTCAAGCCGGAAGCCGGTTCAAGCCAGCTCAAATCCGGCCTTTTGACCTTGACTCTGGCCAAAGCTGGTATAAGATGCTGCAGTACGATTTTCGCCGCTTGTCCCTAGTTCCCCCCCTTTGGCAGGCAGGTTTGTTCCTTCCCCCCGATTATCGAATAAGCCAACCCGTGCACTAATGCATAGAGGGATATCTTCATGAAAAGTAAGGCGTTCCCCGTTTTGGCCTTAACCTGCCTGGCAATCGTTCTGGGTACGGGATGGGCTCAGGCCCAATCCAAGCCGCTGTCACTGGGGCAGGTTAACCTCCCCGTGAACTCGGTTACGTGTCCCATGGGCTTTAGCGCAGGGACGGCTTGCTTCAGCAGCACGGTCAGCTGCCCGGGCACTCTGGATATCGGGTTCACCTACGGTCTGGTGAACCGGGGCGGAACCGAAGGAACAGTCGTATTTTTCAACGGCCAGTACGGTACCACGGTTGGTTTCTCGCAATATGTTTCGGCTCTAACTCCTCCCAAGCATGATTTTCAGACCGTGCAGGTGATCTGGGCGACCCCATGGGAAGACACCGGAAGCGGGGCGGGGAGCAACGTGAAAGCCGCCGCATGCCGTCCGGCGACTTTGTTGGATTGGCTGCTTAGCCAGAAGAATGTGTACAGCGGCGGAGGAATGTGTGCGCAGGGGGCAAGCGCCGGATCGGCTGCCATCGCCTACTCGCTCGCCGAATATGGAGCCTATCAGTATCTCAACCACGTGTCGCTGGAGTCTGGCCCGGTTCTGAGCGACATGTCGATGGGCTGTAATCCCAAGTCGCGACCGCTGGACGTCTGCGGCGGGGGTATCTGCCTGACCGGGGGGCAAGGCGAGTGGCCGGATTCGCCAATCTATGTGGACGGCGCCCCGGGAGTGGTCTCCACCTGGACGGGTGCGTCGGGCGCGAACAAGTGTGTCTCCGGCACTCGAATCTCACCGGCGCAATTCAGCTCGTGGAAGGCAATGAGTATTGTGGATGGACTGACCGGAACGGCGGCCGATTCCACGTTCGCCTATCCCACGACCTCCATCACGGGCTGGCTGTGCGGCAAACCGCCGGGCTGCACCTCACCCACCTGCCAGAACAATTCCGCGGCGCAAGGCCAGCTTTTCTACCAGAACGTCACCACCCCAATCAGCGTATACCGCGTGGATGCCTGCAAAGGTACGGAGGGCGTCGAGGCTGGCACCGTCCCGCAACTCAAGAATGAGGCGGGGCTGACGGCGATCATCAATGACATGGTCAGTCATTGCAGTCTGCCGTGAGTAGTGCGAGGCCCTGCGAAGGGATATTGACCGGGCGAACCAGATCCTTCTGATGGATTCGCAGGAACCCGTGCCCTACGCCGCCCGCGCTACCTCGCTCATCAGCGCCAGCAGGTTGTCTTCGCTGTCACGGAAAAACGTCATCCACAGATCGTGCGTGGGCATACGCGCGATCATGTGCGGTTCATCCTCGAAGCGCACGCCGCTTTCTTTCATCCTGGCATAGGCGGCCTGGATATCAGGCACGGCGAAGTACAGGATCGAGCTGGCATGGTCGAATTCCTGCTTCTCGGGGCGGCCGAGCATCAGTCGCACGCCGCCGCAATCGAAAAACGCCAGTCCGGGCGGAGCTTTGAACAGCAGCTTCAGGCCGAGTACGTTTTCGTAGAAAGCGGCGGCGCGTTCCACGTCGTAGCTCCTGATCTGGATTTGTCCCAGCCGCGTGATTCCCACGCCGGTTACGGTTGCATTCATGGCTCTTGACCTCCGCAGACAATTTAGTTAGCATAGCTAACTATATTCCGGACGAGGCGTCAAGAGAAATTTCTTGTGGGTGTCTGTGGCGCGGGCGCCCTCGCCCGCGAAGAAACCGGCGCTTGTGCCGGGTTCGGAAGTTGCTCAGACGCCGCCTCGACAGAGACTGCCAATGCCTCGCAAGAATCATCACCGCGCTGACGACACCCTGGCCATCGCCGACCGGCTTCACTCCGCGGCGATCCATCTGCTGCGCCGGGTGCGCAAGCAGGACGTGGCCAGTGGCGTGGGTCCGGCGCAACTGTCGGCGCTCTCGGTGCTGGTTTTTGCCGGCCCCAAAACGCTGGGAGATCTCGCGGCCGCCGAGCAGGTCAAGCCGCCCACCATGAGCCGCATCGTCGCCGGACTCAAGCGCAGCCGCCTGATCGACATCACCCGCGACCCCAACGACGCGCGCCGCATGCACATCTGCGCCACCCCGCGCGGCGAACGCCTGCTTCAGCGAGGACGCCAGCGCCGTATCGAGTACCTCGCCGGCCATCTCAGCCACCTGACCGGCGAAGAACTTGCCCAACTCGGCGCAGCTGCTCACGTTTTGGAAAAACTGCTGCGCGACTGGAGTTGATTCTTTTGCTGTGACCTCCTATCCGAGGCCCTGCCCTAAGCAGTGATGCCGCTCACAGCGCGGGTTTGCCGGAGGTGATATTTGTAGCCGGTTGTGGGAAACTTCTTGAGCGCTCCGGGGTTGTGACACTCGAGAAAGTGTTCCACTCAGCAATCCCAGGGCGTCCTTCCGCGATTAGCTTCTGGACCATGGAGGGGCTTATGCCAAACGCATTTCGAACTCCAGCAAGACTTTTCGGCGTGGTTGCGCTGTCCTTGGGCCTAGCCTGTTGCGGCACAAACGCACCGGTGATCATTTGCAGCGACAGCAATCCCCCCAGCAGCAATGGCACTTGCAGGTGCGGCTCGGGAACACAGGCTTGCCCGGTCAACCCCGGCCCCGAGTTCCTCTACGCCAGCAGCTTCAGCGGCCAGGTTCTGGCGTACAGCATCGACCACAGTACCGGTGCGCTGACCCCGCTTGCCTCGGTGACCGGTCCTTCCATGAGCATTTACCCAATGGCGGCGGTGAATCATCAGTTCCTGTACGTCCCGGACTCTCTGCACGCGCAGCTGTACGGCTTTTCGATCGACCAAACCACGGGTGCGCTGACCGCACTTGGGGGATCTCCCTTCTCGACTGGAACCCTCAGCCTTCCAGAGGGACTGGCCTCACCGCCCGGCAGCAACCTGCTGTACGCCGCCGACATCCTGAGGGTCGACGGGTTCAACGTGGGCGCGAGCGGCACCCCTACGGCGCTTGCGCAGTCTCCGTTCACCTCGGTCATCAATTCGTTTCTCGCGGCAGACCCATCCGGCAAATTCCTCTACGCCTGGGCCGATGATCCGCAAGGCGGCGTCTTCGCCTTCACCATTGATTCCACGGGAGCGTTGACCGCGGTGCCCAATTCGCCTTTCACTGTTCCGGGGCAGGCCTCGCAGAACGGATTTCTTTCGGGAATCGTCGACACCGGATCCTACGTTTACGTCACTCTCTGGAGCACGAACCAGATTGCCGGATTCTCCATCGTCAGCGGCACCGGCGCCCTCGTTCCCGTGCCAAATTCCCCGTTCGCCGCGGGAGCGAATCCCAACTCGCTGGTTGTTGCCAATGGTTTCCTCTACGCGTCGAACCTGGATGGCACCATCTCCGGCTACAGCATCGATGCCAGCAGTGGCGTGCTGACGCCGCTGGCCAATTCTCCCTTCACCGCTGCCGGCACCTCGTTGGCGGTGGACTCTTTTGGTGAATATCTCTACGCCAATGAACCCGGGGGCATCGAGGCTTTCAAAATTGATTCCACCAGCGGCGCTCTTAGCCAGATCAACGGCTCGCCTTTTCCAGCAAGTGATCCGGCAAACCTGGCGGTGGTTCAGATTCCTCCCCCGTAATTCTTGTTCGCGTTTCGTAACGATTCTGCGTTTTGTGGGGACGTGATTTCCGGGGCGTTTACTATTCCTCGCAGCCTTCCCCCGGCTATGTGCACATGAGAGCGTTCCGTGTGCGCGCGGGTCCGCAGCTCCGTTGCTGAGATTGCGCTTTCACCCAACTCCCCGACGGAGCTGCTTGCCCCTGCTTTCGCGTATCCTAACGCGATGTGTGCCCCGGCCCATCCAACTTCAGCCCAAAGGAGACTCCCGCCATGGCCGTGAAGAAACTCGATACACGCCCCAGTGACGCGCGCAAAAGCGTCGCCATGAAATCCGATCCCACCCGGATCGATCCGCTGAAACTCAAGCTGGGCAAGCTGCCCACGCGCCACGACCCGCGCACCTTGCTTCTGGCGTCCTATACCACGCCCGCGCTGCCCGCGCCGCCTCCGGCGCTGGACCTCACGACAAAACTAAAAGGCTCGTGGGGCATGATGGATAACGATCAGATCGGGGACTGCACCTGCGCCGCCGCCGGACACCTCATGATGGAGTGGACCGCGAATGCCAAGGCAAAAACGTTTACTCCGTCGGACAAGCAGATCGTGGCGGCCTATTCCGCCATCACCGGCTACAATCCGCAAACTGGAGCGAACGACAACGGCGCCGTCGAACTCGACGTCCTCAACTACTGGCGCCAGCAAGGCATCGCCGGCCACAAGATTCAGGCCTTCGTCGCCACCGAACCTGCCAACCACACCCACATCATGGACGCGGTGTGGATTTTCGGCGGATGTTACATCGGCCTGGCGATGCCGAAAACGGCGCAGGCTCAGACCCAGAACCACCAGCCCTGGTCAGTCCTGGCGCAGGGCCCCACGGGAGATGGCGCGCCGGGATCCTGGGGTGGACACGCCGTTCCCGTCGTGGCCTACGACGCCCGCAGTCTTACAGTTGTGACCTGGGGCGCGCTGCAAGTCATGACCTGGGGATTCTGGGCGGCGTATTGCGATGAGGCCTATGCCATCCTCAGCCCCGATTTTCTGACTGGAGCGCAGACAACTCCGGAAGGCTTCAATCTGCAGCAGTTGCAAGCCGATTTGGCAGATTTGAAGTGAGTAGAAAGTGAAGACACAGGGGCCTGTGAAGACAGACCGTTCAAAGACCCCACTTCTCGCAACGAACGCGAGAAATGGGGCACCCTGAGTTTGTTCGCCCCGGGGGAAATTGCGCAGTTAGGTTTCTATGCCGATGTGGCAGACGCGGCCGACCAGGTAGTCGCCCACTGTCTTGCCTTCTTCCATGGGTATCACTTCGATGGGATATGCCTGGTTGTGGGGCCGCAGAATCAGGTGGGTCCCGGCGGTTTCTACGTACTTCACAGTGCAATTGCCGTTCTTGAGCACGGCGTACATATTGAATTCGCCCTTGCGATAGGGTTTGAGCGAGTTGTAATGGCGGTCAATCAGCAAGGTTGCCCCGGGCAGCAGCCGGGGATACATGCTCATACCCTCGCGCGCGTCCGCTTTGATCAGCACAAAGCGTTCCCAATGGTCGCGGTCGCCTTCGGGTTCCGCCCGCAGCTTCTTCAGAAAAGTCTTTTTGAATTTCAGGATTTCCTTGACGTTCATGCTGGTGATCATGGGATGGGTGGCGGCGACGGTTCCCTCGATGAGCAGCACGTTCTGGAATTCATCGTCACTGGGCGGGAGGATGGAAGCGCGCTTGTTGACCTCGGAGGGCTCGAGCAGATCCAGCACCGAAAGATGCTGCACGGCCAGGACCCGGTCCATGCCCTCCAGACTCAGTCCGCGCTTGCGATTCAAGAAGTTGGAGATATGAGCCTGCTTGAACCCGGTCTGTTGGGCCAGGCGCAAGCCAGTCAAATCGCCCTCATCGATTCGCTCCCAAAGAGTTTTACGCAGGTTATCTTGCAGCACTCGGAATTTCATGGTCGGAGTATAGCATGCGTCTTATAGCAATACGCTATTGCGGTAAGATTTCCACAGCCGGTTTGGTATATCAACCTTGACGTGGAAAATCTTCAGCTATACGATCATAAAACTCTATAACTCAACTTTTGCATCCGGGATCCAGCCGTTATGAGCAGTGCCGATAACTCCAACGAAGAAAAGAACTTTGTCGAGTTTCGCCGCAAGGTGCGCGAAGCCGAGGTGCTCTCGGCAGCCATGGAACGGCTGCTGCGGGAGCTGCGCTTCAGCGGGCGGGTGAGTGTGGTTGTGCAAAACGGCAAAGTCCTGAAATCGGGCTACGAAGAGGGATACTTTCGCCAGCGTGACAGTCCGCTGAAATCGGAGGGATCTGTGGAGGTCTAGAGAAAACAAGACAGCAATAAGTGTTGTCCTGACAAGTAAATAGCACAAGCAGGTCGTCGTAAATGAAACGAGCCCTGCGTGTGGTCCCTGCAGCAATGCGGAGACCGCCGCGGGGCTTTTGTTTTCGGACCTTGGACGTCGGACCTCGGATCTCGGACGAGGGATCAGGCTGCGATTTTCGTGGCTTGGTTTGTCGGAGGTCTGCGGTCCGGGGTCTGAGGTCCGAAGTTAGAGGAGGAAAACATGAAAGCTGAGAAGAGTCATATCCCGAATGAGTTGTGCCTGGAGCTGAAGTATTGCGAACGCTGCGGTGGATTGTGGTTGCGTCCGGTGGGAGGAGGGCAAGTGTATTGCGTGATTTGCGGGCGCGTGATGGCAGATCTGCCGCCGCCCGCGAAAGCACCGCGATATGCGAGGGCGCCGCAAGGGCCGCTATGTGCGCCGGTGCCGGCTACTTCACGCGCCGTGAGGAAGACGAGGGGAGTGGCTCTGAAAGTGTCTGGGGGTGCGGCATGAGCAGCTTTGTGGTGCGGATCGCAGCACACGCGGAGGGGGATCCGCCGGAGAAAGCGCTGCCGATGCGCCAACCGGCCGGTGATGTGGCGGGCTATGATTTGCAGGCGGATTGGGAGCGCGATCCCGACCTGTGGCTCTACCGAAAGAAAACAACGGCTTTATTGCGGCGGTATATGCGGTGGTCGCTGGAGGCGGGACGATTGCCGTCCCTGCTGGGGCGGGAGTTGTTTCGAGCGAGGATCACGGCGTACACCTCGACCACGTTTGAGGCGCGGGTGATCTTTCTGCATGACGTGGAGACCTGCCTGGACCGGCTGCAGGAATTCGACCGGCAGCTAATCGGACGCATCGTCCTGCAAGAATACGACCACGAGGCGGCAGCGCGAATTCTTCACTGCACCCGCAAAACCATCGAACGCAGACTGCCGGAACTGACCGACGAGCTGAGTGAGGCGTTTCTTATCGCACAGTTGCTGGAGCCGCTGCCCCAAGTCAAGCAGGAGACGCTGTGAGCTGCGAGAGGCAAGCAGGCTTGAGAGTGAGGCAAGAAAATGTTGTCAAGAGGGGGAGGAGGGCAATTTTTGCGCAAGTGGTTGAGAACGCAGCGACAATAAATATGCAAAGCATGTCCCATTTACCCTTTGCAATATGATATAATAATTATATAGACTAAAGAAATAAGCAATACACCATAGAAGGCGCGCTGCCCAGCGCGCCTTTCGTGTTTTTCAGGCTGGGATCGCTCTTTTACCCGGATGATGCCGGGATCGGGGCAGCGGGAATTCTCGGGGGAAGTCTTGGGGCATGAAGAAAACAAAGGGGAATAGCAAGGGAACGGCGAAGAAGCCTACGGCAAAGCGAACCGTGAGCAAAACAAAGAAGCCGGTGAACCTGGCGCAGGTACGGGAGAAGATCACCAACCTGGTGGGGGCTTCGGCGGACGCGATTACGAAGGAAGTGATCGAAGTGGCCAAGAAGGGTGCGCTGGCTTCGGCGAAATATTTGTTTGAGGTGGCGGGATTGTATCCAGCGACGGAAGCAAGCGGCGCGAAGCCGGAAGAAGATTCGCTGGCCCATATGCTGATGAACCGGCTGGGCGGTTGGCCTGGGCCCGAAGGCGCTCGCGAGGAAGCTGAGGAGGAGTTGCCCGAGGGCAAACCCGCGGCCGCGGAGGAGATTGCGAAAGTGAATACCGCGCCGAAAGATGGCGCAGATGGGGATGAATCCACTGAGAGCGGAGAGTAGGGAATGTACCCTAGGGGCTGAAGCCCTCGTTGAGTCTCCCAAAATCAAGAGCAAACAGGTAGGGCTTGCGCGAACCGCCGGGACAGCCCACTAAGATCACGTAAAATGAAAACGGAAAACGGGTTGCGGGTATCGGTGCTGCGGCTGGAGACGGGCCGGGAAGCGAGCCGCAGGATTCCGCAGTGCGAGAATGAGATTGGGGCGGACCGGAGCGTCCGCACTACACGGCGCAGGATTGGGATGGACATCACGTGGCTGACCGACCGCATCGCGGTTGGTGGTGGAATCTGGACAGCGGACAACATGAGCGCGGTGGCCCGGGCGGGCATCACGCACGTCCTCGACATGCAGATCGAGTTCGACGACACGCCGCTGGCGGAGCCGCATGGGGTGGTGGTTTGCTGGAATCCGATCGACGACGACTTCGAGCACAAGCCCGCGGAGGTGTTTGAGCGGGGCGTGGAGTTTGCTCTGGACGCGCTGCAACGTTCGGGAACGAAGGTGTTCATTCACTGCGCGGCGGGAGTACACCGTGCGCCGATGATGGCGCTGGCATTGCTGGGCACGATGGGATGGCAGGTCGATGATGCCATGGACCTGATTGAAGCACGGCGGCCGGTGGCGGATTTCGCCGATGTCTACGTGCGCAGCGTGGAGAGTTTCTTGAACGGACGGTAGTAGCGGGCTGCGGGCTTCGGCTTCTGGCTTTCGGCTTTAGATTAGGTTTTGAGATTCCTTGATGGTTGATCGGGCGGAGAAAGTGTCCGTTCTACACAAGATTCGGGGAGGAAGTATGTTTCAGACATGCCGTCCGTCGGGGCGGCTTTTTTGTTTTGCGCTGACGATGGTGATTGCGGTTTGCGGCATCCGGCTTTCCGCATCGAGCTTCCGGCACCCGGCATCCGGCATGAGGCTTTCGGCCCCGGCACGTCCCAAGCCAGCCGCAGCGCCTGCGCCTGCTCCACAGGGTCCCACGCTGACGAGCGTGGTGGACACGGTGTATCTGGCGAACGGCGCGCCGGCCCAAGGCACACTAGTGATCACGTGGCCGGCGTTTGTAACGTCCAGCGGCACCGCGGTGGCGGCGGGACTCACGAATGTAACGCTGGGGACGAATGGCGCGTTAAACGTGGCGCTGGCGCCGAACGTGGGCGCGACTCCGCCGGGGATGTACTACACGGTGGTGTTTCAACTGGGCCCGGGCGAGGTGAGAACGGAATACTGGGTGGTCCCGACGACCACTCCGACAAACCTGGCGACGATTCGGACCACGCCCGGGTCGGGAACCGCGGCACAGCCGGTTTCGCTGCAGTACGTAAACACAGAGCTGGCGGGGAAGGCCAACGACAACGCGGTCGTTCACCTGAGCGGCACCGAGACGATCAATGGCGCAAAAACGTTTGCGACTCCACCCAATACTCCGAACCCGGTGAACACGGGAGACGTGGCCAACAAGGCGTACGTGGATTCGTCTCTGGCAAACGTGGGGGCGGGAAATTTCCTGCCGACCGCGGGCGGAACGATGACGGGACCGCTGACGCTGAGCGGGAATCCGACAGCGCCGCTGCAGGCCACGGCCAAGCAATACGTGGATTCGACGGCGGCGGCGAAAGCCGATGTGGTGAGCGGGCTGGTGCCGACGCGGGAGCTGGGCAGCGGGACGGCTTCGTCCACAAGTTGTCTTTTGGGGAATGGAACATGGGGAGGATGCGGGTCGAGCGCGAATGCGATCCAGATTCAAAGCGTGCCGGTGGCAGCGACGGCGCCAACGAACGGTCAGGTGCTGGCGTATTCGTCATCTGCGGCACAATATGCGCCGGCAACTCCGAGCGGCGGGCCGGGCGGAGTGGTGACTGGCCCGGCCGCCAGCCAAAACATCGCACAGCCGGTTGGAACCCAGCTGAGCGTCAACAATCTGAGCGGCATTCGCTATGTGACCGCCACGGATAACTGGAGCGTGAGTCCGACGGGAAGTCTGACCGGGGGAACGCAGGCGACGGTGACGCTCTCTCCTTGCCCGGTTGGGGTGGATACGAGCGGGAACTCGATGTACTACGTCTACCTGAGCGGACAAGGGACGCCGGAGCCGGCGATGGTGACGGGTGGGACGTGCACGAGCGGGGCAGCGTCGGGGACAATTGTATTCACGCCGAGGAACACGCACGCGGCGACGTATGTGCTGAGCAGCGCTTCCAGCGGCATTCAGGAGGCGATCAACGACGCCTGCGGAGTGCCAAACGGCGGCGGGGGCAATCCGAATTCGCATGTGATTCTTCCCGCGACGGGAGCGACGGCAAATGCGCTTCCGGTGTACGGGACGATCTTTGCGCATTGCAGCCGATCGTTAATCGAAGGCAATGGCGCGTACCTGAATTGTTTTACGCGCGATCGCTGCATGGTGTTGGGCGATCTGGTGAATTCCAACAACTACGCCAATGTGACGGTCCAGGGGATTCGGTTCGAGACCGCACTTTCGGTCGATGGCTGCCTCATCACCAATACGCAGCGGACCTCCAATGTCGTGACGATCACGGTGGCTTCGGGATGCAGCAGCATTCAGACCGGGGACACCGTGGCGATCGACTTCGTCGACAGCTCGAGCAATGCCTATTGGGGCATCCATGGTCCGGTGACGGTTTCGGGGACATCCATAACCTACGCGAGCACGGGCGCGAACATCCCATCTCAAGCCACGCCGGGGACGATTTCGATTGAAAACGCCGCCATCGAAGACAATGCCCTGCCGGGAATCATGGACAAGATCGACATCTACGGCAACACCTCGCCGAACAAGTTTGCCGAGGGCATTGTGGTCGACAACGATCAGGCGGCCACGATCCGCAACTCCAATACCTCTGGCGGCGTCCTGTGCACCGCCAATCACTGCGGGTCGATGGTCTACGCTCTAGGATCGACGGCCGCGACTCCGGTCCTCTGGATCGACAAAGCAAACTGGAGCTTGCAGTGCAACGGCAATGGAGTAACGGCTTTGTCCAATAACGGCCTGCGGGTCAACGATTCCATCGTGCAAGGCTTTGGAATGTGGGGGGTGAACTCCCAGAATATTTTGGGCAGCTTCGGATCGACGCAGCTGGACAACAATTACATGGAAGAGGGGGCAGGACCTTGTGTCCACCCCTACGAGGGCAGTTTTTTCAGCGCAACAGGAATCATCTGGGAAGCGAGCGCGCAGCCGTTAACGATTCGAGGCGGCCAGCAGCCGGGAGCGCATATCCCCCAATTCGCCAACACTGGATCAACTCAATACAACTACTACGTGGTCGCGCATGACACGACAACCGGGGTCTATAGCTATCCACTGTCAGCGGGCTACGCAATGACCAACGGTTCCGGGAACATAAATATTCAGTGGCCCCACGTTCCGCCGCAGAACCCGGGCGATACAGTGGTTTACGACATCCTCCGGATGCAACCCTCCAGCATCGGAGCGAATGGTCCAACTTCTCCAGTAAAGGGTTCGTGTACAGGAGGGAGCACAACCGCATGTGGGAGCATAGTCACGAGTCAGCCGCAATGCTTCGGCCTGGTTTGCAGCTATACGGACACGGCATCGGTCAGCACTGCCAGTTATACGATCAACGGTATTTCCTGGTTGCCGATGCTCAATTTCTGGCCCGCTGGAATCCTGATCCCGGGAACGGGCGGGGCGGGATCTCTGGTGCCGGTCATCGATGACAATGAACCAGGAGCAGTGGTTTCGGTCAACGGCGACAGTTTCGCTCAGGTGTTGTCCAAGCAATGCACCTTTACAGATAACGGTGGAGTTGCCGACGGTGTGTGGAAGCAGTGTATGGAATATGGCACGAACATTCCGGGGAACGGGGGGACGCTTTTCAACAACAACGCGGGCAGCGGGGGCGTGCAAGGAAAGCTCAACTTTATCACTCCACCATCGATCGCATCGGTCAACAACCAGCATTTCCTGACGCTTATTAATTCCATCCCCAACACGACGTTTGGGACGCTTTCCTTACGGCCTCCAGCGAGCGCCAACGACACCTACATCGGGACAGATTGTGCGCCTTCGTGCGCGATCGGCGCCGGCAGGCTATCTTTTGGAGCCCCGGTATCGATTTCCTCTTACATCGGCAACATCGGCGACAACTCCAGCTACCTGGAGCGTCTGACGGCTTCCGCGAAGACGTTCAACGTTCCGGTCACGGTGAATGGCAACCTGACGGTGACCGGGACGTGCACGGGATGCGGGAGCGGGTCAGGGTCGGGCACGGTGAACTCCGGGTCAGCGGCGCAGGTGGCGCTGTACGCGGCCAATGGAACGGCGGTGAGCGGCGACAGCGGGCTGACGGACAGCGGATCCACGTTGAACTACAGCGGGAGCGGCGGAATTGCAGCGGCGGCTGGGAACTTCAGCGGGAATGTGACGGTGAACGGGCAGCTCTTGGTGGCGGGGCCGTGGACGGTGAGCTCGCCGATTCCGGGCAGCGCGATGGGAGCGGCGGGGGCGGGAACGTCAGCCTTGGGAATTTCGAACGACGGAAACTTCTATGTGTCGGCGAATGGCGGAACGCCGCAGAAGCTGGCGACTTCGGCAACGAGCTCCTACTTCTCGAACCTGTTCCAGGAAGATGCTAACGACCTGGGTGAATACAACGGAACGAACGCGCAGGGATTGAACATCTACGGGACGCGGGTGGATGCGAGCGACTATGAGCGATTGACGCTGGGGTACGACACGGTCAACACGGGCTATTTCAAGCTGGATGCGCAGGCGACGGGAACGGGCGTGCAGCATCGTGGGATTGCGTTCTGGGTGAATGGCGCGGCGCGCTGGGCGATTGACCAGCTCGATATGCTGAAGCCCATCGTGGACAATGTGTATGACCTGGGATCGACGACGCTGCGGGTGCGGAATGGCTATTTCGGCACGGGAGTGATCACGCCGGGCTTGACCTTGAACGGCACGGCGTTGTCGAGCGTAATCGGGACACCGTCGGCGAACTTGATGACGGCGGGGACGGTGAGCGGAACCGGTGCGCCCCTGTGCACGGACGGGACGGGGAATCTAACGATTACGACGGTGGGATGCCCGCCGGGGACGGGAACGCTGGGCGGGAGTGGCACGACTCCGCAGTTTGCGTATTGGACGAACACGAATGGGCTGGGGGCGGCGCCGCTGTATTTGACCGGGGCGAATACTCTGGAGCAGTACAACGGGACTAACGTGCAGACATTCAACGTGTATGGGACGTATACCAGCCCAACGAACTACGAGCGAGCGTCGCTGACGTATGTTCCCGGAGACACGTATTACGAGTTGCAGACGCAGCAGGCGGGAACGGGCGGGCAGCATGGGTTCTGCTTCGGGGTGAACAATTCCTGCAAGTGGGCGGTGGACACGAACACGGCCTTCAAACCGTTCAACGACAACGTGCGGGACATCGGAACCGGAACCGACCGGGTGCGGGATTTTTATCTGGGTCGGAACCTGATCATGAGCGGGGTCGCGTCCACGTACAACGGGAAGGCGACGGCCGGAACGGGGCTGGCGCCGGTGTATGGTGCGGTGTCGTCGACGGGGCTAACAGCCTCGGTTGGGTCGAGCACCCTGTGCGCGAGCTCGACGTGCGGGGCTGGACAATACATCGTGAACTACTATCTGGATTCGACGACAGGGTGCACGACTCCGGGAAGCGCGGCTACCTATTTGACGATTGCGTGGACGGACGAGACGAACGCTAAGACGTTCCAAGTTCCCCTGAATGGAAATGGCGTTCTGGGTGGAAACAGTTTGAGCCTGGGCAGCACGGCAAACTTCGCGAGCGGCGATGTTTCGCTGTGGTCGGCGGGGAGCGCGAACATCACGTACTCGACCACGTATGCCGGATGCACGACGGGAACCGGGACATATGCGCTGCGGATTACGGTGAGGCAAGTGCAGTAGGGCAGTCATCAGTTATCAGTTTTCAGTCATCAGTTATTAATCATCAGTTTTCAGTGGTTGGGGTTGGGCCGTCGGCGAAAGCCGGTGGCCATTTTTATTGGTTGGCAGAAAAAGAACTAACCACAGAGGGCACAGAGGACACGGAGTTCATGAAACGAATCTTCACAATCATCATGCTGCTGGGATTGAGTGAGCTAGCGGGGGCGACGACTTACTACGTGAGCTCCAGCACCGGGAGTGACACCAGCAGCGGGACTTCGGTGAGCACAGCGTGGCAGACGATCGGGAAGGTGAACGGGCAGACGTTTCAGGCGGGGGATTCGATCCTGTTCAAACGAGGAGATGTGTGGAATGAGAGTCTTACGCCAGCTTCTTCGGGGGCTGCGGGAAATCCGATTACGTTTGACGCCTATGGTTCCGGGCCGGCGCCGAATTTGACGGGATACTACGCCGTCCCGTCGTCGGCGTGGGTGCTGGTCACAGGCAATGCGTGGAAAGCGCCGCTGCCCGCGACTTACAGCACGATCAACTTTTGTTTGTTCGGATCGATCTGGGGACAGAAGGTGGCGGCTGCGACGTCGAACTTGACCGCACAATGGGACTACTACTTCGCTAACGGATACCTCTATGTGTTTGCCGCGCAGAATCCGGCGAGCTACTACCCCGGTCCCGTTGTGCCGATGGCGCTGAGCAATGTTCCGGTGATCAACGTCAACGGAAAGTCGTGGCTGACGTTCCAGCATTTGCTGGTGAACTGGTTCGATCAATACGGGGTGTATGTGCAGGGAGCCAGCGACCATCTGGTGTTCGCCAACATGGAAGCGGACTCGATGATCCCACAGGGCACGCAGCCGCTGGGGTTTTATGTCAATGAGAGCGCGCCCGGGCCTGGCGATATCAAGATCTACAACGCGGAGGTCAGGGCGCATGACTACGGCTGGGGGCAGGCCAACGATCGAAACCTGCTGGGGCGGTTCAACACGCAGACGTTTACCCTGCCGCGGCTGGCACGAACACAGAATTATTTTTTGCGGCTGTATGACAACTCGTCGCCACCGCGGTATTCACGGTATTCGGCGGCGCTGCATGTGGACTATCCGTTGACGTGACGTTCCGGAAACGGGAGCGAGGATGAGCGTGAGCGAAAAAGAGTTTTCGATGCTGCGGATGGTCGATGGCGAGTTTCAGCGCGAAGTGCTGGAGAAGCTGGGCCGCCTGGACGCCAAGATGGATATGCTGGCGGGCAATGGCCAGCCCGGACGCATGAAGATTGCCGAAGACCGAATCAACGCGCTGGAGCGGAGTGATTTGCGCAACAGCATCTACAACCGGGTGGTGAATGGAGCCATCAGCGCCGCGGTCAGCGTGGTGATTGCGCTGCACCGGTTGTGGTGGAAGTGAGAAAGCCGGCTTTCGGCTTTCGACGTCCGGCCTCCGGCGTTACCTTTCCGGCTTTGCGTTCGACTTCCAGAACAATTTAAGGAGAATGACTATGAACTTTCTCGATCAGTTGCTGCGGGGAATTGCGTTCATTCCCGCGCTGGTGAACGGAATTGAGGGTTTGTTTGGCAACAAGCCGGGAGCGGATAAAAAAGACGCGGCGATGTCGTTCCTGGAAAATGCGCTGGCGACGGTGGACGCCGTGACCGCGCGGGAGATCATCGAGCCGGAGAAGTTTCGGGAAGGGATTTCGAAAATTATCGACGGCACGGTGGAGTGTTTGAATGCGTCAACGTGGGCGAAAAGCAGCCCTCAGCCCTCAGCCGTCAGCCATCAGCCGTGAGAGCGGTGCTACTGCCCAGAGTGCATGGGTCCTTCGCTTCGCTCAGGATGACAACGGATTGGCAGTCTCGATCAACCGATCTCTTCACCCCAGTATTCCAGATTCTTTTTCACCTGGGCCATGAACTGGTCGGCTACGGCGCCGTCGATGAGGCGGTGATCATAGCCGAGCGTGAGGTGCACGACGGAACGGATGGCGATGGAATCGTTGCCTTCGTTGTCGGTGACCACCATCGGCTGTTTCGTAATTCCTCCGACGCCCATGATGGCCGAGTTCGGCTGGTTGATGATGGGCAGGCCGAAGACGGCTCCGAACTGGCCGGGATTGGTGACAGTAAAAGTGGATCCTTCGACATCTTCCGGCTTGAGCTTCTTGCTGCGGGCCTTCTCACCGAGGTCGGTGATGCCGCGCTGCAGACCGAGGAAGTTAAGGTCGCCGGAATTCTTGAGCACGGGCACGATGAGTCCCCAGTCGAGGGCGACGGCGATCCCCATATTGATCTGGCGGTGGTAGCGGATGTTGTCGCCTTCCAGCGATGCGTTGCAGATGGGCCACTGCTGCAGCGCGATGATGGCGGCGCGCACGAAGAACGGCATGAAGGTGAGGCGGACGCCGTGGCGCTGCTCGAATACGGCCTTGTGTTTGGCGCGCAGATTGACGATGCGGGTGAAATCCACCTCGTACATGCAGTGAACGTGTGCGCTGGTGCGGCGCGATTCGATCATGCGCTGGGCGATGATCTTGCGCATCTGCGTCACGGGCACGAGATCGCCGGGGTAGGGCGCGGGCGGCGGCGCGGGATGCGGCGCTGGCGCTTGCGAACTGGGACCCGGTGCCGTCGTGGGCGAAGCAGGACGGACGAATGCGTCCGTCCCCACACGGGCGGGTTGTGATCCCTGGCGCTCGATGAAGGACATGATGTCCTGCTTGGTGATGCGGCCGCCGAGTCCGGTACCGGAAATTTGCGAGAGGCTGACGCCGTGTTCGCGTGCGATCTTGCGGACCAGCGGCGACGAACGAGCTTCTTCTTCCCCCTCGGCAGCGGGCGCCGCGACCGGAGGAGCGGCTGGCGGCGGGGCCGGAGTTGCTTTCTTCTCTTCCCTCTTTTCTTCTTTCGCCGGCGGTGCGGGAGCGGCCGAGGCGGGTTTCGCGGGTGCGGCCGCCGCTTCGCCGTCCACGGCTATGGTACCGACAACCGTGTTGATGCCGACCGTGGTGCCTTCCGCGACCTTGATTTCCTGCAGCACACCGGAGGCAGGGGCGGGAATTTCGGCGTCGACTTTGTCGGTGGAGATTTCGAACAAAGGCTCGTCGCGCTGGACTTTGTCGCCGGGCTTCTTCAGCCACTTGGTGATGGTGCCCTCGACAATGGACTCACCCATCTGGGGCATGACGATGTCAGTTGGCATGATTCCCTTCCATGAGGCCCACGGTTTGAAGGAGAGGGCCGGACGCAACCGGATATTATAGCGGGTGGCAGGAGCAAATCGCAGAGGGCACGGAGAAGGGCCGCAGAGATCGCAGAGAAAACCGGCCAATTCCCTGCGCTAGGAACGGGATCGTCCGCTGCAGTTGCTTAGTGGTGCTCGTGCTTCATTCCTTCGTCTTTCTTCTCGCCCTTCTTTTCATCGCCACCGGCTTCGGGAGCAGTACCGAAGCTGGTCTTCCAATACTCCTGCACCGCGGGAGGAAGTTTGTCCATGCGAGAGAGGAAAGAAGCAATCTTCCAAATGTCCTGTTCGGTGAGCGTCTGTTCCCAGGAGGGCATGCCGGTATAACGGATGCCGGTGCGGATGGTGTAGAAGGTGTGCCACTCGGGATCGTCGGGCGGATCGGAAATGAGATTGGGAGCGGGCGGGTAAAACGATTTGCCGAGCGCGACCGGCTTGCGGTCGAGGTTGCCGTGGCAGGTGGCACAGTTCATGGTGTAGAGCTTCATGCCGTCGATCAGATTCTGGTCGGTCGGGGAAAGGGGATTGGCGACGTGGGGAGCATGGCGTTCCATCGAAGCATCGACCGCGCCCATCGCGAGGCGGCGCTCCATGGGCGGAGGCGCGACGTTAGCCTGAGTAGGGAAGAAGCCGAACATGGCGAAGCCGAGTCCGCCGAGAATGAGAACGATTAGCGTTACGATGACGCCGAGAATGAACTTGCCCATGAAGCCTCCGGAGGGGGTATTGTGGCAGATGAGGCGGGTGGGGCGCTAGTTTAGAGCATCTCGAAAAGCCTCGCTGCGCTCGGCTGACAGCCCCTTCGACTTCGCTCAGGGCAGGCTGAGGCGGCTGTCCCCTCGTGGTTCTTCTTCCCGTCCAAAACTCAATACGCTTTCAAGCGGCGGGATTCGCGGACTACGTCTTCCACCTTGGGCAGGTAGTGATGTTCCTGCGGAGGAGAAAACGGGACTGCGGAGTCCAGGCCTGCGATGCGAACGATGGGGCCGTCTAGATCGTCGAAGGCCTCTTCGTTGATTACGGCGGCGATTTCACCGGCCAAGCCTCCGGTGCGGGAGTGTTCGTGCAGGATGATGACTTTGTTCGTTTTCTTGACGGTCTGCACGATGGCTTCGCGGTCGAGCGGCGAGACGGTGCGCAGGTCGAGGATTTCGAGATCGATTCCCTCGTTCTTCAGAACCTCGGCAGCCTCCAGAGCGATGTGGACCATGGCGGCATAAGTAATGATGCTCAGGTCGCGGCCTTGGCGGGCGATGTTCGCCTTGCCAATGGGGACGACATAATCTTCGGCGGGGACTTCGCCTTTGATGCGACGGTAGAGATATTTGTGTTCGAAGAAGATGCAGGGATTGTTGTCGCGGATGGCGGCTTTGATCAGGCCTTTGGCGTCGTAGGGCGTGGCGGGGCAGATGACTTTGAGGCCGGGATTGTGGACGAACCACATCTCGGGATTCTGCGAGTGGAAAGGACCGCCGTGAACGTATCCGCCGCTGGGGCCGCGGAGAACGAGCGGGGCGGGCGCGCCCCAGAGGTAGTGCGTCTTCGCAACCATGTTGGAAATCTGGTTGAAGGCGCAGCCGATGAAATCCATGAACTGAAATTCGGCGACGGGGCGCATGCCGGTGAGCGATGCTCCGAAGGCCGCGCCTACGATGGCGGACTCGGCGATAGGTGTGTCGATGACGCGCTCGGGGCCGAAACGGTCGATGAAACCGTCGGTGACTTTGAAGGCGCCGCCGTAAATGCCAATGTCTTCGCCGAGGCAGAAGACGGTTGGATCGCGGTCCATTTCTTCCCAGATTCCCTGGCGGATGGCTTCGAGGTAGGTGAGGAGCATAGAGTATTTGCCGCAGATTTCGCGGATTAACGCAGATTTCCCTATTTCAAATGAACTGCCGCTTCGGTCTGTTTGAAGCCGCTGGTTCCCTTTTTCACTTTCGGCATGCCGTATTTTGGCTTGATTTCATGGCAGCCGTTTTCGCAGAAGACGCCGCCTTCGGCGGACTCCGGCGTGGGCATCGGGGAGTTCACGGCGATCTCGCGCTCGGCATCGATTTCGGCTTCCACTTCGGCTATCAAGTCCTGATTTTCTTTCGGCGTCAGCCACTTTTTGTTTTTCACCAGGTAATTCTCGAAGCGGGCGATCGGGTCGCGTTTCCTCCAAAAATCGAACATCGGTTTCGGCACGTAGCTTGCGGCGTCGTGGATGGCATGGCCTTTCATGCGCATCATTTTAGCTTCGATCAGGGTTGGCCCCTCGCCGCGATGGGCGCGCTCGACGGCTTCGTGGGCGGCGTCGTAGACCTGGCAGGCGTCGGTGCCGTCGACGATGACACCGGGGATGCCGTATCCGATGGCGCGCTCGGCGAGGTCCTGGCAGCGGTACTGCATTTCCGACGGCGTGGAGTAGGCCCAGAGATTGCTCTCGACGAAGAGCACGAGGCCGAGATTCTGCACGGCGGCGAAGTTGATGCCTTCATAGGTGACGCCGGTGGACTGGCCGCCGTCGCCGATGTAGGTCATGACGGCGAGGTTGCGTCCCTGGAGGCGCGCGCCGAGGGCCACGCCGGAGAGCACGGGAATAAGATCGCCGAGCATGGAGATGGGCGAGACTGTGTTGCGCTTTTCGATGTCGCCGAAGTGCGCGGTGCCGTCGCGGCCCTTGGTGGGCGAATCGGCTTTGGCCATGTACTGCATCATGATGTCGCGGGCGCCGAAACCGCGGACGAGCAGCGATCCCTGGTTGCGGATCATGGGCGCGAACCAGTCGTCCTTGTCGAGCGCATAGGCGGAGGCGCAGGAGCAGGCTTCCTGGCCGAGTCCGAAATAGACTCCGCCGACCACCTTGCCCTGCTTATAGAGATTCTCGAGCGCGGTCTCCATTTTGCGGTTGAGCAGCATGTAGCGGTAGATCTCGATCGACTGCTGCTTGTCGAGATACTTGGAGTCGCGGACGGGCGGGACTGGGGCGTCGAGGTCGCCTTCGACTTCGTAGCGGACGTGCTCGGCGCCGTCTTTGCCCGTCTCTATCGCCTGGCGCACGGCGAAGTCGGGATGCTCGAGGCGATAGTCGGGAATGGAGTAGGTGCGAAGGTCGTGGTTGGGAGAGCCTGTCGAACTGCGCTCGACCTGTCCGGGTCTGAGACCCGGACCCACACGGCCGTTGCGCGGACGGTTGCCGTTGGAGCTGTTTTTGGACTTCGGTTTCTTGGTCCCCATGGGAAAGCGGCGCGAGAGCGCGATGCATTGATGGTATCGCGAGAGTGGGGGAGAGGGCTAGTTGGAGGTTGAGACGAGTCTGTGACGCCTCGCTTTGCTCGGCTGGACAGCCGAGGCGGCTGTCCCCACACGACTTGTGTCACGCCCAGGTGGTGTCGTCTTCTTTGTGGAGCTGGCGGAGTTCGGTGGGTGGCTTCATCGGCACGCCGACTGAGTGACCGAGAAGGGCATCCAGGGTGTCGACCCAGAGCATCTGGCTGGAGAAAACTGTTCCGAAGTTGCGGGAGATGGATTCGGCGACTGCGTTGAGGTCGAGTCCTCTGCTCAGTTCTTGTTGCATCGAGGTGACCGGCTTTGCCGTGATGCCGCACGGGATGATCAGGTTGAAATAGCTGAGGTCCGTGTTCACGTTGAGGGCGAAGCCGTGAGAGGTGACGAAGCGGGAGATGTGGACGCCGATGGCGGCGAGCTTGGATTCGGTGTCTGGGTGGTCGGAGGCTCCAGTGGTAGTGAGGCGAGTCTTCGACTCGTCCTGTCCGGGTCGAAGACCCGGACCCACACAAGCAGGGGCTGTCGAGCTTCGCTCGACCGGACAGCCGAGGGCGGCTGTCCCCACGTGGTCCGTGCCGGCCTCAGAACTCGCCCAGACTCCTGTAAGACCCGGCACTCGTTTCGTTGGGATGCCGAAGTCGGCGCAGGTACGGATGAGGACTTCTTCCAGGCGACGGACGAATTCGACGGCTCCCAGCGTTTTGCGTCTGCCGTCAGGGGTGGCGTGGGCGCGGAGGTCGAAGATAGGATAGCCGACGATCTGGCCGGGGCCGTGGAAGGTGACGTCGCCGCCGCGGTCGCATTCGAAAAGCTCGATGCCGCGCTGGGCCAGGAGTTCGGGCGAGGCGATTACGTTAGCGGCTTTCGCATTGCGGCCTAGCGTGATGACCGGCTTGTGCTCGAGCAGAAGGAGGGCATCGCCGATCTTATCTTCTTTGCGCAGCGCGACAAGTTGCTGCTGCAGACGGAGGCCGGTGGCGTAGTCGATGGTGCCGAGTTGGACGACGGAGATCAAATCATTTTAGCCGCTGATTTCGCAGATTCACGCAGATCAAGATCAACATCATTTCACCACAGAGGACACAGAGGAATTACACAGGTCCTTCGCTTCGCTCAGGATGACAACGTCATTGTCTTATCGATTCCCTCTGTGTCTCTGCGCCTCCGTGGTGAGTTCATGCGTTAATCGCAATCCCGTACACGCTGTTTGATGCATCTAGCATGGCTTCGGCCAGGGTCGGGTGAGCGTGGATGGTCCACATCAAATCTTCGACCGTGGCTTCAAGTTCCATGGCGGCGACGGCTTCGGCGATCAGCTCCGTCGCCTGCGGGCCGATGATGTGCACGCCGAGAATTTCGCCGTAGTCGGCGTCGGAGACGATCTTGATGAAGCCTTCGTGCTGGCCGATGATGGAGGCGCGCGAGTTCGCAGTGAAAGGGAACTTGCCGACTTTCACGTTGTATCCGGCTTCGCGCGCCTTGGTTTCGGTGAGGCCGACGCTGCCGATTTCCGGATGGCAGTAGGTGGCGCCGGGAATGTGCTCGGGATTGATCGGCTTGCCGGGCTTGCCGGCAATCTTCGCGACCGCGACGATCGCCTCCATGGCGCCGACGTGCGCGAGTTGGGGCGTGCCCAGCACGATGTCGCCGACAGCGTAAACACCCGGCTCGGTCGTCTGCATCCAGGAATCGGTTTGGATGAAGCCGCGGTCCGGTTTGATCTTGGTGCGCTCGAGGCCGATGTTTTCGGTGCGCGGCTTGCGGCCAACGGCGATCAGAATCTTCTCGGCTTCGATCTTCTGTTGCTTGCCCTCGGCGGTGATGGTCACGGCAATTCCGGACTTTGTCTTCTCAACCTTGTCCACTTTCGCGCTGGTGTGAAAGTTTATGCCGCGCTTGCGGTAAACGCGCGCCAGTTCTTTGGAGACTTCTTCATCTTCGACGGGAACCAACCGCGGCAGCATTTCGATGATGGTGACTTCTGCATCGAAGGAACGATAGATCGAAGCAAACTCCACGCCCACGGCTCCGGCGCCGACAATCACCAGCGACTTGGGAATTTCCTTCAGGCTCAGAATCTCAATGTTGGTAAGTACGCGGTCGTTGGCCTCGAGGCCGGGCAGCATGCGCGCTTCCGAACCGGTGGCGAGGATTACATTCTTCGCTTTCAGATGGCTGGCCTTGTTGTCGTTCACGACTTCGACCGAGAATAAACCGTTCTGCGCCGGTCCGGTGAACTTGCCGTAGCCCTTGACCATCTCCACCTTGTTCTTCTTCATCAGGAATTCAAGGCCCTTGGCATGTTTGGCGACGATCTTGCCTTTGCGCTCCTGAACGGCGGCCCAGTTGAGCTTGCGTGCGTCGACGCCCTCGATGCCCAATTCCTTGGCGTCTTTGAGGTGGTCCCAGAGTTCGGCGTTGAACAGCAGTGCCTTGGTTGGAATGCAGCCCACATGCAGGCAGGTGCCGCCGAGGAAACCGTCTTTTTCGATGAGCGCGGTCTTCAGGCCCCATTGGCCGGCGCGGATGGCGGCGGTGTATCCGGCGGGACCGCTGCCGATGATGGCTATGTCGTATGTAGTTTCAGGCAAAGTGGTGCTCCCTCATGAGAAGAGATGATGAAAGGCAAACCAATGATTCTAGAACAGAGATGGGGAGAGAACCAAAAGTGAAAGTGAGCGGCCCCAACTCCTCGCGGAGATCGTGGCGGGTACAAAACAGGCATGGGGTCCTTCGACTACGCAGCAGCTTCGCTATCGCGAAGCTGCTACTCCGCTCAGGATGACAGAGCATTGCTCGAAGAGGACGGGTTCAGTTGCCTTCGTTGCTGGCGCGCTTCCAGGAAATCAGCTCGCCGATGGTCGAACTGGTGCTCGAAACCGGCTGCTTGTAGGCCTCGACCTCGGAGCGGGAAGCCTCTTCGCCCACCGCGCGGATACTGAGTCCAACCTTCTTTTCTTCCGGAGTCATCTTGATGATCTTGAAATCGTGTTCCAAGCCGGGCTCGAGGGCGATGGGCTGGCCGTTTCCATCGACCGCCTCCGATTTGTGGCACAAGCCCTCAACCCCTTCGGCGATTTCGACGAAAGCGCCAAACGCCGCTACGCGCAGGACTTTGCCATGGATCACATCGCCCACATGATGCGCCGCAAAGAACGTCTCCCATACGTCGGGCTGGAGTTGCTTCATGCCCAGCGACAGGCGGCGCTTGTCAGGCTCGATGGCCAGAACAATCGCCTTCACCCGATCGCCCTTCTTCAGCACCTCGGAGGGATGCTTCACGCGCTTGGTCCAGCTGAGGTTGCTGACGTGCACCAACCCGTCGATGCCATCTTCGATTTCGATGAAGGCGCCGAAGTCGGTGAGGTTGCGCACGCGGCCTTCCACCGTCATCCCGACGGGATACTTGTCGTGCAGCGAATCCCAGGGATTGGCCGCCAGTTGCCGCATGCCCAGGGAAATGCGGCGCTCCGTGGGATTCACGTTAAGCACGACGCACTCGACCTGGTCACCCACATTCACCAGCTTTGACGGATGTTTCATGCGCTTGGACCACGTCATCTCGCTGACGTGCACCAGGCCTTCAATCCCCTGTTCGAGTTCGACGAACGCGCCGTAGTCGGTCACGCTGATCACACGGCCGGAGACGTGCGCGCCCACAGGATAGCGATGCTCCGCGTCCAGCCAGGGATCGGGGGTTAGCTGTTTGAATCCCAGCGACACGCGCTGTTTTTCCTTGTCGTACTTGAGGACCTTGACCTGAATCTGGTCGCCGACATTGACCAGATCGCGGGGATGGGTGAGGCGTCCCCAGGACATGTCGGTGATGTGCAGCAGGCCATCGAGGCCGCCGAGATCGACGAACGCGCCGTACTCGGTGAGATTCTTGACCACTCCGGTCAGGATCGAGCCTTCCTCCAGATGATCAAGGACCTTCGAGCGCTTCTCGGCCTGCTCGCCTTCCAGCAACTCCTTGCGCGAAACCACGATGTTGCCGCGCTTCTTGTTGAGCTTGATCACGGCCACTTCGATGGTCTGGCCCTTCATGCCATCCAGATTGCGAATCGGGCGCAGATCAACTTGCGAGCCGGGGAGGAAGGCGCGGGCGCCGTGGATATCGACGGTCAAGCCACCCTTGGTGCGTTCGACCACCACGCCCTTGATCGGCTTCTTTTCGTTGTGCGCTTTTTCGATTTCATCCCAGGCGTGGATGCGCGCGGCTTTCTGGTGCGAGAGGTTGATGTAACCCTCTTCGGCCTGGCCCTTGTCGCGCATCACTTCGATTTCGTCGCCGGGCTGGAATCTGGGCTTGCCCTCGTGATCCATCACTTCGGCGATGGGCAGCATGCCTTCCGACTTGGCCCCGATGTCGACGACCACATGCGTCGCCGTCAGTTTCAAAACCGTGCCTTTGATGACCCGGTCTTCGCTGACGGCTTCCTCAGCCTCGGTGGTGAAGGTTTCGAGGGCAGCGGCAAAGTCGTCGCTGGCGGCCGGAGCGGGCTTCTCGTCGGCTGCTGCCGGCGACTGAACCTCGTGAACGGCGGTCGCGGCGGCGTGGCCTTCGGACACGGCGGGTTCGGCTTCGGAAACAATTGTTGTGGCGGACTGCGGGTTATGGTCGGTGGTGTCGTCGAACAAGGTCATTGCCTCTCTGCTTAGATCGCACGCGGGTGCGGGAGGATGCGGGGCCTGCCTGGCGGACTGCTGGATGAGCCGTTTGGTTGTGGTGGGCCCACCCTGGCGAGTGAGCTTGGACAATCCCAGCTGTCGGACGTTGTGCAGAAACCCGCGTCCCAAGGGAACTCTTCGACTATAGCAACCGCTCACAAACAGTGTCAAACCCAAATTCCACGCATGTTACAGCAATGTTTCAGGATGCGCGGGCGGTGCGACGTGTCGCGCTTCCAGTTTCCCAACCCGCTATCATCTGCTACCCTGCCCTACGATGGATTATCTCTGGACCCCGTGGCGCTACGCGTACGTTTCGGGCACGCAGAAACCCTCCGAGTGCGTGTTTTGCGATGCGGTGAAAGCGGGCGACGACGCGAAAGCCCGCATCGTCCATCGCGGGAAATCTTGCTTCGTCATCCTGAATACTTTTCCGTACACGCCCGGCCACGTGATGATCGTCCCTTACGCGCACCTGGACGAATTGCAGAAGGTGCCGCTGGAGGCGGCCAATGAGATGATCGCGCTGTCGCAGCGTATGGAGACCCTGCTGCGCGAACTCTACCACCCCGACGGCATCAACCTGGGGATGAACATCGGCAAGGCCGCCGGGGCGGGCATTGCCGGGCACATTCATATGCACGTGCTGCCGCGCTGGGTGGCGGACGCGAATTTCGTCTCGGTGGTGTGCGAGACCCGAATTCTGCCGGAGACGCTGGATGAGACCTGGAAGCGGATGATGAAGGCAATGCGGGGATGATTAACGCGCTCTCACAAACTTTGCCAACGGCACTACCTCTATCCTCGTGCCCAGTGCATATGTCTTGTCGCCGGGATACAAAACATAAAGATGATCAAGCTTGAGATCGGCGAGCGCGGTCCGCATCGACGGGGTAAGCGCGGGCGCGTCGGCGCGTTTGCATTCGACTCCAATGCGGCGTCCGTCCTTGAATAAGAGCAGATCGAGCTCCGCTCCATTGTGGGTCGCCCAGAAGTAAGCTTCGTCCGGGCGGAAGGATTTCAGCACTTCCTCCACCGCGTAACCTTCCCACGACGCCCCCACTTTCGGATGATTTTCAAGGTCGCGCTGGTTGGCAATGCCCAATAGCGAGTGCAGTAGGCCGGTATCGCGCACATAAACTTTCGGGGACTTCACCTGACGCTTGCCCAGATTTTCAAACCACGGCGGCAGCTGGCGAACCATGAAAACGCCAACCATCAAGTCGAGGTAGCGGCGAACGGTGGATTCATTGACCGCCAGAGCCCGAGCCAGTTCAGCAGCGTTCCAGATTTGGCCGTGGTAGTGAGCCACCATGTTCCAGAAGCGGCGCAGCGCGACGGCTGGAATCTCGATGCCCAGTTGAGGAATGTCTCGTTCGAGAAAGGTTTGGAGAAATTGCCGCCGCCACGCCACCGAATCGGCTTCCCGTCGTGCTGTGTAAGCAAGCGGGAAGCCCCCGCGCAACCAGTGGCGGGCTTGGGCCGAGGCTCCCAAATCAGAAAGCCGAAAGCCCTCTAGCGGGACGGTTTCGAGCCTTCCAGCCAGCGTCTCCGACGATTGCCGGAGCAGATCTGTCGATGCGCTGCCTAGAATAAGGAACCGTGTGGGGAGCGGCGAACGGTCCGCCAGAACGCGCAGAAGAGGAAACAGGTCGGGGCGGCGCTGAATCTCGTCGATGACCACCAGCTTCTTGAGCGGCCGTAGGGCAATGGCCGGCTCGCTCAACCGGGCCAGACTCTGCGAATCCTCCAGATCGAAATAATTGAGGGAGTCGGAGGCGACAAACTGCCGGGCCAGCGTGGTCTTGCCGCACTGCCGCGGCCCCAGGAGAGCGACCACACGACTCCGCCGCAAGGCGCCGCGAACCAAAGCGATGTCGGCTTGACGATCAATCACATGAACATACTACCATGAAATCCCCGCTTCATGTGCGGGATTTTCATGGTATACAATTTAGTAAACATGACGCCATTTCGTCGGTATCGTCAGCGCAAAAGTTGCTCCATCTCCTTCTCTTCCAAAACCTTCACCCCTAGTTCTTTCGCCTTGTCCAGCTTCGACCCCGCGTCCGCCCCCGCCACAACGTAATCCGTTTTCTTGCTGACCGAGCCAGTCACCTTCCCGCCCGCGTCTTCAATTATCTTCTTGGCTTCGTCGCGGGTGAAATGGGCCAGTGTTCCTGTTAGAACGAAGGTCTTGCCGGCGAGCTTCGTTCCGCGCTGCTTCTTCTGGCCCGTTAATGTAAGGCCAGCCTCGCGCAGACGCTCGACCAGCTTGCGATTGGCCGCGATGCTGAAAAACTCCACGATGCTCTCGGCGATGCGCGGGCCGACTTCGTTGACGTCCTGCAGCTCTTCTACGCCAGCGGTCTCGAGGGCTTCCATCGATCCAAAATGCTCAGCCAGAAACTGCGCCGTGCGCTCGCCGACGAAGCGAATACCGAGCCCGTAGATCACCCGCTCCAGCGGCAGCTTCTTTGAGTTTTCAATCTCATCGAGAATGTTCTGCGCTGATTTGTCGCCCATGCGTTCCAGGCTGAGCAGGTCTTTCTTCGTCAACCTGTAGATGTCGGCAACATTCTTCACCAGACCGCGATCGGTGAGCTGATTCACCAGCGCGTCGCCCATGCCGTCGATGTTCATGACGCCGCGCGACGCGAAATGCAGAATCGTTTCGCGCAGCTTGGCCGGGCAGTTGGCGTTGACACAGCGATAATCCACCTCGCCCTCGGTGCGAACCACCTTCGTGCCGCACACGGGACACTTTTCCGGCATTTCAAAATCTTTAGTCTCGCGCGGACGTGGATGCTCCTTGTCGTCGATAACCTTCGCAACCTTCGGAATCACGTCGCCGCCGCGCTCCACCTGCACCCAGTCGCCGATCTTGACGCCCAGGCGCTCGATCTCGTCCATGTTGTGCAGAGTCGCGTTTCTCACCGTGGTCCCACCGATCAAAACCGGCGCCAGCATCGCGACTGGCGTGAGCTTCCCGGTGCGTCCCACCTGCACGCGAATGTCCTCCAGCTTCGTAATTCCGGCCCGCGCCGCGTATTTGTAAGCAATCGCCCAGCGCGGAGCCTTCCCCGTAAAACCGAGTTCGTCCTGCAGCGCTGTGCGGTCAACTTTCACGACGATGCCGTCAATCTCATAGGGCAGCGAATCGCGTTTCCCCTCCCACTGCTGGATGAAGGCCCAAACTTCGTCGATGGCGTGGTCATCTTTACTTTGAATCAGCTTGCGGTTCTGGTTGACCTTGAATCCGGCGGTCTCGAGCGCATCGAGGGTTTCGGAATGCCGGTCGAAATAAGTCCGGCCATTCTTGAGCAGCATGTAGGCGAAGTAATCCAGCCGCCGTTCGGCCGTCACCTTCGATTCGAGCTGCCGTACCGTGCCCGCCGTGGCGTTGCGCGGATTGGCGAAGAGCGACAAGCCCCTGGCCTCGCGCTCTTCATTCATCTTCCTGAATGCAGCCAGCGGCATGAGCAACTCGCCGCGCACTTCGAAATCTGCAGGAATGCCCGCCTTCTTCAATTTTTCTTTTGGGATCGACAACGGCACCGAGCGCACCGTGCGCACGTTCAAGGTCACATCTTCGCCGATGCTTCCATCGCCACGGGTGATGCCGCGCGCCAGCCGGCCGTCCTCATACACCAGAGCCAGCGACATGCCATCGAGTTTCAGCTCGCACACATAGTCGACATCGCGCCGCCCGCTGAGTTCGTGCACGCGGCGCTCCCAGGCGCGCAACTCTTCCTCGCTGTAGGTATTGTCGAGCGACAGCATGGGCGAAGAGTGCGGTACTTTGACGAAGCCCTCTCGGGGCTTGCCGCCGACGCGCTGTGTGGGCGAATCGGACGTGACGAGCGAGGGGTGCTCCGCCTCCAGGTCTTTCAGTTGCTGCATCAGCTTGTCGAATTCGGCATCGCTGATTTGAGGCTGGCCCTGAACGTAATAGAGATACTCGTGGTGGCGAATCTTTTCGCGGAGGGAGTCGAGCTTCTTCTCGAGGTCTTTCGTCGCGGCAGACATTGCCCAAGGATTATAGGCGGAAGAAAACATGCAGGGACAGCCGAGGAGATCTTCCACATCGAACTAGGGTCGCTTCGCTGCGCTCAGCGGGACAGCCGAGAGCCTGCCCTGAGCGAGGTCGAAGGGCGGCTGTCCCCACATAAGCAGAAACAACATCACACCAGGTCATCCAGCTTCAGAGCTTGGGCTCCGCCCTTCCACGACGCTTCAAATTGCTTCTGGACAAATCCGGCATCGTAGTCGCGCTTCTGGCGCAGCAAGGTTTGGCGCAATCCCCAGAGCGAACGCGGATTCCGCGGATTGCGCTCGAGATCTTCGCGGAAGACTTTTTCGGCGTCCGCCGCATCTCCGTTCATCAGCAGAGCGGCGCCAAGGGATTCCCGCACGGGATAGAACCAGTCGGGCGGCTCGCCGTATTTGAGCGTGTCCTGCAGAGCGACAGCTTCGCGCAGCATCGCCAGCGCTCCAGGGTTGTCCTTTTTCGCCATGGCGATTTTGGCACCTAGAACATCCTTCGCGATTTGGAGAATGTCCTTGGTTTTATTGTTGATCGGCGCGTTGAAGATTTCGTCGGGAGGTGTGGCCGCCTGGGCGTCGGATACGATCTTATGCTCCGCTTCCGCCTCGCTCACCTTGCCGGTACCTGCGAAAGCCGGGCCGCGTGCGAGGTGCCAGAACACAGTCGCAGTCTTCATTGAGGCATCGGGCTGCGGCATCTTCAGGATTTCATTCCAATGATGGAAGCGCATCTCCACCGCCAGAGGGATGGTCATAAACCCCTCCAACGGCGGCATGTCCTTCACGTGCGGGCCCACATTCTCCCTCAGCAGTTCCGCATTCTTCTTCGACTCCAGGTAGTTGCCGTTCATTGCCGCACACATGGCGATGAAATGCAGATTGTGGCTCTAATACATCATCGGGTAGATGCCCTGCACTCCGGTCGCTTTGATGTAGGCACGGTCGACTTCCGCTGCTTTCTCGTTGGTCTTCACCGCAGCTTCGTAGTCACCGGTGCGGATGTAAACGTGCGCCGGCATGTGCACAATATGCCCCGCCCCGGGCGCCAGCGTTGCCAGCCGGTTCGCCCCGGCCAGCGCGCGCTCTGGCGTGGGTGAAGCTTCGACGGCATGAATGTAATAGTGAATGGCTCCCAGGTGGTTGGGATCCCGCTTGATCACCGACTCGAGGGTGGAGACAATTTCCTCGGTCCCTACCTCAGGCGTACCGTCGGGATGCCACAATCCCCAGGGATGCAGGTTCATGCCGGCCTCGGCGAATAGCGTGGCCGCGTCCAGATCATCGGGAAACTCGCTGACCAACTCCCGCATGGCGTCGCGATAATCCTCGGCCGCTTTCTTCAAGTCAGAGTTGGGATCGGCCGGAAACCGCTTCGCCAGGGCCTGGGTATAGGCCTGCTCGCTGGGCGAAGCCCCGGCAGACAGGTCGACGGCCTTCTGTACTGCGTCGTGCGCGTGTTTGTAACGGTCGGGATCGGCCGGATCGTTGTAGTTTGGCCCCACCGCCTCGGCCACTCCCCAGAACGCCATGGCCAGCTTGGGATCGAGTTCGCCCGCGTGCTGAAATGACCGCGCCGCCTCATCGTGGTTAAAGGCATAGATGAATCGCAGTCCTTGATCAAAGAATTTCTGGGCCTCAGCATTGTGCGTGGAAACGGGATGGTGAAGATCCCCCAGTCCCGTGACCAGCGCAATGGTACGGCCTTGAGCATGGCTTGCGTGCTCCTGTGCCGCAGCACCAAGGCAGAGGAACATTGCACAGAGAATGTGCGCCGGTATCCTCATCGGTGAATCCTCCTGATTCTCTTGGAACGCCCCGAGAAGCATCCAGTACGAGATTCTGTGGAAAAGACGCCCCTTGCAAGCGGGCCTAGCTTATGCCAAATTAAAAGCCTTGCCAAGCAGTGGTCACGGCTCTCGGATTCTACAATGGGCAAAGATCCAGACCCCTCATCCTTGGTGTATGCGCAGAAAACGTTTACTGAACGGCTCCCTGTAGCCCTGCTGAACGCCTTCAACACCAACAACCGCATCAACCAGTATTTGATCGATAACATTCCGGCCGCGGCCTGGAGGGCAAAGCCACCCGACGGAAAGGGCCGAACCATCGCTGCCATCGTCGCCCACATGCACAACGTGCGCATCATGTGGCTGAAGGTGGCCGCCAAGGGCAGCAAGATTCCGGAGCAGTTGGATCGCGCCACGGTGACACCGGGGCAGGCTATGCGCGCCGTCGAGCAGAGTCGCCTCGCCCTGAGTGTGGTCATCAGCGGCGCCCTGGAGACCGATGGCCGCATCAAGGGCTTCCGTCCCGACGTGGCCAGTTTCCTCGGCTATCTGCTCGCGCACGACGCTCATCACCGCGGTCAGATCGCGATGTTGGCGCGTCAGGTTGGCCATCCCTTGCCGCAGAAAGTCATGTTCGGGATGTGGGAATGGGGGTCGCGATGATTCCTCCGCAAGCCGGCCCGTGGGGCTGGCCGGAGAAAGATGGGCAGGCGCCGCCGCAGATCGTTCATTGAGGTGGCCGGCGCGGCTCTGGATATTCGGGCCTCGGGTACAATCCAGCCAGCCTCGTCGGGCTTCAACCAACCATGCGCAAGGCTGCCCTGCTCTACAACCCTGACTCCGGCGGCCGTCGCACGAGACGCCAGATGGAACTCGAAGCTGCGCTGGCAGTGCTTCGTGAGGCAAACGTTGAAGCCAGCCTGCTGCTTAATCGCTCACGCGGCGAGGCCGTGGACCAGGCGCGGCAGGCTCTGATCGCAGGCTGTGACACCATCTTCGCCTGCGGCGGAGACGGCACCATTCATAACATTGTGCAGGTGCTGGCAGGGTCGCACGTCGCACTGGCTGTCCTGCCCATGGGCACGGCTAATGCCCTGGCCCACGACCTCGGACTTCCCCTCGATCCCATAGCCGCGGCACGGACTGCCCTTCGCGCGACATCCCGGCGCGTAGCCCTCGGCCGCATCGAATATCTTGATTTCGACGGGAAGCCCGCCAATCGCTACTTCACCATTGCGGCCGGCATTGGCGTGGACGCTCACCTGTTCTACAAGCTCAATCCAGCGGTCAAGGCGCAACTCGGGATGGCCGCATACTACGCCAAGGCGTGGCATCTGTGGCTCACCCACCGCATGACGCGATTCCAGGTCGAGTACGCAGGGGCCGGAGTGTCCAAAACGAAGCAGGCCAGCGTGACCGAGTTGCTGGCTGTCCGAATTCGCAACTTCGGCGGGGTGCTGCGGGAACTCGCACCCGGCGCTTCTTTGAAAAGCAATGATTTGCGGCTCGTCCTCTGTCACAGCGAAAAGCGTGCGAGCTACCTGCTTTACGTGCTCCGCGGCGTGCTCGGGCAACGCTGGAGTGTCCCAGGCGTCGAACTCGTGGACAGTCAGACCGTCGCTTGCCGGTACCTGTTGCCGCCCGGGCGGGAAGGAGAAACGACAGCCCAATCCAAGGTCTACGTTGAGGCCGACGGCGAACTGGTCGGCACTCTCCCGGCAGAAATCTCGATTGTGCCCGACGCCTTGACTCTGCTGGCGCCTGCGCGCTGAAGTTCTTGCAACTGGCGGTGCAAAATCTCTTTCGCGGGAGCTTGTTGGCTTCAACCCACGCCACCGTGGCAAGATAGAATTGTTAGATCGCTTGGAACCCCTCACCCATTTCCTCACCGGCGCCTGCATGGGCCGCGCCGGGCTGAACCGCAAGACTGGGCTGGCCACGCTCACGCTCACCCTCGCCGCCGAAGCTCCCGATCTCGATGTCCTCTCCGGCTTCCACGGTCATGCGTTCGGCTTCGCCCACCATCGCGGTTTCACCCACTCGTTCCTCGGGATTTTGCTGGATGCCGCCGTGGTTCTCGGCTTCGTCTATTTGATTTGGCGTCTGCGCAAGCGCAAGACAAAAAATCCAAATCTGCCCCCACGCTGGGGACTGCTCTTCTTCTATGCCTTGCTTGCCGGGCTGAGCCACATTCTCCTCGATTTCACCAACAACTACGGCGTGCGGCCGTTCTGGCCGTTCTCGGAGAAGTGGTACTCCTGGGACATCGTCTTCATCTGGGAGCCGGTGATGTGGGTGCTGTTGCTGCCCGGCTTGATCGCCCCCTCGCTGTTCTCGCTCATCGACAAGGAGATCGGTGTGCGGCAGCATGGACCTCGCGGCCGCTTCGCGGCCTCAGTCTCTTTGGTCGGGATCGTGCTGATGTGGGGTGTGCGCGACTTCGAACATCGCCGTGCCGTCACCGCGCTTGAGAGCCGTACTTATGAAGGCGCCGACCCGCTTCGCGTTTCCGCGTATCCCACCCTGGTCGATCCCTTTCACTGGTATGGCGTGGTCGAGACTTCCAACTTTCTTGTGCTCGCTCCCGTGGATTCTCATGCCCCTGAGGTCGATGCTGAGAATCGCCTTGAAATCCGCTACAAGCCGGAGGAAACTCCCATCACGCTGGCCGCCAAGAAATCCTACTGGGGACGCGTCTATCTCGACTGGGCGCAGTATCCCATCACTGAAACCGAAGCGCTGCAGCCTCCGCAAGAAGGCTATATCGTGCGCTTCCAGGACCTGCGGTACGTGCAGTTGCCCAACTTCTTCAGCCGCATGATGGGGCGGCCGACGACTCCAGGCGGTAACCGGCCCCGAGGTCTCGGGGCCGCCGTGCAACTCGACAAGAACCTCCATGTGGTCGGCGATGTTCTCGGCTCGGGAAAGGATCAGGTCGTCGCGCCCGAACCGGATTAGGGGCTTATCACGAACATTCCTATTCACTTCTGTCATCCTGAGCGAAGCGAAGGACCCCGTGCCCCTTTTTGCGCCACCATTGGCCCTGCGACGGACTTCTTCCCGCGCACCGCGTTTCTGAGTTTCGCCCCACCCGCACTCGATCATCCGCCATCCGCCCTTGACGCGCTCCGCCTTCCGCGCCCAGAATAGAGATTCGCTCCGAGGTGCTCATGCTGCCCTATCTATTCGTTCTGCTTGCTATTGCGGTGCGCTTCCTGCCGTTTGCCGGCCCGCTGAATTTCCTGCCGCATGCCTGGCACTTCACGCCGATCGGAGCGTCGCTCTTGTTCTTTGGCGCGCGCGGTTCACGGCGCCAGATGTGGATTCCCCTCGTCCTGCTCGCGGTTACCGACATCGTGCTCACCAAGTTTGTCTACACTTACGTCTTCACTTGGGACCATCTGGTCACGTGGGCCTGGTACGCCGCCATGCTGGGGCTGGGCGCTGCGACGCTGCGCAAGAGTGCCGGACCAGTCCGCGTGGTCTCAGCCGCGCTGGCCAGTTCGGCTTCCTTCTTCCTGATCAGCAACTTTGCTGTGTGGGCGGCGTGGCCGGATATGTATCCCCGCACGCTCAGCGGCCTGATGATGTCCTACACCGCCGGCATCCCATTCTTGCGCGGCACTGTGGAGAGCGACTTGTTCTTCTCCATTGCCTTCTTCGGCACGCCGGTGTTCCTGCACGCGCTGTCTGGCTGGATGCACCGCTCTGCCAACGACCACATCGCGGCGGCATAACGGCCAGGATAGTTCCTCGCGTGCAGAACCCTCCCAGGGCGGAGGTTGCGCGTCCACAGGTTTCTGTGGACGCCAAACATCTCGCGCTTCATTGACTTACCCATTTCACAGACGTAATATTCGCGCCAGTCTCTAGGAGGCGTAATGCAGCTGCGCCTGGAAAACCGCCCGGTCGGCGACGTCTTGCTCATTCGATGTCAGGGACGGATCGTGGCCGGCAATGAAGTCTTTACCCTGCACTCTTGCGTTGCGGACTCGATCGACAAGTACGGCGACGTCGTGCTGCAACTCGACCAGGTAGAGTTCGTCGATAGCAGTGGGTTGGGGGCGCTGGTGCGCCTGACGCAGGCCGCAAGATCGAAGGGAGGAGACCTCAAACTCAGCGGCGTGCCAGCCAGCATCCGCAAAGTGCTTCAGATGACCCACCTGCTTTCGCAATTTGAAACCTACGATTCGGTCGAAGAAGCGATCACGGCTGCCTATTTAGGCTCGCGCTATTCGCGAGGAAAAAGCGGAGACGCAAGGCCCCGCCTGCTTTGTGTTTACGCCTCGACGGATGTGTGCACGTTCCTGCGGGAGGTGCTCTGCAGTGCGGGATACAACGCCATGACCACTTTGAACCTTGACGACGCCCAGATTTTGCTCAAGGCGACCAAGGCGAAGCTGGTGGTGGTGGCTGCGCGCATGCAATCCGTACATGGCAAACCGATCCGCAAGGCGTTAGACGAAATTGATCCGGCCGTTGCTCTCCTCATTTTGGACGAGAACTTTGCCACCCAGGATCCCGGGGAAGCGGCGGAGAAGCTTCTAAGCGGGGTTGGCAGCCTATTGGCAGCTCCAGACTGACGACTGCAGCGGATGGGTGGTCGAGCAATCAACTCCCGCTCCCGGACGCCGTCTCTCCGTCCGGTTTCGCCGTCCGGTTCCGGCTACGCCGCAGCCACAGCCATATGACGACTCCCGCCGCGACCGCGATCAGCACCCAGATAAAATGCCGCCGGAACAGACTCCCCGTGAGTTGCACTACCTGCGGCCCCAGCCAAAGTGTCAGCAGCGACAGCACGAAGAAGCGCACGAATCTGCCTGCAAAGATCGCTGCCAGGAAGTGGCTGAAGCGCATCTCAAACACCGCCGCTCCCAGCACGAATGCCTTGAATGGAGTGGGCGGGGGAAGCATCCCGGGGAACATCAAGGCCCAGAATTCGTGCTGCTCGAACGAGCGGTGAATTTTCAGAAAACGCTCCTCGGATATCCGCTTGCGCAGGACTTTTTCCCCGCCCAGATATCCCAAAATGTAAAGAGGAATGCTGCCCAGCGCCGAGCCCGCCGAAGCCAGGATGACGTAGAGCAGGAAATGGCGGCGATCGTTGTACACGTAGGCCGCCACCACTGCGTCCACCGGCATGCCGAGCAAGGCCGAGTCGGCAAAGGCGATGGCGAACACCCCCCACACGCCCAGCGGCCCCAGCAGCCGCCAGATCCACGCCGTGTAACTTTTCAGGATGTGCCCAAGCGTCTTCAAACGGAATTTCAGTGTACGTGAAAGGGGAAGCGGTCGTCGCTAAGACGGAGGTTTCCAGCGCAGTGAACAAGCCGAGAAGCGCGTGGGGCGGAGCACGTCAAACTCGATGTGCAGAGGAGCGTTGGCTTGGCGAAACGTAATTTCAATGCTCGCTTGACCGCCGGGAGCAATTTCAGGCAGTTCCACTTCCTGTTGTTCCACCGGGATATCTCCCTCGCCGTAGAAAATTGCTCGCAGGCGGTAACTCTTAAGCGTGTATCTGGGGAAATCGCCGCGCGTCTTTACTTGCACGTGGAAGTTGTTCCCGCGGTTGTCGATCGCCAGAGACAGGATCGGGCTAGACTCGGCGCGTAGAACGTCGTAGGAAGGTTTGTGGTGACCGAAGAGGTCCACGACGCCGTGCACTCTCTGTTGCAACGCTCCTACGCCGCGGTCTCCAACGTGAGTACGGTAGTCGTTGTAGCAAAAGAAAATCGCGCCGGCGACGAATTCGCTGGAGCGGATCGCCGCCGTGTGGGTTTGCAGAATCTCCACACGCCGGGTATCGTCCTCCGGCCGGTCCGGCGTACAGGCGCAATAACCATATTCGGAAACCACGATCGGCTTTCCGGGAAAAGTGCGGTGGAGATCGTCCAGGTGCTGGGTCAGCGATTGTGCAGTGCCCGGGTACCACGTGCCGAAGTATTCGTTGGTTTCGATGATGTCCGTGAGACCCGCCACATCACGCTCCGGAGTCTCGCGGAGCGAGTCGGATGCATAGGCGCAAAGGCGGTTGGGATCGAGTTTCTTCGCCTCCGCCAGCATCTGTCTGGCGAATTGGTACGCGGGAGGATTCTGTCCTCCAATTTCGTTGCACAGTCCCCAGACAACGATCGAAGGATGGTTGCGATCCCGCGCGATCATCTCGCGCAGCTGCTCCAGGCCGTTCTGCAGAATGTTGGCGTCCGGCTCCGCGCTCATGCCGTCGAAAGTTTGCGGCCCCCATGCCGGAACCTCGCTTTGCATCAGGATTCCGTGACGGTCGCAGTAATCGAGAACGCGCCGGTCCTGGGGCCAGTGGACGCGAGTGAAAGCGCAGTTCAGATCTTTGAGGTCGTTGTGGTCGTGGACGATCCAGTCATCAAGCTCGGCCATGCCGAATTCCGGATTGCTGCCGGCCATGCGTTCCACACCCATTAAGCGCACGGGCTCGCCGTTCAGGAAAACCTTTCCGTCTTTGACTTCGAATTTGCGCACGCCGAATGTTGTGGCCACCGAGTGAGCTTCGCGAGGGTCGGCGATGGAGAACTCCAGCCGGTAGAGATTGGGATGGTCGAAGCTCCATAGTTTCGCCTTGGGCAACGTCGCATGAAGCGTGAGCGTTTCCGTTGCGCCCGGGGGGATCGAGAGGGTTGCGGCATCAGGCGCGGCGAGAACTTCGAGACCGCTCGCGTCATCGACAACGCGAAAGGATGCGCGACCTGCGAAGAGACCGGAACTCGCATTTCTGCAATGGGCGGCAATCGCAAGCCTTGCGTTGCCGGTGGTGAGATCGGGGAGAGCCTCGACATCAACTTGCTCCACAAAGGTTTGGGGCGTTACGAGCAGTTGGACGGGGCGGAAGATTCCGCCATCGTGGGCCCAGTCGCTCTGCCGGCCGCGTGGCAGCATGTGCTGGTCGAACGAATTGTCGACGCACACTGCAATAGTGTTGCGCCGTCCCAGGTGCAGGAGGCGCGAGATATCGAGCGTAAAGGCAGTGTAGCCTTTGCGCACGTGTTCGCCCGCCGAGTGACCATTTACCCAGACAGTGGCCGTGTGGAGGACCGCCTCGAACTCGATCCGAACGACTGAGCCGGCCCATTGCTCAGAAGCGTCAAAAACGCGCCGGTACCAGGCAACTCCGCGATAGTCCGCGAAACGTGAATCCACCTGCCAGGTATGGGGAACGGTTACTTTGTGCCAATCGCCGAGAGGGTTTTCGGTCTGGAACCACTCTTGTCTGATTCCGACATTTTTCTCGTCGGTGCGAAACAGCCACTCTCCGCAGAGGCTTGCTGTATCCGTAGCGCGAAACGTGGTCGTGCCATCCGAAGCGAACCCTACAGCAGGGCTCGCGACCATGCCAGCGGCCAGGGTCGCGGTTTGGGCGAGGAAGCGGCGCCGAGAGGTCATGGGACGGGAGTCCAGGTCAACGCAGACGGCCAGTCAACCGAGTCTACCATCGCGGCGCATCGGCAGCGTCGGCCGATTGGCCGTCACGTATGTTCCGTCTTCCCGTCCAGTAATCCCAGCGCATGCGGCATCAATTCCACCACCGCCTCCAGCGATTCCACCGCGCCCGCCGGACTTCCGGGAAGATTCAGAATCAGCGCCTTGCCTCGAACTCCGCACACGCCCCGGCTCAACACCGCAAACGGAGTCTTTTTCAAGCCTTCGCTGCGCATGCGCTCGGCCACGCCCTCGAGCAGGCGATCACAAACCGCACGCGTGGCTTCCGGGGTCACATCACGGGGCGCGATGCCGGTTCCTCCCGTGGTCACCACCAAACGCACTTCTCGCGTCAGGCGGATGAGCAGGTTTTGGAGTTTGATTTGATCGTCGGAAACGATTTCGCAGATCACGACTTGAAAACCACACTTCTTGAGCAATTCGGCGACTGCCGGTCCGGATAGATCTTGCCGCTCTCCGCGAGCGCAAGAATCGCTGACCGTGACCACTGCGGCCGGGAAGGTTTCCCGCGCCCGCACGTCACGTATCGAGGAGGACATCTTCCTCCTCTTCGTTCCCACCGCCGCTGCCGCTCGTGCTGGCCGCGCCGCTGGGAGCGGGAGTGGAACCGGCGCTGGCCGACTCGCTGCCTTCGCCGCCGGAATCGCGCTGCGCTTCGTCGAGCAGCCGCAGTCCTTCCATCAGCAGGCCCTGCGTGTTCAATTGCGTGGTTTGCTTATCCGTCTTGCCATCGAAATTGAGTTCGAAGTTGCCGCCCGACCAGCGCAGCACCTTGAAGACGGCCTCATCGCCCACCAGCGATCCATACGTGGCGTGCTTGACCTGCCCTTCGGCAAAGAACACCTCACAGCGGTCGCCCTCATTGTTCAGCGTCAGCTGACAACTCTTGCGGCCCATCTCCAGGGACTGCATCAGGTCGATGACGTTCATCTGGGAAAGATTGCCGCGCACCACGCCGTCGTCGGAGGGCGCGGTCTTGGCCAGCTTCTCCAGCGCGATACGGTCAACCGTGCGCTTGATGCGACGCGTCGCTTCCTTCAGGAAGAACGGCTTCTCCAGGTAGTCATCGGCGGCATCCTGCGGAGAGAGCCGCTCCGCGATATCGGCCTTCGTCGCCATTAGAATGGCGGAGAAATTCGCGGTCGCTGGCCGGCTTTTGAGCTTTTCGATGAGCTGGCGCCCGTCCATGCCCGGCATGCGGAAGTCAACCACCAGCAAGTCAGGCGGATCGTCGACCGCCTTAAGCAGCGCGTCGGCGGCGTCGCCGGAGGCGGCCACCTCCGCCAGCGGCGTGAGCGCCTGCTGCAGCATCCCGCGCACCATGGGATTGTCGTCCACCAGCAGCAATTTGACCTGGTTCGCCATGGATCAACTCTTCTTCCGCCGGTACTCCCCGCTCTTGCCTCCGCTCTTGCGCTCCAGCACAATCTCCCGAATCTCGATCCCTTTGTCCACCGCCTTCACCATGTCATAAATCGTGAGGGCGGAGACAGCGGCGGCGACGAGCGCTTCCATCTCCACGCCAGTCTCGGCGGTGGTGGTAACTTTGGAGGTAATAGCGACGCCATTCTCGCACAGCCGCATCCCGACATCAACGAGCGACAGCGGCAGGGGATGGCACATGGGAATCAGCTCCGCAGTTCGCTTGGCTGCCATGATCCCCGCCAGCCGCGCTACTTCCAGCGGGTCACCCTTGGGATTCCTGGGCAATGCCTTCATCACAGCGGGTTTCATGGCCACGAAAGCGCGGGCCTCAGCCTCGCGCCTGGTGGGAACTTTGCCGGAAACATCGACCATGCGGGCGCGACCAGCGCGGTCGTAGTGGGAGAGCTTCTTCGGCATGACGAAGCTCTATCTTACATGGGAGCGAGAGGCGAAGGGCGTTTCGGACAGTCGATTCGGGGAGAAACGAAACGGCTTCCCCTAGCGCATCATCACTGCGGCCCATTCGCCGGCAGGGATGGACTCGCAATCCGGAGGGATGACGACGTAGCAATTCGCCCGCGCCGTCGCTGCGATGTCTCCTGAGCCTTGCCAGGGGACGAGTTCGACGTGGGAATTTTCGAATTCGCCGGAAAGAATTGCGGGAAGAAAGCGCTTGAGGCCAGTTTTGACCCGAATTTCAGACTTCAGGCGAGCGTGCACGAACATGAGCCTGCTCGGAGACATGCCGGCCAGGGCTTCGAGCATGGGCCGCGCGAAGAGTTCGAAAGTGACCATGGTTGAGACCGGATTGCCGGGAAGACCGAAGAAATACTTTCGCTCCTGCGGGGCTGAAGTCTCCGCGCCATTCGGAATGCGGCCAAATACAACGGGACGGCCGGGCTGAATTTTCGCTCCAGTAAAGAAAAACTCGGCGCGCATCTCGGAGAGCACTTGCTCCACCAGATCGTAGCGGCCCATGGAAACGCCGCCCGTCATGAGCAGCAGATCGGAGTGCAGTCCTTCTTCGATTCGCTGGCGCAGCGGGCGCGGCTCGTCGGGTGCAACTGGCAGAATCAGCGGTTCACCACCCGCGTGTTGAACTTGCGCGGCCAGCGAATAGCTGTTGGAGTTGCGAATCTGCGCGGGACCGGGAGTGGAATCGACATCAACGATCTCATCGCCCGTAGTAAGGACGGCCACACGCGGGCGAAGAAGGACCTCGACACGCGCTTTGCCCACCGAAGCGGCCAGTGCGATTGCGGCATCGTTAAGTTGTGAACCCGGGCCCAGCAAGAGGCTGCCGCGCTTGGCTTCCGCCCCCTGGGCAACGACATTTTCGCCGGGTGCGACGCCTCGCGTGATTTCGACAAGCTGGCCTTGCGACGTTGTGTATTCCACCATCACAACCGCGTCCGCTCCGGGCGGAACTGGCGCTCCGGTCATGATCGAGACTGCCTGGCCACGATCCACCTTAGATGGAACGTCGGGGCTCGGCGTTCCTGCTTTGATTTCTCCGATGACCTGCAGCTTCGCGGGAAGCTGGGCCAGATCGGTGGCACGCACCGCGTAGCCATCGCGAGTGGAGCGAGGAAAAGGCGGAATGTCACGATCGGCCACGATCGCCTCCCCGAGCACGCGCCCAGCGGCCGCGAGCAGGCCGACGGATTCCTTCCCCCGCGGCCGCAGCTTGGCGGCGTGATCTTCGACCACGCGGCGGGCGTCTTCAAAACTCAAGACCAGAGACTGATCTGGCGCATCTGGCATGGAACGATGATAGAGGATTGGGAGGATATTGGCGCAGAGGCGATTGCAGAAGAGAACTCCTTGCGGAGCACCCGGTGTGGGCTGAGGATATGGGGTCCTTCGCTTCGCTCAGGATGACAGAATCGACATCGAGGCACGCTGTCGCGACTCAGGAGTACGCACTTGCCGAGCGCGCCAGTTCCTGGCCCAGCACGTTGGGGTTGGTGGCGAAGGAGACGCCGGTCTCGAGGTCCACGATGCGGTCGCGCACGAGTTGGGCAATCTCGCCGTCGAAATGCTGCATGCCCTCGGAAGCGCCCGCCTTCATGGCTTCGAGCAAGGTCTTTCCGTCACGCTCGCTCTTCTCAATGCATTCGCGCGTGCGGGCATTGGACTTGAGGATTTCAACCACCGGGACGCGGCCACTCCGGTCGGTCTTGGGCAACAGACGTTGGGAAATAATGTAGCGAAACAATTTAGCGAAGCGCTCGCGCACCGCCTGCTGTTCGGACGGCGAGAACGAAGTCACGATGCGCTCGACCGTCTTGGACGCATCCATGGTGTTGAGGCTGGAAAGAACCAGGTGGCCGTTCTCGGCCGCCTCCAGGACGATCTCGATGGTCTCCCGGTCGCGCAGTTCCCCGATCATGATCACCTTCGGCGCCTGCCGCAGGGCGGAGCGCAAGGCGTGAGCGAAGCTGGGCGTGTCGCTGTGCAGCTCGCGCTGGTGCACGGTGGAGCACTTGTGATTGTGCAGGAACTCGATGGGATCTTCGACAGTAATGATGTGATAGCACTTCTCGCGATTGATGCAGTCCAGCAGCACAGCGAGCGTGGATGATTTGCCGGATCCCGCCGGCCCGGTCACCAAAACGATTCCGTCGCGAAGCTTGGCGACATCGCTCAGTTGCGCGGGCAGTCGAAGCGAGGCAAAATCTGGAATCGACGTGGGAATCACGCGAATGACAACGGCGCAGCTGCCGCGCTGAATGAAGACGTTGACCCGGAAACGCGCCACGCCCGGCAGCCCGTAGGAAACATCGCACGAGCCATGTTCCCGCAGAGCGGTGATGGCTTGCTTGTTGTCGCCGATCAGATCGACGGCCAGATGTCGAGTGTCGTCCGGCGTAAGCGACGTGAGCCCTGGGACCTGCACTGGAATGAGCTGCCCGTAAACCTGCACCTGGGGAGGACGGCCCGGAGAGAAGATCAAGTCACTGATTTTTTCCGCGGCACCCAGCATCGCGCCCAACAAGGCGGGGGTAGCCACCTTGCCGGCGCCAGAATAACCATCCAGGGTAACCGCAATTGGGGCAATGCCCGGTGCTGACATTCCATCCTCAGACGAAAGAATTCCACGCACCACGGGAAGGGAGACGTCAGACCGATGCAGACCTGATGATTCACTTTACCCCGTTTCCACGGGAAAGGTAAGGACAGCAAGGTACATAGCCCTTGGTAACGTGGGGAGGGATTAAAGCAGCAAAATGGGCGGCTGGGAACCAGCCGCCCGTTCTGCGAACACGAACTTGTGCATACGATCCTATTTCTTTGCGCCCTTTTTCTTGCCGAAGCCGGTCTCGACCGATGCGCCGATGGTGGCCAACATCTGCTTGGCGGCGTCGGCGTAGGTCCCCGTGGGCTGCAGGTCGAGGTATTTCTGAAATGCTTCGGCGGTACCGGGAGGTGCGACCATCTTATCTCCCTGCAACGTGGCCTTGCCGATCATGTTTACGCCCTTCCAGTAGTAGGCGTCGGCGCGGGCGGGGTCGGCCGCGATGACCTTGTCAAAAGCTGCGACTGCGTCGTCCACTTTCCCGGCGTTGGTGAGGACTGCTCCGGTATTGAAGTAGTACTGCGCGGCGTGAGTGGGATCGGCCTGGGCCGCCTGAGCGTAGGTCTTAATGGCGTCGTCGGTCTTGCCGGCTTTGGCATAAGCCTCGGCCAGATTGTTGTAATACGCGGCTAGATTCGAGGCAGCATTGGGATCTTTATCGTTGGTGGCTGCCTGTTTCAACTGAACCGCCTTCTGGTAGGCTTCTACCGCGGAATCCAGACGCTTTTGTTTCTCCCCGGAATCGGTCTGCTTGTTCGCCGACAGGCGATACGCGTCGCCCAGCTTGAACCATATGAGATCACGCGTTGCATCGATCTGGTTGGCTTCGTTCAGGCTGGCGATGGCGGTCTCATAGTCACCCGCGTCGGCGGCAGCCTTGGCGGCGGCCAGTTTTTCATTCAGAGACTTGACCGTGTTGACTTCCTTCTTCGCCTTCTCCTGTTGCTCCTGCATGGCCTTGATCTGCTCAGGGGTAAGACCCTGCCCCTTGGCTGATTCTTCGGATTGTTTCTTCATGTCGAAGTCGAGCGTGTTCTCGTCCAGAACGACCTGGAACTTGTTGAAGTGGAACAGCTCCTTATTCGCTTTGAGATCGTCGGCCGTCTTGTAAAGCGTGACCATGTAGCTGCCCGCCGCAACGCCCAACGAGAAATACTCGCCCTTTTTGTTGGTCTTCAAGGTATATTTCTGGCCGTTATCCTGATTGGCGTACACCACCACGCCGTCGACAATCGGATTGCCCTGGGTGTCCTTGCACACGCCTTTTACGGTTCCCGACGCTTGGGCAAAAAGCGGAGGCGCACACAATCCCAGCATGAGAATGGCAGATCCGAGAATTGCAAGATGCTTTTTCATTTTGGCCTCCTGGCCGCAAAATCATTCTGGCTACGTTTTCTGCGCCGCAACCATATACGGGATCGGGTCCGTCGCGCCCGCCGCCTCGAACGCCCGCAAGCGAAGCACGCAGCTATCGCACACTCCACAGGCACGATCCTGGCGACTGTAGCATGACCAAGTTAAATCGAAGGGCGCGCCCAGTTCAAGGCCGAGCCGAACAATCTCGGCTTTGCGCATGCCGATCAAAGGGGTGACGATTTCAATTGTTCCCGCTTTTGTGCCCTGCTTGATGACCTGGTTGAACGCCTGGTAGTAAGCAGGTCGGCAGTCGGGATAGCCGGAACTGTCCTGTTCCACGGCGCCGATATAGATCTTCTCCGCGCCCAGCACTTCGGCCCAGCTCACGGCCACGGCCAGAAAGTGTGCGTTGCGGAAAGGAACGTAGGTCACCGGGATGTCACGGCCAGCAGCATGCGACTCGGGGACGGCGATGGTTTCATCCGTGAGCGCGGAGCCGCCGATGGCACGCAGCGCCTCGTTGCGGACGACCAGCTTGTCGCGGATTTTCAGGTGCTCGCAGACCGCCAGGAAGGACCGGCGTTCACGATCCTCCGTACGCTGCCCGTAACTCACATGCACGGCCGCGGCGTCGTGGTCGCGCACGGCCAGGGCGGCGCAGACGCAGGAATCCATGCCACCGCTAACCAGAACCACTGCGCGGGATTGAGTGCCTCGGCTGATCAATCATCCCCTGTCTGGGTCACACGCCTTTCAGCGCGGGATCCCAGATGAACTTGTGGAGCTGCAGGCTCAACCGTGCGGCCACGTTGTCGGCAATCATCCACTCGGCCAGTTCCTGCGGATCGAGCAGGCAATGCGAGCTGTCGCGGGCGCCGGTCGCATCTTTGCGAAAGGCGGGCGAGAACAGCACGGCATTTACACGCTGTGCCAGATTGTGCGCCCGCGTGAAATCCTGGGCAAACTCGTAGTCGTGGCGGTCGCCGAGAACAAACTTCACTTCGTCGCGAGGCGTGAGGCAGTTCAGATTTTCGATGCGAAAGGTATCGGGTTCGCCGGAATGCGGACACTTCACGTCGACGACCTTGATGACGCCCGCCGGAACCCGCTCCAGTGGCCGCTCGCCGCTGGTCTCCAGCAGAACTCGATATCCGTCGTCCAGCAACTGCTGCATCAGCGGCACAACTTCGCGCTCTTGCAGCATGGGCTCTCCGCCAGTGACTTCTACCAGTCCGCCTTGCGGGCTGAGTTGCCTCACCTCATCCCGAACCGCTTCGAGCGGCATCTTGCGTCCGCCGGTGAACGTGTACTCGCTGTCGCACCACGAGCAGCGCAGGTTGCAACCCGTGAGCCGCACAAAGACGCACGGCAGGCCCGCGTAGGTCGACTCCCCCTGCAACGACTTGTAGATTTCTGTGATCTGCATGAAACACAGTTGCCAGCCGCCATCTATCGTGGACTGCACTTTCGGGAGGAGCAACTGTTCGAATCTCTCCCACTCCGAGTCGCGAAGCGACGGCATTCAATAGCCCAGCACGTAAGTGCTGGGACACAGGAATACTGCCAGCTGAGTTCCTTCAGGGACGACACTGACGCCGCAGGCGCTTGCCACCCTTACTCCGAGTATCTCGCGGTGGTCGTGTCCGTCTCGAAGACGGTGACATCCTTAACCCGCACGCGGCCGGCAGTCACGCTCCGCAAGCGCGCGTTAGATTCGTCATAAAAATATTTCGCGAGGTTCTCGGCCGAGGGATTGAGGACGGTGAACGGTTCGATGTCGTTGATCATCTGATGGTCGAGCCGGTCGATCACGTGCTTCATCACCTCGCGCAAGTCTTTGAAGTCGAGCAGCAGGCCGGCCTTATCCAGCTCGGCACCCGCGAGCGTGACCCGAATCTTGTAGTTGTGCCCGTGCGGATTCTCGCACTTGCCCTTGTAGTTGCGCAGGTAATGTCCCGCGGCAAACGTGTCTTCGACGGTGACTTCGAACATGCATCCCTCGGCGGCGCCCTTCGCTACAGGCGGGCCGCACCTTGCTTCATGACCTTCCTATTTTACAGCCAGGAACCGTCCCCGCGTGGTGCGGCATCCTTCACCCTCCCGGCCCCGACAACTGGGTTACAATCTCTCCATCCTCTGGTCAGGGCCCCATTCATTCCGCCCCTGCGGGCTTCAGAACGAGCGAAGGGCAGACCTTCATGAACGTTTTGTTGCTTTCCATGCCCGACTCCTTCGAGCACATGCCCTCGGCAGCGATTCGCATGCCGAACGGAGCGCTCACCTCCCTGGCCGGCAACGTCGATCCCCACCATCGAGTGGCTGTGGCCGATTTGATTCTGGCGCAACGTCGAGTTCGGGAAACGGTCACACGGTTGCTACACGACGAAGATCCCGACGTTGTCGGCCTTTCCATCATGACCTTCCAGCGCCGCACCGCGAGTAGAATCATCGATCTCATACGCGCCCTGAAGCCGGAGGTGAAGATTGCGGTGGGCGGGTACGATCCCAGCCTGGCCTGCGATGCCTACGAAGGGATGAGGATCGACTTTGTGGTGCGTGGGGAGGGAGAAGTCACCTTCCGCGAATTGTTGCGCGCGATCGAGCACGGCGGCGGCTTCGACACGATCTGCGGCCTTTCCTACCGGAACGGCGAAGGCTGGGTGCACAATCCAGCGCGTCCTCCGCACCGCCTCGAAGACAGCGAAATCCGCCCGCCGAACCGCACTGCGCGTGTGCTCAGCGGCTACACCTTGATGGGCCGCCAAGTCGATGTCATCGAAACTTCCCGCGGGTGCACTTACGATTGCAGCTTCTGCTCCATTATCGAGATGCGCGGCCGCAACTTCTTTACCTATTCGTTCGATCGTGTGCTCGCCGACATTCGCGATGCCCGCCAGCACGGCGCACGCACCATCTTTCTGGTCGACGACAACATCATGCTCAACGTCCACCGCTTTGAAGCCCTCTGTGAAGCCATCATCGCGGCCGGACTGAATGATCTCGACTACTTCGTGCAGGCCATGACCTCGTCGATTGCCAACCACGGCGAAACCCTTGCTCCGTTGATGCGGCGTGCCGGATTCCGTTATGTTTTCCTGGGAATCGAAAATATTCTGGAAACCGACCTCGAATTCCTGCGCGCTTCCGCCAAAAACACCGCCCGCGAAAACGGGCACAACACGGGGAACGCTACGTTGAAGGCCATCGAGTACCTCCATCGCAATCAGATGTATGTGGTGGGAGGGCTGATCGTCGGCAATCCCGGCGACACGCGCGAGTCCATCGAAGCGAACCTGGAATTCGCCCGCCGCTACGTCGACTGGCCCTACATCCAGCACCCCACGCCCTATCCACGGACGCCGATGAGTAAGGACTTCCGCGATCAAGGGCTGATCCAGCACGAGCGGCTCGAAGAATACGATGGCACCACCGCGGTCGTGCGCACTCAGCATCTGCCCGCCGAGGAAGTCGAGTTCATGCGTTGGAAAGCGGAGCGCTGGATGAAAGTCCACCACATCCCGGTCGTCTTCCGGCATGACCCCTGGTTCGTCCTAACCCAAACGCCAAAAATGCTGGCCCACACATTTCGCGGAAGTTCCATCCGCTCGGCGCTCGGCCTGGAGGACGAGAGAAAAACCTTCGCTCGTTATAAGGAGATTCGGCGGGCTGAACGCGAGTACGTTTGAGCGCGGTTTCTCAGCTGCCCACGCCGAAGAATTCCTCCACCACCCGCATCTCCGTCGTCTTCTTGTAACTCGGCAGGCTCTCGACGAAGACGCGGCCATACTGCTTCTTCAGAATGCGGTTGTCGAGTAGGCAGAGAAGCCCGCGGTCGTGCAGCGAGCGGATGAGGCGTCCGAAGCCCTGTTTCAGCGTGATCACCGCGGCCGGCACCTGATACTGAAAAAACGCGTTGCCGCCGTCGGCGTCGATCGCCTTCACCCGCGCCGCCACCACGGGATCACTGGGCACGGCAAAGGGCAGGCGGTCGATGATCACGCAGCTGAGTTGCTCACCCTGCACGTCGACACCCTGCCAGAACGAAGAAGTCCCAAACAGCACCGCATTCGGCGTCAGGCGAAACTCTTCCAGCAGCGCGCTCTTGGGCGCATCGCCTTGCCGCAGGATGGGAAATTCCAGTTCGCCCAGTAGCCGCTGATGGATCTCATTCATCTGCGCGTAGCTGGTGAAGAGCACAAACGCACGCCCGCGCGTGATCTCCAACAGCTTGCGGATGCGCTCCGCCGCCTTCGCAGCAAACTGCGGCGTGCGCGGATCGGGCAGGTCGGGAGGCACGTAGAGAAGCGCCTGGCTTTCGTAATCGAAGTGCGACGGCAGCACCGACTCGCGCGCATGCTCCATCCCCAACCGTTGCCGGATATATTCGAATCCCCCGCCGACCGCGAGCGTAGCGGACGTCAGCACCGCGCATTCCAGTTTCGACCACAGGCATTCACGGAGGATCGGGCCCACGTCAATCGGTGTGGCCTGGAGATACACATTTTGCCGACCCCCATGAGCCCCGCCGCTGAATTGAGACGCTTCTTTGACTTTCTCCGTGTCTCGGTGTCTCCGTGGTGATGATGATCTCCCCCGCCGCTCGATCCAGAAAACGGTATTACGATCCTCCGACTCCATCGCAAACCCGAGCTGCACCTGAATCTCCTGCACCCGCCGCACGAAGTTGAAAACTTCTTCCGGCTTCTGCGGCAACCCTTCCAGTTCGCCGGCCAGCCGGGTGAGCGCCTGATTCAGCGAAAGGAACTCGTCTCCGTTTTCTTCGAGGAACTCGCGGCGCGTCTCGAAAGCAAACCGGCCGTCCCCCGGCGGCAACAGCGAAAAGAAAAGCTGCGAGCGCTCCCGCAGACTCCCGATCGCCCCCGAAAGCGACGCCGACATCATGTGGTTGTGCTGCAGCGATCCTTCCACGTCGCGCGCCAGATCCTCCACGCGCAGGTTGCTGACGGAAATACCGAAATAGTTTCCGGCGACATCCTCTAGCTCATGTGCCTCGTCGAAAATCACTGCTGCCGCTTCCGGCAGGATGCCGGCGTCCGGCGCGCCCTCGGCCTGCAGTTTGATGGCGAGGTCCGCAAAGAACAAATGATGGTTAACGATGATGATGTCGCTTTCCATCGCGCGGCGGTGCATTTCGGTGATGAAGCAGCGCTCCCACTGGCTGCACTTCTGCCCGATGCAGGCCTCTGAGCGTGCGTCGATCTTGTGCCAAAGCAGGCTGGCCTCGGGCAGTTCGGCGAGTTCGGCGCGATCGCCAGTCTGCGTAGTTTTTTCCCACGCCGCAATCGCGCGATACTGTTCGATCTCGTCAAGCCCGCTCAGCACTGGCTGATCGGTCAGGTCGTAGATCTTCTTGCGGCACAAATAATTGTTGCGCCCCTTCATGTAGCAGACCGAAAGCCGTCCCCCACTCTCTCTGTCATTTCGAGCAGAGCGAGAAACCTGCTTTTCGCCGCCGCCGGACGAGGCCTCTCCAAACAACGCCTGCTCCAGAAAAGGAACATCTTTATAAAAGAGTTGTTCCTGCAGATTCTTCGTGCCGGTCGAAATGATGACGCGTTTGCCCGAGCGAATCACCGGCAACAGGTACGCCAGGGTTTTTCCCGTGCCCGTACCGGCTTCCACAATCAGGTGGCGCTTTTCTTCCAGCGCCTGCTCCACCGCCTGCGCCATCTGCAACTGCCCGCGCCGAAATTCATACGCGGGATGAGTGCGCGACAGCACTCCGCCAGGAGCGAAGAATTGATAGAGAGACGCGTCCTTCCCGCTGGGCGCCGTGCGCGGAGGCGGTGCTGAAGATGCCGGCTGGGAACTCAAAGCCATGGAAGTCTCTATAATAAACAGTTCGGACGCCAGCGTCGGTACAGCCCATGTGGGGACAGCCGCCTCGGCTGTCCGGACGCCCTGTTTTGTCATCCTGAGTGCGACGTGCTTTTCGTCGCCGAAGGATCTGGGCGCGCCGCGCGAACATTCTCGCGTTCTTTGCGAGAATGCAAGATCGCGCGTTTGGCGCGCATCCTCATTGGGCTCGCTGCCTTGGGCCAACTTGACCCAGCCAACTTACAACTCGACCACCACTCTCGCCACCGCCGCCGCCGGCGTTCCCACGCTCGCCATCGTGGGACGCCCCAACGTGGGCAAGTCCACGCTGTTCAACCGCATCGTGGGCTCGCGCCGCGCCATCGTCGGCGACGAGCCCGGCATCACCCGCGACCGCCTCTACAGCGAGGCCGAGTGGCGTGGCCGCCGCCTGCGCCTTGTAGACACCGGAGGCATTCTCCCCGAAGAAAAGGATTTCATCCCGTCGGAAATCTTCCGTCAGGCCCGCGTCGCGCTCGACGAATCCGCCGCGATCGTGATGGTCGTTGACGGCCGTACCGAGCTCACCGCCCCCGATCTGGAGCTTGCCCGCCTTCTGCGAAAGACGGGACGCCCGCTCTTCCTGGCCGTCAACAAGGTCGATTCGGAGAAGCAGTCGTCCCTGATCGACGACTTTCATCGCCTCGGAATCCGGGACATGTTCCCCATATCCGCGGAGCACGGCCGCGGAATCGACGATCTGCTGGATGCCATATTGGAAGTCCTGCCGCCGACCAAAGAGCTCACCACAGACACAGAGAACACAGAGGAATCGAGGCTGGAGGAATCTCATCCACCGGACAGCTCAGCCCCCGAAATCGAAACCGCCCACGAAACCAAAGTCGCCATCATCGGCCATCCCAACGTGGGCAAGTCAACCCTGCTAAACGCGCTCACTGCTTCCGACCGCGCCATCGTTTCGCCCATCCCCGGCACCACGCGCGATGCCGTCGACGAAATCGTCGAGCGCCACGGACGCCGCTTCCGCTTCATCGACACCGCCGGCATTCGCCGCAAAGGCAAAACCCATCTCATGGCGGAAAAACTTTCAGTCGTGATGGCGCGCAAGCATCTTGAGGGCGCCGACATCGCCCTGCTGGTGATCGACGCTACGGAAGGCGTCAGCCAGCTCGACGCTGCCATCGCCGGCTACGCCCACGAGAGCGGACGGTCGGTGATCATCGTCGTCAACAAATGGGACCTCGTCACCAGCGGTGCGCAGAAGCCCGGCAGGCCATCGAAAGCCACGCGCATGCGCGAAAGTAAGCGCCCCGGCGACCGCGCCGCCTACGAAGAGCGCCTGCGTTACGATCTTAAATTTCTCAACTACGCGCCCATCGTCTTCATCTCCGCCAACACCGGCAAGGGCGTCGAGAAAATCTTTCCGCTGCTGGAGCAAGTCGCCATCGAGCGCCGCAAGCGCATCCCCACGTCCGCCATGAACCGCTTCATCGAAACCGTGGATTTCGACCGCGCCTCCGTCCCCATGCGCCAACGCGTGAAAATTCTCTACATGACGCAAGCCTCGGTCGGCCCGCCCACGTTCGTGCTGTTCACCAACCGCGGCGTAAAGCTGCATTTTTCCTACCAGCGATTTCTGGAGAACCAGATTCGCAAAGCTTTCGGATTTCTAGGGACGCCGATTTGGATCAAGGCAAGGGCAAGGAATTCTTAACCACTCATGTGGGGACAGCCGCCTCGGCTGTCCGGCGGGGCGCAGCCCGCCCCTTACCGAGGCGATCCTCACTCTCCCACCACCTCCCGATCCTTCGTCAGCAACCCCACCCTCTGCACGCCAGCGTGGTGCGCCACGTCAATCACATCGGCCACGTACTCGAAATCGACGTCGTCATCTCCGCGGACGAACACCACTTTCTCCGCGCGCTTCAAAAAGATTTCCGCCACCTGCGTCTCCAGGTCCTCCCGCTTCACCTCTTGCTGATTGATCTTCAGCACCGGCGGCTGATCTTTCGCAGTCCACACCACCTCGATCACGACCGTGCGCAATTCCGGTACTGGCGCAGTCGTATTCGGATTCGGATTCGGCTGCGGAATCTGCGCCTTCTCGCCTTTTTCCTGCTCACTCGACACCACGAGCATGAAGACGATGATCAGCGTGAGCAGCACGTCAATCAGCGGCGTAACGTTAATCTGCGGCTTGGACGGACCCCCGCCTGCCATTGAGAAAGACATGGAAAGTTGCTCCTCTCGGGCACGCGCGTGTCTGCAAGATCAGACACCTGGGCGGCTGACGAAGTTCCTTATCGCGGTTGTCATTCCGAGCGGAGCCTTGTCATTCTGAGCGAAGCGAAGAACCTATGTAACTGGCCAGCGGCAAGAACGCCGCCAAAACCGTTGGACCTCATCAGGTTTGTCATTCCGAGGAGCGGAGCGACGAGGAATCCCGGTTCCTGCCGTCACCCGGCACAAACCCAATTTCCTCGCTTCGCTCGGATGACAAAGAGGATGTAAGCAGAGTTGCCTCTTCACGCCTCCGCCATGCATCATGGAACAACGGTCGCGCGAGCCACCAGGCGACCCAATGACAGCCAGACCATGACGCACTCGCGCACCGCCTTGCTCCTTTTTTCCGCTGCGCTACTCCTCGCCTTCGTCCCGCCCGCCGCCCGCGCGCAGGACAACTACGAAATCCAGGTCTATAGCTACGACACGGTGCCGCCGCGCTCGACCATGGTCGAGATCCACTCCAACTTCACGGTCGACGGGAGCAAAACCGTGCAGAACGGCGTCCTGCCCACCAACCACGCCGAACACGAGACGCTGGAACTTACGCAGGGAATCAACGACTGGTCCGAGGTTGGGTTCTACGTTTTCTCCAGCATTCAGCCCGACGGCGGATGGCAGTGGGTTGGCGATCACATCCGCCCGCGCGTGCGCATTCCCGAGAAATGGCACTGGCCCGTGGGCGTAAGCCTGTCCAACGAAATCGGATACCAGCGCCACGCTTTTTCCGCCGACACCTGGACCTGGGAAATCCGCCCCATCATCGACAAGAAAATCGGCCCTTGGTATCTGAGCTTCAATCCCGCGCTCGACCGCTCGTTTCACGGTCCCAGCGTGAACCAGGGCGTAGCTTTCTCGCCCAACGTGAAGGTCAGCTATGATTTCACCAAAAAAATTGCCGGCGGCCTGGAGTATTACGCCGCCTACGGTCCGCTCACGGGCTTCGATCCGCTCAAGGATCAGCAGCAGCAGTTTTTTCCGACCATCGATGTAGATTTCGGGCCGCAGTGGGAGTTCAACTTCGGAGTGGGTGTCGGCACTACGCGCTCTACCGATCACCTGATCGTGAAATGCATTATCGGCCGGCGCTTTTCCTGGCCGCACAGCAAGAATGCCAAGCCGATGAACCCGTAGCCGTAATCGGATAGCCTCCCCAACCTGCGGGACGCCGCATCGTAAGCGGCTGCCCGGCCTCATCCAGTCGGCGTTGGTGCGGGCGGCAACGGCGGCAAGCCCGGCAGACTGGGGACGGTCGCGGCTCCTGGCACGACGGCCGGATAGAGAGCCGCATACAACGGCCTGTAACGCTCCGCAAAAAAATAAATGGAGTATGCCGGGAAAAACACCATTGCCGGCACGGAAATCAACGATACCAGGTAAAAGAAAACGCTGAGCAGGACCATTCCCACGATGACGGCCAGTGTGATCGTGTACGCGTTCCAGGTCAATCCGGCCGAGTGTCCCGTAAGCACGGCAAGGATCCCCAACCCCACCGCCGGAATCGCCAACACTAGACCCAGGATCAGCGTCACCAGGCCAATGGCAATGCCGGCGCCGATCGCCATCAGAATCTTCATCACGATGTAGCCGGCGTAGCTCCCCAGGTCCGCCTCCAGCATGCCCCACAACCGCCGCCACGCTTCGATCGCGCCGATATCCTCAAGTGCCATCTGCGGCACAACAAAGTCCTTGGTCAGCACATACACCAGCGAGACCGCGACAAAGAAAATTACGAGCACGAAGAACAGCAGGATCCCGCCCAGCACCAGCGGAACAACGTGCTCCTTGGGAGCGCGCAGCCATCCCTCCGCGAAGGCGAAAGCGCCGGGAATCCCGACCAGCAATACCAGGCCCCCGAAACTCGCGAAGATGCAAAGCAACATCCACAGGAACAGCCGGCCGCCCGGCCTCTGCCTCCGCTCCCAACCCAGGCGGATGTGGCACTCCTTGGCCAGCACGCTGTCAAACAGAATGAAGCGCATTACGCTGCCCACGTACATCAAGATGATCCCGAGCACCAGCGCGGCCAACACCACCACCACGAGCGCCGCTCCCAGCGCCACAAGCATCGGGCCAAGGCTCACATCCGGAAAATGGGGCGGCGGTCCCCCAGGCTGCGGATGGCCGACCTTTCCGAGATTGAAATTCGATCCGCCTCCCGAGCCCAGTTCCCCGGCCAGCAGTCCCACGAATGCCAGCCGGGTCCACTGCCCGAGGCGGAAGCGTGTGAAAAGTTGTTGTCTGGTGTGCTCAAAGGCGAGAGGAATGGCATCAAGCGCGGAGATAGCCAAATGACACCTCGGATGTTCTCAGCAGCAAGGTACTGCGAACCCACGCCGCGGATCAAATCAATTCCGAAAACGAAGACAAGTCAGAAGTCAGGATGCAGAACTAAACCACAACTACCTCGACTGCTTACCTCGGTAATCGGAGACCAGATTGCAACTTCATTGTAAAATCGCGGAAGGGTTCGATTCGCCGATCCTTTTATGAAAAAACTAGCCGCTTTCATTCTGCTGGCCATCTTGAGCATTAACTGCTCCGTCCCGGCCGATGCTCAGCCGCGCACCAACGATACGTCACAAACTCGCGCTTCCCAGAAAGCGGACAAGAAACAACAGAAGGCAATGAAGAAATATGCGAAGGCGCAACAGAAAGCGCAGCGCAAGATGTTAAAGAACGACCGGAAAAATACTCACTATCCATCCCACCACTTCTGAAGACAACTCTTACTTCTGAATTGTGACCTGACTTTCATTCGTACCGCAGCGCTTCCACCGGATTCAGCTTCGAAGCCCGCAGCGCAGGCACCAATCCGCTGATCACCCCCACCACCAGTAAGACCGCGCTCGAAAGCATCACCGTCATCATGGAGATGCGCAGGTGAATGTCGCCCTGGCCGGAATCGTCTTCAAACAACGGTCCCATCATGGGCAGCGTGCCAACCGCCCACGCGATGATGTACGAGAGCAGCACGCCGATCGCGCCGCCCAGCAGCATGATCAACAGGGTCTCCGCCAGAAACTGCAGCTTGATGTGCCGCTTGCGCGCACCCAGCGCCCGTCGCAGCCCAATCTCGCGGATGCGCTCATCCACCGAAACCAGCATGATATTCATCACGCCCACGCCGCCGATGCCCAGCGTCAGCGTGCCAATAAAAGCCAGCAGCACCTGCAAGCCGATGGTCAGCGCGTCGATTACCGGACGAAATTCATCCCGCCCGAACATTTGGAACGCCTTGGGATCGGTTGGCGAAAACTGCTGTCTGGACGCCACCGCGGCCAGCACCTGCGCCATCGCTTTCTTCTCGAATTGCGGCGCGATGGGCTCAAACAGCATCACCGCCGCATAGCGCGTATTCCACAAATCGCCCGCGGTCGAGTAGGGAATCCACGATGATTCATCATCGCTCGAAAAATAGTTGCTGAGCTGAATCTTGCGCGCCATCACTCCGACCACGGTAAAGCGCACGCCGCTCACTGTCACCGTCTCACCCACGGCGGGCCTGCCGCTGAACAGTTCCTCTTTGAGTCTTCCGCCCAGAAAGATCACGCGCCGCCGTTCCAGTTCGTCGCCCGCGTCCAGCCAGCGGCCTTCCGAAGGCACCTCGTTGCGCATCTCGCCGTACTCCGGACAAACTCCGCGCACCGGCGCGGTTCCTACCGTGCGGTCGCCATACGCAATCCCAGGACGGTTCACCGTTTCACGGCACACATGCTTTACCAGCGGAGCCGTGGCCTTCACGATATCGATGTCGGCTTGCTCGACCACCACTTTTTTCCCCGCGCGTTGTCCGCCCGGCTGCTCGCTGGTCTGCGCCGGCCAGCAGATCACCACGCTCTTGCCGAAAGCGTCAAAGCCATGCACCAGCACGCTGCGAAAACTGTTGCCGTAGGCGATAAGCAGCGTCACCGTCGCAATCCCCCACACAATGCCCAGCATGGTAAGCAGGCTGCGCGTGACGTTGCGCTTCAGCGCGATCCAGGCTTCATGAATAATTTCAATTAGCATTTAAGATGTGCCCTGTTATCCTGAGGCGACGTGCCTTTCGTCGCCGAAGGACCTGGGCGCGCCGCGCGAACATTCTCGCGTCTTTTGCGAGAATGCGAATTCGCGCGTTTGGCGCGCTTCCATTCCCTACCCGCCCGCCTCATACCGCAGCGCTTCAATCGGATCGATCGACGCTGCTCTCCGCGCCGGGAGCAGCGCCGCCGCCACCGCGATCGTTCCCAGGAGAGCGGTCGCCACCAGCCCCGAGGTCCAGTCAGGAATCAATCCGGCAAAAAAGTCCGGCATCGGCAGCAGGTTCACCAAAGCACAAAATCCGAATGCTACTCCCAGCCCCACCGCTCCGCTCATCCCGGCGATGATCAGGGCCTCCACAAAGAACTGCCGCAGAATCACTTTCGCCGGCGCCCCAATCGCCTTGCGTACGCCAATCTCCCGCGTGCGCTCGCGCACCGCCACCAGCATCACGTTCATCACTCCGATGCCACCCAGGATCAGCGTCACGATCCCCACCGCGCCCAGAAAATACTTCATGCCGTCGGTCATCGTCTTGAAGGCTTGCGCCTCCTGCACCGTGTCCCAGATGGGGCACGCCTCTTTGTCGCGCGGATCATAGCGATGCATGCGCGCCAGCGCCACGCGGACCTCGTGTTTGCAGGCCTCATGCTGCTCCACCGACTTCGGTGTCACCAGCAGTTGATCGAAGGTTGTGGGCGTTCCCGGCGCCTTATCGGGGAAATCGCGCCGCATGGCAGAAAACGGAATGAATATCTTGTTCACATCCCAGCCGTCGTAGCTGGAATCCTGCTTCTTCTTCGCCATGACCCCAATGACGACGTAAGGAAAATCGTTCAGATAGACATTGTCGCCCACCGGGTTGCGGCCGGGAAACAACTGTTTTGCAGCGTCCGATCCCAGGAACGCGACTCGCCTCGCTTCGCGCATGTCATCCCAGTCGTAGAAGCGTCCCTCGCCCACGTCAAGGCTGCGAATGTAGGCAAACGCCGGATGCGATCCGGTCACTGTAAACGCGGCGTTGTTGAAATTGCTGTGCGCCCGGACCGTATCCTGCTCCAGCTCGGGAATGGCATGCTCACAATCCGGCGTTTCCGCCTGCACCACCGGCAGATCTTCATCCTCCCAGTGCACCAGCCGCCCGGCGTGCGTTCCGCCCGCCTGCAGGCTGGTCCGGCCGTGAAAAACAATCATTACGTCCTTGCCCAGGTTCCTGGCCTGTTCTTCCTGCCCCTTGCGCAGACCTTCGCCGGCAGCCACCATCAGGACGATCGAAACGATCCCCCACGCGATGCCGAACATGGTCAAAAACGCGCGCAGCTTGTGCGCCCATAACGTCCGCAGCACGTCGCGGAAAAGGTCTGCCAGGGTCATAGCGAATCCGTGATTGAATCCCTGTGTTGAAAGCCGTCTGTTGGACGTAGGCGGACAGGGAAAGTCATCCTTCCAGGATCTGTTCCCGCCCTCGATGTTAGATACGCATCTGAGAAGGTTTTTGTTGCATGGGATTTGGAGGGCGCCAGAGGGCGGGGGGTGCCAAGAATCGGGCAGAGACGAGTATTGCCCGTCTCTATAGAACCTGGCAATCAATGCGGCGGGATGAGGTTTTTCTCCATCGTGAAGAGAGGCGTTCCGAACAGGTCGAGTGGACCCTCATCAGTGCGCCGGAAGCCCGACCCTTCATACAATCGGATGGCCGAACTGAGAAATGGAGTAGTGCTGAGAAACACCCGGGCGCATCCTTGGCTGGCGGTCCAATCTTCCACATGCTGCAACAGCGCAGCCCCGGCGCCGGATCCGCGAGATGACGGCAGAACCGCCATCCCCCGAATGTAGACGGATTCTCCTTTTACCACGGCGGCCACCGTACCCAACAGCGCGCCCTGGCGCAGGGCCACCCAAACCGGCCCTTCTCGCATGCGCGTGACAATCTGCTCCGCGCCCGGGGTCGTCGCGGCAAAGCCAGCGGGGGTGTAAAGAGCCTCGAACTCCACGAACGACTCATGCAGCACCGCCGCAATCGCCGGCGCATCTTCCGGCTCGGCACGGCAAATCTCAACTTCTCTGCCTGATTGCATCCTCCGAACTCTCTGCGGCTGTTCCCTGCGTTCTCTGCGATTCAAGCTCTCGCTGCGGCCGCCCGCTCCGTTCCACCCACAACTCAAACTCCTTCAACGCCAGCTCGCATTGCAGCCGGTGCCGCTCCTTACGATCGCGAATTTTTTTCTCCAGCGGCGGCAGCAAGTCGAACGTAATATTCGCCGGCTGAAAGTTCTTCGGATCGGCATGGGTGACGTAATGCGCCAGCGACCCAAACGCCGTCGCTCGCGGCGGTGCAACCGGCTCCTCGCCGCGAGTCAGCGCCGCCGCATGTATTCCCGCCATCAACCCGGTCGCGATTGATTCCACGTACCCTTCCACGCCGCAAATCTGCCCGGCAAACAAAACTCGCGGATGCGCCTTCATCTGCAGCGTCTCCCGCAACAAGGCGGGCGCATTGATGTAGGTGTTCCGGTGAATCTGGCCATAGCGCAGAAACCGCGCGTTCTCCAGGCCGGGAATCAGCCGCAGCACCCGTGCCTGCTCGCCAAACTTCAAATGATTCTGAAATCCCACCAGGTTGTAGGAATCCGCCCGCAGATTCTCCTGCCGCAATTGCACCACTGCATACGGCATGTGCCCCGTCCGCGGATCCTTCAGCCCCACCGGCTTCATCGGACCAAAACGCAGCGTGTCGCGCCCGCGGCGCGCGATCTCCTCGATCGGCAGGCAGCTCTCGAAATAATTCAGCTTCTCCCAGTCGCGCTCCTCCACCGATTGCGCCGCCAGCAGGGCGTCGTAGAACCGGCCGTATTCCTCAGGCGTCATGGGACAATTGATGTAATCCGCCGAGCCTTTGTCGTACCGCGCCGCCATGTAGACGCGCGACATGTCAATCGAATCCGCCTCCACAATCGGACTGATCGAATCGTAGAAATAAAGATGTGGCGCGGGCGCCCCCGCCCGCGAAATGCTTGCGCTATCACAAGTCTCGCCCTCCGAAGCTCCGCTGGAAGCAAGAGGGTTTAGGGTGGCGCAGCACTTCGGCGCTGCGATATCCAGACTGCTTTCGAGAGCGGCTTCAGCCGCTGAGGTCGATAGTCCCACGCCCAACCGCCCAATTTCCCCCGCCAGCCCTTCCGAAGTCAGCGGCCCGGTAGCAACAATCGTGATGTGATTTCCCGCTTCCTCAATGGAAGTCACCTCTTCCCGGCGCACTACAATTCGCGCCTCGCGTGAGATCGCCTCGGTCACCCGAGCCGCAAACACCACCCGATCCACGGCCAGCGCGTGTCCCGCCGGAACCGCGCAAGCCTGTGCTATTTCCAGCAGCAGCGATCCTGCCCGCCGCATTTCTTCCTTCAGCAGCCACGGAGCCGTATTCTCGGAATCCGATTTCAACGAATTCGAACACACCAGCTCCGCGAAGTCCGACGTCTGATGCGCCGGCGTGGACCTCACGGGACGCATCTCGAACAGTTCCACTTCCGCGCCCCGCCGCGCACACTGCCACGCCGCCTCCGATCCCGCCAGGCCCGCTCCGATAATGCGGACGTGTGAGCTCATCGCTCCATCTCCGCCAGCCGCCGCAGTGCGTCCCCAGTCAGCAACACCGGCCGCCATTGATCGCGAAACTCCGCTCCCAGCGCCTTGTAGAGCTCGATCGCCTTCGCGTTCCAGTCGAGCACCTCCCACTGCATCGAGGCACAGTTCTCCTTCTCCGCAACTCGTGCCACCGCCGCCAGAAGCGCCTTCCCGATTCCCTTGCCCCGAAGCGGCTCGCGCACAAACAAATCCTCCAGATACAACCCTGGCCCCACCCAAGTCGAATAATAGCCAAAGAAAAATGCGTATCCCGCGGGCTTCCCGTCCCATTCGGCAATCAGCGCGCGGAACTTGGGATTTGGGCCGAATCCATCTCGCAGCAGATCAGCCTCCTGGATAGCCACAAGGTCGAGCTCGCGCTCAAACTCCGCCAGTTCCCGGATCATCGTCCGCAACAGGACGACATCCGGCGCGCGAGCGGAGCGAATCGTAAGCATCGCAGGAAAGGAATTCTAAGTGTACAACCTGGAGTGCGCCGCTAATGGGAGATCAGCGTCGACTGGCTGGCCACGCATACCCAGACTCCATCGCGATACACCCAGGTATCGGTGAAGCGTCCACGCCGCAGGTACGGCTTGCCGTGATTTACACCCTTCTCGCGGTACACGCCCGTAACCACAGCGCTGTCATGGTAGACGTGCGCCGTCATCGATTCGTTCACAATCTGCTGGGGATGCAGCGCCGGCTCCTGCACGCTGGCGATGAACTGGGTCTTGTCCATTATCGTGCCGTCATAGTCGATGTAAACCAGGCTGGAATCGAGCAGCGTCTCCAGCGCCTTCGCGTCTTTGTGCTCTTCCGCCTGATTCCAGGCATTTTCCAGCGCGAGAATTTTAGTCTGCTCGGGATCGGACTGAGCCGTCCCCTGGAACCTGAGCGCTCCCGGGATCAGCAGGAGCAGGAAAACCGCAAGCATGGCCCGCATGCTACCTCCTGCGCGCACTCTAAAATCAGGAGCCGCTCGTGACAAGTGTCTCTGCGTGTGCGGTCGGGACAGTTATGATGGAGGGTCAAATTCACACTCACGAGGTCCTCATGACACGCATTTCTCTGATTGCACCCGAGGCGGCGTCTCCCGAAGTGCGGGAGATCTACGACAAAGTTCTTCGCGGCAAGCCGGGCAACTCCCACAAAGCCCTCGCCCACCGCCCTGACTTGCTTAAGAATTTCATCAGCTTCTACCCCAGCGTGGGCCGTTCGCTCGACCGCAAGCTTTACGAACTGATCTACATCCGCGTGTCGCTGATCAACGGTTGCCGCTACTGCCTGCAACACCACATCGCTTCTTCAAAGCGCGTCGGACTCACCGCCGAAGATTGGGCCGCGCTCAAGGCAGGAGACTATACACGTTACAGCGACAAGGAAAAAGCTGCGCTGGTCTACGTGGAAAAACTGACTAGCAACCCTCACGAAATCACCGATGCCGACTTTGCCGAACTGAAGAAACATTTTGAGGATCCCCAGATCGTCGATATCCACCTGCTCACCGGACTCGCCAACCTCACCAACCGCTTCACCGATCCGCTGGGCCTGGAACTGGAGATGGCAGAAGAGAAGATTTAGGGCCTGCCACGGATCTGCACGGATGAAACACGGATAAAGCAAAAGTCTTGTTATCCGTGAAAATCCGTGTGAATCCGTGGCTGGGGTTAAAGAATTTCCCGCGCATCACCCACGCGTTTGGTCACGCGCTCGCGATCCAGATACTCCAGCAGCGGGATGGCATATTTCCGGCTCACTCCCGTCAGTTCCTTGAACTTGCCCACATCAATCTTCGCGGACTTAGCCTTATACGCGGCCATCTGCCGCCGCAGCTCTTCCAGCGCGCTGCGATGAAACACCAGTTCGTCGGAAATCTTGATCAACACCCTGTCCCGCAGCAATAGCGTCACAATCTTCTGCGCCCGAGCCCGGTCCACCTTCAGACCGGCGATCACCTCGTGCAGCGCCGGCACTTTCAGCCCCGCATGGGCGAAGGCTTGCTCGATGATCGTCTTCGACTCGGCTTCTTCATCTTTCATCACCACGCCGTGGCCGGGCAAGCGCACCAGTTCGCCGGCGACTTCGATCTTCTTCTCGCGGAGCAGCATGCTCAGGGCTGCGTCAAACACTTCGGAGGACGCTCTCACCAGCTCGCGCAATTCTTCCTTGGAAATCCCGCCGACCAGAGGGTTATTCTTCTGAAAATCTCCGGCCGCACCCACGATCTGGAGCTTCAGCGCTTCCAGAGCGGGAGAGCTCAGCAACAAATCACCGACGCGCGCCACTCGCCCTTCCTGCACCGCCCGCGCCAATCCGGCCTCGATCGCGGCTTTCGTCCAGCCGGTTTCCGAAATCATCCGGCCTGTCGAGATTCCATCTTGGCCGCGCCGTGCGACCCGCGCCATCAAAATAGCTTCCGCGTCGCCATTCGCAATGATCTTCAGGAAATCATCAAGCACAGGCATTCGTGGCATCGGTGCAGCGTCCAAAACAACTCCGCCGCCGATGGTCACCACCGGCGAAAACTGCCGGATGATGAACCGGTCTCCCGGCAGCAGCAGCGCCGCCTCCGGCAGTTTGATCCGAGCCAATGCCTCGTGACCGGGAGAAAGCTGGGCGTGCGCCGCTTTCCCCTGGTGTGGGTGCCCCATCTTTGCGTCCTTTGCAAAGGTGGGATTCAATTCACTCCGCTCGTACAGCACGATCTCTCCCACAGTCTCCATGGTGTGCGCGTGGAAATGAACTCGTGCCCGATTCTTCAATGCATGCGGCGCCGAAGACAACAGCCGGAGCGACACGTCAACCTTTCGCGTGGAGAAGAATGTCGCTGGAGGCGCCAGCGTCATCCCGCGTGCCAATTCTTCGGTAGTCACTCCAGCCAGGTTGAGCGCGGTGCGCTGCCCCGCGGAGGCCATATCCGCCGCGCTTCCATGGACCTGCACCCCGCGCACTCGTACCCGCCGCCCGGTAGGAAAAACTTCCAGTTCTTCTTCCCGGCGAATCGTCCCCGCAATCAGCGTCCCAGTTACAACCGTGCCAAATCCCTTCATGGTGAACACGCGATCGATGGGCAGCCGCGCCAGAGCGTCAGAATCCCGCGGAGGCGCCTCGGCGGCTGTGTTCGTCATCGCTCGCTTCAGTTCATCCAAGCCAGCGCCGGTCAGCGAACTCACGGCGATGATGGGAGATTTTGGCGCTTCCAAAAACGTCCCGCGCAAAAACTCTTCCACCTCCATCCGCACGACGTCGAGCGTCTCCGCATCCACCGCATCCGACTTGGTCAGAACCGTAATTCCGCGCTGCACGCCCAGAAGCTGCAGGATGTCGAAGTGTTCCCTCGTCTGCGGTTTGATCGACTCATCCGCCGCAATCACCAGCAGCACCAGATCGATCCCACCCACACCCGCAAGCATGTTGCGCACAAAGCGCTCGTGCCCGGGGACATCCACGAAGCCGAGCCGTAACATTTCGCCGCCGGGCCCCGGCAACTCCAGGTGGGCAAAGCCCAGGTCGATGGTGATGCCGCGCCGTTTTTCTTCTTCCAGACGATCGGCGTCGATTCCGGTCAGCGCCTTCACCAACGCCGTCTTGCCGTGATCGATGTGGCCCGCCGTGCCAACGATGATCGATTTCATCTTCTTCCGTATAAACCAGCTGGCATCTTACCGGAAAGGGTTTCGCGATTGGAAAAGCGCGGCGTCGCATCGCGCGGCGGCCCGACTCCCCGTGCCAAGCTGACTTGGGGTTGGACTAGGTGTCCTCAGTCTTTTCAATAGCTTCCAGATAATTGCATCAACTTACAGACTGTTTCAATCACTTACGGGGATTATGCGTTTAGAGGCGATTTAAGCGTCACCCGACCTGTGGATGACTTCTGGGTCGACCCAAGCCGTCGGATGCGCTCACAAGCCAATTCTGCGCGTTCTAGAGGCATCCTGCAAGCATGCCAGGCCGGCGATTGAGGTCGAGGCGCCGACAAGCGACCACCTGTTATCAGCAAGTTACGAAGGATGTGATGAAAACAAAGGACATCACGCGACATATAAAATTCGTGCAGCCACCCTAACGTCTGTTGTCAATAGCTTGCAGATAAGCGCTTGAAAACAAGTTCTTAGCTCAAGTCTGCCCCACTTGCGCCCACTCCCACCCAGCTTTACTCTTCCACCCATGGCTGCAATCGCCGCGCTCGGATTCAAGCTGCATACAGGGTGGGCAGCACTGGTAGCACTTGCAGGAGAGCCCGGCAACCTCGAAGTGCTCCTTCGTCGTCGCATCGAGTTGCTGCCGCCGGGCGATGCTGTTCCCCGTTTCGTCTACCACAAAGCGGCGGAGCTGTCCGCGTCTCAGGCCGTGGAGTTGGTCGAGCGAGCCGCTTCCGCATCTCAGGAAACCGCCCAAATCGCGGTGAAAGATGTTCTCGATCATCTCCGGTCTCTCGATCATGCGGTCAAAGCGGTAGGAATTCCATCCGCTTCAAGGCCAGTTCCCAAAGATCTCTCGGAGGTGCTGCGCTCCCATCCCATGATCCACACTGCGGAAGCTGCCTTGTTCCGGCAGGCGGTCGCTTCCGCGTGCGAGGGTTGCGGGTTGGATGTAATTTCTGTCCGCGAGCGGGACGTCTGGCCCAACGCAGCCAGCACGTGGGGCCTAAAGGAAGCGGGCCTGCGCAAGCAAGTTGACGGCTTGCGGAAATCAGTGGGCGCTCCTTGGGGCATCGACCAGAAGACGGCAACTGCGCTGGCATTGCTTGCCCTGCGGTCGGGTCGCTGATGCGGACCGTTTCGTCGAGGAAATCCCCGCGACAAATGGTGGTGGTAGCCCTACCCATCCGACCCGCCAGATGCGACAATAGAAGCTAACCTTCCATGGCCACCTCTTTGACTTCTGCCTTCCCTCCGGAGACGCTCCGCCAGCACGGCCTCGCGCCCGACGAGTACGAAAAAATCAAGCAGCTTCTGGGCGGACGCGAACCCACGCTCACTGAGCTCGGCATCTTCAGCGTGATGTGGAGCGAGCACTGCTCCTACAAATCGTCGCGTGTCCACCTGAGGCGCCTGCCCACGCGCAGCAAGCTGGTCGTGCAGGGCCCGGGAGAGAACGCCGGCATCATCGACATCGGCGACGGCTGGGCCTGCGCCTTCAAGATCGAGTCGCACAATCACCCAAGCTTCATCGAACCGTTTCAGGGCGCGACCACCGGCGTGGGCGGAATCCTGCGCGACATCTTTACCATGGGCGCCAGGCCGGTCGCAGTGATGGATTCACTAAGGTTCGGGCCAATCACGGCAGGTGCAAGGGTGGAGCGGGCGCCCTCGCCCGCTTCGGCCGCGAAAGCGGCCGGGCTGCGCCCAGGCCGGACAGCCGAGGCGGCTGTCCCTACACAACCTGAGATTCATCGCAATCACTCCATTCTGGAAGGCGTGGTCAGCGGTGTCGCGTCCTACGGCAACTGCTTCGGCGTGCCCAACCTGGGCGGAGAGACCAAGTTCGAGCCTTGCTACTCCGGCAATCCGCTGGTGAACGTCTTCGCGATGGGCCTGGTGCGCAAGGATCAGATTTTCTACGCGCGCGCCGCCGGCGAAGGCAATCCGGTGATCTACGTCGGAGCCAAGACCGGACGCGACGGCATCCACGGCGCGACCATGGCCAGCGAAGAATTCAGCGAAGCTTCCGAAGCGAAACGTCCCAATGTGCAGGTCGGCGACCCGTTCCTTGAGAAACTCTTGCTCGAAGCCTGCCTCGAAGCCATGCAGACCGGAGCCATCGTCGGCATTCAGGATATGGGCGCGGCCGGACTTACCTGCTCCACCTGCGAGATGGGCGGGCGCGGACACGTGGGCATCGAGATCGAACTCGACCGCGTGCCGCAGCGCGAGACCGGCATGTCGGCCTACGAGATCATGCTCAGCGAGTCGCAGGAGCGCATGTTGCTGGTGGCCCAGAAAGGCCGCGAAGAGGAAGTCTTCCGCGTTTTCGAGAAGTGGGGACTGGACGCGGTGGAAGTCGGCACGGTCACAGCCGACAACAAGTTGCGTGTGCTCGAGCATGGCAAAGTCGTGGCCGAGATTCCCAATCAGGCGTTGACCGACGATGCGCCCGTGTACAAGCGCCCCCTGGCGCGCTGGGAGCCGCCGGTGCCGCGCGAGATGCCGGAGCAGATCAAGCTCGGTGGAGTCACCAATTTCACGGAGAATCTCAAGCAGCTTCTGGCCAGCCCCAACATCTGCGGCAAGCGCTGGGTGTGGCAGCAATACGATCACATGGTGCAGACCAACACGGTCGAGGCGCCGGGCGCCAGCGATGCGGGAGTGATTCGCATCAAGGGGTCGCAACGCGGCCTGGCGATGGCGCTCGATGGCAATGGACGCTGGTGCTATCTCGATCCGCGCCTGGGTGCGATGCATGCCGTGGCCGAAGCGGCGCGCAAGGTGGCGTGTTCAGGCGCAACTCCGGTGGGTGCAACCAATTGCTTGAACTTTGGCAATCCGGAAAAACCGCACATCATGTGGCAGTTTTCGCAGACCGTCGACGGCATCACGAAAGCTTGCGAAGAACTCGAGATTCCCATCACCGGCGGCAATGTCAGCTTCTACAACGAGACTTTGGGCGAAGGCATTTATCCCACGCCAGTCCTGGGAGTGGTGGGGATCCTCGAAGATGTGCACAAGACCGTGAAAATGCACTTCGCCGCACCGGAACGCACGATCGTGCTATTGCGCGGCGGAGAGCCGGGCGATATCACCGACGCAGAGACTGAGTTCGGTTCGTCGGAATATGCGAAAGAAATTCTGGGTGCGCTGTGGGGATATCCTCCAGAGATTGATCTCGAGAAAGAAGCGGCGCTGCAGAAGGCGGTCATCGAATTGATTCAGCAGGGCCTGGTGGATTCGGCGCACGATTGTTCCGACGGCGGACTGGCGGTCGCACTGGCCGAAAAGGCGTTTGCTAAGGGCGTGGGCGCGCGCGTGAATGTTGCATCGAACGGACTGCCGGATGAGTTCACGTTGTTTGGTGAAGATGCCAGCCGGATTGTGATCTCGTGCGACAGGACGAGCCTGGTGCGAATCCAAGAAGTAGCGGAGAAACACGGAATCGCAGCGGATGTACTCGGAGAGACCATTCCGGAGCGGCTGGAAATCCGATTGGATGGCCGCGTGGTTGCGTCGGCTGCGGTTTCGGAATTGAACGAAAAGTACGAATCCGCGTTGGAATCAATTTTGCGAACGGATCCGGAGTTGGTGGCAGCGGATTGAAGGCGCCGAGGAGCACAGAGTTGCCGGGCTCCGCTCGACCGGACAGCCGAGAGCCTGCCCCGGTTGGTCAGTAGTTATTTGTCATCCTGAGCGAAGCGTTCTTTGGCGAAGCGAAGGATCTCGGTAGCTCCGGCAGGATGCATAGGTCCTTCGCTTCACTCAGGATGACAGGTACAGGTGGGATGACGGGTTTGCGCAGCATTAAGGGTTAAAAGGCTAATTGCCAAATGCTTCCTTTCGACAAATTTCACGACGAGTGCGGGGTGGTGGCGATCTTCGCTCATCCCGAGGCGGAGAAGCTGGCTTATCTCGGCTTGCACGCTTTGCAGCATCGCGGGCAGGAGTCGGCGGGAATGGTTACATCCGACGGGCTGAACCTGCACCAGCACAAGGCGATGGGCCTGGTGGCCGACATCTTCACGGAGGATGTGCTCTCGCGGATCCCCGGCACGCTGGCCATCGGGCACACGCGCTACTCGACCGCCGGCGATTCGGCGCTGCTGAACGCGCAACCCATCGTGGTGCAATCGAACAAGGGCGCGATTGCGGTGGCGCACAATGGCAACCTAGTGAATGCGCAGCAGGTGCGGGCGCGGCTGGAGAGCCAGGGATCGATTTTCCAGACCAACAGCGATACCGAGGTGATCGTCCACCTGATCGCGCTGTCGAAAGAGCACACCCTGCCGGAGGCATTGGCCAACGCGTTGCGGCGCGTGGAAGGCGCCTTCTCGCTGGTGGTGATGAGCACCGACCGGATCATGGCGGTGCGCGATCCGCGCGGGTTTCGGCCGCTGGCCATGGGACGTATTCCGGCGTTGGAGGGACAGAAACGCGACACCATCGTATTCGCGTCGGAAACCTGCGCCTTCGATCTGATCGGCGCGACCTACGAGCGCGAAGTGAAGCCGGGAGAACTGGTGGTGGTGAGCCGGGCAGGAATCACCTCGAGCTTTTATTCGACGGCGGCGAAGCAGTCGAGCTGCATCTTCGAGCACGTGTATTTTTCGCGTCCCGACAGCATGGTGTTTGGGCGCGCCGTGCAGACCAGCCGCGAGGAACTCGGGCGGCAGCTGGCGCGGGAAGCGCCGGTGGAGGGCGATCTGGTGGTGCCGGTGCCGGATTCGGGCGTGACCGCGGCCGTGGGATACGCGGCAGAGAGCGGCATTCCGTTTCGCTTTGGCCTGATCCGCAATCACTACGTCGGGCGGACATTCATCGAGCCCAGCCAGAGCGTGCGCGATTTCGGCGTGAAGCTGAAACTGAATCCCGTGCGGGCGTTGCTGAAAGGCAAGCGCGTGGTGTTGATCGACGACTCCATCGTGCGCGGCACCACCAGCCGCAAGATCGTCCGAATGATTCGCAGCGCGGGCGCGAAAGAAGTACACATGCGGATTTCGTGTCCGCCGACGATTTCGCCCTGCTTCTACGGCGTGGACACGCCTTCGAAGAACCAGTTGATTGCGGCAAACAAGACGGTGGAGGAGATTCGCTCCTACATTGGCGCGGACTCGCTGGCGTATCTATCGCTCGAGGGGATGAAGAAGGCGTGCGGCGAGGGCGAGAAGACTTCCTACTGCACTGCTTGCTACACGGGGAAGTATCCCACCGAGATCATCGACGTGGAAGAGATTCAGCCGGCGGCGAATTAGTTATCAGCCTGGTTTTCGTGCCTGCGCTACGCGCGGGATTCCTTGCAGATCGGGCCGGATCTGAACTTCGTCCCATTCCTTCAGAAGCCGTTTCACTTCTTCGGCAATCGTGCCACTGATTTCCATGATTAGCCAGCCACCGGGCTTCAGCGCGTCGTGCGCTTGTGGGATCAAGCGGGCGATGACTTCCATTCCGGTGGGGCCTGCGAAGACGGCGCTGCGCGGCTCGAATTTGCGGACTTCGAGCTGGACTTGGTCTTCTTCGGATTCGCCGACGTAGGGCGGATTGGAGACGATGAAATCGAAGGTTGCGGGTGCGAAGCCGGCTAGCAGATCGGTCTGGTGGAATTTGATGCGAGTGTCGAGTTGATGGCGGGCGGCGTTGGCGCGGGCTAGGTCGAGCGCAGCCGGAGAAATGTCTGTCGCATGAATTTCGGCCTGAGGAAGTTCTTTGGCTAGGGCAAGCGCGATCGCCCCGGAACCGGTGCCTACGTCAGCGATGCGAGGAGGAAACTCGTCGTCGCCAGACCTAGCCTTCTGAGGCGCCGGTTTCTTGCGCCCCTCCGGGGCTGGTTCACTTATCGCAGTGAGCCCACGGCTTGCGCCGTGGGCTGCAATCTTGCGCCGCTCCGCGGCTGTCGCTGAGTTGAGTTCCAGCACGGTTTCGATTACGTGCTCGGTTTCGGGGCGCGGGATGAGGACGGCCGGGCTGACGATCAGATCCATGCCCCAGAATTCCTGATGGCCGGTGATGTATTGCGCGGGGACGCCGCGGGCCCGCTCCGCGAGGGCTGTTTCGTAACGAGTTTGTTCGTCCGCACTAAGTTCGCGCTCGGGATGAGCATAGAGATAGGCGCGGTCGCAGTTGAGGGTGAACATCAGGAGTAGTTCGGCGTTCAGTCGGGGGGAGGGGACTCGCTCGGCGGTCAGGCGGGAGACGGCGGAGGTCACGGCTGGTTTTAGCTGCACTCGATCATTTCACCACAGAGGACACAGGGAACACGGAGGAAAACACGTGGGCGGGAATTGCTACTTCGGTCGCGTGCCTGATTGGCGTTCCCACTCGTAAACGACGTAGATCATCTGGCCAATGTGATGCTGCATGTGGGCGGCGCATTGCACCACCATGTCGAGGCGATTGAGCGCGGTTGCGCCCGCGCCCGAGTATTCAGCAGACCAATCGTCGGCCGTTTGCGCGCGGATGGTTTTGAGAACCATGGTCACGGCGGCGTCGAAGCGTTGGAGCGCTTCTTCCTTCGATGGCGGATTCGGGTCGGCGAATTCGCGTGGCCGGTCGCGGACATAGCCCGTTGTCGCGATCTGGGCGCCGATGTAGTAGTTCAGGTTGCCGGTGAGGTGCAGGACCAGGTGTCCGAAGCTGTTTCCGAAGGGGAACGGCTTCTGCCAGAATTGGGCGTTCGTCAGGGGAGCGGACAGCTCACGGACTCGTGTGGCGTTGCTGGTGTAGCGGTCGGCGAGGACGGCGGCGAGAGTCACGTTTAGGTCGGTCATGGTTCCTTCCAATAGAACGGGCAAAGTCAAAACTGCCGAGCTTCGCCCGCTGGACTGTCCCCACACGAGCTTACACGCGGGCGCGGGCGCCCGCGCTACACTTCGTTCGCTTACACCACGCTGGCGGTTTCCTGCTTCAGTTTTTCGGCCTGGTAGTAAGTTGTTAGTGCTTCGATCAGGGGCTGAAGTTTGCCGTCCATCACGGCCTCTAGCTGGTGGACGGTGAAGCCGATGCGGTGGTCGGTGAGGCGGTTTTGCGGGAAATTGTAGGTACGGATCTTCTCGCTGCGGTCGCCGGAGCCGACCATCGCTTTGCGCTCTTTGGCGAGGGCCTGCTGCTGTTTTTCCATTTCAATTTCGTAGAGGCGTGAGCGCAGCACGCGCATACCTTTTTCGCGGTTCTTGATCTGCGATTTCTCGTCCTGGCAGCTGACGACCGTGTTGGTGGGAATGTGAGTGATGCGCACGGCGGAGTACGTCGTGTTGACCGACTGGCCGCCGGGACCGGACGAGCAGAACGTATCGATGCGCAGGTCTTTGGCTTCGATCTTGATGTCGACGTCCTCGGCTTCGGGAAGAACCGCGACGGTGACGGCGGAGGTGTGGACGCGTCCCTGCTGCTCGGTGGCGGGGACGCGCTGCACGCGATGGACGCCACTTTCGTACTTTAGCTGGGAATAAACGCGGTTGCCCTCGATGATGGCGATAACTTCTTTCAGCCCACCGGCGGAGGACTCCGAAGAGGAGAGAACTTCGACCTTCCAGCGCTGGGTTTCGGCGTAGCGGGTGTACATGCGGAAGATTTCGGCGGCGAAGAGAGTGGCTTCGTCTCCGCCAGTGCCGGCGCGGATTTCGAGGATGATGTTTTTCTCGTCGTTGGGATCTTTGGGCAGTAGCAGGACCTTGAGTTCTTCCTCGACGGTGGTCACGCGCGTCTGCAGCTTGTCGAGTTCTTCCTGGGCATAGGCGCGCATCTCGGCGTCTTTTTCCTCGGCGAGCACGGCTTTACTCTCAGCTATGCCTTTGGTGAGGTCCTTGTATTCGCGGTATTTCTCGACGACGGGCGCGATTTCGGCGTGCGCCTTGGCAGTCTTCTGGTATTTCGCCGAGTCGTTCACGATGTCCGGCGAGGCGAGAGCGTTGGTCAGCTCTTCGTAGCGGGCTTCGATTTGGTCGAGACGTTCAAACATTAGCAGTTCTCGGTTCTCAGTTGCGGACGTCCATTCTCAATTCAGTTCGCAGCTCTCCAGAAATTCCGCCATGGCCGGGCGCAATTCATTCTATGTGTTTTTGGCCGAGAACTGGGAACTGAGAACCTGTTTTGGGGTTCCCCCCTAGGCAATCACCAATTCGCCGCCCCGCTCTTTTTCGAGCGCCATGGCGTGATCGAGGGCGGTGATGGCGCATTGGGCCATCTCGTCGGATGGAGGCTGGGTGGTGATGCGCTGCAGCCACAGGCCCGGGGCGGTGATGAGCGCGAAGAGGGATCCGCGATGCTTGGCGGCGAAGCGGATGATTTCGTAAGAGACGCCGGCAATCACCGGCAGGAGCACGATGCGCGAGGCGAAGCGGGCCCAGAAGGTGGTGAACGGGATCAGCATGTAAAAACCAATCGAGATCAGCATCACCGTCATCAGAAAGCTGGTGCCGCAGCGCGGATGATACGTCGAATATTTCTGGACAGCAGCGATTTCAAGCGCGTCGCCATTCTCGAAGGCGAACACGGTCTTGTGCTCGGCGCCGTGGTATTGGTAAACGCGGCGAATGTCGCTCCAAAGGGACACGCCCCAGATGAACAGCAGGAACAACACGAGGCGGACGGCGCCGTCGACCAGGTTGAACACGATCCGGCCGCCCAGGGCTGGATCGATCTTCTTGAGTTCCGTGGCCGCCAGCAGAGGAATGTATTTGTACATGAAGATGAAGAAGGCCAGCGAGATCACGATGTTAACCGTGGCCAGCCAGGTGCTCAGGGTGGCGGCTTTCTCGCGGGTTTGTAACGGTGCAACGGCCGGGCTTTGCCCGGCTGGACGGGCATGAGTGCCCGTCCCCACACGTTCCGTGGCGGACTCCGACGAGTCGGCTTCATTCTGCATCAGGTCTTCGATGGCGACGTTGGCGGAGAAGCGCAGGGCGCGGTAACCGAGAGTCATGGCATAGCCGAGAGTCATGACGCCGCGGACGATAGGCCACGCCATCCACTTGTGCTTTTCCGAGGGACGCTCCAGAGGCTCGCTCAGGGTGACCACTTCGCCGGACGGTTTACGACATGCGATCGACCAGGCATGCGGCGAGCGCATCATAACGCCCTCAAGCACGGCTTGGCCGCCGACGAGGGTTTCCTCGCCACTTTCGAGGGCAGGCAGAAGCTGCACGGCCACCAGAAAACGCACGAAATTTCGCAAAAAACGCACGGGAATTAGATGCTCCGCGGCGGCGGAAAGCGCCATCACTAGGGTACCACAGCCGTCATTTAGGATGGATCATCGGCTAAGTCGAAGCAGCGTGACAAGTTAAGGTGCGGCGATGGAGGCCGCGAAGACAAGACTCACGACAGCCGGCGGGACGCCGGCGCTACTCGAGTTGAGGAGATCCATGCAGCGGTTGGCAGAGGCCTGTGAGGCCATCGCGGGCACAAGTCGGAAGCTCGAGAAGCGAACTATCGTTGCCGACTACCTGAAGTCGCGGACGACCGACGAGGCCGCGGTGTCTGCCGTATTTTTGTCGGGGCGGGCGTTTCCGGCATGGGAAGAGACGACTCTGCAGGTGGGCGGGTCTTCGTTGTGGCGGGTGGTGGCGGAGCTGGCGGGGAAAGACGAGGCGGCGCTCACGGCTGCCTACCGCAAACACGGCGATTTGGGAGCGGTGGCTGGGGAGGTGTTGCCTCAGCGAGCGGGGCAGGGAGTGGGAGTTCTTGCAGTTGCCGAGACCTTCCGGCAGATCGCGGTGGCGCGGGGGCCGTCGGCGAAGATTGCACTGGTGCGCGAGTTGCTGGCGCGGGCGACGCCGCTGCAAGCCAAATATATCGTCAAAATCATGACCGGCGACTTGCGGATTGGTCTGAAGGAAAGCCTGGTGGAAGAAGGCATCGCCCAGGCGTACGGCGGCACGCTGGCGGATGCCCTGAAAGAAGTCCAGCGCGCCAACATGCTGCTGGGGGATATTGGCGAGACGCTGCGGCTGGCGGCCGAGGGCAAGCTGGCGGACGCAAAAATGAGGATGTTTCATCCGCTGGGATTCATGTTGGCGAGTCCCGTTGAATCTGCGGAGGAGGGGTTGAGTTATTTCGCGGAGGCTGCGGTCGAAGACAAGTACGACGGCATCCGGGCACAGGCCCATGTTTCCGGCGGCGAGGTGAGATTTTTCTCGCGTACACGGGATGAGATCACCGAGTCGTTCCCGGAGTTGCCGGACGCACTGGCAGGACTCGAGCAGGATGCGATTCTCGATGGGGAGATTGTGGCTTGGGAGTATGCGGAAGCGAGTCCGGGGCGGGCGCGGCCGTTCAGTGTCTTGCAACAGCGCCTGGGGCGGAAGAAAGTCAGCGAGAAAATGCTGCGGGAGATTCCGGTGGCATATTTGGTTTTCGACGTGTTGTACGCGGGGGGAGAGGTGGTGATGGATCGTCCGTTGCAAGAGCGGGGGCGAATTCTTGATGAGTTGCTGGCAAAGAACGATCCTAACCACGGAGGACACCGGGAGACACAGAGGAAAACCGGGAAGCAGAGCCAACTGGCGTTTGGGAGGGATGAAGAAGCTGTAGCAGCCCGCATCATTCGCGCACCCATGTTTCGCGCTGTCTTGGCGGAGGAACTGGAAGAGCTGTTTGCGGCAGCGCAGGCTCGGGGGAATGAAGGATTGATGATCAAGGATCTGAGCTCATCCTACACGCCGGGAAAGCGCGGGAAATCCTGGCTGAAGATGAAGCGCGAACTGGCCACGCTCGACGTGGTGGTGACTGCGGTCGAGTATGGCCACGGTAAGCGCATTGGCGTGCTCAGCGATTACACGTTCGGCGTGTGGGACGGAGACCGGCTGGTGAATATCGGCAAGGCGTACTCGGGGTTGACCGACGCCGAGATCGCGGAGATGACGCAGTGGTTTCTTGAGCACACGATTGACGATCAGGGATTTCGGCGGGTGGTCGAGCCGAAGATCGTGCTGGAAGTGGCGTTCAACAACATGATGCAATCCGAGCGGCATGACAGCGGGTACGCGCTGCGCTTTCCGCGGATTGTGCGGCTGAGGCCGGATAAAACGGCGGAAGAGGCAGACACGATTGATCGGGTGCGGGAGATATTTGAGAAGCAGAGTGCAGCCTCGTAGAACGACTCCCCACCTCGCGCTTACTGGCTGTCATCATCGATCTGTCATCCTGAGGGCTGCGTCCTTTGCGGGCTGAAGGACCTGTGCATTCCTCGGCAAACTGCATAGATCCTTCGCTTCGCTCAGGAAGACAACGCAACACCCTTAGGGCTAGTCGCTGTGGTGATGCTCTTCGCTCTCTCCCACCGGAATCACGCAGCCATGCGCCACTTCGCAGATGACGTGCTCGAACTGAATCGTCGTGTGGTCGATGCGGAAGCTGCGGTGCAAGCAGTCTTTCACGTCGCGCAAGATGCGCTCGCTGACTGACGGTGGAATATCCGCGATGGAGATGTGGCAGGAGAGCGCGTGAGTTTCCGAGCCGATGCTCCAGACGTGGAGGTCGTGAACATCATTAACGCCCTCGATGGCGCGGATGGCGGTCTCGACGCGTTCGAGTTTTATGCCGCGCGGCGTGCCTTCCAGCAGAATATTCAGCGTCTCGCGTACGATGCCAAAGCCGGACCACAGGATCAGCGCGCCGATGCCGAACGAGAGCGCGGAATCGATCCAGTAGTCGCCCGTCACGAGAATAGCCCAGCCTCCGGCGATCACCGCCGCGGTGGAAAGCGTGTCGCCGACCTCGTGCAACAAAGCGCTGCGGATGTTGACGTCGCCGCCGGTGCGATAGAGCAATACCGCGATTACCCCGTTCATTACCACGCCCGCAGCCGCTACCCACATCATTACGCTGGCCTGCACGTGCTCGGGATGCTGCAGGCGGCGAAAGGCCTCGTAGAAGATGAAGAACGAAACCGCGACCAGCGAGACGGCGTTGACCAGCGCGGCCAGCACTCCGGCGCGATGGTAGCCATAAGTCTTGGTCGAACTGGCCGGGCGTGACTGCAAATAGACCGCAACCAGGGACAGCAGCAGGGCGAGAAAGTCGGAAAGATTGTGTCCCGCCTCGGAGAGCAGGGCCAGGGAGTGGGCGCGGATGCCGGCCACGACCAGCAGCACGATGTAAGCCGCCGTCACCCCGAGCGAAACCTTCAGAACCCGCCCCGGACCGCCTTCGCCATGGATATGCAGGTGCACTTCCCTAAGTGTAAGGGTGACGTGGGTGCGCGGCAAGATGGGAGAGCCTCAAGTGGTTTTCTACTGCTGCCGATGGGCGCACAGGGAGAACTCCACGGGCGGGGAGAATCGCCGCAGGAAACGCGAAATCATGGATGAAATCGTTAAGGATTTTCTAATCGAAAGCAACGAGAACCTGGACCGGCTGGACCAGGAGCTGGTCAAGCTGGAGTCCGAGCCCTCGTCGAAGGAGCTGCTGGCCAGCATCTTCCGCACCATCCATACCATCAAGGGAAGCTGCGGATTTCTGGGGTTTGCGCGGCTGGAAAAGGTGGCACATGCCGGAGAGAGCCTGCTCTCCCTTCTGCGGGATGGCAAGCTCACACTGACGGCGGAGGTGACCAGCGGACTGCTGGCCATGGTCGATGCGGTGCGCCGGATGCTGGCCGAGATTCAAGCCACCGAACACGATGGGGAAAACGACTACCCGGAGCTGCGGGAAAAACTAAAGCTCCTGCAGAAACAAGATCAAGGAGCCGCTTCGGCTGGGGCTGCTCCGCCTCCGCTGGCGCAGGCCCCTGAGGCGCCTCCAGCCCCAGCCAACGCCGGGCTCCGGATTTGTGAAGTGCCCGAGCCAGCGTCTGGGCCCGCAGTTGCGGCAAGGGAGGCGGCTCCCTCGGCGGGTCCGGGGGATGAAGAGGCCGAGTACCAGCCGGATCCAGGAAAAGTGGGCGGGTTGCTGGTCGAGCACGGAGACGTGAGCAAGCAGCAGCTCGCGCGCGCTCTACAGGAGCAGGAACACGTCCAGCACCGTCCGACGCAGGGGAAGATCGGCGGGTTGCTGGTGGAGCGTGGAAGCATTCGTCCGGAAGATCTGGCCGCCGCCCTGCAGGAGCAGGAGCGCGGAGACCAGCGGCGTCTGGGGGAAATTCTGGTGGCGATGAAGGTGTGCCGCCAGGAAGACGTTCTGGCGGCGCAGCAAATCATCGAGTCGCGCGGCCGGGAGTCGGGCGTGGAAACCGTCCGGGTCGGCATCAACCTGCTGGACAAGCTCATGAATCTGGTGGGGGAACTGGTGCTGTCGCGCAACCAGCTTCTGCAGTTTGCCAACAGCACCCAGGATGCCGGATTTCAGGCCATCTCGCAGCGCATGAACCTGGTGGCCAGCGAGCTGCAGGAAGAAGTGATGAAGACCCGCATGCAGCCCATCGGCAACGTGTGGAGCAAATTTCCGCGCACGGTGCGCGATCTGGCGCTCAGTTGCGGCAAGGAAGTGCGGATCGAGATGGAGGGCAAGGACACGGAGCTGGACCGCACCATCATTGAGGCCATCAAAGATCCGCTGACCCATCTGGTGCGCAACTCGATCGATCACGGGATTGAGTCGCCCGAAGTCCGCAAGGCCGCGGGAAAAGAGCCCAGCGGCTGCCTACGGCTGCGCGCGTTTCACGAGGGCGGGCAAGTCAACATCGAAATCAGCGATGACGGCGCCGGCCTGAATCGCGACCGCATACGCCAGAAGGCACTGGAGCGCGGACTGATTACCAGCGAGCAGGCCGCGCGCATGCAGGATCGCGACATCTTCAACCTGATCTTCCTGCCCGGATTCTCCACCGCCGAGAAAGTCACGAAAGTGTCCGGCCGGGGCGTGGGCATGGATGTGGTGCGCACCAACGTAGAAAAGATTGGCGGGACGGTCGACGTGCAGTCGACTGCGGGCCAGGGCACGGCGGTGCGGGTGAAGATCCCGCTGACTCTGGCCATCATCCCGGCGCTTCTGGTGCGCTGTGGAGGAGAACGCTTTGCCATCCCGCAAGTGAGCTTGACCGAACTGGTGCGGCTGGAATCGAGCCAGGGAATTGAAATGGTGCACGGCGCTCCGGTTTACCGCCTGCGCGGCCGGCTTCTGCCGCTGATTTTCCTCAGCGACCAACTGCGGATGGCGGCCGGCGCGAGCGGCATGGAGGCAGACGGGCCGGTCAACATCGCGGTCCTGCAGGCGGGGGACTCAACCTTCGGCCTCCGGGTTGACGAAATCATCGACACGCAGGAGATCGTGGTCAAACCGCTGGGACGGCAGCTGAAAGGGCTCAGCGTTTACTCCGGAGCGACCATCATGGGGGATGGGGAGGTGGCCCTGATTCTCGACCTGTTGGGGCTGGCGCAGCGGGCCGGAATTGTCACCGAAGCCAAGGAGGCGGCTCTGGCCGAGAAAGAATCAGGACCATCGAAGGGTCAGGGCGCCGAGGGAAGGCAGACATTGCTGCTGGTGCAAGGCGGGGCAAGCGGGCGCCTGGCGATGCCCCTGTCGGAGGTGGCGCGGCTGGAAGAATTTCCCGCATCGGCGATCGAGAGGGCAGGGTCCCAGGAGGTGATGCAATACCGCGGGGAGATCATCCCCATGATCCGGCTCTCCCAGTTTCTCGGACTGGAGGACTCCGCCAGCAGCCAGGCCGATGACGCCCTGATGCAGGTGGTGGTCTATTCGGAGCAGGGCCGCCGGGTCGGGCTGATCGTCGACCGCATCGTGGATATTGTCGAAGGCGACAGCACGCTGCAGGCCGCCAGCAGTCGTGCGGGCGTGGTGGGTTCGTTCGTGGTGCAAAAACGCGTCACCGAACTGCTGGATGTACCCGCCCTGGTGCGGGCGGCGAATCCGGGCTTCCTCGACGCGTCGCAAGCCCTAGGGGAGCGATAAAACATGACCGCATCGCAGCAGTTCTGCACCTTTTTCCTGGAGGGCCGCTTGTTCGGCGTGCCCGTCCCCCAGGTTCAGGAAGTGATCCGGTTTCACAAGATGACGTGCGTGCCGCTGGCGCCAGAGGTGGTCGAGGGGATGATCAACCTGCGCGGCCAGATCGTGATTGCCGTGGACCTGCGGCGCCGGATGGGGTTGAAAGAACGGCCCGACGGTGAGTTGCCCATGAACGTGGTAGTACGCACCCACGACGGCGCGGTAAGCCTGCTGGTGGACGAGATCGGAGACGTGATCGAAGTGGAGGAATCCACCTTTGAGGCGCCCCCCGAAACCCTTCACGGCGTAACCCGGTCGATGATTTCGGGCGTGCACAAACTCGAGGGCAGACTGCTGCATGTGCTGGACATCGAAAAAGCGTGCCAGATCGAAGACGTCGCCGAGACGGCAGCAGCGTCCTGATCGCGCTTCATTTTGACCCTATCCAGCAGGCGGCCGAATCGCCGCACGCTGTTCCTCCCCGTACCAGAATTTCGTGGGATAGGAACCCTAGTTCTTCCCGTCGCACCTTCCCTCTAAAGTCTGGTCTGCACGAGTCGATGGAGTGAATGGCTATTGTGTTGAGGGCAAGATCGTCCCTTAGCAAGCTTTGGTGACAGATAAAACTGCTGGCAATTCTGGGGCGGCTAAATCATAAAGCGAAAGACTCCGGAGGCGATATGAGGTTCACGGTCGGAAAGAAACTGGGTTTGGGGTTTGCGACGTTTCTGGCTCTGATGGCAGTGGTCTCGCTTCTTGCCTACCTGAAGTTGGGGAAGGCGCAGGAGGCACAGGACAAGTTGTTCAGCATGCGAAGTCCGACCTTGGTGGCTGCAGTCTCCCTGCAGCGCGACCTGTATCAGGTGTCGAGCAAGTGCCGCCAGGCGATTCTGGCGGGCGATGACCGCGAGCGGTATGGCCAGGCGAAGAAACTTTTCGACCAGTGGATCGCGCAGACGGACAAAGAGTTGTCGACGCTACAGGAACTGTCTCCGCGGTGGACATTGCAGGAGAACCGCGACCGGTTGACGTTCATTAAGGGCGAAGTACCGAAGCTGGTGGAAGAAGAAACCGCATCCGCGGAACTGGCCACCAAAGGCGGGGTCCAGGGAATCTTTCGTGGCGCCCATTTGCTGGACCAGACGGCCATCAAAACCAATACGGGTATCCAGCAGAACCTGGACGCGATGGTGGAGTCGCAGAAAAAGCTTCTGGAAGACGATGCGCAGAAGCTCAACGCCCAGGTGCAGTCCGTGCAATGGATGATGATCGTAGCCACTCTTGTGGCCTTGCTGGTGGGTGTGGGAATCTCGATTGCCTTGAGCCGCAAGATCGCGGCCGCCACCACGGCAGCTCTGCAATTGGCCGAGGCTATTGCTGCCGGAGACCTGACGCAAGACGACGTTAAGCTCACGGGCCGCGATGAACTCGCTGACCTGACACGAGCACTCAACAAGATGAACGGCAACTTGCGGGGCATGATCGCGTCGATCGGGGAGAATGCGCAGCATGTGGCCAGCGCCAGCGAGGAACTGTCGGCCACCAGCCAGCAGATTTCGGCCAACTCCGAGGAAACGTCCGCCCAGGCCAATGTGGTCTCGCAGGCCACCCAGCAAGTCAACCAGAACCTGCAGAGTGTCTCGACCGGCGCCGAGGAGATGACGGCCACCATTCAGAGCATTGCCACCAACGCTCACGAGGCCGCCACCGTGGCTTCCAACGCGGTGCAGACCGCCCAGGCCGCCAACGCCACCGTGGGCAAGCTGGGCGACTCCAGCGCCGAGATTGGCGAGGTGATCAAGGTCATCACTTCGATTGCGCAACAGACCAACCTGCTGGCCCTGAATGCCACCATCGAGGCAGCGCGCGCCGGCGAAGCCGGCAAGGGCTTTGCCGTGGTGGCCAATGAAGTCAAGGAACTGGCCAAACAGACGGCCAAGGCCACCGAAGACATCAGCCGCAAGATCACGGCCATTCAGACCGACACCAAAGGTGCGGTGGAGGCGATCGGCTCGATCAGCGGCGTGATCAACCAGGTCAACGACATTTCCGGGACTATCGCGACGGCGGTGGAGGAGCAGAGCGCCACCACCAACGAGATGACGCGCAATGTGGCGGACGCGGCCAAGGGCGCGGGAGAGATCACGCACAACATCGAAGGCGTGGCGGAAGCGGCGCGGGGAACGTCGTCGAGTGCCCAGGAATCGCAGAAGGCGGCCAACGAACTGGCGGAGATGGCGGTGCAGCTGCGCCGTCTGGTCGATCAATTCAAGATCGACAACCATGCGAAAGCGAGCCCAGCCGGTGTTTCCGAGCGGCCCCATGCCATGGCTGCCCACGCCGGAAAATAAGGGGGAGGCTTGGCCGTGACTGCCCTTTCGGTCCGTCAACCTCGAGAGAAGCACCGCGTATGCACATAGCCCAGTGGAGTTGATATGAGCCTGAGGGGAAAATTCCGGGTGATGGTTTCTGTTTCTGCTGCCGGGCTTCTAGCCGTGGCCGCCTTTTGGATTCAAGGCCAACACTCCACTCTGCTTTCGGAAAAGCTACAGAAAACGAAGAACCTGGTTGAAGTTCCCTACTCCATTGTCGAGCAGCAGTACCAACTGGAGAAGGAAGGGAAAATCAGCCGCCAGCAGGCGCAACGGCGATCCATCGAAGCCATCCGGCCCATGCGCTACGAAGGGAACAACTATTTCTGGATCAACGATGAGCATCCGACGATGATCATGCATCCCCTGAAGCCCGAGTTGGATGGGAAGGATCTGAGCTCGTTCAAGGATCCTGCAGGCAGGTCGGTTTTCGTCGAATTCGTCGGTGCGGCGCAAGCGCCTGACGGGGGCTCTGTCCACTACCTTTGGCCGAAACCAGGGAAAGAACAGCCAGTGGCCAAGCTTTCCTTCGTCAAGCGATTCGCACCCTGGGGCTGGGTGATTGGGACGGGAATCTACATCGACGATGTAGATGCTGCCTGGCGGCGAAGCGCGCTCACGGCGGGCGGGCTTGCTCTGGCTTGTCTAATTCCGCTGCTTGCCGTGTCACTCACCACCTCGCGCTCGATCTTTCGGCGCCTGGCGGACATGGCGGACCGGGTCAAAGACGTGGCGGAAGGCGAGGGCGACCTGACCAAGCGGATTCCGCTTACCGCCCACGATGAAATTGGAGAGGTCGCGAAATGGTTCAACGTTTTCCTGGACAAACTGCAGGACATGATCAAGTCCATTGCCAATGCAGCGCAGCAAGTGGGCGGCGCCAGTGAGGATGTTGCTAACGCCAGCCAGCAGATTTCCGCCAACTCGGAAGAAACTTCCGCCCAGGCCAACGTCGTCTCACAAGCTTCCCAGCGGGTGAATGAGAACCTGCAGAGCGTCTCCACCGGCGCAGAAGAGATGACCGCCACCATCCAGAGCATCGCCTCCAACGCCCATGAGGCCGCCACCGTCGCCAGCAGCGCCGTACAAACTGCCCAGTCGGCCAACGCCACCGTGGGCAAACTCGGCGACTCCAGCGCCGAGATCGGCGAAGTCATCAAAGTCATCACTTCCATCGCCCAACAAACTAACCTTCTCGCTCTCAACGCCACCATCGAAGCCGCGCGGGCCGGGGAAGCGGGCAAGGGCTTTGCCGTCGTGGCCAACGAAGTCAAGGAACTGGCCAAGCAGACCGCCAAAGCCACCGAAGACATCAGCCGCAAGATCAACGCCATTCAGACCGACACCAAAGGCGCAGTCGACGCCATCGGCACGATCAGCCAGGTCATCACCACGATCAACGACATCGCGGGCACGATCGCCACGGCGGTGGAGGAGCAGAGTGCCACGACCAACGAGATGGCCCGCAACATTGGGGAAGCCGCGCAAGGCAGCGGCGAGATCACCAGCAACATCGCCAAGGTGGCGCAGGCGGCGGAGAGCACATCACGAGGATCGACTGACACCAAACAGGCGGCGCAGCAATTGGTGGAGATGTCCGGCCAGCTGCGCAGTCTTGTCGAGCAGTTCAAGATTGCCAGCGATCAGCCTGGCAGCGACGACCGGCCGGGCGTGGCCACCGCGGCTTCCGCAGCTCTCGATTTTGCCGGGGTCAAGATGGCCCATCGCAGTTGGCGGCTCAAGCTGCGCAGCTTTCTGGACGGGCGGGAGAACCTCGCGGCCGACAAGCTCTCATCGCACCGCGACTGTGCGCTGGGCAAATGGTTGTATGGCGAAGGAAGCGCGGCTTATGACCACTTCCCCGGATTCCAGGAGCTTGAGGAAAAGCACAAGCACATGCACGGCATGGTGAAGGAAGTGGTCGAACTGAAACACGCGGGAAACGTCGCGCAGGCCGAGCAGCAGTTCTCGGTGGTTTGCCAGACCGCCGAGGAGGTCGTCGCCCTGCTTAGCAAACTGGAGACCCAGGTCGCGCAGTCCGAGCCCCATAGCCGGGCGATGGCCAGCGGGCGCTAGCAGCCATGTCTCGATCACGAAAGGCAACTACCGAACTGAAACGGCGACGCAGCTACAAGGTCGGGCTGTGCTATTCAAGATCGACAAGCAAGCGAGCCCAGCGGCTGCTTCGGAGCCGCCCCGTGTCATGGCTCCCCCCGCGGGGAAGTGACGGAATCTCCGGAATAAACAAAGCAGTGGGCCCGACCTTATGAAGAAGCGGGTGCTCATCGTTGACGACGCGGTCGTCGTGCGCAAGACGCTGGCGGATGCCATCGGCGGGGACCCCGCCCTGGAGGTGGCTGGAACGGCGGTCAACGGGCGCATCGCGCTGTCCAAATTCCCTTCGCTGAAGCCGGACATCGTCCTGCTCGACATCGAAATGCCGGAGATGGACGGACTGGAAACGGTGCGCGAGTTGCGCAAAATCGATGCGCGCGTTCCCATCATCATGTTCAGCACGCTCACCGAGCAGGGGGCGAAGGTGACCCTGGAAGCCCTTTCGCTCGGCGCCACCGACTATGTCGCCAAGCCTAGCAACACGGACATGGAAGGTACGCTGGACACGGTGTCCCGGGAACTCATCCCCAAGATTCGCGCCCTCTGCCGGTTGCCGGAGGCGGTCCCGACGCTTGCGGCAGAGCCGGGCCTGCTCGCGTTCCGGACACCGCCACTGAAGGGCCCGCGCCGCGTGCGGCCGCAGGCTCCCGTGCAAATCGTGGCCATCGGAGTCTCGACTGGCGGGCCCGACGCTCTCGCCCGAGTGATCCCGGCCCTGCCGGCCAACCTGCCCGTGCCGGTGGTGATCGCCCAGCACATGCCGGCGATCTTCACCACGATGTTAGCCAAACGCCTCGCCGCAAAATCGCCGCTTCCGGTTCGCGAGTGTAAATCGGGAGAAGCTCTCACCGCAGGCTGCGCCTTTCTCGCGCCGGGTGACTTTCACATGGTGGTCGACAAAGGCGGCGGGATAGCGCGCTTGCGGACCCACCAGGGACCCAAAGAGAACTTCTGCCGGCCGTCGGTGGATGTGCTCTTCCGGTCGCTGGCCGACGCATTCGGAGCGCGGACGCTGGCTGTGGTTCTAACCGGCATGGGGCGCGACGGTTTCATCGGGAGCGAAGCCCTGTACAAGCAAGGAGCGCAGATCCTGGTGCAGGATGAAGCCAGCAGCGTGGTTTGGGGCATGCCCGGATTCGTAGCGCGCGCCGGCTTCGCGGACAAAGTTCTTTCCCTGGACCAGATCGGGCCGGAAATCGTGCGGGCCGCTTCCGGATAGTTGGCTGCACTCCCCTAAACTCCGGGAACCTCGGTAAGTTTCGATCAGCGGTTGAAGAGGTTTTGCAGGTAGCGGTCGTTGTAAAACGTGGTTGCGCTCTGGACAAACTCCAGAATGCGATACATTTTCTCGCGTGAGTCCCGCCCGGTTTCGGTGAATTGCACGGCCATACCCGAGCCGGGATGGATTCTTGCGATCGTACCGTCGGCGGACAAGCTGCCGTCATCGATGGAGAAGACCAGCTTGATGTTTGTGCCCGCGCTCAGGATTGCACTGGTCTCGACGTAGCATCCGCCAATGCTGATGTCGATGAGATTGCCCAGCACCGTGCCCTGGCCGTCCTGGGGATGCAGTTCGACGGTGACCCGGCATTTCATGCGCGGATGCACGCGACGGTTTTTCTCGGAGGGCTGCTTCTGTTTCTCGAGATACATGCGGCGGTCGGCCTCGGCCAGAAGCTGCTCGGCATCGGTGCCATCTTTGGGATAGATCGCTTGGCCGACGCTGAGGGAAAGGAAATCCTCCCCGCACACGTCGAACCCGGCCTGCTTGGCCAGTGGACGCATCTGTTCGGCCTTCTTGTTGGCAGCCTCAACCGGCAAACCCGGGGCGATGATGACAAACTCGTCGCCGCCCATGCGTGCCACGTAGTCATATTCGCGGCAGGTATCTTTTAAGGCTTGGGCAAACAGACGCAGAACACGGTTGCCTTCCAGGTGCCCGAAGCGGTCATTGACTTTCTTGAAGCCATCCATGTCGCAGACCATCACGGTGAGCGACGAGTTGTCCCGCTTGCAACGGGCCAGTTCGCGGTCCAGTTGCAGGAACAGCGACCGGGCGTTGGGCAGGCCGGTGAGATAGTCAGTGGTCGCGGAGCTTTCGGCCTGCTGGTACTTCAAGGCATTCTCGATGGAAAGGGCCATCTTGCCGCTGACCGCAAGCAGGATGCGCAAATGATCGGAGGTGAAAGCATCGCGGTCGGAACGATAGAGGGCGAGGACGCCGATTACACCAGCAACGCCTTCCAGAGGCACAGCGAGCGCCGACCGCAGTGTGGTGAACCTGGCGGGATCGTTCAAGTAGCCTGGCTCGACCGAAGGATTTCCGTTCACGATGGGTTTTCGGTTTTGAGCGACCCAGCCCGAAAGACCGTGGCCCACGGGAATGCGCAGAGAGGCAAAGAGGCGATAGTTATCGCCGTTCACATACTCCGGAAATAGTTCATCGCCTCGCCGGATGTAGATGGTGATGGCATCGTAGGGAACCATCGGTTTGAGCTTGACGGAAAAAACCGAGAGCGTTTCGCCCAGGCTGAGCGAGGCTCCCAGGTCCTGGCTCATCTCAAACAGAGACTGGGCCTCCTGGCGGGCGGCCGCGATCGAAGAAAGAAAAGTCGCTTCTCGGCCGGGAGCATCGCTGACGGTGGCGTTCTCGTATCCCGCCGCAGGCGCGGGACCGCGGTCGATCTTGACCTCGGTGGGGAGTGGCTGGTTCCCGTCTTGCGCCGACCTCGCCAAGGCCAGGTTCTCCAGCGAGCGGTAGCGTTTCCTGAGAACCTCGACCACTTTTGGGTCAAACGATTTGCCGGATTCCTCCGAGAGTCGTTTCATGACTTCTTCCAGAGGCATCGCCCGCCGGTACTGGCGATCGGAAGCCAGGGCATCCAGATAATCGACGGCGGAGAGAATTCGGGCTCCTATGGGAATCTCGGTGCCCTTCAGTCCAAAGGGGTATCCCGATCCGTCCCACTTTTCGTGGTGGGCCCGCACGATGGGAACGACGGGATAGGGGAAGCGAACCCGTTCCAGGATTTCTGCGCCCACCACGGTGTGAATTTTCATCTTCTCGAATTCTTCCGGAGTGAGCCGCCCCGGTTTCGAGATGATGTGTTCGGGAACCGCAAGTTTCCCGATGTCATGCAGCAGCGCCGCGGCGTGCAAGGCCTCCAGCTCAGCTCCCTTGACGCCCAGCTCCTTGGCAACCTCAATGGCGTAAATACGAACGCGCTGCAGGTGATCGTGGGTGGTCTGATCTTTGGCCTCGATGGCAAGTGCCAGAGCCTCGATGGTTCGCAGGTGCAGGTTGGCGATCTCCTCCACGTGACGCTTCTCGTCTTCGAGCTTGCCGAGATACAAACGATAGGAACGGTAGATGACGTAAATGGCAGGCACGAAAAGCAGGGAAGTCTCCCAGTTGAAGGTTCGATTGAACCAGGAAATCGTCCCGGCGATTCCGGCTCCTACGAGGTAGTACGGGAAAGACCAGAAGTAGCAGTCCACCAGGATCTGTCCCAGGGGTTTCCCCTCGGTGAACGAGATGACGGCGGCAATGGAGCCGGCATTGGCGATGAAGTAGGTGCAGGCAGCCAGGCACAGTGCCAGCGGGTGGCTCTCGATGATCTGGTTGGTGAGTGGAAGGTGATAGACGAAGTAGGCCAGGGCCGTCGATACGGCCCCAGCGCATACGTTGAAAGTCAGCTGCAGAGCGTTGGGGCGGTCGGGGTAGAGACATTGCGCCAGCATGGAGACGGCGCCGAGCGTGATGGTCTCCGAGTAACTGAGCTCAACCACCCCCACCAGAATGAACAGAAAATTCACCGAGAGCGTGCCGGTAATGCCGGGGAGTGCCACCTTCAGCCGCGATGCCAGAACGGCAATGCACAGATAGCAGATGAACTCAGCGATGTTCTTGCTGCTCTGGTGGATGGCCGCGTACAACAGGCTGGTCATGCCGGCGGCGATTACCATGGCAATGAAGCCCTTGGCGCCGATCGGCAAGCTCTTCCACGATGGTGAGAGAGTAGACATTTCTGGGCAGTGCCATGCGACCTCGCCCCAAAGGCGGGAGCGCGAGAACGCGAATACCAAGAAATATCAGCTAACGTGTTTAGAAACAATAATTTGTGGGTTCTTGAGAAAACTTCGGTAACGCCGCCCAGTGCCGAGTTCGAAGCAACTCCAGGACAGAACTGACTAATGCTTTCGCGGGCAACCGTTTGCGGCCAAAGGGAGAGTTGTTACTTTGGAGACGACAGATCCGCCCGTCGGTATACCCGAACGTAATCCACCAGCATGGTTTGCGGAAACAGGGTTGTTTCGTCGGGATTGCCGGGCCAGTCTCCGCCCACCGCCAGGTTCAGCAACAGGAAAAAGGGGTAATCGAATACCCATTTCCATCCCGGCTGCAGGTCGGCGCGGGTGCGAGTGACGTAAAGATGTTTGTCGACGTAGAGACGAATCGCATCCGGCTCCCATTCGACAGCGAAGAGGTGAAAACCGTCGGCAAATTTCCGGCTGCCCGGCAGACTATATGGAGCCTCCAGGCCAACTGACCCCGTGTAGCCCGGACCGTGAATCGAGCCGTGAACGATGCCCGGCTCCTTGCCGATGTTTTCCATGATGTCGATTTCACCGCAGGCAGGCCAACCGACGGTGTCGATGTCTTCTCCGAGCATCCAGAAAGCCGGCCACATCCCCTGGCCGCGCGGAATCATGATGCGAGCCTCAAAGCGTCCGTACGTCTGAGAAAACTTGCCTAGGGTCTTTAGCCGCGCAGAAGTGTATTCCCGGGTCAAGCCGTCCGGCCCCGTGTACTTCTCGCGCACTGCTTTGATCACCAGCTTTGCGTGATCGACGTAAACATTTTGTGGCCGGGAGGTGTAGTACTCAAGCTCTTCATTTCCCCAGCCCTTGCCCCCGGTTTCCAATACCCACTTGGAGGGATCGGGCTGCGAATTGTTGGGACCGTTGAATTCGTCGCTCCAGGTGAGGACCCAGTGTTTCTTGGTCGCAGGCGCCGCGCTATTCTGTCCGATTGCCGGACGTCCTGAGAGAAAACAGGAAGACACAATCAGGAGCAATGCTAGAAATGATCGATGCAGGGCTTGGGTTCTCATTCTGGTTAGTCTATAAGCAGTTATCTTATGATACGAGGGACAACGCTACGTGCAGCAAATCGCTCTGTTTTCGGGATACTCCGTGTCCTTAAGTGGTTCGTTGCTTTTTCTGTTGCATCGTGAAACTGCCCGGTGCGGCCAGGAGGCAAGATGTCCACAGAACAAACGCGTCGTGACTTTCTGAAATTCTCTGCGATGGGCTTGGCGGCAACCGCTGCGCCACGGGCTTCATTCTTTTCTTCCGGGGCCGGACAACCGGGTGAAATCAAAGTCTGGACCACAAGCGACAAGCTGCGCTTCGCTCCTGGCGCTTCGCTCAACTGGAAATCATCTTCTGGTAGCAATGCAGCCAACGTAATCGTTCTCGATCCCAACACGCGCTATCAGGAGATTCTCGGCTTCGGCGCGGCCTTCACCGACGCGGCCTGCTACATGTTCAACCAGCTTTCCTCGCCGGCCCGCAATCAGTTGTTCCACGAACTCTTTCATCCCTCCGAGATGAATCTCAGCGTCTGCCGCACCTGCATCGGAGCCAGCGACTACTCGACCAAAGTCTACAGCTATGACGAAGGCGAGCCCGATCCAGATCTGAAGCGCTTCTCCATCGAGCACGACCGGGAGTACATCCTGCCCATGCTGCGCCATGCGCGCCAGACCAATCCCGACCTGTTTCTGTTTTCCTCGCCGTGGAGTCCTCCGGGCTGGATGAAATCGGGCAGTTCCATGCTGGGTGGAGCGATGCGCCGCAGAGCTTTCGAGCCTTATGCGCACTATTTTCTGAAGTTCCTGCAGGCTTACGCGGCCGAAGGCGTTCCCGTGCAGGCGATCACGGTGCAGAATGAAGTGGACACCGATCAGGACGGGCGCATGCCCGCCTGTATCTGGCCCCAGGAATATGAGATTGCGTTTGTCGGCGAGCACCTGGGGCCGCTGCTGCGCGAGAACGGCGTGGCCACGAAGATCTGGATCCTCGACCACAACTACAATCTGTGGGGCCGGGCGATTGCCGAACTTGATAACAAGGACCTGCGCAAGTACTGCAACGCGGTTGCCTGGCACGGTTACGTCGGGACTCCAGACATGATGAGCAAAGTGCATGAGGCCCATCCCGACGCGCAGATGTACTGGACCGAGGGCGGGCCGGATTACACATCGCCGCATTACCTGACCGACTGGGCAAAGTGGGGACGAACTTACATCGACGTTTTGCGCAACTGGTGCCAGTCGATCACGGGCTGGAATCTCGCGCTGGATGAAAAAGGCCGTCCCGACATTGGGCCATTCTCCTGCGGCGGCCTCGTGACCATAAATTCTCAAACGAAAGAGATTACCCGCAGCGGACAGTATTGGGGATTCGCCCACTTCGCCCGGGCGATCCGCCGCGGCGCCAAGCGTTTCGACTCGCGAGGGGCCATTGCCGAGGTAAGCCACGCTGCCTTCGAAAATCCCGACGGACGGAGGGTCGTGGTCCTGGCAAATTCCGGAAACGAGCGAACCGCCGCCGTGCGACTGGGAGACGCGGAGGCCGAACTCACCCTGCAACCGAATTCACTGACGACCCTGGCGTGGAGTTGAAGGCAGACTTCGATTCGCTGACGCCGTGCCGACTTCCTAAACAGCGTAAGTGCGATAGTCAACGGTAATGAAGAGGATTGAGACCGCGACATCGAGAACAGCGGAGTGGACCTGTGTTGCGCGGGCAGTGTCCTCATTGGAGGCGGACAGCCTCTATAGATGCGACGACCAGATTGCTCGTCGACTCCTGCCCTGGTTTCTGAAGCCGATGCTCCGCGCCCCGCTGGTCCGAACCCTGTACAAGGCTATGGCACCGAAGGGCCTCTACAACTACGTTGTTGCCCGAACAAGATATGTGGATGGCGTCTTCCGACGGGCGCTGGCAGAAAGGTTCCGGCAAATCCTGATCTTCGGGGCGGGATTCGATACCAGAGCGTTGCGGTTCCAGCACGAGTCGCAGAACTCGCGAATCTTTGAACTCGATGTTATCGCCACCCAGAGCGCAAAGATTTCTCAATACCGGAAACGGAATCTAACGGTCCCGGCGAATCTCACATTCATTCCCATTGACTTCGACGAAGAGTCGCTGTCTGCCAAGCTTAGGGACGCCGGTTTTCAGAAGGGCCAGAGGAGCCTGTTTGTGCTGGAGGGCTTGCTGATGTACCTGCAGCCAGCGTCGGTCGATGCAACATTTCGAACGATTCAGGAATATGGCGCCGAGGGCAGTTGGGTCGTGTTCGATTATGTGTATGCGTCCGTGCTCCGCGGAGAGAAGCTCTATTACGGCGAATCGGAGGTCATGGCATCGGTGACTCGGGCGGGTGAGGGATGGCATTTCGCCATTGAACTCGGGAAACTCGGACAATTTCTCTCGACTTACGGGTTGCAGGTAATCGATGAGAAAGATGCGCAGGAACTGGAAAGAACCTATTTCAAGGACGCATCGGGCAGGATTGTGGCACGGGTCAACGGCGCACACTGTCTTGTGACGGCTGAAAAACGAGAGGGCACGTAATGCTGGAACCTTGAACGGATCGGAATCAGAACCGGAATGGCAATACGCGCCGCCCTCGAAAAAAGCAGTCGCATTTTCGGAGAAAAAGTCGCGGACCAGCCGCCTGAGGATCCACGGAATCCACTGACAACAGGGGACGCGCAGAGCCCTCTGAAAATAGAGGCCTTAGACACCTGAGAAGATTGGTGGCGGCGCGTGGACTCGAACCACGGACCTACGGATTATGAGACCGTCGCTCTAACCACCTGAGCTACGCCGCCACATACGAGCAAGTCGGGGAATACGAACGAGAGGATTCAGGGCCGCATCAATCACGCCCTCGCCGCCCTGGAAGCAACGAACCGCAGCGGCCCGTCACGTCCAGCTTTCATTCTAAGAGGCGCCGCAAAACAGTGTCAAACAACGAAGCACGTGTGGCGCGGGCGCCCCGCCCGCGAAGTTGCTGTCCGAAAGGCTGGGGTTCGAGGTCCGCCGACGGCGCCCGAAGTCCGCGCTCGAATTCCCTCCTTGCCAGTTCGACCGAGAAACTGGAAACTAGTCAGTCTCATGAAAACAGTGGCCATCATTCCGGCGCGGCTGGCTTCTACGCGTCTGCCGCGGAAGATGCTGCGCGAAATCGCGGGCAAGCCGCTCATCGGAATCGTTTACGAGGCCGTAAGATCCTCGCCGCTGCTCGCCCAGGTCATTGTCGCCACGGATTCCGAGGAGATCCTGGAAGTCTGCCGCACGCATCGATGGACAGCGCAGTTGACGTCCAGCGCTCACCGCAGCGGAACCGAGCGAGTGCACGAGGTATCGAACTCGGTCACGGCTGACGTTTATGTGAATGTGCAGGGGGACGAGCCGCTCACCCGCATGGAGCACATCGCAACGCTGGTAGAGGTGATGAAGGATGCTGCGGTACAAGTGGGAACTTTGAAGACTCCCTGCGCCGCGGCCGATATCGACAACCCCAGCGCAGTTAAAGTGGTGACCGACTCCGACGGCCGCGCGCTGTATTTCTCTCGTGCCACCATTCCCTTCGATCGCGACGGCGCCCGGCCGCGCTATTTCAAACACCTCGGTATGTACGCCTATCGCAAAGCTGCGCTGGATCGCTTTGTCGCTCTGCCTGAATCTGCCCTGGAACAGAGCGAGCGACTGGAGCAACTGCGTTTTCTGGAGAGCGGCATCCCCATCCACGTGGGCGAAACTCCTTACGACACCGTGGGCGTCGATACAGAGGACGATCTGCAGCGCGTGGTCGAGATCTTGAGCAAGCGTTGATCTTCCGCCCTGGCGTTGCCTAACCCAGTCGGGATGTTTACTGGCTCAATGGGTGCGGACTCGCACCTTGTTCGCGCTTCCAGGCCTCCGCTGCGGCCACGCGTTTCGAGATGGCCGGGTGCGAGTGGAAGAACCACTCCACCCATTTCGACGGCGCACGCTCCGCCAGGTTTTGATCGGCCAGTTTATTCATCGAGGAAATGAAAGGCTCCACGCTGGCGATGGACTCAAAGGCATACTGGTCAGCCTGGCGCTCGTTGAAGCGGGAGTACGCGTTCAGCGCCGGCATCAGCAGGAACGAAAGCGCAGTGGCGACGATCACCAGCAGGGGCAGGTTGGCGAAATCCGAGAGTTCTTCGAACATGTGGTGATCAACGGAATAGTGAAGCGCCCAGTTCGCCACCCAGAAGCCCAGCAAAGTAGTCCCGGCCTGAACGAAAATGCTCTTGAGAATGTGGCGATGAACCTGGTGGCCCAGTTCATGGGCGAGAACCGCTTCGATTTCCTCGGGGGCGTAGTTGTCGAGCAGGGTGTCGGCCAGGATGATGCGGCGCGTGCGGCCAATCCCGGTGAGGGCGGCGTTCGCTTTCTTGCTTTTTTCGGAGAGCTTCCAGCGGTAGATTCCGCGCACGCGCGTGCCTGAGCGCTGGCCGAGCAATACCAGCCGGCGACGGAGGTCTTCGTTGTCCAGAGGCTCGAACTTATAAAAAATCGGAAACAAAACCACCGGGGCGAGTTGGGCAAGCAGGATGAACAAAACCATGAAAAGCGCCCAGGTGATCAGCCACCAATGTTGCGGCGACTGGCGAATGGTGAAATACAACAATTCCACCACGATCGAGGCCAGAACCAGTCCCACCAGAAAGCCTTTGCATTCGTCCCACAGCCAGGCACGCAGCCTCTGCGTTGTGAGCTTGAACCTGCGCTCCAGGCGGAAACCGTAATAATCGAGGGGAAGGCCGATGGCCTTGCTGATCAAAAGCAGGAATAACAGATAGAGGAAAACCGCAAACGTATAATTCTGAAATCCCCAACGGTAAGCGTGGTCGCGCAGCCAGCCCGTCCAGCCCGTGATCAGAAGAACCAGCAAAAGGGCGGCGCCGATGCCAAAGTCGGCAACCCCCAGCCAGCGCCGGATCCGGTTGTAGCGGCGAGCTTCCGGAGAGTCGGATGGAACCGAGTTTGTGTTTGCCGCTAAGGTCATACCGTGTCTTCCGCAGTATCGCACCATGACGGCACCGGCGGCCGTTTGTTGATGGAATACCTCTATCCCGCGTTCCTGACAAAACTTTCGGCAGTTGTGAGGATTTCCTTGACCAGTTCCGGGGATGCGGCCTCGCAATAAAGACGCAGCAGCGGCTCCGTTCCCGAGGCCCGAAACAGAATCCAGGCTTCTGCTCCATTGCCGTTTGTGGGAGCATCCAGAAAGAACTTCACCCCGTCGAGATGCTCCTTCTTGATTACGCGATAGCGCCCCAGCGTCTGTGTGCCTTCGGCGCGAGCGCGCTGGATCGCACTTTGTTTCACCTTTTCAGGGATGTGCAGATCCCGCCGTCCGTAGTAATGCGGTCCGAAATCGCGTTGCAGATCGGCCACCAGCTGGCCGAGCGGCTTGCCCTCCTCTGCCATCACATTGGCCAGCAGCAGGCAATTCAACACGCCATCGCGCTCGGGAAGAAAGCGGGAGTAGCCAATACCGCCCGATTCCTCGCCGCCGATCAGGATCTCGTGTTCCATCATCAGATCGGCGATGTACTTGAACCCGATCGAGGTTTCGTGAAGTTTGCGGCCGTGTTTGGCAGCGATGCGATCGAGCATGCGCGTGGTGTTGAAGGCGCGCACCACGTCGCCCGGCCATCTCTTGCGCTCCAACAGCCAGCGCAGCAGGACGCAGAAAATCTTGTGGGAATCGACGAAGCTGCCGTCTTCGGCGACCGCGCCAATGCGGTCCGCGTCGCCGTCGGTAGCCAGTCCGGCATCACATTTTTCCCGCACCACCGTCTGCTGTAACAGCGCGATGTGCGGCTCGATGGGCTCGGGATTAATATCGGGAAACAACGGGTTGAGTTCTTCACGAATGGCTACGTGCTGCACCCCGTGTTGGCGGAACACTCCGGTCAGAACACCACGGCCGGAACCATACATCGCGTCGATGGCAAACTTGAACTTGGTTTTGGCAATCAGGTTGATGTCGGCAAAGCGGCAGGCCGCGGCAATGTAGGGTGCCTTCAAATCGACTTCTTCGATGACGGCCTTGTTCCCTTGCGGCATCGCGCCCGCATGGAGTTCGTCCTCCACTTTTTTCATAATGCCCGGCGTTGCCGAGCCGCCGAATTTGCCTTTGAACTTTACTCCGTTCCAGTTCCACGGATTGTGGCTCGAAGTAACCATCACTCCGCCGGCGGCGCCCTGGCTCTTCACGGCGTAGGAAACCGCTGGAGTGGGTGTGTAATCGTTGGCCAGTTTCACAGGAATTCCGGCCGCAGCAATCGTTTCGGCCACGACTCGCGCGGCGCGCTGCGAAGCAAAGCGCGTGTCGTAGCCAATGAACACTCCGCGCCGCGCTTCTTCGTATTTCAATACGTACGAGGCAATGGCGCCGGCCACACGGCGCACGTTGTCAAAGGTGAAGTCGTCAGCGATCACGCCTCGCCAGCCGTCTGTGCCAAATTTGATTTCTTGAGACATAGGAATTTAGTGGCTAGTGATCAGTGGCTAGTGGTCAGCAAAAACAACGCGGTCGCCTGCGTATTGCCACGGACATTGGCCACTGATCACTTTTTTCACACCAACTTGTGCAGCTTCTTCTCGTCCAGATACTTTACGACTTTGCCAACGTCCTGCGCCTGCTGCCGAGTCGTAATCAGCAACGCGTCGTCGGTTTCGACCACCACGAGATCGTTCACTCCGACCGCCGCCACGAACTTTCCGGGTGCATGAATGTAATTGCCGTGGGCATTCAAGACGCACACTCCAGCGCTTGATATGAGGTTGCCTTCCAGAGGATTGCTCTTTGCAGTGTGGTGCTCGTGCAGGGCCGTCCAGGATCCCAGGTCGTTCCAGCCGAAATCGGCAGGCAGGCAGAAAATGTTGCCGGCCTGTTCGCCTTTTGCAGAGCGGGGTTCGAGCACCGCGTAGTCGACGCTGATGTTCTCACACTTGGGATACAGCTTGCCGAAAGTGCCGGCGAACTTGCGCGTGTCGTAGGTTGCGGCAATCTGTTCGAGTAACGGAGCAGTCTTGGGCAGATGCTCGCGCAGGGCATTGGCCAGCGTGCGGGCGCTCCACAGAAACATGCCGCTGTTCCAGAAATAGTTGCCGGCCGCGAGAAACTCGGAAGCCTTCGCCGGGTCCGGCTTCTCAGTAAAGCGCCGGACGCGCAGCGCGTGCCCGCCAAACGCACTTCCCGCTTCGATGTAGCCATAGCCGGTTTCAGGTCGAGTGGGGCGAATTCCGAGCACAACGATGTTCTCACCCGCCGCCGCAACCTCTATCCCTTGCGCTAGAGTTTCGCGATAACGCTTCTCGTCGGCGATTACGTGATCGGAAGGAAACATGCCGATCACCGCGTCGGGATCTTCCCGCAACAGTAGAAACGCTGCCAGCCCAATAGCTGGGGCCGTGTTTCGTCCCGCGGGTTCGGCGAGCACTTGGCCTTTCGGCAATCTCGAGAGTTGCTTCAAGATCGCCGGACGAAGATCGCCGTTGGTAATAACCCAGAACCGCTTCGGGGAAGCAATCGGCAGCAGGCGCGCAACGGTTTGCTGGATCATGGTGTGCTTGCCGTCGAGCGCAAGCAGTTGCTTGGCGCGCTTTCTGCGGCTCAGTGGCCAGAAACGGGTACCGCGCCCACCAGCCAGGATCACGGGATAGAATTTTGGTTTCTCAGCCACAAATATTCACGGAGTTGCGCAAATTCCAAGATCGCAATTGTGAACCAGGAGACTATAACCTTGTTTCGGGCTCCGGCAGCGGTTTTCCCGGGACCCGCGCCCGGAGAAACTCCAGCGTCCATTGCGGCCGCACGCCGAGCCTTTCAACGGAAGCCGGAATCACCACGGCGTCACCCTTCGCCAGTGTGACCGGCTCCATCGCAGGCGCCTCAATCGCGCCGCAGCCCTCAACCGCTATCAGAATCTGGACGGAACTCCGTCCGGAATCGTCGCGTGTCGAAAGTTCCAGCGCGTCCCTGACCTCGAACAGATCGACTACGAAATAAGGGGCAGAGACCAGGAGCGCGTGCCGGTTTTTCCCCCCGCTCGACTCGATGGGAGCCGGCCTGATCACTTTTCCCGAAGCAACTTTCTCCTTCACCGCAGCCAGCCCATCTTTTAAGTGTAGTTCGCGCGGCCGGCCGTAATCATACAGCCGGTAAGTCGTGTCAGACTGCTGCTGCGTCTCGACGATGATGGAGCCCGGCCCTAACGTATGCACGGTGCCCCCGGCAACATAAATCATGTCGCCCGCGTACACGTTGATCCAATTCAACAGATCTTCAGCGCGATTCTCGCCGATTGCCTTTTCCAGTTGAGCCGTTGTCACGCCCGGCTTCAAGCCAAGCGCGATCTGCGAGCCGGGCTTGGCATGGGCCACATACCAGCACTCGGTCTTGCCCCAAGGCTGGCCAACACGGAGAGCCTGAGCGTCATCGGGATGGACCTGCACGGAAAGCTTGTCGTGCGGAAACAAAAATTTCAGCAGCAATGGAAATCGTTTCGCGTCGCGCGCCGCGTCGCCGACCAGTTCCCGCTGGTATTGCTCGCTCAATTGCGAAAGAGTTTTTCCGGTGAACGGTCCGTTAGCAACTTTGCAATCGTCCCCAGTCAGCCAAGCCTCGCCGATTTTCTCCTCGAACTTGTGGTTGGGATAAATCGGCGAGAGGTCGTGCGTGCCCCACGGGCGCGGGTCAAAACCAGGGAGCATCAACAATGGATAGAGGTTTCCCATACCAAATGCGTTCGCAAAAAAAGCCGCTCACGAACGGAACGGCCGTTGCCGAACTTGGCCTTCTCCCCGAACATCCCTGAGTTAAAAGGCGCAGCTATAGGGCGGCGAAAAACTTCCGCATGCGTTCGAGGCCTCGGTCCAGTTCCGCCTTCGACGTTGCGTAGGAGACGCGAATGTGTTCGCTGGTGCCGAAGCCCTCGCCGGGAACCGTAGCCACATGCACCTCCCGCAACAGCTTGCCGGCCACGTCCGACGCCGACTTCACGCCGCCGCGTCCCAGGAACGCCGAAATGTTGGGATAGGAATAGAATGCGCCCTCCGGCAACGTGCAGGTTAGTCCCGGGATCGAGCGCAATCCTTTCACCACGTGATCGCGCAGGCCGATGTATTCCCGCCGCATCTGCTCCACGCACTCTTGCGGCCCCTTCAACGCCGCGACTGCGGCCTTCTGCACAATCGATGTCGGGTTCGAAGTAGATTGGCTCTGCAGTTTCGCCATAGCGCTGACCACCGCCGCCGGCGCCAGAGCGTATCCCAGGCGCCAGCCCGTCATCGCATAAGTCTTCGAGAGCGATCCCACCACCACCAGGCGCTCTTTGTACTCGCGCAGCGAACCCACGGAAAAACTCTTGCCCGTATAGTTGAGGTAGACGTAGCACTCGTCGGAAAGCACCCAGACGCCGCGCTGGTGCGCCAGACGAATCACTTCCGTCATGTCGCTTGCGCTCATCACCGCGCCCGAGGGATTCGAAGGCGAGTTGAGAATAATCAATTTCGTCCGCGGCGTGATCAGCCGCCCGACCATCTCGGCGGTAACGCGGAATCCCTGCGACTCGTCCGATTCCAGCAGCACGCAGTTTCCGCCGGCATAGCGCACGATGTCCTTGAACGAAACCCAGTAGGGCACGGGCAGGATCACCTCGTCGCCGTGATCCACCAGCACCTGAATGGCATTGAACAGGGCATTCTTGCCGCCGGTCGAGGCGATTGCCTCCTCCCGGCGATAATCGGAATCAAAGTCCACGGCGTGGCGGTGCACGATGGCGTCGCGCAACTCAGGCGTGCCGGCGACCGCCGTGTATTTCGTGAAGTTGCCCTGAATGGCGGCGATGGCCGCATCCTTGATGTGCTGCGGCGTGGCGAAATGCGGCTCGCCCGCGCCGAAGTCGACCACGTCGATCCCTTGCGCGCGCAGCTTGTCCGCCTCGGCAACCACTGCCATGGTGGCTGAGGGTTCGATGCGGTTGATTCTGTCGGTGAGCCGGAGCGCTTCGGTGGTCGCGGTGGTCATGCTTTCTTCTTCCTTCTTTTTTCCGTTTTTCTCGGAACTTCTATTAAGTTCGTGTCGCGCAGCTTGTAGGCCGGATCGAGCTTCTCGCGCAGCTTCTGCTCGACCACGTCCGGGACTAGTCCTCTCACCGGACCGCCCGCCTGCGCCACCTCGCGCACCAGCCGCGAGCTGACGTAGGAATACTTGTCGGCCGGCATCATGAACACGGTCTCCAGGGTCGGCTCCAGTTTACGGTTCATCAGCGCCATCTGCAGCTCATATTCGTAGTCGCTGATGGCGCGAATGCCGCGCAACACGCACATCGCGTCGATCGACTTTGCGTACTCGACCATGAGCCCATCGAACGTGTCGAGGCGAACGTTCTTCAGCGGCGCCGTCAGCTCCTTCAGCATCTCCAGCCGTTCAGCCACGCTGAACATCGGACTCTTCTCCGAATTGCGGAGAATCGCCACCACCAGTTCCTCAAAAATCTTGCTGCCTCGCTCGATCAGATCGAGGTGCCCGTTGGTAGGCGGATCAAACGAACCGGGATAGATAGCGGTGCCTTTGTTCAAACGTCCTCACAGGGACAAGCTAGCGGGCAATAGGAGATTCTATGCGGGCAGGAGCAGGGATGGCAATTGAGGAATAAGGGCTGCAAGAATTGTCATTCCGAGCGAGACCAGCTTATCATCGCGAGCGAGATTATGTTGTCATCCCGAGCAAAGCGAGGGATCTAGGTTTCTGCTCGCGCAGCACTGCTTTCCGCCGCAAGCAAGCACCCAGATCCCTCGCTTCGCTCGGGATGACAATCGTCTCTGATCGGACGACAACGTGTTGCAAGGTCTGAAGAGCAGCACTCGGAGATCGGGAACAGACGCTAGGCCACCCGCGGCGTGAAGCGAAATGTCTGTGGCTGATCCCACTCTCGCGACAGGTCATTCCACTTCGGATTCGTCGATTCGACCGGCGCGACCCGCTTGGCGCGAGTCCATGCCTTGATTTGCTTTTCGCGTTCGATCGCGTTGCGAACATCCTCGAAGCTCTCGAAGTAGACCAGGCATGTGATGTTGTACCTGGAGGCAAAACCGGGAGTCAGTTTCAACTTGTGCTCCCGAACCCGCCGGCGAAGGCTGTTGGTCATGCCCGTGTAAAGAGTGCGCGAGGGATCTAGGTTTCTGCTTGTGGCGCTAATCAGTGACGGCGCAAGCAAGAACCCAGATCCCTCGCTTTCGCTCGGGATGACAAGCGTTTTAAGTCAGCGCCGCGCCGCCGCAATTGGAGCCTTCACCGAGTCCGTACCGGTCGGCATGGTCGCAACCTTTGCCCCTTGCGGCGGCGGGGTCTGGGCCGCAGCCGTCGCCAGCGCCGGACTCGCCATCAGTCCCAGCGCCTTGCGCACTTCGGCATCGAGCTTGGCCATGGTGTCTTTGTTGTCTTTGAGGAACTGGCGGGCATTTTCGCGGCCCTGACCAATGCGTTCGCCCTTGTAGCTGAACCACGAACCGGACTTTTCGAGGAGGTTGTTGTTCACGGCCACATCGAGCAGGTCGCCTTCGCGCGAGATGCCTTCCCCGTAAAGAATGTCGAATTCGGCCTCGCGGAACGGCGCAGCGACTTTGTTCTTCACCACTTTCACTTTCGTCCGTGATCCGGTGACGACATCGCCCTCTTTGATCGCGGCGATGCGCCGGATATCCACGCGCACCGAGGAATAGAACTTCAGCGCCCGGCCGCCGGTGGTAGTTTCCGGGTTGCCGAACATGACGCCGATTTTTTCGCGGATCTGGTTGATGAAGATCAGGCAGGTGCGCGATTTGGAAACCGTCCCCGTGAGCTTGCGCAGCGCCTGCGACATCAGCCGCGCCTGCAGGCCCATGTGGCTGTCGCCCATTTCGCCGTCGAGTTCGGCCTTGGGCACGAGCGCCGCCACCGAATCCACCACCAGCACGTCGATCGCGTTCGAGCGCACCAGCGCCTCGGTGATCTCCAGCGCCTGCTCGCCGTAATCGGGCTGCGAGACCAGGAGGTTGTCGACATCGACCCCGAGCTTCTTGGCATAGGCGGGATCGAGCGCGTGCTCGGCGTCCACGAATGCGGCCATGCCGCCGGTCTTCTGCGCCTCGGCAATCACCTGCAGCGTGATCGTGGTCTTGCCGGAAGATTCCGGGCCAAAGACTTCGACAACGCGCCCGCGCGGAAAGCCGCCCACGCCCAGGGCTGCGTCAAACGAGATCGAGCCAGTCGGGATCACCGCTATGGGGACGATGGCTTCCTTCGACCCCAACCGCATGATGGAGCCTTTGCCAAACTGCTTTTCAATCTGTGAAACCGCCAACTCAATTGCCTTGCCCCGTTCATCCGCCATGGGAGTGTGGCTCCTTGTGGAAGTGCAGAATCAGTCTGGCCGGATTATACATTCAGATTGAAGCGAAGAAAAGGCGAATCTTTAAATTGCAGTGGAAAACTATCCCGAATTGGGCCTACAAAGCGCCCGCTTTCATCCTGAGGTCCGCGATCTTTGCGGACTGACGGACGGTCTGCACTTGCCGGAAGCAGCGATACCCCAAACGAGTGCTGAGGTTCTTCGCTTCGCTCAGAATGACAATCAAAAGTGCACGGGCGTAACACAAGCCTACCTCTGCAGCAAATCCACCGGCGCGGTCACGTCGTGTACGCGGAAATACTTGGCCAGTGCCGGATACTTGCGGGCCACGGCTTCATACATCGCATAGGCCACGTTGCGATAGGAAACATGCCCAGCCGGGGTGGTGCGCAATTCTGAAATGTAAACCGCTTCCGCGAAATCCATTTTGAACAGCGCGCGCTTCTTGAATGCCAGCGGAATCGCGTACTGCGAGTTCTCTTCCGCTTCAGGCGTCTTACGACCAGCCAGATTTTCCACTGCCGCTTGCGCCCGCCGCATGGCGGCGTCAAACCGCCCGCGCACGCCCGCGTCTTCGAGGTCGAGCAGCATCTCGTAGCCGTGCTGAGTGGTAAAGCCCTGCATCACCTGGATGCATCGGCGGTGACGGTGCATGTCGCGAAAGCCGCCCGCATCCATCAAGATGTCGAAACGAAACGACTGCCCGGCGCGGAAGCCGCGCAGCATTTCGTCGTGCTTGCCGCGGTGGCGCAGACCAAGGTCAATGATCTCTCGCCGTCGCCGTTCGCCAGCCACCTGCACCGCCTGCCGCACCTGGCGATAGGAAAAATGACAGTGCTCGTAGAGCAGCGTGCTCGCGATCTCCACTTCGAGTGGCTCTTCATCGAGCAGATCGACAATTGCTTTTGAAGGTGCGAGTTGCTCGTGTTCCATTAACTCACGCGCCGCCTGCCGCAGTTCCCGGCGCGTCTCCATCTCATACGGATTCGGATCGGCATACTTCACCAGGGTGGGCGCGACCCGTACTTCGCGCAAGAGTTCGGCCTCGGCCCGCGCTCCCAGATCAGAATTCACCGCGCGAATCTGCTCCACCAGATCGCGCAACGACTCGGCATTCACATTGTAGGCCGCGCCCGTTGCCGCCTTTTTCAGCGACTCGCCCAGCTGCCGCACTTCCTTGTGCGTGTGCGAAAGCAGGTGCGCCACCTGCGTTTCCAGCGTGCGCGCGTTGACGATCTCGCCCAGAGAAGTGTTCGTCGCCAGCGGCAGCAGGTAGCGCGTGACGTCGAAGGCCCGCGCCTTCAGTGTGCGCTCGTACGCTTCCTGCTTCATGTCGGCGGGCTTGGGTGTGATGCTGATCAGATAGCGCGTCATATGCGCCGAGAGCGCGTCATATTCGGCAAAAAGACTATCCAGCGTCTCGCGATAAAGTTTGCGGGCTTCGTCGTCCGCCCCGAAATCGGGCATGTAATAGCCGCTCTTCTTGAAGTCCTGATAGCGAGTGGAGCGCTCCTGGCCATCCCAGCGCTGCTCGTCGGCGAGTTCGATGGCACCGAGAATGGAAAGCCTTTCGACCGCCAGCGCAACGTGCGCCAGATCAGCAATCGAGCGGTGGCCGTACTGAAAGTAGAACGTGTTGAGAAACTTCTCCGCCTTCTGCTGGTTGATCTCGCGCAGCGACTCCTTCATCGAAAGCGCCGAGCGCGAATACTTGGCCATGGCGTAGGCCTGGATCTCAGGCTCGGCCCCAAACACGGCGAAAACCTCAGTGGACGGTTCTCCCGCCTGCGTTTCGGGAGCAACCGGGTTATGCGCAATAGAAGCACGCTGCGGCGAACGGTGGCCTGGGTCGCGTCCAATCACATCCATCGATGATGAGTTCTTATCGGAAGGCTCGGGCATGGCGATCACATCACTCGTAACAGGTTGGGACATGGGAGTGTCTGCATGGTACTTGGCGACAATGTGGATGCGCAATACTTTAGAGGTGAAGATCGGTGGCGCGTATAATTCTGCGTTCTGATTCGTGGACGAGAAGCTGATCGGGGAGAATCCTCATGTCTCTTTCAGGGCGCGTGGCGTTCGTCACCGGCGCGTCGCAGGGCATCGGGCGGGCCTGCGCGCTGAAGCTGGCGACCGCAGGCGCGGCGGTCGCGGTGGCCGCGCGCAATCAGGAAAAACTGAACGGCCTGGTAAATGAAATCACCAGCGCCGGAGGCAAAGCCGCAGCCTTCACCCTCGATGTCAGCGACGAAGAGCAGGTGAAGTCCGCGGTCAAGGCCGCCATCGTCCAGTTCGGCAAGATCGATATCCTGGTCAACAATGCCGGCATCACCCGCGACCAGCTGGTCATGCGCATGAAGCGCGCCGACTGGGACGCCGTCCTGCAGACCAATCTCACCTCCGCCTACCTGTGCATTCAGCAGGTCATCGGCTCCATGCTCAAGCAGCGCTGGGGACGCATCATCAACATCACCAGCGTTTTTGGCCAGATGGGGCAGGCCGGGCAGGCCAACTACGCGGCGTCCAAGGCCGGCCTGATCGGGCTGACGATGGCCATCGCGCGCGAGGTGGGCTCACGCAATATTACCTGCAACGCTGTCGCTCCCGGTTTCATCGAAACGGCTATGACCGCCGGTCTCGGCGACGAGCTCAAGCAGACCGCCGTCAAGCAGATTCCGCTGGGACGCGTGGGGTCGGTCGACGATGTGGCTGGCGCAGTGGCCTTTCTCGCATCCGACGAAGCCTCCTACATCACCGGCCATGTGTTGAGCGTGAACGGCGGAATGCTGATGGGATAACTTCAAAAGACCTAACCACAGGGAACACAGAGGTCACAGAGGAAATGAAAAGTGAAGATGCAATTCCACGCACTTCCTCTGTGTCCGCTATGCCCCCTGTGGTGAAGGGTTTGACGGTCACTCAAGCCGAGTCGCCGGCGCAGATCGCCCAGGCGCGTGAGTTATTCCTCGAATACGCACAATCTCTCGGCTTCAGCCTCTGCTTCCAGAACTTCGATCAGGAACTCGCCGGCCTCCCCGGCGACTATGCGCCACCAGGCGGCCGTCTGCTGCTCGCGGAGTACGAAGGTCAACTCGCGGGCTGCATCGCGTTGCACAAACTCGAGCCGGGCATCTGCGAAATGAAGCGGCTTTACCTGCGTCCGCAATTTCGCGGCAGGGGATTAGGCCGCGTGCTTGCCGAACGCATCATCGCCGACGCCCGCCAGATCGGCTACCAGCGCATGCGCCTTGACACCGTCGAGCCCGTGATGAAAGATGCGGTCGCCATGTATCGCAAACTGGGCTTCAAAGATATCGCTCCCTATCGCCCAAACCCAATGGCGGGGACAATGTACATGGAATTGGAGCTGTGATTCCGCGCCTCAATCGAGTACATCTCAGTCAGAACTGTCCAACGAGAGGATGAAGTCATGAAGAAATTATGTTTGCTGACGTTGGCGGTCCTATTCGCCACACTTGCCACACGCACCGCCTTCGCCGCCGACGGCAAATCCGTCTCTTACAAGAGCGGCGACGAAACCGTACAAGGCATTCTCTACACTCCGGCAGGCAAGGGCCCGTTCCCCGCGATCATCGTGATCCACGAATGGTGGGGATTGAACGACTGGGTGAAGGAGCAAGCCTCGAAGTTGTCAGACCAGGGTTATGTGACTCTCGCCATCGATCTCTATCGCGGCAAAGTTGCCACCACGCCGGAGATGGCGCATGAGATCATGCGAGGCGTGCCCGAAGACCGCGCCAAGCGCGATCTGCGCGCCGCCTTTGAGTTTCTGTCCGAGCAGGCGAACGTCAAGAAAGACCGCATCGGATCGATTGGCTGGTGCATGGGTGGAGGCTATTCCCTCGACGTGGCGCTCCAGGAGCCCACTTTGGCGGCCACCGTCATCCACTACGGCCATCTCGCCACCGACCTCGACGCGCTGAAAAGAATCAACGCCCCCATCCTCGGACTATTCGGCGGGCAGGACCACGGCATTACGCCCGATGACGTGCACAAGTTCGAAGCCACCATGAAGCAGCTCGGCAAGAAAATCGACATTACGATCTATCCCGACGCCGGCCATGCCTTCGAGAATCCCAACAACAAGGACGGCTATCGCGCCGCCGATACCGCTGACGCGTGGAAGAGAACCGTAACGTTTTTCGCTGAAACCTTGCGGAAGTAGTTGCACCATCGCTACGGCAAAATGAATTCCGCCAGCGCGGCTCGACCGTGCCACATTGATGGCACTAATTTCCACTTGCCAGAAGGTACTGATCTGGTTACTATGTCGCATCCTGCAATGCTCCCCACGATGAACATCGGCGAGACTATCCGGAACTACCGGCTGCAGAAAGGCATGTCCCAGGGCGATATCGAAAAACGCACCGGACTGCTGCGCTGCTACCTGTCACGCGTGGAAAACGGCCACACGATTCCGTCACTCGACACGCTGTCCAAGATTGCCGGGGCGATGGAGATTGCCCTTTCGCAGTTCTTCTCCGAGTCCGGCCACAGCAACGGCTCCAAAGGTCTGCCGCAGCTCTCCGACGATGAAGTCCGCTTCCTGAGCCAGATTCGCCGCTACGCTACCAACCTGAACGACAGTGACCGCAAGCTGGTCCTCGCCATGGTCAAGAAGATGGCGTCGAACTCGAAGTAGCTCTCACCTTTCAGCCATCAGCCTTCAGCCATCAGCCTTCAGGAAAAGCACTCGGTTTCCAACTCTTGTGTCGGCTTCGCGTCCGCTGTCCGGGAAATTCCGCTAAGCTCGGGATTTGGGAAGGTTTTGCTGAGACGACTGACGGCGGGCTTCCCCTTACTTTCGTACTATGACCTTGGTGACCGGCGGGTACCTCGCTCCTGCAGCCCATCCTCTTTACACTGGGGATTGGAGAGTCCCCGTGACCACCGATGAGGAACTGACCGTTCTCGACACCCAGCTGCGGCGGCTGAAGATCGAGTACGAAATCTATTTCAGCAATCCCACCAAGAAGCCTCCCACCGACATCGAGTGGAAGGTGCTCGCCCTGCTGCGCAAGTTTTCTGACGGTGGACGCATGAGTTTCTCGCAGCGCTACCGCTACAACGAAATGGCGCAGCGCTACGCCATCTACAGCGATCTGTGGCGCAAGAAATCCCGCATCCGCGAAGAAGGCTACCGCCGCCCCCAGGACGCTCTGCTTTCGGTGCAGGGAGTCCGCCCGGAGGAAGAACACAAGCCGCTCCATCCGCCGGTGTATGGCGTGAGTCACGCCGCGGCAGCCGCGGCAGGCGGTGCAGCCAGTTCCCAGCCTTTCACGTTGCATAGCGTAGACCAGGCCGAGCGCGAGCAGGTGGAACGCCTGTACAACACGCTGGTCGCCGCCAAGAAGAAAGCGGGCGAGAACGTCTCCGGCAACCTCGATTCCTTCTCCACCTTCGTGCAGAAAAAGACCGCGGAGATCCGCAAGCAGTATCACTGCCAGGGCGTCGAATTCTCCGTCGAACTGACCGAAGGGCATGTCAAGCTGAAAGCTAAAGCAAAAACGTAGGAACCGTCGTTGGCCGGCTGCCGTTGGTCGTTGGCCCTTGGCAGCACTTCCCGTTCGAACTAGCTCAAGGTTCCTCCGCGCCCTCTGCGAAACCTCTGCGTCCTCTGCGACTAAGTTACTTCTCTCTCGCCCGGCAAGAGCTCTAACGACGAACGACCCACAACGAAATTGCTGTTAGAATTTTCAGTCGCCTTTCAACCATTGATTTTCCGGCTCCGAGGCCTATGTCTTCCCCCACCAAAATTCACCGTGCCATCCTTAGCGTCACCGACAAAACCGGACTGGCCGACTTCGCCCGCCAATTGGCAGCACTGGGGGTCGACCTCATCTCCACCGGCGGAACCGCCAAGCTGCTGCGCGACTCCGGCATCGCGGTGAAAGACATCTCCGACCTCACCGGCTTCCCCGAAATGCTGGACGGCCGCGTGAAGACGCTTCACCCTAAAGTTCACGGCGGCATCCTGCACCGCCGCGGAGATCCCAAGCACGTGGCAGCTGTGGCCGAACACGGCATCGCTCCCATCGACATGGTCGTGGTGAATCTCTACTCCTTCGAAAAGACTGCGGCCAAACCAGGCGCGGCCTTCGACGAACTCATCGAGAACATCGACATCGGCGGACCCTCCATGATTCGCTCCGCCGCCAAGAATTTTCACGATGTCGCCATCGTCACTTCTCCGTCCGACTACAGCGCCATCGCCGAAGAACTGAACACGACCGGCGGCGCGCTGTCCCTCGAGACCCGGTGGCGTCTCGCGAAAAAAGCCTTTGCTACCACTGCCGCCTACGATTCCGCCATCGCCTCCACACTCGAGCGGGTCAGCGCCAACGGCAGTTTCCACTTGTCACCCGCCCCTGAGGCCTTCCCTCAAACTTTGCGCCTTGCTTTCCAAAAGACGCTTGACCTGCGCTACGGCGAGAACCCGCACCAGAAGGCCGCCATGTATTCCGACGGCTCCAGCGCGGGCGTGGCCAACGCTCGCCAGCTCCAGGGCAAGGAACTTTCCTATAACAACATCGTCGACCTGCAGGCCGCCTGGGACCTCGCGCAGGAATTCGATGAGCCGGTCTGCGCCATCATCAAGCACACGAATCCTTGCGGCACCGCGACCGGCAAAACTTTGGCCGAGGCGTTCAAGAAAGCGCTGGAATGCGATCCGGTTTCGGCCTTCGGCGGCGTGATCGGAGTGAATCGCCCTGTCGACGGCGCGGCTGCCGATGAAATGCACAAGCTGTTCGTAGAAGTCATCGGCGCGCCCGGCTTCGATCCAGCGGCCAAAGACAAGTTCGCCTCCAAGAAAAATCTGCGCTTGCTTGAAATCATCCCAGCCAGCCAGAAGTGGGTGCTGAAAAACGTTTCCGGCGGAATGTTGCTGCAGGATGCCGACATGCGTCCCTTGCAGCCCTCCGACCTGCGCGTAGTCACCCGCCGCCCTCCCACGCCGGAAGAAACGCGCGCCCTGTTATTCGCGTGGAAGGTTTGCAAGCACGTCAAATCCAACGCCATCGTCTACTCTCGCGACGGGCAAACCGTCGGCGTAGGGGCGGGCCAGATGAGCCGCGTCGATTCCGCCAAGATCGGCGCCATGAAAGCGCAATTGCCGTTGCAAGGGACCGTTGCCGCCTCCGACGCTTTCTTCCCCTTCCCCGACGGTGTTGAAGAAATTGCCAAGGCCGGCGCAACCGCCATCATCCAGCCCGGAGGCTCACAGCGCGATCCGGAAGTCATCGAAGCCGCCGACCGCCTGGGCCTCGCCATGCTCTTCACAGGCGTGCGGCATTTTCGGCACTGAGGAAGCGTTTGATTTTTGATTGCTAATTGTTGATTGCTGATTTTTGATTGCTGATTGTCGATCGTCCTCCACTTGTCGGTCGACAAAGGATAGCCAGACGTCGTCCCCCAACATACCTCGTCGCCAACACCGGCGCGTTAGCTAAGTGGTTTTCAATCAACAATCAGAAATCATCGATCAACAATCCAATAGGCCCTTTACCCAACTTGACAATCGGCAATCGGCACTCCGCCGGTCCCTGTCCTTCCGGTGCGGTGTTTCGGGACAAGCATTTTCCCAACCTGCGCTCCTCGCGGTAGAATAAGAGGCACCCCGCGCGCGGCGGTCCTGCATCCAATCGCCATGGTTCCGGGAATTCAGAAACCCAGCAGAATCGAGCCCAGCATTATCAGGTCCAGCATGAAAAGATTGTTTTTTTTCGTAGTAGCGCTTTCGGCCATCGCGGTTGCAGCCGCCGCCCAAACCAACCCCTCCGCGTCCACCGACTCCAAGCAGTCTCAGAACTCTGCGCGAAAAGTGGACAAAGCCGCCGCCTACTACCACTACGCCCTGGCGCACATGTACGAGGAGGAAATCACCGCCTACGGTCGCAGTGAGCTGACCAGCAAGGCGATTGAGGAATATCGCGCCGCCATCGATGCTGACCCCTCTTCCGGATACCTGACCTCCGCGCTGGCCGAACTATATGCCAAGACCGGGCGCATTCGCGATGCTGTCACCGAAGCCCAGGACATCATCAAGCGCGATCCCGGCAACCTCGAGGCCCACAAGTTGCTGGGCCGCATCTATCTGCGGTCCCTCGGCGATATGCCCGGCAACGGCTCCGACAATATCCTCAAGCTGGCCATCGAGCAGTACGAGCAGATCGTCAAGATCGAGCCCAACAGCGTGGACGACCATCTCCTGCTGGGCCGGCTCTACCGCCTGAACAACGATCTGCAAAAGGCGGAGGGCGAACTCAAGACCGCCATCAAACTCGATCCCAACTCCGAAGAAGCGGTTACCACGCTGGCGCTCCTTTACACCGACGAAGGCGACACCTCGCACGCGCTGCAGGTGCTTAGCGGAGTGCCCGACGTTGCCCGCTCGGCCAAGCTGTATGCCGCTCTGGGCGCAACCTACGAGCAGCGCAAGGACTTCAAGAGCGCCATCGACGCCTACAAACACGCCATCCAGCTGGATCGCGACAACCTCGACTCCATCCGCGGCCTGGCCGAAAATCTTCTGAACGATGGCCAGATCGACGCGGCGCTCGATCAATACAAGGTCATCGCCGACGCCAATCCCGAGGATGCCCAGACGTTTCTGCGCATCTCCGAAATCTATCGCCGCCAGGGAAAATACGATCAGGCATTGGACAGCTTGAAAAAAGCTGAGACGATGGTTTCTGACGCCCTCGAGGTTCCCTACAACATCGCGGTGGTCTATCAGGCTCAGGGCCGCTACGACGAGGCGGCGAAAGTTCTGCAGGATCTGCTCAAGAAAACCGAGAAGCCGGACACCAGCTACAGTCAGTCCGACCGCAACAATCGCTCCATCTTCATCGAGCGCCTCGGGATGGTGTATCGCGACCAGGAAAACTACCAGGCCGCGGTCGATACCTTCCGCAAAATGCTGCCCCTGGGCGATGACAATGCCCGGACCGGCTATCAGGACATCATCGATACCTACCGCGAAGCCAAACAGTGGTCGCAAGCCACCGCGGTCGCCAAAGAAGCGGTCCAGAAAATGCCCAATGACCGCGGGTTGCGCATGGTTCTTGACTCGCAGCTGGCCGACACCGGCGACGCCGACAAAGCACTGGCCGATGTCCATTCGCTCCTGAAGGGAACGCCCGAAGACCGCGAAGTCTATATCACGCTCGCCCAGATGAATACCCGCCTGAAGCGCTGGAGCGACGCCACCGACGCGCTCGACAAGGCAGAGCACCTCTCCACGAAAACCGAGGATGTGGAATACGTTGCCTTCCTCCGCGGCTCGACCTTCGAGCGCCAGAAAAAGTACGACGAAGCCGAAGTTGAGTTCAAGAAAGTGCTGGCTGCCGATCCGCAGAGCGCGGTCACGCTTAACTACCTCGGCTACATGAACGCCGATCGCGGCGTGCGTCTGGAGGAGGCTCTCGCCTACATCCGGCAAGCCGTCAGTCTCGACCCCAGCAATGGCGCCTATCTCGACTCCCTGGGCTGGGCCTATTTCCGGTTGGGGAAGTACGACCTGGCTGAGGAAAATCTCACCAAGGCTTCGCTGCGTATGAGCTCCGATCCCACCGTGCACGATCATTTGGGCGATCTCTACCAGAAAACCGGTCGCCTGAAGCTGGCCGCGGCCCACTGGGAGCGCGCCGTCCAGGAGTGGAACAAGACCGTCGGCCCGGAAGTCGATACCGAACTGCTCGCCGCCTCGCAGAAAAAACTCGACGCGGCTAAAGTCCGCCTCGCCAGGGAAGAATCGGAAAAGCAGTAGTTCGCGCTGTGGGCGCCCGCCGCGGGAGAAGTCTCTTCAATTGGAGGCCGATCCCGAAAGCCGCCGTCTCATTGCAGCTTGGCGAACTCCGCCTTGGCTTCTTTCAGGATGGGAATGTCAGCATCGGCGTCTTTCCACAGCGTCAGGAAATCCTGATACGCCGCCTTCGCTTTCGCTTTGTCGCCTGCAAGCGCATAAGCGCGGCCCAGCTCTAAATGCGCCAGCGCGCCCGTGATGCAGTTCCAGACAATGCTGGGATGCTCGACGATCTTTTGAAACTGCTCGACCGCCGTCCCGCCCTGCCCTGTTGCCAGATACGCTTCTCCGCGAAGATATATCGAATAAAGACAAGTATTATTCGCGGTGCCAAGCGCCAGCGCGAACTCCAGGTTCGCGGTGTTTTGTGCCTGCTCGACCGCTGCCTGAGCGTCTTTCCTCGACAATGCGATTTGCGCCCGAATCGTGGGCAGCCAGTAAGATTGCACGAGGGTATGCACCGGGTATTGTTGAGCGAGCTTTTGCGCCAGTGAACGCGCCTTCACCGCGTCGCCGCTCCTTGCCAGAATGAGAGCTCCCAACTGCTCGACATCCTGGCTCTCGGGGGCCATTGCGAGGCTTGCAGATGCTGCTGGTTTGGCCTCTTCCGGATTGCCAACCAGCGCCTCCCGCCAAGCGGCGACGAGTTGCCAGAGTGCTGCCGATTCCTTGTTGTCCGTTCGCATTGCGGATTCGGCGGCATGTCGCGTAATCTCCCGGGCCTTGATCAGGTGTCCCGCGTAGGCTTCCGTATCCGATTCCAATCCCAGAATCTCGTTCTGCAATTCGGGCCTTGACTCGAACCAGGCCACCTGCTCCGCCATGCCCTTGGCATCTCTTTGCAAGAAATCCATCCCATAGCTGACGGTGTGCAAGGCGTCGTCATCCAGCTTGCGGTCCAGAGCCTGCTGGTACACCTGGCGTGCCTCGTCGTAGCGCTGTAAACCGACCAGGAACGCCATCAGATTCCCTACCCCAAGAACATTATCGGGATTTAGGCGCAGCCCATCCCGCGACTGTTCCATTCCCATTTCCAGCTTGCCTTCCTCCGAATAGACGTTGGAGATGTTGTTGTAAGGGATGTCGTCACGGGGATAGTTTTCCTCCCACTCGCGGAAGGTCTCAACCGCCTTATCCAGCTCGCCAGTAACGGCCATGTAATATATCGACGTGATGTGCAGCTTTTCCCGCTCGCTGGCGCGGTCGCGCAGAGCGAATGCCTTGCTCAAGTACTCCTTCCCGCGCGCGGGCTGGCCGACGTTGCCATACATAATTCCCACGCCCTCGAGGGCACTGGCAAACTGTGGGTCCAGATCAATGGCTCGCTGGAAAAAAGGCAGTGCCGCCGCCGATCCCTTTTCCGCCTCCATCTTCTGGCCGATGGAATCCGCCTTCAGTGCTTCCAGGGATGGCGTGGTCTCCTGCCCCAACGGCGCGTCAAACTTCTGCACCGACACCAGCGATTCGCCCAATTGTGCTCGCAGTTTTCCGGCAGCCTCGCCCAGCACGTCCAGCACTTTCTCCTTGCCCGGTGCCGTGGCCTGCTCCTGCGCCAGCGTCTCCGTTCAGGCAATTCACCGCCTTCAGCCCCACTACATACTGGTTGCCCAGGCTGGCGATGGAGCCCGCAATGTACGCCTTGCTGTCGGCGCGCTGGCACAACTCGCGCGTCACGTCTGGAGTGAGGGGAGTGTTGACCGGTCGTGTCATCAAGCGGAGCGTGGAGGCAACCTTTTCATCCGAAAGCACATTCAGGAACGGCGACTGCCGCAGCGACACGCTTAGCGCCTGCTTGAGCGCGTCGTCGAAAACCGGATCGCCCGTGGAGTTCGCGAAATCGGCCACCACGATCGTGTCTTTCTCGGTAAGTTTGGGCGCTGGACGGTGGGTGTAGTAATAGCCCCCGATCCCCGCCGCAACCACCAGCACGACAGCCACGACCACCCAGCCCGCCAGCCTTGATCTCGGCCGGGCGGAGCTCTCCGCTGCACCCGCGCTGCCCGAACTCGAAACGGCAACCGCCTTTCCACTCGACTCGCGTTTGGCCGCTGCCCCGGAAGATGGAGCAGGGATGCTGCCTTTCGCGCGCTCGTCGCTTTCCGCAGCGGCCACCGGCGTCCGGCTCGTATCCATCTCCCGTTTCAGCCGCTTCAAATCCGCGCGCATGTCGGAGGCGTGCTGATAACGCAGGTCGCGGTCTTTTTCCAGAGCTTTATTGATAATGTGTTCCAGTTCGCCGGGAAGATCCGGATTCAGCCGCACCGGGGCCACTGGCGCCTTCTGGAGAATCGATTCGAACAGCACCGCGGTCGTGTCCCCGCGGAAGGGCAGCGTACCGGTTGCCATTTCATACAGCACGGCGCCAAACGAAAACAGATCGGTGCGCGAATCCAGCGGCTTGCCGCGGGCCTGCTCCGGCGACATGTAAGCCACGGTACCTACGGTTGATCCCGGGCTGGTCAGATGGTGATCATCCGATTTGGTCTGGGTCGCATCTCCGGGCGCCGCCGAGCCTTCCAGCTTGGCCAGGCCGAAGTCGAGAATCTTCGCGTTTCCGCGGCTGGTCAGAAAAAGATTGGCCGGTTTGATATCCCGGTGCACGATGCCCTTGGCGTGCGCCGCGTCGAGCGCGTCGGTGACATCGATCGACACATTGAGCAGCGTCTCCAGATCGAGCGGGCGGTTGTTGATGGCATGCTTCAGTGTCATGCCATCCAGAAACTCCATGACGATGAACGCCCGCCCGTCGGCTTCGCCGACATCGTGGATGGTGCAGATGTTGGGATGATTCAACGCCGAGGCCGCCTGCGCTTCGCGCTGAAACCGGCTCAGCGCCTGGGGATCGCGCGTAACCTCTTCCGGCAGGAACTTCAGCGCCACGAAGCGGTGGAGCCGCGTATCCTCGGCCTTGTAAACCACGCCCATCCCGCCACCGCCCAGCATTTCCAGGATTCGATAGTGAGAGATGGTTTGGCCGATCATGAGAGCAATATTCTAGCCGGGCATTCGCGACGCGGCTCTGAAGCGGCCCCTATGGTAGAGGGACACGCCGAGAGAGTCAATTTTTGTCAAACACAGCCTGCAGGTGAGTTTGGCCTCATTTCAAAACGCGTCATCCCGAAGCGCCGCGCTTTCACCAGCGGGGCGAGGGATCTCCGTATTGAAGAGCTCTGCGCTGCCTCCTCCCTAGCGTGTTACGCTCGTCGTTCGTGTTTGCCGCCGCTCAACTCGCGCCCGTTGCTTACAGTCTGGCCGCCGTTTTGGCCTGGGGCACGAGCGACTTCCTTGGCGGATACGCCACACGCCGCGCCAACGCCTTTCTTTTCACCACTATCGTCAACGCCGGCGGCCTTCTCATGATGACCGCCCTCATCAGCACCACTCATCCCGAGATCCCCTCCCCGCGCAGCGCGTTGTGGGTTTTGGCGGGAGGCATTTCCGGCGGCGCCGCTCTCGCAATCTTCTATCGCGCCCTTTCTTCGGGAAAGATGGGGCTCACCGCGCCCGTCGCCGCAGTCCTGGGCGCGGCCATCCCAACGCTTTTTTCGATGGTCACCGAGGGCTTGCCCAGCGCACTCCGCATCACCGGCTTCGTCCTTGCCGCAGCCGGGATATGGCTCATCACCCGCAGCGAGGACGGCACCACGCCGGAAGGCATCGAACTCGCCGTCCTGGCCGGCATCGGCTTTGCCGGATTTTATCTTTGCGTCCGGCAGGCCGGCAGCACCGCCGTGGTGTGGATCGCCTCCCTGACCCGTACCGGCGGTCTGTTGATCACCGGGCTCATCGTTGTGGCTCAACGCAAATTCCGCGACATCACTGCCGCCGGCGTCCGCTGGGGCGTGGTCACTGGTTGCGTAGACTCCCTCGGCACCATGCTCTTTGTCCGCGCCAGCCAGTCCGGACGCCTCGACGAAGCCGTCGTCCTCTCGTCCCTCTACCCGGCCATGACCGTGCTCTTGGCCCGCCTCTTCCTCAAAGAACACTTCACGCCCTGGAAAGTCGCCGGCATCCTCACCGCCCTGGCGGCGGTGCCCATGATCGCCGCGGGATGAGGCCGCTTCGTTCTCTATTCTAGAATGGAGAATGATCGAGAATCGCGATTTGTATTCCATTGCAGTTGCATGCTATTCTCTATTCTTGAATAGAGAATAATGCGGTGAGACTTAGGCCCCAAGACGTAGTGGTCGTCCTGAAGCTGTTGGCAAACGACTCCAACCCCTGGAGCTACGCCAAACTTGGAGAACAGCTGGGGATGAGTGCTTCCCACGTGTTCGCGTCGGTTGCCCGGGCCGAAGCCGGTCGTCTCCTGACCGCCTTCAACATTTCGTCTTCCCCCGCCCGGCAAGGTCCAGGCGTACTTCCAGAGTTCCCTGAGCCCAATCGCAACAACCTCAAGGAGTTCCTGATCCACGGCGTAAAGTACGCTTTTCCGGTTGAACGTGGCGGCGAAACTCGGGGAATTCCCACCGCCGAAGCGGCTCCTCCGCTTAAACAATACTTCCCCCAGGATTTTCCGCTGCCGCCGGTCTGGCCTCATCCGGAGGGTCCGTTGCGCGGCATTGCGTTTTCCCCGCTCTACAAAAATGTTCCGCATGCTGCAATGCGAGACTCTAAACTCTACGCACTTCTTGCCCTGGTAGATGCCATTCGCGAAGGCCGCGCGCGCGAACGCGAAATAGCCATTCGAGAACTGTCGGCAAGAATCGACTCCCGGTGAACACTCCTCTACGCAATTCAAACCTCGAGCAACTCGTGGTTGCGGCAGCGAAGCTGAAGCCTTTGCTCGGCCAAATCGCATTCGTAGGTGGCTGTGTCACCGGATTCTTGGTCACCGATCCCGCAGCAGCTCCGGTCCGCCCAACCCTTGATGTAGACGTGATCGTCGAAGCCGCGACTTACGCAGAGTTTACCGTTCTTGAACGACAACTCCACCATCTTGGTTTTCGCGAATTACACACCGAAGAAGCTCCAATTTGCCGATGGTCGAGCGGCACCCTGATTCTGGACTTTATGCCAGTCGATCCATCCATCCTTGGCTTTAGTAACCGCTGGTACGGTTCCGCCCTGCAGAACGCGAAAAAAACCAGGATCGGCAGCTACGAAATCCTGCTCATCACTGCGCCTTATTTTCTGGCTACGAAATTGGAAGCGTTTCACGGACGGGGCAGGGGCGATTTCCGAATGAGCTACGACCTGGAAGACATTGTGACCGTCATCGACGGACGGCCTGAGCTCGTGGACGAAGTTCATCTCGCCCCCGCGGATTTGCAACAATACCTCAGCGATGAATTCAGAGACTTACTATCGAATCGCGACTTTCTAGAGGCGTTGCCCGGACACCTGCTGCCGGATGCAGCCAGCCAGGAACGTCTCAGTCTCGTGCTGGAACGAATACAGCAGTTGGTCCTCGAAGGCTAGCCAATGCCCCTTATCGAAATCCGCAATCTGACCAAGACGTTTCCTCACCGCGAGTCCCTCTTCGGCACGACATCTGAGGCTGGGGTGGCAACAGAAGTCCGTGCCGTCGATGACGTCTCCCTCGACATCCATGCCGGCGAAACCCTGGGACTGGTCGGCGAATCCGGGTCGGGCAAGAGCACTCTGGGACGCCTCATCCTCCGCCTGATCGAGCCCACTTCCGGTAGCATCCGCTTCGAGGACCGCGATCTCCTCGCCGCCGGCCGCGGCGAAATGCGCCGTCTCCGCCGCGACATGCAGATCATCTTTCAGGATCCCTTCGCCTCGCTCGATCCCCGTTTCCGAGTGGAAGACGTAATCGCTGAACCGCTGATCATCCACGGCACTGCAGAGACAGTGGGTGCCACGAATCCCATCCGCACCCGGGTCGCCGAACTTCTTCGCGCCGTCGGCCTCGACGAGTCCGCCCGGCAGCGCTTCCCCCACGAGTTCTCGGGAGGACAGCGGCAGCGCATCGGCATCGCCCGCGCCCTGGCTCTCCACCCCAGGTTCATCGTCGCCGACGAGCCTGTCTCCGCCCTCGACGTCAGCGTTGGCGCGCAGATCGTCAACCTCCTAGCCCAGCTGCAGCGTGACTTCGGCCTGACCTACCTGTTCATCTCGCACTCCATGCCGGTCGTCCGCTATCTCTCGACGCGCGTTGCCGTGATGTATCGCGGCAAGATCGTCGAAGTCGGCGACACCCAGCAGATCACAGAGCGCCCCGCGCACCCGTACACGCGCAGCCTGCTCGAAGCCACACCGGAAATGGCGGGCTAAACCGCCGCCCAAGTGGGGGACAGCCGCCTCGTGAGCCTGCCCTGAGCGAAGCCGAAGGGTCCAGCCAAGCACAGCGAGGCGCGCCATCACCCCAGGCCGGCGGAGCGGGCAGGACCCGAGATCATGCCAGCGCCATCGCTGCATCCAGCACCGTGGAAGAGCGGCGCTTCAGAAGCCTGCCCTGAGCGAAGTCGAACGGGCCGCGTAAGCGTCGCATTCGACGAGGGGCTTTAGCCCCGGTGGTGCCAGGCTTACCGATCCCTATGCCATACTCCCTTCATGTCCCGCCTGCCCAGCCCAGCCCGCGATCTCGCGGAAGTAATCTTCGCCTACGGGCTGATTGTCGGCATCATCTGGACGCCGGAACCGCTGCAACAAATTCTCTCTCCAATTGCTCTGATTGCAACCGCGGCTATAGTTCTAGCCCGCCGTCCAGATCGCAACGAACTCGGCTTCGGCCAGCGCGGCGTAGCCCGCTCGCTCTGGATCCTTCCCACCGCCATTGCCCTCACGTTCGTGAGCGTGCTGATCGCAAAGCGTTTGGGCACGCTACATCCTCTGTACAAAGGCGACTTCGCCCACATCTCCGGCTATCTTCTCTGGACGCTTTACCAGCAATTCCTTCTGCAGGACTACTTCATGCCTCGCCTGCTGCGTCTTCTCCCCAGCTCAGCTTCTGCCGTTTCCGTTACCGCCGTGCTCTTCGCCCTCGCCCATCTGCCCAATCTCACACTGACCGCGGCCACATTGGTCTGGGGCGCCGTCTCGTGCCTGCTCTTCCGCCGCTACCACAATCTCTGGGCTCTCGGCTTGGCTCAGGGACTCCTCGGCCTCTGCTTCGCGGTCTGCGTCCCTGACGCGATACATCACCACCTCCGCGTCGGCCTGGGATACGTGCGTTATCACGGGACGCCGCCGGTTCCCTGAGCAAGCCAGGTGTGCACAGCTGTTAGGAACGAAAGCCCAGGGGTCAATCAATGAAATCGTCCGATTACAACAGTCAACTTCCGATTGCCATGATCCACCTGCAATCACTGGCAGACCTTCCGACGAGCCGACTTATGGTTACCGATCTAGCTCGATTGCTGATCGGAGTGCTTCCAGGTTGCCAACGATCCATTCGGAACTACCTTGACCTTCGGAACTCCCCTTCTGGACTGCAAGCAAACGCTGCCGGATTGCCCAATGGAGCTTCGAGCATCCGCTCAAGAGAAGCTGGCGAGTGCCGCCGAACCACTGAGGGTGAAGGCCTCAGTTGCTGCCACTGAAGCACAAGGTCCGCCGAAAGGATCGAGAAGGCAAGGCACGCCCAAACAATGGTTTCGTTCGCATGGACGTCGAGATTCTCCCATCCGCCCACGCCGCCGATCACTCGCACCTCTAGAAAAACTAATGCGACCGCAAAGCTGCGAGTCATCCATTGCCGGTGCTCCTGAACCTTTCCTTTAAGAATGAAGACCAGCGCAATCCCGGTAGTAGTCATCCACAAGGCGGCGTCCGTCGCGGCGGCAATACTGAAAGATCGGGGATCGCCCATGCGCTCCTGGAAGTACTGGATGTAAAAGCCGAGTGGCGCGGCCACGAATACACCTGCGACGTAGATTCGGCCGACTACGCGATGGAGCTGCCTAAAACGATCGCGAAGTCGGTCGGAAAACTGCGCCGGGCCCAGCAGCAGAGCGCACGCGCCGGCGATTCCATGTGGCAACAGCCACCACTTGAAGGGTTCGTAGTGCTGCCACATCGGATCCTTCGGATGCACCAGAAAACTCTCATCGTGAGGGATAACGTAGGCCAACATCAGGCCTATGGCAGTAAACAGCAAATATTTTGGACGTAACCACGAGCTCTGCTTGAGCGCTATCAGTGTTGTTGACATGGAAGAGCCTCCGGGACGGCGATTCTTGATTTCATGCCTTAAGGATCGATGGTTTCTAGAGCGCCTGTAGAAAGGAGACCGCCGCCCTTAGCCCGGCGGTCTCCATTCAACCGTTACTGCCTTCTTGCCCTATGCGACGCCTCTGAAACGTTGTCCGCGCCAACGGCTTGGTCATCACCACAATCGTTGTGCAGCGGACTAGGCGCAGGGGGGCCGGCGATGCATGGAATCGCGCTTAGATATTCGTAGACGGCGCGGATGTCATGGTCCGTCATGTCCTGAAAGTTCGGCCAAGGCATGATTTGAAGGAGACTTCCGTCGACCGGAGGTGGAATGCAGTTTGGCGGGGTGGGAACCGGGAAAGGTGTTAGACAGGTCGGATGGAGGTGGTCCAGGTCGACGCCTGTCCGAAAGATTTGCTTGAATTGCTCGAACGTGTGTCCCCCTTCAGGCATCCCTGTTTTGTCTGGCGTCAAGTTGCGGGAGATAATGTCTGGACCAACATAATCTCCATAACCTGGTGCATAGAAGCCAGGGGGGAGAGCCGGACCGAAGTCCGTGCCTCCTGCCAGGTAAGTGGTCGGGTCGGTTTTCTTCGGCTGTCCAAAGTATGGGTTGAAACCAGCGGCGAAATTGAAGTTGGGAGGGCCGCTGGCAGTGTGACAGAAGTTGCAATCGGAGACAGCATTTACCCAATAACTGCCCAACCCGACTAGGTCAGGGTCTTTCCCGTCCAGATTCAAAGGGACGGGCGCGATTTTGAAACCCAGCTTGATGCGTGACGCCTCCGTGCTGTGGTTGTGCCGGTTGTCCTGCGCTTGCACGCTCGGCGGAGTGCTTAACCGTCCTGTTAGCGCAATCACGCCCAGCGTCAAGACAGCTGCCGATGCCATTTTGACAAGTTTCTGTGTCTTCATTTGTGATTCTCCTTTGCGGTTTTGTCCAGGACCATCGCGTTTGCATCCGGGCATCGCTTCCCGGCGCACACGCATGCCATTCAAAAGCAAGGTCATTCTTGGTAATCACCCCATCAAGGACTGTGCCCGAATCCTGCTCGGGTTGCCCTCACGCTGGGGCGCATGATGTTTCAGTTTGAGCAGGCAGGCAATGGAGAAGGTCTGGAGAATCGTGTATTCACCTGCATTTGTTCTGTACTCCGAACTTGCTGAAAAGTCTGGTCTTATTGACCGGCCAAGAAGGGATGTAAAATCACAGCCTCATGGGTGGAGAGCTCAACCGTGGCTGCAGACCTCGTCAGATTTGAGGATTTTGAACTAGACCTTCGCTCCTACCAGTTGCGACGTTCGGGCCGCACGCTGAAGCTGGAACGAATCCCCATGGACGTCTTGTTCCTGCTTGTGGAGCGGCGGGGCCAGTTGGTAACGCGGGAAGAGATCATTGAAAAGCTTTGGGGCAAGAACGCCTTCCTTGATACCGATAATGCAATCAATACTGCGATCCGGAAAATCCGACAAGTCCTCAAGGAAGATCCCGAACAACCGCGCTTTATCCAGACCGTCACAGGGAGAGGTTACCGATTTATAAGCCAGACATCCGAGGTTGGTGTCCCACCCGCTAAAGCACCAGCTCAGGAGCAGCAGGCTTCGAGTTCGCCTGCTGCGACCGGAGCCCCAACGGGTATTGGAAAGCGCTGGAAGCTGATTGTTCCCGGTATCGTGGCCTTGCTGGCGTTGTCAGTCGGTGGTTACTTCTATCTCCACCGCACACCGAAGCTCACGGACAAAGACACGATTGTCGTTGCCGACTTCAGCAACACCACGGGCGATTCCGTATTTGACGGAACGCTGAGGCAAGGCTTGGCCGTGCAACTTGAGCAGTCGCCTTTCCTCAGCCTCATCTCAGAGGAGCGCATCCAGCAGGTACTGAGGCTGATGGGCAAGCCAGCCGATGCCCGACTGACTCCAGAGATCGCCCGGGAAATCTGCGAGCGAACTGCAAGTGCGGCCGTTCTCGATGGCTCGATTGCTAGCCTCGGCAGCCAGTATGTGTTGGGATTACGCGCAGAAGACTGTCGCACGGGAGATGTTCTTGCTGAGGAACAGGTGCAAGCGGCGAGAAAAGAGGACGTTCTGAATGCCCTTGGCCAAATTGCCAGCAAATTCAGAACCCGAGTCGGTGAATCACTAACCACGGTCAATAAACATGACACTCCACTCGCCGAGGCCACGACGCCTTCCCTCGAAGCCTTGAAGGCTTACAGCGCAGGCTGGCAGGTTTCCTTTTACTCTGGTTCGGCGGCCGCTGTGCCCTTTCTCAAGCGCGCCGTCGAGATTGACCCCAACTTTGCCAGCGCTTACGCTCTGCTCGGGCGCATGTATGGCGACATCGGGGAGTCGGTCCTTTCTGCGATGAATACCAGCAAAGCCTACGAACTTCGAGATCGCGCCAGTGACCAGGAGAAGTTCTTTATTTCCGCTTCCTACGATTTGCAGGTTACGGGCGACCTGGAGAAGGCGCAACAAACCTGCGACTTGTGGATACAAACGTATCCTCGTTCGTGGCTTCCCCATGGCCTTTTGTCAGGGGGGATTTACCCTCAACTGGGCAAATATGAAGACGCCGTCGCAGAAGCCAAAACAGCTCTCGGGATCGACCCGGACTTCGCCAGCGGATATGGCAACCTCGCCATCAGCTACGTGTCGCTGGACCGCTGGGCTGAGGCGGAAAGCACCGTAAAGCAAGCGTTCAATCGCAAACTTGAAGTCCCGGATTTCTTTGTTCTGCAATACGCGCTGGCCTTTTTGAAAGATGACACGGCGGGGATGGAGCGGGTAGCCACCCTGGCTCGGGAAAAGCCCGGAGCGGATGACTGGTTGTCCAACGCCGAAGGGTTCGTATTGGCGTATTCCGGTCACTTGGGCGCGGCAAGAAAGATGTCACAACAGGCGGGGGATTTGGCTCGCAAAGCCGAGCGGCGGGATACGGAGGCACTTTACGAAACGGATGCGGCGGTACGGGAAGCCCTGTTCGGAAATGTATCCACCGCAAGGCGGAGCGCTGGGGACGCGCTTGAGCTCTCAAAGAGCAGAGATGTGGGATATGGAGCTGCCTTTGCGCTTGCTCTCTCGGGAGATTCTTCTCGATCTCAAGCGCTGACGGAGGATCTCTCAGGGCGTTTCCCAGAGGACACAAGGGTCCGATTTACATACGCGCCGACGCTTCGCGCACTACTGGCGTTGAACCACAGCCAGCCGTCAAAGGCTGTCGAACTGCTTCAAACCGCGATTCCTTATGAAGTCGGGATTCCGACTGAGGGCGGTTCTGAGTTTCTTTTGGGCGCCGGTAATCTCTACCCCGCCTATGTCCGTGGCCTTGCCTATCTGGCCGCACATCAAGGCGCCGAAGCCACCGGGGAATTCCAGAAAATTCTCGATCACCGCGGGATTGTGATCAGCGATCCCATCGGCGCATTGGCGCACCTGCAATTGGGCAGGGCTTACGCACTGTCGGGTAATAAGACCAAAGCGAAATCCGCCTACCAGGATTTCCTTACGCTCTGGAAAGATGCGGACCCGGACATTCCTATTCTGAAGCAGGCCCAAGCCGAATACGCGAATCTCAACTAAAGGCATTGCCCCGCTCGGCTGAGCCCGTGCCTCCGAAACCACTACCAATTGAGTGGATGACAGAGCCGCCCATCTACATGGATCTCCCTGCTCTGTCTACTTAAACGCATCTAACTACAAAAGAACCTTTGGCGCAGTGATAGCATCTCAACAAAGCCTTGGAAGACGCTTTGTTGGAAAATTCTGCCTGTCAGTCCACGCAACCTGCAGCGGTTGAGCAACACCGGGTCAGCGTAGGACGCCTAGGCAAGAGGAACACATGCGCATGATTCCCTCCCTCCGTACTCTGCTGTTCGCGCTCGTCGTGATGGTCATGTCAACGGCAGCGTTGTCGCAAGTCAGCATCTCGGTCGGGTTCGGTCCGCCCGCCCTTCCTATCTACGAGCAGCCGGTTTGCCCCGGTGACGGCTATATCTGGACGCCCGGCTACTGGGCCTGGGACGGCGACGATTACTACTGGGTGCCGGGCACCTGGGTCTTGGCGCCGGAAATCGGCTACCTCTGGACTCCGCCCTGGTGGGGTTGGAGCGGCGGCGTTTTTCTGTTCCACGCAGGCTGGTGGGGGCCGCATGTCGGCTTCTACGGTGGAATCAATTATGGCTTCGGCTATTTCGGGCACGGCTTCGAAGGCGGCCGGTGGGACCACGATCACTTCTTCTATAACCGTTCAGTGACCAACATCAACGTCGTCAACATTCACAACGTGTACAACGAAACCGTAGTCAACCGGGTCACCGAGAACCACGTCAGCTACAACGGCGGGCCCGGCGGCATTGGAGAGCGTCCCCGGCCGGAAGAGGAGCAGGCTGAGCATGAGCGGCATATCCCGCCGGCGCGCCCGCAAATCGAGCACGAGCAGGCGGCCCGCGGCAACCAGGAACTGCATGCCTCCGCCAATCACGGCCGGCCGCCCATCGCCGCTACCGCACGGCCCGGAGAGTTTCGCGGCGGCTCCGTCGTGCCCGCACGGGAAGCCGGAGGAACTTACAACCCTCCCGCCAATCGCGGCGGCAATCCGCCCCGGGGCGAAAACAATGCGTCTCGGCCGCCGGTCCATCCCAAAGAACTTCCGGCGTTTGAACGCCCCGCTCCGCCTAACACAGGCGACCCAAACCGCGACCGGAAATACCAGCAGCAGCAGGAAAAAATGTTCGCCAAACAAAACCAGGAACGTCAGAACCTCCAGCAGAAGCAGGAGCAGGAGCATCAACGGCTGCAGCAACAGAATGCCAACCAAGCCAGATTGCAGCAGACGGAGCAGCGGCACCAGCAACAGACCCAGCAATTGCAGCAAAAACACGTGCAGCAGCAGCAGCGGATGCAGCAAAAGCAACAGCCGCCGCCCCGGCGGAAGTAACTATCGGAGGATCCTCGGGATCCTGATCCTCAGCGAGGATCCTCCGGTCTTGTGTCTCGGTCTCGGAGCGGGTCTGTGTTGATCCCATCGAGGTTTAGCAATGGCGGGAAGAAAAGGAAGAAAGCGAAGCGAGGGGTACTTCTTGCTCCGCGAGATGGTCGTGGAGTGGCCGCTTTGGGGGTGTGGTCGATGAAATGGCCGGAGCGGCTAGGAAGTCCACCTAGCCATCAGTCCACCTACGAAGCGAGCCACCGATTCCAGTTTTCGCAGATCGTCGGGAGTGAAATCCGGCCCCGCCGCTTCTAGGCGAGGGGCTTTGCGGGAGACCTGAATCACGCCAATTACTTCTCCGTACCTGGCAGGAACGGGCACCGACATGAGCTTCTGAATCACCTGCTCGTCCAGTCCCCTGTCCCCCAGCTTGACCAGCTCAAAAATGCTGAAATGCTTTACTTGGGCAAAACCATTGAAAAGCTCAGCCTGCTTCGTCCGTGCTGTGCGGGCCGCTACCGCCGAACTGGAGAGAGGGATCGCCCCCGCCGTTCTCAACTCGAGGGGGTATACGAAATTCAGCAGACTTCCGACCAGCTCCAGTAGAGCGACTTCCGTTTCTCGTACGCGGAAAATCTTGGCCACGCAGGCGCAAATCGACTCCGGAGCACTGTCCGCCGAGTCGAGGCCCTCAAGCTGTTCGATTTCCCCCATCTTTACTGAGCATGACTGAGAAGAAGGTTACGGGCAAGGTACCTAACGTACCCTTTTTCGCGCTCCCACCGGTGGGCAAAACCCTTTAGGCTGCCATCTGTTCAAGGCGGTACAGGGGGCTAGCAGGTACCCCAGCAGCTGCCCCGGATGCAACCATCGTGGAGCTTTCGGCCTTCCGAAATGGCCTCTCCGTGACAATTCCTGGCCTCGTGCCTGTCCTTTTATCTGCTGCTCGAGGCACTCTCGTTACCTGTCCGCGGAGCAGGCTTCTTCGTACCCTCCTATTAGCGCCAGGAGACTCTGAATGCCCTCCCCTCAGCAGCCCGGACGAGACGCACGTTACCCTCTGCCTCTGCCCCTTTCAGTCAAGTTGGCCCACAAAGAGATGCGCCCCCAGGCCGAGAAAATAAGTCTCAAGGAACCGCAATCCCCCCAGCAAAGCAATGCAACCGTTCCCAACCCAGTCCTACACTTCACCCCTGCTTGGTACACGGAGACGTAGGCGAAGTCTTCGTCGCGGGAGACTGCGCTGGACTTCAGACCTCAGACGTCAGGCCTCAGGCTTCAGGCTGGAAGACAAACAAATGCGCTCCCGAAGTACTCCGGGAGCGCAGTCAAGTGACGGGTTTGGTGTCTGAGGCTTACTTCAAGGTTTTTACGAAAGCGGCGACCGCCTTGGCGTCGTCGGCGGAAAGCGATGCCATAGGTTTCTTATGTGGTGGCTTTTTGGCGTCGTTGCCCTTGGTTAGGACGTCGGCGATCTGGTCGGCGGTGAGGCTGCTCCCCTTCAGCGCGGGACCGACCTTGCCCTGACCTTCAGGGCCGTGACAACTGGCGCACTTGGCTTTGTAGGTGGCGCCACCGTCCTGCGCGAAGGCGGGCAGAGCTAGAGAGGCGGACATCGTAATGACGAGAAGCAGGATAAGCAGATTGCGGAAGTGCATGAGAGCTCCTTCGGTTGCTGGAGATGTGCGGCTATTGCCGGAAATACGGAGGCGATTGTACGCCGAACAGGGTTCGCATGGGAACACGGCAGGGGCGGTGGTGGTGCAGTCTTACTAACGAAAAAAGACAATGAACCACCAAGGACACGAAGTATCACGAAGGGCTTCATTCGTAAGCGTTTCCTTCGTGGGACCTCGTGTCCTTCGTGGTGAAGGTCGCCAAAAGCGACGCGGGGCTAGCGGCTTTGCTGCACGATCAGAATCATGCCGGGACGGAGGGTGGCCACGTTGCGGTTGTCGCGCTTGAGGGCAGCGACGGTGGTCTTGTAGGCAGTCGCGATGGAATAGAGCGTCTCGCCGCTCTTGACCTTGTGATGCACTACGCTGGCCTCATCGGCCTCTTCCGGTTGAGCTTTTGACTTAGTCGCCGACTTGGCGAGGGAAGATTTGCTGCTGGCTGTATGAGTCTTGCCAGCTGTCTTCGCCTTGCTCGAGCGTGCGGAGGCTATCTCCGCATCCTGAGAGCTGGGCGTGACCGGCAGGTGCAGTGCGAGTACGCGGCGCCCGTGCAGGCTGTCGCCGTGGATGCCGTTCCAGCGGCGAACCATCTGCGGAGGTACGCCAAAATTCTCGGCCACAGTTTCGACGGTGTCGCCTTTGTGTACCCGATAGCGCGTGATTCGGCGAGCGTACGTACCGGTGTCGGTGAGCGGATGCTTGCCGGGAGCAACCGGAACGATCAGTTTGGCGTCGGCGGCGAGCACATCGTCCGCGTCCAGATGATTGGCTTCGGCGATCGACTTCGGCGTCGTCCGATAGGTACGCGCCAGGGACGCCAGCGTGTCTCCAGGTTGCACCTTGTGATAGCGCCACCACAGCCGCATATCGCGAGGAACGGTGGCAATGGCGGTTTCGTATCGATCTTTCGAGCCCTGCGGCAGGTGGAGTTCGAACGTCCCTTCTCGTGGAGTGGTCAGGCGCAGCAGGCTGGGGTTCAAATCCTGAATCTCGCTCGGAGTCGCGTCGACGCACTCCGCCACCAGCCGCAGGTCCACGGGATAGTTCACCGTAACCGTGTCGTAGGCTGCAGGGTCATCCATGTTCACGTCATCCAGTCCATACTGCGACGGATTCTTGGCCATGATGGTCACGGCCAGGATGATCGGGACATAGTTGCGTGTTTCTTTGGGAAGAACGTTGCGGTGGTAAAGCTCCCAGAAGTCGGCATAGCCGGTGCGTCGCACCGCAGCCTGCACCGTGCCCGGGCCGGAATTGTAGGCAGCCATGGCCAGGTACCAGTCGCCGAACTGGTTGTAAAGATCTTTCAGGTGCCGGGCGGCGGCGCGCGTGGACTTCACCGGATCCTGGCGATCATCGACCCACATATTGTGTGAGAGCCCGTAGCCGCGGGCGCGGCTGCCCATGAATTGCCAGATGCCGCGCGCTCCCACGCGGGAAACCGCCAGGGGATGGAATCCAGATTCGGCTTGCGCCAGGTAAATCAAATCCTGCGGAACGCCTTCCTGCTTGAGAATCGACACCATCATGTCGTGGTAGCGGCCGGAGCGGGCGAAGGCGCGCTCGAAAGTTCCGCGTCCCCGATTGGAGAAGTAACTGATGTAGCCCGCGACCTGGTCGGTCATCATCAGTGGCAGGTCGGAGCGCGTGAGCTTGATTTCGGCTTGCGCCTTGGCCTTCACGGTGGCATCAGCCGCCGGGGCGATTTCGTTAGTTTCGTCGATGGGCGCGGGCTCAGATTTTTGCGTGCCCGTCTCTTGCTGCGCGGGACTTCCCAGGCCGAGCTGGTTGACACCGGCCACCATGCGGTCGAATTCCTGCTGCAGGCGATCGTCGGAGCGGACGTCGAGGTTACTGTCCAGCAGGGCATTGAAAGCGTTGTCGAAATTCTGCTTGGCGGCTTCGGTGTTGCCTGCCTGATAGTTGGCGAGGCCGGCCTGATATTCCTTCTCGGCACGCGCGACCAGATCGGCGACCGGGTCCGAGGCTGGAGAAGTGGGTGCAGCTTGTGCGGGCTGGGCTGGAACTTCCGCCTTCGCGGCACTTTGCTCGGGCGCGGAATCTTCGGCTGCTCGAGGCCCTGCAGGTTTTGAATTCGCGGGCTGGGAACTGGACTGTTGGGCAGCGGGAGCTGGCGTCGAACTCTTAATCGACGGTGCGTTCGCGGGCGGTAGCAAGGCGACCGGCTTCTGTGCCGTTTGGCAAGAAGAAGCGGCGAAGACTGCCAAAAGCAAACCGCCCATCCGGACTTGGAGTTTTGCAACTCGCATATTCCTCTATCAGATGCGCACGACTCCTGGCGGCGTAGCCCGGTGGATTCTATCAAAAATCGTACCCATCGGCGGAATCGGGGTCAACGGCGAAAGCGTCCCCCCGGCCGTTACGTTCGGCATCTGCCCAGCGGTTACCTTCGGGAAGTTGAGACGCCAAAAACGGCCCAGAGGTTTGAATCGCTGCGACCGGACGCTGGCTTCACGGTCCCAGAATCGCTCGCGCCGTCTGGCTTCGGGTTCCGCCTCTCCCTCCGCTACACCCGCCAGTAGTCGGGACGCCAGGTCTTGATCGACTTCTTGATGTCGGCGCGGGAGAGCTTTTCTTTCAATGCTCGATCCACCAGCCCGGCTACTTCGGCGTCGGAGGCGAAGCGCAAGGCGATGAGCTGGGCTTCGGTCAACTCCGGGATACGGGAGCGCAGTGGCTCGGACAAAAGCTGGGTCAGCCGCAGGCGTTCTTCCAGCCGAATGACGCGGTCCTGCACTTTCAAGGCGTAGAGGCGAATTTTGAAAGCGGCGACAAGAAGGGCCGCCGCCAGCAGAATCAGCAGGAAAGCGTGAACGTGATCCCAGAGATCGCCATGGGTGATATGCGCAAAGAAGTGGATCAAGGACATGAGTAGGCCCAGTGCCAAGATGGGCAGCAGGAAAAAGTGAAACAGCGGATCCCAACGAGTGTGGTTCGCGAACGTTTGCGGGACCTTTTCGGCCATGGTGGAGGCTCCTTGCTGCGGACGGAGAAGTGTAGCAGAGGATGGCTCGGCGGGCGGTATAATCGCGCCCGATGTCTCTCCCTCCGGGAACAAAACTCGGGCCCTACGAAATTCAGTCTCCCCTTGGTGCGGGGGGCATGGGAGAGGTGTATCGCGCGCGCGATACGCGCTTAGAGCGAACTGTGGCGATCAAGATTCTGCCGGCACATCTGTCTGACAACCCGGAAGCGAAACAACGGTTTGAGCGCGAAGCGCGGGCGATTTCGTCGTTGAACCATCCCAACATCTGCACACTTTATGACGTGGGGCATCAGGGCGGGATCGACTACTTGGTGATGGAGTTTCTGGAAGGGGAGACGCTCGCGGACCGTGTGGTGAAAGGTCCGCTACCTCCGGAGCAGGTGTTGAAGTACGGGATTGAGATTTGCGAGGGGCTGGAGAGAGCGCATCGCGGAGGGGTGACTCATCGCGACCTGAAGCCCGGCAACATCATGCTGACCAAGACCGGGGCGAAGCTGATGGACTTCGGACTGGCCAAGTCGGCGACGGCGAGTGCGCTGCCGTCTTCCAGCCTGACGGCCACACTTTCTGGTCCGTCGGCGAATCAGCCGCTGACGGCGCGGGGCACGGTGGTGGGCACTTTCCAGTACATGTCTCCGGAGCAAGTGGAAGGCAAAGAAGCCGATACACGCTCGGACATTTTCGCGCTGGGCGCGGTGTTCTATGAGATGGCGACGGCGAAGCGGGCGTTCACGGGGAAAACGCAGGCGAGTATTGTGGCGGCCATTCTGGCGTCGGAGCCGCAGCCGATTTCGGTAGTGCAGCCGATGTCGCCGCCGGCTCTGGATCGGGTGGTGAAGGTTTGTCTAGCAAAGGATCCCGACGAGCGGTTTCAGACGGTCCACGACTTGAAGCTCCAACTCAAATGGATACTGGAAGGCGGATCGCAGGCCGGAGCGTCCGCTTCTCTGGCGGAGCGCAGAAAGAAGTGGGAACATGGGGCTTGGGTGGTGGCGGGGCTGGCGCTGGTGTGCGCAGTGGCAATGGGGTTGCTCGACTGGCGCGCGCCGCGCCCGGATGTCCACGCGGTGCATTCCAGCATTCTGCCGCCGGAGAAGGCCACGTTTGCTTTTCTGGGGCCGAATGGTTCCGCCGTGCTCTCGCCGGACGGTCGCCACGTCGCCTTCCTGGCCAGGCAGGACGGCATCCAGCGCTTGTGGGTGCGTCCATTGAATGACTTTGCCGCGCGTCCCCTGGCGGGCACAGAGGACGCTTACAGCCCTTTCTGGTCCGCCGATAGCAGTAATCTGGGATTTGTCTCGCAAGGGAAGCTGAAGCGCGTGTCGGCGGCGGGCGGACCGCCGCTGGCCCTCTGCGACCTGGAACAGGCCCGAGGCGGCAGCTGGAGTAGCCAGGATGTGATCATTTTCGCCAGGTATCCCGGCGAGATCTATCGTGTGCCGGCGACCGGGGGCACGCCGCAAAAAGTCACTTCGTTTGATCCATCGCGCCATGACACAACCCACCGCTGGCCGTATTTCCTTCCTGACGGAAACCACTTTCTTTACCTGGCCTCGGCGGCTGGATCGGCCAACGAGGACAACGTTATCTATGTGGGCTCGCTCGATGGCAAGGTCAATCGCATCCTGTTTCACGGCAGCTCGAATATCGAATATGGGGACGGACATGTGGTCTACGCCCTCGACAAGACCCTGATGGCCCGCCCGTTTGATACGGGGAAGCTGGAGTTTACCGGAGATGCGGTCCCCATAGCCGAAAGCGTGCAGTACGATCCAATTTTCAGCGGCTCCGTGTTCTCGGTTTCGCAAAGCGGCTTGCTACTCTACCAGACGGGCAGTGCGATGAGCGTTCGGACTCTGGCACTGTTCAGCCGGGACGGCAGGCCGATGGGGAACCTAGCCCAGGGGGGAGTGTACTTCCCGCGGTTTTCTCCCGATGTCAAACGGCTCGCCTATCACTTGATCGACACAAGCAACGGAAAGGCCGACGTCTGGATTCAGGACCTCGCTTCCGGCAGCCGGATCCGGCTGACGGTAGATCCAACACGCAGCATGCGGCCAGTGTGGTCCCGCGATGGGACTCAAGTGGCTTACTATTCCATTCGTTCCGGAAAGCCCGCCGTCTACATCAAGGCGGCGAATGGAATGGGCGTGGAGCAAAAGCTGTGGGAGGGGACCGCAGGCGTTGCAGTCACTGATTGGACGCCGGATTCGAAGAGTCTGGTTTTGGAGGATCGCTCGGTGACGACGGGAAGAACTCGTCTCTTGTTGTTGCCCGTGGACGGCACAAACAAAGAGCCCCCCGTGCTGCTCGAGGTGCCGAATGCCAGCGTGTACTCCGCCCAGGTTTCGTGGGACGGACGTTGGATTGCGTATTACTCCGACGAATCGGGCAAGAACGAGATTTACATTTCACCTTTTCCCAAGCCGGTGGGAAGGCTGCAGATTTCGGTGGCGGGTGGCAAAGACCCGCGCTGGCGGCGCGACGGGAAAGCTCTCTACTATGTCGCCCTGGACGGAAAATTGATGGCAGCCGAACTGAAAGAGGTCCAGGGCTCGCTTCAGGTGGTTTCGCTTCGAACTCTGTGGCAGACGAAGATCACCTGGTTCAACGACAGTTTTGATGTTTCCCCAGACGCGAGCCGGTTTGTGGTGGATACGATGTCGACCGACGAGACTCCGGCGCCGCTCAGCCTGATCACGAACTGGACGTGGGAGTTGAAAAAGTAGGGCGCGGGAATCCTTTCGCGAGGGGGTGAATCCAAAGGCATCATGAAAGCCATGCAAGTGCAGCAAACCGGCGGGCCGGAGGCGATGCAGTGGGTGGAGTTGCCCACTCCGCAGCCCAAGGCGGACGAGGCGGTGGTGAAGCTGGCCGCCTCCGGCGTGAACTTCGTTGACGTGTACTACCGCGAGGGACGTTACAAAGCCGCGCTCCCGTTTGTGCCGGGGCAGGAGGGCGCGGGCGAAGTCACAGCGGTGGGCGGTGAAGTGAAGTCCGTCAAGGTGGGCGACCACGTGGCGTGGACTGGACTGCTGGGGTCGTACGCGGAGTACGCGGCGGTGGCAGCGGACCGGCTGGTGCCGGTTCCGCAGGGCGTGAGCGATCGCGAGGCGGCTGCCGCGATGCTGCAGGGCATGACGGCGCATTATCTGTCGCATGATACGTATCCGCTGCAACGCGGCGAGACCGCGCTGGTGCATGCGGCCGCCGGCGGCGTGGGACTGCTGCTGGTGCAGATGGCGCACAATATCGGGGCGCGGGTAATCGGCACGGTTTCGACCGAGGAGAAGGCAAAGCTGGCACGCCAGGCCGGGGCGGACGAGATCATTCTCTATACGCAGGCGGATTTCGAAGCCGAGACCAAGCGGCTGACCGGAGGCAAGGGAGTCGACGTGGTGTACGACTCGGTGGGCAAGACGACGTTCGATAAGAGTTTGAATGTTCTGCGGCCCCGCGGATTCATGGTGCTGTATGGCGGATCGAGCGGCGCGGTGCCACCGTTTGACCTGGTTGCGCTGTCACAGAAAGGATCGCTGTATATCACGCGGCCGACGCTGGCGCACTACACCGCAACACGGGAGGAACTGGTAGCGCGGTCTGGCGCCGTGTTTGGCATGATGGCGTCAGGGAAGCTTAAGCTGCGGATCGAGCATACCTATCCCCTGGCGGAGGCGCGGCGGGCGCATCAGGATCTGGAAGGGCGGAAGACGACGGGGAAGCTGCTGCTGATCCCGTAGGGTTATGGGGACAGCCGCCTCGGCTGTCCGAGCTAGGTGAAGAGTGCTTCTGCTCGCGAAATGCGTGCGGCGTGGTGATTCCGATCATCATCTGCCAGGTTCGCAGAAAACACCAAAGTCAAGAGCCGCGGGCAAGAGTGCCCGCGCCACACGAACTCATGGCCAGTCGGGGAAGACCAGGGCAATCGGAGTCTCCCGAAAATGACTGTACAGGGCCGCGTCGAACGTCTTGGCAGGTCCGTAGGTTTCTGCGAAGTAGCGGCCCCAGTGGGGACGGCTGCCGTCAGCGTCGGTGAATCCGTATTCGTCCGAAAGATTCCACGAGCTGAACACCTGGCCGGACTTCTTCTTCACGTTTGGGTCGGCGGCGAGGGCGGCGATCGCGCGTCCGACGTAAAGGGGTGTTTCCGAGTGCAGAAAGTCAGGACGTGGAAGTTGGTCCGACAGCGGCTGAGCGGTTCCGTCAGCTCGAGGTTTTGCCGCGTCACGCCAGTTTTCTTCCTTCACGCCGAAGTGGTCGAGCATGGCTTCGCTGCGCAGAAAGCCAGGAGTGACGGCGAGGGCGGTGATCGAAGTTTTGCGCAGTTCATAGGCCATGGCCATGGCCAGGCGGATTACGGAAATCTTCGCCAGGTCGTAAAACAGGTTGAAGCGATAGCCGAAGAAATCTCCGTCGGTAATTTCGACGATGAGGCCAGAGCACCCTTTGCCCTTGCTGTGCTTGACCATGAGCGGCGCGGCGTAGCGGCTGGTGATGATGTGGGAGTGCACCGCTTGTTGCAGCATAGCCAAGCCTTTGTCGAGTGAAAGCTGCCAGAAGGTTTTGCCCCACTCGGTGAGCGCGTCGCCGCCCCAGATGTCGTTGACCAGGATGTCGAGCTTCCCCTTCTGCTCGCGCTGAATCCGTGCGACAAGTTTTTTTACGTCATTCTCTTTGGTGTGATCGCAGCGGACGGCGATCCCTTTGCCTCCGCGAGCTGTGACCATCTCCGCGGTTTCGTTAATGGTCTCGCCGCGGCCTTTGGTGGCGGGCTTGCCGCGCACGCTGCGTCCGGTGCAGTACACGGTGGCACCGGCTTCGCCGAGCGCGCAGGCGATGCCGCGTCCCGCGCCGCGGGTCGCGCCCGCGACCAGTGCGACGCGCCCTTGGAGAGTTTGGTTCTTCATGATTCTCCTTAAGCCTGGGAAATTCTTGGACCGGCAGAAGAATTGTGGGAGCAAAGGGGCCTCCCGGGAAACGGAGCTGAATGTAAATGACTATTCATTTACTGTCAAGCGAAAAGTGAATGATCGTTTATAATCGCCAAGATGAGCCCGCGACCCCGTCTTACCCCCGATGCCGATGTGCTCGCCGCCACTGTCGGCGTGATCTCGCGGGTCGGTCCTTCCCGCTTCACCCTGGCGGATGTGGCTGCGGAAGCCGGACTGTCGCCGGCTACGCTGTTGCAGCGTTTTGGGTCGAAGCGCGGATTGCTGCTGGCCGTGTGCGAACACTACAGCGGCAGCGTGGACCAGTGCTTCGCGCAGGTGCGGTCGGCGCATCCATCGCCGTTGGCGGCCCTGTTCGCGACCTTCGAAGAGACGACCCGGTTCTGCCAAACACCGGAAGCGATGGCCAACAGCCTGGCCTTCCTCGAAATCGACCTCACCGATCCCGATTTTCACCGCCTGGCGCTGAAGAACTCGCGGGCAACGCTGGCGGGGTATCAGGCGCTGCTGGAGGACGCGATTGCGGCGGGGGAACTCGTGCGCTGCGACACGGCGCGGCTGGCGCGGGCACTGGCCGCGGTGTCGGGCGGGTCGATGCTGAGTTGGGCGATCCATCGCGAGGGTCCGGTGGAGACGTGGCTGCGGCACGATATCGAAACGTTGCTGCGGCCGTGGCGAACGCGGCCGGGCCGCGGAGGTCGACGCAAACAGGCCACGAAAAAACGCCGGAAGTAACACGGTGCCGTCCCTACGGTACTCGCTTCCTTTTCTTGTGAGCTTTCCCAGGGCTCACGCCCTGGGCTATCTTATGCCGCCACTCCGCGGCTGTGGTTTTCGGGTTGTGCCGCCACATGGGCCCGAGCCAGACAGCCGAGGCGGCTGTCGCCACATCCGACCCCGTATCCTCGCCTGCGAAAGCCGCAGCGTGGTGATCCCGACCATCTGCCAGGTTCGCAGAAAAGACCAAAGTCAAAAGCCGCGGGCGGGGCGCCCGCGCCACACGAGTCGCTCAGCGTTTGCGAGTGTAGGCGCGAGCGTACTCCGGTGTGGGCTGGCCGGGTAGCAGTCTTGCATCGTCAATTGGCGCACCTGCCTTCATCTCCAGCGGAACGACTCCGGCCCAGGTGGGAAACGCGTAGTCTTCTTCGTCGTCGATGGGCGGGCCGGTGCGGACTTTGGCCGAGAATTCTTCAATCGGAAGACGCAGGACGGACGTGGCTTTGAGTTCGCGCTCGTTCGGCTGGCGCGAGTCGTTCCAGCGGCCGGGCAGGATGTGCTCAGAGAGCGCGTGCAGGGCTGCAATCTTTTCTCCGGGATCTTCCACCAGCGTCGCCTTTCCCAGTATCACGACCGAGCGGTAGTTCATCGAGTGATTGAAGACGGAGCGGGCGAGCACGAGTCCGTCGAGCAACGTGACGGTAACGCAAACGGGCACGCCGTCTTTTATCTGGCGTAGCATGCGGCTGGCGGCTGAGCCGTGGATGTAGAGGTTGGCATCTTTGCGTCCGTAGGAAGTGGGGATGACAAAGGGCTGGCCGTCGGCGACGAAGCCGACGTGGCAGAGGAATCCTTCATCGAGGATGCGATACACGGCTTCGCGATCGTAGACGGCGCGATCGGCTTCGCGGACCACACGAGTCCGCGGCGTGGGTGTTCGAGTCTCAGACATTGGGGAGCGAGCTCCGGGCAAGCGCCAAGGATGGGTGAAGGAAAAGTTTACCACCGGGCCTCGGGCTTCGGCTTTCAGGCTTCGGCTCACATCTGCCGCAGATGGTTTTGGGAAGGGCATGACTTCAAGTCGTGCCGTAAAGTTGCCGAAACGTGTGCGGCTTTAGCCGCTGCGGTTAGCTTTCTAGCGCACGTCGCAAAACTCTCGGCCGCTTGCCAGTGTTGTGTACCTTAAATTCGCAAGATAAGTATGGTTGTCATCTTGAGCGAAGCGAAAGACCTATGCATTGTGCAGTCAAGTACGTAGGTCCTTCGCTTCGCTCAGGATGACAGGGTGGATTTATGCCACGAACCTGCCGGGAATGACACTAAGAATGCCCGCCCAGCGCCGGATACTGATTTTCCCGATAGACGCGGCTGAACAGGATGGCGACGATCAGCAGAACGATGGGAGTGAACACGCTGGCTTCTGGTCCGACGCTACCGCCGGTGAGCCAGCGCGGTCCGCCAAATGTGGAGTTGAAAAGGTTGTGATACGGGGCGAGACCACTGTCGGGGACGCCGTAAAAAAACGTCTGGCCCCAATCCCATCCGGCGTGGAATCCGACGGCCCACCAGAGATTGCCGGTGCGGCGCAGGAATAGGCAGAACAGCAGACCGAAGCAGACCACCGACAGCAGTCCGAACTTGCTTTCCCCGGGGTTGCTGGCGTGAGCGAGACCGAACAACGCCGACATCAGAATCGCGGACGGCCAGAAGCCCATACCGGTGGTGAGAGTGAATTGCAGGTATCCACGAAAAGAAAATTCTTCCCCAAGGCCAACCAGGACGAAGGCTGCGGTCCATGCAGCCGTGGCGGTGATGATCGTCTTGCCCTGAATCGCAATGCCGGTGAGGCGAAATCCGTGGAGAGCGAAGATGGCAAAAGGGCTGGTGCTGATGGCGAGGAACCCGACGAGAGTCCCAAGCCAGAAATGCTTGCGAAAGGCGAATCTTACCGGCAAGCCGTATTGTCCCCACTTGCGGTGCTCGACCCTGCTCATAATCAGGGCGGCAATGCCGGTGAAGAGGAAGAACGAGCCGCCGCTCAGGGCAGACACAAGAGGTGTGAGCGCGGACGCGCTGAATTGAGGGCTTCCACCCGCCAATCGCAGGGCCAACCCAAGGATGACGGATATAACGCCCACGAGAGCGGCGACAATCGCCAGAAAGATGAGAGCACGCCAGCCGGCGCGGATGCCGTTGGGCCCGCGAAAGACAGTGTTGGGCGGGGGCGGTGGAGGGGCCGGAACTGCGGGTGCTACAGGTGGCTCGGCAGGACCGGGTGCAGCGTCTTCGGGCATTTTGAGTCTCCCCGTGAGAGGCGGTGATGGTTCGGCGCCTCGCAGTGTGATGTACGTCAGACGAGCGAGCAGGGTTCCAGTGAGCCTCCTGATTCCCGGCCCAGTCGCGACGACGTCATAAAGAGCAAAGCGCGGCGATGTGCCGCGCCCGCTCCGGCGAAACTGATCCGGCTACCAGTTGAACTTCATGGCGAACTGGAACTGGCGTGGACTGTCGGCGGCGGTGGCCTGTCCCGCGTTGCTGAACAGCGGGCTCACCGCGGCGACGTTCATTTTGTTGGCGATGTTAAACATGTCGGCGATCAGGTCCATGTTGAAGCGCTCGCTGAAATTGACGCGCTTGGAGACCCGCAGATCGTCGAAGAGATTCCATGGGGTGATTCCGGCGTTGCGGCCGAGGTTGCCGTCGAGCGAGAGCAACGTTCCGTTGAAGTTGGCAATGCAGGGTTCCTGAAAGACACCGGTTGGCGAGAATTTTGAAGAGACCGGGAGATTCCCCAGGGCGGTGCACGCTGGGTTCACGAACGTGTTGGGACGACCTGTGAGAGACGATAGCTGGAGGTTGTCCCCGTTCCCCGTGATGATGTTGAAAGGACGGCCGGAAGCAACCTCGATGACGGGAGCGAAAGTCCAGTCGCTGAAGACTTTGCGAACGAAGCTGCTGCCGCTGAGCTTGCCTGTCTGATAGACGCCGCTGAAGACGAAGCGATGGCGCTGGTCGAACAGCGAACTGGAGCGTTCGAGACCCGGGTAGAAACTATCCTGCGGTGTAAGCGTGGCCTGCAGGTCAGTGGAATCGTCGATGGAATGCGACCACGTGTAAGAGGCGAGGAATTCGTAGTGGTTGCCGAAGCGCTTGCGCAGGTTGGCGCTGAGGCCGTGATAAACGGAGCTGCCGTTGGAGTAGTTGGCGTCCATATCGCTGAAGGGAATGCAACCAGAAAAAGACGTGGGATCGCAATTGGTGTTGAAGCGTTGTTGACTAGCCAGACCCTGCAGAATCGTCTGAGCCAGTCCGACACAGGCTGCGCCCCCGGGAACGAAGTTATTGTAGAAGGCGGCGATGGACGGATTCAGGCCCGACAGACGAAAGAAATTCATGAGGGAGGCATCCACGTAAGGACCGCGTGCGCCAGAACCACAGCCACTCACCGTGAAGGGGCTCGCCGGTGTTTGTCCCGCGGCAAGGGCAGCTTCAAAGTTGGAAACCATCAAATCGCCGCGAATGGCGTTGGCGTTGATGGGGCGATTTAGATGGCGTCCGCCGTTGAAGTTGTACGCCAGGCTCAGGGCGAATCCACGGCCGAGATCGCGTTCAATACTGAAGTTAGCCTGCTGCGAGTACGCGTAGACGAAGTTGCTGGACTGCGGATAACCGAAGGGCTGGAAACCCAGCGGCAGGAACGTCGATGGGTTGAGGTAGTTCTGATTGATGAAAACTGACTGCGGGACATTCACACCACAGCTTGTGCCCGAGGCAGCGCAGGAAAACCGTTGCTGGCTGGGCGAGAAATCGAGCGCAGTGGCGGTTGCCGGACTGAGAGTCGCCGCGCACGGATTGCCCGCGCTGGGAATACCGATCGGTAAGCCTTGAAAGATCGAAATCGCGTTCAGGTTGCCGGGTTGACCAGCTCCGGAGCAGGGGGAGCCGGGGCCGAACGCCAGTTGCACGCTGCTGGAGGCATCCGAAGCGTCGCCGAGGAAATACAACGCCAGGAGGGGATGATCGTAAAACAGTCCGTAAGAGCCGCGGAGCACGGTCTTGCCATCTCCTTTGGGATCCCAGGCAATGCCGATGCGAGGTTGAACGTTATTCTTGTCCGTCTGGATACCCTTCTGCAGACCCAGGAAACTGTATCCAGCCTGGGCTAGAGGAGAGATCGGCTTGAACGTAGGCGGAATCTCGATATCGTAGCGGACGCCGTAGTTCAGAGTGAGGTTGTGCGTGACGCGCCAGGAGTCCTGCCAGAAGACGCCGATCGGGATGTTGCGAAACGAGTCGCTGGGGCTGCCCAGGCCCTGGATGAAATCTCCGGGCAGGCCGGCCCCATACGCCTGCACGGGGGAAAGCGTCGGAAACGACGTCGGGAATCCAAAGGGCGCCAGGCTGAAGCTGCCAAAATCATAGACTCCACCGTAGTTGACGGTGAAGATGGCGGTGAGCGGGATATAGTTGACGTCCGCGCCGAACTTGGTGTTATGGCGGCCGATGCTCCAGGAGAAGTTGTCGGCGAACTGGTAGCGTGTCTCGGTGCGCTGGACATAGGAATAAGGCTCGTGTCCGAAATAGCCGTACCCAGGGATGTTGACAGCCGGATCCTGTCCGCCTGGAGTCTGCGTGTTGTAAAAGAAGGAGAGGCCTCGCCGGGCATACTGGAAACGGAACTCGTTGACCTTGGTGGTGCCGATCGACCACGTGTCCTGCACCGTGCCCGCCACGTCGCGATAGGTCTGTTGCGAGGTTCGGGAGTAGGCATTCAGCCCGAAGGGCTGATCCTGTCCGCTCACCTCGATGCCGGTAACCGTGCTGGGACTCACGTTGGCTCGCAGCATCAGTCGATTGCTGCTGGTAAGGTTGTGGTCGAGGCGAAGCGAGTACAGGCTCGTCCCCTCAAACACGGGGAAATTCCCGGTCTGCGAATTGAGAGTCTGAAAGGAACTGGGTAGGCCCGCGCATACCGGAGCGAGCATGTTGCAGGTCGTCGGAAACTGCTGGGCTCCAGAGCCGGGAGGCGCAAACCCCAAGGCTCCCAACGCCGCAAACGACTGTTGGTTTCCCGTTAAGCCCAAATAGGAGGAGGCACCCACCAGCCACGTGTAGGTTTGCACGGGCAGCGGCGCGGGACCAGACTGCGCAAACGGAGTCAGGAAGGCCACCTGTGCCGGTGTGGCCGGCATGGTGAAGGTGCCCGCAGGCGCGAGGGGGTTGAAGATGTTTGTCGCATCGAAAGACTGCAGGCCGAAATTATTCTGGCCAATGCTGGCGAATCCAGTCTCGTGCCGCCGTGTGATCTCGTAAGAGAAGTAATAGTAAGTCTTATCCTTTTTGATGGGTCCGCCGAATGCGGCTCCGGCCTGCACTCGCGTGTAGGCGGGGTTGGAGACGGTGCTGAAGGGATTAACCGCCTGGAAATTGCGATTGCGCAGATAACCGTACACATCGCCGTGGAAGTCATTGGAGCCGGAGCGGGTAATGATGTTCACCACTCCGCCCGAAGCGCGACCGTATTCGGCGGCGTAGTTGTTGGTGATGATCTGGAATTCCTGCACGGCTTCCTGGGAGACGGTCGAGCGCACGCCGTTCACCGAGTTGTCGGTGGCATCGGTTCCGTCGACATTTACCAGATTGGAGCGGGCGCGCTGGCCGCTCATGTTGAGGCCGGAAGTGGGAGCCGCGCCCAGGTTAGGAGCGGCGTCGTGCACGACTTGTGAATCCGTCAGCGTGAAATTGATGTAGTTGCGCCCGTTGATGGGAAGGTTGTCAATGCGCCGCTGCCCTATCGTATCCGTGGTCGAACTGCGCGAAACCTCAACCAACTCTGCCTGGGAACTCACTTCGACGATCTCTTTGCCGGTCGCAAGCGATAACGCAACCGGGAGTTCCACCAGCCCGCCGACGGTGATGCTGAGATCGGTGGCTTCGGCCTTGGCGAACCCCCGCGCCGCAACCGTCACCGTGTAGGTGCCGGGCGGGAGCAGGCGGGCGCTGTAACCGCTTTGTCCGTCCCAGGTGGCAGTTCGTTCTACGCCTTTTGCCGCGTCTCGCACCGAAACTGTGGCGTTGGCGACCAGGTTGCCGCTCGGATCCTTGACGGTGACGTGCAGATCGCCGGTGGCAACGCCACCCTGTCCGAATGCGATGGAAGCAAGCACCAGAATCAACAGTGAGAGGGAAAAAGCTTTCGCCGTGCGAATCATAGAGGCTCCTTAGTCCGTCGGCCCGAAGCGGCGGACAGAAACAACTCCAACGGCCTTTAGCCGGAATGTGCGCGAAATCTTAGGGGCGGCTGTGTCCCGCTGGTTTGTACACCAGAAGGTGCCCCGAAAACAAGACAGGAGTGCCGAGCGAACTATGCAAGTTACCCCGGCAGAGTCAGTGTCGGAGCCCGTTCCACCCGGAAAGGAGAATGGCAAGAGGAGGCCGGTCCGTCTGTGACTGGAATCACTTATGGCAGTGAGGAGATGCGGACCGGCAGAGCTGGATTCTGCAGGCGGCCCAACAACATGGCGGAGCTGCTCAGCCGATCGTAATGGTCGGCGATGCGTATGGCGGCGAGGCCGTAGGTCGGCCAAGCCAGCGCGATATAGATCTTGGCCAGGGCCAGCGCAGTATTCCGGCGCAGCAAGAGCGCCTGGTTCACCAGTTGCCGGGCGGCTTGGTGCATGTGGGGATCGCCGCTGGCCAGCGCCGCTTCTCCGATGCGAACCAGCACGGCGGCATTGCCGGCCGCAATCTGCACATAAGCCGCCATCGCCCGTAGTCGTGCGCGGCGCACCACACGAAACTTCGCCCGGGGCAAACGGCAGCGCAAATATTCATCTTCCGCCGGATTGATCAGGTTGCGGAAGGCTTCGACGTCAAGAGGACGAATTTTCGCCGAGAAGCTGGAGCCCGAGGAAATCTGCAAGCCTCGCGACAATGCCAGGCGGAGGATTATGGCTAATGCAACAACGGCTGAGATGGCGATGATGATGGCCAGAGTCATCTTTGCAGCAGGCGCTCCAATTCGCGATTTAAGTCATCGAGGTTGTGCTCGGGGAGCCGCGGCACTGTAGGTTCCGGCGACTTCTCCGGGCCGAGGAGATAGTAAAACCAGATCAGAACGCAGAGGTGATACGTGGCCATATTGAGGAAGTCGAGGAGAGTGCGCTGGTGAAGCGAGAGCTCAGCGTTAGCCATCACTGCCCAGGTACCAAGATGCACGCAGGCAGATATGCTCAAGCCCAAGGCAATGCCGAAGGTTTGATGACCCCACGAAAGGCGAAAGTAGGCAGCGAACAGGAAGATAGACAGAAGGAGTCCCGACTCAACCAGATTAATGGTTTGCTCGAGCAGATGTGCGCCTGAGATCAACCAGTTGTAATTGTCCCTTTGGGCGTAGGCCGCCGCACCAACCGCGGCGAATACTAAAAGAACTGCGACTCCTCGAATCAGGGACTTGCCAAGCCTGGCCACGGAGGGGTACGAGCCACAGAGATGGGAGAAGATCTCTGCGATGAGCGTCACCTTCAGTACCGCCTCAAGTAGCAAGGCTCCCCAGTAAATGCGCCAAAAATCCACAGGAGTGATCGAAGGCGCAACATCAGCCGCATAGAGCGTAAGGCGTTCCGCTGCGCCGAGAGCAGCAAATGCCAGGAAGGCTGGGAAAAGGCGGTGCAGGCGGCGGCGCCACATCAGGACGCAGAGCACGAGGAGCAATAAGTTCGGCGCTACCCAGAGATAGTGCCAAAAGAATGAGTGCGCCTGCAGCATAAAACTCGCGGAGGCACTATACCGCGAGGCGCTGCAGGCGGCAACGTCATCGTGAACTGCGTTCCGTTTCTGTAAATCCTTCGGCCTACGGCTTGCACATACCGTTGCCACCGCCGCAATTGGTACCAGTGGGGACGCCGTCAGCATGGGCGATCGTGGGAACTACGAAAGTGTTGAGGAACAGAAGGGCAGCGGCGATTGCGAGTAGCGCTCGTTTCACGGGTCTTTTCTCCTTGTTTAGGGAAACTGCGCCGTGATACTTTCATGAGCGCCGCTTGGGAAAAACGGTACCGAAGGCTAAACGAATGTTCGGAATTCGTAACAAGGTTTAGCGCAGCGATGACACTGAAGTCGGCCTTACAGGATGTGCGGGAAACCACGCTGGCCGCGGTTTCGGGGCTCTTGGAGAAGCTGGCATATCTTGCCTCCCTGCGCCGCAAAGAGGGTGGCTACAAGCATTGGGGAATGTCTTTGGTCCATGGGGAGGACCCCTCGGATCAGGCCTTGAAGACGGCTCACGCCGAAGTACTATCGACCGTACTCCGGACGCCGATTTCCGCGCTGGTTGAGGATTTACAGCAGTCGAGCGAGAACAGCGGCCAAGCCGCGGGAGCCTATGTGGAAGATATGCGCGGGCAGTTTGAGGAATTGCTGCCCGCCGAGCCCGACCAAGCCGCGGCCCGTCACCTCAATTCAGTGCTGGTTGCGCTTTCGAGCCTGGAGAAGGCTCGAGAGCGCGCCACTCCGTCAACTTCATAGCGACGCCCACGACCTGACCGATGATTTCCGCTTCCTGGGGATGGCGCAGGATTCGCACGGGTGCCGGCGATAAGGGATGGGGCTGCAGAATGAGATCCTCGCGGCGCATGCTGCACCAGCAACAGGTATGTCCTTCGCGGGTCTCGACGAAGTAGATGGGGCGTTCATATTCGGAATGCCAGGTGCCGTCGGTGACCTTATTCTTGCTCTCGTCCACCTGGACAAAGCTGCCGGGAGGCAGGATCGGGTACATGGTGAAATCCTGGTTGCCGATATATCCGTAGGTGAAATCGCTGTGGGCGAACTGAGCGAGGTAAGCCAAGGGAACCAGTCCCCACTGTTCCACCATGCGGCCCAGGTTGGCGGTGCGGCGTTCATCAAAGCCAGGATCCATGCGCACCGGCATTTGTACGTTGGCGAGGCCGGACAAGGCTTCCGAGACATGGGACCGGGGCGGAGCAAACAGCCCAAGGTCTGCGGCAATGTTGTTCATATCCACGCCGTACCACGTCATCAATTCGCGCAAGTCGCGGCGATAGATGACGGCCAGCGTGTAAAGGCGATAGATGCTGGGTAAAATGCCCTTGGTCTCGATGTCGGACAAACGGCTGGGTGGAATGGAAAACTCTTCGTTGCGATACTTCTCAGCGATGCTGGCACTGGAGTTTTCCACGTCGCGCATGGTCAACCCGAGCTTTTCACGCAGGGTGCGAAGGCTCTTACCGGCCGGGAGCATTGCTGGGCCTCCAAAGGATTGGGGGAAATACTAGCAGAGTGTGCTGTCTTTGTGTTCTGTTTTACGGAAAATTTTGGGCGTCCATGCTTGTTACGATTTCGGAACAGGCGCTGCCCCGCATTTCTTCAGGCGAAATGGCATCCTGTCTCCTTATGCGAGTTCCTGGTGCGTCAGTCTTGGCATGTGAGATTTCCCGCCTTTGTTCGGATTTCGTAACGCCCTCGGCGAAAACATCAAAACCTCATCTCGCGGCCTCCAGTTAACCGGTCGGCTCCCTCCGCCTTAGTTTCCCGCCAACACCCCTCGCAGCCCCATGACATTTGTCACGCCGCCCGCGTGATGAACGCCACTGGCGCCTCGCCCTGCCCCCCGCGATGATGGTGTCACCGAGCTGGGAAGTCAGGTTCCTACAAGGCCAACGAAACGCGGAGATGGCAACGATGATCGCGACTCTGGATGAAAAGCAACACACGCGGGAGTTAAATCCTGCTACCGAGGTGGCAAGTCTGGAAGGCGTCAGCAAGAACTACGGGCAGGTTCGAGCTCTGTGCGGGGTGAACTTTACCGTGCGCGCGGGCGAAGTCGTGGCGCTGCTGGGACCGAATGGCGCCGGCAAAACCACTGCAGTAAAGCTGCTGCTCGGCCTCATGCAGCCGAATGCCGGAAAGGTGCGCGTATTCGGCGGAGATCCGGTGAATCCGCAGAATCGCATGCGCGCCGGAGCCATGCTGCAGGTTGGGCGCGTGCCAGAAACCTTGCGGGTGCGCGAGCACATCGACCTGTTCTCCAGCTACTATCGCAACCCGCTGCCCCTGGAGACCGTGCTTGCGGCCGCTGGCCTCGAGAAACTGCGGGACCGCAAGTTCGGCGATCTTTCCGGGGGCCAGCGTCAGCGAACCCTGTTTGCGCTGGCCATTTGCGGGGATCCCGACTTGCTGTTTCTCGACGAGCCCACGGTCGGACTCGATGTGGAATCGCGCCGCGCGTTGTGGGAGCAGATTCGCCACCTGGTCGCACGCGGCAAGACCATCCTGTTGACCACGCACTACCTGCAGGAGGCCGACGCGCTGGCCGACCGCATCGCGGTTATCAATCAAGGCGAAATTATCGCAGAGGGAACACCAGCGCAGATCAAAGCGCAAACCTGCGGCAAGCGCATTCGCTGCATCAGCGGCCTGAGCGCTTCTGTAGTGCGCCAGATTCCGGGGGTCACAGAAGTAAAAGAAGATCGTGAGGCGATTGAAATCCAAGCGGCCGAGGCCGAGACCGTCGCCCGCGAATTGTTGGCGCTCGATCCGCGACTCTCCGGCCTCGAGATCACGAGTGCGGGACTCGAAGAAGCGTTCCTGGCTTTGACGCAGGACAACGGGCAGAACGCAGATCGTCAGAGCTGACCCGCGACTTTCTGGCCGCAAACTGCGAAAGAGAATTTGCCAATCAAGCGAGGAGAATACGATGAGCACCGCTGCAGCCGTACTCGACAATCCGCGGATCGGGCGGTCCCCAGGCCACACCGCGACCATTTATCTGAAAGAGGCCAAGTACGAGTTCCTCAAGAACCTGCGCTTGCGGGTGTATTCGGCGTCGGTGATCAGCTTCCCGCTGATGTTCTACGTGCTGTTCGGGCTGGTGCTGAATTCCAAAGAGGCGATCGTGGGCGGCACCACGATGACGGCCTATCTGATTGCCACCTACGGCACGTTTGGAGTGATGGGAGCGTCGCTGTTTGGAACGGCAGCCGGATTGGCGGCCGATCGCGGTCTGGGATGGCTGCAAGTGAAGCGCGCCAGCCCGATGCCGCCCTTTGCCTACTTCTTCGCGAAGGTGACATTGAGCATGATTTTCAGCGCGATCGTGGTGTCGCTGCTGTTGGTGTTGGGGATCAGCTTCGGCGGAGTGCGCCTGCCGTTGGCGGAGATGGCAAAGCTGCTGGCGACGCTGGTGGCGGGGTCGCTGCCGTTTTCGGCGATGGGATTGGCCATCGGATATTTTGCCGGACCGAACTCGGTGCCTTCGGTGATCAACCTGATTTATCTGCCACTGTCGTTCTGTTCCGGATTGTGGGTGCCGTACATGTTCCTACCCAAATTTATGCGGCAGATCGCGCTCGCGCTGCCGCCCTATCACTTGTCGCAACTGGCGCTGGGAATTGTCGGAGCGGGGCGCCACGAGCCGGTGGCGACGCATTGGGAGGTGTTAATTGCATTCACGCTGATCTGCCTCGGCGTGGCACGCATCGGCTTCCAGCGCGACCAGGGCAAATTGTACGGCTAAGAATGGTGCAATCAGGAATGGAGAGTTATCCTCATGAATATCCCATCCAATGAATCCTTGTACTTCACGGCTCTGCTTGTCCTTCTCGGCATGCTGGCGCTGTACGGTGGCGGACACTGGCTGGCCCTCCTAATTCCGGCGGGACTCCTGGTATGGGTTGTTGCCAGCGCCCGTTGCAGCGCCCGACGCGCTGCCATTGACGCGCAGGTAGACAATAGATCTATGAAAACCGTGGAAAGATAACGATCGGAGCGGGAATCGCATGGCCACCGATGGCCACAATTCGGACGAAATGGAACCGGCGCGCACCAAGGACAAAGCCTCCTTCCGTCGCGACATAAACGTAACGCCTCACGACAAGGCAGAAGGATGGGCTCCCTACGTTTGGCTGGCTTACCTGATCTTCTTCTTTATTCAGCCCGTTCTGGATCATGCCGGGTGGAAGGAGTGGACGCTCACTGCGCTGGCCACCGTCATTTTCCTCAGCCTCTACTTCGGGCTCTTCTGGCTGAAGAGACCCAAGGCCCTGTTGCACATCGCGGGTATGGTGATCCTGGGCCTGGTGTTTGCTCCGATGAACTCCGGGGCCTCCACCTTCTTCGTGTTCGCGGCGGCATTCACGCCCTTCTGTGTGCAAAGCGAGCCGGTGGCCATGGCGCTCATGGCTTCCATCGTCGGCCTCGCCGGGCTGGAGACCTGGATTTTTCATCTTTCCGGCTGGTTCTTGTTCTACGCCGGTGGCCTGTCCGTGGTGGTCGGCGGCAGCAACATCTATTTCGCACAGCGCAATCGCACTCTAGCGAAGCTGCGCATCGCGAACGAGGAAATTGAGCATCTCGCCAAAGTTGCCGAGCGCGAGCGCATCGCCCGCGATCTGCACGATGTCCTGGGGCACACTCTATCTGTGATTACTCTCAAGTCCGAACTCGCCGGCAAGCTCCTGGACCGCGATCTCGAGCGCGCGGGCAAAGAAATCCGCGAGGTCGAACAAATTTCGCGCCAGGCTCTGCACGAGGTGCGCGACGCGATCCGCGGTTACCGAACTCAGGGACTCGCCGCCGAACTCGCCCAGGCCAAAGCCACGCTGGAAACCGCCGGCCTCGCCGTGCAGTGCGACGCGGGGACCAGCCTGAAACTGCCCGCGGTGCAGGAGAGCGTGCTGTCGCTGGCGGTGCGCGAGGCTGTCACCAACGTCATGCGTCACGCCCAGGCCCGCACCTGCCGTCTGCATCTGGAGCAGCAGAACGGTTCGTGCCGGCTCGAAATTGCAGATGACGGCCGCGGCGGCGCGCAGCGCGAAGGCAACGGTCTGCGCGGCATGCGCGAGCGCGTCGAGATGCTCGGCGGCACACTGCAGCGCGACACCAAGACGGGAACAAAGCTCACCATCACGCTGCCGCTGCGCGAAGTCACGCCCGGCGGCGAAGGTTGTGCCCATTGACTCCCACGGTCAAGGAAGGCCGCAAAACGATCCGCGTGGTGCTGGCTGAAGACCAGGGAATGGTGCTGGGAGCGCTGGCCGCGCTGCTGGAAATCGAGGGTGATATCTCCGTCGTGGCCCAGGCGCGCAACGGAAAGGAAGCGCTCGACGCCGTCCTCACGCACAAGCCCGACGTCTTCATCACCGACATTGAAATGCCGCTCATGACCGGCCTCGACGTTGCCGCCGAACTGAAGCGCCGCCGCACCGGAACCCGCGTTGTCATCGTCACGACGTTCGCCCGCGCCGGCTACCTGCGCCGTGCGCTCGAAGCGGGGGCCTCCGGATATTTGCTGAAGGATATGCGCGCAGAAGAACTGGCAGATGCCGTGCGCCGCGTGCGACAGGGACTTCGCGTCATCCATCCCGAACTCGCAACCGAAGCCTGGGCCGAGATGGATCCGCTCACCGACCGCGAGCGCCAGGTCCTGCGCCTAGCCGGCGAAGGCATGTCGAGCGGCGACATCGCCGCCCAACTCAACCTCTCGGAAGGCACGGTGCGCAACTATCTCTCCGAGGCAATCAGTAAGCTAGGCGCTGGCAACCGGGTTGAGGCCGCCCGCATCGCCCGAACCAAGGGCTGGCTCTGAGCAAATGCAGCGCGGGCACGTTTGTTCACTTCACTGAGAACACGGTTTCGTAGTGCACTGAGCGGGCGTCGAACCTTGCCAGCAGTTTGCGCGCCGGTGGCGGCACGACCGCCACTTCGTAGTCCTCGCCCGCGAATTCGCGCACTGCATCCAGAGAATCAAACAGCGTGATGGTCACAAACTCCGTTTCCTCCTTGCCATCGCGCCGCAGCAGTTGCGCGCCTTGAAAGCCCTTCACCCGATGAATGCCCGGCAGCACCTCGCGGCGCAGGAGCCCTTCGTACGAGTCAGCATTCTCGGCAGTTGTCCATCCATGCCACAGTCGGCTGATCATGACACCCTCCTCACGGCAATTCCCAATCTACTCTCCGCGGACGGGATGGCCGCGGGGGTATGAGAGCTGACTGCTGCCGCCGCGCGCTCTCCGCGCCGGATCAGCACAATCGCAGCCAGAATCGCCACCGACGCCAGCACCACACGCATGGTCAGTGGCTCGGAGGCGAGCAGCCATCCCAGCAGCACCGCGACCACCGGATTCGCGTAGGTGTGCGTCGCCACCAGCGCCGGCGGACACTGCTGCAGCAGCCACGTGTACGCCGTGAACGCCACCACCGAACCGAACACGATCAGGTACGCCAGCCCCATCCACGACTTGAACGAGATGCTGGCCCAGTGCGTCGCCTGAAACTCACCCGAAACTCCGGCCGCGACTAGCAGCATCGCGGCGCCGCAGATGGTGGGCAGCGCTGTGCGTCCCAGCGCATCCGACGGCAGCTTCAGCCGCGACGAGACGACCACCCCCGCAGACCACGACAACGAACCGAGCAACACCGCCAGCAGTCCCAACAGGCTCGAGGTTTTGGCGGTGAGTTCCGCGCCGGTCAGCACGGCCACTCCAGTCACACCCAGCGCCAGTCCCAGCGCACTAAGACGGCTGATCTTCTGCTGTCCCATCAGCCAGGCCAAAACAAGAATGAACATGGGCTCGGTCGCGATCAGCAGCGCCGCCAAGCCGGAGCCCACGTACTGCTCCGCCCAGTGCAGCGTGCCATGCCCGATCAGGAAGAAAAGGGCACCCACGACGATGCCGGCAATCCAGTGCTCGCGCTTAGGACGGAAGCCACGCAAGCACGCCCACGTCAGCATGATGGTTCCGGCGACCGAGTGCCGAATCCCGGCGGTCACCAGAGGCGGAATCGTCTCCACGGCGTAGCGGATGGCGAGGTACGTCGATCCCCACACCAGGTAGATTGCCGCGAAGGCAAGGCCCAGCTTCAGGGCGTATCCACCGTCGTGGAGAACGGGTGCGGGTTTGCGCGGTGCGGGCACGATCACGGGCCTTCCTCCAATATTTATCATCTTGCCGCTGCGCAGGAGCGCTTTGATTTGTTCGGCATGTTCGAGAAACATAGGATAACCCTCAAACAAGTGTTTACAGGTTACAATCGTATAGATTCGCATATAACTTGTCAAGATCAATTTAACGGTTATACAATGGAGGGGTGCGGGGACCGTGGCTCCACAGATGACGAATCAAGAGGCATACACGCTTCGTGGAGACCCGCCCCTCACGGTTGCAGCATGCGAGCCCAGAATGTACGGGGTTTCGGCCCGAGTGATTGAAGCACTCGCGCCACGCGTTATTTGAAATGAAAACCAGGAAACGAATCCGACGCCGTCCGCCGCAGTTCGATCTGATTGCGGGAAACGTGTGCCTTGACTTCGTCAACACGCTGGATGACCGCCACACCCAACCGAAAGAACTGCTTGAGAGTTACACCGATCTAGCCCGCTTCGGCGAAGATGCGGGCCTGCTGGAACCGAGCGAGGCGGAGCGGCTCAGCGAGCGGAGTCACCGCGAGCCTGACCGCGCGCAGGACACTCTCCACCGGGCCAAAGAGCTGCGCGAGGCTATCCACGACGTGTTTTGGGCGATCATGAACCGGCGGCCCGCGCCGGCCGGGGCTCTCGCCAGACTCAATGCGGAGGTTCAAACAGCAGCGAAACACCTGCGGCTGGTTCCGAGCAACGGCCACTTCGAATGGCGCTTCGACGATCTTAGTGACTTCGATGGCCTGCTCTGGCCGATTGCCCGCTCCGCGGCCGAGCTGCTGGCCTCCGAACAGTTGCCTTTCGTCCGCGCTTGTTCCTCTAAGAGCTGCGAGTGGTTCTTTCTGGACACCAGCAAGAATCACCACCGCCGCTGGTGCGACATGAAGCGCTGCGGCAACCGGGCGAAGGCTCGCCGCTTCTACATTCGCCAGAAGCAAGCCGAACTGTAAGTGGGTAGTGTCCTAACAGACGATTCCGAGACTGCGTGCGAACGTATATTTTTCCTTGACAGTTGCTGGTCTATACGGCGGCTGATTCAGTTCTCGTCGAAGTACGCATTCTGATATGTTTCGAAGACAGCCGGAGGAACATACGCGAGCGCGTATTCCCTCCGGCGGTTGCAACCCATGGAATGAGGCAAACGGCATGAAGCTGAAACGCGGCGTGTGGACGCTGCTGGTCCTGGTGCTGGCAGTCGCACTGCAGGGGCAGGCGCAAAATGTCGTCCACTACACCACCACCATCGACAACGTGAAATACCTTTTCGCGACGGCAGAGCCGGTGGCACGGCTGCACTCCGGTGACATTCTCGACACAAACACGCTGGACTGCTTCGGCAACGCGCTCAAGAAGCCGGGGGACACGCTCAGCATGGCAAAGGGGGACAATCCGCTGGCCGGACCGTTTTTTGTGGAAGGCGCGGAGCCGGGCGACACACTGGCGGTGAAAATTCTCGATCTGAAGGTAGACGGCGACACGGGCGTGGGCGCGTTCGCTCCCGGATTTGGCGCCATCAACGAGACCAACTACACGCCCATGCTGCACGCGCCGCTGCCCGAGCGCGTGTGGTTTTATCACATCGATCACTCGGCCAACACGGCAACGTTCAAGGCGCTCGACAGCGATTTTTCGGTGAAGATCCCCATGCATCCTTTCTTCGGCTGCATCGGCGTGGCGCCGGCCGAGGGCGAAGCGCGCAGCTCGGTCGTGCCCGCGGAATTCGGCGGCAACATGGATTCTCCCGAAGCCAGCGTGGGCAACACCGTGTATTTTCCGGTGAACGTGAAAGGCGGCCTGCTCTACCTGGGCGATGGCCACGCCGCGATGGGCGATGGAGAGATTGCGGGCACGGCGATCGAGGTTCCGCTGAAGGCGCGAGTGCAGCTCTCCGTGATCAAAGGGCGCACTATCACCTGGCCGCAATTCGAGAATGACGATGCCATCATGACGGTCGGTGCTTACCGTCCGCTGGACGACGCGCTGCGCATCGCCTTTACCGAGCTGGTGCACTGGATCCACAAGGACTACGGTCTGTCGGAACTCGATGCCTACGAACTGCTGTCGAAGGTCGCGAAGATCCATCTCAACGAGATGGTGGATCCGAATTACGTGGTCGTCGCTTCCGTGGAAAAGAAATATTTGCCACCGAAGAAGAAACCTTAGAGCTTCCTCGCAAAAGGAGTAGGTCCAGCTCTGGAGCAGTTTCGGGGCCAAGCCGAGGCCCCAGTGCACTTCTGATTACCTTGGAGTATCGGAAAGTATTGACACCCCTCCCAGCCCGAGCGAGACTCCAGTTGATAGTGCTTATTGCGGCGCTGAACGCTGAAAATCAGCGTCGGCAGATCGTCGTTGCTACCGCCGCGCCGTCTTTTGCGCGCTACGAGTCCTTGCGCTATGGATCATTACTCGATTCTCGACCACGATTCTCCCGTTCGGGCGGAGGCTTCCCCCGAGGGCTCGAACGGGAAGGCGCGAGTGGGTGGGAGCGGCGGAAGCAGTTCCGGAACCCCAGGCCCTTCGGCAACAGTCGCGGCCGCGAACCCATCGGGTCCGAAGCTGGGGCGCGAAGCTTATTCTGGATCGTCCTCTGAGGCCAAGCTACGTTTTCCGGGAGAAGACGGCGGACAATCGCTGGCCACGATGGCGGAACACGATCTGGATGCCGCGCTGCAGTTGTTGGCCGAGCGTGCTCAATACATTACCGGCGCCAGCGGTGCTGCCATCGCTCTGCGCCGAGGCTCCGCTCACGACATGCTGTGCCGCGCCAGCGCCGGCTCGAATGCGCCGGAACTGGGCGCGCTGCTTTCCACCGAGTACGGCCTTTCCGGCGAAAGCGTCCGCACCCGCCAGGCGCTGCGCTGCGACGATGCCGAACGCGATTCGCGCGTGAACCGTGATGGCTGCCGCCAACTGGGGATCGCATCGGTGGTCATCATGCCGATCATTGGCGATGAGGAAGTAATGGGCGTCTTCGAACTGTTTTCAGGCAAGCCAAGCGCCTTCAACGAGCGCGACCTCGCTGCCCTGGAGCGCCTCGGAAGAATGGTGGAAACCGCGGTGAAGCACGCGATCGCCTTCCAGACCCACCTTGAAATCAGCGAGTTCTTGCAGGTTGACCCGCAGCCGCAGGCAGAACCGGTCAAACCGAAGGCGATGGCTGCGTCAGCTTCAGCGACACCGATGAGTGCACCGGCCGCGGCCAAAGTTAAAGAGGGTTCGAAGCGGCCATTGTTCTGGTCGGCGGCCGTGCGGGCCCAGGACACAAACCGTCCCGCCGGCGAGGCCAAACCACTCGCGATTCCCCCAGTGCTCAGGCAGTTGCAGAAGTGTCGGGCATGCGGATTCCCGGTGTCCACCGGGCGCACGTTCTGTGTTGACTGCGAAGGCAAGCAATTGCGGGGCCAGCGCCTGCAGCAACCAGCCCAAGGGCCCGAGGTAGCAACGGGACAGGGGATCGCGCACCACTCGCCGCATTCTCCGGATTCAACTTCTCTGCGCGACGCTTCAGAACATTTCGACGCTGCTGCTCGGGTTGCGCTTGCCGATGCCAACAACGAGGTGCGAGAACCGGTAAACTCTGCCTCGAATGTGCTTGGGCTCTCGCCAGAGACCGCCGGAGCCGACGACAACGCTGGGGCCGAGCTTGTCGGTGCGCCCTCGCCAGATATTGACACACCGTTTCTCAGCTCTGCCCTGGCGCCATCGCAATCGTGGTTTGCGACGAACAAATACGTTGTGGGAGCGATCGTGGTGGTTGCCATCGTTATCGCCGCGCTCGTCTGGTTGCGTTAGCACGCCTCAGCCCGGTCCACATGCGACGATATTGCACGCAGCATCCCAAATGATCCCTGCTTTTCCCTGACGTGCACCCCCGCCGAGATTTACAATGCCTTCCCTGATCCTGGAGGGCCCTGATTCTTGGCGTCAACCATTGCGCTCCAGCTCTGCGATACATGTTAAAGGTACCAGGGCGGAGCAGGCCTTCTCGGCTGGTGGAGCAGGCTTTCTAGGCCTGCGTCAGAAGGGTCCGGAATTGGCGGGCTTTAGCCCCTGATGTACCGAAGCGGAGCAGAGTAAACACAGTTTTATGAAAGATCCATTCACTCTGGCAGAATCAGCGGCCCAATTTGTGTTAGGGCAGATTATATTGCGCCCGCGCATCGGCCTCGTGCTCGGCTCCGGGCTCGGCGGTTTCGCCGATTCTCTCACCGACGCGACCCGCGTTCCCTACGCAAACATTCCCGCCTTCCCGCGCTCCACGGCCATTGGCCACGCCGGGCAGTTGGTGATCGGCAAGGCTGGTACAGTTGCAGTCGCCGCCATGCAGGGCCGGGTTCACCTTTATGAAGGTTACACGGCGCAGGAGGTCGCATTCCCTATGCGCGTTTTCGGCCGCATGGGAATTTCCGCCGTCATTCTCACCAACGCCGCCGGCGGCATCAATTTGAACTATTCGCAGGGCGCACTGGTCCTGATTCGCGACCACATCAACCTGCAGGGAGCCAATCCGCTGGTCGGTGCGAACGACGACCGCTTCGGAGTGCGTTTTCCCGACATGACGCAGGCCTATGCCAGGCCCTACCGCGCCATTGCGAAAGAAGAAGCTGCCAAGCTGGGGATGACTCTCCACGAAGGCGTTTACGCTGCCCTGCTGGGGCCGAGTTACGAGACTCCCGCAGAAATCGAATACCTCCGCCGGATTGGCGCCGACTTGGTCGGTATGTCGACGGTGTTCGAAGTGATCGCCGCGCGCCACATGGGAATCAAAGTGCTCGCCATCTCGTGCGTGACCAACATGGCGGCGGGAATTCTCGATCAGCCGCTTTCTCACCAGGAAGTCATGGAAACCGGCGAGCGCGTTAAAAGCAGCTTCGAAGCGCTGCTACGCGCCGTCCTGCCGCGCATGGCGCAGGATGTGGCGTAGAGCAGAGACTCCGAAAACCAACCAGAAGCAGGAATGAACGCGGGCGGGGTCGCCGCGCCACACGATCAAAGCCTGATCAGAACACAAACTTCGCTCCCAGCTGAATTACACGCGGTCCGCCGCCACCCAGACCGGGATTGGTCTGGGCTACATCCGGAGTCTGCGTGATTTGACCGTCGAAGCACTGGAGGGCCGGGCTGCACTGCAGATTGCCAAACTGGTCGTAGCCCGGAGTGATGTTGTGGTTCGGCAGAGCGAAGTTGGGGTGGTTGAGGAGATTGAAGAACTCAGCCCTGAGCTGCAGCGTGAGCCTTTCTGTCAGTTGCGTGTTCTTCAACACGGAGAAATCCCAGCTGCGGTATCCAGGTCCGTAGATGGAGTTGCGCCCCAAGTCCCCAAAGGTTCCGTCCGCAGGCTGGCTGAAAGCCATGGGATTCAAATATCCCGTGGCCGGATTCCAGTGGGTCAGGATGGGATTCACTCCCGGCACCACGTTCGGCCGCTGGTTGAAGTAGAAGCGGCCGCTGTTATCGAACGAATTCGCGATCGGAATCGGGCGCCCGCTCTGGATGCTGACGATGGTGTTCAGTTCCCATCCGGCTCCGAGCCTCTTATTACCCGAAAAAGACGGCAGAGCATAATTGAGGGCTGCGGTGAGGCGATGGCGCGTATCGAAACTGGATGGTCCCCGTTCGGCTCCCAAGTTGCCGGGGTTCTGGGGAAACGCTGCGCCGGGCACAAAGTCGATGCCGTCGGAAGCGTCGTCGATCGACTTGGACCAGACATACGCAACCAGCCCGGAAAGCCGGCGAGCATTCTGGATTCGCGCAATCGCATGCAGAGCGTGGTAAACCGATGAACTGGAGGGAGTCAGCTCGTCTATGGCGCTGTAGGTTCCGTTCGGACGGTTGCCGTTGGCGTCCGGTTCGTTGAGGTCGGTGAGCCGCACGAGTTTCGTCCCCTTGCTGCCTACATAGCGAACCTCGGCTGAGGTGTTTTCCGCGAGTTTCTGTTGGATGTTCACATTCCAGTTCTGTGTGTAGGGCGAGTGGAAGTTCCGCGGAGTCACAAAGATCGAATACGGAGGGCTGGCAACACCATTCAGGATCGGCGGATTCGGCGTCGGGTTCGTGCCATTGAACGCAGTTCCGTCAAAGTTCAAAGGCAGCACGGGCTGCGACCCGATGGGATTGGTAACGACTCCGGCGGAAGTCGTGAAGTTGGCGATCAGGAGGTGCTGCGGCACGTAGTCGTAGTAAAGGCCGTATCCGGCACGCACTACTGTATTTTTCAGGACATTCCAGGCGAAACCCAGGCGCGGGCTGAAGTCATGCAGATCGCGCTTGTAGAGGCCGTGGAGCCCGTCGGTACCCACCATCGCGAGGTTGCCGTCCTGGCCGAGATTGGAAAGCAAGTTGTGAGCTTCGCTCAGTGGCCCGAAATATTCCCAGCGCAGGCCGAAGTTTAGAGTCAGGTTGGAGCTCACTCGAAAATCATCCTGCGCGAAGAAGCTGAACCCGTTGTTATAGGTTGTGCGGTGCGTGTTGCCTTGATCCACCGAAACGAAGGAGCAGCAGAAGCTCGTGTCCTGCACGCCGCCTGTGTAGAAGTCGGTGAGGGAGTCCACAACCGGATCGTAGAGGGGCTGCCCACACGGAACAGAGACGGGAGCCTGCGTGAGACATGCCCCGGACGTGAATTGAAAAATTCCCCGTTCCAGGTTGTCGTTGAAACTAACGATGGCCGCCCGCCTGAACTCGCCGCCGAGCTTAAGCGTGTGTCGGCCTTTCAATAAAGTCAAGTTGTCGAGAATCTGATACGTTCCGCTGGTCCGCCCGCGAGGGACGCTGAAACCGGTCGCGCCCAGGTTTTCTATATTGGTGAAGTCAAACTCGGGTAGTCCCAGCTTGCCCGTGCCAAAGTTCAAGCCGATGGTGCTAGGATCAAAGTTCGCATTCAGAGAGCTGAATGAAGTCCGGTAGCGGCTGTAACCAAACCGGATCTCGTGGATCTTGCTGGCGCTCAATGTGGAGAGCAAGCTGACCGACACAACCTGTACCCGCGCCGGCGAAGTCTGCGCGAATTGGGGAAGCCGCGAGCCCGCTCCGAAACCTCCCGGCGAGCCAAACGGGAAAACCTGAGAGCTTTGTGCGAAGGCGTATCGGGCAGTCAACAGTTCCGCATTCGTGAAGTTATGGTCGAGCTTCACGATGAGGTTGTCTCCATTGTTGGTGTCGCGCACCGAATCAGCGATCTGGCCGGTGTTACTCTGCGGATAAAAAGCTAGGATCGCGTCCAGGCCGGGATTGATCGTGGGCTGATACAACAAAGCCGTAGCGCGGGCCTGAGCGATCTCTTGCGTCGTCGGCACCAGCAGCAAGAAGTCGGACCCCACCCGCTCCCGTTGGCCCTCGTAGGCGCCAAAGAAGAACGTCTTGTCTTTCACGATCGGTCCACCCAGCGAGGCGCCGAAGTCACTGTTCTGAAATACGGACTTGTGGGATTCGGTGTTGAAGTAGTTGCGCGCATCAAGCGCGCTGTTGCGCAGGAAGCCGAAAGCCGATCCGTGAACGTGGTTCGTGCCGGACTTGGTAAGGATGTTGACCACCGACCCGCTATTACGTCCGTATTCCGCCGCGAACTGTGACTCCAGATTGAATTCCTGGATGGCGTCAATCGGGAGCAGGGAAGCAGGCGCGCCCCCAATGCCAGTCTGGTTCAGTGCAGAGTTGTTGAAGAAAGGATCGTTATTGTCGGTGCCGTCCAACGTGTAATTGTTCGACCGGTCACGATTGCCGTTGATGTTGAATTGACCAAAGCCGCCCTGGGTTCCGGCCACGCCCGAAGGATCGACCGTGGTTCCAGGGGACAGCGCGACCAGTTTTCCAAAATCACGTCCGTTGAGTGGCAACTCGCTGACCAACCTCTGATCCACCACCTCGCTCAACACGTCACGGGTCGTGTCGACCACAGGGGCTTCTTCGGTGACCGTGAGGCTCTCGACGTGCTGCTGCACTTTGGCCAGCGCGAAGTCGGCGGTCGTGTCCAGGCCAATGTTGACCACGACATTTTGCGCGACTTGTGCGAATCCCGAGGCCTCCACCGTGACCGTGTAAACTCCGGCCGGCAGTTCCGCCAGAACGTAGGCGCCCTCTGCCGTGGTGACCGTGTCGCGCAGCAGTCCCGTATCGTTGTTCTTGGCGTGCACCTTGGCGCCGGCCACCAAGCCGCCGCTGGGGTCGGTCACGCTGCCCCGAATCGATCCGCGATAGCTTTGTCCCACCATTACGCATGGCAGAAGCAGGAGCAACAGAGTTCCCAAACTATTGCGTGCAGCGCGCGAAAATAAAGCCGGCGAAGATGATGCTTTCATGATTTCCAACCTCCCGATCAGGGCCGTGCCCAACTGCTCTTCAACTACTCCAAGCAATGCCACGATGCGAGCGACCGCTCAATGCCCCGCCTGCCGCGGGATGAACAGCGCAGCCGGCGGCTTCACGCCATACACCGCGGCGAAACTGCTCTGGTTTACCGCCAGCCCCAGCCGTCCCCGCGAATCGATATACAACAGAGGCTCTTTCAACCCGACATCGCTGAAGGTGCGCACGAACTTGATTTTCATCCCGCGGTCGCCGAGCGTTACCGGAATCTCCTGGCCGCGCTGGTAACCGAGTTTCAGAAAATCCTCCGCGCTGACGTTGGTCACCAGGTTGCCGAAGGGGCCGTCAGTCGCGATCACTTCGCCTGCCAGCCCCCGCTCGTCCACCTGCGCCGCTTTGATTTCCAGCCGCACCAGATCTTTCACGGGCATCTCCGGGCCGACTCTCGTCCAATCGTCGCCGCGGGCCACGTGCGCGCCGACGGGCGAAAAAATGTCGCGGCCGTGGAAGGTCGACGAGAGCTTGCCGCCGATCATCCAGTCGGGATTCGTAATCTCGCGCACCGCCTCGATGCCGTCCCGCTGCTCGACCAGGGTGAGCAGACCGTTGTCCGGCAGCACAAAAAGCTGGCCGCGCTTCGATTTGGCCACGATCGCCCTGCGCGTGCTGCCCACGCCCGGGTCGACCACCACCACGAACACCGTGCCCGCCGGATAGTACGGCGTCGCGCCGTAGAGAAACCGCGCCCCATCGAGAATCGAGAATGGCGTGACCTGGTGCGTGAGATCCACGATGCGCACGTCCGGCGTGATCGAATACATCACGCCCCGGCAAATGGCCACGGAATCGTCCACCACGCCGAAATCGGTCATGAAAACGATGGTCTGCGGATACTTCTGCGCCGGTTCGCTGCCTGCATGGGCCGGGAGGGTCAACATAACGGCAAGCACAAGGGACAGCAGCGCTACCCCCGTACGCCGCGAGAAAAGTGGATTCTGTCTGAATTGAGGAATCATGGGTTCCACGTTTGCAGTTCTCATGTTGCTATGAAGTCTACTGAAGTACTCGGGTTTATGGGAAAAGGGGCGGCACCGCCCGCAAAACCTTCCTGAATTCCAGTAAGCTCGCCATTCTAAATGGACCGCGCGAAAACGAAAAGGGCGCTGCCGCCGTCGCAGACGCCAACTCGAGGCACGAATGAGGTTGACACTTTGCCTTCTCATGCGGCCCACTGCCTCTACCTTCTATAATGTTCCTTCGATCCAAGCGTTCGACTGCAAGGAGGTCTCATGTCCCAGGTCATTCCAGAGAAGTATCGCGATCTGTTTCAGAAGCGCGCGTTCGCCAGCCTCGGAACGCTCATGCCTGATGGCCGCCCGCAGGTCACGCCCGTGTGGTGCGACTTTGACGGCGAGCACGTCATCTTCAACTCCGCCAAGGGCCGTCAGAAGGACCGCAATGTGCGCCGCGACCCGCGCGTCTCGCTGGCTGTGATCGATCCGGAAAATCCTTACCGCTATCTCGAAATCCGCGGCCGCGTGGTCGAGATCACGGAAGACGGCGCCGCCGCGCATATCGACAAGATGGCCAAAAAGTATCTCGGCGTCGACAAGTATCCCTACGGCCAGCCCGGCGAAGTGCGCGTGCTCTACAAGATCAAGCCCGAGCACACCCAGGTGATGGGATAGCAGTTCGAGCAATTCAGAGCCTGATCCAAGGACGGCCTAAAGATTCGTATCAGGGCACGCCTTCAGGCGTGCCGTCACGGCGTCGCTGTATGATGCGCCTTTAGGCGCTGGGGTTCGCATCCGCGCTGGGGTACTCTCATTCGCACCTGCAACCTCTGCTTTCTCGGCTTCGGCAACGTCAACCGGACCCTCGTCCGCTTGCTCCATGACCGCGAGCAGGAGTTGCGGGATCATTATGGAATCGCGTGGCGCATTACTGGAGTAGCGTCGCGGCGCCTGGGCTGGATTGCGGACTCGGACGGAATAGATTCGGCGGCATTGTTTGCCCTGAATTCGGATTCGCCTGCCGGCTTTTCGCGGACAGAGCCAGCCCTGAGCTTGCCGAAGGGAGTGTCCGCGCCACACAACCCGGCGCCACACGACGTGTGCTCTTGGCTCTCAGCCGCCCGCGCCGACGTGCTCTTCGAGGCCACGTCTCTCAACGTCGAAAACGGCCAGCCTGCCGTCGATCACATCCGCGCCGCGCTCGAACACGGAGCTCACGCCATCACCGCCAACAAAGGGCCTATCGTCCACGCTTACCGTGAACTGCGCGATCTCGCCGCCGCGCGCGGCAAGCGCTTCCTGTTCGAATCGACGGTCATGGACGGCGTGCCTATCTTTTCTTTGTTTGATCAAATGCCGACGATTCATCTGCAGGGATTTCATGGAATCCTGAATTCCACAACAAATGTAATCCTGGGCGAAATGGAGCAGGGCCTCAGCTTTGAGGAAGCGCTGAAGAAGGCGCAGGAACTGGGCGTCGCCGAAACCGACGCCACGCACGACATCGACGGCTGGGACGCCGCGGTGAAAACCGCGGCGCTGATCACGGTCTTGATGGATGTTCCCATTTGCCTCGAAGACATCGCCCGCGAAGGAATTCGCGAGCTGACCACCAACGCCGTGCGCAACGGCCGCCGCGACGGCTGGCCCTTCAAGCTGGTCTGCCGCGCCCAGCGCGTCGGCAACGGCGTGAAGGCAAGCGTCGCGCCCGAGAAGGTCCTGAGCAGCAGTCCGATGGGAAAGATTTCAGGAACGTCGTCCTCTATTTATTTCGAAACCGACATCTTCCCCGGCCTCGCGGTCACCGAGGAAAATCCCGGGTTGTATGCCACCGCGTATGGGTTGCTGGCGGACCTTGTCAGGGCCGTGCGAAACTAGGACAGAAAGGGCGGCTCATGAGAATCAAGATCGTTTTCTGTTTCGTCATTGGCCTTCTAAACACCGCGATGATCGCCTCCGCCCAGACCGTCCCCAAAGAAGTGTGGGGCAAGTGGATGGTCCGGCGTGAAGTGCCAACGACAACCATCTCATGCTGGGGGGAGACGGAGGCGCGCAAGATAATCGGCACTAAGCTCGAATACTCGGAGAAGATTTTCCGCTGGAGCTCCATCATCACGAACGACCCGGTCGCCGAATCGAAGATCGTTACGGCCCAGCAGTTCCACGACGAAAATTCCGGCGGCAGCGTAAACAGTTCTCAAGTGGACTTTCAACAGCTAGGCATTAAGCAAGCCCGAACGACAGAGATCAAAATTCACCACACCGACGCTCACGTCTCGGCCACAACGAACGAAATCCCTGGCGACGACATTCTTGTGAAAGACACGAACACAATTGTGTTTTCAATCTGCGGCATTTTCTTCGAGGCCAAGCGCGTTCTAGGTGGAAAATAGCGTGGCCATGCCGACCACCGAAACGCTCGCCTCCACCGCCCTCGACATCTCGTGGGTCCGTGCCCAATTCCCCGCGCTGGCGCAAACCGTCAACGTACATCCTGCCGCGTTCCTCGACGGCCCGGGCGGAACGCAGGTGCCGCAGCGCGTCATTGATGCTATCTCCGACTACCTGCGCAGCGACAACGCCAACACTGGCGGAGCCTACGCCACCAGCCGCCACACCGACGCCATGCTCGCCTCGGCCCGCTCCGCGATGGCCGACTTCCTCCACTGCGCCGCCGACGAAATCGTCTTCGGTCCGAACATGACCACGCTCACCTACGCCATGTCCCGCAGCTTTGGCCGGGAGATCGGTGGCCGCGACCTCGGCGCCGGCGACGAAATCCTGGTCACGCGCCTCGATCATGACGCCAACGTCTCGCCCTGGCTCGCGCTCGAAGAGAAAGGCGTGACCATCCGCTGGGCCGAGATTCACGAAGAAGATTGCACCCTCGACCTCGCCGACCTGTCGAGCAAAATCACCAGCAAGACGAAGCTGGTCGCCGTAGGTTACGCTTCGAATGCCGTCGGCACGATCAATCCCGTCAAAGCGATCATCCGCCTGGCGCATGCAGCTGGGGCGCTCACCTATATCGACGCCGTGCACTACGGCCCGCACGGCCTGATCGACGTGGCAGCGCTCGATTGCGACTTCCTTGTCTGCTCCACTTACAAATTCTTTGGACCGCACATGGGCGTGCTCTTCGGCAAGCGCGAGCATCTGGCGCGGCTGCGTCCCTACAAAGTGCGCCCGCTCACCGATGCCGTCCCCAACCGCTGGGAGTGGGGCACGCTCAACCACGAGTGCATTGCCGGCATCACCGCCTGCGTGGACTACTTCGCCGATCTCGGGCGGCGCAGGATCCCCACTTCTCGCAAAGAACGCGAGAAATGGGGCACCCAGATCGAGGTGGGTATGCGGCGCGAGGCCATCGTCGCCGCTTTCGAGACGATTCACCGCTACGAGCACGAATTGATGGAGCGCCTGATCGCCGGCCTCAAGAAAATTCCCGGCATCCAGATCTACGGCATCACCGATCCCGCACGCTTTGAGGAGCGCTGTCCGACGCTCGCTGTGCGCATTGCCGGACACACTCCTCTAGAACTCGCCACCAAATTGGGCGACCGCGGCTTCTTCACCTGGGACGGAAATTACTACGCGCTGAATCTCACCGAGCGCCTCGATGTCGAGAAGACAGGCGGCTTCCTGCGCATCGGACTCGTGCATTACAACACCGTGGAGGAAGTGGACCGATTGCTGGCGGCTTTGCGGGAGATTGTGGGTGCTTTATAGACCGTTGAAGAAGGCGTTGCGTACACAAAAACAGCCAACCGCAGCGGCTGAAGCCGGAGGCGTTCAAGGCGATTTACGGTACGACTGGAAGTCGTGCCCTTCCCAAACCATCCTGTTGTGAAAGTGGGGCAGGCGGCCAGAAACACATCAACCCGGGACGTATCCCGGGCTGGATGGGAACGAACTCACTAACAACGGAGATGGCTTGTCAAACGCGGCTTATGGCCAGCGTTTGGCGGTGTCTTCCCACCCGGCGGCGCGGGCCGGCTGTGGAGTAACCGCGACCGGGGGCACCGGAATCCGGATCGGCTGCTGCGGTCCGTTAGCGGCGGCCAGAGCCGGTTTTGCCACTTCGGCCATGGCTTCCTTTTGCTCTTCCGACAGCAGCGGCGCCACCAGCCGGAGCGCTTCCACTTCCTTCTCCAGCCGGGTCAGCTCCATTTCTTTCTGCCTCAGAACCTCATAAACATTCTTCATATACAGGGTCACCTGCGCGTGTTGTGTTCCGTTCGGAACATCTTCCCGCACTTTAGCAGAGTTGCCTGTGTTGTCAAGCACTTAAGCCTGATCGCGCCACTGTCAACGGGAGTGCGTTCCAGGCAGTTGCAGAAGCCTGCATTTTCTCGCGTGCGGAAGCTTGCACGGATGCTTGCAGAACCCTTGTCCGGCTTGGCTTTCGCGAGATTTTCACAGCCAACGCAGCGGCTGAAAACCGCAAGAAACACGGAGATCCCACGTTGAAACCACGAAAATCCCTGTCCAGCGCGGTGTTTCAAGGAAAAATTGCGGGCGCACCTGCACAAAATCCGGTCACGCGCCTGTGGACGGCGTGCACTCGCCTGAAAACAAACGAAATAAACCGGTGCGCTTTTCATTGACTCTTTTTGCAGAAGGAGTAAAAGCATAATCGTTCTTTGACAGTTTCTTAAGTTTTTCCGGTTGGTGCGGCGTCCGGGGCTCAAGCGAAGTCACCCTCTACATTGCGCAAATGAGGAGGGAGGGTTAGCAAGGGTCTATAGCAAAGTGCTGGTCGAGGAGAACGAGAAACCCAGTCGAAGGCAAGATAGAGTTCCGAGGCGTTGGATCGGTTTGTCCGGTTGGCGGTGAGCCCGGAGCCCGAGTGAAGATCGCGCGCGGCGGCCCCGCAAGGGAAGCAGCGAGAGCAGGTCAAGCAAGGGTCTAATAAGCGAGCTACTGGCCGAGAGGAATGGATTCAACATCACCTCGGAACTCTCTATTTTTTGTCCCCGCAACAAAACTTCCGTCTCCTTTTCTGGAATTTTCGTTTCCCTCGAGTCAAAGCCATCCCCTTCCTTTCTTCGGAATTGATGACTCCTGCTTGTTAGCGTAGCAGCGTTCGGCAGGTGGCCGGAAGCACATGCCCAGCGCTGGTGTCTGTGGTCACTGACACTTGCTGATCACTCGGTTTGAAATGAATGCGCGTAAGCATTTGCTTCCGGCCGAGGAGGGCATATGGCAACTCAAGCATCGCTGGAAACGATCGAAGATTTCCTCTCTCAGAAACGTATTGCGATGGCGGGGATTTCGCGGGACCCGAAGAGTCTCAGCGTGACGCTGTTCGAAGAACTCTGTCGCCGAGGTTATGATGTTGTTCCCGTGAATCCCAACACCATGGAAGTGCAGGGACGACGCTGCTTCGCTCGTGTGCAAGACATCCAGCCTCCCGTCGAAGCAGCGCTGCTGATGACTTCCCCGGAAGTCACCGAAACACTGGTGAACGACTGCGCCGCAGCGGGCATTCGCCGGGTTTGGATGTATCGAGGGACAGGCAAGGGTGCGGTCAGCGCGAAGGCAGTCGCGTTTTGCCGGGAGCGAGGAATTCAGGTGGTTCCGGGACAGTGTCCGTTTATGTTCCTCCCGGGCGCTGCAGGCTTCCATCGGTTTCACGGGTTTCTCCGCAAGATCACCGGCCGCTATCCAAAACGAGCGGCGGCCTAGCTGCGAGGCGAAAACTTTGAGCGGGACTGGACGTCTCATAATTCTCAGCGGACCTTCCTGTGTCGGGAAGACTCCGCTCTGCAAGTCCCTTGGCAAGTTCTATCCTGAGATGCAAGCCCGGTTTCAGAAACTGGTGCTGGTGAACAGCCGCGCTCCGCGCCCTGGCGAGCTCGACGGCGTGGACTTTCATTTTCGGACGCGGGCTCAGGTGGAGGCGTTGCGCGCGGACCCTCAATACGCCGTGCTGGAGGCTCGTAGTGATCTGCAAGCGCTAAATGTCCCGGAACTCGAAACATTGCTTCGAAGCGGCGATGTCTTGTTCGAGGGGAATCCATACGTAGCCCGGGCACTACAGGCGCACCCTCGCCTCAGCGGAGTGAAGCGGCTCAGCATTTTCATCTCGCCACTTTCGAAGGAGGAGATCGTCTACTTGAAGGCGTCCGAGCGCAACGTGTCGCTGCCGGAGTTCCTCACCGATGTCATGCGGCGCAAGCTGTTGCGGCGGACGCGGCGCCAAAAAGAAAGCCTGTCCGCAAAAGACCTTGAAGACATCGAGACTCGCGCCTCGAGCGCCTTCCGCGAACTGCAGGAAGCGTGGCATTTCCAATATGTGATTCCCAATCACGACGGCGAGGATAGTGACAACTGGGAAGCGTTTTATTATTTGATTGGCGACGCTCGTAAGACGCTTGACGCTTTCGTCGCCTTGCTCAAGGGTTCCGTTCCGCCAAGCGTGGAGAAGTGGGAAGAAGACCTCTTGTCACCGATGAACGTGGCGAGCTAGGCCGCCGGAAGCCGGCAGCCGAACGCCGGAAGCCTCCTTGCTAATCCACATGCTCGCCTTCGCCTACGAAGCTCTGCTCCGGCGGAGGTAGGCGGTCGCCCGGACGCGCCCAGAACACGTATAGCGTCGGCCACAAGATCACGCAGATAAACATCTCCACGATCAGCCCGCCCACGATGACAATTGCGAACGGGCGCTGCGAGTCGGATCCAATATCGTGCGACATCGCCGCCGGCAGCAGACCCAGCGTGGCTACCAGCATGGTCATCATGATCGGCCGCAAACGTAGAGCCGCGCCTTCCCGCGCCGCATCCCGCACTTCGTAGCCGCGCGATCGCAACTGGTTGATGTATTCCACCATGATCACGCCGATTTCTACCGAAACCCCGATCAGCGCGAGGAATCCTAACCCCGATGACACGCTGAAGTGCGTCCCCGTTAGCAGCAGACTCAGGAAGCCCCCCAGCGGGGAAAGCGCAACTACCGCCAGGATGATCGCCACCCACTTCCACGATCCGAACGCGGAATAGAGGATGAATGCCATCAGCAGCAAAGTGACCGGCACGATGATCGCCAGCCTGCGGTTTGCCCGCTGCTGGCTCTCGTATTCACCGGTCCAGTCCAGGTGATATCCCTCCGGCAGTTGCACCTTGTGTCCGACTTCTTCGATCGCCTGCCGGACCGTGCTGCCCAGGTCGCGCCCCCGCACGCTGTACTTGATCGCGATGTAGCGCGAATTGCCTTCGCGATAGATTGTGGACGCCCCGTCGTCGAGAGTGATCTTGCACAACTGACCCAGTGATACCCGCTCGCCGGATGGCGCGACAATACGGATGTTTGAGATGTCGTCCACGGTCCCGCGAAACTGTGGCTGGTAGCGAACTGTCAGATCGTAACGTTGCTCCCCGATCAGAATCTGCGTCAGCGCTTTCCCACCCACCGCGCTTTCCACTGCGTCCTGAATGTCGCTCACGTTGATGCCGAACCGGTCCGCCGCCGCGCGATCCACATTCAGGTTGACGTTTGGCTGCCCACGCACCTGGAACGTTCCCAGATCAGCCACGCCCGGAACCTGGCCCATCACGCCCTGCATCTCCTCCGCCGTTTGCTCCAGCACTTTCAGGTCGCGTCCGAACAGCTTTACCGCCAGTTCGCCTTTAACGCCGCTCACCGCCTCTTCCACGTTGTCGGAAATCGGCTGCGAGAAATTCCAATCCACCCCGGGAAACTTGTTCAATTCGTCGTTCATCGCCGCGATCAGTTCGTCTTTCGTGTGGTATTGCTCTCTCCACTTTTCGCGCGGCAGCAGATCGACGAAAAACTCCGTGTTGTAAAAGCCGCTGGCATCGCTGCCGTCGTCCGGTCGCCCCACCTGGCTGACCACCTGCCGGACCTCGGGAAAACCCGTCAGCACCAGCCGCACCTGCTTCGCCTGTGCAATGCTCGAGGACGGCCCTGTGCTCGGCGCCAGCGTGCCGCGCACCCAGATCGCGCCTTCGTCGAGATGCGGCAGAAACTCCGATCCGATGATTCCGCTGGTTGCCAGGAAGATCATCAGCGCTAGTGCGCCGAGGCCCAGCCCCAGCGTCAGCTTCATGTGATCGAAACACCAGTCGAGCGAGCGCCCGTAGCTCTTGTTCAACCAGTCGAGAACCGGATTCTTCCACTCCTTGATCCCACCTTTGAACAGCATGGCGCACAACACCGGAGCGATCAGCAGTGCGAACACCAACGCCCCCAACAGAGCGAAGGCCACGGTCCATGCCATCGGGCTGAACAGCCGGCCTTCCACCCGCTGCAGTGTGAAAATCGGCAGGTACGATACGATGATGATAATCCGGGCGAAGAATACCGGCTTCTGCACTTCGTGCGCCGCAATGGCGATGACTTCGGAGAATGACTTGTTCGTGTTGCCAAACGACGTGTGGCGCAGAATGTTTTCCACCATCACCACCGACCCGTCCACCACCATGCCGAAATCCAGCGCGCCCAGCGAAAGCAGGTTCGCCGGAATATGCCGCAAGTCCAGCAGGATCGCGGCAAACAGCAGGGAGAAGGGAATGGTGATGGTGACAATCAGCGCGCTCCGCACATTTCCCAGAAACAGAAACAAGATCAGCGTTACCAGGATCACGCCGTCCGTCAGGTTCCGCAGCACCGTGTGCGTGGTGTAATGCATCAGGTCACTGCGGTCCAGATGCGGAACGAATTTCACGCCTTGCGGCAGAAGTCCGCGCTTGCCGTCGGTTCCGTTCAGTTCATCGATTTTCCTGTGCAGGCTGTCGAGCGTGGTCTCCGCCACCGCGCCCTTGCGCAGCAGCACGATCCCTTCCACCACGTCGTCGTTGTTGAGGATCGTCCCATCTTCCTTGCGAATGGTCTTGCCTAGCTGTCCCAGCCGGATCTTGGGCGCCTGCACCACGTTGCCCAGGTCCCGCACCCGCACCGGAGTGCCGCCCTGCACCTTGACCACCGTGGCGGCGATGTCATCGGTGGTCTGCATCAGGCCCACCGCCCGCACATTCAGCGCCTGCTCGCCACGCTCAATGAATCCGCCGCCGGCGTTGATGTTGTTCGCTACCAGCGCGGTTTCCACCTGCGCCAGCGAAAGCCCGTACGACACCAGCTTTCCCGCATCCAGTTGTACCTGGTACTCGCGGGTCGGCCCGCCAAACGGATTCACGTCCACAATGTTCGGCACCGACTTCAACTGGTTCACCACAAACCAGTCGTTCAGCGTCTTCAGCTCCATCACGTCATACTTCGGATTAGTGCCGGTCAGTGTGTAGAACATGATCTGCCCGGTCGGGCTGTAATCCGGCCCAATTCCCGGATTGACTCCCGCGGGCAGCGTCACCAGTTGCAACCGGTCAAGCACCTCCTGGCGCGCGTTAAACGTGGTGATTTCGTCGTCGTAGATGATCGTGATGACTGAGAGCCCCGCCAGCGACGCCGATCGTAAATGCGTCAGATGCGCGACCCCGTTCAATTCCACTTCCAGCGGGACCGTGATTTGCTGCTCGACTTCTTCCGCGGCGTGCCCCGGCCATTGCGTGATCACCTGCGCGTAAGTATCCGCGACGTCGGGATACGCCTCAATCGGCAGGGCGTGAAACGAAAAAATCCCCCATACAAACAGCACCAACGCTCCGCCCAGAACCAGCAGAGGGTTGGTCAGCGCGATGTCGATGGCCTTGCGGATCATTATTTCTTCTCGGCCACCTCGGTGGAAAACTCCAGCGCGTTGGCCACTACCGGATCGCCCGGGTTGACACCGCTACGGATTTCCTGCATTCCATCCGGCGCCAGGCCGTCCGCCTGCACCACCATCCGCCGGAAATTCTTGTCCCCCTCCTTCCGGAAGACGCAGTCTTTGTCGTGCAACCGCAGGATCGCCGTCGCCGGTACCACCACACGCTGCTGTGTCTTGCGCGAGCGGAACTTGGCCACCGCAAACATGCCCGGTCGCAGTGCTCCGTCGCCATTCGCCAGCACGATGCGCACCTTCGCCGACCGCGTATTGGAATCGAGCACCCGCGACACATTCGCCACTTTTCCGTGAAACGCGCGATCCGGAAATGCGTTTAACCGAATCTCCGCCCCGTCGCCGGTATGCACTTCGCCCAGATCGTTTTCGAACACGTCGCACACCACCCACACTTCGCTGAGGTCCGCAATGGTGAACAGGTTCGGCGTGTTGTCCAGGCTCTTCACGCCTTCAAATCCGGCCACGTTCTGCTCCACAATCGTTCCGGATACAGGAGCCCGCAGGTCGAGCAGCGGACCCGGATGCGCCGGGTCCGCGCCCAGCACCCGCACACGCGCCTCCGCCGTGGTTACATCCACTTTGGCTTTGTCTTCCACGTCCTGCGCGGTTTCCAGGTCCTTGGCCGCGATCGCGCCACGGTCGTAAAGCAGCTTGGCGCGATCCAGAGCTTTGCGTGAGAGCACTTCGTCGGCGACCGCTTTCTGATAATCCGACATCGCTGCCGCCAGGTCCGGACTGGAAATCACCAGCAGCGTCTGACCCTTCTTCACGAAGTCGCCGAGCTTCACCTTCAGATCCACCACCCGGCCTCCGCCCAGCGACGTGACGTGAATCGTCCGGTTTACGTCCGGGCCCACCGTGCCATTCGCGATCATCTCCGTTGGCAGGGATCGCGTGTCGGCCTTCGCCGTCTTGAATAACTCTGGATGATCGGTTTCGAAAACATCGGGATCGAGTGTGACCACAGGCTTGCTGGCCGCAGGCGGAGTTTCCTTCGAGCACGCCACCCCTCCGATCAAGGCGACAGACAGCAGTAGCAGGGGGAGCAGTCGCGAAGCGACGCCATTCATTAGTCCCGGACGTAAGTCCCGGGACCGGTGCGCCGTGGAGAGAGTCCCACTAGGGACAGCCCCTCTTTGCATCCCAAATTCCGTCTTCATTGAATCACCTCCCGCCCCACCGCCAGATTCAACTGCGCAGCGTCCATCAGGTAAGAACCCACCAGGTTCACATAACCGAGTTGCACGGTGCGGTATTCGGCCTGCACATTCAGGAAATCCAGCAAAGAGGCTCCGCCGTGTTGATAAGAAAAGAAAACCGTATCCCGCACCCGCACCGATTGCTGCAGGTACTTCGCTTTATACGGCCGCAATAGAATCAGGGCGCTGTCCACTGTGGCATAGCTGGAGTCGACGTCGCTGAGCACGCCGGCTTCAACGGCATCGCGCAATCTTTCATTGCGCGTGATATCGAGCTGGGTGCGCAGCTTCTCTCCCTGGTTGTGGTCGAAAATGCGCAGGGGAAAGGCGACGCTGACGCCGAGTGTATTCAGGCCAAACGGGTTATTGTTGGACGAGTTGTGCGTATACCACGCGCTCAAGGTCGGATCGGTGGAACCGTTCGCAACCGCCAGCTTGTGATCGGTTTGGGCCTTGTCCACGGCTTCCACGGCGGCCTTCAAGTCCGGCCGCGTGTCCATGGCGATCTTGCGGAACTCGTCGCGCGTCATGAGTTGGTCGTTGAACTCGAACGGCCCGGCCACGTCAACCTGATCGATGGGAGTTCGGGAATTCAGGAGGGTGAGCAGTTGGATCTTCGCGGTTTCCAGGTTCTCCTCGGCAGCTTGCAAATCCGATTCATATTGCACCCGCTGCAGTTCCAGTCGGTCGAGATCGATCTGCGCGATGTCGCCTGCGTTGAAGCGATCTCTGCTGATCTGGAGCACGTGGTCGTAGTAGGCAAGGTTGTCTTTTGCCAGCTGCAGCACAGCTTTGGCCTGCAGCGTTGATACAAATGCGCCGCGCAAGTTGAAGAGCAGCGTTCTCCGCAAGTCGGCATGGCTCGACTCGGCAATCAGAGTCCCCTTTTTCGAACTTTCCAGGCGCAGCTCCCGCTTGTGTCGCCGCTCGTGCAGATAACTAATGCTGGGCGACTCGAAAGTGCCGGCGAACGGCCGCCAGACGCCTTTGTCAGGAGCGATTTGAGTCCCGTCCGCCGTCAGGGTGAGATCTGGGTTGGGACGCAGAAACGCCGTGATCTCCTGCGCCTTGGATTCGTCGATATTCAGCTTGTCCGCCAACAGGGTGGGATTACTCAATTCCAGCTGGTCTTTCACTTGTTCCCACGTCCAGGCCTGATGCGGAGGCAGTGACGCCTGCTGTGCGGCCATGTTTGCCGCAGTGAGCATCGCAACAAGCCGCAAACACCGCCAGAATGTCCTTCGCATCTAGAACTCCACAAACACCCATCCGGGTCGCCGGAGGGTCGGTAGAGAAGTGGCTTGCCACGTCTCGGTTGCACAGATGACGTTTTCCAATGGGTGACGAACTCACCGCGTTGATTTTTCAACGCTTCTCATCAGAAATTCGACGAACGAGGATTTGGCGAACTACCCGAGGAAGGAAGACGGAGGAGCACGGCCGGTATGGAATACGCGAGGCGCTGCCAGCGGCGCCAGACGAATGGCCAGAACTTCATGCAGCGCGGTTTCCGGAGCAGCCAACCACGCTGTACCCGTCACAATAGCCAGGGGCGCTCGCAGCCCGTTGACCCAGGCCGAATTCTTGTCGCTCCCAGCCGATCGCACCGCGCGTTTGTTCGTGCCCGGCTCTTCGACCTCGCATCGCATCGCGTGCAGATCGTCGGTAGCCGAGATCACGGGGAACAGCAGGATCAGCACGCAACCCAGCGCCAGCAAGCATTGCAGCGCCGTGAATGCCTGCTCCCGCGGCCCACGCGCAGCCCTGCTCCGCCACAGCCAGTACGCCGGCAGAGCCAGCAGAATCCATGCGAGATTGAGCAAAAGCTCCATGCGTTGAAGAATCTGCCAGAAATGAGACGGACGAATGCTCGACCGTCCCAGCCAGTTTTTCAGAAATCTCAAATCCAAGTCAATGTGACCAGGGTACTTTCGCGCGACAAAGGGGGTGACGTCCACAACCCCAGATTCCGAAGTCCAATCCAATAACTGAGAACTGAGAACTGAGAACTGAGAACTGAGAACTGAGAACTGAGAACTGAGAACTGAGAACTGAGAACTGAGAACTGAGAACTGAGAACTGAGAACTGAGAACTGCCCTACGGCCCCACCACCACCTGCAGCGGGCGAGGCGTCTGCATCGCCTCCCGATAGATCGCGTGATGCTTGGCCACCTCACCCACCACGTCGACCCGCACTACATAAGTTCCATGGGGCAGAGTCTCGCCAAACGGCAACGCCATTGCGGTCGTTCCCTTTGTTAACGGAAAGTGCTGATACCCGATCTCCGTGGCCCGGCCATCCTCCGCAACCGCTTTTACGTCAAAGGTCAAATCGATGTCGTCCACCGTAGTGTTCGAGACTTCCACGCTGCCATCGATCCGGTTTCCCGTCACGTGCGCCGGAACCTTCCATGCCACGGTCATCGCCTCCACCACTTTGATCACAAAGTCCCGCTGCACCGCCTGCTGTGGGCTGCCACTGTCTCTTACCGACAGCGTGAAATGAAATTCTCCTGCCCGCTGCGCCTCACCGCGTAATATTCCGTTGTCGTCGAGCTTGATCCCAGGCGGCAGCCCACCCTTCTCTACCTTCCAGCTCAGCGTTGGCACAAACTTGCCTCGTGGTCGAAAAACCACCTGATAGGGTCCGTGCGGATACGTCGTCGGCAACTCGGTGGGCTCAATCACCAGCCCATCATCGTTCGACGCTGCCTGATCCCGAGCTTTTCCTTGCCCGCTCTTTTCCGTCTCGAGCGGGCGCGGTTCCTGCGCCGCACCCGTCTGCCCCCACGCCGACGCACTCATCGCAAGCGCGCACACCAGAGGCACCAAATATGTCACTCGCCTGAATCTCGACTCAGTCATCACAATTCGTCCATCAAGAATATCCGTGTGAATCCCCCCGGCCAAGAGCTCCCTAAGCCGGACGCCGAAAGCCGAAGCCCGAAAGCCGAACGCCTACTTCACAAACCCATTCACCGCCGCCACAAACAATCCCGTCTCATCCACAAAGGTCATGTGCCCAGCCTTGGGCAGGATCACCATCTTCGATCCCGCGATTTTTGCGTGCATGGCCTGCGACAGCGACGGATCGCACTCATCGTGGTCGCCCACCAGGATCAGCGTCGGTACTTGGATGCTCGCCAGCCGCTCCGTGTACTCCACCGATTTCAGGTTTCCATCCACCACGTACTCCCCGTGCGATCCCCACATTTCGCGATACAGATCCCAGCTCATGTTGCCCGCCGCCACCGGATCGTAGTTCGGGTCGGGCCGGTTCTGATACAGATACGGAAAATATCCCTCGCCCCACGCTGCCACCATGTAGTCGTTCGTGTAGCGGTTCTTCTGATAATCCAGCCCGTGCCCGAACAGTCCTTCCGCCTCCATTTTGTTGATGCGCTCCCGTAACTCCGCCGGCATCTTTTCTTTCATCTCGACGAAGAGTTTGTTCAGCGCTTTGGTGCTCGACCACGTGCTGGCCAGGATCAGATGCGTCAGGTTCTTCTGATATTTCAGCGCGTAGGCCTGCGCCAGCGCACCTCCGTAAGAATGTCCGAGCAGGGTAATCTTGCCCAGTCCCAGCGACAGCCGCACCGCTTCCACGTCCTCCACCATGTTCGCGATGGTGTAGCCCGACGGGTCTTCCAATTTCTGCGACCGCCCCGACCCTCGTTCGTCAATGAAGATCAGCCGGTGATGCCGCGCCAGCGGCAACAGATAAGGCAGGAAGTAGTCGTGCGACGCCCCCGGCCCTCCGTGCACGATCACCAGCGGATTGCCCCGCCCTAGCGAAACGTAGTAAATCATCACCCCGTTCGCATCGACGAAGCCATCGCGCAAGGGATATACGTTGTCCGACGCCGTCACGCTCTTCGGGACCATCCTCCCGCCCTGGGCGAACCCGCAGAGGCTGCCCAGCACAACCGCGCACAGCGCAGCAATGTAAAGAAACGTAGAGATTTGTCTGCGCCAGGTTAATTTGATCCCGCTTCCTGGGCCGGACTCCGCGAATCCGGACGCCGGACGCCGCAATCGCAACCACCGCCTGGAATTTGTGATATTAGTCATGCCCGCCATGCTAAATCCCCTGGCCGAGCCTGCACAACGGCAGCCTGTTTCTGGGGTTACTGTGTTACCTTCCTGTCCAACTTTTTTCTTCGCGCCCGCGCTACTTATTGAGTTGGTTCGGGTTTGATGCGTTTGAACACGCCTATGCTACCCTGACCGCGTAGTGACAGATTTTTGTTGTGGCTCTCGTCCAAATGGGGGATCTATGTCAATCCGCAACTGCACCGCTCTGCTCTTAGCGCTTTCGGCACTCTTATTTCTCTTCGGCTGCGGCAGCAGTTCGCCCAAAGCCGTACCGCCTCCCAGCGGCGCTTTCAGCAACAGCAGCCTGAGCGGCACCTACACCTTTTCTACCTTGGGTTTCGACGCCGGGGGAGCCTTTTTCGTCATAGCCGGAACCCTGACTGCGAATGGCAGCGGCGGAATCACCGGCGGCGCCATGGACGTCAACGACATATCTTTAGGCCCGGCGACCAACCTGGCGATAAACAACAACAGCAGTTACAACGTCACGGCCGATGGCCGCGGTACGGCAAGGCTCAACACTCAGCCCGGCACGATCAGCTTCGACTTTGTCCTGACCTCGAGTTCGCACGGCTTGATCACTCGTTTTGATAGCGGCGGCAGCGGCAGCGGGTCCCTCGATCTGCAAACTTCGACTACGCTGGCCGGGCCTTACACTTTCAGCCTCTCCGGCGTCGACACGGGCGGGACTGCCCCCCTCGCGATGGCGGGCACCTTTACCGTCACCGGATCGACCATCTCCGGCACTGCTGACATCAATGATAGCGGGTTTGCGTTTCCCGAGACCCTGAGCGGCTCCATTGCCCTCGGGTCGGGAACTGCACCCGGAACGGCTACACTCACAATGAGTTCGTTCCCCTCGTTTCCCACGTTCACGTTCGACGTGTACGTGATCGACTCTAGTCATTTGAAATTCGTTGAGACAGACGCTTTGCCGGTCCTCGTGGGCGACGTCTTCGCGCAGCAAACTTCAATCCCCCCCGGCCAGTTGGTGTTCACGGCCGCGGGCCTCGATTCCACCGGTGCTCCGATGGTGACGGGCGGTTTCATGACCTCCGACGGCACGAGCGCACTCACTAACGGCCTCCAGGACGTCAACGATGCGGGCACCGTTTCTCCGTCGCAATTGGCCTTCTCCGGCTCGTTTACCCCGGCTTCCAGCGGAAGGTCCGTCTTCACTCTGAACACCTTTTTTAACGGAGCGACTGGGACCTTCACCTTTGCCGCATATCCCTCAACCGGCGGCATTCAGCTCCTCGAAATCGACAGCTCCGGAATTACTACCGGCGCGGCGTTCGCCCAGACGAGCGCGTCCTTTGCCACGCCGCAGGGCTATGGATTCAACCTGAGCGGTTCCAACTCCGGTGGTTTCGAAGAGGACGACATCGCCGAGTTCACAGCGGCCAACGGCAACTTGACCGGCCTCATTGACGTGAACGACGAAGGCTCATTTAAAGGGAACCAGACAATCACCGGCAATTACGTTTCGGATGGGACCAACACCGGCCGCGGCCAAATCACCACCACTTTCGTGAACGGCCTCTACTACACCGTCGACGGTTCCAACGTCCTCTTCCTCGAGACCGACAGCAACCAGGTTGGCCTCGGCGTCCTGGGGCTCCAGACTTCTCCTTCGGCCCAAGCCGCGCTGGTGATGTCGCATTTCGCGAGAGTTCGTCCCAAGGCATCAGCCCGTGCGGCTTGGCGGCATAAGTAGAACGCGGGCGACCGCATAACACTTCCGGGGCGCGGCTTCCGCCGCGCCCCGTTCTCTTGGCTGCGTGAACGTGGAAGAGCGGCGCTTCAGCGCCGCGTGCGCGTCAAAATCAATTCGGGGCTTCAGCCCCGGCGCTTGCCCCGTTGGCCGCGATTCTCTTCCGTGGCGTCTGAACCTCCCCGCGCATGTGCTACCCCGACCGCGCCAGGTATTGATACTCCTCGCCGTGTTCATCTGCCAGCAGCACCCAGAGCGTGTAGATTCCCAGTGCAGTGCCCAGCGGCGCGTGGAACAAGCTCAGCACTCCCAGCACAATGGCAGCCATCCGCGCCCAAGGCTGGTGCTGCATCAATCCCATTCCCACGCAAACTCCTCCCGTCGCCACGATGAGCAGGCTGCCACCCACCGCGTACATCAAAAACGGACCGAACGCTTCGCCGAAAGGCTCACGGAAGTGGACCATGAAGTGAACCGAACTGCCCACCAGTATGAGAATCACCGCCGGAATCAGAAACAATCCGCCCAGCGCCATCCACATCACGCCCAGGATGTGCAGATGGCGCTCCAGGCGCGCCTGCGCCAGGCCGCCGGTCAGGTCCCCAACGCGGCGCCCGCACTTGGGGCAGGCGAGGAAATTGGCTTGCATTTCGCCACCGCACCGCGAACAGAACATCGCGCACCTCCACACTTCTCCCGTGTTTAGGATACGTGGGAACCGCCCCAAAAGTTCGTCCGGCTGGATGGCGAGGATCTGCAGCAGTAACAATGGGCTTTGTTTTGGCCGCTGTGGGCGCGACTTTACAGACGGCGGAAAAGCTCAAGCTTCGTATCAGGGGATGCCTTCAGGTATACCGCAAAAACAAGAATGGTGGAGCAGGCCTTCAAGGCCTGCGTCAAGAAGATCCAGGAGTCGGCGGGCTTTAGCCCCCGAGGTGCCTAAAGCCAAGTTTTCAGCAGCCTGTCAGCCTGAGCTGCATATATGCTTTTCCTGGCAAGAATGCCTAGCCCGCCGATGGCCGCCACAGCCCTCACCGTCCGCCCACGTGACCTTCGTTACCTTTGAGTACCCCATAGTTTTCCCGCACAATGGCGCTGAGGTTACTTAGCCTTGCGGGAGATCTAGAGTGTCTTACCAGCGCGGTCTGCGTGTTTTCATCCTCGTCCTACTCAGTGTATCGTCGGCTGCGGCGCGGGACATCGCCCTGGTGGCTAACAAGGCCAATCCCACCAGTTCCGTCACCATCCCCGATCTGGTCAAGGTGTGCAAAGCCCAGACCAATCGCTGGCCCGATGGCAAGCCCATCACTTTCATGATGCGCGCTCCTTCAGCCCCGGAAATGAAAGTGGTTCTCGAAAAGGTCTACGGTCTGTCGGAGAGTGAAGTCAGCGATCTGATCGCTAACGCCAATCATGGCCGCGCCAATCATCCCGCCATCTTGGTTGTAAGTTCCGACGAAGAGCTGGTCAACAAAGTCGCGTCCACTCCGGGTGCGGTCGGCGTAGTGGATGTTTACTCGATCAACAGCAGCGTCGCCGTGGTCAAGATTGGGGGCAAGCTCCCGCTCGAACCCGGTTACCTGCTGCACGGAAACTAGGAGCCGGCCGCATTTCCTGAGTTGTAAGAGACAGTCGGCACAAACGGCAACATGGCAGGCACTTCCAGTAAACGCGCACTCGACACTGCAGCGGCCCCTGCCAAAACCTATACCCGCCGCTACCCCCGCTTCCTCATCGACGTCCGCATGCAGGTTCGCATGTTTCAGGGCGGAGAATTCCGCAACTGCTGGGGACGCTCCACCGAACTTGGCCGCGACGGTATCGGCGCCACGCTGACCGGCGACCTCGATGCGGGAGAAATCGTCTCCCTCGAAATCCCCCTCCCGTTGAGCACCTATCCCCTCAAAGTCCGTGCCATCGTGCGCTACCGCCAGGGACTGCACTATGGATTTGAATTCCTCACCCTTAGCGAGAGCCAGCGCGACATGATCCAGCGCGTCTGCGACATGCTCGCCACCAAAGCCTGAGTACCTCAGTAACTTTCGAGTCAATGCCCTCCGTTTTACCATGCCTTTTGGCTGGGGTTCTGAGGGGGGACTCTGCATGGGTGATCGTTTCACCCAACCATCGCAGTCGAAGGAGTTCGTGCGCGCCAAGCGTTTGAAGCGTGCGCTGCAGCGCGGTGCTCCGCCTGCGTTCATTCCGCCCGCGAATGGCATCGCCACGACCGCGCAGGTCTCCTCGCTCAGCTGGAACGCGGAAGAAAGTCCCGAAGTCCGCCGCCACTATCTGGAGCAACTCTTTGAGGGATCGCCCGACGGCCTCAGCATCGTCGATTCGCAATACCGCATCCAGTGCGTCAATCGCGCGTTCCAGACCATGTTTGGGTACGCAGCCGGCGAAGTCTTGGGCCAGCCCATTGACTCGTTCATCCTTCCTCCGGATCGCGCCGCCGAAGCGCATTGGATCGTCGAATGTCTGCGGCGCGGCGAGAGCATCACCCTCGAAACCCAGCGCCGCCGCAAGAACGGCGCCTTGCTCGATGTTTCCGTTTCCTCTGCCCCGCTCGTGATTGACGGTAAAACCGTCGCCTGGTACGCCACCTATCGCGATATTGCCGCGCCCAAGCACGCCGAGGCGGTCAGCTCCGCCCTCTATCGCATCGCCGAAAAAACCAGCTCAGCTCACGATCTACAGCAGTTCTTCGCCGCCATTCACGGCATTGTCGATGAACTGATGTATGCCCGCAACTTCTGCATCGCTCTTTTCGACGAGCAATCGCAACTTCTCACCTTCCCCTACTTCGTCGACGAACAGAATTCCGCTCCCCCAGCCCGAAAACTTGGCTCCGGTCTGACTGAGCACGTCCTGCGCACAGGCGAGCCGCTGCTTTGCACTCCCGAAGTTTTTCGTCAATTGGTGAAGCGGGGCTTGGTGGAAAGCAGCAACGCGCCTGCACTCGATTGGATGGGCGTTCCGCTCAAGGTCAACCATCGCACCTTCGGCGCGCTCGTCGTCCAGAGTTATTCGAAGAATTCGCGATTCAGTGAGCGCGACAAGGAGATTCTCACTTTCGTTTCCCGGCAGCTGGCCAGCGCCATCGAGCACAAGCGCAACGAGCAGGCTCTGCGCCGCTCCGAAGCCCGCTACCGCTCGCTGGTGCAAACCGCTGTCTACGGAATCTACCGCTCCAGCTACGAAGGACGCTTTCTTGATGTCAACCCCGCCCTGATCGGCATGCTGGGCTACAACTCGGTCGCGGAAGTCCTCGCCCTCGATCCCGAAAAAGATGTTTTCGTCGATCCCCGCGAGCACTCCCGCCTGATCGAAGAATTCCGCCACTCCGGCCGTATGGACGGATTCGAAGTCCGCTGGAAGCGCAAAGATGGAAGCTCCATCACCGTTCGCATCAGCGGTCGCGCCGTTTCCAGCGCCGACGAACCAGCCGACGTTCTCGAAGCCATCGCGGAAGACATCACCGAGCGCCGCGTTCTCGAAGACCAGTTCCGCCAGGCGCAGAAAATGGAAGCCGTCGGCCGCCTGGCCGGAGGCATCGCTCACGACTTCAACAATCTGCTCATGGTGATCAGCGGATACACCGAGGTCTTGCTGTCCCAGCTCGACGCCTCCCATCCCCTGCACCTGAAGGCGCAAGCCATTCAGCAGGCCTCCGACCGCGCCACCACGCTCACCCGCCAGTTGCTGGCGTTCAGCCGCAAGCAGCTTCTGGAGCTCAAGGTCGTCGATGTGAACGCCATCGTTCAGGACATGGAGCGCCTGCTGCGTCCCCTGATCGGCGAGAACGTCGAACTGACCACCCGCCTGGCTTCCGGCGTGGGATGCACCCGCGCCGACGCCGGGCAGCTCGAGCAGGTCATCATGAACCTGGTGGTCAACGCCAAAGACTCCATGCCCGACGGCGGCAAGATCATCATTCGCACCGACAACGCCAATCTCGACGAGTCCTATCGCCGTGAGCACACCTTCATCAAGCCCGGTCCGTACATCATGTTCTCGGTCCGCGACACCGGCCACGGTATGGACCGCGATACCCAGGCGCGCATCTTCGAGCCTTTCTTCACCACCAAGGAAAAAGGCAAGGGCACCGGCCTCGGCCTCTCCACGGTGTACGGCATCGTCAAGCAGAGCGGCGGATACATCTTCGTGCAAAGCGAAGTCGGCCGCGGCACTGCCTTCACCATTTACCTGCCTCGCGTCGACGAACCTTTGGAAGCACATGGCGCAACGCCTGCTTCCGGCACCGCAGCCGGCGGATCGGAAACCGTGCTCCTGGTTGAGGACGAAGAATCGGTCCGCGAGCTGGTGCGCGATACTCTCGCAAGCCGCGGCTACCGCGTCCTGGAAGCGGAGAATGGACAGGCGGGCCTCGCCGTCGCCGAAGGGCACAAAGAAAAGATCGATCTGATCATCACCGACGTGGTCATGCCCGGCATGAGCGGCCACGAACTGGTGCAACAGCTGCTCAAAGTCCGTCCCGACATCAAAGTGCTTTATCTCTCCGGCTACACCGAAGACGTTTTCGCGGGCGCCGGTGTCGCTGAGACGAAAGCTTTTCTGCAAAAACCCTTCACCCTGCAAGGCCTGTCCCGCAAAGTCCGCGAAGTTCTCGGGCAACCCGCCTCGTAATTGTCATCCTGAGCGAAGCGAAGGACCCAGGCGAGCCGCGCGAAGCAGCCTGCCCTGAGCAAGCGAAGCGCGCCGAAGGGCCGCGCACTTCGCGACGCAATAATCGCGCGTTTGGCTCGCTTCCACATCTGCGAAGCCCGCCTACTGAATAACTCCCGAGCACTCCCCAAACATCTCCTGGCCCGCCATCTCCACACAAGCAAAAATCCGATCAATCACCGCCGGCTCCTTCCCCCCACGCAGCAGATACCACGCCTCGCGAAACCTGGCATACTTGTGCCGCTTGCTCGCTGGCGTGAAGTGCAGGCTCAGATTTTTTCTCCCCGTCACTGCATACGGGATGATGTACCACGCATCCACCGGAATCAGATAAATCGCGAAGAAGTCCACCTTGCCCGCAGCATACTTCTGTCGCTTCGGACCCATCACGTTCAGGCTGTACTCTCCATTCCTTCGCCGATATATCGTCGACTTCACCTGCACCCGCAGAATCTTTCCCGCCCCTTCCACCACCACGTCATATCTCGACGACTCCCCGTACGGCTTCGACACCCGTAATCCCTCGCCCGCCGCCCGCGCCATAAAACACAACTCCGCCCACTCCCCACGCTCTTTGCATCCCTTGATCCGCCCACCCTTGCCAAAGCTGCTCTTTTTCTTCATCTTCTTCTTCATCGCCCCTGCCTTGTCCCCGTTCTCGGTCAAAAAAATACGAGGCTCTCACGAGCCCCGCTCATTGTTTACGTTTCCCAGGCCCACTCCCATCCGGCAACCACCGAACCCGCTCCAGCCCACCCCCAACCCTTGTCATTCCGACCCTGATGCGAAGCGGAAGGAGGAGGAACCTGCTGCTGTCCTCGCCCTCATCCCGGACACAGCCCGCCGCCCGCTCGCAGCGAACTACTCCCTATTCTTTCAATCCTAGCAATGCCAGGCAAGGTCATCCGTCACACGGGGAGGGGTTGGGGCTGTGGAAAAGGGAAGCCCCACTTGTCGCAAAGGACGTGAGAAACGGGGCGCCCCGGCTCCAGTCGTGGAGCGACGGCAGACAAAAGCCCCGGACGTAAGTCCGGGGTAAGCTCTCAAGAAATGGAACCGAGTCCCGCGGGGACGGCGCGGCGTTCAGCGTCTCTCGCCAGAACTCGGAGTATCTGAGAAGGTGCATACAGGGCGAGAGTTGACGAAACGTTGCTAAAATGATGCTCGATGCCCGACGCCACCCCCACCGCTGCCGCCTCGGCAGGGCTCCTTGAACTGGAAGCGCTGCGGACGGCTCGCGAGGCCTCGCTAAAGAGGCGAGAAGAGTTGGATGTGCTCCTTTCATCTGAGATCGGGAAATACACATCCGAAGACACGAGCCTAGTGGTCTTCGGTTCGCTCGCCAGAGGAGAGTCGACATCCAAGAGCGACCTTGATTGGACATACCTGATCGACGGTGAGGCCAATTCCGATCACCTGAAAATCAGCCAACAGATCCAGAGGCTTTTTCGAAGCGAGGGATACGAGGAGCCGGGACCCACCGGGACATTCGGAAACATGGCTTTTAGCCATGACATCATCCACCAAATCGGCGGCCAGCACGACACGAACAAGAACACAACTCAGAGGATTTTGCTTTTGCTCGAATCGTGCGCCATCGGCAAGAGGACCGAGGCGTACGAGCGGGTCATCCGTGGCGTGATAAACCGGTACCTCGAAGAGGACGTTCACCCACTGACTCATGATTCGAAGAGGTATCGAGTGCCACGCTTTCTTTTGAATGACATCGTTCGATTTTGGAGGACGATGGCCGTCGATTTCGCGAGCAAGCAAAGGGACCGCGCCGGAGCAGGGTGGGGACTGCGTAACGCAAAGCTGCGAATGTCAAGAAAATTGATTTTCGCTTCCGGTCTCCTAGTCTGCTTCAGTCCAAATTTGGACTTGGCACTAAACGCTCAGATTTCCACCGACAAAGATGATATAAAGCTGAAACTGATCAACCACATCAGAGATTATGTGAGGAAAACTCCGTTGCAAGTTTTGGCAAACTCGATCAAGCAATACAGGGTTCCCGAAGCGACCGCGAGAGAGCTATTTGGAGCCTACGCTGCATTTCTAGAACTTCTCGACGACAAGAAGTCGCGAGAAGCACTTAAGGCGCTTCGCGCCTCCGACTCCAGAACAGATCCGATATTCCAACAGGTGAGAGAGATCAGCAAGGCATTTGAGAATGGCCTCGATCATATCTTCTTCGAGAATCCAAACGTAGCGCCGCTAACACGAAAATACGGGGTTTTCTAATGAGGAGCATCGGTTTTTCCACAGGCGCACTGGCACTTGGGGATTTCCGCGCTGCGCTGCAGATGTTGGCGGAGAAAGACAGCTCGGCCGTGGAGCTATCAGCATTGCGGCAACACGAACTCGCCCCACTCGTTGAACAGCTTGATCGACTAGAATTGAGCCATTTCGATTACGTCTCGCTTCACGCTCCCAGTTCGACGGAACCCGGCTTTGAAGCGGTCGCCTTGCGGCTCCTTGAACAGGTCGCGCGCCGTGGATGGCCAATCATTGTGCATCCAGATGCTATCTATACGCGACAAGAGTGGGCGCGGCTCGGAGATCGGCTCTGCATAGAAAACATGGACAAAAGGAAGCCGATCGGCCAGACGGCCAAGGATCTTGCTGAAATCTTCAAAGACCTGCCAAACGCTTCCTTCTGCTTCGACATTGGACATGCCCGCCAAGTAGACCCCACGATGAGCGAGGCCTCGGCGATCCTGCAGCGATTCAAAGGCCGAATTCAGCAAGTTCACGTGAGCGAGGTAAATACCCAAAGTAAGCACGACGCTCTAAGCCTGGAATCGATTCTTGCTTTCCAGAGAGTGTCGCACCTCGTGCCCGCGGACGCTCCAATCATTCTGGAGAGCAGGGTCCAAGAATCAGAGATCAATGAAGAAATCCAAAGCGCTCTCGCAGCACTGGATCCGGCAACCCAACTCGCGGTGGCTGGCGACTAGCTCGCATTCTTAATTGATGCGCTAGCTATCTGGGCTATAGAATTGGGGTCGGGACGCAAAGTGTAATGCTTCGCAAGTTCGTCGTAGATGCGTTTGTGGTAAAAATCCTTTCCATAGCCATCGGGAGACTTTGGGTCTAAGGCACGCCGTTTTCGCAGGTTAGGGTCCTTCTTCAGTCCCTGCATGATCCTGTTAAAGCGAGCGTTCTGGCTGAAATCACCAAACATTCGGCGAGAAGTGGCAAGGACGTCGCCGTACGTCTCAGTGAAAATGGTGGAAAAGATTGACTCTTCAGACAACCTGATTTGTTTTGCAGACGGATCTGTCGTGAAGTTCGCGCGGGCTAAGACATTATGCACGACTAGTATGCTCTCCGACGGCGTGGAATTATTGATTGCTGCGATCAGGTCGGCGTTCTTGATACGCGACTCATTGAAAAGAGCCATTGAATAGTTCACAACCACCGACTCATCAATCCCCTGAGCCTGTAGCGCTTCGGAACTTTTCGTTATCATCCTTAGAAACGCCCGTACTCCCTCCGAACAGTCCTTCGCGGCGGAACGATTGGAAATGAAATCCAAAGGCGAGACTGGCTTTGTGAACCCGATCGGCAACAATATCAAGTTCACTTCCTCATAGATCCTTTCACCAAAGAACGCCTCAATGAATTCAGTGAAGAAAAGTACCGAACACTTCAGCAAACCGAGCACGACGACGTCCAAGTCATCCGGATAAAAATGTGCCACTCTGTTCCGGTACTCGTACAGAATCTCCAAGTTGTATCTGGTGGCCTCAAACGGCTTGCCAAGGTCGCTGGCGACGCAGGCCACGCACTCCGGAAAAGGCTTGGTAGTGCCGTCTTCTCTAACAAGCCTGACCGACGGCATTTTCCCCGCAATGTAAGCCTTGAGCGCGAGTTCCCAAGCGTTCACGACCAGCAGAGTGCACACCTCGTAGCGATATGGGAAGATAGGCTTGTTGTGAATTTCGACAGCAGCAAACATAGCTGACTTAGAATTACGTACCAGCGACGACTCAATCGTCGCCGCCGGCTGTTTGTCAGACAATGCGCTCATGATGCGTCCCATAATTTGCTAATCTCGGCCAGTTGCATGCCGCATACGCCGGCCGAGACCCGGCCCCACACGAGCCGTTTAACTGCACCCGCTCGTGCTGCCGCAGCTCATGCATCTATAGCAGCTGCCGTTGCGGGTCATGATGCTGCCGCAGAAGCTGCAGGTGGGAGCGTCGCCTAGATCGACTATGCTCGACAGGGCATCGGCTGCATGGATGGAACCAGACCCCGGCTCCCGGTTTCCGGCTTCCGGACGCCGGACTGCGGACGTCCCGCCGTTCAGGTCGCCGATCTCCGGCGCTTGAGAGCTGGCGGACAGCTTCGGCCGGAAGTTGTCGAACAGCATCTGCTGCTGGCCGGTCAGGAAACGCAGCTGGAGCCAGCGGAAAATGTAGTCCATGATCGACTTGGCGAAGCCGATGTCGGGATTGTTGGTCCAGCCGCTGGGCTCGAAGCGGGTGTGGGCGAATTTTTCGCAGAGCAGCTTCAGCGGTACGCCGTGCTGCAGCGCGATCGAGGCGGTGAGCGCGAAGCTGTCCATCAGGCCGCTGACCGTGGAACCTTCCTTGGCCATGGTGATGAAAAGTTCGCCGGGGCTGCCGTCGGGATAGAGGCCGACGGTGATGTAGCCTTCGTGGCCTCCGATGTTGAACTTGTGCGTGATCGAGGCGCGCTCCTCCTGCAGCTTGTGCCGGACGGCGCGCGGCGGGCCGTTGAGGTTTTCTTCTTCGGCGACCTGTGTGGCGCGGGCGCCCCCGCCCGCGGCTTCCGCCGTCTTCGTCCCCGCTGCCGACAGCGGCTGCGACTTCTTGCAGCCGTCGCGATAAACTGCGACTGCTTTCAGGCCCAGCTTCCAGGCCTGGAGATAGGCTTCCATGATGTCTTCGACCGAGGCGCTCTCGGGAAGGTTGACGGTCTTCGAGATGGCGCCGGAGATGAAGGGCTGCGCGGCGGCCATCATGCGGAGATGTCCCATGTAGGCGATGGAGCGGGTGCCCTTGGCCGGCTTGAAGGAGCAGTCGAAGACGGCGAGATGCTCGTCCTTAATGTGCGGGGCGCCTTCGATGGTGCCGGTAGCGTCGATGTAGCTGACGATGGCGTTAGCCTGGTCGTGATCGTAGCCGAGCTTGAACAGCGCGGTGGGCACGGTGTTGTTGACGATCTTGATCATGCCGCCGCCGACCAGCTTCTTGTACTTCACCAGCGCAAGATCGGGCTCCACACCAGTAGTATCGCAGTCCATCATGAAGCCGATGGTGCCGGTGGGGGCGAGGACGGTTACCTGGGAATTCCTGTAGCCGTGCTTTTCGCCGTGGGCCAGGGCTTCGTCCCAGCATTGCTTGCTGGATTGGTAGAGGACGGCGGGGACGTTGGCCTTGTTGATGTTGTTGACGCTGGCGCGGTGCATGCGGATTACGTCGAGGAATGGTTCGCGGTTGATGTACCAGCCGGGGCAGGCGCCGCCCGGCATGGTTCCGGGGCTCGTGGCCGGGGCGCTCGCTTCGCTTCGCTGGACAGCCGAGGCGGCCGTCCCCACATGGCCGATGCCGGCGCCTAGATTGGTTTCGGCTAGATTCTTTTTCGTGGGCTCGGTGGCGGGCGACAATGGTTCGCATTGCTCGGCGATTCTGGACGACTGCAAGTAGGCTTCGCCGCACATGATGGCGGTTACGCAGGCAGCGTAGTCGCGTCCGGCGTCGGAATCGTAGGGCAGGCCGGTGGCCATCAGGAGCGCGCCGAGGTTGGCGTAGCCGAGGCCTAGCGGACGATAGTCATGCGAGTTGCGCATGATCATTTCCGTGGGGTAGCCGGCGTTGTCGACGATGATTTCCTGCGCGGTGATGAGCACGTCCACGGCGTGGCGATAGGCTTCCACGTCGAAGGTGCCATTGGGCGCGAACTTCAGCAGATTCAGGCTGGCGAGATTGCAGGCGGAATCGTCGAGGAACATGTACTCGCTGCACGGATTAGAGGCGTTGATGCGAGCCGTGTTCTTCGAAGTATGCCAGCGATTGACCGTGGTGTCGTATTGCATGCCGGGATCGCCGCAGTGCCATGTGGCTTCAGAGATCTTCTTGAGGAGATCCTTGGCTTTGTAAGTCTTCATGACGCTGCCGTCGTGCACCGCCCTGGTGGAGAAGTCGATGTCGCGGACCACGGCGTACATGAAGTCGTCGGTGACGCGAACGCTGTTGTTGGCGTTCTGGAAGAAGATGGAAGAGTAGGCGTCGGAGTCGGGATGCGAGCCGTCGTAGCCCTGGGCGACGAGCGCGTGGGCCTTGGCTTCCTCCTTCATCTTGCATTCGATGAAGTCGACGATGTCGGGATGGTCGACGTTGAGGATGACCATCTTGGCGGCGCGACGGGTCTTGCCGCCGGACTTGATGACGCCGGCGAAGGCGTCGAATCCTTTCATGAAGCTCAGTGGACCGCTCGCTGTTCCTCCACCGCTTAGAGTTTCAGTAGATGACCGCAGCGGAGAAAGATTGGTGCCGGTGCCGCTGCCCCACTTGAAGAGCATGCCCTCGGTCTTAGCGAGAGTGAGGATGGAATCGAGCGAATCCTTCACTGAGTTGATGAAGCAGGCGGAGCACTGCGGCGTGGTGTATCCCGTGATGCCGAATTCGACTTGCTGGGTCTGGGAATTCCAGTGCCAGTTGCGGGCGTCGGAGTTGGGCTCGATGCGATCGCATCCCACGTTGAACCAGACGGGCGAGTTGAAGGCCGCGTACTGGCGGACGAGGATATGCACGAGTTCGTCGTGGAAAGTCGCGCCGTCCTCGGGAGTCTTGAAATAGCCCTGGGATAGTCCCCAGTCGCGGATGGTTTCGGCGACGCGGGCAACGAGCTGGCGGACTCCGGTCTCGCGCTCGGGCGTGCCGAGCTTGCCGTGGAGATATTTGCTGGCCACGATGTTGGTCGCGGTCATAGACCAGTCTTTGGGGACTTCAACATCTTTCTGCTCGAAGAGCACGTTGCCCTGAGAGTCGGCGATCTGGGCGGTGCGGAGCTCCCACTCGACTTCGTCGTAGGGGGAGACGCCGGGCTTGGTGAAGAAACGGCGGAAGGAGAGGCCGGGGGCCTTCTTCTTCGCGGGGGACAGGGCGGGGGTGGTGGTTTCGGTAGTGGTTTTCAGTTCGGGCATCGGGCTCTCCATTAGTTAGATTCTATGCGGCGTGGGCTCGATTCGGCGCGGAAACAGGGAAGCCGGGGGGAACTCACGTCCGGGGAAGTCATGTAAAAGATCGTTTTCTTTCGCCCCTATGGGGCTGTATCTCTTGTCCCAACTCACCCGAGGCTTGCGCCAGGGCTGGATTTTTGCGCCGCTCTGCGATGGTGCTGCCTGCGTCCGTGACGGTTTAGGCGCTTAGGTGCCGTCCCTACGGGACTCGGTCCTTTCTCTCCGCGCCTACCCCGGACTTACGTCCGGGGCTAGTGAATGCCGCCGCCTTTGGCGGCTGAATCTGTTGTGACTCAGTCAGTCTCTTGGCCCACGAAATCGTGGTCCCTAACACCGGGACTCAAACCCAACATTCATAGAGAGTTCCAAAAGTTTTCGTCCTACCGTCGGACTACCGGACCAGAAATACTGCACCCGTTGCAAAGCCATGCGCGTGTGGCGCATGCGGTCCTCGGCCGCACAAGCATTGCGGTTGTTGCGAGCGGATCAAACCCAGAGCCGTCAAAGCCGGAGCCCCTGTCATCAGTAAAAAGGTCGGTATCAATGCAGTTGTCATTTTCTTCTCCTTCTTAATGCTTAGAGGGCACGAGGAGGTTCAAACCGCCTTTCGGTTTAGAAGCCGGAGGGCAGGGGCTGGGGACAGTGAATGTTGGTGGCGGCGCCCGAATCGAGATGCGGGGCCACGGCGTGCGGAGCCGTGCGTACGGCACCCGGTTTGGTTTCCGGCGAAGTGGTCTGCGCCTGCGATGTGGTGATAGCGGCGTTGGCGGACAAGAGTGTCCGCCCCACACTTGTGCTGCCGTTGGCATTCGCGGGCGAGGGCGCCCGCGCCACAAGGTCGTCCGCAGCCACACGATCTGTTAACTCCAGGGACGAGGCGAAGTCGGCGCCGATGCCGGAGGCTTTTTCGGCGGAGGAGATCAGCCATTGGTTCAGGGCGCTGCAGATGCTGCGGCGCTGGGCCTGGTCTTCGATCACCACGAAGCGAAGAAAACAGCGTCCGGTGGCCAGGCGGGAGCGCATCGGATTGGGGCGCGTGAACATGCGATCGAGGACGAAGGCCATGTCGTCGTCTTCGGAGAATTGGAGGACGGCGAGCATGCGCTTGGATGCGGGAGAGTCAGAGTGAGTGCCGTCCCGGCGGGACTCCGCGCCCGCTGACGGGTCTACCCCGGACTTACGTCCGGGGCTATTGAATGCCGCCCCTTCCGGGCTCGACTCTGGAGCTTGAGGGATTGGCGCCCGCCCCGAGGGTCGAGCCAAAGCACTCTCAGCGATACATTCGGGTGCGTCAGTACGCCCGAATTCTAGGATCTCCTCCGCGAGGGCGAAGATGCCGGGCTTGCTGGGGACCACGAGCAGGCTGTGCGGGGAGTCGCAACGGAACCAGCGCGACCATTGCAGGCGGCGGGGGTCCACCGGACGATCCAAGCCATGGCGCGCCAAAGATTCGGTGACCAGGCGAGTTAAAGCTTCCATTCAGGGCTCCTCAAGCGCCGAACTTCCGCGGGGAGAGAAAGCAAGTCCCTCTTGCCCCGCAAAGGAGCCGGCACAGACAGATTGTCAAAGCTTTAGTCGAGCCCCCGGGGAGGAGCGGGGGAACGGCCACCGCACTAACACCGGCCTTTCGGATTCCGATTACCGGCTTTGTTTTCTTATGTTTACCGGTGGGGCGCCGGGTCACCTCTGGCCTGGCGTCCCACCGGCTACTTTCCTGACTGCTCTCTTCGGAGTGCTGCTGTGTTGCGAAATCCACCCGTTCCCGCGGGCTGAATTTCAAGGCTATGGGAGTGCAACGTTACTCCCGCAGATTGTGCCTGTCAAGAGAGAAACACAATAGGTTGTAGCCCAATAATGACGGGCTAGATGCGGGGTTGGGGTCCAAATTTCCACAAAGGCGCGAGGATAGGTTGTCATGTTTCGATTCTTGTGCCGGGGCGCGTTTGCATTCGGCGGCGAGGTGCCGTCCCTACGTGACTCGCTGCCTTGTCTTCGTGCTTACCCCGGACTTACGTCCGGGGCTAATGAATGCCGCCGCCTTTGGCGGCTGGTGTGCGAGGTGGATCTGAAACAACGATTCAGAGAAACCGGAGGCCGGCACTCTGGGAGTGGCGGTCGCGGCAGGGTTGAGGAGACTTGCGAGCGAAGGCAGACGGGAGCGGCATGCGGGCGAGGCTCTCATCAGGCTGCGCGGACATGGCTACATAGATGTCTTCGAAAATCTGCCGTGGAGCGATGCGCAACACGCCGTCGGAAGATTCGACCAGATAATCGCCCTTGCGCCCGGTGTGCTGGCGGCCCAGAGAATCGGTGAAGCTGAGTCCGTATTGAAGTTGTTTGGCTTTGACCAGAAAGCGGGTGCGGTAGGTGATCCATTCGTTGGTCGTTTTCATGGCGTGCTAAGCCGTTAGATCCATTGACCCCGTAGATTTTGTTGGTTGAGCGGGGTCAGCTGTTCGGCCGAGCCCGAAATGCCGGTTGATTTGATCACTCCCGCCGATAACCGTCTCCGGCGAGTTCGTTCTGCTTGCGAGGGTGAAGAGAATGTACGAGCGAATGAGCGCGGGGTCAATTCAGTATTTTTGGTGCAGTTGAGGAAAAATGTGGACTGGGATTTTCGCCGATCGATAGATCAGGAAATTTGTGACGGCCGGGTGGTTGGGGGCACGTGGACGTGGAGGTTCGAGCGGGAACGCGGCGGAAAGCAAAACGGAGTGAAGATTGGGTGGGCGGATTGTCCACAGCGCGTGCACAAGAAATGCAGAAAGCAGTTGGCAGTGGTCAGTTCTCAGTTCTCGGATGCCAGATGTTTGTGATGGGTTAGCCGAGAACCAATTCAAGAGCTGCTGCTCGAATTCCTGTGGAGCGGCGCTGATGGCGCCACAGTGGTCCGCACGCGGGACTTCCCAGAGAACCGTGTGCGGATTGTGGGCGTGAATGCGAAGGGAGTGGCGCACAGGAATATTGCTGTCAACCTGGCCGTGAATGAGAAGAACCGGGATTCTGGTGGCGGCGATAGCATCTTCTGGCGAAACTTGTTGCATGTCGAGTTTGTACTTCCAGCGGGTGTAGAGGAAGGCGAATTCGACTACAGGCCGGAGGAGAGTGCGTCCAAACCAGGGACCCAGGTGGAATGGCTGGCCCATGCGGTCGTAGGCGATTTCGCGAAAGTTAGAGAAAGAAGATTCGGCAGCGACGGCGCAGAAACGCGGCTCGACGGCGAGAGACTGCAAGAGTTGTGCGGCGCCCATGGATTCGCCGAGGCCGAAGATGCAGCGCGGGTGATCGCGCGCGACGAGAAAATCGAACCAGAGGTGAATGTCGTTGCGTTCGAGCAGCCCATAGGTGGCGAGCTCGCCGCCGCTCGAGCCGTGAGCGCGGGCGTCAGGAAGAAGCACGCTGAAGCCGTGAGCGAGAAGAAGCTGTGCGTATCCTGTCATGCCAATGCGGTTGTCGGCGAGACCGTGGAGAAGGATGACCTCGTCGCCGCTACTGTGATTTGGGTGGATGGACCAGGCATTCAGCGTAACCCGGTCGGGCCCCGTGACGGAAACGTCATCGAGATCCGCGTCAAGGCGGTGAGCGACCTCGCGCATGTCGGCCTCCGCTTCCTGAGGTAATGGGCGACGCGCCGGACGCAGGGTTCCTTGGGCTACGAAGATTCCGACAACGGCGCAGAACGCGAGATACAAGGCCAAGAACAGGAGAAGGCGGCGGGATCTTCGGGTGAGGCGCATTGGTCTTCGGAGGATGGTACGGGTACAGGGCCCTCGCAGTTCCGCAGCGGCGGTGGGTATAAGGTGCACGGGGGTGGAAGAATTTTCTCGGCGTTTTAGGCAGAGGGAATTAATGGGCGGGGAAGGTGAAGGGAGTCAGTCACTTGGAGAACGGCGGAGAACGGAAAGGTCATTGCACTGAGATAGACAGAAGGCGAACAAAATTCTCCACCTGGAGGAATCATGACGACGGACCCGGTTTGTGGAATGGAAGTCAACGAGAAGGAATCCGAGTTCCATGCGCAGTTTGCGGGGAAGAAGTACTTCTTCTGCTCGGAAGATTGCAGAAAGGAATTCGAGAGTGAGCCGAATGATTACGTGGAGACTGCGGCGGCATAGTTGTCGCAGTTAGGCACGACTTGCAAAAAAAAGGCCCGGCATACATCGCGCCGGGCCTTTTTTCCTGTCCTACTTGAGGGACTAGGTCCAAGGGGTCGAGTCCACCTGCCTCGCTTGCGCGCGCGGGACAGCCGAGGCGGCTGTCCCCACATGGGTCTTGCCGGTATTGGTACCCTGCGCGGGCGAAGGCGCCCGCGCCACACCAGAACGTTCTAGCGATGAGCCAAAGCTGGTTCCTGCACCGCTTTGCCCGATTTGAAGGCTTCGTAGCGGGAATTGATTTCGTCCCAGTTGACTACGTTCCACCAGGCCGCGAGATATTCGGGGCGGCGGTTGTTGTACTTGAGATAGTAGGCGTGCTCCCAGACATCGTTGCCGAAGATGGGGTAGAGGCCCTGCGAAATGGGGCTGTCCTGGTTGGGAGTGGAGATGACCTGCACATCGCCGTTTTGCTTGCCGGCGAGCCAGACCCATCCGGAACCGAATTGCTTGGTGCCGGCGTCATTGAACTTGGCCTGGAAATCCTTGAAGTTGCCGAAAGTCTTGGTAATGACCTGGGCGATGGGGCCGCTGGGATCGCCTCCACCTTTGGGCTTCATGATCTTCCAGAACATGCTGTGGTTGACGTGGCCGCCACCGTTGTTGCGGACCGCGGCGCGAATGTCCTCGGGAATGGAGTTGAGGTCGCGGAGGAGGTCTTCGGGAGTTTTCTTCAAGAGCTCGGGATGCTTTTCGAGGGCCGCGTTGAGGTTTTTGACGTAGGCGCCATGATGCATGTCGTGATGCAAGGTCATGGTTTGCTTGTCGATGATGGGTTCGAGGGCGGCATAGTCATAAGGCAGGGGCGGTAGTTCGTGAGCCATTTTTTCCTCCTGGAATCTGTTAGTTCTGATGACGAGATGTCGGGTATGGATTCAGACGCGAGCAGCGCGCTCACGCTTGCAGCGTACAGGAAGCGACCGGATGATTTTACACCCGGGTGGATTCCGGCGTCCGGCTTGCGGATCGTAACGCTGAAGTGCTGCTAGTTTCCGGCGACGCCGACTTTGGTCGCCGACGCGGGGGCGCGGGATTTCAGCCGGGGGAGGAGCCAGACAACGACGCGATAGAGGAGAAGGACGGACAGGACGGAGGCGTACTCGATCGGCTTATGGAGGTCGGCCTTCACGAGCCAGATGTAGTGAATGACGCCGGCGGTGGCGCTGACGTAGATGAGGCGGTGCAGCCATTGCCAGCGCTTGCCGCCCAGGCGGCGGATCCAGCCCTTGGTGGAAGTCAGCGCCAGCGGGATCATCAGGGCGAAACCGGTGAGGCCGGCGGTGATGAAACGGCGCTTGGCGATGTCGTGGAGCATCTCGTGGAGGTCGAAGAATTTGTCGAGCCAGATGTAGGTCAGGAAGTGGAGTGTGCCGTAGAAAAAAGCGAAGAGGCCGAACATGCGGCGGAAGTCGATCAGCCAGTACTGGCGGGTGAGTTTGCGCAGGGGCGTGACGGAGAGCGTGATGAGAAGGAAGGTGAGGGTCCAGTCGCCGGTGGAGTGGGTGATGACCTCGATGGGGTTGGCGCCGAGCTGGGCGTGGAAGGCTTTCCAGACGAGGCGCGCCAGCGGGCCGAGGGCGGCGAGGAAGAGGACGGGTTTGAGGTAGCGGGGCTTCATGCTTCGGACCTTGGACGTCGGACTTCAGACCAGACTCAGCAGGTGTGTAGCGCAGGGGCTAAAGCCCGATCATCTCCTGCCTCGTCGCGGCGCTGAAGCGCCGCTCTGCCACGGAGCTGCGCGCATCTTTGATGGTACTGCGATGGTACGGCGCGCATCTTTGATTTCGCGAACTGCGATTTCTCCGACTGCTCCAGAATCGTTGGGACCGTGGTGCCATAACGCCTCGCTGCGCTCGACTGACAGCCGAGGCGGCTGTTCCCACGTGAGCAACGGCGGCTGTTCCATGAGCAACTAGAAATTCTTGCGCAGGTCCATGCCGGTGTACAGGCTGGCTACCTGATCGGCGTAGCCGTTGAACATGAGCGTGGGGCGCTTGAAAAATTCGCCGAGGCGGCGCTCCTTGGCCTGGCTCCAGCGCGGATGGTCGACGGTGGGATTCACGTTGGAATAGAAACCGTATTCGTTGGGCGCGGAGATGTTCCAGGTGTTGAGCGGCTGCTTGTCGGTGAAGTGGATGCGCACGATGGCCTTGGCGCTTTTGAAGCCGTACTTCCAAGGCACGACGATGCGGAGCGGCGCGCCGTCCTGATTGGGAAGCTCTTCGCCGTACATTCCGAAACAGAGCAGCGCGAGCGGATGCATGGCCTCGTCCAAGCGTAGGCCTTCGACGTAGGGCCAATCGAGAACGTGGCCGCGCTGGCCGGGCATCTGGCTGGGATCGTAGAGGGTGGTGAATTCCACGAACTTGGCTTTGCCGAGAGGGTTGGCGCGTTTGATCAACTCGCTGAGCGAGAAGCCAACCCAGGGGACGACGATGGACCATCCTTCGACGCAGCGATGGCGATAGATGCGTTCCTCTGCGGGAGCCAGCTTGAGGATCGCGTCGAGGTCGAGTTCCTGTTTGTTCGGGACCAGGCCGTCGATCTTTACCTTCCAGGGGCGGGTGCGGAAATTCTTGGCCAGGCTGGCGGGCTGGTATTTGTCGGTGGAGAATTCGTAATAGTTATTGTAGTTGGAGACGTCTTTGAACGGCGTGATGGTTTCGGTGGTGCTGAAAGCGCTCTTTTTTATGCCGTCTATTTTGTTGCCGGCGTGGGCAACGATAGACGGGGAAGCCAGTTCGCGGAGTCCAGCGCCGGCGGCGGCCGCTGCGGAGGCGGCCGTCATAAGGAATTTACGACGGTTCAGAAAAAGAGACTTGGGAGTGATTTCCGAGGAAGGGATGTCTGCGGCTTTCTTGATGACCATATTCGTTTCCTATGAAAAATACGATTGCGCGCGGGAGATGGATGGTCGAAACACTCTCCCCGCACGAGCCTCGCGGCAGTCCCCAATGAAATTCTGGCTGACTTTATCTTCTGTGGAATGAGACGCAAAGGAAAGGGAAAAGTTGCATGGGCAGTCGTCGCGATTCATGCTTCGCCGGACAGCCGAGGCCGGCTGTCCCCACAGGAGTGGATACAGCAAGGGTCAGCGTGTTCTAGCGCGCGGCGGCGGTTGGCTGCGGGAGGGCGAGGTTGCTGCTCCAGCAGTCGGCGACGATGAGCCAGGCGCCGAGACGCCGCCAGACCTTGAGATACTTGCCGCGGTCGGCCACGGTGGTGCCGTCGGGCTGGTGGATGGCGACGGAGTAGCGACCGATCTCCATGGCCATGTCCGCTGAGGACTCGACGCGGGTGGTCTCGATGCGGAGGCTATCGTATCCGCTATCGCCGAACTGGCGCAACAGGCGCTCCACGGCCTTGGGCCCGTGGGCGGGCTCTTGATTGGGAGCCATGAAAACGCCGTCGGGCGCAAACAGCGTGGCCACCTGGTCGTAGTTGCCGGTGTTGAACGAAGTGACGAAATCCTGAGAGAGGCCTCGGATCAAAGACTGGACATCCACGAACGGATGGGTATCCGCCAAGGAACTTGAGTTCGGCCGGTACATCCAACTACCTCCTGGGGGAAGGCAAAGAAACGGTATTGCTGGCCCGAAGGACGGGCGCAATCCTCAACGAGTCGCTTATTCTAGCGCAAAACCGGCTGTGGAAAGCGGAATTTTTGCGCGGCGCGAAGATGAGACGAAAGGGCAGGCGGCGCGGGCAAAGTTTTGCACTTGTGCGCAGGGCGAACCCGGAGTTATGTTGCGCGGGATGAATCCGATATCTCAGGAAAAGGATAGCGTGAGGCGATTAGACGAGCGGGTGGAGACGGCACGACCTGAAGCGGCGAACCCGGCGCGGTTTTGCCCTAATTGTTCAGCGGAATTGAAAGAAAGCCGGTGCAAGTTGAGCTGTCCGCGGTGCGGATTTTATTTGAGCTGCTCGGATTTTTATTGAAACTCCAGGTCCGTTTCTTCTACAACCCCCAAACCCTCTAAACGGCTGCGGACCTTCATGGATGTGGAGGAGCAGGCTTCAGCGCCGCGTTTGGCGCCCTACAGGAAGCGGCTTTGGCCCCTTCTGTTCTCGGAGAGAAATAGCACAGGAGCTAAAGCCCATTTCCATTCCAACTCACTAACGCGGCCCTGAGGGCCGCTCTTCCACGACGATGCTCGCCATGTTGACGATGCCCGCCAAGATCAAGGTCGAGCCCGACTGACAGCTCTGCTGCGTTGCGACTAAAATGAAGGCCAGCGTTTCCAGAATATCGTGAGGAATCATAGACAGGAGAAGATCATGCAACGCAAGGCAAGTGCAGTGTGGAAGGGCGGGCTCAAGGATGGGAAGGGAACGGTTTCGTCGGCCAGCGGAGTGCTGAAGGAGACTCCGTATTCGTTCACGACGAGGTTTGAAAATGCTCCGGGAACGAATCCGGAGGAGTTGATCGCGGCGGCGCATGCGGGGTGTTTTTCGATGGCGCTGTCGGCGCAGTTGGGTGGGGCGAACCTGACGCCGGAGAGCATCAAGACCAACGTGACGCTAACCATGGAGAAGCTGGATTCGGGCTGGGCGATTACTTCCAGCCACATTGACGTTGTGGGCAAAGTTCCGGGAGCGGATGCGGCAACTTTCCAGAAATACGCGGAAGCGGCGGAGAAGGGATGTCCGGTATCGAAGGTGCTCAACGCAAAGATCACGATGAACGCGAAGCTGGAGTAAGGCGGACTTCGGACCTCTGACCTCGGACCTTGGCCAAACAAAAGCGGCGTCCGGCTTCCGGCGTCCGGTCACATTTCCTCTTGCTCCTCGGTTTGACAGGGAGGGGACGCACTGTAAAATAGAAGTGCAAGCCTTCCTGACGGCGGTCGAGCGGCCGCCGCTGCAGTTGAGTCCACTAGCCATCGTGGCGGAATTGGCAGACGCGCATGGTTCAGGTCCATGTACCGGCAACGGTGTGGGGGTTCGAGTCCCTTCGATGGCACCAGTAGTTTTCTAATCCCTCCCAGTTTGTTGTTCCCAGCTTTCGTTGAAGTGCGCCGGAACCGGTCTTTTCGGCAATCCCTTAGAACTTGAACTGCAGGGCGAGCTGCGTCCGGCGAGGGGGCTGGGCGGCCACCGCGCGGCCGAAAAATGGGGACGTGATGGTCCCGATGTAGCTGACATCGTTGGGATGGTTCAGGACGTTGAATGAATTCACCGAGACGCTGAGACCCCGCGCCTCCTTTTTGGACTTGGAGAGCGGAAAGTCGTGGGAGAGATTCAGGTCGAGGGTGATCTGGCCGGGTCCATGCAGGGAATTGCGGGGTGTTCCCGCGGGGCGGTCGTTGATGATGCCGTCTTGATTGTTGTCGCTTCCGGTGGTGATGTTGACGGGCTTGCCGGAGTACAAGGAGAGCGCCACGCCGAGATCGAAGAAGCGCGTGGGATGAGTGGATCCGAGGAGATCAAATTTGTGGAGGCGGTCGTTGTCCGATCGTCCCCAGTCGGCGGCAGGATTGTAGCTGTTGGCGGGAAAGTAGGTGATGCCGCTGGTGTTGTTGTCGGTCCGGCTGAGCGTGTACTGCACCTGGCCCGTGAAGTAGCGGCTGGGCTTGCCGCGGAAGGTGAGCTCGAGCGCGTTGCCCTTGAGGTAGCCTTCCGATTGAATCTCGCGTTGCTGGCCGAGCGCGGGATTGGGCCGCGCATAGTTGCCGCCGACCAGCATCGGTGCATTCGCGTCGATGGAGCGGAAAAGATCGATTCCGCGTGTGCCGATGTAGACCGCGCTGAAGGTGCTAGCCGACGTCACTTGGCGCTCGATGCCGATGCTGTATTGGAGAGTGTAGGGAATGCGGGTACGCGGATCGAGGGTAACGATGCTGGTGGGCACCAGTGACAGCACTGCAGGGTTGACCGGATAGGTCAGCTGCGGCGGCTCGACAATGAAGCGCAGCAGGTTGACGCCGTTGAAGTGCAGAAGATCTCCGATGGGGGAAGGCCCGGTGCGATCGAAGAAGGCGCCGGCTCCGCCACGGATCACGGTTTTGCTCTTCGCCGTGGGCGCGTAAGCGAAACCGAGGCGAGGGGCGAGGTTGTTCGGGTCGTCGTGGAAATAATTTTGCCAGTAATAGCGCGCTCCCAGATAGAGGGAGAAGTTGGGCCGGAGGCGGATATTGTCTTCGATGAATCCGCACAGCACTTTTTCCAGAAACACGACGTGGCCCTGTCCGGTCTGGACCTGATAAACGGACGGTGTGTTGTTGGTGAAGTCGGCGATGCTGCCAAAGGTATAGGTGCCGGCGCGGTTGGTGAAATCGTCCAGGCCGCGGCGGCTGATGTCGGGGATGTCGATGCCGAAGCTCAGCTCGTGTTTTCCGCTGGCGTAGGTGGCGAAATCGGTTCCGTCAAAGTGATATTCGGTGCGGCGGGAGTCCGCTTGCGCGCCACCACCGGTGAATGCGCCGGAGACGGCAATCTGCGGGGCAAAGGTCAGGCTGGTCACCGAAGAATCGTAGTGGCCGACGAGAAATCGTAGTTGATTCAACCAGTGCGGTGAAAACTGGTGGCGGAAGCTGACGTTGACTTCGTGCTCCAGAAAACGGGTGTCAGTTCCGGCGCTGGGGAGCACGGTGCCGCCGACGCCCTGATTTTCCACCGAACGGTGCTCGTAGGAATAGCCGATCCAGAACTGGTCTCCATTGGCGAGGTCGTGAAAAATCCGGCCGGAACCGAAGAAGTGATGGGTCGGGTTTGGGGCGTTCTGGTTGAGCGGGGTGGTCACGCCGTTGGCCACGGTTTCCGCGACCACGATGGCCTGCTGGTCGTTGAGGTCCTCGTCGAGAGCCAGCAGGAAACTGGTACGTTTGCTGCGGCCGATCGGTCCGGTTACGGAACCTTCATAATACTGGCGGCGCTCCGGCGGTTTGACCAATGCGAAGGCATTGGCGGCGTCGAAGACGGAATCGCGAAAAAGAAAATTGAGCGAGCCGTGATATTGAGGAGTGCCAGTCTTGGTGACAAGCTCGAGCCGGGCGCGTCCGGGACGGGAAAAGCGGGCCGAGTACGGGTTCTGGTTAATCTTCACCTCCTGAATCGCGGACGCGGTGACGCCCGGCCCGTTGGCTTCAATGCCATTCACGACGAGAGTGACGCCGTTGGTGCCTGTGGCATTGTCGTCGAGGAAGCGGGACATGGTCGTGATGTAGTCCTGGTCGAAGACGGGGAGACGGTCGAGGGCGTCGCGATCGATAATGTTCGCATTCTGATTTCGCGAACTCTCGGTGCTGACTTGAGGAACCAGGGCTCCGGTAGCGACGGTGACGTTTTCATTCTGAACGGCAATCTGCATCACGACGCGAACGGCTGGCAGGCGCTTGTTGCCGACGGTTAGGTTGACCCTGGTTTCACGGAAGCCCTGCGCCTGGACATCGAGCGTGTAGATGCCGAAGAGAACGTTATCGAGGCGGAAGGCGCCGTCGCCGTCGGTCGCGACCGTGGAGATGGGCTTACTGTCGGGCCCGAGCAAAGCCACTTGTGCAGCGGGGATGGCCGCGCCGGAGGGATCCAACACTGTTCCGCTGACTCGACGGGAAGTTGAGGCTGCGGACTGGTCTTCTGAAGCCGCGGCCGTATTGCCCGGTCCGGGGCGGTCCAGAGCCTGGGCGCAGATCGACACCGGTTGCCATAGAACCACGGATGCGACCAGGATTCCCAAGACGAGCGATTTCACGCGATGCCTTCGGAAGAGTTTGAGTGGGCAGCCCTGTAGGCAGCTTCCTCAGGGCAGGGTATCAAATCCACATGAAGCATCCCTGAAAGGGGTCGGTGCCGTAACTCTCCTTTCGCTTGCGGTCCCGGAACAGACGGGTACAGCGGGAATCCGGATTCAGTTTTTGTCGATGCGGAATCAGGGAATATATTCATCTCTCACGTCATTTCTTGGATCGAGGGGAAAAATGGAACGGAAAAACGCAGCGATGGCGATTGTGACTTTGTTCCTGATTCTCGCCGGGCTGACGGGCGGGACGCTTTTCGGGCAGACGAACCGGGAGACCGTCGATGTGATGGTCAGCGGTGGAACTGTTGTCTCCATGGACGCGAAGCGGACGATCTATGAAGACGGCAGTGTTGCGATCCGCGGTGATTCGATTGTGGCGGTGGGTGCACGGGCCGAGGTGGAAGCGAAGTACAAGGCGGCGCAGACGATCGACGCGAAAGGCAGGCTGGTGCTGCCGGGATTTATCAACGGACACACGCATGTGCCGATGACGCTGCTTCGTGGCCTGCACGACGACGTCACTCTGAATGACTGGCTGTACAAATACATTTTTCCCGCGGAAGCGAAGAATGTGAATGAAGAGTTTGTGCGCTGGGGTACTAGGCTAGCGGCGGCGGAGCAGATTCGCGCGGGCGTGACTACGTTTGCCGACATGTATTACTTCGAAGACGCGGTTGCGGAGGAGACCAAGGCGGCGGGGATGCGCGGGGTGCTGGGGGAGACGTTTATCGATTTTCCGGCGCCGGACAACAAGAGCGAGTCCGAGGTCCTGGCTTACACGGAGCGGTTCTTGAAAAGGTGGCAGGGAGACGCGCTGATCCAGGCGGCGGCGGCTCCGCATTCGATTTACACGTGCTCGAAAAAGACACTACAGGATGCGGCCGCGCTGGCCAGGAAATATCATGCGCCGATTCTGATTCACGTGGCGGAGATGAAGAAAGAGTGGGAGGACAGCGAGAAGCAGAACGGGATGTCACCGGTGCAGTATCTGGAGAAGATCGGAGTGCTGGGGCCGGACGTGGTGGCGGCGCACTGCATTTATGTGGACGAAGCGGATCGCAAGCTGCTGGCAGAGCGGCAGGTGGGGTGCGTGCACAATCCGTCGAGCAATATGATGATTGCGAGCGGAGTGTCGCCGGTGCCGGAGATGCGGGCGGCGGGCATCGCGGTCGGGCTGGGGACGGATGGTCCGGCGGGAAGCAATAACGATCTGGACCTGATGGAGGAAATGGATCTGGCGGCGAAACTGGCGAAGATCACGAAGATGGATCCGCTGGCGCTGAATGCGAGGGCGGTGGTGGAGATGGCAACGATCGATGGGGCGCGGGCCCTGCACATGGAGAAAGAGATTGGGTCGCTGGAGGCGGGGAAGAAAGCGGATCTGGCGCTGATCAGTCTGGATGAGCCGAATGCGGTGCCAATGTATGACATCTACGCGCAGCTGGCGTATTCGCTCAAGGGGAGCGATGTGGAGACGGTGGTGATTGGTGGGCGCGTGGTGATGCGGGAGCGGAAATTGCTGACAGTGAACGAAGAGGAAGTCTTGCGGAAGGCGCGGGAATATGGGAAAAGTGTGAGTTTGTCGTTGGGGATGAAGTAAGTCACAATCCCCACCCTGCGCAAAGAACACGCAAGGGTGGGGCGCCCGCTTTCAGGGAGGAAATGTGCTGGCGCAGCATGTGCTTGTGTTGGTTCTCGTCGTAGTGTTCCCCTTGTGGGATCGCTATGAGATTCCCCGGTTGAAGGCCGGCACGGATCCGGGGAAGAGAGTTCGCTTCTACCGGAAGATCATTGCTGCGGAGTGGATCTGCGCCGTGGTTGCGTTTCTGGCGGTTGGGTTCGGCGCAGTGTTCACGATCCGGCCGATGCAGGGCGAGATTGGGTGGCTGTCGGGGACGAGGGGGAGTTCGTTTGTAGCCGGAATGGCTACGGCGATGACGATCGTGCTTCTTCTGCCGGCGATCCTGGCCGTCATCAGCGAGAAAGTGCGGACCAAGGCGGCGAAAGCGGCGCAGCCGTTGAGCTATCTTCTGCCCTGGAGCGCGCAGGAGCGGCTCTGGTGGTGGCCGGTCTGCATCACCGCTGGAATTTGCGAAGAAGTGTTGTACCGAGGATTTCTGTTGCACTACCTGCATACCGCTCCGTTTCATCTCAGCCTGACGTGGTCGTTGGGAGTGGCGGCGGTCATTTTCGGGATTGGGCATCTTTACCAGGGCGCGAAAGGAGCGGCGGCCATCACGATCCTAGGGTTTGTGCTGGGCGCGGTGTTTGTGGCAACGGGGAGCTTGCTGATTCCGATCATCGCGCACGCGATGATGGACTTACGGGTCCTAGTGATCCTGCCGGCGGGGTCAGGACCGGAGGCGGCGGCCGGATGAGTGCCAACAAGACTCGGCATCCCCTTTGATGCTTCGCCCGACAATCGGCGCGGGGCGCTTGGTGCGGCGGTAGCTTCATGACAGCGCTCTGACAATCGTTCAATCGACCTTCCCGTATAATCCAAGGCATTCTCATGCCGGCTTTTCTGGAGCAGATTGTGGCGGCCGCGCGGCGCAGAGTCGCGGAAGCGAAGCGCAGAGCGGATCGGGGCGAGCTGGATCGGCAGGCGGAACGGCATGTTCCGCGCGGGTTTCGGCGGGTGCTGGCGGATCGCAGCCGAGAGAGTGTTGCTGTGATCGCGGAGTTGAAGAAGGCGTCGCCATCGAAGGGAGTGATCCGGGCAGAATTTCACGTGGAGGAATTGGCGAAGGAGTTGGAGGCGGCGGGGGCGGCGGCGCTTTCGGTGCTGACGGATGAGGAATTCTTTCAGGGGTCGTTGGAGAATCTGCGGCTGGCTTCGGCGGCGGTGACGGTGCCGTGTCTGCGGAAAGATTTCATTGTGGATGAGTTCCAGTTGGTGGAGGCGCGGGCGAATTCGGCGGACGCAGTGTTGCTGATTGTGGCTGCTTTGACGGACGCGGAACTGAAGGCGCTGGCTCACGGCGCTCGGGCGCACGGGCTGGATGTCTTGTGCGAAGTGCATGATGCGGAAGAGTTGCAGCGGGCGCTGGATGCAAGGTGCGACTTGATTGGCGTCAACTCGCGCGATTTGAAGACTTTCAAAGTTGATCTGGAGACGGCGTTCCGGCTGGCGGAGGGCTTCTCTGGGAATGTGGTGCGGGTGGCGGAGAGTGGGATTCATTCGGGTACGGACATTGCGCGGTTGCAGGCGGCGGGGTATCAGGCGTTTTTGATCGGAGAGTCGCTGATGCGGGCGGATTCACCTGGAGACGCTTTGCGGGAGTTGTTGCGAGTACCGAGTCGCGAGTCGCGAGTACCGAGTGGACGGTGAGTGTTGCGGGTGCCTTGCTCGTGGAGAGAAACAGCAGGTTCCTCACCGGCTGAAGCCGGTTCGGAATGACAAGTTTCATACAGCTACTGGCAACTGGGCGCTGGCAACTGGCGGCTGATTTTCATGACGTGGGTAAAGATTTGCGGGACGACGAATCTGGAGGACGCGCTCGTGGCGGTCGAGGCGGGGGCGGATGCGGTGGGGTTCGTGTTTTATGAGAAGAGTCCGCGGAAGATTGATGTCGAGACGGCGCGGGCGATTGTGAAAAAGCTGCCGGAGAGCGTGGAGAAGGTGGGGGTGTTTGCCGGTGAAAGTGTGGCGCTAGCTGACGAGATAGTATCCCGTGTGGTTCTTGACGCGCTGCAGGTCTATCCGTTGTCTTGCGTGAAAAGTGACGGCGCAATCGAAAATCTGGGTGCAATGTCACCGACCCGACAACGAAAACTTTACCTAGCACTTCCCATTACGTCGCTGGTGAGCGAGGAACACGCCGTAACGCTCGACGTGAAGGGTCCCGAAGGCGTGTTCATGGCCCTGCTCCTTGATTCCGGTGGCGGCCAGCGGCCCGGGGGCACGGGCGTGACATTCGATTGGAACAAAGCCGTGCCGGCAGTTGCGAGTTTGAGCCGAACTCAGAATGTGGTCATCGCTGGCGGCTTGACGCCCGGAAACGTCGGCGACGCGATTAACATCCTTCAGCCTTGGGGCGTGGATGTGGCTTCGGGAGTGGAAGCGAAGCCCGGGAAGAAAGATCCGGAGAAGGTGCGGGCGTTTGTGAGAGCAGTACGGGATGCGGATCGGAAGACGAGTTAGATATGGCTACGGTTCCAAGGACTGCGAAGGTCAAAGTCCCCACCCCTTCGACTCCCTCCGGTCGCTCAGGGCAGGCTCTAGCCTCGCCAAAAGACGGCGACGCTAGGATGGGGCACCCTCGGGATTCTTCGTCCTCTTCCCGTTCTGTTCGTACGAATGAGCCTGGGCGGTTTGGCGTTTACGGCGGGCGGTATGTGCCGGAGACTTTGATGGCGGCGCTTGAGGAACTGGAGCGCGAGTACGAGAAGGCGAAGCGGGACCGGAAGTTTCAGGCTCGGCTTGAGGAGTTGCTGCGGACGTATGCGGGGCGTCCGACGCCATTGTTTTTTGCGCGGCGGCTCACGCAGAAGCTGGGCGGGGCGAAGATTTACTTGAAGCGCGAGGACCTGCTGCACACGGGCGCGCACAAGATCAACAACTGCCTGGGACAGGCGCTGCTGGTGGAGCGCATGGGGAAGCGGCGGGTGATCGCAGAGACCGGCGCGGGGCAGCATGGAGTAGCGACGGCGACGGTGTGCGCGCTGCTGGGCTTTGAGTGCGTCGTGTACATGGGGACCGAGGACATGCGGCGGCAAGAGTTGAATGTGTTCCGCATGCGGTTGCTGGGAGCGGAGGTACGCGGTGTAGAGTCCGGGTCGCGCACGTTGAAAGATGCGATCAACGAGGCCATGCGCGACTGGGTCACGAATGTGCGGACTACCCATTACTTGTTGGGCAGCGTGCTGGGGGCGCATCCATATCCGACGATGGTGCGGGATTTTCATCGCGTGATCGGGCGCGAGGCGCGGGCGCAGATTCTGAAGGCGGAGGGCAAGCTGCCGTCGGAGGTGATCGCGTGCGTGGGCGGGGGGTCGAATTCGATCGGAATCTTCTACGAGTTCATCAAAGACAAGAAAGTGAAATTGATCGGCGTTGAGGCGGGCGGACGTGGTGAGGCGCTGGGCGATCATGCGGCGCGCTTTCGCGGAGGGATGCCCGGCGTGCTGCAGGGAACTTACTCATACGTGCTGCAGGATTCCGCGGGGCAGATCGCGGCTACGCATTCGGTTTCGGCGGGGCTGGATTATCCGTCGATTGGGCCGGAGCACGCGGCTTTGCGCGATGCGGGGCGGGCGGAGTATGTTCCGGCGTCGGATGCGGAGGCGCTGCAGGCAACGGTTTTGCTGGCACGGACCGAGGGAATTATTCCGGCGCTGGAGTCGGCGCACGCGGTGGCGGAGGTGGTGAAGCGCGCGCCGAAGATGAAGACATCCGACGTGGTAATCGCAAATATTTCCGGGCGCGGGGATAAGGATATTGGAATTTTGCGGGAAAACCTCAAGCTGGATGGGTAGGGCGAGCGGTTTAGAGCAGCTTACGGCGGGCAGTGGAGAAGCGAGCGGCGAAGTCGGCGACGAGGCCCATCCACAGTCCGGAGCCGAGGGATAGACCGGTGGTCAAAGCGAGCAGTTTGGCGGGGAGAACCCCGAGCACGAGCGCCCAGATGAACGCTTTCTTGGTGAAAATGCTGCCGATGGCGATGGCGGCGAGCGTACAGGCGACCGGGGTCAGCAGGGTTCCGGCGAGGGCGAGGTCGGTTGTTCCGAAACTCGAAAGCCACGACAGAATCCTTGCGTGCTGCGTGGCGGCAATCAAGGGGAGTCCGGCGCCGAGCAGGGTGCCGAAGATGAAGCGTGGTACGGTGAAGTTGTCGGCCAGCGGATTAACGAAGTTGGCCACTCCACGCAGGCCGGTTCTATAGGTGGCGCGGTAGAGTCCGGCTGCGGTATCGAAGCGCAAAAGCTTTTTCGTTTCCTGATACTGACAATACTGCTGGTGGTATTCGTTGAGGTCGGTGAAGTAGGAACTGGTCGGGCGGAATTCCGGGGAACGGCTCTGCAGTGTCTCGGCCTTTTGGTCGTGGCGGCGCTTAAGCTCGACCGGGTCTTGAATTCCGGGAAACTGTTGCACGATGCGGTTGGGCATGATCGCCAGCACGGAACTCAATTGCGTGTTCTTGGTGCTTAGGCGGGTGCCGTCGGCGAAGCGGGTTACGAATTCGAGACAGGTCGTGAACGATGGCCCGATGCTCATCATGGTCAGGAGGCAGCGTGCGGGATCGGCCGAGTTTGCGTAAGCGCAGTTCAGGTTCTGGCCCTTCAGATTGGTGACGCGAAAAGTGCCGATCGGGAAGTAGGCCATCTCCGCCATCTTTTTGTCATAGGAGTCGAAGAAGGCGGCCTGGCGGGGCGTTAGCTTATCGCGAGAGACCTGCTCACATTGCAGGTTGCGAGGGAGCCAGACAGTCCGGGTGATGGCAGGAATGCCGACCAGGAACAGTATTCCCACGGTGAAAAGAAGGCGGACAGATTCGGCATCCAGATGCATGAGCAGCCCCGTAATTACGCGGAGTTTAGCAAGGCGGCGCAGGCATCGCACGATTACCGGAGTAATAGAACTATCGGAAGATTCGACCAGAAATGCCATTGACCTTTTATCACCGTCCGGGACTGGTGGTGTACGTGACATGCGGGGATCCGGACCTCGCGACGACGCGGGAGATCGTGCTGGCGGCGATTGAGGCGGGCGCGGATGTTGTTGAGTTGGGGGTGCCGTTCAGCGATCCGGTGGCGGATGGTCCGGTGATCCAGCGGGCCAGCGAACGGGCGTTGAAGCGCGGAACTTCGCTGGGGCAGGTGCTTACGATGGCGGCGGAGATTCGGCAGCAGGCGCAGTCGACGGGGCTGATCGTGTTTTCATATCTGAATCCGATTCTACGGATGGGGATGGAAAAGTTCTGCATGGTGGCGCGGGCGGCGGGCGTGGACGGCGTGCTGGTCACGGACTTGCCGGTGGAAGAGGCGGGCGAGTATTTACGCGCGATGCGGACACACGACCTGGCGCCGGTGTTTCTGGCGGCGCCGACCAGTACGGATGAACGGTTGAAGCAAATTGCGGAGGCCTCGCGCGGGTTTGTGTACGCGGTATCGCGAACCGGAGTAACGGGCGCGAGACAACAACTGCCGGCAGATGCCAAGAAGCTGGTGCGGCGCTTGCGGCGTGTAACCAAGTTGCCCATTGCCGTCGGATTTGGGATTTCCAATGCGGAGCAGTTTGCCGAGGTAGGCGAGTTTGCGGATGCGGTGGTGGTGGGCAGCGCGATTGTGGAAACGATTGAGCGGAATCCGGGACGAGAAGCGGTGGCTGTGGGAGAATTCGTGAAGCAGCTAACAGCTATCAGCCATCAGCCAAGACGGGATAAGGCAAGAGGCATTGTGGTTGTTGTGCTTGGCGTTTACTGATAGCTGATAGCTGATAGCTGATAGCTGATAGCTGAACGCTGAGAGCTGGTTTCCATGGATATCGCGGATTGGCGGAAGAAAATCGATGAGCTCGACCAGCGGCTGGTGGAGTTGCTGAGCGAGCGGGCGCGGGCGGCGCAGGAGATCGGGCGCCTGAAACGCGACACTTCCTTGCCAATTTATGAGCCGGAGCGGGAGCGGATGGTGTTTGAGAATGTGCAGGGGATGAATCGGGGGCCACTGGAAGGGCGGGATCTGGTGCGGATCTACGAACGCATCATGGATGTAATGCGGAATATTCAGAAGGAAGAGATTGTGCCGGACGCTAAGGGTGCGGGGGCGGGGACGGAGTTGGATTCGGATGTGAATGATTAGGAACTACGAGCGCCGAGCTGCGAGCTGGAAGCTCAGAGCTCGCGGCTCGAAGCTCGAGTTGAGACTTTTCCCATGATTGTTGCGATGCAGGAAGCGGCGGATGAGGGCCAGATTCAGCAGGTGATCGCGCACCTGGTGAAGGCGGGCTTTGAGGTGCACCGTTCCACCGGCGCGCGCATGACGGTGCTCGGCGCGGTGGGATCGGGAATTGAGTTCGACATCCGCAACCTGGAACTGCTGCCGGGGGTGCAGGAGGTGCACCGCATCAGTTCGCCGTACAAGCTGGCGGGGCGAAGTTTCCGGCCGGAGGGAACGATCGTCAAGCTGGCGAATGGCATCGGGATCGGCGGAAATGACGTGGTGGTGATGGCGGGGCCGTGCTCGGTGGAATCGCGGGAGCAGCTTTTTACCACGGCCGAGGCAGTGGCGAAGGCAGGGGCGAAAGTCTTGCGGGGCGGGGCGTTTAAGCCGAGGAGCTCTCCTTACTCGTTTCAGGGGCATGGCGAGGAAGCGCTAAAGCTGCTGCGCGAGGCGGGAGAGAAATTCAAGCTGCTGGTAATCAGCGAGGTGATGGAGATTTCGCAGATTCCCCTCATGCTGCCGTATGTGGATGTGCTGCAGGTAGGCGCGCGCAACATGCAGAACTTCAATCTGCTGCGCGAGCTGGGAAAGGTGCGGAAGCCGGTGCTGCTGAAACGTGGAATCGCGGCGACGCTCGAGGAATTGCTCCTGTCGGCGGAGTACATCATGGCGGGCGGGAACTACGATGTGATTCTGTGCGAGCGCGGTATACGGACGTTTGAGACTTATACGCGAAACACGATGGACATTTCGGCGATTCCGATCATTCACAAGCTGTCGCATCTGCCGATGACGGCGGACCCGTCGCACGGAACCGGGCGGCGCGATAAAGTTGCGCCGATGGCGCGGGCGTCGGTGGCGGCGGGGGCGGATGCGCTGCTGATTGAAGTACATTGCAGTCCGGACAAAGCGTTGTCGGACGGGGCGCAGTCGCTGTTTCCCGAGCAGTTTGCCAAGCTGATGGATGAGTTGCGGATGATCGCGCCCGCGGTCGGGAGAAAGATCGAGTGAAAGTTTTTCACCACAGAGGCACAGAGGCACGGAGCAATGCAATTGCTGATTGTTGATTGCTGATTGTTGATTTTTGATTTGTATTTGCCGACTAGAATCATTCCCTGCAGTGTTTCAATCAGCCATGCAATCATCAATTAAAGTTAAACAATTCTTTCTCCGTGCCTCTGTGTCTCTGTGGTGAGATGTTCTTATGCCAATTCGGCAAATCACGATTGTCGGGACCGGGCTGATTGGCGGATCGTTTGCGCTGGCGCTGCGGAAGCGGAAGTTTGCCGGACGGATTGTGGGATGCGACCGCGAGTCGACGCTGGAGAAGGCGCGCAATCGGGGAGCGATCGACAGCGGATTCTCCGATCCCGGGGACGCGGTGCGGGGCAGCCAGTTGGTGGTGCTGGCGACGCCGGTGTTGGCGATCATCGACATGATTCAGCGGCTAGGGCCGGCGCTTCCGGCGAGCACGCTGCTGACCGACGTGGGCAGCACCAAGCTGGCTGTGGCGCACCGCGCGGTGAAAGTGTTTGGCAAGAACGCGGGAAAGCGGTTTCTGCCGGGGCATCCCATGGCGGGCAAGGAGTTGAGCGGCGTGGATTACGCGGATGCGGATTTGTTCCACAACGCGGTGTGGTTTCTGACTCCGCTGCCGGGGCAGAATTTGAACGAAGGATTGCTGGCCGAGTTTGCGGGGTGGATTGATCAGATTGGGGCGCGGATTGCGATGATGCCTCCGGCGGAGCATGACCGGCTGTGCGCGTGGATCAGCCACCTGCCGCAGATGATTTCGACGGCGCTGGCGGCGGCGCTGGTGGAAGAGTTTGGGGAAGACGCTCCGCTGTTGCCGGCTGGTGGGCGGGCGCTGCAGGAGATGACGCGGATTTCAGCGAGTCCATATTCGATGTGGCGCGACATTGCGATCAGCAACAAAGTAAATCTGGAAGATGCGCTGTTCAAGCTGGAGCAGAAGCTGGCGCACATCCGGGAGAATCTTTCCACGCGGCAGTTGGCGGAGGAATTTGAGCGGGCACACGGGTTGCGGAAAAGTCCACCCCGGAGACACGGAGAGAAAGGCAATTGCTGATTGATGACTTCTGATTGCTGATTGGAACCGAATCGGCCGGGTTTTTCCAATCAACACTCAGCAATCATCAATCAACAATAGGTTTCTCCGCGACTCCCTGTCTGCGTGGCGAGTTCTCGGCTAGAATCTGGACGCTATGAATAAAGTTGTGGCCAATGCGGATGAGGGGATTCGGGACGTGTTTGATGGCGCCGTCATCATGATTGGTGGCTTCGGGCTGTGCGGGATTCCGGAGAATCTGATTCGCGCGTTGGTGCGCAAGGGTGCGAAGAATCTGACGACCATCAGCAATAACGTGGGGGTGGACGGGCTGGGCAATGGGCTGCTGCTGGCGGCGGGACAGATCGTGCGTCACATTGGAACGTACGTCGGCGAAAATAAGCTGCTGGAAGAAATGGTGCTTACGGGGAAAATCCATCTCGATCTGGTACCGCAGGGCACATTTTCCGAGCGGATTCGCGCCGGAGGCGCGGGGATTCCGGCGTTCTTCACGCCCACTGGTGTTGGGACGATCGTCGCGGAGGGAAAAGAGACCCGCGAGTTCGACGGGCGAACCTATGTGATGGAGCGCGCTCTGAAGGCGGACTTCGCGTTCGTGAAGGCCTGGAAGGGTGACCGGATGGGAAATCTGGTGTACCGGAAGACGGCACGGAATTTCAATCCCATGATGGCGTCGGCGGCAAAGATCACGATTGCGGAAGTCGAGCATCTGGTGGAAGTCGGCGAGTTGGATGGGGATTTGGTTCATACGCCCTCGGTATATGTGAAACGCATTTTTCAGGGAGAGTTGTACGAGAAGAGGATTGAGAGACGGACGGTAAGGAAGGTCGGTACCTAGTCTCGAGTACCGAGTGACACCAACGGCAGTGGCGGACGCTAATTTGCATAGGTCCTTCGCTTCGCTCAGGATGACAGGGTCCGTTTAGGATGACAGGCGCTTCGCGCAGGACGACAAGCGGATGACGAAACCGGGAAAAGATATCGACAAGCGCGAACGCATCGTGAAGCGGATTGCGCGCGAACTGCAGGATGGTTTTTACGTAAACCTCGGCATTGGCATGCCGACGCTGATTGCGAATTACATTCCGGCGGGGATGGATGTGATTCTTCAATCCGAAAATGGGATGCTGGGAATCGGGCCGTATCCGATCGAGGGGCAGGAGGACGCCGACCTGATCAACGCGGGCAAGGAGACGGTGAGCGAGATGGCCGGGACGTCGTATTTTTCGAGCGCCGACTCGTTCGCCATGATTCGCGGCGGGCACATTGACTTGAGCGTGCTGGGCGCGATGGAAGTGGATGAGTCGGGGAGCCTGGCAAATTGGATGATCCCCGGGAAGATGGTGAAGGGGATGGGCGGGGCAATGGACTTGGTGGCCGGGGCGCGGCGCGTGGTGGTGGCCATGGAGCACACGACGAAGGAAGGCGCGCCGAAGATTTTGAAGAGGTGCACTTTGCCGCTCACGGGCGTGAACGTGGTGGACACGATCGTGACGGAGATGGCGTACATCCGGGTGACAAAGGGTGGCCTGATGCTGGAGGAAGTGGCGCCGGGGTTGACGGCGGAGGATGTGCAGCGGGTGACCGAGGCGAAGCTGGTGGTGAGCAAGAATTTGAAGGCGATGGAAAGTTGAAGCGCAACCTCAGGGGCTAAAGCCCTTTATCTTGGTAACCTTTACGCGGCGCTGAAGCGCCGCCCTTCCACGCTCGTTCACGCATAAGAGACGCTTTGAGTCCGTGCGGTACGATTCTCTTCAGAAGTCCTCTTGGGGCTCAACTCCAACTAAATCCGGAATGGCGCGGCCAGCAGGCGGAAGGGCAGGGTGATCGCCAAATAAATGATCTCCAGCACTCCGTGGACTGCTACGCCGAGGATGCGGAAGGGCAGCAGCAAGAGCCAGATGAACGGATAGGCTACGAGAGCCAGCAGAGCGAGGGGCCAACAGAGTATGAAGAGGATGCACCAGAGTAGAAAAGTGAACATGGCGAGACCTCCTTGCCTTCCTATTAATGATACGGCTTGCTGAGTGTGAAAGTTCCGTGGGCTTGCGGCCACAGTCTGGGTAGAGCGATAGGAGAGCTTCGCTCGGCGGACAGCCGAGGGCGGCTGTCCCCACATGGACGGCTAGGCTTCGACGTTGGCTTCTGTTCCAGCCAGTTTGCGGAGCGACTCGCCGTACGGGGCGCGCGCGATGCCTTTTTCGGTGATGATGGCGGACACGTATTTTGCTGGCGTTACGTCGAAGGCGGGATTCTCGACGGCAACCCCGTCGGGGGCCATTTGCCTGCCGGCGATGTGGGTGACCTCTTTTGTGTTGCGCTGTTCGATGGGGATTTGGCTGCCGTCGGGACAGGAGAGATCGATGGTGGAGATCGGAGCGGCGACATAGAACGGGATGCTGTGTTCTTTCGCCAGCACAGCCACCGTGTAGGTACCGATTTTGTTGGCCACGTCGCCATTGGCTGCGATGCGGTCGGCGCCCACGACGACGGCTCCGATCTTGCCCTGGCTCATCATGGCTCCCGCCATGTTGTCGGAGATGACAGTGGTGGGGATGCCGTCTTTCATCAGCTCCCAAGCGGTGAGGCGCGAGCCCTGCAGGAAGGGACGGGTTTCGTCGGCGTAGACGTGAATTTTCTTGCCTTGCTCGACGGCAGCGCGGATCACGCCGAGGGCGGTCCCGTATCCGGCGGTGGCAAGGGCACCCGCGTTGCAATGGGTGAGGACTCCGCCTTCGCTCGGCATCAGGGTGGCGCCGTGGCGTCCCATGGCCTGATTGGCGGCGATGTCTTCGGCGTGCATGCGCTGGGCTTCCTCGATCAGCGTCTGCTTGATCTGCGGGATGGGGCGGATGCGGATGCGCTCGAACTTTTCCTGCATGCGGTGGATGGCCCAGAAAAGATTCACGGCGGTTGGCCGAGTCTTGCCGATGATGTCGCAGGCTTGATCGAAATCCCGCTTGAGGTCACCCGTGGTTTCCGCCTTGGAATTCTTTACCGCGAGCGCGATGCCCATGGCCGCGGCCACGCCGATTGCGGGCGCTCCGCGGACAACCATGGTGCGGATGACATCGGCGACCTGCTCGTGCGTTTTGCAGGTGACGTAGGTTTCTTCGGTGGGCAGCTTCGTCTGGTCGATGAAGCGTACGCCCTGGTCGGTCCATTCGAGAGTTTGAATCATGAGTCAGTCGTTGGTCGTTCTTCGTTGGTCGTTGGCCTTGTTCACTCGCAATACGTAAATCACCCAGGGAGCGATTTCAGTTTCGTTCACCCACGGGTATGGCTCGTCGCCTTTGGCCAACGGCCGGAAGACACGAGTCGCTTGCAGACCCGCTTCTTCATACACCGCCCGATACGATTCATCAGTCCAAAGGATGTCTTCGACCGGCCGACGATCTTGATGGTCGGTAACGACGATGCGCACGATATCGCCGCTGCCAGCGGCGGCGTTCTCCGGGAAATCCTTGGTCGTAAACGAAGCCCATTCGTGGGTGTAAATCTCGGGTGACGAAACCAAGCTGACCATGGTTCCGTTCGGCGTCAACAGCTTTGCGAGGGCGCGAAAGATTCTTGTCTTCATTGGCCCAGGAATATTGTCGAAGGTGAAGGCGGAGAGCACGAGGTCGAACGCGCCAAGCTCAGCCTCGTCGAAATTGTCGCCCGGCAAACAGCGGTAATCTCCAGGAGGATCCAGAGCGCGCGCAATCCGCAGCATGTCCTCGGAGACATCGACTCCCGTCACATCGAACCCGAGTTTCCGCAGGAACCTGGTTGACCGGCCCGTGCCACAACCAAAATCAAGGGCTCTCGTCCCGGTCACATGCTCAGCAAGAATCGGGGGCAGGTCGCGGTATGCAAGGTAATACGTGTTGGCGAACTCAAGCGTAGCGTATGCGCCGGCACGGTTCGCGTCCGCGTAGCAGTTAACGAAGTGCACGCGATCCTCTCGATGATTCAATCAAGTTCGGTGCGCCTCGCAGCGGTTGCGCGGAACATTGGTCACTGCCGGGCGGCCGCAGACCTCGCAGGTGGCGGCGACGGCGAAGATGACGGGCGCGGTCTCGTCGTTCTGCAGGAGGTGCTCGGCGCGGACGTCGTTCGCGGTAAAGATGGAGACGAACGGGGCCGGGGCGGCGGCCTTCTCGACGTGGGGACGGCCCTTGGCTTCTTCACGTTCCACCAGGCACATCACCCCGGCGATCTCGAAGCCGAATTCGCGGGCGGCTTCGATAGCTTGCACCGTGGACGCGCCAGTGGTGCAAACATCGTCGACGATGACCACGCGCGCGCCCTTCTCGCGGAAGCCTTCAATGCGTTGTCCCGTGCCGTGCTGCTTTTCGGCTTTGCGCACGAGAAAGCCGTGCAGGGTGCCGCTGACAACGGCGACGGCCACCACGATGGGATCGGCGCCCATGGTGAGGCCGCCGATGGCTTGCGGCTTCCAGCCGCGCTGCCGGATTTCTTTAAGAAAGACTTCGCCGGTGAGGTGCGAGCCCTTCGCATCGAGGGTCGTGGTGCGGCAGTCGATGTAATAGTCGCTGTCGGCGCCGGAGGAGAGCTTGAACTTGCCCAGGCGGAAAGACTTGTAGGCCAGCAGGCTGAGCAGGTCCTTTCGCGGGTCTTCTTTCGGGCTCGGGCGCGGAGAATGCATCGTGATTCTTACGATACCACGAGGAATTGGCGCCCGGTTCGCGACCGGCTTCCGGCTTCCGGCGTCCGGACTTCGGACCTCAGACCTTGGCATAAGTGGCGTGATAACCTGAATATTCTTCCACTTGCGACCGTCGAGGTATGAAATTGCAGAGTATGCGAAAGGTTTTCCTTCTTCTAGCTTGGTTTCTTAGCGGTTTTCTTCTGATCAACTTTGGTGGCTCTAACCTAGTACCCACGGCGTTTGCCGAGGGCACGCGGACCTGGGAGCAGTCGAAATTCGAGGAGCTGACCAAGGGCACGGCCACGGGCGTGGCGATCCGCAGCGCGGGAGGACTGGAACTGGCGCCGGCATTCAAGAGTCTGTATGCGACGCCTTCGACCTATATCTGGGCGGTCGCGGCCGATGAGGCAGGAAATGTTTATGTCGCGACGGGGGCTCCGGCGAGAGTGTACCGGATTACGCCACAGGGACAGGCGACCATCATTCTGGAGCCGCAGGAGTTGCAGGTGCAGGCGCTCGAGGTGGGGCCCGGCGACGTGATTTACGCGGCAACGGTGCCCGATGGGAAGGTTTATAAGATCGAGCACAAGCCCGGCACAAAAGCGGAGGCAGCGAAGTCGGATGCAGCCAAGGCCGCCGAGAAAGACTCGGGCAAACCCGCCGTCGATCCCGCCTGGAGTTCGTCGGTGTATTTCGCGCCGGGGACGAAGTACATCTGGGATCTGGCCCTGGATAAGGCCGGCACTCTCTTTGTGGCGACGGGCGATCACGGAGAGATCTACAAAGTCACGGCGAAGGGCGAGCACTCGCTGTTTTTCAAGAGCGATGAGACGCACATCCGCGTGGTGAAGCTCGATGCGCAAGGTAACGTGATTGCGGGCTCCGATGGAAGCGGTCTGGTGTACCGGATTTCTCCGGCGGGCGAGGGATTTGTCCTGTACAGCGCTCCGAAAAAGGAGATCACGGCGCTGGCCCTGGACCGCGCAGGCAACATCTATGCGGCGGGCGTGGGGGAGAAACACGCAGGAGGCACGGGAGCGCCAGGTCCGTCGGCGTCGTTTACGATTGGCGGCGCGCCCACTGCCGGCATTACACCGCAAGTGCCCGGGATCACGATCACGCCTCCGCTGACGCCTCTTGCCATCACTGGTCCCTTTCCCTTTCCAGGCGGCGGGGCGAGCGGTGGATCGGATGTGTACCGGATCGCGCCGGATGGTTCGCCAGCAAGGATTTGGACGTCACACGAGGACATCGTCTATGCGCTGGCCTTTGATTCGCAGGGGCGGTTGCTGGCGGGTACTGGAAATCGCGGACACATCTTTGCCATCACTGGGCGGGATGAGTTCTCCGACTTGCTGAAAGTTCCGGCTTCGCAGGTAACGGGATTTGCCAAGGCTCCGGGCGGCGGTCTGTACGTGGCCACCAGCAACCTGGGGAAGGTGTTTGTGCTGGGGCCGGGGCCGAATGCGGAGGGAACGTACGAGAGCGACGTGTTCGACGCGAAGATTTTCTCGCGCTGGGGCCGGGCCGAGTTTCGCGGTGCGGGAAACGTAGAATTGTTTGCGCGCAGCGGGAACGTGGACAATCCCGACCGGAACTGGAGCCCCTGGAAGAAGGTGGACCTGGCGAAAGAGGGGGAGGCGGGAATCCCGGCGGCGCGGTATGCGCAGTGGAAAGCCATGCTGCACACAGGAAGTGCGGCACCGGGTGTGGACAGTGTCACGCTGAATTACCTGCCGAAAAATATCGCACCGGAGATTGACGACGTAACCGTGCAGGTGGGCACGCGTTATCAGTCGCTGCCGAAGCCGACTGGTATTAGCCTGGGATCAGACACGAGTGGAACCCCTGGTCCGCACTTCGAGCCGCCGACGCCGAGTATGCACGACCGCGACGCGATCGGTGTGAAGTGGAGTGCGCACGATGAGAACGACGACCAGTTGGTGTATGCGGTCTATTACCAGGGCGACGGCGAAAAGCGGTGGTTGCTGCTGAAGGACAATCTTACGGACAAGGCGTACTCGTTCGATGCCAGTCTGCTGCCTGATGGCGGGTACACGGTGAAGGTGGTCGCATCGGATGCTCCGTCGCACTCGCCCGGAGAAGCCCTGACGGCGGAAAAAGAGAGCCGGCGGTTTGAAGTGGATACCACGCCGCCGCGAATCGAAAATCTGGCGGCGGTGGTGGAAGGCGGGCAGATTCATGTGACGTTTCGCGGCGTCGATGGCTTCTCGCCGATCAAACGCGCGGAGTATTCCGTGGATGCGGGCGAGTGGAAATATGTAGAGCCGGTAGGCCAGATTTCCGATACGAAGACGGAGAACTATGACTTCAAGGCTGCGCTGGAAGCGGGAAAAGACGGCGCGGCCGCGTCGGAGCACGTGGTCGTTGTGCGGGTCTATGACCGCTACGACAACATGGGCGCGGCGAAAACGGTGATACGGGGAAAGTAAATCTGCTAGGACATCCCGCCTGGACTTTCCGAGGCTTTTCTCAGCTCGCGACTCCTCATGGAAGTAAGTTCGTCCGCGTGGCGGATCTCGGGGAAAAGCCACGTCCACAGCGCGATCACCACGAGAGTACCTACGCCTCCAAGGACCGCGGCGGGCACGGTGCCGAACCACTGCGCCGTGACGCCGGATTCGAACTGGCCGAGCTCATTGGACGTTCCTATAAAAATCATATCGACGGCGTTGACGCGGCCGCGCATTTCGTCGGGCGTACCGAGTTGCACCAGCGTAGCGCGAATGATCACGCTGATCATGTCGCTGGCGCCGACCAGGAGCAGCGCAACGAGTGAAAGTACGAGGCTGCGGGACAGGGCAAAGAGAATGGTGAACACGCCGAACCCGGCGACCGACCATAGCAGTGCAGGTCCGGAGCGGCCGCGCAGCGGGCGATGCGCGAGCAGCACAGCCATGGCCGCGGCGCCGATCCCGGGTGCGGTGCGGAGCAGGCCGAGTCCCCAGGGACCGGTGCGGAGAATCTCGCGGGCGTAAACAGGCAGCAAAGCGACCGCTCCGCCGAGGAGCACAGCGAAAAGATCGAGCGAGATCGCGCCCAGGATGAGCCTTTCGCGGCGGATGAAGCGCAGTCCGGCGAAAACGGTTTTGAAGGTCATGGGCTCGCGCGGGCGGGCCGTGACTTCGGGTTTGATGCGGAAGGTGGAGATCAGCGCTCCGATGGCGGTCAGCATGGCTGTGGCATACACGGCGGACGGCCCGCGGAACAGAGCGTAGAGGATACCGCCGAAAGAAGGTCCAAGAATCGTCGCGGCCTGGAAGGTGGTCGCGTTCCAGGCGACAGCGTTGGGGAAATGTTCTTCGGGAACGAGTTGGGGAAGGATGGAACGACTGGCGGTTCCGTTGAAAGAGCGGACGACACCGAGCAGGACCAGCACCACATAGATGGCCGACACGGAGTGGATGCCGCGCTGCGTCAGCGCGAGCAGCAGGGCGAAGCAGACGGCGAATCCAGCGTAGCAGGCGGACAACACGGTGCGGCGCTCGAAGCGGTCCGAGGCGTGACCTGAAACGGGGAACAGCAAGATTCCGGGAAGAAATTGAGCCAGGCCGACGAGGCCGAGGTCGAGCGGCTGCTTGGTGATCTCGTAGACTTGCCATCCCACCGCGACCGCCTGCATTTCAACGGAGGCGACGATCAGAAAGCGGGCGATCTGGAACAGGACGAAGCCGGGATGGGTAAAGGCGGCGCGTCCAGCTCTGGCGTCGGCGGGGGCGGGCATTGGTCTTCTAATGTGACATAGATGGGGGAAGATGTGCATTGCGGCTGGCTCGCGGGCAGGGAGAGCAGGTTCCTCACCGGTTTGAGGCTGGTTCGGAATGCAAGAGGGTGATGGCTACTGCGCCGGGTCAACTCTGGCCGGCGCCCGTGTGCCGCGCGCTGGCGGAAAAGAGTTCGACGCGGTTCCTTCCGTTCTTCTTGGCGGCGTACATGCTGACATCTGCCTCGTGAAGAAAATCCGAGACCGAGTGATCGCGGTCCGGGGACGTTACGGTGACTCCCATGCTGACCGTGGCGGAGGTTGTACCGGAGGGAGTGAGAATTGGATCCTTCGCAACCAGGCTGCGGATCTCATCGGCGCGGCGGGCGCCGGTGGTCAGATCGCAGCCGGGCAGAATGACGAGGAATTCCTCACCACCGTAGCGTCCCACGACGTCGTAGGGGCGCAGGTCCGACTTCAACCTGCGGGTTACTTCCTTCAAAACCTCGTCGCCTGCGGCGTGGCCGAGGGAATCGTTGATGCGCTTGAAGTGATCGATGTCGGCCATGATGAGGGTGGCGGGTTTGCCTTCGCGTCCGCTGCGCGAGAATTCTCGCTCGAGCGCGGCCAGTATCTCGGAGCGGTTCAACAGGTTGGTCAGAAAATCGTGCGTGGCAGCGAAACGGAGAGATTGCTGCAGTTCCAGAATTCTCTTACCGGCCATGATGCGGGCGCGCAATTCCGAAGGATCCACGGGCTTGGCCAGATAGTCATCCGCCCCCGCCTCCATGGCGAGCAGCAGATCCTGCTTCCGGCTCTTGGCCGTCAGCATCACGGTGTAGATGTACGTCCCTCTGGTTCCCAGTTTTCTGATGCGACGGCACACGTCGATGCCGTCAAGACCGGGCAGCATCCAATCGAGCAGAGCCAGGTCGGGAGGCTCGGAAGCTTCCAGCAGCTTGACCGCTTCTGTGCCGCTTCCGACGGCGAGATAGTCGAGTCCCCAGTCCTTCAGGTAGCCGCCAACCTTATGCCGTTCAATATACGAATCCTCGACCAGCAAAATCTTCATAACATCATGTCCTGTGGGGATGTTGGCAGTCTTTACGGGCCTTCACAAGATCACGAGTGAGGAACGAAAGGCCGTGCACTTCCGCCCGCAGCGGTTCTGCATTGTTCGTGGTGAAAGAAGCGCCTTGGGCAATTCGTCTGACAGGGCCCGATTCCATTGAGCAGTAGAATCAGGGCATGGTGATGGCGTTGCGGACCATCGGGTGGATCGCCTGCGTTATCTACGCAACCATCCCGAGCTTTTGGCTGCTGATTCATCCTCGCGCGGAGTACTGGCGCTCACGCCCGCGTTCACCTTATCGCGTGCTGCTGCCGGTGTGGATTGGGATGTGGTTGCTGCTGGCGGTGATCACGGCCCCATGGCGAGACATCGCCGTCTATCAGCGCTGGTGGTGCTGGATTCCGGCTGCGGGGCTGTTTTGTATGGGCTTGTCACTCTACAAGCTCTCCGGGAGCGGTTTCAGCCTGGCACAGCTTGGTGGATTGCCGGAGGTTCGGCCGGATCATCGCGAGCAACGTTTGGTGACCCGCGGGATCCGGGCGCGAGTGCGGCATCCGGTGTATCTGGGGCATTTGTGCGAGATGCTGGCCTGGAGCGTGGGGACGGGGCTGGTGGTTTGCTGGGCGTTGACGGGGTTCGCGGTGGTCACGGGCGCGGTGATGATCCGGATGGAGGATGCGGAGTTGGAGAAGAGGTTCGGGGAGGCATATCGCGGGTATCGCTCCAGAGTGGGTGGCGTTGTGCCTCGAATCTGGAAATTGCAAAAGCTCTAAATCGCAGAGATCGCTGAGAAAGGCCGCAGAGAACGCGGAGTAGATCTGCCACTCACCTCCTAAGTCTTGGATTTCCGCATAGTCTGCCTCGACCCGCCGTTATAATCCGAGTCTGGCTCGGAGTGACGCCGTTGTAGAGACGCAGCTTGCTACGCTTCCGCTGGCCACCTGCTGAGTCGCCCGTGTGGCAAGAGACGTTGCAAGCAACGTCTCTACAACCGTGAAGATCTCATGCGCTTTGAACTGTTCATCGCGACCCGATACCTGCGCGCCAAGCGGCGGCAAGCCTTTATTGGGATCATCACCGGCATTTCGATTGCCGGGGTGGCCGCGGGAGTGGCGTCGCTGGTCGTGGCGCTGGCCATCAATAACGGTTTCCGGCAGGACTTGCAGGAGCGGCTGCTGGGATCGACTTCGCACATCAGCCTGCAGCGCATCGCTGATGATGGGATTCAGGACTGGCCAACACTTCTCAATCGGCTGTCGAAGCAGCCGCATGTGGTCGCGGCCGCTCCCGCGATTTTTGAGCAGGTGCTGATCTCGCGGGGGCCGCGGGCGCGCGGAGCAGTGCTGAAGGGGATGATTCCGGCGTATGAGCGGCGCGTGGGGGACTTGCTGAACTCGGTGAAGGAGGGGTCAGCGGCGGAGTTGGAGCCGGCTGCTGCAATTGAGCAGAACTCAAGCAGCGCGGGCGGGGGCGCCCGCGCCACACAGGCGCTGCCGGCTCCGTCTCTACAAGAGTCAACAGCAGCGGGCAAGAGTGCCCGCTCAACACAAGCATCGCCCGTCCAGACAGACGAGCCTCCTGATTCCTTGGCCGCCGTGCACGCGCGGGTGGCGGAAATGCCTCCCATTATTCTGGGGAAGGACATGGCTGACAATCTTGGGGCCAAGGTGGGTGACGTCGTGCTGGTGACCAGCCCGCAGGGGGAGTTGACCCCGTTCGGCATGGTCCCGAAGTACAACCGGTTTCGCGTGGTGGGCATCTTCAGCTCCGGATTCTTCGATTACGACTCCTCGTGGGCATTTGCCCGGCTGTCGGACGCGCAGCGGCTGTTTGGCTTGGGCGATCTGATCTCGGTGATCGAGTTCAAGGTTGATGACATCTACAAGGCGGACGAAATCACGCGTGAACTCGAAGACGCCGCGGGCAAGGGCTTTATGGCAACGAACTACCTGGAGCAGAACAAAGCCCTGTTTCATGCGCTGCGGCTGGAGCGGCTGGTCACCTTCATCACGATCGGCCTGATCGTATTCGTCGCCGCGCTGAACATCCTGATAAGCCTGATCATGATGGTCATGGAGAAGACGAAAGACATTGCGGTGCTGATGTCGATGGGAACGCGCAAGGCACAGGTGCGGAACGTGTTCATCGCGCAGGGAGTGCTGATTGGCGTGATCGGGACCGCGATTGGGCTGGTGCTGGGATATGCCATCTCCTACGCAGGAGGGCACTATCACATGATTGCGCTGTCGCCAGAAGTGTACTCGATCGATTACGTGCCGTTTGCGCCGCGGCTGATCGATGGCGCGTTGGTGGCGCTGGTGGCGGTGGGGGTGTCGTTTGTGGCCACGCTGTATCCCTCGTGGTCGGCGGCGCGGATTCTGCCAGCCGAAGCGCTGCGGTACGAGTAGACCAGCATTTCGTAGACGGTGGCGGGTGGGCGGTCAGATCTGGAGACGGGCTGGGCCCCACCGCGTTCAATCCCATTTTGGGACGCTTATAGGCCAAGGCTGGGTTGAAGGATTGTGCACACAGGGCGGCGTGATACGGCTCACATCCCTGTAGTCGGGGCAGGGATACAGTTTTTGGCAGCGAGATTTTGCGTTCCTACGGGAATTGGGAGGCGGTAAACGAATCGACCTCGTGTCTGTCTAATGTAGATGGACCGCTTGGTGTGAGAAGATGGCAGATTCTACTGTCCGGACTGCGCTAAGGCTACGGCTGGCACCGGATGGACCCAAGTGGAGGAAGGGTGCATCTAACGGAACAAGAAGGGGTGCTCCGGGTTGAAGGATTGAAGAAGGTTTTCCGGTCCGGCGAATCGGACCTGGTGCTCTTTGAGAATTTATCGTTCGAGGTGAAGCGAGGGGAGATGCTCGCGATCGTGGGCGAGTCGGGAGCAGGAAAGAGTACCTTGTTGCACATCCTGAGCGCTCTTGATCGTGCTTCTGCAGGTGACGTATACTGCGCCCACTTGCGATTGAACTCGTTGACAGCGGACGAAGCGGCGGAATTTCGCAACCGTGAAACCGGTTTCGTCTGGCAATTTCACTATCTGCTGCCGGAATTCACGGCGGCAGAGAATGTGGCCATGCCGCTGTTGCTGCGCGGGCGAACGTGGCAGCAGGCAGAGCCAGAGGCGGCACGCTGGCTGCGCGAGGTTGGGCTGGAGCAACGCGGGCATCACCGTTCGGGAGAGCTTTCGGGCGGTGAGCAACAGCGGGTGGCACTGGCCAGGGCGCTTATCACCGGGCCCAAGTTGCTGCTGGCTGATGAGCCAACCGGCGACCTTGACGGACGGACGGCGGAAGCAGTTTTTGCATTGATTGCCCGACTACATCGCGAGCACCAGCTCACCTCCCTCATCGCAACGCATAATCTGTCGTTCGCGCGGCGCTGCCATCGGGTGTTGCGGCTGGAGCGCGGCCGCGTGGAGGAGATCAGCCCGGAGTCGTTGCCGGCATGAGGGGACGCTTTTGAGGTAGTTTGCATCCTACAGACAGAAGGAGTGAGGGCACAGAAGCAACATAGTTAAGACAAAGTGCAAGTAATGTAACCAGTCAATGGCCCGAAAGAGCCTCGACAAGGTTCCTTCAGTAACGTTATAAAAACCTTGGAGTGCTGTTGAGGGTGGCCGTCTGATTGCATAATGAGGAAAGACACGTCCGATAAGTAAGGTAGCGGTGAACAGAGCGGGTCCAGGGATCAGGTAGGTCGAGCAAGTCAGGCCAAGACCTCGGCCAGAAGGGTCAGGGGCATTATGTTTGAACGTTATACGGAGAAAGCGAGGCGCGTAATCTTTTTTGCGCGCTACGAAGCCAGCCAGTTTGGGTCTCCTTATATTGAGACGGAACACTTGCTGCTGGGGCTCCTGCGCGAAGACAAGGCCCTGACGAACCGTTTTCTGCGCTCGCACGCCTCGGTGGAATCCATCCGCAAACAGATCGAAGGGCATACCACGATCCGGGAAAAAGTCTCGACCTCAGTCGATCTGCCCCTGAGCAATGAATGCAAGCGCGTACTGGCCTATGCCGCGGAGGAAGCGGAGCGGCTTTCGCACCGGCACATCGGGACCGAACATCTGCTCTTGGGCCTGCTGCGGGAAGAGAAGTGCTTTGCCGCTGAAATCCTGCACGAGCGCGGCCTGCGGCTTTCCACGATTCGCGAGGAACTGGCGCGCAGCAGCCAGGAAAAAGCGCAACCGCAACGGCAGCGGGAATCGTCGTTGTTGAGCGAATTCTCGCGCGACCTGACGCAGGCGGCGATGGACAGCCAGCTCGATCCGCTGGTGGGTCGCGACGGGGAACTCGACCGCGTGATCCAGATTCTTTGCCGCCGCACCAAGAACAATCCGGTGCTGATCGGCGAGCCGGGCGTGGGCAAGACGGCCATTGTCGAAGGTCTGGCGCAGCGAATTGCCGATGGCGAGGTGCCGTCGTTTCTGGCGGACAAGCGGATTCTCGCGCTCGACCTGTCTTTGATTGTCGCGGGCACCAAGTATCGAGGGCAGTTCGAAGAGCGACTGAAGACCATCATGAAGGAGCTGATGGAGTCGCAGAATTCCATCATCTTCATCGATGAGCTGCACACCCTGGTGGGCGCCGGATCGGCGGAAGGGTCGCTGGACGCCGCCAACATCCTGAAACCGGCGCTATCCCGCGGCGAGATCCAGTGCATCGGAGCCACCACGCCGGGCGAGTATCGCAAGTCGATCGAAAAAGACCGCTCGCTGGAACGGCGTTTCCAGGCGGTGAAAGTGCCGCCGCCAAACGAGACCGACGCGATCAAGGTGCTGTTCGGCATCAAGGATCGCTACGAGAAGTTTCACGCCGTCACCTACACCGACGACGCCATCAACTTTGCGGTGTCGCACTCGAACCGCTACATTCCCGACCGCTTCCTGCCCGACAAGGCGATTGACCTGGTCGACGAAGCCGGTGCGCGCGTGAAGCTGCGCCAGACGTCGCTGCCGGAAGAAATCACCGAGGTGCAGAAGCGCATCAAGTTCATCGTGCACCGCATGGAGAACGCGATCGCGAACCACGAGTTCGAGAAGGCTCGTTTCTATTCGGATGAAGAACGAAAAGAGCGCGAAAACCTGCGGGCCCTGCGCGAAAAATATCACCTCGATGAATCCTCGACGGGCGTGGTGAACCGCGAGGACATCGAAGAAGTGGTGTCGCGCTGGACGGGCGTTCCCGTCACCTCGATCAAGGAAGAAGAAACGCAGAAGCTGCTGCGCATCGAAGAAGAACTGCACAAGCGCGTGATCTCGCAGGACAAGTCGATCAACGCGCTGGCCCGGGCGATCCGGCGTTCGCGCGCAGGATTGAAGAGCCCGAACCGGCCCATTGGATCGTTCCTGTTCCTGGGACCAACGGGCGTTGGCAAAACTGAAGTAGCGCGCACGCTGGCGCAATTTATGTTCGGCACAGAAAAGGCGCTGGTGCGCTTCGACATGTCGGAATTCATGGAGAAGCATTCGGTCTCGAAGCTGATCGGATCGCCTCCGGGATACGTGGGTTACGAGGAAGGCGGCCAGTTGACCGAGCGCGTGAAGCGGGCGCCGTATTCGGTGGTCCTGCTCGATGAAATCGAGAAGGCGCACCCGGATGTGTTCAATATCCTGCTGCAGGTTTTTGAGGACGGCCAGCTGACCGACGGGTTGGGCAACACAGTCGACTTCAAGAACGCCATCCTGATCATGACCTCGAACATCGGGGCGCGGCACTTGCAGAGGCGCGAAGGGTTGGGCTTCCAGTCGTCGAAGGAAGACATGATCTCGGAGAAGGTCGAAGACCTGGTGAAGAATGAGGTCAAACGGACCTTCAATCCCGAGTTCCTGAACCGGCTCGACGAGATAATCCTATTCAACGCCCTGAGCGAGGCCGACCTGATCCAGATTCTGGAGCTCATGGTCACCCAGCTCAATCAGAACCTGGCGCAGAAGTCGATCACAGTCACTGTCGCGGATGAGGCCAAGAAGTGGATCCTCAACCAGACGCTCGTCGACCGCAGCTATGGCGCGCGGCCGCTGCGCCGGGCATTGCAGAAATACATCGAAGACCCGCTGTCGGAGGCGTTGATCCAGGGCACCATCACCACGCGTCCGGCCTTCATAGAAGTCTTCCTCGAAGCCAACAAGCTGTTTTACCGGCCTGTGGACGCGGAGAAGACAGAGGGCGTCTTGCTGTACGAAAACAGCTAGTGGAGCCATCAGCTTTCAGCCATCAGCCGTCAGCGCGAGCTGGCGGCTTTTGCTTTGGGAGGGGGCGTTCCCAGCTTCTCGCCAGCACGATAGTCCGCTCCTTGTGATCCCAGCTCCAACGAACGCGATGACCATTCAGGTGAACTCCACCGATCCAGCGGTCGATGCCGTTGAGCGCAACATGATCGGCTCTCCCCGCGTGTACTCGTCGGCCGACTGCTGTCAGCTCCAGGAGTGACCCGTTGAACTGGTAGCTGTCGAGCTTTCCGAGGAACGGCTCCCCAAACCCAAGGAGCGGATGGGGTGCTTTCACAAAGTTTCGCAGCATATCGAAGAGCAGCACGTCACCGACCGACTCCCTCATCAGCACGGAAGCCACCGCTACCGCAGCTTTCGTGCTTCCCAGACTATGGATTTTGCGAAGCAGTTGACTCTCCAGCCGCGATAGGCCATTGCGTTTCCCCGGATACTCCTGAAGCAGTCGAATCACTGCGTACCGGAGCCCTGGAAGCGGGCTCAGGTCGGCCTTGAGCAGGCGGACCAGGCCTGCCGGCGAAGGCTGACGGAATCTGTTCCGGGCGAAGTTCGCCGCCATGCACACGAACCCACGTCAGCCGTTCTGCCGCCACGCCCTGTTCGCGAAACCAGCTGAGAATCTGTATCAGGTTGAGATGGCACAGTACGCAATGCTCCCCAAACCACAGGACAATGTTTTCGTACCGACCGTGCAACGCCAGGGCCGCGTCCCGTTTGTCGAATTCGGTCGCGCTCTTGCCCTTGGTCCAGAAGCGCGAGCGCAACCGGCTTAACTGGCGAAGCGTGAGACTTGCAGGAACCGGTCCGGTGTAAAGCGCGTCACGCCATCGCAGGATTTCACTATCCTTACGGAAGCCCGCCAGACGGAGCGTGCCGCCCGTGGACTCCCCGTCGACAATGTGGAGCGTTTTCATAAAGTCGTTCAAAATAATAAACGATGCCCACGACTCGCATTTCTCCTCAACTTTCTTGCGACCCGCTTAGCTATGCGCTCATCTGGAATAGCGTCCTTTTCCCCCTTGCGGACAACTTCAGAGCGTCGAGGAACTCATGTCCAAGGTCAACATCGCCGAAAAATTCTCGAAAATCACCGAATATTGGAAGCCCTACATCGGGGCGGAGTTGAACGGGCAGGCGGTCAAGTTCGACAAACTCAAGGGTGAGTTCGTCTTCCATCATCACGACCACGAAGACGAGTTGTTTCTGGTGGTGAAGGGGCGATTTCGCATGGAGTTTCGCGACCGGTATGAGTGGATCGAAGAAGGCGAGTTTATTGTGGTGCCGCGCGGGGTTGAGCACCGCCCGGTGGCGGAGGATGAATGCTGGATTCTATTGTTTGAACCAGCTTCGACGCTCAATACCGGCAATGTGATTAACGAGCGCACCGTCGCTGAACTGGAGCGCGTGTAGGGACATGACAGCAGACGTAGCAAGCTACGTCTCTACAGGGACTCGTCGAACGGATCTATGGAACTGGTCGTTTACTCCGCATTTTGGTGCCCTGATTGCCGGGAGGCCAAGCGGTTTCTGGCCAAGCACAACATCCCCTACAAGGAAGTCGACGTCGAGATTACGCCCGGCGCTGCGGAGGAAATCTTCAAGCGCACGGGCAAGCGCGCTATACCGCAATTTGTAATCGATGGCGAATGGGTGCAACCCTACGTGCAGGGAGAAGGCTTTCTGTACGAAGAGATGTCCCGGCGCCTGGGCATCAAAGAGAGCAAATAGTCCGACATGAACTTCAGGCAGTAGACCTCGGTTTTAAGGGTCCGGGTACCCTGCGCCACGCCTGTTTTGCATTTCCCCCGGCACGAATGTTCACGTACCCATCGGCAGCTAGGCGGTAATTGATCAGTCCAGACTCTCCTGTACATTGTCTTCCGTACCGTGGAAAAGCCCTGCCGGACGCGGGAAGATAAACCTTCCCCCCGGCTTCCGGTGTCTGTGCTTCCCCCGGCCCAAAACACTGGAAAGACCCGACTTGGAAGGCTGGATCCACAAAGAGGGCGAGCGCGACACTCATGCCGGAATCCCAGATGTCGGAATCGAAAACTCCTGAGAGCACAACTCCGCCAGAAACCAACAACGAGGTGTGCGATACCTGGCAGGGAACGGTGCAGGCGGTGCTGGGAGTTGTCTTGCTGGCTGGCGCGGTAGCGATGTTTCGCTACTACTCCCCGGCAACGCCGCAGGGTGCGCCACAAGAAGATCTGCAGAACCAGGTGCACCAGCTTACCCAGCAAGTGCAGCAGCTCAAGCAGGAGCAGGGGATGCCGGCGGTGGTGCTCAACCGCTACCGCAACTCGATTGGCTACATTTACGGCGTCTACCAGGTTGGATTCGCAAGTCAGCATCCGGCGATCCGGGCGCGCGTTTCGGGGACCGGGTTCCTGGTGGGTGGGCGACTGCTCACGACCAACCGCCATGTCGCGGAGCCGTGGTATGGCGACACGGAGGCGGAGCAACTCCTGGAGCATGGCGCCACCGCCACGCTGGAGAGCCTGGTCGTATTCTTTCCGGGGTCGCCGACGGCTTTGAACCTGAAGCCAGCGGTGGTGTCTTCCAGCGACGATCTGGCGGTTCTGAGAATCGAAGACACGAACGCGCTTCATGGACTCGCCGTGCTGCCCCTGGCAAAGTCGGTGCCCACGGCCGGAGAGCTTGTAACGGTGATCGGCTATCCGATGGGGATTGCCGGCATGGTGGCGAAATCGCCGGCCAGTATCTACCAGCACATGGCGTACCGGCACAATGACATTACGGCGGCCAGCGAACTGGCTGCCCTCTCGCTGATTCGGCCTTCCGCTACGTTTGGGCATTTAGGTGACGTGGTCGGAGACAAGCTGATTTACGACGCCCCCACGGCACACGGTGGCAGCGGAGGTCCGGTGTTTGACTCCAAGGGAGAGGTGATTGGGGTGAACTCGGCCTATATCGACGGATTCTCCGGCGGCACGCTGGGCGTTTCCGTCGACGCGTTGCGGCCTCTCCTCGAAGCGGCCCAGCGCCAGAAGTAAACTGCCACGTCCCGGCCCAGGCTATCGTCGACCTTTTGCCTTAGTCCTGCTCCTGCTCTCCAGGCCGATTTTCCTATATATCGTTCTACGATATACTAAGATTGCACTAGATCGCTTCACGATACCCTTGAAGGGTTATGAAGAAACTCACCCTGTCGGACTATCAGGCGCTGGCCGAGTTCCGCTACCAGATCCGGCGCTTTCTCCACTTCAGCGAACGCGCGGTGAAAGGCGCGGGATTGGAGCGGGGCCAGTACCAGCTCATGCTGGCCATCAAAGGCATGCCCGCCGGGGTGCGCCCCCGCATTCGCGAACTGGCCGAGCGGATGCAGATCCTGCACCACAGTGCCGTCGAATTGGTGAACCGGCTGGAGACCGGAGGATATGTCCGGCGCGACCGCGCCCAGGATGACCGCCGCGAAGTGCTGCTCGAACTCACGCCGAAAGGAGAAAAAGTTCTGAGCGAACTGGCACTCCATCACCATGAGGAGCTCCGCTCCGCCGGACCAGCTCTGGTGGGCGCGCTCCGGCGGGTCATGCAGGCGGATCACGATATGGGCTCGCGTAACTCCGCCCCACCGAACGCAAAAGGAAGGGCTAAGGATCCATGAATCCCACCGGCGTCGAACCTGCAAGCCATCTGGATGGCGTCAACGACGTCCTGAATCCAGCGTCCGCGAACAACCACGGGTCCGGCGGGCCGGCGGGTTCGGCTACGCCGCCGCACCCCGCGCCTTTCCGCATGCTACTGGTCTCATTGCTGGCGGCGGCCATCGGACTGGTCGCGGGCGTCGTCGCTTTTGCTCTTTACAAGCTCATTGGCCTGTTCACCAATTTGTTCTTCTTCCATCGCTGGTCGGCCGACTTCTCCAGCGCCCAGCACCATCACCTGGGGTGGATGGTGATCGTGACACCGGTCATCGGCGGCATCATCGTCGGCATCATGGCCAAGTACGGCACTCCGAAAATCAAAGGGCACGGCATTCCGGAGGCGATGGAAGCCGTACTGGTGAACCGCAGCCGCATCGCGCCGCGCGTGGCCATCCTGAAACCCATCTCGGCCGCGATTGCCATTGGAACCGGCGGCCCGTTTGGAGCGGAAGGCCCCATCATTCAGACCGGCGGAGCCATAGGTTCGCTCGTCGGACAGGCGCTGCATACCACCGCGGTCGAACGCAAGGTTCTCCTTGCCTGCGGCGCGGCGGCGGGTATGTCGGCCACCTTCAACACTCCCATCGCCGGCGTGATTCTGGCGATCGAATTGTTGCTGTTCGAGTTCAAGTCGCGCTCGTTTATTCCCCTGGTGATTGCCAGCACGCTCGCCACCGCGGTCCACATGCGGCTTCTCGGCGCGGGGCCAATGTTTCAGGTGAGCGCGATGAATTTTGCCATCCCTCGCGCTTTACCGTTTTATCTCGCGCTGGGGCTAATCTGCGGCCTGGCTGCGGTTGGTTTCAGCAAGCTTCTCTACTGGGTGGAAGACCAGTTTGAAAAGCTGCCGTTTGACGAGATGTGGTGGCCGGCCGTCGGCGCGCTGGGTCTGGGCATTATCGGATTCTTCGTACCGCGCGTGCTGGGCGTCGGCTATGACACAATTACCGACGTCCTCAACGGACAGCTCGCCTGGAAACTTCTGCTCGTCGTCATGCTGGCTAAGGCCGCCGCGCTGGTGATCTCTCTTGGCTCGGGTACGTCGGGAGGTCTGCTAGCCCCATGTTTCATGTGGAGTGCCGCCCTGGGAGGCCTCTTTGCCATGGTGATCAACCACTTCTTTCCGGCTGCGAATCTGGCGCCTGGAGCTTTCGCGCTAGTCGCCATGGGCGCGGTCTTCGGGGCAGCATCGCGGGCCACGTTCTCTTTCATCATCTTCGCCTTCGAGATCACCCGCGACTACAACTCTGTTCTACCGCTGATGCTCGTCAGCGTCATCGCCGACGGCATCGCCATGCTCTTCATGCCCAACAGTTCGATCATGACGGAAAAGCTGGCGCGGCGCGGCCTGCGAGTCCACCAGGACTACGAAGCCGATGCGCTCTCTCAGGCTAACGTGGGCGAGACCATGGAGAAGGAACTGCCCGTCATTTCTGCCACCACCAGCGTCGGCGCGCTCGCGGAGCGGATCGCGCAGCATGATCCTGCAGTCGCTCGCCATGAGGCTCTGCTGATTGTCGACGAGGCTGGCCAACTCTCCGGCATCATCACCCGCGGTGATGTTCTGCGCGCCCTCGACAAAGACTCCTCCGGCGCCATGACCGTTCTGGAAGCCGGCAGCACCCATCTGGTGGTGACTCATCCGGACGAACTGGTTTCCGAAGCCGCTTTCAAAATGCTGCGCTTCGACATCGGGCGCTTGCCCGTGGTGGAGCGCACGGACGAGCGCAGGGCGGTGGGCTATCTCAATCGCGCAGGAATCATGGCCGCGCGCTTCCGCCGCTTCCGGGACGAGCATGTCCGCGACCCCGGCTGGTTTCGCGGACTGACGCGGCCTGCGCGCTGATGCGTTCGCGAACCTGACCGCGGGACAAAAAGCGGCTGGCGACCCCGCATGTCCATCTTGCAAACCCGGGCCTTTTTTCGGTAAGCTTCGGCCATCCCGCGACTTTCGCTGGGATACGTGTTTCGTTGACGCTGATGCCGCGAAGCGATCTGATGTCGGAGCCGTCACAGCCAACTCGCTGGCGAAGGCACGAGTACGGTTGCGTGCCCGCCTTTCTCGCCTGCTGTTTCCGCCAGTAATTTATTGTTAGCCGCGAGTTCCAATTTTTCAGTGCAGATGTTGGGGAGAGGACAAATGTCGAGTTCATTACTGAAACTGGCAGGGATTGTATTCATCGCGCTGACGCTGATCGGCCAGGCTTTTGCTCAGGGCGGAGCCACGGGGGCCATCACGGGGACGGTACAGGACGCGAGCGGCGCGATCATCGCCAACGCAGAAGTGCGCATCACCAACCAGGACACCAAAGTTCTGGAGCGCACCGCCAAGACCGGCGCGGACGGCTCCTTTACCGCCCCTCTTCTGCCGGTCGGCACTTATTCGTTGGCTATTCACAGTGCTGGGTTTGCCGAGGGGAATTTCACCAACATCGTGGTGCGTGTCACTGAAACCACGCGCATGATCGCTAAGCTGAGCCCGCAAGCGGTGCAGCAGAAGATCGAGGTGCAGGCTGAGGTACAGGCGGTGGATACCACCGACGCGACTACTGGCCAGGCGATTGAAGCGGGCACCATCCGCAGCCTGCCACTCGCCACGCAGAACTTCCAGCAGTTGCTCACGCTGTCGACCGGAGCACAAAGCGAACTGAACTCAGCTTCGGATTTGGGGCGTGGCGTGGTTCACATCCAGGTAAATGGCCAGCGTGAGGGCAACAACAACTATCTGATCGAGGGTATCAGCGCCACCGACTACAACGTCGCGGAACTCACCACAACTCCTCTGCCCAGTCCCGATGTTGTGCAGGAATTCAAGGTCCAGACTTCTCTGTACGATGCCAGCCAGGGGCGGAATGGCGGCGGCAACATCAATGCGATTTTGAAGTCAGGCACAGACTCATTCCATGGCGATGTCTACGAGTTCTTTCGGAACACGGTACTCGATGCCAACGAATATTTTCTGAAAGGCAGCCAGATCCAGAACGGACAGCCCAATCGGCGCCCGGACATCAAACAGAACATTTTTGGTGGCAGCTTCGGCGGACCGGTTATGAAGGGCGGCAAGCTGGGCTTCTTCTTTGTTAATTACCAAGGCACACGCCAGGTGAGCGGCGATTCTCCGGGGACGCTGATCAGCACGTTTATTCCCTACATTCCCGCCGCCGACCGCGGCGCAACGCCAGCCGCAGAAGCCAGCTTGGCCGGTGATTTCGGCGTAGCCAGCGCGGATCCCGTGGCCGTTTCGCTGCTGGCCTTCCAGAGCAATCAGTTCGGAGCCCCAGCTAACGGTTACCTGTTTCCCCTTCCCAGTGTTCCCACCGGCACCGCGCCCGGATCTCTGGTTCAATTTACTGTGAGCAAACCGGGTACCTTCGTTGACGATCAATTCACCGCCAACTGGGACCGCGACTTCCGCGACTCGAAGGACAAACTTTCGGCCCGCTTCTTCTTCTCCAATTCCGAGCAGAAAATTCCCTTCGGGGCGGGAGGCTTACAGGCCTCGCTGGGCGCCGCCGCGAGCGGAACCGATCTGAATTTCCCCTACGACCTGCCGGTTCACGACCGGTTTTTCAGCGTGGCGGAGACTCATCTTTTTTCCCCGACGCTGGTCAATGACTTTCGTTTTGGTTTCGTCCGCATCAACAACAGCGCGCTCAACATTAACCCCGTGACCGTCACCGATGCGGGTATTGACCGCCCCACAAGCAATCTCACCAGCAGCATCTACAAATTCACGTTCCTGACTTCCGGGTTCCAGTTTGGCCCAACGCCGCAGGCGAATCAGTTCCAAATCCAGAACAACTTCAATTTCGTCGAGAATCTGAGCTGGGTGCGCGGTGCGCACACCTTCACGTTTGGCGGCCAATTTGTCCGCGTCAACCTCGACAAGCAGTTCCCACAAGTCTTCAACGGGCAGTTGTTCTTTACCAATACGACCGGTGGCACCGGGACCACCACGGATTTCGGAAATTTTGTAGGGGGCACTCCTGAGTTCAGTTTTGGAGGAGGCGGGGTCTACAACCACAAATACCGGCAGAACGATTCCGCCGTTTTTGCCCAGGATGACTGGAAGGCGACCCATGATCTCACGCTGAACCTGGGCTTGCGCACGGAATTCCTGGGGGCCTGGACTGACGGCGATTGCCACATTGGCAACATTGAATCGGACCTGACCAACTCGGGAACTTATCCATTCATTTATCCCAGTTGCGTGAAAAAGCTGGGTGTAGCGGGTCTGAGCGGCAATGCCGCTGGATCTACTTTCCGCAACAGCGTTTCCACGGGATGGGGGCCAAGAATCGGTTTTGCCTGGGACGTGTTCGGGCGTCACAGCACCACCTTGCGCGGCGGCTATGGAATTTACTATGACCGCGAAGATGTCGGCGCCGTGGACCAGCTCAGCTTCCAATCGCCGTTTATCCCAATCGTGTTCTTCGGCCAGACTCCGGGCTTCACCATGTCCGATTTCTTCACCGGA
>Ga0310038_10000013_pt1 | contig 286626 bp, 232 predicted proteins | sample Sb_taG_6_FD_200461 | JGI IMG/M metagenome (GOLD analysis project Ga0310038, IMG submission 200461) | Peat soil microbial communities from Weissenstadt, Germany - Sb_50d_4_PS metaG (v2) (version 2) | ecosystem: Environmental > Terrestrial > Soil > Wetlands > Peat | place: Germany: Weissenstadt... | reverse complement strand
CGAGGAAGCGTACTGGACACATAAAATCGCTCTTCATTAAAAATGGAGAAGAGCTTGTCGGCGGCAACCCCATCCGAGCCCGTATCGTCGGCAACTCATTCGTCAACTGACGTAACATCGCGTCTCATTGCTCCCAGAGTGCCCACTCGCAATGAGTGTAAACGCCTTTGGTTACACGCCAAGAATGGCGAGAGTGCTCGATTTGATAGCAGCGACGGATCGTGCTAAAAGCTATCAATGCTCACCTCCACGATTCGGAGCTTCGCCAAATCGTGCATTGTCCTGCTGTTGGGACGTGAAACCAGGCCACGGAAAATAGTCCGAGGACTCGCATCGGGCTATCGGATTTGTGTTTCGCCTGTGGATCGTCTTGGGTATCTGCTTGGGACTAGTGAGCCGTACTTGCAAAGGATTATCAGGGAGTACGTTGCGGCAGGTGACACTGTCTACGACATCGGAGCAAACATCGGTTATGTTTCTCTTTCACTGTCGAAATCTGTTGGACCCAACGGGCGGGTCATCGCATTCGAACCGGTTCCGAAAAGCGCGGAGTACCTTCGAGAAAGCATCAAGATTAATCATCTCGCCAATGTGCAACTGCTGGAATTTGCAGCCTCCGACCAGTGCGGTGAGGCGGTAATCCGAATTGTGGATAACCTATCCACCGCGAGCTTGGTTTGGCATCGCAATAACCTTTCTGCTACTCAGTTCACAATCAGAACGGTTCAAATCGATCAACTTGTTGACTCCGGCAATTTCGGTTATCCGAGATTTGTCAAAATTGACGTCGAGGGGGCAGAAGGCAGCGTCCTGAAGGGAATGGAGCGCACGGTCGCGGCTGCTAGACCTGTTCTATTTATTGAGTGTTCGGAAGCGGGTCGCGAGACAACTTGGACTTTGCTGCGGGAATTGGGGTACTACTGCCAGTCGGCCATCACGCGCAAACAAGTAGACTCGTTTGAGGAATACCGTCATTCGGATTTTCTCTGGCTGCCGACGAAGGCACCACGAATCGCCTAGCTGGCTTAATATCCTCACTGAGGTCAACGAGCGCTATCGCGTTAGCGCTCATCGACCGGAGGGGGCTGGCCGACCCTTCAATGAGTTCTATTGATTTTGCAACAGTTGCGGCTTGCGCAATAGCCGCAGAATTTGCGCGGTAGCGGAGAGGCTCATCGCCCGAAACCGTCGCCAGCGTAGATTTTCCTTGACAATTTGACGCTTGGGTTTACAGTGTCAGCGCAACAGCCGAACCTCTACATTCGTTCCGAACCTCAGGGGAAACCTAACAGCATCTTGATCACGCACGCAGAGGAGAAACCATATGACTTTACAGTCCTGTGCAAAAGTCGCGGGAGCCGTCGTAACGTTTGTTGCGATCGTTCTTGCGGGAATGTCGATCAAGCCCCCTCGCGCTCACGCGGACAACGACGACGACACCGACTCCAGAGTTAGAATCGGTTTCAGGATAGCGCCCGTCCACCTGAATCTGGAGGGGAAAGACCACGACCTTGTAGGACTAGGCAGCTATCTGGTAAACGCTGTTGGCGACTGCAACGGTTGCCACAGCGCTAACGCCCTCCAATCTTCCTTTACCCATACACCACAGGCAGAAACCCGTACTTTGACCAGCCGGAGAAGATCGATCCGGCCGTCTACCTGAGTGGGGGCGAGAACTTCGGCTCAGTCGGGACTCCAACCGGGCCTAACGGGTACGCAGGTCCAAACATCATCACGCGAAACTTGACACCGGACAAGAATGGGCGGCCGGAAGGCGGTCACACGCTTTCAGAGTTTAAGGAGATCCTGAGGCACGGCAAAGATTTCGATCACATCCATCCAACCTGTACGGCAGCACAGCTGGCAGAAATTGAGGCAGGTGGTACGCCAGTTTGCATTCCCACGGGACCCATACCTCTGGGCCCAGGGGTAAGTTACAACAATATCCCGGACGGTAATCTTCTCCAGATCATGCCATGGGTAACGTTTTCGCACATGTCCGACCATGACATCCGGGCCATCTACGAATATCTAAGCGCGATCCCCTGCATCGACAACACAACCAGCACGCCGCCGGCAGGCGCCCCCAATGAGCTACGCAACGACTGCGGGGCCGGGGAGACGGCGGCCAATGATACTGTCAAAGATTCCGGAAATCGGCACTCTATGCGATCGCGGCCCCGTTAATTCTCGCCCTACAAAGGTGCCCACGCCGGAAGGGAATTCTCCACAAAGCAAGCCGCTCGATGTCTGGGCGGCTTTTCTTTGCATCATTTTGAGATGGCTCTATGTAACTATTGTTAACAGGCCTGTTTGCACAAACCAACAATTTCAGGGGGTCGGCCAAATTAGACTAGGGCACTTCGCTTGGGTTAGGCAAGCCGCTGAGACCAGCGGATCGTCGTGCGCCGCCGGCCACCGTTCGGCGGTGTAGTGGATGTCGCCGGACGACTCGAACAGGAAGCCTCGCAAGCACTCCATACCGTAAAGTGTGCAGAAAAGCGAAAATTTCACGCCGATGAATTGCGATTTCGCTCATTTAACTGGCTTTCCCGCTCATGATGCAAGAACCACAGATTCGCACTCACTTTCGCCGCGCATTAAGCTGGTCGAGCTTTTGTTTAAGCTGCTCCAGCTTCTGCCCGGCCTCGCCGAGCTTGCCTTCCGCCGTCAGCCGTTGATAGTCGGCCAGGTCTTTGGCGGCTCCGCTAATGAGCGTGTTCAGATCCGCGGCAGAATTGGGGGTGGATTGCGCAGATGCCTGCGCACTTTGTGCCGGTTGCGTGGAGGCAGACGCCGCGGTGCTCAGTGACGACGCCTCTCCACCAAACAGGGCTTTCATCGCCGACTCGAAAGTTGGTCCGTAGGCGAGCCGGTCTTGCAGCGCGAGCACCACCAGGCGCAGCTCCGGCATGGGGCTTCGTTCCGCCTGCAAGTAGATCGGCTCCGCGTACAACAGAGCACGTCCGCACGGAATCACCAGCAAGGTTCCACGCCGCACGTGAGAACCTTGTTGATTCCACAGCGTCAATTGTCCCGAGAGCTGCGCGTTCTGGTCGATGCGCGCTTCGATCTGCAGAGGGCCGTCGACCAGCTTGGTCTTCGGGAAATCGTAAACGATCGACGTGCCGTATTGTGCGCCGTCACTGCGGCCCGCGATCCAGCCAATCAGGTTGTTTCGGTTCGCCGGCGTGAACGGCACAATCTCCACGAACTCGACCACGGATTTGCCCGGCAAAGTTTCGCCGGGCAGTTTCATCAGCACGAAGTTCGGCTCCATGGCCTGCGTCTTCTGCTCTCCGGACTGGCTCATTCCGACTTCGGAAGCCACGGTCCACAAGTCCTCGCGGTTGTAAAACACTTCCGGCTCCGTCATGTGATAAAGGCCATACACCGCCGCCTGCAGCTTGAGCAGCAACTCGGGATAGCGCACGTGTTTGCGCAGCGCCGGCGGCATGGCAGCCGCATCCTTAAATAAGGAGGGAAACATCTGGCGATACGCCGCGATGATCGGGTCCTGCGCGTCGAAGACATAGAACGTTGTCGTGCCATCGTAAGCGTCGATGACCACCTTGACGCTGTTGCGCATGTAGTTAATCGGATTGCCGCCGAGAGGATAGTGGCTCGAATAGGGATAGTTGTCCGAGGTGGTGAACGCATCCATCATCCACGACAGCCGGCCATCGTCGCCGACCACGATGTAAGGATCCGCCTCGAAAGTGAGAAATGGCGCCAGCGCCGCCACGCGGTCGCGCACGTTGCGCCGCATCAGCAGCCGGCTCTGTGCGTTGATGTCGTCGCTGAACGGCAGCTTCGCGAGATCGTCCTGGTCGAATGCGATCAGAATTCGCCGCAGAAACCCGCCGAGCAGAATACCTCCGTTGCCCTCGTAGGACGTCAAGTTATTAGTCTGGCCCTGCGGGTAATTGAATTCCTGTTGCCGCGTCTTCACATACACGTCGGTGTTGGTCATCTCGCCGAAATAAATTTCCGGGCGGGTTACGGCAATGCCTGGTACCGTGCTCTGGATCGGCATGTTGCTCAGAATCAGCGTCGGCAGCCCCTCCGAAGTAAAGCCATTCACGGGATTCATCGTGATGCCATAGCCGTGGGTGTAGATGAGCTTCTCGTTGATCCAGTTGCGGCTGCTCTCCGGCAGCTTGTCGACGCTCAACTCGCGCGTGGCAAGCATCACCTCGCGCATGGTGCCATCGATTTCATAGCGATCAATGTCAACGTCAGGAAAGTCATAGTAGGTTCGAATCTCCTGGATCTGGCGCAAGGTGTCCTGGAGCGCGCGCCAGTCCCACAGCCGGATGTTTTGCAGCGTCGCCTGATTATTCGCAGGGTCGGTCGCATCGACGGTGGTTTCGGCGGGAAATTCGCGCCGCGTGACGTTGTTCAATCCATAGGCCTGCCTCGTCATCTCGATGTTGTAAGCAATGTACGGCCGCTCGCGCACCAACTCGTTCGGCTTCACGATAAAGTTGCCGACGTACCAGCCGATGATCTGAACGCCGAGATAACAGACCACGGCCGGAACCACCGCCGCCGCCAGCCAACGCACGCGCGGCTCGCTCAAAACATTGATACACACGATAGCAGCGCCAACAATGAGCACCGCACAAACCAGGAGCAGGCCGGTCAGCGTGACGTGCGCATCGGTGTAGGTGACACCGCTGAAGATCGTGTGCTCGTCGAACAATGACGTGAACCGGCTGATATACACGCGCATCGCGAGAATCAGCAGGAAGAACGCAAAAGCAATGGAGAATCCGCGCCACGGCAATGGAATGGAACTGCCCCGGCGGCCGGCAAACACCCGCATGCTGCCGGTAATCAGAATAAAGAAAAGTGCGATGACACAGGCAATCACGGCCAGAGTCAGCAGCCACCCGGTGATGAGCTGCCACGCCGGAAGGCTGAATAGATAGAAGTGCAACGGCTTGCCAAAGATGGGATCCGCTATCTCGCCGGTCGCCTGCGGCGCATACCAATAGAGCGCGAAGGTCGGCCACTCCGCCATCATGCTCGCGCCGGTGATCGCGGCAATGACGATTGAAACGATGAGCACAATGAGCCTCAGCATGCGCTCCACCGGCAACTTCACCGGCTGTCTGCCGATGAAAACAATGCCGCCATTCAACAGATCGGGCTGGTAGGCGCGCTTCAGCGCCAGAAACCATCCATAAAGAATGAAAAATGTGGCTGCGAAAAATGCCCAGAAGACCGTCCACTGAAGGCCCAATGACCTCCGGAAGACGTCTCCGTATCCCAGTGATCCGAACCACAGAGCTTCGACGTAATACGATATCGTCGTTCGGCTGCTGAAAATGAGGATGGCAAGCAGAACAAGAATCAAGAACAGACGGCCACGCCGTGGCGCCCGTCCTCGCCCACCGATAATCTCAGGTATCTCTCGAATCGGCATTTACCAGCGTGCTCCCATCTGTCTTTCCAATCACACCGCATTGTACAGCGTATGCAACGGGGAGAGGCCGCGTGCGCGCGAGACGCGAGCTGACTCAAGCGACCTCATCAATAGGTTCGGGAAGGGCACGACGTTCACTCGTGCCATCCGGAGGCAATAAAGACGGGGGCTTTAGCCCCTGAGGGACTTCGGGCCGCTACTGAGGAGCATTCATGAGATGGCTTGATCGCTTCTAGTCTCGGGTGTTTCGGACCGGCCGCAGTTGGCCGATTGCGCTCGCTCGCAGTATCCTTGGCGAGTGTCGTATTCAGACGAACCCTACCCCGACGAGCAGCGCGAGCGCCGGCGGCTGGCGGCCAACTACGCCGGCATGACCGATGGCGAGTTGCGGCGCCTGGCGCGCAGTGCAGACTCGCTCACCGAATTGGCCTGCGATGCGCTCGAAGATGAACTCGACCGCAGGCATCTCGATTTTCTGGACAGAGATTTGTCCGACGACGATGGGGCTGCACATCGTCAGCAAATGGAAGTGCAGGAACTCGTGACCATCCGGCAGTTTCGCGATCTGCCGGAGGCGTTGCTGGCCAAGGGCAGTCTAGAGTCTGCGGGCATCGAATGTTTTCTGGCCGACGAAAACCTGGTCCGGCTGGACTGGTTCATCTCGAACTTCATCGGCGGCATCAAGCTCAAGGTGCGCCCCGAGGACGAGGCGAACGCGAGCAGGCTTCTCGACGAGCCGATTCTTGAAGGCCTCTACGTGCAGGGCGTCGGCCTCTACGAGCAGCCGCGTTGTCCCAAGTGCCAATCGCTCGATGTGAACTTCCAGGAGTTAGACCGTCCCATCGCCTACATGAGCGCGTTCCTGCGCGTACCCATGCCCGTCCAGCGCCCCGCCTGGCATTGCCAGTCTTGCGATGCGGAGTGGGAGGACGAGGGTGGAGACGGTGGGCAGGGCTCGGCACCACGTGGTTAGGGCTATTAGGTGCCATCGCCATGTTGAGTAATGCAGCAGATGGGGGAGGCAAAATGAGAAGACACGTGCTGACGGTCGCATTCGCAATGTTGACGATCGCGGCCGCCGCCCGCGATTGCACGCAAGATGATCTTGCCTCTTTTAGCGATATTCAAGCTGTCGTCTCAAGGCTACTCTCTTTCGACATGTACACGAGTTCGGACGAGAAAATTCTGGATAAATCGGGTGATTTAGCTGCCTTCGCGATAATGAGGCGGCTGACCATTCAAGAAATGACCTCGCCGGAAAAGGCTAGGCAGATTCTTTTGATCTTACACATGGCGTTTGAAGCACCACAGCTCATTACCGATTCCTGCAGAAGGACTACTACCGCGGCCATGCTTCTGCTTGACGAGCTGGAGAGGACGGAATACGGTCGACAGCCCAACGTGATTGCCAATGCCCGATTTGAGATACAACACAATACGCGCAGCGGCGAGCCGCTGGAGCCTGCAACCTTACCAGGGGGTGCGGTGATCGATACTGAGCACAGTCAGTGGGTCAGTAGTGTGCTTGCATGGATCGCTGACATCAAGCCGGGGATGACCCGGAAGGACCTCCTCGGAGTGCTCACTACGGAAGGCGGCCTCTCTACACGGGCACATGGCACCTACGTCCTGAAACAATGCCCCTATATCAAGGTTGACGTTGAATTCCTCGCCGTTCCGAATGAACAAGACCGCTTGACTGAGAAGCCGGACGACAAAATCGTGAAAATCTCCAGACCCTACTTAGAATATGCCCATGCGGACTAGTATTCGTTTCACATTTGCGGACACTATGGATTGTCTACCAGCTACTTCTATTAGAAATTTGCAATTACTTCAGCACCTAAGAGTGCCCTCCTCACGTTAAATCCAACCTGCTACCCTCTAGCCTGTGCCTCCCTCCGAAGAATACGTCCAGCGTCTGAAGGTTCGCGAATCGCGTGTTGCCCACTTCGAGAAAATTCATATCCGCTTGGGCAATGCCCGGCTGGTTATCGCCTTGCTCGCTGTGATTATGGCGTGGGCTGCGTTCAAGCGTCACGACCTCTCGCCCTACTGGCTGGCAGTCCCCGCAGCAGTATTCATCGCGATCGCCGCGTATCATTCGCGAATTCTCCGGGCTCGCGACCTGGCGCAGCGTGCGGTCGCTTTTTACAAGAACGGACTCGCCCGCATCGAAGATCGTTGGTCTGAGGGGCCGGGGTCTGAAGAGCCGGGGTCTGAAGGGTCTGGGTCAGGAATCGGAGAAACCGGTGAGCGCTTCGACGACCCTCATCACGTGTATGCCGCCGACCTCGATTTGTTCGGCAAAGGCAGCCTGTTTCAACTTCTCTCCACGGCACGTACGCGCATGGGAGAAAACATGCTGGCAAAATGGCTGCTCGCGCCCTCACCCGCCGAGCAGATCCGCGAGCGACATGCCGCGGTATCCGAACTGCGCGATCAACTCGATCTCCGGGAGGACCTGGCGATACTGGGTGAAGATGCGGCCGTGGGCGTGCATCCAGACGCGCTGTTGAAGTGGGCGGAAGCTCCAAACCAAATGAAGCCGTTATGGATTCGATGGCTGGCGCCCGTGCTTGCTTTCTTAGCGGTGTCAGGCGCTGTCGCGTGGGCGCACTGGGACACGCCGACGCCGCTGGTGCTCCTCGTGGTGATCGAAGCTATCCTTATATATAGATTGCGAAAGCCTTTGGAGAACGTTCTGCACGGGACCGAGCATGCGTTCCGGGATCTGGATCTGTTGTCGGGAGTTCTGGCGCGGCTGGAAGCGCACACGTTCCACGCGCCGCGATTGCAGAAGCTGCAGCGCGAGCTTTCGTCGAGCCGCATCCCCAGTTCCGAAGCCATCGCGCGGCTGAGAACTCTAGTCGACTTCATCAACTCCCGCGACAACATCATCGTAAAAATCATCGACACTCCGCTCATGTACTCCGTTCAGGTAGCGTTCGCGGCAGAACGCTGGCGCGGGATTCACGGCGGCGCATTGCGGTCCTGGCTGACCACCGTTGCAGAGATGGAGGCGCTGCTTTGTCTATCGACCTACAGCTACGAGCATCCCTCCGACCCGTTTCCTGAATTCACCGACGGTGCGGCGTGTTTCGAGAGCGAAGCGCTTGGACATCCGCTCATCACGGCGGCATCCTGCGTTCGCAACAACGTAAGCATTTGCGGGGAGACGCGCGTCCTGCTGGTGAGCGGCTCAAATATGTCGGGCAAGAGCACCCAGCTGCGGGCGGTTGGGATGAATGTTGTGCTGGCGATGGCGGGTGCGCCAGTCCGGGCTCGCCGCCTGCGGCTCACGCCGCTGCAGGTTGGCGCCAGCATTCGTATCAACGACTCGCTGCGCGAAGGCAGTTCGCGCTTCTACGCGGAGATCACGCGTCTGCGCCAGATATTCGACGTGGCAGGAGGCGACCTCCCATTGATTTTTCTGCTGGATGAATTGTTGCAAGGCACGAACTCGAATGATCGCCGTATTGGCGCGGAAGGAATTGTGCGCGCACTCGTGAATCGCGGCGCTATCGGGCTCGTGAGCACGCATGACCTGGCACTGACTGACATCGGCGGAGCTTTGAGTGGCCATCTGCGCAATGTCCATTTTCAGGATGAACTCGAAAACAACAGGATGACATTCGACTACAAGCTGAGGGACGGCGTGGTCACGAAAAGTAATGGACTGGAGCTGATGCGCTCGATTGGGCTTGAAGTGTAGGTGGCGCCTGATCGGGCAGTTTGAGAAATCTCAATCAACATGGGTATTCAGGAAGGATTTGAGTACAAAGAACTCACGAAGGCCGCTAGAGTTTCTTTAAACTCGCCTCTTTGCCCCAGTGCAAAAGAAACTTGAGGAAATCCTTGCCTCGCTGAGTGATCTCAATCATGTCGCTGGCGTGTCGAACAATCAGGATGTTGTTTACCATGAAAGTTGCCCAATTATCGAACGAGTAGGCCGCGTAAGCCTCCGGAAATTCGCTTTTGGCTTTGTCATAATATTCCCTAGCTTTGCTGGCTGGAAGCATGCCTTGTCTCCGGTTGAGCTCTAATAGGAACATCAGTTGGCTGCCGTATATAGACCACCAGACAGTGTCATACGTGTAGGCAATTGATCCTATACCGATAACTTTCAGCAAGAAGGCCTCTCGGTCATTCGGTTGGGCGGCATTCGCAGTAGTGCTCATCCGTTGTTCGACTTCGGCTTGCATTGGGCTGATATACGCAGTACGGAAAAAGTCTTGGTAGTCCCACACTCCAGGAGGCGGCGCGGTCAAGCCTTTAGGACTACCTGTCTGAACTAAACTTGTACCTTGCTGGCCGGGGTGTCCTATTTTCTGACCTATCCATACAAGAAGGAGCATTACGAGTCCCGCCGACAGAAGCCATATTGGAGTAATCCATTCGTTCGGTATCTGAGTGAACCGATGCAGCACGGCCCGAACCAAGGCACCACCGCCAAACGCAATCAATAATTCCGCCACTGTTTTTCCGTGCTCCAGCCACTCAAAGAACCCTTTAAGGCGATCCTTCCAGTCTGCCATCGCGTACCTCCACTCGGTCTAATCTTCCCATGACCGGGGAGATTACGCCCTCAATCACGTTGAGTCACGGTGATAATCTCGACGGGTTCCTTTATAGCGCTGTTTGCCCAACGATTCGCGCGACACGAGGGCACCCAGAATGGGTGACTAGGAGTCGATGCGCCCCGGTGTAATCCGTTGCCTTTCAGGTGGTTAAAGGTTGCTCCACTTCCGTAACTCGCCTAACCGATTGGTGACAACTAAAGTATCGATAAGGGGTTCTTATCCACGACCCTATAGTGGGCATAGCTATGTCTTGTGTGGGGAAAATCCGGCGCGCGATAGGCACGTTGTGCGTGCTGATGTTGGCGTGGGCAGGATTGGCGAGGGCGTCGGCAACCTTGTTGCTCGAAGAGCCCTACGGCAAGCTAGGATTCTTCACGGCCACGGGACATTCTGCAGTTTATCTGTCAGGAGTGTGCGCCGAGACCCCGCTGGTACTGCGGCCATGTGCTCCGGGAGAACTCGGCGCCGTTATCAGCCGTTACAACGGCGTCGGCGACTACGACTGGGTGGCGATCCCGCTGATCCCTTACCTGTACGCGGTCGAGCAGCCGGAGAGCGTTCCACTGTATGCCGACCCGAAGATGGTGAATTTTCTCCGTGATCAATATCGGCGCAAGTATCTCGAAGGCGTGGCGCCGGATGTTGCAAACGGAGGAACTCCGGGCGGGAACTGGTATGAACTGGTGGGAACGGCTTACGACCGCACAGTGTACGGGTTTGAGGTTGAAACCACTTCAGCGCAGGATCACGCGTTTATCGAGAAATACAACAGGTCGCCGAATCGTTCTCATTTTCGCACGGTCTCGCGCAATTGCGCCGACTTCGCCAAGGATGTAATCAACTTTTATTATCCCAAGGCGCTGCATCGCAGCGTGGTGGCGGACGTTGGCATCGCCACGCCGAAGCAGATGGCGAAGGCGCTGATCAAATTCAGCGCGCGCCATCCGCAACTGGAATTTTCGCGGTTTCTGATTCCGCAGGTTCCCGGCATTGAGGCGCGCAGTACGCCGGTGCACGGAGTGGTGGAATCGTTCCTGAAATCGAAGAAATATATTGTTCCCAGTGCTGTGGTGAGTCCGATCTTTGCGGGCTGCGTGGTGGCTGTTTACGTGGGCACCGGTGCGGGACGCTTCGATCCCGCGAGACAGGCGCAGGTCTTCAGCGCTGAGCGCGATCTTGAGCCGCCTCTCGGGCAAGAAGATCGACGATCGTACCAACTCGAACTGAATCATCTGGTGGCGGCAGCGTCCGCGGAGACCAACGTCACACGCGCGGACAAATTGGGACGCGTGTTGCACAACGCCGCTCCAGGTTTCGATGCGGAGGGTCACCCGGTTCTGCGAATCTCCAAGGGAGACGAAGTGGTGAGCGTTGGCGTGACGGGCAGCAACATTTTCGCCGACGGCGCGACGGAACAACTATCAAACCCAGTCACCGAACAAGTCGCGGAACAATTTACGCAGCAGCTTCTTGAGGCGCGGCTGCGCGCGGAGCTGCGTCGTGGGTCCCCCAAAGCTTCAGAAAGCGACGTTACTCGCGATTGGAATCTGCTGCAGAAAGCCATGCAAAACTCTGACAAAGAGCTTGCGGAACAGAGTCACAAACCGCTGCCTGCGTCGCAATCGCGCACCGAGCGCGACTCTGGCAATCGGCCCTGACCGACTCGCCTGACCAATCCATTCCCACATTACAGGTAAGTTACGCCAATTTGCCGGAGCAGCCTTTACTGGTCTTGCTGTGGTTGCTGAGGTGGCCGCTGCGGCACGCCGCCGGGCGGAGGATAAACCGGCGTTTGGCCGTTCTGCTGTTGTTGTTGTAGCTGCTGTTGTTGTTGTAGCTGTTGCTGCTGCTGTAGCTGCCGTTGCTGCATCTCCTGCAACATTTGCTGCGGAGTCTTTACGCCGGGCTGGTCCGGCGTACCGGGCGTGGGTTGCTCTGCCTCCGCTGCGGGTTGGTCGGGCTGTGGCTCCTCCGCTGCTTCATCGGCCGTATCGGCATCGGCAGTGTCCCCCGCGGCTATTGCGGGCGGAGCAACCCCAGCGTTTGCGGGCTGAGCAGGGTTATCGGGAGTATCGGGTCCGGTCTTGGCCACGAGTACGACGCGCACCAGCGTGTTGGCGTTTTCCGGGGAACCGAGCAATATGTAATTGAAGTGCGATCCATTCAGCAGTTCGGCCATTACCTCTCGCGCCGGTGCGGGACCGAGGCGCGTCACTACGCGCTCATTCGCCGTCGACGGTACGTCGATCTCGGCTGCCGTGTGCTTACGCACGCCACGAAGAATGTCTCCCAACGTGGAGTTGGGCGCGACAATAGTAAGCATTCCATCGGCGTAGCTGACTTGCGGTGCTACTGCAGGCATGGCATCGAGAGGAACCTGCGGCACAGGGCCTTGCGTACCCGAGGGTAGGGGAGGTGGAAGCGCTGGCTGCTTCTTAACTTTGTGCGTGTGATGCGTGGTTGGTGTGTCATCCGCCCGCGAGGCGATCGGCGTACACAACACTCCCGCCACCAGCCATCCTGTAAGCTTCAACGCCGCGTGCATAAAAACAACCCCTGACTTCGATCCTTTAACTTCGATCTGCCTTCGACCAGCCCTATCGCAAAATACTCGCCGGTATTCAACTGCAATTCTAGCACCGCCCCCCGGTCTCAGGCCGACTCCACAGCCTGATGAGGCCTTCTCTACCCGATAGAACGTATTGACTTTACTCTCTTGCAGAGGGAACTTCGATTGTGAGCAATGGTTCCGATGTGCAACCTCTTGCACCTGGTGGAATATCCGAGGCGTACAATCTGCTGGGTGAACGAAAGAGGAGAACGAAAGAAGTGTTCGCTCACGATTGCTTGAAAGGCCGCTTGAAACGCTGCTTCGCGAGTCGTGAATCGTTGGGTGCCGGGCGCTGTGGAACGTTGCTGAGCGCTTTCGCCGCCCTGGCTCTAGTCGCATTTTCCGCATCGATTGCGTTGGCTGAGAGTTGCCTCACTTCCACCGATATGGACGCGGCCACGCGCACCGCTCTCACCAATAGCGCTCTCCGCTATTTCGATTTGATCGCCAAGGGCGATGCAGCATCGCTCCGGCAAAACTCCATTCCCAGCTTGGCCGGTGATTTCTCCGGCGTCGAGAGCACGATAAAGGAGAACCAGGCCGCCCTCGCGAGCGCCAAGGCAACTGCTCGCCCGCCTTTCTTGCTGGAGGCAGAAGGCACTGCGACGATTCCACGCGCGGAATTTTTCTGCGGTGTCTTCGGCAAGAATGGGCAAACCGCGAACAGCGCCGCTTTTTCCCTCAACAGCCTCGCGCCCGGTAAGTATGGCGTCGTCATCGTGGATGCTTCCTCTCCCAAAGGCATGTACACGGTTTCGCTGATCCTGCAGCAGCAAGGTTCGGATTGGAAGCTCGGCGGCCTCTATATCAAATCCGCCCAACTCAACGGCCACGACAATGAGTGGTTCATCGCGCGCGCCCATGACTTCCAGAGCAAGGGGCAAACGCATAATGCGTGGCTCTATTACCTGGTAGCTCGGTCGCTAGTTTCACCGCTGCCGTTTATGAGCACTGCTGCCAGCGACAAGCTTTACGACGATTCGCAGAAGCTGCAGCCAGCCGACTTTCCGGCCGATGGCAAGACCGCCGATCTTTCCGCGCCGACCGCTCCTGGGACCGCTGCCGGAGCCGCGACTTACAAACTCACGGCTCTTTTTCCCGAAGCCGTGGGCAGCGATCTGGATTTAATTGTCAGATATCAGGTGGCGGATGTTTCCAATACCAATCAGACTTATCAGAGTAATGTTGCCGTGATGAAGGCCTTGATTACAAAGTATCCGGAGTTACGGGAGGCATTTGCCGCCGTTGTGGCGCGCGCGGTCGATCCCAACGGGCATGATTATGGGACCATGCTGGTAATGAAGGATATCAAGTAGAGGCCATCTCATAAATGGGTTCGGGAAGGGCACGACCTTCAGTCGTGCCGTCCAGAGCCCAATAAAGACGCGGGCTTTAGCCCCTGAGGGACCTCGACCTGCTGCTCCGTACTATTTATGGGATGGCTTCTAGGCAGTTCTCAGTTCTCAGTTCTCAGTTGTTCCTCGAGCAGGCAGTCTTTTGGATTTTTGTCGTCGCGCAGGCCGAGGAATACTGGCGCACGTAACTTGGGGCCACTGCCGCCGGTGGTTCCGTCGGTCCACTCTGCGTATTCGATTTCGGCTACGAGTTCAGGCTTTATCCAATAGACTTTCCGCAGGGCTTCCACTTCGCCGTAGAACGGATTTTGTTTCGTCTCGCGTTTTTTAAGCAGCTTCCAGATTTCTGCGAGTGATTTCTGCGTGAATCCACTGCCCGCTTGTCCTACGTGAATAAGCCGGCCCTGCCCGTCATAGAGGCCAAGGACGATTGATCCGAAATACGCGCGGCTGCCTTCGGGCTCGGTGTATCCGCCGATCACGCATTCCATGCGGTGACGGATCTTGATCTTGAGCCACTCGCTGCTGCGATGCTCTTGATAAACGCTATCGCGCTTCTTCGCGAGAATGCCTTCCAAACCCTTTTCTCGTGCGATCTCAAACAGCGCTTTGCCTTGCCGTTCGTAGTGGTCGGAGTAACGGACTGAATCTCCGGTAACGATCACCGAGACTAATTTTTTCTTGCGCGCTTCGAGAGCAAGCTTCCGCAGATCGTAGCCGTCGAGATAGAGCAGATCGAATGCGTAGTACAAAACCGGCACGTCTGCATTTGCGGCGCCGCGACGGCCACCGGGACGAAATCCGGTGCGCTGCTGCATCAGGCTGAATGATGCTCGCCCTTGTTCATCGAGGGCAACCACTTCGCCGTCAAGAATGGCTGTCTTTGCCTTGATGAATTTTGGCAGGTCTTTCAACTCGGGGTAACGCGGCGTAAGGTCGTTTTGATTTCGCGAGACCAGACGGACTTTACCGTCTTCGATGAAGGCGATAGCCCGGTACCCGTCCCACTTGATTTCGAACAGCCAGTCAGGACCATCAAATGGCTCGTCTATGGATGTCGCCAGCATGGGATGAATCGCTAACGGCATCGGGCGCTTTACTCCGGCAGTCGTGGAACTCCCCGGGAGAGAGCGAGCTTTTAACACAGGGGGCACAGAGAACACAGCGGGCTTCTTAGTCTGAATTGCCGCTTCGAGATTTCTCTCTGCTTCAGCCCGATTTTGTTTTTGCGGTTCTCTGTGTTCCTCTGCGTTCTCTGTGTCTAATTCTTTTGTTTTTTTTTAGCCGCCTTCTTGCCGGTGTTTTTCTCTTCTAGCTTCTTCTTGTCCAATTTCGCGACCGCGTCGGCGAGCCATGCGGCTTTCAACTTCCCGTGGCTGCCGCTGGGACGGCTTCTCCACTCCTTCGATCCTGCATCGTCCGCGATCTCCGCCAGGCTGCGCTTGCTCAACACCGACTCGTCGTAGTCATCGATGTCATAGCCTTCAACTGCCGAGTCGTCGTGCTTTTTGATGAGCAGCCATTCGTTGCCTTTGCTTCCCGGACGGCGGCCCTTCATCTTTACCAGCGCGAAATCTCCGTTTAACTTCTTCCCTTTGAGACGAAACTTCAAATCTCCCTTGGCCAGCATCGCCGCAGCTTCGGCTTCCGTTCCCGGCACATATTTCCCCTCAATCGGAACTGGAGAAAGCGGCTGCCATGTACCGACATCCCATACCATCACCGTGCCCGCGCCGTAATTGTTCTCCGGGATGATCCCCTCAAAATCGAAATACGAAACCGGATGATCCTCCACCTGCATGGCCAACCGCTTGTCGTTGGGATCGAGCGACGGTCCCTTGGGGACGGCCCACGATTTCAGCACGCCCTCCATCTCGAGGCGAAAGTCGTAGTGCAGACGCGTGGCGTCATGTTTTTGCACCACGAAGCGGTGTCCTGCCTTGCTCTCGACCTTGGGCGGAGGTTCCGGAGTTTCTTCAAACCGCCGCTTTCGCTTGTATTCTTCCAATGCCATGGCTCGCCATTCTACAACGTTAGTTCATAATGGATTTGAAAGGGCGCGGCTTCAGCCGCGCCGCAGGCGCTCTAGAAAGTCGGGGCTTCAGCCCCCGAACCCAAATATGAACCGCGAATTCCCCGAAGTTCCACTCGTCGGTGTTGGCGCAATCATCATCGAAAACGCTCGTGTCGTTCTGGTCAAGCGCGCGCATCCGCCGCTGCAGGCGGAATGGTCGATCCCCGGAGGCGTGCTCGAAGTCGGCGAACTCGTACGTGAAGCCGCTGTCCGCGAGGCCCGCGAGGAAACCGGACTCACCGTCGAGCCGGGCGAACTTCTTGGCGTCTACGACCGCGTCCTGCGCAACCCCGAGCAGCGCGTGCAATACCATTACGTTTTGATTGATTTTCTTTGCCGCCGGGTTGCGGGAGATCTTGCTGCCGCCAGCGACGCGGCCGAAGTTCGCTGGTTTGGGCGGGAGGAGTTGCCAGCCCTGAAGCTGGCGGAGGATACGCTCGATGTCATCCGAAAAGGCTTCTCCAAACTAAAGGTCAACCCGTAATACTCTGGCTCCGGCTGTTGGTGAAATCCCGATTTTTGCCAGCAACCGCATGGCATCCGGACTGCCGACAAGCCGTCCACAACCGCTAGATCCGCTACAACGCTCCTCCACCGGACTATAATGACGCGCACCGATGGTACTGAGCTCTGGCGCCAAACTCGGGCCGTATGAGATCGTCTCCCCATTGGGTGCGGGCGGAATGGGCGAGGTTTACCGTGCTCGGGATACTCGTCTGAACCGCAACGTCGCGATCAAGGTTCTTCCCGCTCATCTCTCACAGAATTCCGAGGCAAAAGAACGCTTCGATCGCGAGGCGCGCGCCATCTCTTCTCTAAGTCATCCCAATATTTGCCATCTCTATGATGTTGGCCAGCAAGACGGGACCAGCTATCTCGTCATGGAATATCTGGAGGGCGAGACGCTGGCCGATCGTCTGCTCAAGGGACCGCTGCCGCTTGACCAGGCATTAAAGGTGGGAGCGGAGATCTGCGAGGGATTGGAGAAAGCACATTGCAGTGGAGTGGCACATCGAGACCTAAAGCCAAGCAACATCATGCTCACCAAGACCGGCGCCAAGCTGATGGACTTTGGATTGGCGAAGCCTGCAGCAGCCGCGATTGGACCAGGTTCGTCTTCGGCTTCACTGGCGACGATGTCGAAGCCGCTGACCGTCGAAGGAACCATACTGGGAACCTTCCAATACATGTCCCCTGAACAGTTGGAGGGAAAGGAAGCCGACGTTCGATCGGACATCTTTTCGTTGGGCGCTGTCCTCTATGAAATGATCACCGGCAAGCGCGCGTTTGAAGGGAGAACGTCAGCGAGCACAATTGCAGCGATTCTGGCCGCCGAGCCCAAGCCGATCTCAGCCATTCAACCGATGTCACCTCCGGCACTTGAACGGGTCGTAAATGCCTGCCTGGAGAAGGATCCGGACGACCGGATGCGGACGGCACACGATGTCAAACTGCAGCTGAAGTGGGTCGCCGAAGGAGGCTCGGGGGTTACGCCTCTCTCAACCGCAGCAATGAAAGGTCTGCCCGGGCGACGAGGAGTAGTTCTCGGCATAAGCAGCTTGCTGCTCGTCGCGGCGCTCGCGAGCCTGGCCACGTGGAATCTGAAGCCCGAGCCGCTACGGCCCGTCAGCCGCACTGTGATTACGCTGCCGCCCGGTCAGCATCTTGCGGGACTGGACCAGCCTGCCGTCGCCCTTTCACCCGACGGTACTCATCTGGCGTACGTTGCCGCCCAGGGTGGCATACAGCAGCTTTACGTCCGCGCGATGGATAGCTTGGAGGGCAGGCCGATCCCCGGCACCGAAGGAGCTACCGGGCCTTTCTTTTCCCCTGACGGCCAGTGGCTGGGGTTTTTCGCCAGTGGAAAGTTGAAGAAAATTTTGGTCAGCGGGGGAGCGGCGTTGACTGTCGGCGACGGTTTCCAACCTCGTGGAGCCAGTTTGGGCAGTCAGGGGATGATCGCCTTCGCACCCACAGGAACCTCACCTCTTCAGCAAATGCCGGACGCGGGAGGCACAGCGCAGGCGCTGACGCATTTCGCGAGAGGGGAGAATAGCCACCGTTGGCCAGAGTTCCTGCCTGGTGGAAGGGCTGTGCTTTTTAGTGCCGCACTGACTACCTCGGTTTGGGTGAACGCGCAAGTTGCTGTTCACTCCATCGCGACCGGCGAGCGGCGCAATTTGGTCCAGCTAGGGACGTCACCTCACTATGCGCTCTCCGGCCACTTGTTATATGGGCACGGGGGAACCTTGATGGCCGTGCCGTTCGATCCGCAACGGCTGGAACTCACCGGCGCGACGGTTCCGGCGGTCGAGGGCGTCCTACAATCTGCATTCAGTGGCGCCGCTCAGTACAGTATCTCCGCCACGGGATCGCTGATCTATGTTCCCGGGGGCGTTCAGGCGACTCAACACAAGTTGGTGTGGGTCAATCGCAATGGGGTAGAGCAACCCATAGCCGCGCCGGCGCGCGCTTACCGGATACCCCGACTCTCTCCTGACGGTCGGCGAGTCGTTTCGGGCATCGACGAAGACGGGTCGCAAGTCTGGCTGTACGACCTCTCGCGGGAAACACTAAGCCGATTGACTTTTGGCGGGACCAGTAACCAGGCTCCGGTTTGGGCGCCGGATGGCAAGCGGCTAGCGTTTCAATCAAATAGAGAAGGGCCGCTGAACGTTTTCTCGCAACTCGCCGACGGCAGCGGCGGATTGGAGCGGTTGACGACTAGCGAGTCCTCCCCTTCACCGAATTCCTGGTCCTCGGATGGGCAACTGCTGGCGTTCGTTGAAATCAATCCTACAACTGTAGTGGATGTCTGGGTGCTTCGGCTCAGCGACCGCAAGGCGCAGCCCTTCCTCCAGGCAGCGTTCAACGAAACCGCTCCGAGCTTTTCTCCCGATGGGCACTGGATGGCCTACGTTTCGGATGAATCAGGCCACTTTGAGGTTTACGTGCAACCCTATCCTGGCCCCGGCGGGAAGTGGCAAATCTCCACGGAAGGTGGCACCGAACCAGTCTGGAACTCCAACGGGCGGGAGCTGTTCTACCGCAGCGGCCGGAAAATGATGGCTGTGGAGATTGCCACGAAGCCAGGTTTCACGGCGGGCAAGCCGCGGGTGCTCTTTGAGGGAGAATATCTCCCGACTCCGGGGACGTTCCCTAACTACGACGTTTCTCACGATGGCCAGCGCTTCCTGATGATCAAGCCCAAGGATGCAGGTGACGCGGCACCGGCGCAAATCAATGTCGTACTGAACTGGTTTGAAGAGTTGAAGCGCCTTGCACCAACGGGGAAGAAGTGAAGCTCGTCGCTCAACAGATCACGCCCCGATCTCGACCGAAAAATGATCTGCTTCGCACGGCTAGCGGTCCCTCTCGGGAATTTGCGTCTGGATCACGGGCAAACCGGGAGCAACGTTTGAACCGGCCTTTACACCATTTCGGCGCACGCTAGGAATGTGCTTCGGCCCCCCTCAAGCCCCATCATCCTCCCACTCCGCATCACACGCGTGGCAATGCCAGGCGGGCCGCTGCACGGGCATGGGGCACGCGGAGGAATGCGCCTTATGTAAGCGATAAACTTAACTCGACCTCACTTCGCTTCCTGCAGCAGCACCACATCAGACTCCGAATGGCTGCGGAGCACGCCCAGGTTCTTTCCATCCGGCGACCAGTTGAATGAAGTGATCTGTTCGGAGGTAAAGTTCGTAATCTGGCGGCCGGGTGAGGCGTCGAGGGGCTGTATCCAGATATTGTCGACGCCGTTTTCGCGGATCGGATACGCTACACCTTTGCCGTCCGGTGTGAATCGGACGCCGCCGCGGGTGACCCGGGGATCTGCATCCAGCAGTCGGGGCGCAGTGGAACCCAGCTCCAGCAGCGCTACTTTCTCTTTACCGTTCTGCGTTTTCGGATCGACGACCTCCACGAGATAGGCCAGCACCTTCCCATCAAGGGAGAGTGCAATGCCACCGCCAGCGATAAAGCTGTTGGGCACCACGCTTCCCGGAACCGGTTCACCTTTTGCAGAACCGTCAAGAGGCACGCGTGAAATCCGTCCGGCAGCTTGATCGAAGTAGTAAGCCCATTTCCCATCCGGCGAACAGACGCTCCGGAAATCCCGCTTCCCGTCGGTTAATTTTACCGGGCTCGAACCATCCGCGTTGGTGCGCCAGAGGTTCATCGTGTTCGCCCCGCCATGGAAAAACCATGAAAAGATCAGATGGTCATTTCCGCACGCGGAAGAATCAACAATACCTGCCCCCGAGTCGGCGATAAGCTGGTTTTGATTCTTGCCGTCGGCCGCCATGCGCAAAAGCCGCGGACCGTCGCTTACCAACAATCCTCCATCGGCGGTCCAATTAAACCCTCGAACTTCCTGGCCCTGCGCAAGCACGGGCTTGAAGTCCGCACTGGGGTTGCCGGCGCCGGGAAGAACATACAAGCTCTGTGCCGTTTTTACCTGGACCGAGGCCAGCGTCTTGCCGTCAGCGGAAAGGGTGAGAGTTGCATACCGGTTAGTATCGCGGGTAATGGGCTGAAGCGGTCCCCCGCCACTTGGAATGAATCCGATCTGTGCCCGCGAGAAACTTGGACCCGCTTGCTGATAGTCAGCAAGAATTCCGCGGCCGTCGGGCAGCCATTTCAATTCGAAAACGGCCTTGTCGTTGAAAGTGGCTAATCGCCTGGCTTTTCCACCATCAGCTTCCACCAACTCAACTCCACCAAGAGCTTGGTCAGGCTGAAACAGGCCCTTGGCGAGATGTTCGCCATCCGGCGACCAGGTTAAGAATGGCGACGACTCGGAGATCGGCGCATTCCGCAAGATCTTCTCGTCGCCCCCACTCAGATCGGCAGTCAGCAATCGGTATTTGCCGATCTCAGGATCATTGGCACGAACGTATGCGATGCGCTTGCCATCGGGAGAGAAGGCAATGTCGCTGTCGATATCGTGGACGGCGGCCTGCGGAGTTCCACCCAGCACCGGCGCGCGATACAGGTTGAAATCACTATTGACGGCATTCTGCGCCTTGCGAAAATAAATATAATTTCCGTCCGGCGAAAACGCGAGACTCCTGTACGTGGACGCTGAAGGCGGAATCACCTGCGTGTCGCTGGCGGTGGGCACGTTGCGCAGCCACAAACTTTGCAGCCCGTTGTCGTTGAGTACGCTGAGTACATACCTGCCGTCCGGGGAGATCGCTGCCAACTCAGCTTTTCCGGAGTTGGTGACCTGAGTGACCGTGAAATTCTGGAAGGGCGCCGCGCCGGGACGGTGCAGCATGGAGTAGACGCCGTATCCCGCAGCGGCCAGCAGGATGAGCGCGAAAACTCCGATGGTCAGGGCTCCCCATTTATGCTGCTTCGCGGCTGCCGCAACCGCCGAACTGCTGGAGTGCGCGGGCTGAGCCGGAGCGCTCCCCGGCAACGGAGTTGCACTGATCTGGCGGGAGTTCGAAATTGCTGGCGTCGCGCCTGAGCTGGCCGAGGGAACGAACTCGGCGGCGGGCGCCGTTCGACGGCTCGACTCCGCGTCGCGCTTGAGGCGCTGCAAATCGGAGCGCAAGTCGGCGGCATGCTGGTAGCGTAGACTGGCATCTTTTTCCAGCGATTTGTTTATGATTCGTTCCAGCTCAGCTGGAATTTCCGGGTTCAGCCGAAGCAGCGGGATCGGCGCTCGATTCAGTATGCTGTCAAATAACTCCGCGGATGATTCTCCCGAAAACGGCTGGCGTGCCGCAGCCATTTCATACAACACAACTCCGAACGAGAAAATATCGCTGCGCGCGTCGAGTTCGCGTCCGCGCGCCTGCTCCGGCGACATGTAGGCCACTGTACCCAGAGTTGTGCCGGGACTGGTCAGGTTCATTTCGTCTTTAGTGGCGGCGCCGAGAGTTTCCGCGCTGCCTCGGGAGACCACTTTCGCCAAGCCGAAGTCGAGCACCTTGGCTTGTCCGCGCTCGGTCACGAAAATGTTGGCGGGCTTGAGGTCGCGATGGATGATGCCTTCCGACTGCGCCGCATCGAGGGCGTCCGCTACTTCGATTCCGATGGTGAGAATCGTCTCCAGAGGCAGCGGTATGTTGCCGATCTTGTGCTTGAGGGTGACGCCCTTCAACAATTCCATCGCGATGAAGGGATGGCCGTCCGCTTCGTCGATGTCGTGGATCGTGCAGATGTTGGGGTGGTTGAGCGCGGATGCGGCTTGCGCCTCCCGCCGGAAGCGCTCAAGTACAGCTTCGTCGCGCGCGATTCCATCGGGCAGGAACTTCAGGGCGACAAAGCGGCGGAGCTTGGTATCCTCGGCTCGGAATACCACGCCCATCCCGCCTCCGCCAAGTTTTTCGAGAACGCGATAGTGAGAGATGGTGCGGCCAATTGGAAACGGGTCATCTGCCATGTGCTGCGAATCTTAGTGGCGCTTTGTGCCGGAGTCAACCGGGATGGGGATAGAGGGTCGATTTCACGATCGAAGAGGATAAATCCGGGACGACCGAGGGCACGGAGTCACACACCGCCGATCGAGAACTTTGGTAGTTGACATCCGCCAGGCAGTTGAGGAGTACAATCGCAGCCCGGAGGTTCAAAATGAGAACATTCCTGTGTGTTCTATTGCTTTCGGGCGGTTCTCTCCTGGCACAAGGCACCACTCCCAGCAAGCCCAGCCAGCACGACTCCAAAAAAACTAAGGACCAGATAACCGTACAAGGTTGCGTAGGCCGATTCAGCGGCGATTACGTACTAACCAAGCAGGATCCTGGAGTGACTTACGAGCTTCAGGCAACCGGCAAGGTGAAGCTTCGCCACTACCTGGGACAACGCGTGGAAGTAACGGGAACTGAGGGACCGACGATGGCCACAAGCTCCGACGCGCTAACGAAGACAGGTTCCGCAGCTCCGGTCACTTTAACAATTACTTCGATCAAGACCATCGACAAGGAATGCACGAGCCACTAAGCCGGTACTGGATGCCGTCATCTCTTCGTGTGCCCACCTCTCGCGCTTCGTGCGAGAAGTGGGCAAGGCTCTGCCGATCCCCGGGCGGCGCTCCGATCACACAATTCGTCGAAGATCGCGATGGATAGCGCAGCCCCGACTTCGTGGCCGCTCAAACGTGGGCCGTCCCCCCGCAGGAGGTGTACAATCGTTGCGTTTTTCAAAGTAAGAGTTAAGGGGGATAAGATGAGATCTGAACGCCATGTATCCTATCTGATTGCACCCGCTGTTCTGCTCATGTTCGCCGGTGGAATTTCAAGCTTTGCCCAAGACGGCAAACTCATCCTGCATGTCACTCCCAAACAGGCTTATGTTTTCGTAGATGGACGCGCGATTAGCGAAGCCAGCAAGCACCGCTCCCTCAGCCTGAGTGCAGGAGACCATAAGATTGAGTTAGCCAACTACGGCTATGCTCCGGCAAGCCGCACCGTCACCATCACGGCTGGAAAAAGCACTGACCTCGACGTCAGTTTGACCGCGGTTTCCAGCACCGTCTCTGGACCGTTCGGCGCCATGACCATCGAAGGCCCTCCTCGTGACGCCGTTCTGCTGAATGGCAAGACACCGGATTTCTTCGTCGGTCACGTCGACGAGTTCGACCACCACTGGTGGTGGAAGCAGGAACTGGTTGTCCCACCCGGCACCTACCAGGTCACCGTTCTGCACGAAGACAAAGAGGTTTGGTCGGGCTCGGTCAATGTTCCGCCCAACCAGCGCGTGGTTGTGGATGTTCCCAAAGGCGTGCGCAAAACAGTTGCCTGGCCGCGGGGAGAAAAACTTAGTTCCATCCCACGCTTCACCGTGGGTACGGCCAGCGCGACTGTCGCTGTAGCCAAACCGACCGCGGAGTTGACAGTCGCTGCAGCACAAGTGAACTGCGGAGATTCCTCGCAACTCAAGTGGACTTCCGCGGACGCACCCCGCGTTGAGATCACTCCGATCGGGGCGGTTGCGACCGCCGGAGAACAGGCGATCCAGCCCAAACAAACCACCACGTATCAACTCACCGCTGTCGGGCCCGGAGGCACGGTAACTTCGAATGCCACAGTTAACATAAACACTGCCATCCAGGCGAATCTCGCGCTTTCATCCCCTGAAGTCCACTACAAGCGTGTGGGGGACAAAGTCGTTGAAGAAGGCAGCACGGCGTTAAACTGGACAGCTGGAAACGCATCCATGGTTTCCATTGATCCATTGGGCACGGTCAGTGCCACCGGCAGCCAGAATATCCAGGTGGCGCCCCATAAGACGGACCCCGGGGCCGTCGATGAGACCGTCACTTATACGCTCAACGCTAAGAATGATTGTGGCGGCTCCGAAACGCGAACTGCTACGCTGCACATTGTCGGCACGATTGAGCGACCGGAAGTCAAACTCGCAATGCGCAGCGTTTTCTTCCCCACGGACCGGCCGCGAAGCCGCAAGTCGGAAGCTGCCTTGCTCCCGAGCGAACGCGAAACGCTCACGTCCATCGCGGACGCTTTCAAGCAATATCTCGCGGTCCAGCCCGATGCCCATCTGATCCTCGCAGGCCACGCCGATAAGCGCGGACCGGAAGCCTACAACAAGCCTCTTTCGGAGCGCCGCGCCGAGCTGGCCAAGAAGTTCCTGGTCGAGCAGGGTGTTCCGGAAGCGAATATTGAAACCCAGGCCTACGGGAAAGAGAAGAACCTGACCGCCGACCAGGTCAAGGAACTGCTCGGACAGAATACGGATTTGAGCCCAGAGGATCGGCAAAAGTTAATGGCAAAATTCGCGACGATCGTCCTGGCCTATAACCGCCGTGTCGATGCCGACGTGACTCCGGCCGGGCAAGAATCGGCGGTGCAGTATCCCATCAAGAGCGAGGATTTTGCCAGGTTAATTGACCGTAACGGCCCGGAAAAAGAAGGCAGCGTAGTAAACGCGGCCGAAAAGGAAAACGTCAAGAAGTAGGAAGGCGGCCACACTTATCGCGCCTTTCGAAAGGCGGGAGAGACGCTGCCGCCCTATATCAACGACGGTGCCCCATCTTTGCCGCGTTCTTTGCGGCAAAGGTGGGATTTTGAATTCCTATTTAATCTGGATCGCAGTCAGCTTCCGAATCGCCCAAGCAGCACTCTCCTGCACGATTTCATCGTCATCGGCTGAAAGTTTCTCAAGCAGTGGCAGGAACTTCCCGTCCCCGCTGTTGCCCATTGCGATCACGGCATTCCGGCGCAAGCCGGACCGCTTCGCGCGCCTCACCGGTGAGCCGCGAAATGTGCTGCGGAATTCTTCTTCAGTCATCTTCGCCAGCCACTCGAGTGCAGGATTCACCAACTCCGCCCGCGGCTGAAAATCAGCGGCACTCGTCGCCGGAGCTTTCCGGTTCCAGGGACAGACGTCCTGGCAAATATCGCAACCAAAAATGTGACGCCCCATGCCGGAGCGGAGGTCGTTATCGTCAGGAAGCACGCCACGCTTTTCGATCGTGAGATAAGCGATGCACTTGTTCGAATCGAGTTGGTAAGGCGCCGTCAGCGCATCGGTGGGGCAAGCGTCAATGCAGCGTGTACAACTGCCGCAGCGGTCGGGTGCGGGCAGGCTTGTATCCGCAGACTCAAAATCGAGCGAGCTAAGGATCACGCCCAGAAAAAGCCACGATCCAATCTTCTGATTGATGATGCACGTATTCTTCCCGATCCAGCCGATGCCCGCGTACTTCGCCACGACGCGCTCGACGATCGGCCCGGTGTCAACATAACAACGAGTGATGAGGTCATCCTGATTCTGATCTTGGCCTCCGCACGCGCTTCTCAGCGCCGCCTCAACTCGCCGCAGCCGAGGCATCACCGATTGGTGATAGTCCTGCTGGCCCCAGGCATAACGCGAGATCCAGCCCCGTCCTCGTGCTTCCTCACAGACCTCCGGCACGTGCGTGGAATACGGTTGCGCCGTATTGTAGTTGATCGCGCACACCACAACACTTCGAGCCCACGGCACAGCATTCGCCAGAGACGCGCGCTTCAGCCGATGCTTCTCGTCGCGCGCTTCCAGATACGTCATCTCGCCTGCGCGGCCTTCGGCAATCCAGCGAGGAAAATATTCCAGTTCCGGCGCATCCTCCACCGGAGCGATGCCGGCAAGATCAAAACCCGCGTCCGTGGCGGCTTTCGTGACAACGGCCGAAATTTCAGAAGATCGCATTCTGGCTCGAAACATAGAACATAGATCGAGACATAGTTCGAAACACGGATCGAAACATCACGATATTAGACCTGAATCAATAGTACGCGTCCCACCACGCAGCGGACGCAGTGGTCCCAAAATGGAATTCAATTTCACTTTTAAATTGCAAAACCAGTCTCCGACGCTTGATCAGCGTATAAGCTTTTTGTGACAGAGTCACGCAACTCAGGCTGCGCGTTCTCCGAATCCGTCCCAGAAGAGAAGAGAGAAGCCACATGCCGCAAATTACTCCCACGCAAACGCCCACCACCCAAATCTCTGTAATCAACGAGAGCACCCTGCTGGCCGACACAGATGTCGCGCCGGTCGTGGCAGCGCTCCAAAAACAAGTCAGCAATGATTTTCGCCCGGTCTGGGGAACGGACGCCGCACTCACGATCATCCCCAGGGGCACGCAACCGCCCAGCGGAAGCTGGTGGCTGGTATTGCTTGACGATTCCGACCAGGCAAACGCCCTGGGCTATCACGACCTCACGACAGACGGGCTTCCCATCGGCAAAGTCTTCGCCGCGAGCGATCTGAAGGCGGGCACATCCTGGACGGTCACCGCCAGCCATGAACTTCTCGAAATGCTCGCCGACCCTAACATCAACCTCACCGTGTTCGTACAGAACAGCACCACTGCCGGAATTCTCTACGCCTACGAAGTCTGCGACGCCTGCGAGGACGACAGCCTCGGCTACCAGGTCGATAATGTGCTGCTCTCCGATTTCGTCTATCCCGCATGGTTTGAGAGCTTCCGCACCGATGGGTCCACTCAATTCGACCGAATGAAAAAGATTCAGACTCCCTTTCAGCTTCTGGTGAACGGCTACATCGGAGTTTTCAACGTGACTGCGGGCAGCGGCTGGCAACAGCAGACCGCGGAAAAGAATCCGGCCAACCTGCTGCATCGCGGCGGAATTGGAACTCGCCGCGAACGCCGGAGCGTCCCGCACGAACTTTGGATTAACAGCCTGCCGCAGCGCAAGATCGCGAGCAATGCGCAAAAGTACCGCCAGCACTTGGAGACCATCCAACAGCGGCGAAAAGCGGCCTGAAAAGTTCCCTCCTGGATCCTCTCATATGCCCCGAGCGCAAGTCGCGCGGGGCTTTTTTTCTATTCCTTGGAATTCCACACCCACACCATCTCCACGGACGAAGTCCGAATGGCGCTCGTCTCGGCCCCCACCCAGCCTGCAATTTCGCCGCGGATTTCGAAACGCTTTCGCCTCCGCGTTCGCTATTAGAGAGTAGATTCAGAGACGGCCAAACTGGTGATCCCGCAACAAGCTTTTTCGTAGTTAACGCTTGGCGGTATTACACACCCAGCTTCTTCACTTCCTCGTTGTAATACTTGCGGTAGAGGATGTCCCACTCCTGCGAGCCTTCGAGGATGGTGCGTTTTTGGGCGCTCGATCTTCAGGCGGGCGGCCTGGTCGATCCGCTCTTCGTGATTGAGCAGGCCTTCGAGGATCTTGCGGGTTTGCTGGCGGATGGTGTTAGGGTCTTCGATACTGCGGACAAGCGTCCGGCGAACGTCCTGCATCGAGGAGCTGTTGGCACTCGCCGCGAACGCCGCAGCGTGCCTCACGAACTGTGAATTAACAGCCTGCCGCAGCGCAAGATCGTGGGCAATGCGCAAAAGTACCGCCAACTGCAGACCATCCAGAAGCGGCGTGAAGCTGCCTGACAGTTTCGCCTGGGTCTTACGACTGTTAGCGCGTGCTAACAGCGCGGAGCTTTTTTTCTGTCTTGACGTCAATTCACGGCGAGAACCACCAAGGTGGCGTCGTCCTCGAATTGCGCGCCGCAAAAATCCGACACTTGCTCGAGCAGTTGGGTATTCAACTCAGCAGCGGAACCGGCCGCGTTCGCCTTGCCGAATGCGGCGACCCTCTCCACTCCAAACTCTTCACCCTGGGCGTCCTCGGCTTCGGTGATGCCGTCGGTGAACAAGAGCAGCCGGTCTCCGGACTTCAGATTGACGCTGAGGTCTTGATAATCCCACGAGGGGAAAACGCCGAGCACCGCGCCGCCACCATCGAGGGCGTTCGCCGCGCCGGCTGAGACGAGAATTGGGTAGGGATGGCCGGCATTGCAGTAGCGAAACGTGCGCGCATTGGCGTCGAGAACGGCGCAGAAAAACGTCACGAACCTGTTCGCAGAGATGCTTTCGCGCAACATCCCGTTCATGATGCCGCACACGCGCGCAGGACTCTCGAGGTTGCGCACGGAGGCGCGCAAAGCGGCTTGGACGTTCGCCATCAGCAAAGCGGCGGGAACCCCCTTGCCGGAGACATCGGCAATGCAAATGGCCAGCCTGTCGCCGTTGAGGCGCAGAACATCGAAGTAATCTCCGCCGACCGTGCGCGCCGGGCGCCAGGCGGTGGCCACGGCAATTCCCGGAAGTTGCGGGATTTCCTTGGGCATAAGTAACTGCTGGATCTCGCGGGCACGCTGCAATTCCTCCTCATGGATTTCCAGCCGGGCTGCGCCGGCCTGAACCATGCTCTGCAACTCGACGTTGCGGCGCTCAAGGCGCGCCTTCGTCTTGTTGTAGAGAAAATTCGTCACGCCGTAGAGGAAGGTGATCAGGAAAGGCATCTTCCAGCCGGTGGTGAGGAAGTGCCCAAGCGATTGCGGAGTAGGCGGCGCTAGCCACCAGACAATGACGCTGCTCAGCGCGTAAACGGGAAACATCACGACGCACAGCACTGCCAGGAAGATCAGCCAGTCGTAGGGGGACGGCTTTTCGTACAGGACATGCAGCCATTGCACCGCAGGCGAGACAAAATTGCCGATGCACAGCGAGTACAAGATGACGGTGAAAGGATTGATGGGCTGGCCGATTGCCCAAAAAACCGCGCCGACCACAAGAGCAATGAACAGGTAAACGCCCTGATTGCGGAAGAAGACGTTCAATGATTTGGAGTCAGTCGCCATGCTGACCGTAAATTACGATTTGACGGCTCGCTTGCCCGTCTGATCGCATCCCGAGCCATTTTATGCTCACTGACTTAACAGGGCGACAGGGACAAGGCGGCCAATCGGGAAGGTCAGCGTCTTGCATCGGGGGTCAGATCCCCAGCTTTTTCACTTCCTCGTTGTAATACTTGCGGTAGAGGATGTCCCACTCTTGAGAGCCTTCGAGGATAGTGCGCTTTTGGCTTTCAATCTTCTGGCGGGCGGCGATGTCGATTCGCTCTTCGTGATTGAGAAGTTCTTCGAGGATCTTACGGGTTTCCTGGCGGATGGTGTTTGGATCTTCGATGAAATCGACTTCGTCCATCTGTTTGAGAGCGTCCGCGACCGCTCGCGCCAGTACGTTCACTTTGTCACGGCTAAGCCTCACAGCACCGCCTTGTACTTGCGCACCAGTTCGCTCTTCACCTTGCGGAACATCTCCTGGTAGTTGGCGCCGGTCTTGTTCATCTCCTCGGAATACGCTTCGAGGATGACGCGCACTTCGTCGTTGATGCGGTCTTCGAGCGTCAGTTCGTCGAGCAGGGCGGCATGGACGCGCTCTGTAACCTTGGGCACAGCCGAGGTTTCGATGGCCTTGCCGGCAATCAGTTTCTTGGTGACTTCGCGGGCGAGGTAGCCCACATATTCCTTGGAAAGAAGCATGTGCGGATAGATTAACCCTGTCCCTGCGGGGTGTTTGTTTGTGAATTTTAGAGTGTAACACAGCGACGTGGGCGCGACGCACCCCATGAGGCGGCGCGGGCATCGATATAGAGACACGCATCACCAATCCATACAAGGAGAAAGTATGCCGCTCGTTCGGATCGATCTGGTTGAAGGCAAGACACCGGAGTATCGCGCACAAGCTGGTCAGATCATTTATCAGGCGATGTTGGAGTGCTTCAGCGTCCCGAAGGACGACCGCTTCCAGATCATCACAGAACATCCGAAGGTCGAGCTGCAGTTTGACCGGGACTATCTCGGCGTCCATCGATCCGACGAATGCATTTTTGTGCAGATTACGATGAGCATCGGGCGCACGGTCGAGATGAAACAGCGCTTCTACAAAGCCGTGGCGGATGGTTTGCACGAAAAGTTGAAGCTGCGCCGCGAGGATGTCTTCATCAACCTGGTGGAAGTGGCGAAAGAAAACTGGTCGTTCGGCAACGGCGAAGCGCAGTACGTAACTCCTGCGAGGTAACCTCGGATATCTTCTCTGCACTGTCATCCCGAGCAAGCGTTCTTTGCGCCGCAAATCGCGCGTTTGGCTCGCTTCCCCACCTGACTGCTGCTGGCAATTTCCCAAAGCCATCCCCATCTATATCGTCTTACGATATACTATAAAAAGTATTGGATCGCGGCACGATACAATCGGCGGCATGAAGAAGCTCACCCTCTCGGATTACCAGGCGCTGGCGGAGTTCCGCTACCAGATTCGCCGCTTTCTCCACTTCAGCGAGCAAGTCATCAAGCATGCCGGGCTGGAGCGGGGACAGTATCAACTCCTATTGGCGATCAAGGGCATGCCGGTCGGAGTGCGGCCGCGGATTCGCGAATTGGCCAACCGTATGCAAATCCGTCACCACAGCGCCGTGGAGCTGGCGAACCGCCTGGAAGCCGGAGGATTCATTCGCCGCACCCGCGCCGAAGACGATCGTCGCGAGGTGCTGCTTGCACTCACTCCAAAAGGAGAGAAGGTGCTGGGCGAACTGGCGCTCCATCATCACGACGAGTTGCGCTCTGCCGGACCGGAGCTGGTGGCCGCCCTCCGCCCCATCATGCGCGATGGGAACCAGACCGCACCTGCGCATGCTGACGGTCCCTCAATGAAAAAGCGGCGATGAAAAAGCCGCGATGAAAAAGGATCGACGAAGACAATGAGCAATGCTGGCGATGAAACTTCAAAGCAGATTCTTACTTCAGCCAACGCAAAAGCTGGCGCGTCCACGGAAAATAACGAGCGCGCGCTTATGGGCACGCCTCCACCAGCGCCCTTCCGTATGCTGCTGGTTTCAGTGCTCGCCGCCGCGATCGGACTGGTAGCTGGGATCATAGCCTTCGCTCTCTACAAGCTGATCGGTTTGTTCACCAATATTTTCTTCTTCCATCGCTGGTCCGCGGATTTCTCCAGCGCGCAGCACAATCACCTCGGCTGGATGGTGATTATCGTCCCGGTTATCGGCGGCCTCATCGTCGGCGTAATGGCGAAGTATGGAACCTCGAAAATTAAGGGCCACGGTATTCCGGAAGCCATGGAGGCCGTGCTGTTCAACCGCAGCCGGATCGCACCGCGGGTTGCGATCCTGAAACCGATCTCGGCGGCAATTGCAATCGGCACCGGAGGCCCTTTTGGCGCGGAGGGCCCGATCATTCAGACCGGCGGAGCGATCGGCTCTCTCGTCGGCCAGGCTTTTCACACCACGGCCGTCGAGCGCAAAGTGCTGCTCGCATGCGGCGCCGCCGCGGGCATGTCGGCCACCTTCAACACTCCGATCGCTGGTGTGATTCTTGCCATCGAATTGCTGCTCTTTGAATTCAAGTCGCGTTCGTTCATCCCGCTCGTCATTGCGAGCACGCTGGCAACCGCGGTCCACATGCAACTTCTCGGCTTGGGACCGATGTTCCAGGTCCACCCCATGGACTTCTCAATTCCCCGCGCCCTGCCGTTTTATCTGATTTTAGGACTCATCTGCGGTCTCGCCGCCGTTGGCTTTAGCAAGCTTCTTTACTGGGTAGAAGATCAGTTCGACAAACTGCCGATCGACGCACTCTGGTGGCCCGCGATCGGAGCCTTGGGCCTCGGCATCATCGGTTTCTTCGTGCCTCGCGTGCTCGGGGTGGGCTACGACACGATCGGCGACATTCTCAACGGCCAGCTCGCATGGAAGCTTCTGCTGGTCGTCATGCTGGCCAAGGCCGCGGCTCTCGCGATATCGCTCGGTTCAGGAACATCGGGCGGCTTGCTGGCGCCCTGCTTCATGTGGAGCGCAGCGATGGGCGGCATCTTCGCCATGGTATCGAATCACTTCCTGCCCTCCGAACATCTTTCGCCGGGAGCCTTTGCGTTGGTGGCGATGGGCGCGGTGTTTGCCGCGGCCTCCCGCGCCACGTTTACCTTCATCATTTTTGCCTTCGAAATCACTCGCGACTACAACTCGGTTTTGCCGCTCATGCTAGTCAGCGTGATTGCCGATGGAATCGCCATGCTATTCATGCCTAACAGCTCGATCATGACGGAGAAACTCGCGCGCCGCGGCCTGCACGTCCATCAGGACTACGAAGCGGATGTTCTGTCTCAAGCCAGAGTCGCCGATACCATGGAGAAAGAATTGCCTTCGATCTCAGCCGGCACCAAGGTTGGCGCGCTGGCCGAGCGCATTGCGCGACACGATCCTGCGGTCGCCCGCCATGAGGCTCTGCTCATTATCGACGATGCGGGAAAACTTTTGGGCATCATCACGCGGGGCGATCTGCTGCGCGCTCTCGCCGAAGATTCTTCCGGAGCGCTCACGGTCCAGGAAGCCGGCAGCACAAAATTGGTAGTCGCTTTTCCCGACGAACTGATCTCCGAAGCCGCATCGAAGATGCTGCGCCACGGCATCGGACGCCTGCCTGTCGTCGAACGCGCTGATCCTCGCAAAGCCATCGGCTACCTGGGACGCAGCGGAGTGATGGCGGCCCGTTTGCGGCAATTTCACGATGAACATGTCCGCGAGCCGGGATGGTTTCCCAGAACACCTCGCGCTGCCTCCGAGCATTGAAAGTCGCCCAGTGGTCCAGAAAGCGATGGCTAAGAGTCCAGGCATTGGCTAAGACGATCTGCCAGTATCAGTATTTGTATTGCCAACCGCATGCTTCTTTCAGTATTCTTCGGCCATCCTCAGAGTCTTCGGGGCTAAAGCGTCCGGGGCTAAAGCGTCGGGAAACGTGTATCCGATGGCCGATTTTAAGCGATTACACTTCTGTTCGCGGAGCTCACTCCCACGTGCGACGACGCGAGGCCGGATGCACGCTGTCTTTTGTTGTCGATCTGCTTGTCTTCCGATTTAGAATCCAGTTCCGCAATCACGAGACATTTCGAACCCAGGGAGGCAATGTGAAATTACAAGATAGGTTGATCTGGATTATTTTTCTAGCCACTGCATTCATTGCCCAGGGATTTGCGCAAGGCGGCGCCACGGGCGCTATCAGCGGCACCATTCAAGATCCCAGCGGGGCCGTGGTGGCCAATGCCGAAGTTCGCATCACCAATCAGCAGACCGGCATGCTCGAGCGCAGCCTCACCTCTGGCGCCGATGGTTCGTTCACGGCGGCGCTTCTTCCCGCGGGTGTCTATACCGTGAACGTCCATGCCCCAGGCTTTGCCGAATCCACATTTCGCGACACCGTCGTGCGAGTGACTGAAACCACTCGCCTCATTGCAAAACTCAAGGCCCAGGCTGTTCAGCAACGTGTGGAAGTAGAAGCCGAAGTGCAGCAAGTTGACACCACGGATGCGACCACAGGACAAGCAATTGAATCGGGAACCATCAAGAACCTGCCGCTGGCCACGCAAAATTTTCAGCAGTTACTAACGCTTTCGAGCGGCGCGCAGGGAGAATTGAATGCGGCCTCGCAGCTTGGCCGAGGCAATGTGCGCATTGAAGTCAACGGACAGCGCGAAGACAACAATAATTATCAAATCGAAGGCATCAGCGCGACCGATTACAACGTTGCCGAACTGACGACAACTCCGTTGCCGAATCCCGCGGTAATTGCGGAATTCAAAGTCCAAACCTCGCTCTACGATGCCAGCCAGGGAAGGAATGGAGGTGGCGACATCAATGCCATCCTGAAAACCGGCACCAAAGCATTTCATGGGGAAGCCTACGAATTCTTCCGCAATACGGTACTCGACGCGAACGATTACTTCGTCAACCAGGCGGGCGAATCGAGGCCGGTAATTCAGCAGAACATCTTCGGCGGAGATCTTGGCGGTCCGATTGGAACCGGAGGCAAGCTTGGCTTCTTCTTTGTGAACTACTCCGGAACACGCCAGCGCAGCGGAGATTCTCCGGGAACGATTATCAGTACCCTTATCCCTTACATTCCTGCGGCGGATCGGGGGCCGGGCGGCGAGGCTGCGCTCGCAGCCGCCTTTGGCGTTCCCAGCATCGATCCGGTTGCGGAATCGCTGATCGCATTCAAGAGCAACCAGTTTGGTGCGGCTTCGAATGGTTATCTGTATCCGCTACCCAACGTCGCGGCTGGTACGGCGCCCGGCAGCGTTGTCCCGTTTACCGTCAGCCGGCCGGGCTCCTATACCGATGACCAATTCACCGCAGCGTGGGACCGGGAGTTCCGAAACTCTAATGACAAGCTATCTGGACGATTTTTCTTTCAAAACTTCGAGTCGGATGTCCCATTTGGTGCAGGCGGCCTGCAAGCTTCTCTCGGCGGCAGCATCAGCAGCGGAGATCTGAACTTCCCTTACCAACTTCCGGTCCACGATCGCGTCTTCTCTCTTACCGAAACTCACGTCTTCTCGCGCAACCTGGTCAACGAGTTCCGGCTCGGCTTTGTTCGCATCAACAATAGCGACATTAACGTTCCGCCGGTCACGGCGAGCCAGGCCGGTATCGATCGTCCCACCAACAACCTGACCGACAACATTTACAAATTTACCTTCGTCAGCTCCGGTTTTCAGTTCGGACCCACGCCGCAAGCCAACCAGTACCAGGCCCAGAACAACTTTAGTTTTAACGAGACCCTGGGCTGGATAAGGGGCAAACACAACTGGCGCTTCGGGGGCGAATTCACACCGGTCAGTCTAAATAAACAATTTCCGCAGGTCTTCAACGGTCAACTCTACTTCGGAAACTCCACCACTTCCACGGTGACTGATTTTGGAAATTTTCTGCAAGGCGCTCCAGAGTTCAGCTTTGGCGGCGGCGGCGTTTATAACCACAACTACCGCCAGAAAAATTCGGCTGTGTTCGCTCAGGATGACTGGAAGCTCACGCAGAACTTTACTTTGAATCTTGGGCTACGCACTGAGTTTTTCGGCGCCTGGAGTGACAATGCCTGCCACATAGGCAATATGGAATCGAACCTCACCAAGTCGGGTCAATATCCTTTCATTTATCCCAAGTGCGTCGATAAGCTGGGCGTCCCGGGCTTGACCGGAAACGCCGCGGGATCGACTTTCAACAATAGCGTGTCTACCGGTATCGGTCCGCGCGTGGGCTTCGCCTACGACTTGTTTGGTCATCACAACACGACGGTGCGCGGTGGATACGGTATCTTCTACGTTCGCGAAGATGTGGGAGCGGTAGATCAGCTCAGCTTCCAGTCGCCGTTTATTCCGATTGTTTTCTTCGGACAGACGGCTGGGTTCACCATGTCCGATTTCTTCACCGGCGCACCAACCGGACCTCCGCCCACGAATGCCAACGGAGTGCCGGCCGCCGGACAATTGTCGGGGGCATGGCTGCCGTGCTTGGCGCATCTCATCAGCTTCACCCCCAATAGCCCCAGCGGACAAGACGGTAACTACGCCTGCACCGGCGGCCCCGGCGTCAATTCAACTCAAAACTTGTTTGTGCTCGAGGTGCCGCGGCACTTCGTCGTCCCCAACACGCAGCAGTGGAACCTCACCGTGCAGCGTGATCTAGGCCGCAAGTGGGTGCTGGAAGTGGGCTACGTCGGCACCAAGGGCACGCACCTGCGCGAAACGCGCGATGCCATTCAGTCCGTAAACGCTACTCCGTCGAATCCCTTCGTGGTCACAACCACCAGCGGCCAAAGCTTCACCATCACTAACAACACATTTTCCAATGCCATCGCGCGAACACCCACACCCGGCCTCAACGGATACTCGGGCTATCAAATCTTCGCCAACGACGCTTATTCCATTTACCACTCGCTTCAGGCTACAGTCTCGCGGCGCTGGGGACGCGGTTACGTTCAGGCGGCTTACACTTTTTCCAAGAACATCGATGCAACCTCCACGGGAAACACAGCCAACAATACGGCCTTCAACGACGAAAGTACGATCAACGCCTCTCGCGGTATCTCCGACTTCAATCGTCCGCAGGTGTTGAAGATCAGCTATGTCTATGAACTTCCGTTTTTCGATCACGCGTCGGGATTCAGCCACACGGCGCTCGGCGGATGGTCGGTGAGTGGCGTGACCAGTTTTCAATCATCGCTCCCGTTTTCCGTGTTGGATTCCAACGGCGGCAACGCTTTCCTTGGAGCCGGCACATCACCGGTGAGCGCCGATCTGGCTCCTGGCGCTGCGATTGGAAGCGGCATGAGTTCCGGTAGCGTCACACAGCGGTTGAGCGGATGGTTGAATCCCGCGGCATTCACCACCGCGCCTCAACTTTACCCAAACACATGTAAGACGAATCCAGACTTCTGCACCACCGGATTCGGCAATCTCGGCCGCAACATTTATCGCGGCCCATTCCAGCAAAACTGGGATTTCTCGCTGATCAAGCACATCAAGCTTGGCGAACGGCAAGACCTGCGCTTCGCGGCCGACTTTTTCAACTTGTGGAATCACCCAAATTTCGGCACTCCGCTGGTGACCGACTACGAGCAATATTTGGCTTGGGCCGGTGGTCCCCAAACCAGCTCTGATCCCTTCGGTCGGATCGTGAACACAACCGGCACTCCGCGGCTGATTCAGTTCTCTCTGCGTTGGTCGTTTTGAGCGCGGCCAAGCAACGAAGCAGCTGGAAAGCTCGGCTTTCGGCTGCTGTCAAAGCCTAATTGATCAGTTTTTGTCAGTGGCTTTTTTCGCCGCAGTAATCAGTGGCCGCAAGGCCTCTACTGAAACGCCTAGTGTGCCACCGGAAAATCCGTCGATGTAGGCGGAGTTCACTCCGATCACTTCCGCCTTCGAATCGAACACCGGACCGCCGCTGCCACCGTGAGCGGTGGGCGCATCGTAGATCAGCTTGTCGCCTACCACATCGCCCAAATGCCCGCACGTAGTCGAAGGACGAATCAGCGACAGCGCCGCCAGTTCGCTGGCCGCTGTGATGTCATTGTGCCGGTAGGCCAGCCGCTGGTAAATCCCGCTCGGCGATTTGGCTACCATTCCTGCAATCCCCATGGGATAGCCGATCACAGTTACCAACTCTCCGGGCAGCGCGATTCCCTTTGCCAGCGGCAACACAGTGAGCCCTTTCACCGCGCTTTTGTCCTCGATCCTAACCACAGCCAGATCGGCTGCGGACGATACAGCGCCCGCCGTTAAAGTCACCGGCATCGGCGAGCCGGGAAAGAAAACCACCAAACTCTCCAGCGTGGCGGCGGCACCGCGGTGGATCAACGCTTCGGCCTCGGTATCGCCGTACCATGGCTCGGCCACGTGCCGGTTCGTTGCCAGCAGCCCGTCGCCCACCAGGAATCCAGTCCCTGACACGCGCGCGCGAATCGCTGACGGCTGGTTCGCGAAACCAACCTGGTATATCCCATAAATGTAGCCAATGGAATTTCGATAACGGTTCAGCACCAGCGCGGGCATCGCCTGTTGCTGCTCGAGTTGCGCTACCTGCTGCGTAAGCTCATGGACTTGTTTCTGCAGTTCGTCCGGCTGCGGAGCTTGCGCCGTTGCTGGCGTGTAATAGTGGAATATGGCCACCGTGCCGATGAGCACCACTATTCCCAGCACAGCCTGCACCATCTGCTGCCAGCTATCGCTAACCTCGTTCGATTCCCGCGGAAGTTCAGGTTCGGACATGAATGTGAAAACCGCCCCTCTCTTCAGCCCCCTCGCGGGGGATGGTAAGGCCGGCGCTGAAAGCTGGGGAGCACTCATCTTCCGTTGTCTGGCAAGGCTTTTCTAGGGTACGGAAGACGATGAACAGGGGGCATCAGGAGCGCCTGAAGAATGGCGGTTTGGCGCTCCTGATCACAGAGATTTGGTCACAGAAATTGGGGCCTTTGGGGGGACTATAGCTTCGTAACTCCCAGCCGCTTGGCCATCTCTTGGTAGAGAAAGCCTTTTCCCGCAACGTATGGCTGCACCCATTCGCCGTCGATCACGAATTGCGGGATCGCACGCTTACCCGTGTGTTTCACAATTTCTTCCACCGCGCCGGGCGTGCTCTCAATATCAATGTCTTTATAGGGAATGTGGTGCTCGGCCAGAAAGCGCTTGGCCACGCGGCAATCGGGGCACCAGCCTGAAGAGTAAACGGTCAATTCCATCGCCCCATCTAGATGCGAACCGGCGACCCTTGGTCGCACCCTTTCCACGAAAGTGTCATCCTGAGCGTAGCCGTTTTTCAGGCGGAGCGAAGGATCTCTCGCTCAACCGGCTTGCCACGCATGCCAAACTGCACCACTACTGGATTTTGGCTACTCCCGGCGCGGGGTTAGGAAACTTCGTGAAGACTGCGGGATCGTGTCCGGGGACGATCAGCCCCGGCCGCGCAGCGATTTGTTTCATCCGATCCTGTGCCCGCAGGTTCGATACAGCGTCGAGCGTGGCTGCAATCGGCACATGCCGTTCCAGGTTCTCATACAGATACATGTTATCGCTGGCCAGCACAACGGTTCCCGCAGCCGTTTGCACGCCTACGTACTGGGATTGATAGGTATGTTTGCCGCCCGTATAGCAGGTTATTCCGGGAATAATCTCGCGGGCATCCCCGTCTACCAACCCAACGCGCCCTTGCGTGTTCAGTTTCACGAGAGTAAGCACGTCCTCTTCATCAATGCCTCCGTGAGTTTCTTTCGATTGCCAGGCTTCTCCCGCGTAATATTGCAGCTCTTCTTTCTGAATCCAGATGCGGGCATTGGGGAACAGATCCATGCCGTCCGCGTGATCCCAGTGCATGTGCGAAATGATGACGTCGGTGATGTCTTCGGGCTTTAGCCCAACCCGGCTCAGGGTGTCGGACGGTTTGGTGAAGTCCTTCACATTCCAGTCTTTGAAAAAACGCTCGTGATAGAACCCGGAATCGACCAGGATATTGCGGCCATTGCCCCGGACCAGCCATATCATCATGGCGATGTCGATTTTTCGGCCCGGCTCGGCGCCCGCCACCAGCTCCGAGACGGGGAAGTCAGCGATGGTGCCGTAGCGGATCGCATAAATCTCGTAGCTGGGTCCCGATTGCGCCACGGCTGGAATCGCCATACCGAGCAGGAGTGCCAGCAGGAGTGCCAAATGAACGATTTTCATGATCTGGGAAGACGTGCCTTCACCGTCGAAGCTTCCGAGATCATACACAAAAGTTCCCACAAATCAGAACTGCGAACGGACTGACAGAGGCGTGGAGAGGCCCATCAAGAATTAGTCCCCCTCCCGCGGGAGCGTCTGAAGACTCCGACTTGGGGGAAACGGCTGCGTCGAATCTCGCTGCAGCCCAGAGTTCCGCGAAGCCCGTTTCCGAATAGCTTCCCGTTAGCCGACCAACCGTCCGGAATCGGTACGCATCCTCTGCAATGCGTACGGGCTATAATTGCGCGCATCGATGGCGCTTACCTCGGGCACCAAACTCGGGCCGTACGAGATCGTATCGCCAGTAGGAGCGGGCGGCATGGGCGAGGTGTACCGCGCACGCGACACACGGCTTGGGCGCGATGTCGCGATCAAAGTGCTGCCAGAGGCGCTGGCTGATGATGCCGACCGGCTGCGGCGTTTCGAACAGGAAGCGCGCACGATTGCGGCGCTGAACCATCCGAACATCCTGGGAATTCATGACGTTGGTGCGCACGACGGTGCCCCGTTTCTGGTCAGCGAATTTCTTGAAGGACTAACACTGCGGGAGAAGCTCGTATCAGGGCCGCTGCCGGTGCGGCGCGCGATCGAATACGCGCTCGGTATCGCGCAGGGACTCGCGGCGGCGCACGAGAAGGGAATCGTGCACCGGGATCTGAAACCGGAGAACGTGTTTGTCACTCGTGACGGACGGATTAAAGTGCTGGATTTCGGGCTGGCGAAGCTGGTTAGGCCGGAGGAAAACCACGAAACTGCAGTGACGCTATCGAATCCGACTTTGCCCGGTATGGTGCTGGGTACCGTAGGGTACATGTCGCCCGAGCAGGTGCGGGGCGAACCGATCGACCCGCGATCGGACATTTTCAGTTTCGGTGCAGTGTTGTACGAGATGCTAACCGGCAAACGCGCCTTCAAACGCGAGACTTCCGCAGAAACGATGACCGCGATTTTGCGCGACGAGCCACTGGCGCTGAACGACAGCGGATGGCAAGGTCCGCTGGAACTGCAACGGATTCTTGCGCGATGCCTGGAAAAGAATGTCGAGCGACGATTTCAGTCGGCCAGTGATCTGGCGTTTGCTATTGAATCGCTGAGCGGATCCTCGACCGGAACCCCGACCGCCAAGAGTGTGGCGCAGCCTAAGTCAGAGAGAGCCTGGCTCCCGTGGGTTATAGCCGCGGCACTGCTGATGGGAACCGCGGGCTGGGAAATTTTTCGGCCGGCCGCTGCACCGGCCAACCCGCTCGAAAAAGCGCATTTCACGCGCGTGACCGACTTCAAGAGCGTGGAAGCGGCGATCTCGCGGGACGGCAGGTTCGTGGCTTTTGTCTCCGATCATGACGGCCCCTTCGATGTGTGGCTCACCCAAGTGGGTACCGGACGTCTGATGAATCTGACACAAGGGAAGGCGGGCCCGTTACCCGGGCCTTTACGAAGTGTGGGTTTTTCGGGCGACGGCTCGGAAATTTGGATCGGCGGTGGTGATGTGGGTATGCGGCTGCGGCTGATGCTCTTGACGGGAGGTACGCCGCGTAATTTCCTCGGTGAGGAGGTCGTCAACCTGGCCTGGTCACCGGATGGCGAGCGCATTGTCTATCACACCTTCGGTAATGGCGACCCCATGTTCGTGGCGGACCGCTCGGGCGCCAATGCGCGTCGGATTTTCGGGGACCGGCCGGGACTTCACAACCACTTTCCAGCTTGGTCGCCTGACGGCCGTTGGATCTATTTCGTGCATGGGACACCGGCGACGAAGGAGATGGATTTATGGCGCATCGACCCAGTTGGCGGCAACCCAGAGCGCCTCACGCAACGCAATACAGACATTGCCTATCCCACGCCGGTCGGCAACCGCACAGTGTTCTACGTGGCGCGGGACGAGGACGGTTCCGGACCGTGGCTGTGGGCGTTTGATCTAAAACGCAGGGATTCGCGGCGCGCGAGCGTCGGTCTCGAGCAATATACGTCCGTGCAAGCCAGCGCTGACGGCCGTAAGCTGGTGGCCACCATCAGCAATCCCGTGGCGGGACTTTGGACTGTTCCGATCCTTGATCGCGTCGCCGAAGAACACGACGTGAAACCGTTTACGGTGCCGACCGTGCGCGCTCTGGCACCTCGTTTTAGCGGCTCGTCGCTGTTTTATTTATCTTCCCTGGGGACGGGCGACGGACTGTGGCGCCTTCGGGACGGAAAGGTCACTGAGATCTGGAAGGGCGTCGATGGTGCGTTGCTGGAGACGCCCGCCGTTTCGCCCGATGGAGGTCGCGTGGCCATTGTGCTGCGGCGGAGCGGGAAACACCAACTGCATGTCCTCTCTTCAGACGGCGCCGAACTCCAGCCTATCGCGGAGGGAATGGTCCCTCAGGGTTCGAGCTGCTGGTCGCCGGATGGCAGATGGATCGTCACTGGCGGCAGAGATGCCAGCGGCGCGGGGCTTTTCAAAATCCCGTTGGATGGCGGATCGCCAGTCCGCTTGGTCGCCGGGGAAGCGCTCAATCCAGTGTGGTCGCCGGATGGAAGCCTGATCGTATATGCGGGTACGAATGTGCGCACCTTCGCTCCGCTTCTGGCCGTCCGCCCGGACGGAACCAGCGTCGAATTACCCCATATCATTTTGCGCCGCTTGGGCGAACGCGTCCGCTTCTTGCCTGATGGCAAGAGTCTGATCTACATGGGGGGACTGCTCGTATCACAGGACTTCTGGCTGCTCGATCTCGCCTCGATGAAGTCGCGCCTTCTTACCCGGCTGCAAAACCTCGCCGCCATGCGGACCTTCGACGTCACCAGCGACGGGAAACAAATCGTCTTCGACCGCTTACGCGAGAACTCGCAGGTCGTCATGATCGATCTTCCCAAGGAATAGCCTTAATCCAATAACGAGCTGTTCGCGTTTCCTGAACACTCGATTTGGAGTGATCAGCTCGTGACACCCCAAGAAGCGTGAGGTCTCTTGAAACACCCGAGTTACGAGCTAGTTTCCCTTTTTATATTCCTTTACACGTATATGGCCGGGTGGCCCAGGCTTCTGATCTCGCTGCGATCAGCAACATAGTGGGTGCCCCGTCCTTCGCGTTCTTGGCGAAGGGCGGGAGTCGGAAATGCCTGCGCAAGTAGTTTGCTCGGGACGCGCGTCGTAACCAATGAAACAGTTCAAGCAGCATCGCCGCCCGCCCTTGTGTGCACGTTCATCGCGCACGGGGACTCCATGCCGTCCTTTTCATTTTGAACGTGAGGACAGACGGAACGTCTCCCAATCCCCTGAACAGAAAATGGACTCCGTTCCGGTCCGTCCCCCTACTTGGCAGGCACGTTGTCGAAACGGTTAAGCCGCCTTGGCCTGAGCAGCCGTGGCAGCCTCTTCGATCAGCGCTGCAACAGCCTGAGGCTGCGAAACGTAGATGGCGTGGCTGCCTTTGACTTCGACAACCTTGGAGCCCGCCCTTTTTGACATGGCACGCTGTGCGTCCGGCGGGATCATTTTGTCCTCAGTGACAACCAAATACCAGCTCGGCTTTGTTCGCCACGCTGGTTCGGTGATCGACCCACTGACAGCCTCTAATCCCCATGGCACCTGGGAATCGGCCATGAATGCGGCTTTTTCCGGATCCACGTCCCCGGCAAAAGAGGCTGGAAACTTCTTGCTATCCAGGAACAAAAATCCTTCCTGCGGCGGCAGAATCGGCGGTACCGGCGCGCCGGGTGGTGGATCTTTGATGAGTGAGCCGACAGATTCACCTTTGTCCGGAGCAAAGGCAGTGATGTACACGAGGCCGGCAACGTTTGGATGAATACCCGCTTCGGTGATCACCGCCCCGCCATAGGAATGACCAACCAGAATTGCCGGACCATCCTGGGCGGCAAGGATCCGCCTGGTTACCTTCACGTCGTCTTGCAGTGAAATGGTCGGGTTTTGCACTACGCTGACGTTGTAGCCCCGCTTCTTGAGAATCTGGTAGACGCCCTCCCAACCGGCGCCATCCACGAACCCGCCGTGGACCAGAACGATATTTTTCATGCTTTCTTCTCCTTTTCAAATTGCATGTGACAAGAAGAAAGTTCGCACGATGACTCTAGAGAGCACATCACCGAATGTAGGGTATTTTTGCTACCACTATTGGCGGGTTGGCGAGTACCTCGTTTGGGGTAAAAACTGGGGTTGCGAAGACGGGTGGCACCCTGCGCCTAACTTCAGGGCTGGGAGCTAGTGGATTGCCTCCGATACAACAACTCAACCATACCCGTCTTGTAAGCGACTACGTTCTTCAGATTCCATCTGCTTTCGAGACCGGGATTGTCAAGAGGCGCAACCCGTCCCCCAATAGGACTGGCACAATCACCAAGCTGATTTCATCCACCAGATCGAGTTTGAGAAAACTCTGGCAGAGCATCGCCCCTCCCACGAGCCAGATGTTTCCATATCGCGGCGCGAGAATCTCATCGACCAGCTTCTTGAGACCACCGGAATAGAACTCAACGCTCTTCCTCGTGGACGGCAGCTCTCTCGTTGTAAGCACGACGGTCGGCGTGTCGCCATAGGGCCAGCCCAGTTGGAGCGCATGCTCGTAGGTGCGAGAACCGAGCACAAAACAGTCGATGGAAGTAACGGCGTCGTCCGCGTTACCCTCGGAAACCCCTTTTTCGTACACCTCTCCAGAGCTATCCATCCACGAAACACTGTTATCCTTCCTGGCGATGATGCCATCCAGGCTTGCAACCATGTGCAGAGTTATGGTCGATGTTCTTGCGTTCCCCTCAGCGCGTTACATAGATTTCCTTCGCCACGGAGCGGCGGCGGTCGCGCATGCGTTCTTTTCGTGATCCCACTCGTTGCGGGTCTTTCGCTGACGTTGATGCCCCGGCAGAAACTACTGAAACACCTGGAACTCGACGACGCTGGAGAGCGTGCCACCCGGTGTGACCACTTGCAGAGTTCCGGTGGTCGCTCCTGTGGGAACTACGACCGTGATCTCGGAATCCGAGACCACGGTAAACGACGTCGCCGCCGTTCCGTTGAAGGTGACGCTGGTGCTTCCGGTCAAACCAGTGCCGAGAATATATGCGGTTTCCCCAATTTGGCCATAGGGTCGAAGCGCTCTGACAAACGGGCCCAGACCGGTGGACAGTTTGAAGAATGTGCCCAGGCCGTTGGCCCCACCGGTGCTGTTCGTACCGTAGAGATTTCCATCCGTGGATTGCATCACCGAGAGAACGCTACTCTCAGTGTTCAAATCGCTGCTGTAAAGCACCGTGTGGGCGCCCGAGGGGGTGACCTGAAAGATGGTGTTGGGAACCGCCCCGTTGCTCCCGAGGTTCGCGGTCGTGCCGTAAAAGTTTCCGTCACTGCCCAGGAGAAGACCCGTGGGGCCGTTTCCGTCGGAGCACCCCGTCTGCGAGCAAAAGCTGTACAGAACAGTGAGCCCGCCGCCGCCCCGTGTTACCTTGAAGACGTCCCCGTAGCCGTTGGCTCCGCCTCCGGTGGTCACGCCATAGAGGTTGCCGTCTAGCCCCTCAACCAGTCCGACGGGGTTCGAGCCATCCAGGCAACCGGCTGCTTTGCAGAATTTGTATATGGTCTTAAGCGTGCCACTCGACGAAAGCTGATAGATGGTTCCGAATCCTTTTTCCCCTCCGGTTCGCGTCGTGCCATAAAAAAAGCCGTCGGTCGCCTGGATCAAACTGCCATAGCCAATGGGGCTCGAGCCGTCCGCACAACGCGTGAGCTGGCAAAAGTCATAGACTGTTGTCAGCGTTCCAGCAGTTGTCAGTTTGAAGATGGTTCCAGCATTGTCAGATGTTCCCCCTGCGTTGGTCGTGCCGTAGAGATCACCGTTCCGCGCCTGGATCAGGTTTGCTCGGGGCAGCTGGCCGTCGGTGCATGTAGTGGCACAGAAAGTGTACAGGGTGTTGATGACGCCGCCGGTCGGCGACAACTTGAACAACGTTCCATTGTCGCTGGTACCAAATGTAAATCCGAAGAAGTCTCCGTTCGAGATTTGCAAAAGGCTTAAATAAGGATTGGCGCCAGTCGGGCACGTCGGAGCCTTGCAAAACGAGAACAAGTCGCTGAGTGTACCGCCCGACGTTGCGATGTAAACCGCACCTCGTCCCCCGATTCCTGAATCTCCCGCGGTGCCGTAAAAATTGCCGTCCAGCCCTTGAATCAGAGGCGAGCCCGGCCCGCCACCGATGCTGTTGGTGAAGTCGGCAAGTGGCGTGAATGTTTGTGCCTGCGCCACGGCGGCGCACAAAAGCACTGCCGGGAGAATGAACTTCCAGCCGCATGTCCGGAGGGTCTTTCCTGAAATCGACTGCATGGTTGTTTGTGCTCCTCGGGCGGACGCGAGGCCCGCATGTCAGGCGATTATTATCGGCGTTTTCGGGGGCTGTCAATATGAAGGTTATTGCACAGCGGAGCAACTGAGCCTTCCCCAGCAGCGGAGAGGGTACCTTGTTAGCATAATGTCGGTCTGGACGGACAAGTGCTCGCAAGAAGCTTACACCCGCGTTAGTTGGCGTAGCATCGCCATAACGCACCGTTGCCCAAGTGGTAGTCTGGACGTCAAGCCCAGTTTCTCTATGTTTGAATCTGCGGACCTTGCTTCTCGCGTTCAGCATCGGAGCGGGGGAGTGGCGCAATTGGCGCATGCGCTGGCAAACGTCGAGAGCTATGCTCCCCCTTGCAGGCATAGGGCAGGCTGGCGACACAAACAAAGGATTAGGAGAGAACATGAAGCCGACAAGTCGTCCGAATGGCGAAGTCGCTTCAGCGAACATCACCAAGCGGATTCAAGAGCTGGGGGACTGGCGCGGGAAGACCCTCGCTCATCTCCGTCAACTCATCCACGATGCCGACCCCGACATCCAGGAGGAGTGGAAATGGGCGAAGCCAAAATCCCCCGGAACCCCCGTCTGGTCCCATGACGGCGGCGTCTGCACAGGGGAATCGTACAAGCAGGTCGTGAAGCTCACCTTCTTTCGCGGAGCCTCCGTCAAAGACCCGAAGAAGCTCTTCAATTCCAGCCTGGAAGGGAACGTGCGGCGCGCGATCGACCTCCGCGAAGGGGAGAAGATCAACGAAGCTGCCTTCAAGCAACTCGTCCGCGCCGCCGTGGCAGCCAACTCCGATGCGCGCGCTCAACGGGCAACCAAGAAGAAGTAAGTAGAATGGACTGATAAAACCTCTTGCTAGACGCGTTCCAGTTCAGGCAGCGTGCGCTCGTTGACCACGTTACCCGTGTTCAACGTCGAAGCGGGCTCAAAAAGCAGTATCCAGCATTCCTCCGGCGCGACGGGTTTATGCTCCACTCTGCGCGGAACAACGATGAATTCCCCTTCTTCGATCCATTCATGCCGATCGCGAAACTCCATGCGGAAGCGACCCTTCACCACCAGAAACATTTCATCCTCGTTCTCGTGATGATGAAACACAAACTCGCCTTTCAGCTTGTCGAGCTTTACATACTGGCCATTCAACTCGGCGGCGATGTAGGGCTTCCAGTACTCCGAAATCTTGGAGAACTTATCGGCGACGTTGACCTTATCCATGTTAGATCCTCAAATAAGTTAGATCCTCAAATAAGTGAGTTGCATGTCTAGATTCGCTGGGGAGGTAGATTCGTCGCAAAAGAAAAAGCCGCCCACCTTCGTGGCGGCTTGAATCGATACTTACCCATGTCAGAAACGACGTATCAGAGACCCGGCGTCTCCGCGTTTACATGCCCGCCGTGCAACGTCATGTGCACATCACGCTGATTGTTCATGCGAGTTGTCGTGATCCAATCGACATCGTCAGTGCTCACCACCCCGCCTCCGCCGCTGGCGAGAGTGTAGGTGATACGGCCGTCCTGGTATTGATAGTTGCCCACCGCCAGAAGCGTGCCCGTCTTCAGGATGAACACCGGTCCAGGGGTAGCCGCGACTACCGCAGCGGAACTCACGTCCCTCGAAACATAGCTGGCATAGGAGGCTTGGGGAATCCCAGCTGATCCTGGAAGCTGTGTGCTGGCGTTTTGCACACCGCCGCGGATCGCGAGTGTCGGCCGGGCAACACTATTTCCCGAGCCGAGACTGCCGCTTTCAGGATACACTTCAGTCTGTGATCCGAAGAAATGCCAGCCGGGGCCGAGAGTCTTTGCCAGCTGCGGCACCTGAATATCATCCATCAGCCGTAGGCTTAGCACGGTCTCGCCTTTGAGCGTTGGACGCGGACCCCGCGCAGGCAACATGATTACCTTCCATGGCCAAAGCGGTGGCAGCATCCATTCGACGATATCGCGCTTGGCATGTCCTTTGCCGTCAATCTTGCCGCCCTTATCTACCTTATAGCCACGCGTCGCGATGACTTTGGTCGCCAGGGGCAGATCGCCGCTGGGCAATCCGATCCGATCAAACCGGATCTTCAGATAGCCTTTGCCGACAAAGTGTCCAGGATCTTTCGCGTCTTCAAGGTGCCCCACCAGATAGCTGCCACGCGGAAATGCCTGCTGGCCGAACTCGGTCACACCGCGCAGGTGGCAAAGTACCGGATCCCCCACTTCCACTGTTGCCGAGGAGAAGTTGGGCTCATTCATCGTGCATTGCAAGAGAGTTCCGGCGGGCAGCACAACTTCCCGTGCGCTGGCCCCAGCACTCAGAGCGAATACGGTAGCGGCAAGAGTAGCGTAGACAACCCTGCACTTCATACACCCTCCTCGGTTCGAACGCCCCTTGTTGACGGGTTACAACACCAAAACCCGCGCAGTGTTGCGCATCTAATCACAATTATTTCTTGGGGTCAATCAGGGGAATTATAAAATTTTGCTTTTTGCCGGATCAGGAAGGAGAAAGCGGAATTATCAACACAACGCAATTTTCGGACCAAAAAACCCCGCCAGCCCAGGTGGGGACAGCCGCCCAAGCCTGCCCTGAGCGGAGTCGAAGGGGCTGTCCAGTCGAGCCAAGCTCGACCGGTTTTGGCATCGGCACCGGCTTAGATGGAGAGATATCGGGCCTTCGGCCCGAAGGACAGCCGACGGCGGCTGTCCCCACATGGAACGTGGTGGAAAATCCGGCGGCCAGCAGGCTCTACGACGAGCCCAGCGAAGACAGAAGAATAGACTGAAAACCATATAGCGGTTTCTGGGGTGGCGTGACGGTGCCTTGATGTTCTGTGGTGGAAAAATGGCGAAGGGATAGCAGATATGCCTGTGGTGCGCATCAATAACTACGTAGACGCTTATAGGCTGAGGGCGCAGGCGGACGATATCCACGAACTGGCGGCGCGGCCTAACCGGAAGTCGCTGACGGAATTTGTAAACCGGCAAATCTTGACCGCGATCCAACTCGCACCTGACGATGTCCTCGTGGATATCGGCTGCGGCGATGCCACTTTGCTGCGGATGGCGAAGGGGATGGCGAAGGGAGGTCCCTCGAAATGTATTGGAGTCTCCGTCAGCGTCGAGGAGCAAAAGAGGTTGGAGTCCGCATTTCCTGGGCTGTCTTTCATAACCAGTCATGCGCAGTCGCTTCCCCTGGACTCAGGAAGCGCCACAAAGATTGTGTGTAATGCCACGCTCCTTTACCTCCCATCGGAGGACGATGTTCTGGCCGCCCTCCGCGAGATGGCGAGGATCGCGCGTCCGGGTGCGACGATCTGGATTGGCGATATGCCTGAAATTGACGAGTACGCGCATTACGGGATGTATCGTGGAACATCCATGCTCGCGCTTCTGCGTCATCTCATGAAACACAATGGGCTTCGTGCCGTCGCTGGCATGCTTCGCCGCTGGTTGAAGGCCATCGTGGGTTCCGAGCAAATCGTCTTGAATTCCTGTGGAATCCTCTACGCAGGGCCCGAGAAGATGCTGCAACTGGCGGAAAGTTGTGGTTTGAAATTAAAGACGCATTTCCGGCACAGGGAGCTGGACGAGAGCGGCGGGGTCGTGGACTCGAAGTTCAGATACGATTACATTTTTACTGTGTGAACAGCCGCGCCTGTCGCTAGCTGTTCTCGTACAACAACACGCCCTCGGTCTTTTCGGCATCCACCGGACGGTAGAACAGCTTGTTGTCTTCCAGAAAGACCTCAATAAATGCCGGGCGCGTCGTGATCGTACCCTGGATCAGCGCCTCTGACAGTGGGTCTTCAATATATTTCTGCAGCGCTCGACGTAGCGGCCGCGCTCCGTAAGTGCGGTCGGTGAGTGTCTGGTTGAGAATCCACTTCTTGGCTTCATCCGCCACAGAGACTGTGATCGCCTTCTGCGCCAGATTCGTATTGAGCTGTGTGACCATGAGCTCCAGAATCTGGATCAGATCTGCCTCGCTCAAAGCCAGGAACAGGATGATCTCGTCCAGCCGGTTTAGGAATTCGGGATTGAACGTGCGCCTGACCTCGCCTTTCACCAACTCCTCGACCTTGCTCGAAACCATTTCATCCTTTGTCGACTGGAAGCCGAAACCCTCACGCTTCTGCAGGTGCCGCGCGCCGATGTTCGACGTCATGATAAGGATCGTGTTCTTGAAGTCGACTGTGTTGCCCAGTCCGTCCGTAAGCTGGCCATCTTCAAAAACCTGCAGCAGGATGTTGAACACATCGGGATGCGCCTTCTCGATTTCATCGAGCAGCACCACCGAATAGGGGGCGCGTTTCACGCGCTCGGTAAGCTGGCCGCCCTCTTCGTAGCCCACGTATCCCGGAGGCGAACCGATCAGCTTCGAGACCGAATGCTTCTCCATGAACTCCGACATATCGAAGCGGACCAGAGCCTTCTCGGTACCGAACATGAACTGGGCCAGGGTGCGCGCAACTTCCGTCTTGCCAACGCCGGTCGGCCCCAGGAACAGGAACGAGCCAATCGGCCGGTTCGGACTCTTCAATCCCGCACGCGAACGCCGGATCGCCCGGGCCAGCGCGCTGATCGACTTATCCTGCGAAATAATCCGCTTGTGCAGCTCTTCCTCGATGCGCAACAACTTCTGCGTCTCTTCTTCTTTGATCGAGGTGATGGGGACGCCGGTCCAGCGCGAAACCACATCTTCGATATCCTCGCGGCCAACCACGCCGGTCGAAGATTCGTCGAGATGATATTTCTCCCGCAGCGCCCGTAGGTTCTCGCGTTCCTTTCGCTCTTCGTCCGAATAAAAACGTGCCTTCTCGAACTCATGGTTCGCGATCGCATTTTCCATGCGGTGAACGATGAACTTGATCCGTTTCTGCACTTCGCTGATCTCTTCCGGCTGCGAAGTCTGCCGCAGTTTTACGCGGGCACCAGCTTCGTCGACCAAATCGATCGCCTTATCCGGCAGGAATCGGTCCGGAATATAGCGATTCGAGTGCGATACCGCAAAGGTAATGGCATCGTCCGTATAAGTGACGGCATGGAACTTTTCATAGCGATCCTTGATGCCGAATAGCACTTTGATCGCATCCGCCTCATTCGGCGGCGGAACCTTCACAGCCTGGAAGCGACGCTCGAGCGAGCGGTCTTTCTCAATCGACTTCCGGTATTCGCCCGGCGTGGTTGCTCCGATGCACTGAATCTCACCGCGCGAGAGTGCCGGCTTCAAAATGTTCGCAGCATCGAGCGAACCCTCCGCCGATCCCGCGCCCACCAGCGTATGCAGCTCATCAATAAAGATGATGGAATTCTGCGACTCCATCAACTCTTTCATGATGGTCTTCAGCCGCTCTTCGAACTGGCCCCGATATTTCGTTCCCGCGACGATCAAGGAAAGATCGAGCGCCAGAATTCTCTTGTCCGCAAGGAATGACGGAACCTCACCATCGGCAATGCGCTGCGCCAGTCCCTCGACGATAGCAGTCTTGCCGACTCCTGGTTCGCCGATCAGCACCGGATTATTCTTGGTGCGCCGGCACAAAATCTGAACCACGCGTTCGAGTTCTCCATCGCGACCCACCAGAGGATCGAGCTGGCTGTCCATTGCTGCCTGCGTGAGATCCCTTGAAAATTCGCTGAGCAGTGACGACTCGCGTTGCCTTTGCGGCTGTGCCTTTTCCTGCGTAGTGCGCGCCAGCTCTTCCCGGATCGTCGAAAGCCGCAGTCCGCGCTCATGCAGAATTTCCGCCGCAAAGCACTTTTCCTCCCGCAGCAGACCCAATAGAAGATGTTCAGTCCCGATATGCCGGTGCGAAAGACGCTCGGCCTCTTCAGCGGCGTAGGCCAGAACACGCTTGCACTCATTGCTCAACGGTAGATCTACCGAGGTCGAGACCTTTTCTCTGATTGTGGTGTGTCCTTCGATCTGCTTGCGAATCGACTCAACCGACGCGTGCGAGCGCAGGAATCGATTGGTCAGGGCTTTATCTTCGCGCAGGAGCCCCAGCAGCAGGTGCTCGGTCTCGATATAAGGAGACCCGAACTGGCTTGCTTCGTAGCGCGCAAAGAAGATCACGCGCCTGGCTTTCTCCGTGTAACGTTCAAACATAATGCCCTTCCCCCTGATGCTTCCGGCCGAGAGGGCGCTAGGCGCTCTCGACCCTACAGAAACCCTAGCTTGTTGATGTCCACCTGCATCCGGCTCCCCGTCACATCCTCATTATGCAATCAAACGGCCACCGAACCCAAGTACTCAAACGTTTCTATAATGTTACCGAAGGAACCTGTTAATCAGCCTTCCGCCAACCGCTATTCCAATTTCTTGCACTTTGTCTTACTAATCTTGCCCTCTTTTTAACTCAACCGCCACTAAGACGGCAACGACTCCGGCATGATTTCTTCCACGCGCCCGCGCTCCAATCGCAGGACCCGATGGCAGCGCCGCGCGAACGACAAATTGTGCGTTGCAATAAGAGAGGTGAGTTGGTGTTCGCGATGCAGTCGCGCAATCAAAGCGAAGACGGCTTCCGCTGTCTGCTCGTCAAGGTCCCCAGTAGGCTCATCGGCCAGCAGCAACTTTGGACCGGTAATGAGCGCCCGTGCCAGAGCCACCCGCTGCTGCTCGCCACCCGAAAGCTCTCCCGAGCGGTGGTGCGCCCGTGGCTCCAACCCGACCTCACGCAGCCAGCGCGAAGCTTCCGGAGCTACTTCCGCCCAGCTTCGGCCTCGTTGCAGCAGTGGCATCGCTACATTTTCCGCCGCTGTGAATTCGGGCAGCAGGTAGTGAAACTGCCAAACGAAGCCCGCGTCGCGATTGCGAAACCTTGCAGCTTCATCCGCCGATAAAGCACTCAGCTTCAATTGCGCGCAGTATACGTCACCCGCAGAAGCATGATCAAGAGCGCTCAGGATGTGCAACAAGGTACTCTTTCCCGCTCCTGACTCGCCCACAACCGCCAGCATTTCGCCTCGCCTCACCTCAAACGATAAATTCTCAAAGAGCACCAGGTCCGATTCGCCGGACCGGAAAACCTTTTTCAGCCCTTCAACCCGCAGCAGCACCTCTTGTGTCGTTAGATGCACGCCGACTCCATCAAGGTCCATCCTGCCCCGCCCCTAGGGAACTGCGGCTGAAACAGTAGAGGGCGCCATCTTCTCACAGTAGGGTCGAGCGCCATATGGCACACTCGGACCATATGGCTCCTTTTGCCTTCTTATCTCGAAAGTTCGGCATACTAAAACGGCATCCTAAAACTGTACGCCACGCCCCGCTTTGCCGACGGTGATCTCCGTCACAGTTGGATGCACAAATTCGGGCGGGAAGGCTTCCCCTGCGATCTCCATCACCAAAAAGACCCAAAAATTACAATCTCTGGACTTCGACCTTGGCTTCCGTGCCAGCTAAACTACGCAGGGACTCATCATAAGGGGCTCGCGCAATACCCCGCTCGGTGATGATCGCAGCCACATACCTCGAGGGGGTTACATCGAACGCGGGATTCTCGATCGACACGCCATCTGGCGTCATCTGCTTTCCGGCGATATGCGTGACTTCTCTCGCATCGCGCTGCTCGATTGGAATCTTGCTGCCGTCGGCGCAGCCGAGGTCGACAGTCGAAATCGGCGCGGCCACGTAGAAGGGAACGCCATTCTCCTTTGCCAGTACCGCAACGGTATAGGTTCCGATTTTATTCGCGACATCGCCGTTCGCGGCGATGCGGTCGGCGCCAACCACGATCGCTCCAATCTTGCCCTGCTTCATCATCGCGCCAGCCATATTGTCGGAGATGACGGTCGTCGGGATCCCGTCTTTCATCAACTCCCAGGCGGTAAGCCGCGAGCCCTGCAGAAACGGCCGGGTTTCATCCGCGTAGACGTGAATTTTCTTGCCCTGCTCGACGGCCGCGCGAATCACGCCCAGCGCCGTTCCGTATCCTGCCGTGGCCAGCGCCCCCGCGTTGCAGTGCGTGAGCACTCCGCCGGCGCTCGGCATCAGCGTGGCACCGTGCCGTCCCATGGCTTGGTTCGCGGCAATATCTTCGGCGTGCATCCGCTGGGATTCTTCAACGAGCGCCTGCTTGATCTGCCCGATCGGACGAATGCGCAACCGCTCGAACTTCTCCTGCATGCGACCGATCGCCCAGAACAGATTTACCGCCGTGGGCCGAGTCTTACCAATAACATCGCAAATTTGATCGAGTTCGCGCTTGAGTTCGCCAACGGTTTCCGCTTTGGAGTTCTTCACCCCGAGCGCAATCCCCATCGCCGCGGCTACGCCGATGGCAGGCGCCCCGCGCACCACCATCGTCCGGATAGCATCTGCAACCTGCTCGTACGTCTTGCAGATCACATATGTCTCTTCCGTAGGCAGCTTCGTCTGATCGATGAAGCGTATGCCCTGATCGGTCCATTCGAGAGTTTGAATCATGTTTCCGTCGTTGGTCGTTGGTCGTTAAATCGTTAGTCGTTAGTCGTTGGTCGCTAGTCGTTAACCGCTCGCTGCGTTACATTACTTTCCGCAACCTTTCAGCGACCGCGGACAAGCGGTGGAGGAGCCGTGGAGCAGCCTTGGAAGAGCGGCGCTTCAGCGCCGCGTAAGCCGTCGAGAATCTTTCGGGCTTTAGCCCCTGTAACCGTCGTCCTTGCCCCCAAGATCGACCGACCCGCGAAAGAGCCCGCGGATCTCACGTTCGATGCACTGCACATCGATTCCTCGGAACATTCGTCACCGCCGGGCCGCCACAAATCTCGCACTGGGCCGCGACTGCAAAAATTACGGGCGCGGTGTCATCGGTCTGCAGAACGTGTTCGGCGCGCACATCCCTGGCCGTAAAAATCGAAATGAACGGCGCCGGAGCCGCGGCTTTCTCCACGCTAGGTCTTCCCTTAGCTTCTTCGCGCTCGACCAGGCACATCGCCCCGACCACTTGAAATCCAAATTCGCGCGCCGCCTCAATCGCCTGCACGGTGGAAGCGCCTGTCGTGCAAACATCATCCACGATCACAACGCGCGCGCCTTTTTCCCGAAAGCCTTCGATCCGCTGTCCTGTCCCGTGCTGTTTTTCCGCCTTGCGGACCAGAAACCCGTTCAGCTCTCCGCTCACCACCGAAACCGCAACCACGATAGGATCAGCTCCGATGGTAAGGCCGCCAACGGCTTGCGGCCTCCATCCCCGCTGGCGAATCTCGTCGACGAACACTTCCCCTGTCAGCCGCGCGCCTTTGGCATCGAGAGTCGTAGTCCGGCAATCGATGTAGTAATCGCTCGTGCCACCCGAGGAGAGCTTGAACTCGCCCAGCCGGAACGACTTGTGGGCGAGCAGGCGAAGCAGGTCCTGGCGCGGAGAAGCCATGAAATCTTACGATACCACGGAGAATCGCCCGTGTGCGCGTACTCCAATGCTTGGCCTTTGGGTGGCGCAGCGCTTGCAGCGCTGCGATTAAGCCCCACTATTGAGGGCTTCAGCCCCTGAGGTGCTTTCACCTTCCGAGTAGCGTCCGAGACTTTTCAGACGCTACCACCTCCCGAGCTCCCACAGCCTCGCAACAGTCCGCCGTGATAACCTGAATGTATTCCCCACAATGATGCTTCGAGGTACGAAATTGCAGAGTGCGCGAAAGCTTTTCTTATTCCTGCTTGCTCCTTTCCTTCTTAACAACTTCGGCGGTTCCGGGCTGATACCGGCAGCGTTTGCCGAGGGCACGCGTTCCTGGGAACAGTCAAAATTTGACGAACTGACCAAGGGAACGGCCACCGGAGTAGCTATTCGCAGCACCGGCGGTCTCGAGCTCGCGCCCACTTTCAAAAGCCTCTATGCGACGCCCTCCACCTACATCTGGGCGATTGCCGCCGATGATTCCGGCAACGTCTACGTGGCGGCGGGAGCGCCCGCCCGCGTCTACCGTGTTACGCCTGACGGCAAGGCTACAATCATCTTTCAGCCCAAAGAACTCCAAGTGCAGGCGCTGCAGACTGCACCGGGAGGCCTAATCTATGCTGCAACAGCCCCCGATGGCAAGGTCTACAAGCTGGAACATAACGGTGGAAGCAAAGAGAAACCATCAAAATCCGATTCGCCCCGGGCAGCCACTTCCGACAAAGATAAAAGTAAAGATGATAAAGACAAAGATAAAGAAGCCGGCCAATCCAATGCAGTAGATCCCTCATGGACCTCCTCCATATACTTCGAACCCGGCACGAAATACATCTGGGACTTGGCGCTCGACAAGTCTCACAATCTCTATGTAGCAACCGGGGATCACGGCGAAATTTATCGTGTTACTCCCAAAGGCGAGCACTCGGTCTTCTTTAAAAGTGATGAAACTCACATTCGCGTCCTGGCTTTTGATCCGCAGGATAATTTGATCGCCGGCTCCGATGGCAGCGGCCTGATCTATCGCATTTCGCCCGCCGGCGAAGGCTTCGTGCTGTACAGCGCGCCCAAGAAAGAGATCACTGCACTGGCTCTCGATCGCACCGGAAATATTTACGCGGCAGCCGTCGGCGAGAAACGCGCTACAGGCGGTTCGGGATCGACCTCCGGTAACACATCCGCGATGATGACGATGCCCTGCCCACCTTCGACCCCCGCTGCATCGCAAGTTCCGGGTATGACAATCACCCCTGCGCCCAGTGCTTCCGCCACGGCCGGTCCATTTCCATTTTCGGGCGGAGAGGCGGGCGGGGGCTCCGACGTCTATCGCATTGCGCCCGACGGTTCTCCGGCGAGAATGTGGTCTTCGCGTGACGACATCGTCTATGCCCTGGCGTTTGATTCGCAGGGACGACTGCTCGTCGGCACCGGCAATCGCGGCCACATCTTTGCGATCACGGGAATCGATGATTTTTCCGATCTGCTCAAGGCGCCGGCCTCTCAGGTAACCGCCTTTGCCAAAGCTCCTGGCGGCGGACTCTACGCCGGAACCAGCAACCTGGGAAAAGTGTTTATGCTCGGCCCTGGCCCTGAAGCTGAGGGCACCTACGAAAGTGATGTGTTCGATGCCAAGTTTTTCTCGCGCTGGGGACGGGCGGAGTTTCGTGGCGTCGGCAACGTGGATCTCTATGCGCGCAGCGGCAACGTAGACAATCCAGACCGCAACTGGAGCGCCTGGAACAAGATTGAATTGAAATCGTCTGACCCCGCGAAAAATGAGGAAACCGGGATCCCGGCGGCGCGCTATGCGCAGTGGAAAGCCGTGCTGCACAGCGCCGCCTCCGCGCCTCGCGTGGACGGCGTGGCACTGGACTACTTGCCCAAAAATACTGCTCCCGAAATCGATGACGTCTCGGTTCAAGTCGGGGTCAAATACCAGCCGCTACCAAGAGCGGCAGGCAGCCTGGGATCGGATTTGAGTGCTACAGCAGGAACCCATTTTGAGATGACTCCTCCCAGCTCTCACGATCGCGATTCCATCGGTGTGAAGTGGAGCGCTCACGATGAAAACGACGACCAACTCGTCTACTCTCTCTACTATCGCGGCGACGACGAGAGTCGCTGGCTGCTTCTCAAAGACAATCTGACGGACAAGGCTTATTCGTTCGACGCCAGCCTCCTGCCCGATGGAGGCTATACCGTGAAAGTGATTGCGTCCGATGCGCCTTCGCACTCGCCCGGAGAGGCACTGACTGCGTCGAGACAAAGCCGCCGCTTCGAGGTGGACACGACTCCGCCGCGCGTTGAGAATCTGGCAGCGTCTGTCGACGGTGGGCAGATTCACATCACCTTCCGCGCCGCCGACGGTTTTTCTCCTATCAAACGCGCCGAATTCTCCGTGGATGCGGGCGACTGGAGATACGTCGAGCCGGTCGGCCAACTCTCTGACGCAAAGACAGAAAGCTACGACTTAAAAATCACGCCGGAAACGGAGAAAGATGGTTCCACAACGGCGGAGCACGTGGTCGTGGTACGCGTTTACGATCGTTACGACAACATGGGCGCCGCCAAGACCTTGATTCGGGCTAAGTAGTCTTCCCGCCTTGGACGGTACACGCAGCACCGATCGAAGAGCGGCCCTTCAGCGCCGCGTCAAACGCTTAAAAAGGAAAACGGGCTTCACAAACTCGCGCACCGTCGTGGAAGAAAGACGCCCGCAGCACCGTGGAAGAGCGGCGCTTCAGCGCCGCTTCAAGCGTCCCAAAAAGTAACCGGGCTTCAGCCCCCGTGGACGGGTTCGTTGGCAGCCCACAAGAAGGCGACCACCGCGGCTAAAGCCGACCCGACTGCGCGCGACCTACGCGGCCCTCGAAGGGCCGCTCTTCCACGTTCGTGCCACCGTCCAGAACGAAAAACGCCGCCGCGATCCCCACGCAGACAAACCCACCACAAGCTCTCACAGTCGTGGAAGAAGGAAGCCCGCAGGACCGCTCGAAGAGCGGCCCTTCAGCGCCGCGTATACGCCGACTGAAATGACGCAGTCTTCAGCCTCTGCGGGCCACGTCCCCCGCTGCGCGATGCGTTTTACAAAAGACCATCTGTACATGCCCACATTCCGACGGCTGCCCCCGCGATGACATGCCGAGCATCTAGCCTCGCGCCTCTTCAGCCGCCTCTGCGGCCTCTTCCACGACACTCCTCATAGCCCGGAGCTCACCCGCCTTGCGCAGTTCAGGAAATCTCCAAACCCACAGCGCGATCACTACCAGCGTTCCCACTCCGCCCAACAACACGGCGGGGACGGTACCGAACCATTGTGCGGTGAGTCCCGATTCAAACTGCCCGAGTTCATTCGATGTCCCAATAAAAACCATGTCCACGGCCATCACACGCCCGCGCATTTCATCGGGCGTGCGCAACTGCACCAGCGTGGCTCGAATGATTACGCTGATCATGTCGGCTGCGCCCAGGCAGATCAGTGCAATCAGGGAGAACACCAGGCTGGTCGAAACGCCAAAAATGATGGTGCAGATTCCGAAGCCCGCCACCGACCACAGCAGCGTCGGCCCGGCACGCCCCCGCAGCGGACGATGCGCCAGCGCCACGGCCATCACCGCCGCGCCCACTCCGGGGGCCGTCCGCAACAGTCCCAATCCCCACGGCCCGGTGTGAAGAATTTCGCGTGCATACACCGGAAGCAGCGCCACCGCCCCACCCAGCAACACTGCGAACAGATCCAGAGAGATGGCGCCTAGAATCAGCTTCTCGCGCCAGATAAAGTGCAATCCCGCCAAAATAGTCTTCGCGGTCATCGGCTCCCGCCGCCGCACCTGTGGCCGCGTCTTGATGCGAAACATGGAGAGCAGTGCCCCCACGGCGGTCAGCATGGCGGCCGCATACACCGCCGAGGGCCCGCGAAACGCCGCATACAGAATCCCGCCGAACGATGGTCCAAGAATCGTGGCCGCCTGAAATGTCGTTGCGTTCCATGCCACAGCGTTGGCGAAGTGTTCTTCCGGAACCAGTTGCGGGAGAATCGATCGACTCGCCGTTCCATTAAACGAACGAACCACTCCCAGCAAAACCAGCACGACATAAATCGGCTTTACCGAATGCACGCCGCGCACTGCAATCAATAGCAAAAGGCCGGAGCACAGCGCATACCCCGCATAACACGCGCTCAAAACTTTGCGACGCTCGAAGTGATCCGACGCGTGTCCGGAAACCAGGAACAGCAAAATACCCGGAAGAAACTGCGCCAGCCCAACCAGCCCAAGATCGAGTGCGCGCTTTGTGATGTCGTAAACCTGCCAGCCCACCGCAACCGCCTGCATTTCGACTGCGGCCACGATGAGAAAACGTGCAATCTGAAACAGCACGAAGTCCGGATGCGTAAACGCAATGCGTCCAGCTTTAGGGTCGGCAGGTACGGGCAACATGAATGTTCTACTCTGCCATAGATCCAGCCAAGATGCAGGACGCGACGAACACTTTGACACGTCCCTCTTTCACACGTCCGTCTTAGCCACGACCGCTCTAGCCACGATCGTGGAAGAGCGGCGCTTCAGCGCCGCGTAAGCCATTGATAAGCCTTCTAGCTTCAGCCCCTGTGGTCGCAGTTTCTCGTCGCGTGGACAACTTTCTCCGCGGCTTGCTACTCAGCAGTAAACTTCAATTCATGCTCGCCCTGCTCCGAACCGTCGCTTGGATCGTCTGCGTCATCTACTCGACCATCCCGACATTTTGGCTGCTGATCCATCCGCGCGCCCAGTTCTGGCGCTCCCGCCCTGCCTCGCCTTACAAAATACTTCTGCCGCTCTGGATCGGAATGTGGGCTGCCGTCGCCGCCATCACGGCTCCGTGGCATGGCTTCACACTCTACACCAGCAGATGGATGTGGTTTCCCGCTACAGCTTTATTCTGTGCGGGACTGATTCTCTACAGACTGTCTCACAGCAATTTCTCCCTCGCCCAACTCGGAGGATTACCCGAAGTTCTGCCCGACCACACCCACCAGCGCCTCGTGACAACGGGCATTCGAGCCCGCGTGCGGCATCCCGTTTATCTGGGTCACCTCTGCCAGATGCTTGCCTGGAGCATCGGAACAGGGCTCGCAGTCTGCTGGGCGCTGACAGCCCTCGCGATCGTGACCGGCGCAGCGATGATTGGGATGGAAGATAAGGAATTGGAAAAGAGATTTGGGAAGGAGTATCTTGCGTATCGAAACAGAGTCCCTGCGATTGTTCCGAGGTTTCTTGCATGATTCACACGGACGCGGTCAAGGATGCAACCGTTCGCCAAGTCATGCGGCTGTTTGAAGACATTCACGCCACGCTGCCAGCCGGTTGTGCGGAATTGAGGTCCCGGCCAACGATCGACAACTTCGGTTTTGAGATATCCATCATCCCGTCCAATCAGCAGTGCGCGGAGGTTGGTGCCACGATAATGGGCGGGGACCTATACAGCGCCGATTTCGGGAAGGCACCCACCTTCACAACCTTCGAATTTCCATGGGAGGTGGGACTTTCAAGGAAGTCTGGGCTCGACGAGCAGCTTGAAGCTCTGAGAAAAATATGCCTAGCTGTAATCTCGGGGAATTGTGAGCACAGGCATGGGCGTCTCGGAACTCTAGGTGCGGTATTCGCTAGTGAAACCGAAGCTTTTCGTGTGACGGACTATTATCCGCTGGCGATTTTCCGTCGGCGAGTCGGTCCGGAGGTCACGCGGTATGCTCCTTATTACGAGGGTGCCGCGACCCATTCGCAGTCTTTCCCTCGGCTGTCGCTATAATCCCAGTCTGACTGCAAGCTGACAGCTGAAAGCTCCCATGCGCTTCGAACTCTTTATCGCAACGCGATATTTACGCGCGAAAAGGCGCCAGGCCTTTATCGGCATCATCACTGGAATCTCGATCGTCGGAGTCACCGCCGGCGTAGCCTCGCTTATCGTCGCCCTTGCCATCAACAACGGCTTCCGCCAGGATCTGCAGGAGCGCCTGATCGGCTCCACTTCCCACGTCAGTCTGCTCCGCGTCGCCGACGACGGCATAAAGGATTGGCCGCCACTCCTCGATCGCCTCTCCAAAGAACCGCATGTGGTCGCTGCCGCTCCCGCAATCTTCGAGCAGGTTTTGATCTCCCGTGGACCGCGCGCCCGCGGCGCCGTCCTGAAAGGCATGATTCCAGCCGACGAAAGAAGAGTCGGCGACCTCCTCAGTACCGTAAAAGAAGGTTCGGCTGCAGCCCTGGAAGAAACACCGGCTCCCGCTCAAGAATCATCTCAGGAAAACATAGAGACAAATCCGGCGACCGGAGACGCCCCGCCCAACTCTCCTGATTCTCTCGTCGGCGTCCACGCCCGCGTCGCCGCTATGCCACCAATCATTCTCGGCAAAGACATGGCCGACAATCTCGGAGCCGCGGTGGGTTCAGTCGTCCTGGTAACCAGCCCGCAGGGCGAATTGACGCCCTTTGGCATGGTCCCCAAATACAGCCGGTTCCATGTCGTCGGAATTTTCAACTCCGGCTTCTACGACTACGACTCGTCGTGGGCGTTCACGCGCCTCTCGGACGCGCAGCGCCTTTTCGGTCTTGGCGATCTGATTTCGGTAATCGAGTTCAAGGTCGACGACATCTACAAAGCCGGCCAGGTTTCGCACGAACTCGAAGACGCTGCCGGCAAAGGTTTCATGGCCACCAACTGGATGGAGCAGAACAAAGCCCTCTTCCACGCCCTCCGCCTCGAACGCCTGGTCACCTTCATCACCATCGGCCTGATCGTCTTCGTCGCCGCCCTTAACATCCTGATTTCCCTAATCATGATGGTCATGGAAAAAACCAAAGATATCGCCGTCCTCATGTCGATGGGCACGCGCCGCTCGCAAGTGCGAAACATCTTCATCGCGCAGGGAGTTCTGATCGGCGTCATCGGCACCGCCATCGGCCTGCTGCTTGGCTACGGCATCTCCTATGCCGGAGGCCACTACCACATGATTTCGCTCTCGCCCGAGGTCTACTCCATCGACTACGTCCCCTTCGCCCCGCGCCTGACCGATGGTCTCCTGGTGGCCGTAGTCGCGATCGGAGTCTCCTTCATTGCGACCCTGTATCCATCGTGGTCGGCAGGCAGAACCCTCCCCGCCGAAGCACTGCGCTACGAATGAGTCCGTATTGGATTCTGTCTCAGTTTCGCGGGGCGCTCGTGCGGGGACAGCCATCCATAAGCGCTGGGTTGCCGCGGCACGCACGAGCAAGGATTGGAGCGAGGCTTGTAGACTGGCCTGGCACGCCATTTCTATGCGCCGAAGGAATAATTCACGCCGCTGTCAATGCTTTTTTTTCCTAATCGTGTGCTTCGTGTTCTTATCGTGTGCTTTCTCTCCAGGACAACAGGCCGATAGAGAGACCAACCCGCCGCCTGACGCACCGAAGGCGAACATCGCTGAGTCGAGGAGCTTCTTTCGGCGCTGGGCGGAGTTTTACCGCCGGGACTGGTCGGGGACCACTGCTTCCACGACTGCTTCCTCGCCAGCCCCAGCGCGGCGGGGGGCTCCGTCGCCGCTGGATTCGCCGCCATTCCCTAACTCAGATTGGTCGTATGGCGGTTCGCCGGTGATTGGGGAGCCGGACACGAACAGCTATCCGCTGATGACCGCCATCAACCAGGCCAGGACCCGGACGAAGCTGTATGGATGGCTTGATCCAACGCTAAACTTCAGCACCTCCGCGCACAGCAACGCGCCCGAGGCGAACGACGTTTACGCGAACCGGTTTGAGCTAAACCAACTTGTTCTCTATGCGGAGCGGCTGCCGGATTCGGTGCAACGCGATCATATGGACTGGGGCTACCACCTTACGGCCCTCTACGGTACGGACTATCGCTTCACGACCGCGAAGGGCTACCTGAGCGGCCAATTGCTGAACGATCATCGTGAATATGGCTTTGATCCCACTCTTGAATACGTCGATATCTATGTTCCGCAGGTGGCCCAGGGAATGAATCTGAGGGTAGGCCGGTATATCTCAGTGCCTGGGATCGAGGCCCAATTGGCGCCCAACAACTACATCTTCAGCCACTCGCTCCTTTACGCGATTGATCCGTTCACCGATACCGGTCTGATTGCGACCGTTAAGCTAAACGACCAGTGGCTGGTACAACTCGGAATTACCAGCGGCCACGATGTTGCGCCGTGGACTTCGGATGCGAAGCCTTCCGGGACGGGCTGCCTGAGCTATACGACAAAATCGGTGAATGATAATTTTTATGCCTGCGCCAACGGGATCAATGACGGCAAGTACGCCTACAACAATTTGCAGCAATATGATGCCACTTGGTATCACAAGTTCTCGAAGTCGTGGCACATGGCCACCGAGACCTGGTACATGTATGAGCGCGACGTGCCGTCCCTGAGAGGCAAGATTCAGCCGGAAACAGGATCGAATGCCGCGTATTGCCTGCCCGGCGAACCGCGTTGCACGGCTCCCGAATATGCCGTGGTCAATTTCCTGCAGAAGGAACTCTCGCTGCATGACTTCCTGTCCTTTCGCAGTGACTTCCTCGACGACAAGAAAGGCCAGCGGACGGGCTACGCGACCAGATACTCCGAGAACACGATCATGTGGTGTCATTGGATCGGCTCAACCGTGCAGTTGCGTCCGGAATTGCGTTTCGAGCGGGCCTGGGATATGAAGGCTTACGACAACGGTCGACAGCATAATCAGCTTACGGTAGCGAGCGATCTGATTTTCCACTTTTGACGGGGGCGCCTTCCGATCGCGGAGTGCCGCCATTCTACGCCGCACGTTGCGACCGATCCGACATCGCCAAGCGCAACGGAACTTTCCTCCCGCCGCCGCCGTACAATGAAAATAGGAAAAGAATAAGGAGGTCTCACCATGTTCACTTTCCTCCTGTGGTGCATCCTGTTTGTATTCTGCTGGCCTCTGGCTCTGCTGGCGCTAGTCCTTTACCCGATCGTCTGGCTATTGCTGCTCCCGTTCCGCATCGTCGGAGTCGCTGTGCATGGAGTTTTGGAGGTGATCTATCTCGCGATCACACTGCCATTCCGCCTGCTGGCAGCGCCGTTCAGGATTTGATTGGACTACGTCGACGCCGACGATTGCTCCCGGTAATAAAAGATCAGGTCGAGCGGCGGCGGTGTCTTGCCCATAGTGCGCAGGAATCCAGAGACTTGGCCGCGATGGTGCGTGGCGTGGTTCACCACGTGCAAACAAACCTGCCAAAGCGGAGTGCTATGCGGGTTGCCCTTCATGTCTTTGTAATCGCAATGCTCATTAATCGAATCGTCGGTCAGCGACGCAGCCCAGTTTTTCCAGCGGTCGCTTAACTTAGGCCACTCCCGATCCAACACCGCCAGATCATAATCGGCAGGGCTGACAAAACCGCCGAACTGCATCCCCTGCACGCGGGCAAGCCACAGGCGATCCGCCGCGAAAATATGTACAAGCGTGCCGAGAACGCTCTTGTCCGCCGTCCCAAAGTCGCGGGCCAGTTCCTCCGGCGAAAGCTGCCCCGCCCTATTCAGCAGCCGTCCCGTTGCCCATGCCGAATAGTCGAAATGAATTCTGATCGCTTCCGTTGAAGCCAGCACGCTAACTCTCCATCACTTCAAATTCTCACTCACCACCAGCCTCGCCTCAGTCGCCCGCTGCACATCCTCCGCCGTCAATCCAGGAGCCACTTCCTCCAGCACCAGTCCCCGCTCCGTCACGCGGATATACGCCATCTCCGTCACAATCGTATCCACAACCTTCACACCGGTAAGCGGCAGCGTACATCTCTTCAAAATCTTCGGCGCACCCTCGCGCGTCGTGTGCTCCATCGCCACCACCACTCGCCGTGCCCCGGCCACCAAGTCCATCGCGCCGCCCATCCCCTTCACCATTTTTCCGGGAATCATCCAGTTCGCCAGGTTCCCTTCTTCGTCCACCTCCATCGCTCCGAGAACGCTCAAATCAACGTGAGCGCCGCGAATCATGGCAAACGAATCGGCGCTTGAAAAATACGATGTGCCCGCCATCTCGGTCACCGTCTCTTTACCGGCATTGATCAAGTCCGCGTCCTCCTCGCCCTCCACCGGATACGGCCCAATCCCCAGCATCCCATTCTCCGACTGCAACACCACTTCAATTCCCGGCGGCACATGGTTCGCAATTAGCGTCGGCATTCCAATTCCCAGGTTTACGTAAAAGCCATCGCGCAACTCGCGGGCAATGCGCTTTACGATTCGTTCGCGCTTGTCGGTGTCTTTGCCGGGTTTCGGCGAGCGGGATGAATTCATTCCGGAACCTTCTTCTTGAGGTCATTGGGATTGATCAGATCTGCGTCAAAGAAGCCATTCGGCCTGTTGAAGTCTCGCGCCATTCTCTGCATTCCCATCTGATGGCTTCTGTCAATCGCAGCTGCGGTATCGGCGTAATTCTCCTTAGAGAGCGCCATCTGGACTTCGGTGAATTTCTCTCGAAACAACTCTCCGAGCTCGGTCAGACTTATGTATCGGGGCTTGCGACGGGTGCCGTCTCGCTCATAAATGGCTTCTAGGACCGATTCGAGGCTCTCTTTGACTTCGGGACTGTCTCGCCGGGCAACACTAATCCCGTAATCGCCATGGTGCTGGCTGACCACAACGCGCAGCTCCGATGCCTCGACCGTAACAAGCGTTGCATACTTATCGGGCCGTTCGTTTGGTACCAACTGTCCATCAAAATCGTGGAAGAGGAAGGCCAGATCGGTCCTCACCTGTTCCCGGAACTTCTGCTCGTAGCGCCTGTCCACGATTGGATTCAGCCACCATCCAACAATTAGTTTGTAAGCCAGAACGATCGGCCCAACAGAGACTAGTACGAGCGGCGCAATCACGTAGTACCGCCAGGATCTTCCCCCACGCGGGGCGTTAGCCTTAGCCATGGTCGTTTGGGACGCATCTCAGTTCGTCAAATCGCGGCAATCACCGAAGAACAAGCCTAACTAGCCTTCCTCACCGTTCTTCGTTCAATCCGCCGCTCATACAGCTCCCCCTGAAAAATCCTTTTCACGTACACGGAAGGCGTGTGGATCGAATCCCCATCCAGTTCTCCCACTTCCACCAGTTGTTCAACCTCCGCGATCGTCACCTTCGCCGCCGTCGCCATGATGGGATTGAAATTCCGCGCTGTCTTCCGATAGACCAGATTCCCCATCCGGTCGCCCTTCCACGCTTTTACAAACGCAAAGTCTGCCCGCAATGCACGCTCCATCACGTAAGTCCGGCCATCGAACTCGCGCGTCTCTTTGCCCTCCGCGACAATCGTACCCACGCCGGTCGGCGTGAAAAACGCCGGAATCCCCGCACCCGCCGCCCGAATCCGCTCGGCGAACGTCCCTTGCGGTACCAAATCAAGTTCCACTTTTCCCGCTAGCACCATCGACTCGAGCAGCTTATTTTCTCCCACATAAGTTCCAATATGTTTCCGGATCTGCCCCGCCGTCAACAACAACCCGGCGCCGAGACCATCCACGCCCGCGTTATTGCTGATGGTGGTCAGATTCTTCGATCCCTTTCGCACCAGCGCGCGAATCAGATTCTCCGGAATCCCGCATAGCCCAAAGCCGCCCAGCATAATGACCGAACTATCCACCACATCGCGAATCGCCTCATCCGCGTTGCTCACAACCTTATTCATAGCGTCCGCATTCTAAATGCAATTCACCACGGAGTCACGGAGACACGGAGGAAGGACTGGCACTGTTAACCCACAAGTCAGATAGCCGGGTGACCGAGAAGCCACCATCCAAGAATAAAGACCATCATGAGAAACAAAATCAAGCAACAATCAGGATCGTTTCTCCGTGTCTCCGTGTCTCTGTGGTGAAAGCGCTATTTCTTTCTCACGGCACTCTTCTTCAATCCATGCGCCTGTTCAAATTCCTCGGCGAGCGCCCGCGTGGTCAGATTCTCCCGGATATGCGCCAGCCGCTGCTCCATCTTGAACAACGCATCCTCAAGATTTTTCTTGTTGCTGATCGCAACGTCCCGCCACATCGAATACGGACTCGCTGAAATTCGGGTCATCTCCCGTAGCGCCCGGCCGCCAGCCGGAAGCAACGGCGCATCTTCGCCAAACTCTTCCACTAACTCCGCTGCCAGCGCCGTCGAAATCATTTGTGGAAGGTGGCTGATCCACGCGCACAGCCGGTCGTGATCCTCCGGCGGCAGCATCGCAATGCGCGCCCCGATCTGATCGATCCATCCTGCAAATTCCGCTAGTAATCCCTCCTGCAAGCTCTGTCCCGGCAGCGGCGTCAAAAACCACACCGCATTCTGAAACAAATCCGCTTCCGCATAATCTACCCCGCTGTTCTCCTTCCCCGCCATCGGATGCCCAGCCAGAAACCTTTTACCCGCATTCTTCCCAAAGACGCGGAGCGCCTGCTCCGCCACCGCCGCCTTCGTGCTTCCGACATCTGTCAACAACGTGCTTGCGGGCAGCGCCGGGCCTAAACGCCCGATCAGATCCACAATCGCCAGCACCGGCGTTGCCAGCACTACCAACTGGCTGCCTCGCACCGCGTCTGCGGGGTCAGCAAATCCCTTTTCAATTACACCGCGCATCTTCGCTCGCTTCAGCGCAGACTCGCGGTCGCACCCAACAATCAGACCTGCAAATCGCCGCTTTCGCAGCGCCAGCGCAAACGACCCGCCGATCAGCCCCGTCCCTATGATCGTGATTTGCCGGATCGACATAAAAACATCTCACCACAGAGACACAGGGACACAGAAACAAAACATCTTAGGACTTGAACATCGCTGCGCATTACGGGAATCAATGGGAGCAAGTTAGAACCAGCTATCGCATTTGCTTTTCTCTGTGTCTCTGTGCCTCTGTGGTGAAAAAGTTTTACCCAATTTTTCTCCCCACCGCCGGCGCAATCATCCGCAATTCATCCATCAACTTCGCGAACTGCTCCGGAAACAGCGACTGCGCCCCATCCGACCAAGCCTGGTTCGGATCGCAATGCACTTCAATCAACAATGCATCGGCTCCCGCCGCCACCGACGCTCTCGCCATCGGCGCAACCTTGTCGCGCCTTCCCGTTCCATGCGACGGATCAGCCGTCATCGGCAGATGAGATAGTTTGTGAATGATCGGAATGGCCGAAATATCCATCGTGTTTCGCGTGTAAGTCTCAAACGTGCGAATCCCCCGCTCGCACAAAATCACGTCATAGTTCCCGCCCGCCATAATGTACTCCGCGGAAAGCAGCAACTCCTCAAGCGTCGCCGCGATGCCGCGTTTCAGCAATACCGGTTTGCGCACTTTTCCAAGTTCGCGCAGCAAATTAAAATTCTGCATGTTGCGCGCGCCCACCTGCAGAACATCCACATAGGGAATCATCATTGGAATCTGCGAGATCTCCATCACCTCGCTGATCACCAGCAGCTTGAATTTCTCTCCCGCCTCCCGCATCAATTTCAGCGCATCTTCCCCGTGCCCCTGGAACGAATACGGAGAACTCCGCGGCTTGAATGCCCCGCCCCGCAGGCCTTTCGCGCCCGCCTTGGCCACCGCTTCCGCCGTCGCAAACAGCTGTTCCCGTGATTCCACCGAGCACGGACCGGCCATCACCACCACTTCAATCCCGCCAATTTCGATTCCATTCGCCAGCTTGACGATCGTCCCCTCCGGACGAAAACTCTTCCCCGCCAGCTTATACGGAGAACTGATGCGATGGACCTCCTGCACCCCCGGCAACAATTCGAGGTTCCGTATGTCGAAATCGATCCCCGCTCCCACGGCGCCCAGCACGGTTTGCCGCGCCCCGGTCGACCGGTGAACCTCAAACCCCATCTTCACCAGGTTCTCAATCACCTGCTGAATCTGCTTCTCATCCGCAATTTCCTGCATTGCCACAATCATAAGAATCAGCTCTCAGCTTTCAGCTCCCAGCCCTCAGCTCTTAGCTTTCAGCTCCAAAAAAGTTCTGTCATTCCGAGCGAAGGGTGATTTTCCGCGATAGCGGAAAATCATCCGCAGTCGAGGAACCTGCTTTCTCTCCCCACAAGCAATCTGTGGGCTTCAGTCATTCACTTCCGAATCCAACTCCGTCTCCGCAGCCTTCTCCGTATCCGTCTTCGCTCCAATTCCTTCCTTCTGAATATTTCGCATCACGTCCATGATTCGTTCAAAAATCCGCACTACATCTCGCCCGGGCAACGGACCCCGATTCATCTCCTGCACATTCTCGAATACAATCCGCTCCCGATCCGGTTCGTAAATTGGCAAATTCGTATCCCGCTTCAGCCGCCCAATCTCCACCGCCGCACGCGCCCGCTCGCTCAGCAACTCCACCAGTCGCCGGTCCAACTCATCAATTTTCTTTCGCCAATCTGCGATGTCCATGAAGTGTGACACTACGTTCTGGGTGCCCCATGTCTCGCGTCTTTTGCGAGACGTGGGATTCCTGCCGTTTACTCCGTGAGCTGTGGGCTAACTGCGGTCAGCTTCCTCACAAACTCCCCCACCGCCGCCGCCTCTCGTCCCCGATTTCGTTCGATTGTCTCTACAATGGCGCTTCCCACCACCACGGCGTCCGCAAATTTGCCCACCTCCTCAAACTGCTCCGCCGTCGAAATCCCAAACCCAACCGCAATCGGCAAGTTAGTCACGCGCCGCAACCGCCCGACTAATTTCTTGGCATCACTCGCCAGCTGCTGCCGCGCCCCCGTCACGCCCGTGCGCGACACTGCGTACACAAATCCTCGCGACGCTTCCGCAATCCGCCTCAGCCGCGCATCTGGACTGGTTGGCGCCGCCAGAAAAACTGGCGCCAGATCATGCGCTCGCATCGCGTGTAAATATTCGCCCGCCTCCTCCACCGGCAAATCCGTGAGCAGAACTCCGTCCACGCCCGCATGCCGTGTCACCATGCAAAACTTTTCCATACCCATGCGCAAGATAGGATTTAAGTACGAAAACACCACTAACCCCGTGGATTGCGCGTACCCACGAATCTCCGCCGCCAGCGTCAACACCTGTGCCAGCGATGTCCCGTGCAGCAGCGCCCGTTCACTCGCTCGCTGAATCACCGGCCCGTCCGCCACCGGATCGCTGAATGGCACACCCAGTTCAATCACATCCGCGCCGGCCTCAATCGCAGCCAGCACGATCTCCCGCGTAGTAGCGAGATCCGGATCGCCGCACGTCACATACACTACCAGCGCCGGCTTTTTGTAGAAAGATAAGGGCATAACTGAAATCGGCGCCGAGAACTAATCGCGCCAAGCTCTAAAAAGGCCTACCCTGTGAACCTCTGTGCTCTCTGTGTTAAGGGTCCTGACTTTATTCGAGCGAGAGGTTCTCCCGCAAAATCCCTATATCCTTATCTCCGCGCCCGGAAATATTCACAATCACCACATCCGACTTCTTCATCTTCGGCGCCCGCTTTATCACTTCCGCCACGGCGTGCGCCGACTCCAGCGCCGGAATAATTCCCTCCGTCCTCGCCAGCAATGTCGTTGCCTCGAGCGCTTCGGCATCCGAGGCAGGGACGTACTCAGCGCGCCCCGCATCTCTCAATTCCGCATGCTCCGGCCCAATCGAGGGATAGTCCAGCCCCGCCGAAACCGAGTGCGTGGTCGCAATCTGCCCCGCCGAATCCTGCAGCACGTAAGAATACGTTCCCTGCAGAACTCCGGGCGATCCTCCTCGAAAGCGCGCCGCATGTTCCCCTAACGCCTCGCCCCGTCCACCAGCCTCCACACCAATCAATCGAACCTTCTTATCTCTTATAAACTCATAAAAAATGCCGATGGCATTCGATCCTCCACCCACGCACGCAATCACTGCCTCCGGCAATTTTCCCTCAGCCTTCAAAATCTGCGCTCGCGCCTCCCGCCCGATCACCCTATGAAAATCCCGAACCATCGTCGGATACGGATGCGCCCCCAGCACGCTCCCCAACAAATAATGCGTAGTCCGGACATTCGTAACCCAATCGCGCATCGCCTCGTTGATCGCATCTTTTAGCGTCCGCGATCCTGACTCAACCCCGCGCACCTCCGCTCCCAGCAAGCGCATGCGGAACACGTTCAGCTCCTGCCGCCGCATGTCCTCCGTGCCCATGTACACGACGCACTCGAACCCAAGCAGGGCGCAGACCGTCGCCGTCGCCACCCCATGCTGCCCCGCCCCAGTCTCTGCGATCACCCGACGCTTGCCCATGCGCTCCACTAGCAGCCCCTGCCCCAAACAGTTATTGATCTTGTGCGCCCCGGTGTGCAGCAAATCTTCCCGCTTCAAATAAATCTTTGCCCCGCCCAACTTCTGCGTAAGCCGCCGCGCAAACGTCAGCGCCGTCGGACGCCCCGCATAAGTCCGCAGCAACTCCTGCAGCCGCTTCTGAAATTTCTTGTCGCGCTTCGCCCGCTCATACTCCCGCTCCAACTCCTCCAGCGCCGCCATCAAAGTCTCCGGCACATACCGGCCGCCGTAAACCCCAAACCTTCCATGTTGGTTCGTGGAAAAAGGAACGCGAGGGTGCCCCATCCTAGGCTCGCCGTTCTTTGGCGAGACTAGGGTGGGGATTTTGGCTTTGACCTTCGTTCGTGGAACCGTCGCCATCTTCTTAATTAAGCTCTTTGTCATTCCGAACCGGCGAAGCAACCTTGTCATTCCGAACCGGCGCAGCCGGAGAGGAACCTGCTTCCCGCGTCCACCAAGCAAAACCCTCGTCCACCACCACGTCGGCCTCCCCAACCGTGGAAGAGAGGCGCTTCAGCGCCGCGTAGGTCCCACAAAAATAAATCGGGCTTTAGCCCCCGCCAGCCTCCGCCGCCCGCACCGCCCTTACAAACGCCCGCACCTTCTCCGGATCTTTCTTCCCCGGCCTTGCCTCGACTCCGGAAGCCACATCCACTCCAAAGGGTTGAAACATCTTCATCGCTTCACCCACATTCGCGGGAGTCAGCCCCCCCGCCACGATCACTGGCACCATCAGGCTCATCGCTTGCACGGCTCCGCGCGTCACTTCCCAATCAAATGTCGTACCAGTCCCTCCCGTCGCTCCATTGGATCGCGAATCCAGCAATAGCGCGAACATGTTCTCATGCACACGCTGTTGAATCAGGAGATCGTCATCTTTCAGTGCGTCCCCATGCAGCATAGGGATCAGTTTCGAAACGCCGACACATTTTTCCGCAGAGCGCTGGTCCTTCCACACACTTTCCAACGATCGTTTCCCGTGCAACTGAACTGCCGTCAGCCGCGCCGCCATCACAATCTCGCGAATGGCCTCAGCTTCGAGGTCAACAAACACTCCCACCTTCTCCACACTCTCAGGTAGTTTCTCGATAATCTCCCGCGCAGCCTCCACACTAATGTTCCGCGGGCTCTTTTCATAAAACACAAACCCGACCGCATCCGCCCCGGCCTCAACCGCAGTCAGCGCGTCCTCCAAATTCGTCATCCCACAAATCTTCACCCAAGTCATAAAACTAATTGTCAGCGGTTAGTCATTTGATTGTCATCCTGAGTGATTGTCATTCTGAGCGAGGATTTTGCTTCGCGAACGCGAAGCAAAACCGCAGTCGAAGGATCCCTACCTCCCGTAGCCCGTAAAGGAATTCTCTCCAAATACCCCAGCGCTCGCTATGATCCACTCGGTACTCGCAACTCGCAACTCGCAACTAACTCTCGCAACGCCGCGCCCGGTCGCTCGGCCCGCATCAGTGACTCGCCAATCAAGAACGCCCGATATCCCGCCGCCCGCAATCGCGCAATATCTTCTCCCGTTCGAATCCCGCTCTCCGCCACTCGCACCACATTCTGAGGAAGCCGATCCGCCAGCCGGAATGCAGTCTCCGCATCCACCTGGAACGTCCGCAAATCGCGGGTGTTCACCCCGATCAAATCGCACCCAGCATCCAAAGCCCGCTGCAGTTCCTCTTGGTCGTGCACTTCGCACAAAACGTCCAAGCCACGGGCGCGAGCGCTGCCTGCCAGGGCGATCAGCTCCTCCTGCGTCAACGCGGCCACAATCAGCAAGACGGCATCCGCCGAGTTCGCCCGCGCTTCCAGCAACTGAAACTCGTCCACAATAAAATCTTTCCGCAGACACGGAATCGTCACCGCCGCCGAAGCCAGCCGCAGGTTTTCCAGCGATCCCTGGAAAAATTCCTGATCCGTCAGCACCGAAAGCGCCGCAGCTCCCGCCGCTTCAAGTTCTCGCGCCAACCCTTCTACGCAAAAGTCCGCCCGGATCAATCCCTTCGACGGAGATGCCTTCTTCAACTCCGCGATCACCGCGATGCCGGCTCCGCTTTTTCCCTCCAATGCCCGCCGAAACCCGCGCGGCACATGCCGTTCCGCCCGTCGCTCCAGCTCCCGCACATCCGATGAGCGCTTCGCCGCAACGACTTTCTCACGAGCAGCGCTGACGATCTGGTTAAGAGAAACAGGCATACCAAGTGCCTGAATTATACGGGAAGGAAAGATTTCCAATCGAGACGGACAAGCTTTTTACTTTGTCATCCTGAGCGAGGATTGCGCTTCGCGAACGCGAAGCACAACCGCAGTCGAAGGATCCCCTTCGCTATTTCGCGATCTGTGCCGTCGAAGGGTGTTTCCAACTATGCTGCGCGACTTTTCATCAGGGCCAAAGAATTATGTCTCTACTGGCAAACCGCCTCAATCTCCTTGTACGGCTTCTCAGCATGCTGCGGATACTGAATCTGCTTCACCTGCATCCACTGGTCCAGCAGCGTACCGGCGTCGTGCAACCCCACATCCGGATCGCCATCGTAGGCTGCATCGCTCTCCGCCTCCTCGAGCGTCACCAGCTTGAATCCTTTTTTCTTGAGGAGATCGAGCGCCTCCGGCAGAATCGTGCTGCTGAATGCTCCCAAATGCGTCAGTAACACGTAGTTAATTTCATGGCCATAAATCAGCTTCGCCTGCTCCCTCCCTAGATCAAGAAATTCCGACGCAGTGTTCAGGTAACTCGACCGCAGCCATGCGATCGACTTCGTATCCCCCTTCGCCACGCACCGCGCATACGCCGTATTCCACAAGTAGTCTTCCCAATCGAGCGTAACCTGCGCGATTCTGTATCCGTGCGCCTTCAAATATGTGCGCACCGCCCGCCGCTTCTCTACCGTATCTCCCTCGTGCAAATATGGATAACGCAACCAGTGCCAGTTATCTCTCGCGTCGAGCAACTCCAGCGACGGTTCGTCCTCCTCGATCTCCCGCTCGAAAGCCTCGGCCGAATTCTGCTCCAGATCCATGTGCGCGTAAGTATGATTCCCCACCGGTTCTTGCGCAGCCCATAATTTCAGCGCCTCAGCTCCGTCAGTATTTCCTTCCAGTTTCTTGGCGTTGATGAACCCGTAAACCGCCGGCACGTGCCCCTTCCTGAGAATCGCAAGCACATCTTTCGTAGTCTGTGCCCGCGTGACACCCGGCAGCAGCGGGCCATTCAACGGCAGATCATCCATCGTGATTGCCACCTTCTGCGCCGCACACACTCCCGCCATCGCCAGAGAACACAAAAACACAAACACACTTCTCCACCTCTGCCCGTTCAGATTTTTCATGAAAAGAGTTTACTTCACAGCAGAATCAAAAGCAGAAAAGTCCTGATGAGGAAATTCTTTGGTGCCATCGAAGGGACTCGAACCCCCACACCGTTGCCGGTACATGGACCTGAACCATGCGCGTCTGCCAATTCCGCCACGATGGCAATCTGGAACCACAATGCAGCGGCGGCCGCGAGGCCGCCGAAGTCAGGAAACCAACCGTTCCATTTTACAGCCCGGTCAAGGACTGTCAAACCAGCGACGCTGTGACAGCCAGCCTAGGCGAGCTTCGCGGTCATCGTAATCTTCGCGTTCAATACCTTTGATACAGGACAGCCTTTCTCCGCGGCTTCCGCGTATTTCTGGAACGTCGCGGCATCCGCTCCGGGAACTTTTCCTACTACATCGAGGTGGCTCGATGTAATCGTCCAGCCCGAATCCAGTTTCTCCATCGTCAGCGTCACGTTGGTGTTGATGCTCTCGGGCGTCAAGTTCGCGCCACCGAGTTGCGCCGAGAGCGCCATCGAGAAGCAGGCCGCGTGCGCCGCCGCGATCAGCTCCTCCGGATTCGTTCCCGGGCCATTCTCAAAGCGTGAAGTGAAAGAATATTGCGTGTCTTTCAGCACGCCACCGGGAGCGGAAATCGATCCCTTCCCGTCCTTGAGTCCACCCTTCCATACTGCGCTTGCCTTGCGTTCCATCGCTTTCTCCTCATGGCGACTAAGAAAATGAAATCCTCTGCCATTGTAGACGGAGATCGCTCAGCCTGTCAGGCAGATGGTGAGCGCTGGTTCGGAATGAAAATCAAACTGAGCACTACGGGGCTTTCCCGGCTTCCTCCAGCCAGGCTTCCTCCAGCCCGGCTTCCTCCAAACCAACGGGGCCCCCTCACTTTTTTCTCCCATTATTCTTAAAAGTTTCTGCTTCCACAGACGGTTTTTGCGCTAGAATGCTTTTGCATTAGGAGCGGAGTGGATGTGGCCCCAGACGCTGCAGACGCCGCTCTTGGCCTTCCCCCAGGAGGTAGTAGATGTACCGGCCTTACTCGAGTTCTCTGGCTGAACCCCGACCGTTTCTCGATGTCCAATCCCTACTCCGCAACATTGCCCAGGACTTCGTCACCGCCTTCAACACCGGCAACTACGACCAGGCTGCCGCTCTCTACGCCGAAGACGGCGCGTTCATGGCTCCGCATCAGGAACCGGCTTATGGCCCCAAGGCCATTGAGCGCCTGCTTCGCCAGTTCGGCGATGCCGGATACGAAGACCTTCGCCTGGAAACCGTCCGCGTCGAGGCTTCCGGCGACATGGCTATGGAAATCGGCCGCTATACCGTCGCCATCCGCCAGCCCAACGGCACCGTCGTCGCCGACCGCGGCAAGTACGTGAAAGTCTGGCACCGCCTCGGAGCCTGGCTCATGCTCGCCGATTGCTGGAGCAGCAACCTTCCGCCCAATCGCTAGCGTCGTCGAGGTAAACAAGCGGACGAAATCTGGGTGCCCCACTTCTCGCCTCCTTTGCGAGAAGTGGGATTCCACGAACCACGCGTTCTTGTCCGAGCGGAAACCAAGGTTCCTCGCTGCGCTCGGAATGACAAGACTTATAGGCACTCGACCTATGAGGGGTTGGCCTCGTCCCACTCTGGATCGCAGCAAGCCTGAATCGTCAAACCCGTCTCTCTCAACAAATGCCACGCCTCGCGATAGCTGCCATACTTCTGCCGCCTGCCCTTTGGCGTGAAGTGAATCGAACTATTCGTTCTCCCCATCACATCGAACGGAATGATGTACCAGTCGTCAATCGGAATCAACAGGATCGCAAAATAATCCACCGTCCCCGGATCATATTTCTGCCGCTGCGGCCCCATCACATTCAAGCTGTACTCCCCGTTCCGCCGCTTGTAGATCGTAGACTTCACCTGCACCCGCAACACTCGCGCCTGATGCCCCTCCTGCGGATTCTCCACTCCCACGTCATATCTCCCCACCGACCCAAACGGACGCGACACCTTCATCCCCAACCCCGCCGCCTGCATCATGAAATAAATCTCCGCCCACTCCCCGCGCTCCTTGCACCCGGGCAACTTCCCACCCGCCATCCGATTCGCCTTTCGCCACATACGCCCGATTCCTCTCTGCGAGCAAAAATGTATTGTCATCCTGAAGCGACGTTCTTTTGTCGCTGAAGGACCTGAGCGAGCCGCGCGAAGCGTCGCGCTCTTTGCGACGCAATACTCGCGCGTTTTGGCTCGCATCCCTATTGCCCACAGCCCACATCTGCAATCTGTTTTCGACTACTTCAATCGTAGTCGCCCCTGCAAGGTCATCTGTCACATCAACCGCACTTTGTGCTGTGCAAATCCGCAATCGGAACTTCACCCAAGGGCATACAACCTTAGCTGACGCCGGCAGCGCTGTGGAAGAGCGGTGCTTCAGCGCCGCGTTAGGCAATCCTAGGAAAACTGGGCTTTAGCCCCTGTGGCATTCCGTCTAAGGGGAACCTTCGCATTCGCCGACGAAAACGGGTACGCCCCCGCATACCGCGCCAACCGCGCCCGAACCGGATTCATCCGGACATACTCACAATGTCTCTGATAATCCTCGAAATCTCGAATCCGATGGTTCGTAAAACTTTCCTGCCAAACCTGAATCTTCTCCAGCTTCCGCAGACGATACGAATACCCGCCCTTGATAAACTGCATCGCTCGCTCCAACGAAATTTCGATCGCAGGCGTGAGCAACAAATGAATATGGTCCGGCATTACCACAAACTCGTGCAGCAAGAATTTTCCTTGATCGTGATACCCGATCAGCACCTCAACCAAGAGCGTCGCCCGAGCCTCGACGCGGAAGATCGGCAAACGCTGCCATGTGATGGTGGTGACGAAAAACGTACGTTGCGATTCATCCATCTTCGGATGGTAGCGCGGTGCGAGGAGAAGGAAATGTGAAATTCGGCGCACAACGCAAAAAGGGTTTTCAAGTTGGGAAAGCGACCACAGGGGCTAAAGCCCGTGATAATTGTCGCGATCTGACGCGGCCCTGAAGGGGCCGCTCTTCCACTGCCCCGCACGCCCAAGGAAGCGGTGAAAACCCAATCGGAACGGACCCTCGCACCGACGTGGAAGAGCGGCGCTTTGCCACGAACCCATGCAGCACCGTGGAAGACAGACTCATGCAGCACCGTGGAAGAGCGGCGCTTCAGCGCCGCGTCAAGCGTCCCAAAAGCAACCGGGCTTCAGCCCCCGTGGACGGGTTCGTTGGTACCGCACAAGAAGACGAGCACCGCGGATAAAGCCGGCTCGAAGGGCCGCTCTTCCACGTTCGTGCCACCGTCCAGAACGAAAAACGCTGCAGCGATCCCCACGCAGAGAAACCCATCCCAAGCACGCGCACCGTCGTGAAAGAAGGACACCCGCAGCGCCGTGGAAGATAGACTCATGCAGCACCGTGGAAGAGCGGCGCTTCAGCGCCGCGTCAAGCGTCCCAAAAGCAACCGGGCTTCAGCCCCCGTTGGACGGGTTCGTTGATACCGCACAAGAAGACGACCACCGCGGCTAAAAGCCGACTCGACGGCGCGCGACCTACGCGGCCCTCGAAGGGCCGCTCTTCCACGCTCGTGCCAGCGTCCAGAACGAAAACCGCTGCGGCGATCCCCACGCAGCGAAAGCCATCCCAAGCTCGCGCACCGTCGTGGAAGAAGGACGCCCCCGCGGCACCGTGGAAGAGCGGCGCTTCAGCGCCGCGTGGAGCGTCCCAAAAAGTAACCAGGCTTCAGACCCACGCGGCCCTGAAAGGGCCGCTCTTCCATGTTCGTGCCACCGTCCAGAACGAAAAACGCTGCAGCGATCCCCACGCAGAGAAACCCATCCCAAGCTCGCGCACCGTCGTGAAAGAAGGACACCCGCACAACCGTGGAAGAGCGGCGCTTCAGCGCCGCGTGGAGCGCCCGAAAAGAAAACGGGCTTCAGCCCCCGTGGACGTTTTCCCCAGACACGACGAGGAGCCTCGGGAAGGGCATGACTTCAGTCGTACCGCAAGCCGTCCGCAATGAACCCATGGAGTACCGTGGAAGAACGGCGCTTAAGCGCCGCGTTAAGCGTCCCAAAAAGCAATCGGGCTTCAGCCCCCGTGGACGTTTTTCCCCAGACACCAGGAGCAGCCTGGGGAAGGGCACGACTTCAGGCGTGCCGCAAGTCTCCAGGGAATGCAACCAAGTCCCGCAGGGGCGACCCGACAATAGTCCGGCGTTTCGACGCCGGGTCAGGCAAATAAAAATCAAGCCCCGTCCCGTAGGGACGGTTGAACCGAGGCCCAAAAGGGTAGGGTTCGTGGAATCCCACCTTTCGCAAAGAACGCGAAAGATGGGGCACCCGGCAGCAATGACTCAAGATATTGCGTTTGCTGATCTAAGTCCCAACGAAATAGCCGCTGATAGTCGGGGTTGATGATAAGATCCCCGTCTTTGTACTGCCCCAGAAGTTCACGCCAAGTGATCGTATAGCTATTCGTCTTTATGTCGCTTCGGTGCTTCTCGACCTCATCCAAGAGACCCATAAGCCATCCTTAGGACCAAGTATCCATCTTTTCAACCACGCCAAGCCCCACAAGAAACTTACCTTACTTAAACCGCCGATCGTATTCGCGGGAAAGCCTTGTCAAAAGCGCAGAGTATTCAAGTAATGTCTGCTTCTCGTCCACCCACGAAAAGGGATGCGGCTTCGTGTTGGAGGCATCAAATCTCAGAATCAAGAACTCATCAAAGCTAGGCGCAGCGCGTTGACGAAGCCGGGAAATTGCGTCGTCGGCCTCCTGAATGGGATTTTTGTATTTGCGCCCGCCGGTGGGGAACGCCCGATCACCTTCGTAAGACGTGTACTGCTTTGCGAAATTCACACCTACTATTCCAACACAAATTGCCTGTCCCCCTTTTTTCCTGAATTCTTCAGTTTGCCTCATCAGATCGCCTATCACACGGTCAACCTGTTTAATCATTGCTTTAGCCAGTATTTTGATTTCCACTCCGATCTCAATCGTGGCAACCGGACCGCGAGCCACAGCGAACCCGACATCCGTAATCGCTGGGGCCACGGGGACACGCTCACCAAACGTCCCATCTCCTCGTCTTCGCGGAACGCCGACGGTCAGATTTTGCGCGTTCAACACGCTACTGTGGGTCTCAATACGAGTACGAAGCTTTGCGGACTTGCCTAGGCTAAATAAATCTTCGTAGAGGTAGCTGGCTACTCGGTCTCCAAGACTGGAGTCTCGATGGAGGTAAGGCCGACCTTCAAAAAGGCTGCGGAATATCCGCAACACTGCATAGTTCGAGTCGGTCATTTACGGCGATTGTATATCCAACCTCGTCTCAAATAGCGGCGGTTCCGGCCTTGATAGAACCCCCAACTCCAACCGCTCCCTCGCCATCCTGATGAAATCCGGGTCACAATCCGTCCCAATACTGTTGCGGCCAACCTTCATCGCAGCCAACGAGGTAGTCCCAGTTCCGACAAATGGATCGAGTACTACATCACCAGCAAAGGAGAAAAGCCGAATAAGACGCTCAGCTAGTTCCACGGGAAACGGTGCAGGGTGTCCCCGCCGCGTGGATTCCCCCTTGATGTCAGTCCATGCTGTTTTCAGCCAGCCCTTCATCTCATCCTTCGAGAGCATCGACAGCGCCTTTTGCGCCGTAGAAGGCGATCGGTAAGCACCACCTTTGCGGAAAAACAGAATGTATTCAAAGTCGTTCTTGACGATAGCGCCGGGTTGGTAAGGCTTACCGTAAAACCCGGCTCCATTACCCTCTGCCTCGAGCGCTCCGTTCGCTATCTTGAACCATAGGATCGGAGTAAGGGAGTCGAGCCCGAGCTTTCGAACGCGCACCGTGATGTCCGCGTGAAGCGGCACCACATGGTGCCGTCCTGCCCTCTTTCGGGGAATGCAAACGTCCCCGACAACACAACAAATTCTGCCGCCGGGGACAAGCACCCTGGAGCACTCGGCCCACACTTTATCCAGCTCAGCCAAGAATCTTTCGTAGTCCTGCACAGCTCCAAGTTGATCCTGATTCGCCGGATAGTCTTTGAGCGTCCAGTACGGAGGCGATGTGACGATCAAGTGAATACTCTCACTCTTTAACTTGGATAGATCGCGCGCGTCGGAACAACGCAGCCGGTGAGTGGTAACTGAGTATTCAGGTGGCCATGGACTACGACGGTAAAACTCGTTCAGTTCGTGTAACTTTTCAATCGCTCCTGGCTCGCTGTCGTTGTAAGCTAAGTCCCGTATATCGCATACGCTGCCGATGGACGCACTCATTTTGTGTTCCTACCTTCCTCGACGAGCGTGACTGAACAACAGCCGGGTGTAAATGACACAGGAGTCCTTACGTTCTGCAAAAGGTGAAGGTCGTTCCCAAAAATGAAAATAGCGGAAATCGGGACACGGCATGCCGTGTCCCCCTTCACAGTACGTCTACAGAATTTTCAGTTCGACCTCGGCGGCTAAAGCCGTCGAGATAGGTTCGGCCCTTGGCATGGCTGAAGCCATGCCCTTTCAAAACAGGTCAACAGCAGATTCCTCGGTCGCGCGAAAGAACGCGCTCGGTCGGAATGACAACACTAAAAACTTAGCTGCAGCCGCTGGTGCTGCCGCAACTGCCGCAGCGGTAGCAACTGCCATTGCGGGTCATGATGCTGCCGCAGAAGCTGCAGGTGGGGGCGTCGCCGAGGTCTACGATGCTCGCGAGCGCGTCCGCAGCGTGGATGCTGCCGCGTCCTGGCGGGATCATCGGCTTCACGCCAGCCGACATAGAGCCGGATCCCTCGCCGGCGAGCTCACCTTTGCCGGGATCGAACTCCTGCCGAGGGTCGGACAGCTTCGGCCGGAAGCTCTCGAAGAGCATTTGCTGTTGGCCGGTGAGGAAGCGCAACTGGAGCCAGCGGAAGATGTAGTCCATGATCGACTTGGCGAAGCCGATGTCGGGATTGCTGGTCCAGCCGCTGGGCTCGAAGCGGGTGTGGGCGAATTTTTCGCAGAGCAGTTTCAGGGGCACGCCGTGCTGCAATGCGATCGAGGTGGCGAGGGCGAAGCTATCCATCAGGCCGCTGACTGTCGATCCTTCCTTGGCCATGGTGATGAAGAGTTCGCCGGGATCGCCGTTGGGATAGAGGCCGACGGTGATGTAGCCCTCGTGGCCTCCGATGTTGAACTTGTGCGTGATGGAGGCGCGCTCTTCCTGCAGCTTGTGACGGACGGCGCGCGGAGGCGCGTTGAGATTTTCGTCCTCGCGCGGCGGCGGGGTGCGGGAATCGTCTTTGCTGGAGTTCGCAGTCTTGGTGCCAGCGGCTGAAAGCGGTTGAGACTTCTTGCAGCCATCGCGATAAACGGCGACCGCTTTCAGGCCGAGTTTCCAGGCCTGGAGATAGGCTTCCATGATGTCTTCCACCGAAGCGTTCTCGGGGAGATTGACGGTCTTCGAGATAGCTCCGGAGATAAAGGGCTGGGTGGCCGCCATCATGCGGAGATGGCCCATGTAGGCAATCGAGCGCGTGCCTTTGGCGGGCTTGAAGGAGCAATCGAAGACGGCGAGATGCTCGTCCTTCACATGGGGCGCGCCTTCGATGGTTCCGGTAGCGTCGATGTAGCTGACGATGGCGTTGGCCTGATCGTGATCGTATCCGAGCTTGAACAGCGCGGTGGGCACGGTTTGATTGACGATCTTGATCATGCCTCCGCCGACCAGCTTCTTATATTTGACGAGAGCGAGGTCAGGCTCGACGCCGGTTGTGTCGCAGTCCATCATGAAGCCGATGGTGCCGGTGGGGGCGAGAACGGTTACCTGGCTGTTTCTGTAGCCGTGTTTTTCGCCGTGGGCGAGGGCTTCGTCCCAGCAGGCTTTGCTGGATTCGTAAAGTGGGGTGGGGACGTTTGCCCTATTTATGTTGTTGACTGAGGCGCGGTGCATGCGGATGACGTCGAGGAACGGTTCGCGGTTGATGTACCAGCCGGGGCAGGCTCCGCCGGGGAAAGCTGCGGAGCTTCGCTCCTGGACAGCCGCTGTCCCCACACGGGCATTGCCGACACTTGCTCCCAGATTTGTTTCCGACAAATTCTTTTTTGTGGCTTCCGTTGCGGGCGTCAGTGGGGCGCATTGTTCGGCGATGCGGCTGGACTGGAGATAGGCTTCGCCGCACATGATGGCGGTGACGCAGGCGGCGTAGTCGCGGCCGGCGTCTGAGTCGTAGGGCAGGCCCGCAGCCATCAGCAACGCGCCGAGGTTTGCATAGCCCAAGCCAAGGGGGCGGTAATCATGCGAGTTGCGCATGATCATCTCTGTCGGATATCCGGCATTGTCGACGAGAATCTCCTGCGCGGTGATGAGGATGTCGACAGCGTGACGGTAGGCTTCGACGTCGAAGGTGCCGTTGGGGGCGAACTTCAGAAGATTCAAGCTTGCGAGGTTGCAGGCGGAATCGTCGAGGAACATGTACTCGCTGCAGGGATTCGAGGCATTGATTCGCGCTGTATTCTTGGACGTGTGCCAGCGGTTGACGGTGGTGTCGTACTGCATGCCGGGATCGCCGCAGTGCCACGTAGCCTCGGAAATCTTGTGGAGCAAATCTTTGGCTTTGTAGGTCTTCATGACTGCGCCGTCGCTGATGGCTTTGGTGGAGAAATCGGTGTCGCGGACTACGGCGTACATGAAGTCGTCGGTGACGCGGACGGAATTATTCGCGTTCTGGAAGAAGATGGAGGAGTAGGCGTCGGAGTCGGGATGCGAGCCGTCGTATCCCAAGGAGACGAGGGCGTGGGCTTTGGCTTCTTCCTTCTGCTTGCACTCAATGAACTCGACGATGTCGGGGTGGTCGACGTTGAGGATGACCATCTTGGCGGCACGGCGAGTTTTGCCGCCGGACTTGATAACGCCGGCAAAGGCGTCGAAACCTTTCATGAAGCTGAGCGGACCGCTGGCTGTGCCGCCGCCGCTGAGGCTTTCCGTGGAGGAGCGCAATGGAGAGAGATTGGTACCGGTGCCTGATCCCCATTTGAAGAGCATGCCTTCAGTCTTTGCCAGAGTGAGGATGGAATCCAGCGAATCCTTTACCGAGTTGATAAAGCAGGCGGAGCATTGCGGAGTCGTGTATCCGGTAACACCGAATTCAACCTGTTGAGTTTGCGTGTTCCAGTGCCAGTTGCGCGCATCGGAATTGGGCTCGATGCGGTCGCAGCCCACGTTGAACCAGACGGGCGAGTTGAAGGCGGCGTACTGGCGCACGAGGATGTGGACTAGCTCGTCGTGGAAGGTTGCGCCATCTTCGGGAGTTTTGAAGTAGCCCTGGGCTAACCCCCAGTTGCGGATGGTTTCGGCGACGCGGGTGACGAGTTGGCGGACTCCGGTCTCGCGCTCGGGAGTACCGACTTTGCCGTGGAGATATTTGCTGGCCACGATGTTGGTGGCGGTCATGGACCAGTCTTTGGGGACTTCGACGTCTTTCTGTTCGAAGATCACGACGCCTTTGGCGTCAGTGATCTGTGCGAGGCGTAGATCCCATTCGAGTTCGTCGTAGGGGGAAACGCCTGGCTTGGTGAAGAAGCGGCGGAAAGAGAGGCCGGAGGCGGTCTTCTTTGCAGGAGCGTTCGCGGAAGTGGACGCGGGGACGGCCGTGGTTTCGACGGGGGTTGTTTTCAGTTCCGGCATTGATCTCTCCATTAATTAGATTCTAAACAACAGCACCCGATTCCGCCTCCAGGGGCGGCGGAGGCGGGAATTGGGGGTCTCCGAACGGGCAACGTTCGAGGTGAAGCGGTTTTTAAAGAGCGTTATCACGGCCCGTTGGGGCTGGGGCTAAAGCCCCGGATCATTGTTACCTTCAACGCGGCTCTGAAGCGCCGCTCTTCCACGGTGCTGCTTGGTTAGAACACGGTACTGCTTGGGTCAGAAAACGGTACTGCTTGTCTTCCACGGTGCTGCTTGGGTTAGAAAACGCTTCGCCAAATGCCCCCGATTTAGAAGCCCGAGGGAAGTGGTTGAGGACAGTGAAGATTGCTGGCGGCTCCGGAATCCAAATGTGTGATGGCATTGGCTTTGGCGGACATTGCCTGCTCTAACGCCGAGCTCCGCTCGGACGGACAGCCGAGGGCGGCTGTCCCCACATGAGCGGTAGTGACTGTCCCCACGGTAGTGGAAGGGAGTGTTCGCCCTAGACTCTCGGTTAGTTCCAGCGACGAAGAAAAATCGGCGGGCAGGCCGCTGGCTTTTTCGGAGGAGGAAATCAGCCACTGGTTGAGGGCGGTGCAGATGCTGCGGCGCTGGTCCTGGTCATCAATGGCAACGAAGCGGACGAAGCAGCGTCCGGAGGCGAGTCGGGAGCGCATGGGGTTGATGCGGGTGAACATGCGGTCGAGGACGTAGGCCATGTCGTCGTCTTCAGAGAACTGGAGAACGGCTAGCATGCGGCGAATGGGCTTTTCCTCAGCGGCTAAAGCCGCGTTCATAAGGGGCGGTTGATCGCAGCGCTGAAGCGCTGCGCCACCCAAAGGCTCACCACTCAAAGGTCCACCACCCAAGGATCCTGAAGGAGGTGAGGACCGGGAACCGGCTGAAGCCGTGGAGTCAGGCCTGAGCGAATTGCAGCGCGGCAACGCTGCTCCACCCAAATCAGCCGAGCTTCGCTCGGACGGACAGCCGGGGGCGGCTGTCCCCACATGAGCGGTAGTGGCGCCCAGATCCATGATCTCTTCGGCGAGAGCGAATATGCCGGGCTTGCTGGGGACTACGAGCAGGCTTCGCGGAGAATCGCAACGGAACCAACGAGACCATTGCAGGCGGCGTGGGTCGATAGGACGATCCAGTCCGTGCCGGGTTAGCGAGTCAGCGACCAAGCGGGTTAAAGCTTCCATCTCACGGCTCCTCTATTTCTACTTTGTGACGCGGGCTAAAGCCCGGTTGCTATTTGCTGCTCTTGCGGCGCGGCTGAAGCCGCGCCCTTTCAAATCCAAAATCCTGTGGCGCAGCTGAAGCCAGGCCCCTTCAAATTCAAATCCTGTAGCGCAGCTAAAACCGGGCCGCTTCAAATCCAAATCCTGTAGCACCGCTGAAGCCGCGCTCCTTCAAATCCAAACCCTGCGGCACGGCTGAAGCCGGGCCAATACGAATCATGGATTTGGTTCTGTACGAAACGCTTGCTGCGTACGAATCTTGCGTTGTCCTCAGTCGTCACCCCGGGGAGGGTTGGGGGGACGATTACCGCACTTTCAAATCTGCTTTCTGGGCCCGACCGCCCGCTCCTCCGGACTGGCTGAACCGAAAGCCTTTCTTGTTCTTTTTACGGGAGTGGCACCGGGTCACCTCTGGCCTGGCGCCATTCCCGCCGGTTTTTCCTGACTACTCTCTTCCCTAAAACCTGGCCCGTTCCCGCGAGACAGGTGCGAAAGGGCTATGGGATTGCAAAGTTACTCCCGCTTATTGTACCTGTCAAGAGGGAAACACCATAGGTTGTATCCTCAACAATGACGGGCTTGATTCGGGGTTGGCGGATTTGTTTTCCACAAGTGGAATTCATCGTGCATTCATAAAAGTCGGAGAAGGGTTGGAGACGACGGAAAAGGCTATGGTTAGGTCAGGATTCTCAGGTAATTCAGGGGCTAAGGCCACCGTTGTTTCGAGGCGGCTTAGGCGGCGCTGAAGCACTGCTCTTTCACGGTCACGGTGCTGCACGGGTTCCGTGAACAAGCAGAGATTTGGAGCCTTGCTGACATTTGGAGTCCCGGTAAGACTTGGGACTTTCGTGGGATTTGTAACATTGCACGCGCCCGGCATGGTTAGACAGAGCGCAGGCCGGGGGCTAACGAAGAGCGGTCGCGATACGGCGGCACCGGTTTGCGAACGAAAGTTGGCGGGAGCGGGAAACTCGCGGGAGTCCCACGCCGCAACGCTTCTGTGGGTTGCGATTTCCTGCGCGGCGGCAAAGTTTCTTGCTGACCTTGAGCCGTGAAGCAGTCGAACGTTTCCGCATTTTCCTGGGTCGCGGCATGGCCGGTTAGCAAGGGCACATAGATATCCTCGAAGATCTGACGAGGCGCGATACTGAGAACGCCTTCTGAAGATTCGACGAGATAATCGCCCTTCGATCCGCAGTGCTGACGCCCGAGAACGTCGGTGAAGCTGAGGCTGTTGTGGAGTTGCCTGGCTTTGACCAGAAAGCGAGTACGATAGGTAATCCATGGATTGGCTGCTCTCATAAGTGCTCGTCTTTTGGCTTTTTTGTTGTCGATAGTGAATGGTGGTGGTTGTCGACAGGAGTGCTGCCGATCTCGGGCTGCCACTCAACGGTTCCCGTCATCGGCTGAGTTCCATGTAAATTTTTGTTGAGCGCGAAAGAGAATGTACGAACGAAATGGCGCGAGGTCAATTCAGTATTTTTGGTGCAATTGAGGAAAATATCGGCCGCGCGGGGTGTGACGGATGAACACGGATCAAGGAGGCGCTCGAGATGTCCCGCTAAGCCGCTTGCAGGGCACGGTTCGCCTTACCGGAAAGACCTGAGAAAAAATCGGTGGAAGGGAGGGCGGGCCGATTCTCCACAGAGGGTGCACAGGAAATGCAGAAAGGCGGTGGGAGGTTTTCAGTGGTCCGTTCTCGACTTTCGGTTGCGCGGAGAATCGGGGGCTAAACACTTCGTTTCGAACAGCTAACGCGCCGCTGAAGCGGCGCTCTTCCACGGTGGGCTCAGATCTGGTCGCGGTTGCGCATAAATCATAGTGATAAATCTCTGCCACGCGAAGTTTCGAGAGAGGTGTAGTTGGGGGCCTTGGGTATAACGTGCACGCAGGTGGAAGAATTTTCCCAGGACCTTGTCAACGAAAAATGGACCGAATGGAAAAGCGCGCCAGGTCAGTCATTTGGAGATGGCTGAGAACGGTAAGGTCATTGCAGTCATTCGAGGGCAGGTGGGAACAAATTCTATCGCAGGGAGGAATGATGACGACTGACCCGGTTTGTGGAATGAAAGTCGACGAGACGAAATCCGAATTCAATACGCAGTTTGCAGGGAAGAAATACTCTTTCTGCTCGGAGAATTGCAAACGGGAGTTCGAGGCTGATCCGGATGAGTTCGTGGAGACTGCGGCAGCGTAGAGGTTGGCCGAGGTTGTCACGGAGAGCAAGAAAGGCCCCCACTGGGGGCCTTTCTCGTTGGTTGCTCTGGAATCCAGAGCAGCAAAATGCAAAACCGAAGTCAAAAGCAGGCGGACAAGAGTGTCCGCCCCACACGGGCTGCCTTAGCGATGCGCCAAGGCTGGCTCTTGAACCGACTTGCCAGTCTTGAACGCTTCGTAACGCTGGTTAACTTCGTCCCAGTTGATTACGTTCCACCAGGCGGCTAAATATTCCGGACGGCGGTTGTTGTATTTGAGGTAGTAAGCGTGCTCCCAGACATCGTTGCCAAAGATCGGGAAGTGGCCTTGCGAAATTGGGTTGTCCTGGTTGGGCGTGGTCATGATATGGACTTCGCCACCGGGCTTTCCGGCGAGCCAGACCCATCCCGAGCCGAATTGCTTGGCACCGGCGTCATTGAACTTGGCCTGGAAATCTTTGAAGTTGCCGAAAGTTTTGTTGATGACCTGGACGATGGGACCGGTGGGATCCCCTCCGCCCTTGGGCTTCATGATCTTCCAGAACATGGTGTGGTTGACGTGGCCGCCGCCGTTGTTGCGGACCGCGGCGCGAATGTCTTCGGGGATGGCATTGTAGTCACGGATCAAATCTTCTGCTGACTTTTTGCCGAGTTCGGGATGCTTTTCGATGGCTGCGTTGAGGTTCTTGACATAGGCACCGTGGTGCATGTCGTGGTGAAGGGTCATCGTCTGCTTGTCGATGACGGGTTCGAGCGCCGCGTAGTCATAGGGCAGGGGCGGTAGTTCATGAGCCATGATTTTTCCTCCAGAGTTCTTATTGTACTGATGATGAGATCAGGAATGCGGATTCAGGGGCGCTTTTGTTTGGTGTCGGAAAATGGAGTGGTGGTTGCGAGGAGATTTGCTTGATGGGCGGGGGCTAAAGCCCACCGTCTTGGGCGATCTTATCGCAGCGCTGAAGCGCTGCGCCACCCAAAGGCTTTTCCCGCTGCAGGGTTTCCTCGCTGCAAATTTAGCCGCGCTGCGCTCGGCTGGACAGCCGAGGGCGGCTGTCCCCACAAAGGAGTCGACTCGCTTCCATCCAACAGCACGACATTATTTGGCTGGTGGGCCGAGAATTTCGCGGACTTTGCGGGCGAGGCTTTGCAGGGTGAACGGTTTTTGCAGGAAAGCCTTTTGGGCTTCGGCGGATGGCGTGGGAAAAGCGTCCTGGGCGTAGCCGGAGAGGTAGAGAACTTTCAGACCGGCCCGGGCGGAAAGCAACTGCTGAGCGAGTTCATGGCCGCTGAGGCCGGGCATGACGACGTCAGTAATAACGAGGTGAATGGTCTCTGGGTGACTGGCGGCGAGCGCGAGCGCGGCAGCGCCGTTGCCGGCTTCGAGGACGTGGTAGCCACGGGATTCGAGGGTCTCGCGAACGAGTTGACGGACGGACTCTTCGTCCTCTACAAGCAAGACCGTTTCCGATCCACCGGCGGCTGCGACGGAAACGGGAGTTGCGCCCACAGCATCGCAGGGTTCGTCCACGCGCGGGAAATAAATGGTGAAGACGGTGCCGCGGCCGAGTTCGCTCTGGACAAAAACGTATCCGCCGCTCTGCTTGATGATGCCGTAAACGGTGGAGAGTCCGAGGCCGGTGCCTTTGCCTTTTTCCTTGGTGGTGAAGAATGGCTCGAAGATGCGAGCTTGAGTTTCGCGGTCCATCCCCTGGCCGTTGTCGCTGACGGCAATCATGACGTAAGGCCCCGGCTTGATGTAGGTGTTCTCCGGGCGATAGGAAGCGTCGAGCGCGACGCTGGCGGTACGAATGCAAACTTTGCCGCCGGCGGGCAGCGCGTCTTTGGCGTTGACCACGAGATTCATGATGACCTGCTCGAGCTGGCCAGCGTCTGCGCGAGTGCATCCCACGGAAGGTTCGAGTTGGGTAGTGAGTTCGATATCTTCGCCAATCAGCGGCCGGAGAAGGCGTTCCATATCGGAAACGATGGCATTGACATCGACAATCTTTAACTCGAGAAGTTGCTTGCGGCTGAAGGCGAGGAGCTGGCGGGTGAGCGTGGTGGCGCGATCAGAGGCTTGCTGAATGGCTTCGGCTTTGGAAAACAGCGGGTGCCCGACGGTGAGCTGGCTGAGCATAACCTCGGTATAGCCGCCGATTACCATAAGCAGATTGTTGAAGTCATGAGCGATGCCGCCGGCGAGGCGGCCGACGGCTTCCATTTTCTGGGCCTGGCGGAACTGATCTTCGAGGACGCGACGCTCGGTGATGTCTTCGGCGATGGCTTCGAGGACGTCGGCGGGTTCGTCGCCGCCGGCGACGGCGCGGCCGCTGATGCGAACGGTGATGGAGGCGCCGTCGTTGCGCTTCCAGCGGACCTCGACGCCATCCATGCGTCCAGTGCGCCGGAATTCATCGATCAATCGAGTGTATTCGCCGGGATCGGCGAATACATCCTCTTTCGGATCGAGGGACAGGACTTCAAGAGCGGAGTTGTAGCCAAGCATTCCGATGAGGGCGGGGTTGACGTCGAGAAAGCGGCCTTCGAGGCTGGAGCGGTAAATTCCGTAGACAGCGGTCTGCACCAGAGAGCGATAGAGGACTTCGGAGCGGCGCAGGGCTTGCTCGTTGCGTTTGCGGTCGATGGCGGCGGCGAGTTGCTGGGCGACGAGGGTGAGCACGTCCTTGTCGCGTTCGCCGAAGCGGGCGTTCCTGGAATAGCTTCTTAATACCAGGGCACCGAAGATGCGCTGGTTCACCTTAAGCGGGACACCGAGCCATTGCTGCGGCATGGGGGAATTCAATACGACTTCGCCGCGCCGCTGTAACTGTTTGGCGAATTCAGGAGTGCACAGCAGCGAATCGCCGGTGCGCAGGACATATTCGAGGAGTCCCGATCCGAGTTTCCGGGAAACAGGAGTCGGCTCCTGCTCGTCGACAAAATAGGGGAAGCTGAGCACATCCGATTCCGGCTCGTGAATGGCGATCGAAAAATTGCGAGCGCACATGAGTTCATCGACGATGCCGTGAATGGCAGCGAAGAACTGCTGGAGATCCTGTTCGGCGCTGGCTTTTTCGGCAATGCGATAGAGAGCGGAGCTGAGAGCTTCGGCGCGCTTGCGCTCGGAGATATTTCGGTAGAGGGCATAAAAAGCGGCTGGGCGGCCATCGATGATGAGAGGAGCGCAGGATACTGAAACGTCGAGCAAGGTGCCATCTTTGCAGCGGCGCTTGGTTTCGAGGGTAAGGGATTCGCCGCGCAGCAGGCATTGCGCGATCCATTTCGATTCGGCGGCGCGATCGGGAGGAAACAGGAGCTCGTCGATTGGCCGGCCCATAGTGTCGGCGGCGGAATATCCGAACATGCGCTCGAACTCGGCATTGATGCATTGAGTCTGGAAGGATAGATCGACGACGATCACAGGATCAGGCGAACCTTGAAAAATTTGTTCGAGATACTGGCGGCGAATGTCGCGAGATCGTTCCGCGCTCACACCTGAATTCGCTTCGAGGACATTCCAGGAGAGATCGATCGAGGAAAGATCGGCGGGTGGCGAGATCGAGTTGGGAACATCCGGGGGAACAAACGCGGGCGGAACTCCGCGCTCAAGCGCCTGGCGCAAGTCCTTGGCACGCGCGATTTCCCGGGACTGAGGTCTACGGGTGACACGACCACCCATGTTAAAGCTTCCCCCTCCGAAGCTCAGCCAGAGGCATAGTAGAACGTAGGGGAATGACTCGAAAGTTACTGAGGTAATTGTGCGGAATTATGCATTTGGCGCAGGGAGCGAAGACGCGGTACGCTTCCCAAGTCAAGGATGCCCGGTCCTTGGCTCAGTGGAGGTGTACGCGATGGTACTCGGAGATCGGCTCGGGTTGGTGGGGGTTATTTTGGCGCTCTTAGGGATAGCCTTCACCTATTTATGGCCCGACAAGAAATGGATTGGCTGGCTGTCCTTGTCGGTGGCTGTGTTATTGATTGCAATGTGGGGATGGCTGGAATTTAAGCCTCAGTTCGTTGCTTTCTATCAAAGCTACCCGATAAAGAGCACGATTCTTGTATTTCTGTGCGGTGGATTGCTTTCAAGTGGACTGTGGCTACGGATTACTGCGAGAACACCGACAGAAGTTGCGCCAGACGAAACGAAGCCAAACTTTGTATTTGGGGTGGGGGACTCAGTAAACACCTATGTTCCCGACAAGGATCAGACGATGATGTTTATCGACGCCCAAATCCTTAATCGAGGTGCCAACAGTGCGGTGATCTTCCATCAACCACACTATAAATCGCCCACCCTAGATTCTGATGTAAATATGCTAAGTCTTTCTCAACCGAGAGCCATTGTTTTCCCGAATGAAAATAAAACGCTTATCTTGAAGCATGCCAACCTCATCACGACTAAGGTAGCGAGCGGGCTTTTAAAAGGGCAGTCAGCAAGGGGAAGGCTGGCAATTGGCATTCCCGGAGACAGGCTGAAGGAAATCGGAAGCGGTGCAACCGTCACGTTCACAATCGAAGATTTCACCGGAAAGCCTTATCTGATTACGTACCAATCCGGCCCCTCAGACTCGACTATGCGACTAACAATCGCAGACGATGAGGAAGTAGAAGAGAAAGCGCGGGACATCACCCCAGCAACGCCGCTCCCGAAACCGTCTGTGACTGTCATGGCTTATCTCCAACCCGCAGCGCCTTACGACGTGCAAATTCTCGCCGGAATCATGTGGCAAAAGCAATACGTGGATGTGCGCCTTGATCTAGCCAACGGTGCGGCTGCTATTCGCAACCTAGATTTTGTCGTGCGCTTAGACACCAGCATTGCTGGGATCGGGCAGTTGAGCCAATTTCCGGGGATTACTGCGTTTCCAGCGAAGTCGATGTCTCCAGCGTGGCTGCAAGGGACCGATCCGCAAGGCAACGCTGTTGCTGTTCCGCTAACGCCAATTCCCGGCACTATGAGTACGGCTCCTGTTTACAGAGTGCACTGCTCAGAGCTTTTCGCCAATACCGTCGTCCACTTGGTCATTGCTTCTATTGCGATTAACCAGCCGACAGCCCAAGGTGGAATGCCTCAGCAATTGTTTGCCCCAAGACGAGCGCCTAAGACAATCCAGATAAAAGGACAATACACGGTACAGGATGGCACGAGCCTAAAATCGTATCCTCTTGAATTTTCGTATCAGTTTCCACAGCAAACATTAGAAGCGCCGAAAGAAACACCGAAAGAGAGTGCGAAGCTACAATTTACATTCTGGCCCATCAACCCGAATGACGAGAAACTTCGGGATGAAATATCTCTTCCTGCCGTCAACGGGGTGGTGACCGTTACGGTTAGCGCAAAGAACATCGGCACAGCGCAAGCTGATAATGGGCAAATCTGGATTCAGCTTTGCGACGATTGCACATTCGCAGAAGAACCTGAGGGGAGCACGGCACCAAAGGATGATCCCACGGTGCGGCGAAAGCACTTTGACATCCTTCATATGGGTTCATACTTTGAGGGAACCACGCTGAAGATAGCGCCACGCGCTGGTTTAACATCATTCAAGATTGCGCTCAAATATTCTTGCGAACATTGTCCCCCGGTAGAAAACAAACATCCTCAAACACTAAAGGTTAATATCGTCGAACCTGCTGCCGCAGTTTCCACTCCGCCTGCAAGTAAGGTACAAGCACAACTAACCGATTCACCTCCCGACATAATCCCGCGAGACCCCGTCAAGGCTGTAGAAGTAGTAGACCGCATGAGAAGGTCTATAGCTGCCATCATCGGGAAAAAAGATACGGTCACATTTCTTATTACTTATCCAAAAGACGATAACTCAAATTACGTATTTGTGAGCAACCTCATAAGTCAGGCTTGCAGGGTGTCTCCTAGACAGTGCTGGTTTACGGGGGAAGGAAATCCCCAAGATTTGGATAAGCCAGCCGTACAAGCCTCAGGCAGGCCGGGGATCACGGTGCATGGGACTGATGCGTTTGCCTTGGCAAACGCCCTGGGGGCTTGGTTTATCGCCCATAGCACCTCAATATTTCCGCCCGAATTGAACGGCTACAACGAGTACCACACAAAGGAAATCATGTGGATCGAGATAGGTCCGGGTTCACTGTGGAAAACCGCCAATCACTAAGCGGCTTTCGTCAGGTCTTTGTATTCGAGGTTCTCAGACCGGGGAGTTTCAGCATCGTATCGCGGAATAGGAAAGGGCTCTCACGGTCGTTGAATCGCCGCGTCATTTCGTCAAGGTAGGCTGCGAGATGCTTTGCAGACACGCGATGCCACGTTCCCACGATGCCGCGCTTGAGCAGGGAGAATGCAGATTCCACCGCGCGATTATTACGTTGCGAAGAACCCTTCGGTCGCTTCTGCTCTCTCAGGGCAGGTAGTGTTGCGTCGCGCGGATCACCAAGATCCCTCGCGGCTCAAAGACCGCTTGCTCGGGATGACAAGCGAATACAGATTATCCGATCAGCTTTTGTTGGCCAGCATGTCGCAGACGCGGGAGATCATATCGCGCTGGTTCACGGTGAGGGTGAGGAATTCGAAGCCGTAGCGGAGGCCGTCGCAATAACGCACAATCGCTCGCACTTTCAGGGGATATGGACTGAGCGGAAGCGGAATCTCGAGGGAGACGATCTCTCCGGTTTCGAGTTTACCGGTAAGGGTCGCTCCAATGCCGTCCTGGCCAATTTCAGTGGAGTGTCCCCAGCAATTTTGAAATTCTCCGTCCTGGAACATGCGGACGTGCAAGCGGGCGTCGAGGGCAAAGCGTGGAAAGCGGCGGACATGGGCCGTTGCCGGCTTGGTGGGCGCGAGTTTTTTGCCGGGTGATGCCATAAGAGTCAGTGGTCAGTGGCTAGTGGTCAGTAAATCTCGTCCCACAATGAACCCGGAGTGAACGCTCCCTCAGGGGCTAAAGCCCCGTTGTTTTCTGACTCGTTATCGCAGCGCTGAAGCGCTGCGCCACCCAAAATCAAACACAGCCTTGGCAAAATCAAAGACAGTTTTCAGTTTTGTCGCAAACTGTCGAGCCCCTCAGGGGCTAAAGCCCTTTCTTTATTGGCTCTGGACGGCACGACTGAACGTCGTGCCCTTCCCGAACCCATTTTATGAGATCGCTTCTCAACCACTAATCACTATCCACCGCTTCACATTAATTGCCGTGTAGCAGGTAGCCGGGCTCCAGGGGGAGTTTGCCGGCGATCTTGACGACTGCGACGCTGCTGTTGATGGAATAGACATCCACGACTCCAATCGCCCCCGGGAGGGACGCCACTTTATTGATTAGGTCTTCATCTGAGTTGGCAACCAGGATTGCGGGATGGTTGGGACGTCCGTGATTGGAGGTGACGATGAGGCCGTTGACCTCGTTCTCGGACATGCCATAGACCTTTTCGAGAACAATCTTCATTTCAGGGACGGAGGGCGCGCGCATGACGAAGGTGATGGGCTTGCCGTCCGGCCAGTGATTGTTCTCGGCTTTGCAAACCTTGATAAGTTCGGGGAGGGTAATTGTGCCGAGAGCATTGGATTTGTTGGAAACCAGCGCGAGGTCCCGCGCCGACGCCAGCGAAGCGTTCATGATTACGAATAGCAATACACGCAGAATCCGTCGATAGAGCACGCTTGGTCTCCGCAGGCTACAGAAATCCTTGAGAGCCATTGTGCGGGAAGAGTGGTCATTTGTTAAAGGTAACTAAGGTCATGCGTCGGCGGGGCAACTCCGGCGAAGGAGGTGAGAAAAAGGGCGCGGCTGGAAAGCCGCGCCCGGAACAATTCGTAGAGGTCAGTTCATTTCTGCCTTGATCGAGCGACGTGCGGGTGCACTACGGCGCGAAACAGAGAGGCGGCCGGCTGGGCTGCGCTGCTTGCCCCGGACCCGCTCTGCAACTCGAATGCTCCCAGGCCTACCTGAGTGGTATCGATCTCAAGGAGGAGGACGGTGCTGCTGTTCACCGTGTAAAAGTTGAAGCTGAAGAAATTGGTGACGGCTTGTCCCCTGCCGTTGGTGTCTGGAGCAGCGAAGCTGCTTGTGCTTATAGCTTTGTCGAACTGTGTGGTGCCGTCGTCATTGACGTCGGTGATGCCGCTGAAACCAGTGGAGGTTGTGGTGAACTCGGCGATGTCGTCCTCTTCGCTGACGGTGTTGACGCCTGTGAGATTTAATCCGAAGCCCTGGGATGCCAGGGTGGTGGCGGTTTGTGCGTAGGCCGTTCCGCTGGTGATGCCTCCATTGTCAATTTCCAGCAACTGGACGCCGTTCGCGCCGCCAGCCGTAAAGGGGTAGGCAGCAAAGGTGTAGGTATCGGGAACATCGCTGGCGGCGCCGTTCACGAAGCCCGTCAGGGTGAACACGGAGCGTCCTCCAGTTACGGGGGCGATACTGCCGCCGACGGCAGTGGCGGTGTTCACATTGCCGCCGTCGTTAAAGTCCTCGAGTCCGGCGGAGATAGTGCCGCTGTTGTTAGTCAGCCAGCCACCGGAATCAAGCGGAGTTTGGGCGGAAATATTCTCTCCCGCCATGGTAAACACAAGCTGTCCGGTTGGAATGGAAGTTCCCTGGGTGTACACATCGCCCGAAGTAAGCAACAGCCCGTCGGTTTCAATCAATTTCAGGTGCGTATTGTCGATGGGGAAAACATCGAACTTGTACGTGTCTACTCCGGCGACGGCGAGGCTAGCCGAAGGCGGGGTGGTCCCCACAGACACGGTGGACGTTGTCCCCGGGGTAATTGGACTCGGCGCTCCCGAGTAGGTGCCGGCGTTGTTAATATCTTCTTCTCCGGCGGTCACAGCGCCTGTGGAATCCAAAGTAAGATTGCCGACGGCGGCGAATGGGGTGCCCGTGGTGCCAACGCCGGAGACGCCGAAGGCGTAAGAGCCCGCAAGCTGAGCCTGTGAAACCGCGCTCTGCAGGTCGATGGTACCGCTGCCCGTGCCGTTACCGTCGAATTCAGTCACCAAGCCGTGCGAATTAGAAGTCAGGACAAAATCCAAGACGAAGGTAACGCCCTTCGTAGTGGTACCGGTGCCGGCTGAGTTCTCAACAGTGACCTTTACGCCAAACTTGATTTGCCCGCGGCCATCGGCAGTAATGCTGTAGGAGCCGTTGAGAGCCTGGGCGGCAGCAGAGACGTTTGCACCGACGATATCGACCGTGCCACTGGAGACGGTGCCACTTCCGTTGGCAGTGAGAGTGCCCACCATTGCCAGGAATCCTGGAGTAGTGTTGCTGTCTACTCCGCTCGACGAAAATACGTAAGTGCCACTGAGGTTGCTATCGCTGAAGCCGCCGCTGGGAGGAGGCACCACTTTCGGCGAACTGCCGCCGCAGGCAACTAAGAATGTGAGTGCAGAGAGCGCGAGGAGCAGGGCAAATGCGTTTCGTACAGACATAACTTCCCCCTGGGGTAAACCACTTCTGAAATCGGTCGTCGTTAATTCCGAGGTTAGCACAGGAATTCACTTGCCTTGAACCCGAACCAAGAGAATAAGTAGCGCGCAAGCGGAAAAAATCTGGGCGTGGCTGAGTTTGACAATCGAAATGCGTCACCACGAAAATTTGCAATTGACAATTCGCAATTCACGCGAGCTAGAAGCCATCTAAGCCATCTCATAAATAGTTCGGAGCAGCAGGTCGAGGTCGCTCAGGGGCTAAAGCCCTCGTCTTTATTGGCTCTAGGCGGCACGACTGAACGTCGTGCCCTTCCCGAACCCATTTGTGAGATGGTTTTCTATACATATCTTTACATTCCGTGTTTGAGTAAGTGATAGGTTGGATGCAGATGGAGCGGCTAAGGAAAGTGCGGGGTGCGGAATTCCTGAATGCGGTACTGCGGCTGGTTGCGCTTTCCCTTATTGTTACGGCGATGAGCACTGCTTCCGCGGGGCAGGCCGGCGCTGAAACGAGTCCGCCAACCGATCAAGCAACGGCCGCACAGGACAATCAGGACAAGGCGGCGCCGGATGATAAAGCGGTGAACGGACTATTGATCGAACCCAGCGATTTACCCGTGACTTATCCGAGGGCGCCTTATCAGGTAAAGTTTCATGCGCGCGGCAATTACGTCCCGGTGCTGCACTGGAAGTTGGAGAGTGGAGCTTTGCCTCCGGGGATCAAGCTGCAAGATGACGGTCTGTTGCACGGAGAAGCGCAGCGAGCGGGGGAATTTCAGTTTGCGGTCTCGGTGAGAGACGGCGGACAACCGCAACAGGCATGGCAAAAGGTATTTACGATCAAGGTAGTGGAGGCAATCACCGTGGCGTGGAAAGTTCCGGCGCATGTGAACGTGAACCGCATTGAGGGCAGCGTGGAAGTGTCGAACACAGCGGTGGATGATATGGATTTGACCTTCGAGGTGAAGGCGGTGGCGGAGAACGGGCGGGCCACCGAGATTGGATATCAGCACTTTTTGTTGACGAGGGGAACGGTTGGAATGTCGCTGCCGTTTGGCGAAACGTTGCCGTATGGGAGCTACATGGTGTACGTCGACGTGAACGGCGAGGTAGCCAGTCGAAACGCTATTTATAAAGAGGAGTTGCAGACGCCGAGACGACTGCGAGTGCTGGTTGGGCCGTAGGGGCGTCGATCGGCTTTCGGGCTCCGGCTTTCGGCCTCCCGTACCGAAAGTCACGTTGACTTAGGTTTGAAGTTTCTGAAAAACTAGCTTGGCGGAATTCTAATTCGTGGGACTTTTCACGTTCCGTCCCGTCTTGATCGCGAAACGTGATCGCGAAAACTTGATGGCGAAACCTTGATCGCAAAACATGGAACTGGTGCTTAATCTCGCGTGGGTATTGCTGGCGCTGCCGGCATACTGGCTGTGGCGGCGCGGCGCGGGAGCCCAGCAGAAACGCTGCGTTACCTCGGTGCAGTGTTTGCTGACCCTGGGGTGCGTGCTGGTTCTGCTGTTCCCTGTGATCTCGGCATCCGACGATCTGCATGCCATGCAGGCCGAGATGGAAGAGTCGGCTACGAGCAAGCGCGCGGTGCGCCAGGCGGCGAGCGATAAGAGTTCGGCCTGGACCAATCGGATGCAAAGCCCTCCGATTATGGCGGCAAGTGCGACGCGGCTCGGGCTTGATGAGGTTGGGCTGCTTGAAGTTCCCGTTACGTGTTTCTCGCCGCTGGCCAGGCCCTGTGTTCTCAGCGCGGGCCGAGCGCCTCCGTTTTCTCTCCTCGGATAAGTCCGCCAAAATCCTCGCAAGCAAAATCGTGATGGGATGTAGTCACGAATCCGCAGCGACGATGCCTTAGGAAATCTTTACAGCGGAGACCGGATACTCCTGAAAGGACTGCCGGTGGCGGCACTTTGAAGTCACGCTCCGTCGTTGAGCAGCTGAGGACCCTCGAATAGATTCAGCGAATTAGGAATTGTGAATTTGTGGGAGACGGGATTTTACTAGAGCGTATTTCATAAAGCGTATTTCATAAATGGTAGGCCGAATGGTTGTCGATCAACCTCAGGGGCTGAAGCCCCGATTGGGGGGCTTTTGCGGCACGGCTAGAAGCCGTGCCCTTTCAAAACCTATATATGAAACACGCTCTAGTGCATCGGGAGAATCCGAAGGGCGTCATCGACTTATGGAGTTATTGATGGGAAAAACACTTTCGCGGGGTTGCGGCATTCTGGCGATGCTGTGCGGAGTTGGGTTGGCTGCGGCGCAAGCGGCGCGGCAGACCACGCCGCCACCGCAGTCTCCGCTGCAGGCCTGGACATGGGAGCAGGTGAAAGACCGGCTGGAGTTGAATAATCCCACGCTGCTGGCGGGGAAGTTGAATATCAATGAATTGCAGGCCGATGAGTTGACGGCGCATTTCCGGCCAAATCCGCAGCTGACTTTGCTGGCGGATCAGCTCGATCCGTTTCCGGGCGGGCCGCCGCACGGACCCTTTGCATACTGGCTGCCATCGGCGACGGTGAGCTATTTGCACGAGCGGGCACATAAGCGGGAGTTGCGGACTGAAAGCGCGAAGAAGGCGACGGCAATTGCACTCTCGCAGCAGGACGATCTGGAGCGGGGCTTGCTGTTCAGCTTGCGCAGCGCATTCGTGCAGACGCTGCAGGCGAAGGCGGTACTGCGGGTTTCGAAAGAGAATCTTGACTATTACGACCACGTTTTAAAGATCAGCCGAGACCGATACGAGGCGGGCGACATTGCGCAGATTGATTTGGATCGCCTGGAGCTGCAGCGTGTGCAGTATGAGTCGGATGTGCAAACGGCGGAAGTGAATTTGCGAACGGCGAAAATCCAGATGCTCATGCTGTTGAACGATCGCACACCGATCGAGCAGTTCGACCTGGTGGGCGTCTTCGATTTTAGCGATCAGATCGAGCCGCTGGATGCTTACCGGCAGATCGCGCTGGATAATCGTCCGGACTTGAAGGCGGCCGTGCAGGCCGTGGATAAGGCGCATACGGATTACAAGCTTGCGGTCGCCAATGGGTCGACGGATCCGACGTTCAGTTTCGACGTGGGAAGGAATCCCCCCATCGATGTTTATTTTGGCGTGGACGTGCAGATTCCGCTGCGCATTTTTGATCGCAATCAGGGCAACAAGCTGCACACCAAGATCGACATTACACGCAACGAAAAGCTGCGGGATGCGGCGCAGGCGCAGGTGTTCAACGATGTGGATTCGGCGTATGCCACGTTGAACAGCAATCTTATTTTGCTGAGACCTTATAAGCAAAAATATCTGGCGCAAGCGGTGAGGGTGCGGGACACGATTTTCTTTTCTTATCAGCACGGCGGAGCGTCGCTGCTGGACTTTCTGAACGCGGAGAGCGATTACCGCGCTGTGGAGCTCAGTTACACCAACCTGATCGGTTCGTACTTAACGTCGGCGGCGCAACTGAACCAGGCGGTGGGTAAAGAGGTGATCCAATGAGCGGCAGATTTGTGCGATGGATGTTCGCGGAAAAAGTTCTTCCCCCAGCAGGAACAACGACCACGGGGGCTAAAGCCCAATGGAGTCTACGCTGCTACGCGGCGCTAAAGCGCCGCTCTTCCACGGTCGTACCGGCCACAGTAGCACGAGCCACCGTCGTACCGGCGGCCGGCTTCGCTCCAGCTTCTGGTGCCCTGCCCTTCCCATTTTCAATGGAGATTCTAAGATGGGTAGCGGTTGCGATGCTTTGCCTGATGGCAAGTTTGTTCCTGACCAGTTGCAATGAAGGCAAAGCCGACCCTAAGGCCGAGGCTCCGCCAGCGGCAAACGTCCAGCCCGATCTTGATGCCAATAATTTCAAGGTGGATCACCCGGAACAATTTCCCCTGGCCACGGCGGTGGAGTATAAGGCTGCCCCGGCCCTGAATGTTACTGGTGTGGTGCAGCCGGATATCGCGCGCGCCGTGCCGGTGATTTCAGTGGCTTCCGGGCGAGTTCTCGAAATAAAAGCGCGGCTGGGTGACGTGGTGAAAAAAGGCCAGTTGCTGATGCGAGTTCAGAGCAACGACGTTTCCGGAGCGTATCAGGCTTATCGCAAAGAGGTGAATGACGAATTGCTGGCGCGACTGCAGCTTGACAGGCAGAAGACTCTCTACGAGAAAGGCGCGGTGGCCAAGAGCGCTCTCGAACAGGCGGAAGACGTCGAAAAAGATGCCCAGGCCGATCTGGATGCGGCGAACGAGCAGTTACGACTGCTGGGAGTGGACAAAGACCATCCTTCGGGAGTTGTTGACGTGGTTGCACCAATCTCGGGGGTGATTTCCGATCAGCAAATTACGAATGCTGCGGGGGTGCAGGGATTGGGTTCACCGAATCCTTTTACCATTTCCGATCTTTCTTACGTCTGGATCATCTGCGACGTTTACGAAAACGATCTCGATGCGGTGCATGTGGGAGAGTTCGCCGATATCCGGCTGAACGCGTATCCCGACAAGATGTTGAAAGGGCGGATCGATAACATTCTGCCGGTGCTAGATCCCAATATTCGTACTGCGAAAGTCCGCCTGGAAGTCGCGAATCCCGGAGTGATGCGGGTGGGCATGTTCGTCACCGCGACCTTCTACGGTAAGCAGGCGGAAACGCGGGCATCGATTCCGGCGACCGCGATTATGCATTTGCATGATCGCGATTGGGTGTATGCACCGCTGGGGGCGGGACATTTCAAGCGCCTTGAGGTGGTCGCAGGGAAAATGCTGCCGGGCAATCTGCAGGAGGTCAAGTCAGGAATTAAGCCGGGAGATCAAGTGGTTTCGAATGCTCTGGCGCTGCAAAACACGGTAGAACAATAAATGATTCGACGCATCGTCGATTTCGCTCTGAACAATCGCCTGCTGGTTTTGGGGCTGGCATTGATCCTTTTCGCCGGGGGAATCGTTTCGTTTATGCGGTTGCCCATTGAGGCTTATCCCGACGTCGCGGATAACTATGTCGAGGTCATCACGCAATGGCCGGGAATTTCCGCAGAGCAGATCGAACAGCAGGTTACGATTCCACTGGAAATCGTGATGAACGGCATTCCGCACGTTGTGCACCTGCGCTCATTCTCGCTGTTCGGACTCTCTGATCTGAAGCTGATCTTTGACGATGAATCGGATAACGACTGGAACCGGGAACGGGTTCTGGAGCGGCTGAGCCAGGTCACGCTGCCGCCGGGCGTGGTGCCGCAAATGGGCACCGACTGGAGCCCGGTCGGCCAGATTTATTTCTTTACCTTGCGCAGCACCAATCCTGCGTATGACCCGATGGAACTGAAGTCGATTGAAGATTGGGTCATCGAAAAGAATTTCAAAGCGGTGCCCGATATTGTAGATGTCGCAAGCTTTGGTGGACCCACCCGCGAATACCAGGTTCGGGTTGATCCCAGCAAACTGGTCGCCTACGGGCTGAGCCTGGCGCAGGTCGAGCAACAGCTCACCAACAATAACGCGAATGCGGGCGGCAGCTTCATCCAGGAAGGCTTGCAGCAGATCAACGTGCGCTCGGTAGGATTGGTCGATCGCTCGCAAGACATCGCAGAGACGGTGATCCTGACCAAGAATGGCACGCCACTGCACGTGAAGGACATTGCCTTGGTTTCGCAAGGTCCAAAGATCCGGCTGGGGCAATTTGCGAAGGCGATTCATCGAGAAGACGGCAAGATCGTCGATAACGACGATGTGGTCTCAGGCATCGTGCTGTTGCGTAAAGGAGCGGCGGCGGATACGGCCCTGCAGGGCATCCACCAGAAAGTGCAGGAACTGAACGATCACATATTGCCTCCAGGCGTGAAGGTTGTTCCCTTCATCGATCGCAGCGATCTGGTTCACTTCACCAGCCATACGGTGCTGCACAATCTGACGGAAGGAATGATTCTGGTATCGATCATTCTTTTCTTATTCCTGGGCAATATCCGGGGCGCACTGATTGTTGCGGCGACGATTCCGTTTTCGTTGTTGTTCGCGTCGATTTGCCTGGACTTGAGACACATTCCCGCGAATCTATTGTCTCTGGGTGCCTTGGATTTTGGCATGGTGGTGGATGGCGCGGTGGTAATGATCGAAAACATCGTGCGCCATTTAGGCACCAAGAATGGGGTCAAGACGCCGAACGAAAAAATCGGAGAGGCTTCACATGAGGTGCAGCGGCCGGTGTTCTATGCCATCGCCATTATCATCACGGCTTACCTTCCGATCTTCACGCTGCAGCGTGTGGAAGGACGGCTTTTTCATCCGATGGCGTGGACGGTGGCATTTGCGCTGCTGGGGGCGTTACTGTTCTCGATTGTGATTGCGCCGGTGCTGGCCAGTTTCGCCTTTCGAAAGGGCGCGAAGGAATGGCGCAATCCAGCCATGGAGTTCTCGATCAAACACTATCGTGTCGCGGTTCGGTGGGCGATTCGCCATCGTGCGGTTACGGTCGGCGTGGTCGTGTTCATGATTGGCGTGGGAAACTACCTTGCCTTCGGGGGCGCCATTGGTTCCGAATTTTTGCCTCACCTGGATGAAGGCGCGCTCTGGGTGCGGGGCACGCTTGCGCCCAGCACTGGGCCGGACGAGGGGATTCGCGTCGCAAACCAAGCCCGAATCATCCTGTGCTCTTTTCCAGAAGTCCCACAATGCACAAGTCAAGTGGGGCGCCCGGATGACGGAACGGATACGACAGGATTTTTCAATACTGAGTTCTTTGTGGATCTTAAGCCAAAGGAAGACTGGCGGCCGGTGTTTCACCAGAATAAAGATGAATTAATTGCGGCTATGAATCGCGAACTCGACAAGCTTCCTGGCGTTGTCTGGGGCTTCTCTCAACCCATCGAAGACAATATGGAAGAGGCGGTCAGTGGAGTAAAGGGCGCGCTCGCGACCAAGATTTATGGCGACGACTTGAAGGTTCTGGAGGAAAAGAGCGATGAGATTGTGAAGATCATGTCGCAAATCAAGGGGGTTGAGGATCTTGGAGTTTTTCGGGTGCTGGGACAACCCAATCTGAATGTGGTTGTAGACCGGGAGGCTGCGGCCCGTTACCAGATTAACGTCGCCGATGTGCAGGACGCGGTTCAAACCGCTGTAGGAGGGAATGCGCTGACCCAGGTACTCAAGGGCGAGGCGCGATACGACCTTACGTTGCGCTACCTGCCACAATATCGGGATACGCAGGAGGCCATCGAGAATATTCGACTGCTGTCGCCTACGGGAGAGCGCGTTTCGCTCGCTCAGTTGTGCAAGGTAACGGTGACGGATGGGGCCTCTGAGGTCTATCGCGAAGGTAACCGGCGCTATGTTGCCATCAAATACAGCGTCCGCGGACGTGACCTTGGCAGCACGGTCGAAGAGGCAATCAAGAAGGTGAATGAGCAGGTTAAATTACCGGTGGGATACACGATCGACTGGGAGGGCGAATATGCCAGCCAGAAGCGGGCCAACGCGCGGCTGCTCATTGTATTGCCCATCACCATTCTGATCATCTTCATCCTGCTTTACACCATGTTCAAGTCCTTCAAATGGGCAGTGTTGATTATGGCGAACATTGCCATCGCGCCGATTGGAGGGGTGCTTGCTTTGCTGATCACGGGCACCAACTTCAGCGTATCCTCCGGCGTCGGTTTTCTGGCGCTATTCGGTGTGTGCGTGCAAACCGGCGTGATCATGCTGGAATACATTAATCAGCTCCGGGCACGCCGCTTTACCATTGAGGACGCTGCAGTGGAGGGAGCGGTGTTGAGACTGCGACCGATCATGATGACGATGCTGGTGGCGACTTTGGGACTGTTGCCGGCGGCGCTGTCACACGCGATCGGCTCGGATTCTCAGCGTCCATTCGCGATTGTTATAGTAGGCGGCCTTATCGCGGCTCTCGTGATGAGTATTTTTCTGTTGCCGACTCTGTATGTGTGGGTCGCGGGCGAGCGCGATGTGCTGCCCATGGCCGAAGAAGCGTTCGAAATGGGCGAGCACGTGGATTAGTTCTCAGTTCTCAGAAAAGGCGAACGTTCTGCGCAGGTAAGGTGCTTGCGGCTGATCTGGATTATTTCTGCTAAGTGGCTACACTTTTGCAGGTGAGAGTGAGAAGCTAGTTCATGGCTGAAAAATCCGGCGCAAGCCTCGAAGAGATCCTCGCGCAACAACAGAGCGAACTGGACCGGTTGAGGGACGCTCTCGGACTGCTCGGCGTTAATGCGTGTTTCTGGTGCAAAAAGTTCTTGCGTCGCTCCGATCCTGGCATGCTGTTCGACGCCGGCGAACTGATTTGTTACGGCTGCATTCGCGACTGGTGGCCGCAGCGTTGCGCTCAACTCAGCAGCAAAGAGCGGGAGACTTTGGAAGGCAAGCTGGTCTTCTGGCTGCGCGACCACCACCATGCCGAAACGTTCAAGGATCCAGCCAAGCTGCCTGAGAGTTCCATGCAGGAACTGCACATTGTCGCAAACTGCCTGGAATGCCATGGCACAGGAAAGTTGTTGGGAGAGGAACGCTGCCGCTATTGCGATGGGCGCGGGACGGTGTGGGTGATTGTTTCGCGGAAGAAGGTTTAGTTGACGCTGGAAGGTGAGAGCTAGAAGCCAAGAGCTAAAACATAAGAGTTCCGAGGTGGTGTTGAGTCCATTCGTCTCGGCCAGTAGCTCGCGTTAGACCCTTGCTCGACCTGCTACGCAGCTTCCCTTGCGGGGTGCCGCGCGCGATCTTCGCTTGGGCTCCGGGCTTACCGCCAACCGGATAAACCTACCCAACGCCTCGGAACTCTATCCTGCCTTCGACTGGGTTTCTCGTTCTCCTCGACCAGCGCTTTGCTATAGACCCTTACCCGCCTTCCCTCATCATTTTGCAATGTAAGAGTGACTAGGCTTGAGCCCCGGACGCCACACCAACCGGAAAAACTTAAGAAACTGTCAAAGAACGATTCTGTTTTACGCTTTCTATAATTTTCGTCAATGAAAAATCTGCGTGTGCAAGATGCGTATTTTCAATCGAGTGCAAGCCGTCCACAGACGGGTGACAGGATTTGGTGCAGATTGCGAAGGGCAACTCTCTAAGGAACGCGGGGCGAAAGCAGATATCACAACGCTCGGCGCGGGCTACGGGAAGGCAATGCGCCCGGCGCGGTAGCATAAGAGTTGTGAATATCTGGCTGAGAGCCGCATCGAATCAGGCGAAATCGAATTTCCCAGGGGGTGAAGGATGCTCGCTTGCAGCGGTGAAATCGATTATGCTCCCCGCAAATGATCTGAATATAGGTTGCCACGGCTTAATTTCTTGACAACCCAGCCAACTCTGCTAAAGTGCGAGAAAAGCTGCTAACCTTACTAACCGACTTGTAGGTGCTTAGTTTATGAAGAATGTTTATGAAGTCCTGCGGCAGAAAGAGATGGAGCTCACCCGGCTGGAAAAAGAAGTGGAAGCGCTACGGCTGGTGGCTCCGCTGCTGTCCGAAGAAAAAGAAATGAATTCAGACATGGCCAAATCGGTGTTGCCGACTGCGGTGAACGGACCGCAGCAGCCGATCCGCATTCCGTCGCCCCCTGCCGTCGCGGCGGCACAACCGGTGCGCGCAGCCGGGTGGGACGATAGCGCCAAGCGGTGGCCATAGAGGCCAACTTGGTTCGGCGCGCCAGCCCTCCCCTGGCTTTAATCTTTTCATTTTTTAGCAAACGCTGCGCCCAAGACTCACCTCGGGCACGGAAGCGCAATTGTTTCTTCCCGGCTGATACGGCACAGAGACACTCGTGCCCCTCCCACTTGCAGGTATTGCGGCATTTTCCCGACTAGAGTATCTCGCGCAGAGCTGCGAGCAGGCGATCCACTTCTTCCGCGGTGTTGTAGTGGACGAGGCCGATGCGGAGGAAGCCGCCGGTGCTTTCGATGTCGAGCCGCTCAGTGAGGTTCAAAGCGTAGTAGTTTCCATCCCAGGTGAAGAAGCCGCGCTCACCCAGTTTGGTGGCGAGTTGCAGCGGAGTGTGACCGGGAGTTTGATCGATGGCGCGGACTGCGAGCGTGGGGCACCGCCAGTCGAAGCAGGAAGGATCGGTGATGCCGAAGATCTTCAGATCTGGAATCCGCGAGAGGCCGGTGATGAGGCGTTCCATTAATCTGCGTTCATGACGGTGAATCGCCTCGAAAGCCGCGACGATCTCGGCGCGACGAGTAGCGGCCTCGGGACATGCGTGACGGCCGAGATCGGCGATGTATTCCACGCATGCGGTGATACCGGCGATGCACTCGTGGTTCAGCGTGCCCCACTCCCAGCGGAAGGGAACGGCATCGGTGAGCGGGCGCACTTTGTAAGGACTCAGGCGCGCGAGGTGTTCGCGCTTGCCGAAGAGAACGCCCATGTGCGGGCCGAAAAATTTGTAGGTGGAGCAGACTAGAAAATCGCAGTCGAGGGCGGCAACGTCAATGAGGCCATGCGGGCCATAGTGGACGGCGTCAACATACGCGAGCGCGCCTGCGGAGTGAGCGAGGCGGACGATTTCTTTGACGGGATTGATGGTGCCGACAGCGTTTGACGCGTAGCCGACGGCGACGAGTTTGGTTCTTGAAGTGAGCTTTGCGGCAAGGTCTTCGACATCGAGAGTGCAATCTTGTTTGTGAATTTCTGCCCAGCGGATGGTCACTCCCTTTTCTTCTTCGAGCGCGAGCCAGGGGGAAACGTTGGCGTCGTGATCGAGGCGGGTGACGAGGATTTCGTCGCCGGGTCCGAGGTCGCGGCCGATGGCACGGGACATCGCGTAGGTGAGCGTGGTCATGTTGGGGCCGAAGACGATTTCATCGGCGCCGCAGTGGAGGAAGTCGGACATGGCGGCGCGGGCTTCGGCGATCATGGCATCGGTGTTGCGGCTGGTCGCGTAGGCTCCGCCAGTGTTGGCATTGTTGCGGCACAGGTAGTCGGAGATGGCGTCGATGACGCGCTGCGGAACTTGCGTTCCGCCGGGGCCGTCGAGGAAGACGGCGGGATGTCCGTTGACCGATTGGGCGAGTGAGGGGAATTGGGCGCGGATGGAGGGGAGGTCGAGGGCGGTGGGACAGATTTCGATTTCGGGGGCCATTATTTTCTTACTAATTTCTATCATGAGTCTCGTTCTTGCAGATTTCGCGGATGCATGACATCATGCCGCGTGGCTCGGCTGGTGAAAAGAATTCTTATTATTCTTGGTGTCCTTCTCTCTGTAGTGCTGCTTTACTTCGCATATGCTTACCGGAACCTGAAGTTGCAGAGTGAGGCTGCGAATCGCGTCCGGGCGGATCGGGAAGTGACGTTCCAAGCCGAGCTGGCGCAGTATCGGCGCGTCCTGCGCGTAGGTATGCCACATTCGGAAGTTACAAAATATCTGGAATCGCGGAACGTATCATATAACGAAGAACGAGGCGAGATCACCGTGAACCTCGGCGATGAGCCAGATGTCTTTCCCTGTAATCGCTGGGCCGTGTATGTATCTTTTGAATTCGCCCGGGCTCAACCGGAGGTCGCCCTGTCCCCTCAGGACCCGCTGACTGCGATTTCCTTGAAGAGAATCGGCCATTGTCTGTAGCGGATCATGCGAGATCCTTCACTCCGCCTGGAAGAACGGCTGCGTTCAGGATGACGCCGGAGCCGCGGGGCCTAAAGGCCGATTGATTTTTTGAAAGCTTTACGCGGCCCTGAAGGGCCGCTCTTCCACGGCACTCTACTGTTCCAGCGATCTTCTACGGCGCACAGTGCTCTACTTCCTCGCAGCGTGCTCTTCTACGGGACACGCTGCTTTACTTGCTCACCGCCTTCACAAAATCTGCGAGCATGCCGTAGGCGGTGGCGTAGAGGCCGGGATTTTCTTCGGTGATGGCGAGGCCGGGGAAGATGTCGGTTTCGAAATAGATATAAGACGAGGTGCCGGCGATTTGTGACATGGGGTCTGTTAGCGGGATTTGTTCGGGGCGGACGCTGGCTGTTATTCCCTTCCCTGTTTTATTTGCACGGCAAACAAGTTTATACGGGCGGCCTTCTTTTTTTTCGGCGCGGACGGCTTCTGCGCTCAGGCCGCGGATTCCTTCGCGGTTGATTTCTTCTAACTTGATTGGAATATCCATCAGCACGGTGACAAGTGCGGCAGTTTTTACGGCGGCGTCCCAGCCGTCGATGTCGTGAGTGGCGTCGGTCTCGGCGATACCGAGGGCTTGAGCCTTCTTCAACGACTCGTCGAAGCTGAGGCCGCTTTCCATTTCAGTGAGGATTACGTTGGTGGTGGAATTCAGGATGCCGTGGAAGCCTTGCAGGTGGATCGCGGGGAGTTGATCGAATAACGAGAAGATGGGGACGCCGTCCATGACGGTGGATTCGAACAGGAAGCGCTTGCCACGGGCGGCGGCGAGATCGCGGAGTTCGCGGTAGGCGTGGACGATTGGTCCTTTGTTGGCAGTGATGGCGTGGGCTCCGTGGTGGAGGGCGGCGCGGATGTGGTCGACGGCGGGCTGGCCGGTTTGCACGTTGAGCGAGGTGGCTTCGAAAAGGATGTCGGCTTGGGCCGCGGCGAGCCACGCTTGGACGGTTGCTAGCTTCTGATCAGATTTTCCGGTTTTAGCGGACAGGAGCGTCCGCTCCACGCAATTCATATCCACACAAATCATGGGGTCCAGGCCATCGGGGTTAGCAATCCATCCCAGAGTGCGGGTGGCGATTCCCGTGATGCGAAATGAGATTCCGTGGCGGGCGCGAAGTTCTTGCTCGCGATCATGGAGCAGTTGAACGAGGGTGCGGTTTACGTTGCCGAAGCCTAGCAGGCAGAGATTGTAGGTGTGAATGCCGTGTCCCTCGTGCGGAGGCTAAAGCCCTGATTAAAATGAAATGACCTGACGCGGCGCTAAAGCGCCGCTCTTCCACGGTTGTGCTGGCCGTAGGGCTTGCGTCCCAGCGCTTGCTGCTCTTGCGCTTGCGGATTGGAAAGCCCGCCCTTAAAGGCGCAACACAGGGTGCCGATTATCGCAGCGCTGAAGCGCTGCGCCACCCAAAAATCATCCCTCAAGAATCAAACCCGGTGAACTTGCCGGCAAGACCCTTCGGCTTCGCGGAGGGCAGGCTGCAGGCGTAACGAATTTGCCTAGCCCATCACGGTGGTGTGCTCGGGCTGCACTTTGTACATCACGCGGACCTCGCCAGCCTGGCCGTAGGGATATTTGTCGACGCCGAGGTATTTCTTGGCCAGCTTGTCGATGTGGGCGCTGGCGCCGTCTTCGGTGATCTCGACCACGCGACCGCGGATTTCGAGATAGCGGTAGGGATTTTCGGGATCCATCAGTGTCATCGCTACGCGCGGATCGCGGCGGACGTTTTTATCTTTCTGGCGGCCCTTGGCGGAGTTGAAAATGATGTGCTGGCCATCAAAGTCGCACCAGACGGGCGTGACTTGCGGACGGCCGTCGGGCATCAGGGTGGCCAGGTTGGCAAAGGCGCGCTTCTGAAACAGATCGCGGTATTTCTCAGGGATGACTTGCGACATGAAGACCTCCTTGCGGTCGTGCCATGGAATTAACAGCACATTATAGCGGAGGTTGCTGGGCGGACACGATTTGCGGCGGGACGGCGATAATCAGTATTCTTGCTGGCCATGACTATCACAAGCAAAGCAGAATTCCGAGGGCTAAAGCCCGATAAAGTTTCAAGAGCTAACGCGGCGCTGAAGCGCCGCTCTTCCACGGTAGGGGCGGGAAGGGGTTGCTCTTCCACGGCTACCGTTGAAACGAGTTGCCCTTCCGCCATTGTGAATTTTAGTGGAGAACATGGACGATTTGTTTACATTGTGCTGCTAACAGTGATGCTTTTTGTATCGGTGGGGGCGGGCGCACAGTCGACTACATATCCGCGAACGATCGTCTTTATGACCGATTTCGGCGTAGTGGACGATTCGGTCGCGATCTGCAGAGGCGTGATGTATTCCATCATGCCGGAGGTGCGCATCGTCGACCTCACGCATCAGGTCACACCGTTTTCGATTCTCGATGGGGCGCGTTTCCTTTATGGGGCAACGCCTTACTATCCGGCGGGAACGGTTTTTGTTGTCGTGGTGGACCCGACCGTGGGCAGCACGCGCAAAGCGATTGTCGCGAAATCAAAACGGGGACAATATTTTGTGCTGCCGGATAATGGCGTGCTCACGCTGGTGGAGCAGCGCGACGGGATCGAGGGGGTGCACGAGATCACGAATCCGGATTGGATGATTGGCACCAAGATGTCGTCGACGTTTCATGGGCGCGACATTTTTTCTCCGGTGGGAGCGCACGTGGCGCGCGGCGAGGACTGGACGAAGGTGGGTCCGGAGATGCCGGTTGCGGCGCTGGTGCAGATGGAATTGAAGGCGGCGCGCCTCGATGGTCGCGGAGTTACGGCGGAGGTGATAGCGACGGATGGCCCATTTGGGAATCTGGTGACAAATTTGGATGCGGAGGATTTTCTGAAACTAGGCTACCAGCGCGGGCAAGAAGTGCCGGTCCAGATTGGCGACAAAGAAATGAAGATCAAGTTCGTGCGGACTTTCAGCGATGTTCCGCTAAGGGAGCCGCTGCTGTATATCGATTCGCGAGGTCATTTTGCGATCGCGGTGAACCAGGGGAGTTTTGCCGCAACGTTTGGCGTGAAACCGCCGGTGGAGCTGTTTATTCCGCGGAAATAGCTTCGGAGAAAAGCAGATTCCTCGCGCCAGAAAAAAGGCGCTCGGAATGACAAATTCATTTTGGATCCTCACGCTGCGCCCGGAATGACAAATCCATTTCGGATGCGCACGCTGTGCTCGGGATGACAATCCTAGGGGGCTGCTTCGCTATCGTTCTGAATGCGCGGCAGGATGGCGCGAAGCAGGGCTTCGAAGCTGGTCTTGACGCGCTCGCCGGTTTCCATGACTTCGTGGTGGGAGAGAGGCTGGTCAAGAATCCCGGCGGCCATGTTGGTGACGCAGGAGATCGCGAGCACTTTGATTCCCATGTGACGCGCGGCGATCACCTCGGCGACGGTCGACATTCCGACGAGGTCTGCGCCGATGGTGCGGAGATAGTTGATTTCGGCAGGCGTTTCGTAACTTGGACCAAGAAGGGCGGCGTAAACGCCTTCGTGCAGCGTCATTCCGAGCTTGCCGGCCTCCTCTTGCGCGATCGCACGATACTCTTTTGCATACGCATGTGTCATGTCGGGGAAGCGGACGCCGAAACCCTCGTCATTGGGGCCAGTCAGCGGATTTGCGCCCTGCAAGTTGATGTGGTCGCAGATCAGTACCAGCGCGCCTTGCTGATAATTCAGGTTAATTCCGCCGGCGGCATTGGTCAGGATGACGGCGCGAATTCCCATGCGGCTGAAGACGCGCATGGGGAAGGCAACTTGCTGCACGGAATACCCTTCATAAAGATGGACGCGGCCTTGCATTACCGCAACGGGGACGGCGCCGGCGTTGCCGATCACCAGTTGTCCGGCGTGGCCGATCGCAGTGGAACGCGGGAAGGCGGGGATTTCGGCGAAAGGAATTCGCACGGCGTTGGTCAATGAATCGGCAAAGGTGCCGAGACCGGAGCCCAGGACGAGGCCGATAAGGGGACGGAAAGACGTGCGCTGCAGGACGGATTGGGCGGCCGTTTCGGCGAGAGTGAATTGGTCGGTCATCAGAGTTGGCGCTCAGGTACCTCGGGGGCTAAAGCCCTCATCAATCTTAGTCACTTTACGCGGCGCTGAAAGCGCCGCTCTTCCACGGTAGTGCTTGCGGCATTTTGGTTGCTAAAAGGAGAACCTCGGGGGCTAAAGCCCGCGGTCATTGACTCTTCTATCGCAGCGCTGAAAGCGCTGCGCCACCCCAAATCAAAGATCGACGCCACCCAACATAAAAGACCGGCGCCATCCAAGATCAGGATCGACAGCATCCTGTCTAGTACTTTTTCTCGAACTTTGCGAACTCGGTTTCGAGGTTCCACTGCATGCGGGCGCGTTCGTGGGTAGCGAGGAATTCCTCGCACGCGGCGGAAGGCTTGCCGGAGGCGGCATCTCCCGCACACGCCGGCGCCATGCGAAATACCAGCTTCGTTTCTGTCCACAGGCTCTGGTCAGGCAGGAAGCTGTGCTCCAGACTTTGACGCGCCATACGCTTCAAGTCTACGTAGGACAAGTGATAGCTCTCGACCGCTCGCAAATATTCATGGGTCATGTCAGAGCGCGAAACGCCCTCGTCGTCAGACGCCAGCGCCACCGGGACGCCGTATTTCATATAAACCGGAAGCGGATGGTCGTCCCCGCTCACGCCTAAGATCAAGTCGTTTGAGGTCAGCGCGATTTCGACCAGCACATTGCGCTCCGCCATTTCGTGCAGCAGGCCGAGCGGATCTTTTTCGTACATTACGGAAACCCCGTGGCCGATGCGCTCCGCATGACCGCGCTCAACCGATGCGCGAATATGAAACTGCAAATCCTCCGGGGGCACCAAGCCCATAGCGAGTTCACCCGCATGCAGCGCGATATGCACCTTGGGATAGACGCTGTGCAGATAATCGAGCATGGCCATGTGCTCGTTGAAATCGTGAATGGGCACGTACCAATCTTCGGGCATAACCAGATTGAGTCCGACGAATCGCGGGTCGGATGACGCCAATTCGAAACCCAGTAAGATTTGTGCGAAGACTACTTCGTGAGGCATGCCGCGCAGCACCTGATAAATGTAGCGCACAGTCACGTCGCAGGCGGGGGCGGCGTCGGGAGTTCCGCACTTGAGAATCTCGTTGGCGCGGGCATCGTCGGCGTCGAGTCTCTTACTGGTCTCGGTGGCCACATCTTTCATTCCGGCGCTTAACAGGGCATCGCGCATTTTGGCAAAATCAGGGTTCCACTCGACTTTTGCCGCCAGTTTTGCCGCTGCTCCAGAATCGGCGGTGTGCATGAATTCAACATACTGCAGATGGTCCATGCCGGCACGATTCGTTGCCGCGGCAATGGCCCCGGCAACGTGGGTGTGCGAGGCTAGACCGAATTTGTCGAACGAGGCGAAGAAGTGGTCGTGGCCCGATTCGTCTCCCGGCCTCCAATTGCGCATTGACCAGGCGTCGATCATCTGGCCATAGAGAACGTGATCGCCGTAAGCGCAGCGTGCAGCGGGCTTAGCTGTGTAGTTTTCGCAAGAGTCGCAGGGCGGGGCCAGCAGGCGGGACGACGTTCGGTCCACACACAGGCCGCCGTCGACCGCGAAATCGACCAGGTCCTCCGCGTAGATGGCGCCATCGAGATGGTTGTGCAGATCTCCTCCCTTCGGCAGATCATGCAAGAACGCGAGCAACAACTGCGGCTGCTTTCGCACTGTGTCAAGGTACCGGGCTGTGCGTTGCTCGGAGCTCTGAGCCGCAGAGAACGCCGTGAGCAGCAGAATCAGCAGATAACGGCACGGCACCGCGCGAATAGTTGGTGGCACGAGCACTCCTTGCAACGAAATCTAAAAAGTCAGGAAGGAGATTGTAATCTGCCGCGGGCACAACATTCACGGAAAAGAAGAAAGGAGGCGAGCCAAACGCACGATTATTGCGCGGCTTGCTCAGATCCCCGGCTGCGCAAAGAACGCTTGCTCGGGACGACAGTCAAGGGATGACGATCAAATAGGAAATCAGCGAAGCCATGCAATCACGCCGACAATGACGGCCACGGCCAGCAGTGCGCTCAGGACGTACTTGTTGGCCGCGAACCAGGATTTGGTGAACCAGGACTTGGACTCCAGCGTCGAGGCCAGGAATGGGGTTTCGCTGTCGGCTAAGGGCGCATCCGCAGAGGTATTTTCGGTAACATTCTGCGGTAGCTCGGCATGAATATCAGGAGAGGAAACAAGTGAAGGTGGCTTCGAGATACCGATCGGACTTACGGCGGCAGGGATCGAACTCTGTTCCGCACTGACACCGGCTGCGGCAGCGCGAACCATGGATTCCGTATCTTTATCTTTTGATTTTTCGGTGCGAGACGGGATCTGCGCCTCGATTCGCACTTCAGCGACGGCTGGCCGCGGGAGGATCTGGCCGCGCCACTGTTTCTCTTCGCATTCCACACACAGGGTGCGACCCGGCGAAACGGGGAAGCCGCAAGCCTGGCACTTCTGTAGTTTTCTCAATATGGGCGGCACAGTGATCGACTCAGCAACTGCAGGGACAGAGTCGGAGTTGCCTTGCTTGTGCGTGGCGACCGACCAGAAGGATGGTTTCGTCGAGGCTTCCTTCTTTTCGATTGTTTGAGATGGCGTTTGAGGTGCACCATCGTTCACGGTCGGCTCTGACACTGAAACCGGAGCGACAGCATTCGCCATCGTCGAAGTCCGCTCGGCTTGGTGCGAAACAAGGTCAGTAAAAGTGGTCATTTGCGCTGCCGCAGCATGCTTGACGGCAGTCTCTATCATTTCGCTCAAGCGTTGCAAGGCGGAGAGGTCACGCTCATCGAAGGCCTGCGGTTTGCCAGAAAAAAGTTCGAAGACGCCAAGAGCTTGTTCGTCGCTGACAATGGGCATGACGACCACCGAAGAGATGCCCAGGCGGCGGCAGCCCTCGCGGTTCACGCGCGGATCGTTTTCTGCGTCATCGCAACGCATGGCCTGTCGCCTGCGGACGCTTTCCCCGGAAAGTCCATATTCCATAGAGAGCAATGCGCCCAGTTCAGGAGCGTTTGAGCCGGCAGTGGCGCGGCAAAGCATGTCGTTATGTTCTCCGCGGCGCAGGGCAATGGCGGCACCGCTGGCCCCGGTGATGTACTGGGCGCGCTCGGCCAGAAGTTGCAGTGCGGCGTCAAGATCGTTGCATGCCATCTCGACCAGCGATTGGCCACCGTCCTCGCCAGGGAGGCGTTGGCGTATTTCAGAAGTCCTGTTTTCAGAAAACCTGGTTTCAGAAGACCTGGGAGGATGCGCGGTGACCGCGGCGATTCCCGCGGAAACGCTCAAGGTTGCAGGGAGAGTTCTGTTGGCCCCCGGCACGGCTACGCCCGGTCCGGGATTATGGTCGACAAGTGATTGATGTTCCATCGCTCGATTCAGGGTTCGATCTTGAATCAATGATCAATGATCTTCGATAAATGATCGATGAGGCATGGGCGCGTGCCAAGTATCAATATCAATGCGCATTCACGATCAATGCGCATTCACGGGGCATTCACGGCCCAGCGCGATTTGGCGCGAACCCAACCTTGTTTCAATTTTCAGGATGCAATATTTGGAGTCTTACGCGGAGCCGACACGGTGTCAACGAACTTGTTCACACGAAAGTTGTAGTCCGATCGTGCAGGAGGTCGCCGAACGCTAAACAATCCGCCCGCGCACGGCGGTATTTGCTAAATGGTTCGCCTCAGCGTTGTCCTCGCGGGGAACATGAGAAATGGAGAAACTGAGGGCGCGGGCCAGCTTGCGGCACGTCCAATGCAGCGAATAGAGGCGTGAGCTGCGGCAGGCGTACTCGCCGCGCATCTGGCGCACGACGACCTGGGAATCCGAATAAACGTGAAGAGCTTTCGCTTTTAGAGAGAGTGCGCACTGCAGGGCTTCGAGCAGCGCCATATATTCGGCGACGTTATTATCCTGGTGGCCAATCCATTTGGCGATGCGGATGGGGCCGCTTTCGCAGCCATCAATCACCACCCCAATCCCCGATGGCCCTGGATTGCCCAGAGAACCACCGTCCACATAGGCCACGAGTTCGGACATCAGTGCTTCTTTTGTACTAGTAGCAAGATGCGCCGATAATTTTTCGGCGTCAAGACGATTCTGTGGTTCGTTGTAAATTTTATTCCACAGGAAGCGCTGTGCAACGTTCTGTGAAAATCAGGCCTGAATCGAAAGTCGATATTTGTAAATGCCCGAGCCACAATGGCTTGCGTCTGCCGATATTCACAGGTGGTGTCTGATCCGTTGCACCGATAGTTTGCGTTGACATTTATGAACCCTCTGTTAAGGTGGGTTCCGTCGACGGTTGAAAGGGACAGCGAAATAAACCTTGCTGACCCGAAGTAGACTGAGTGATCAGCCAAGCGGGGTAACCTGCGGGGCAGCCAGACCTGAAAAAACCGACGGCTCTGCGAGGGGCAGTTGGGGTTTGGGACTGTGAAAGCAGTGATCGCATCAAGGGGCTGTGACGGTACATGCGTCCACGCTGTTAACTCCCTCGCAGGAGTTGGCGGCTAGAGCATAACCAATGTCACGGCCCTTTCAATTTTTTCCCCGCCTGTTTGAGTTTTTCCCGCTCAATTCGAGCTTCCTCCTGAACTTGCTTTCTAAAAATCCAGACAGCTTCAGCGCAGAATCAGGGTCACTGCGAGTGCGGCAATTCCGAGCTTGACCAGCCATCCGAAAGCGTGAAACGTCGCAATAGCCGGGGACAGTTTTATCCACAGTGCATTCACGATCGTCAGCGGCAACGGTCCGATGAACCAGATCGCCAGCGCCAACTTTAAAGTTCCGCGGTATGAGTGGAGATGCAGGCCGCCGCAAAGGAAAACAAAAACGCCGCAGGTAAGAAACGGCAGCAGGCTGGACCAGAGGATGGCCTTGTTCTCACCCTGGCCACCCCGGTAACGCCAGATCTCTGGGTACCGGTCGTAGCGTTTGTAAAGCCAGTCGCCCATGAATAACCAGTCGGTCATCGACGACACGAAACCGCTGGCCAATACCGCTAACGCGATGCGACCCCAAGCCATGCGTTTCCCCTACGATGTCACGCCGCCACTTCGCCGGCAATGATTTCATCCACGTAGCACCAGATCCAGTCTTCGCCGGGTTCGATTGAGCGCATTACGGGATGGCTGCTCTGGTGAAAATGCTTGGTGGCATGCTTGTTCTTCGAAGAATCGCAGCAGCCGACTTTACCGCACACCATGCACATCCGCAGGTGAACCCAAGTGTCGCCGATTTTCACACAGTCTTCACAGACGTGCTTATCAGTGGCGGTGATCTTGATTTGATACAGATGTTTGCATTTCTTTGACATTTTCGGCTCCCTGAGATTTTTGGCCGGACTCAAGCTCTTTCCAGTTGGATGCGATCCCATTGCGCGAGATTCGCTCCCGCTTCATAGGTACTCTGCAGGAAGCTGAGCAGGGCCTGGCGGGGGGACGCGGCGCGGCGAACGTCGTCGTACATCAGCAGAAACTCTTTCAGCTGCGGATGGTAGAAGGCCTCGGCGGGTTTGACCTTTTGCTGACTGAAACCGGCAGGCTCCGGCGCGGTATACGCATAGAAGGCCGGACCATTTATCTCGCCTCCGCCGGGCCAGAATCCCGCGCTTATGACCTCGTGCGAATATGCTTCGCGTGTGACCGGATCGGCGCCCGGGCGCTCTGGAGCGCGCCGCCCGGAGAAACGTGTTACACACAGATCGAAGCTTCCCCAGAAAAAGTGGACTGGACTATCTTTGCCGACGAAAGCGGCACGAAACTCCTGGAAGATGCTGTCGCATAGAATCAGGATCTGCCAGAAGCGATGCGCATATTCGGGATCGTAGGATGCGTGCTGCGTGTCGCTCTCGAAAGGCAGGGGATTTGGAACTTCGCAGGGCATCGTCCAGATTTTCACTTCGATGCCCAGCGATCGTAAAGCAGACATGAATGCCGCGTAGAAATCGGCGACCGATTGCGCCTTCAGCGGCAGAGTTTTCGACGAGCCACGGCTGGTCTGAATTTGCAGCTTATGGTCGATGAAATCGAATTGGATTTCGAAGATCTCGTCGCCATAGGGAATCGCGGAAGTGGTCAACCCGCGTGCGTTGACGTAGAGCGCAACCTCCCACCAGTGATTGATGCGAGGGCTTAGCGCAAGCCGCACCTTGCCCGCGATCTGCGTCCACATATGCAGAGTGGCGTAGGTGTCCTGCCAGGCATCGAGGAGCAATTCAGGCCAGGAATCCTGGTGGAAGTTGTAGGTGCGGACAGCCATAGCGTAGCCTCCACTACGGACTTATTCTACGGACCAAATCTCCGAGAACGGGACCGGCAGACTAGCGACGGGGAAAATAGTAACACCTTGCCGGCGTGCCGCGCAGTCCCTATTTGTCGCGTTGTTTAAGACATGACACCATACCCCGTATGGTATATTGAGAAAGGATGCTAGATCATGAGCCACACCGTCAAAGACAAACAAAAGCTGATTCTAAGAGCCAAGCGGATTCAAGGGCAGGTCGAAGCGCTGGTGCGAGCCCTTTCCGAAGAGCGCGAGTGTTCCGACGTTCTCCAGGTCATGAGCGCGGCCAGAGGAGCTATGAACAGCCTGATGGCCGAACTTCTGGAGGGTCACATACGCAGCCATGTGCTCAACGGAAAGCAGAAGCCGAGCTCACAACAAGTCCAGGCAGCCGACGAAGTCATCGACATGGTCAAGTCTTACTTGAAATGAGCGGCCCTGAAAGGACGATTCACATGAGCGTTTCTTCCTTAAGTGAAAAAGACCTGGCGACGCCTTCCCGGATGCATGACGACACTAATTCTCCTCACATGATGAAGCCGGCTCAGGACACCGAGCACGGTGAAGACGAGCACAGATTTGAATGGGTTGAACTGGTTCGCATCGCTTTCGTGACGTTGGCCGCAGCAGCAGTTTGGTTCCGTCTATGGGAGCCGTTTCCGCGCATTAGCGTAATCGGCATCGTGGCTGCTCTGATCGGTGGATATCCCATTTTCAAGGAGGCCTTCGAGAATATCGTCGAACGAAAGATGACGATGGAATTGTCGATGACCATCGCTCTTCTTTCCGCATTGGCGATCGGTGAATTTTTCACCGCTCTGGTGATAACCGCTTTCGTGCTGGCCGCCGAGGTCCTGGAAGGGCTCACGGTAGGGCGAGGGCGGCGCGCCATCCAGGATCTGGTTGACTTCCTGCCGCGAACGGTTTCAGTCCGACGCGCTAACGAAGTGGTTGATATACCCGCGAAGGATCTGCAGGTTGGTGAAACCGTAATCGTGAAACCCGGCGGACGTATTCCAGTGGATGGCCTAGTGCTCGGTGGGCAATCGTTTGTGGAGCAGGCAGCGATCACAGGCGAACCGATGCCCATCGAGAAACTCCGGGGAGATGCGGTTTACGCAGGGACCATCAATCAATCAGGCGCATTGGAGATCAGCGCGGACAAGTTGGGGCGAGACACCACTTTCGGAAGGATTATCGAGGCCGTCGAGAGTGCCGAGAGATCACGGGCCCCGATTCAAAAGACAGCCGATCGCCTGGCTGGCTATCTAGTGTACTTTGCGCTGGGCGCCGCAATTCTCACTTTCATCGTCACCCACAACATCAGGTCGACGATTTCGGTAGTGATCGTTGCGGGGGCGTGCGGCATCGCAGCAGGAACGCCACTTGCCATCCTGGGAGCAATCGGCCGTGCCGCGCATCAGGGCGCCATCATTAAGGGTGGGCTCTATCTCGAAGCTCTGGCAGAAGTCGACACGGTGCTGTTAGATAAGACCGGCACCCTGACCTTCGGCACACCTCAAATTCGGGAAGTGATCTCAGCCGACGGTTTTACGGAGTCACAGATTCTAGCGGCCGCTGGCATCGCGGAACGCAAATCTGAACATCCTTTGGCCAAAGCGATTATCGCGCGGGCGGTCGAACTTGCGGTGCCGGTGGCTGAACCGGATGAATTCTCCTACACACCTGGAAGAGGTGTCTGCGTGGCCTACCGCGGCGAAGAAATTCTGGTCGGCAGCCGGGCGCTCATTGTCGAACACGAGGTAAGAGGGATTCTCCCAAGCAACGGCCACGGGGTGAGCGGCGCTTCCGAAGTGTACGTGGCCCGAGGGGGCGGATGCTCGGCGTCCTCCGCATCGCAGATGTCCTGCGTCCGGAGGCGAAGGCTGCGGTTGCCGCGATGCGCCAGATGGGCCTGAAGACGATTCTGCTCAGCGGAGACGCACAAGAAGTAACCACATCGGTGGGTCGCGATCTCGGCGTGAACGAAGCGGTGGGAGAATTGTTGCCCGACCAAAAGGCGAAGTGGGTGCGCGAGCTACGCGGGAAGAAACGGAAAGTTGCCATGGTCGGCGATGGCATCAATGATGCTCCGGCCCTGGTCGAAGCCAATGTCGGAATTGCAATGGGTTCAGGAACTGACGTGGCTCGAGAGAGCGCCGACGTAATTCTGATCGGAAGCGACCTTTCCAAGTTTGTGGAAACCTTGCTTGTCGCGCGACGCTGTCGCGGCATCATCATGCAAAATTTCACGGGGACGCTGGTAGTGGACAGCATCGGAGTGGGGATGGCCGCTTTTGGCTTTCTGAATCCGCTATTGGCGGCCTTTATCCATGTCACTTCGGAGCTGGCCTTCATTCTCAACTCCACCAGGCTGCTGCCCCGGAGCGGTGCAGTCACGCAATGAATTCGGCATGTTTGGGGAGGAGTGTGCGGCTGTGAACTCGGAAAGTTGCCCACTCCAGACAAGGCGACTTGTGGTCGGGCAGATTACGTTCTGCCGCGGCTGCTGTTGCGGCAATACGGAGCGCGGGCTTCCCGAGGTTCCGGTGGAATGGCTCAAGAACGAATGGCGGAAGCGCGGACTGTTAAAGCGATTCCAGTTAACAATCAGCGGTTGCGTGGGGCCATGCGACGTGCCGAATGTGGTTGTTATCACGGGCTCATCCGGCACGGAGTGGCTGGGAAATATCGACAGGTTCGAGCAATATCGCAGCCTGCTGGAATGGGCCGCGCGGTGCAGGGATGCAGGCAAAATGCTAGCTCTACCTTCGGAGTTTCGGGAGTGCAAACTTAGCCCCTTCCGCCCGTAGGTGTTCCCTTTAAACTTTTTAGTTTTTCTTCGGCGGCAAATATTTTTTCTCGATCGAGGCCACAATTACATAATTGGGATCGACCATCTCGTTGAGGTGAATCTTCCCGACCTGCGAGAGCAATTCGTAGGCATCGAGTTCGGAGAGGCCGTAGTCTTTGTGGATCCAGTGGACGAGTTCGGTGAAGGCGATGCGCAGCGCGTCGTCGAGCGGACGGTAGGCGCCGACGGTCATGATGGCGGTGTCGTTTTCAAATTGAGGCCATGCGATGGTGCGGCCTTTGATCACGCTTAACTGTACGCGGGCCTTCAGCGGAACTTCGATGGCGGTACCGGCGATTTCTCCGTCGCCCATAGCGGCGTGGCCGTCGCCGATGTAGAAGAGGCCGCCCTTCGCGTTCACTGGAAAATAAACCGTGTTGCCGACGCTGGCCTCGGGGGAATCCATGTTGCCGCCGAATTCGGCGGGGACGACCGAGCTGCGCGCCTCGCCCTCTGCGGGCGCGACACCGATGCATCCGAAGAAAGGATGCAGGGGAATCTTCACGGAGAAATCGGAATCAAGGGCATTGAACGTGCCTGTGTTGGACGCGTGATCGATGTGATAGAACCAGATTTTCTCAGGCAGCGGCGGATGCAGCATCGGCGTGTAGTTCGTCTCGTTGAGCGCGCCGAATCCGGGAGCGAAGGCGCCGACGCCGGTATCGCCATCGACTTGCAGGTCGAGAATCTTGACGGCGAGAGTGTCGCCGGGCTCGGCGCCTTCGACGAAGAACGGCCCGGTCAGCGGGTTGTCGCCTTTCACCATGCTGAGTGTGTCTCCGGGCTTCTTGATTGCGTTGCCGAAGCAGTCCAGCGTGTTGGTGTCGAGAATGTCGCCGGACTTTAGATGCGCAACGGGATCGGCCGTGGCGAACAGGTACTTAACATTCGCGTTGGTCGCGGTGTAGTGGACGACGTTCTGGGAGAACGCTGAAGCAGCTAATAGAGCGACAACAAGGAGACGAGCGATCACAAGGAACCTCCGGAAGATCGGCTGTTGGTGATTGTAACGGCTGGCCGTAGATTCCCGCTGGGGGGAGTGCGACCCGTCATAAGCTTCAATCGCGGAGTGCTCTCACAAAGGCCGCAGAGGACGCAAAGGGATCTGCGAAGAATTTGGCCGCCTCTTTATCGAGACTTCCTTAAGTGGTCTTCTGCTTAGCGTAAAACCTGCGAACTTTCGCGCGATTGCCACAGGACTTCATGTCGCACCAACGACGACGATGATTTTTGCTGGTGTCGAGAAAGAACCACTGGCAGGTGGGCGAGGAGCAGGCGCGCACCAGTGGCAAATCGCTGGAGGCGAGCAGATCGGCGGCCGCGCGGGCAATCGGCCAGAGCATCGCGTTGAAACTCGAGGTGAGATCATCGAAGCGCCACTCGCAGCCAGGTTTGCGTTGGATCGTTTCGCGTTGAGTCAGGCGCGAGTGCAGGGCCGCATCGTGGAGGTTTGCGTTAAGCCTATTCATTGCGGGCTGGGGCGCGGCCTCGAGATTCATTAGCGCCGAAAAGATATCGTGCAGGGCTTCGCGCAGGTTGCGGGCGCGGCGCAGCGCCTCTTCTGCCTCGTCGGGGGCCTCGTCGTGCATCGCGCGAGCCTTTTCCACCAAGTCATCGAACTGCGCCGGCGTGAGAATTCCGGCTTCTTCGCCGAAGCGCGCTAGATCGTCATAGTCCTTGAGCAACTCCTTCGGTTCGCCGCTGGGACGATCATCGAGCGTGTTGATGAAATCAAGGCAGACGTTTCCCGCGATTAGTTCAAAGCGCGAAGGCTGCACTGGTTCGAGTTTGGTTTCCGCCATGGTCAATCGTGAAATCTTCCTGTCGAATCATATAACCATTAAATTGTGCTTGACAAGTTATGTTAACTTGCTTAAGGTGATTATAACCTATTAAATATGTTTTATAGGTTAGATGCCTTTGAGTGAGGTCAAGACCTAATGCTTGCCCATCAATCAGCACAAATTATCGCCCTCCTGCGGAGCGGGAAGATGGTTAATATCGGAGGTAGACCTGTGATCGTTCCTGAGGCACGCCAACCCGCGAGTTCGCGCGACCGGGCGCTCGGCATCAAGCTGGCGCTGGCCTTCCTGGCGATTTATGTCATATGGGGATCGACGTATCTCGCGATTCGTTATGCGGTCGAGACCATTCCGCCGCTGGTGACGGCCGGCATCCGGCATTCCATTGCGGGTGGGATCATGCTGATCTGGGCCTGGTTGCGCGGCTTTCGCCCGACCCGGCAGCAATGGCTTGCGGGCTGCATCCTGGGATTTTTCTTCTTTTTGATTGGGCACGGTTCGCTGCACTGGGCAGAGCAATACGTCGGGTCGGGACTGGCGGCTCTGCTGATCGCGACTGAGCCGATGTTTATTCTGGTGCTGGCGTGGATGATGGGGCAGCAGAAGATCAGCGGACTTAGCGCGTTGGGCCTGGGACTCGGCGTGGCGGGCGTGGCAATGCTCACAGGGGCGGAACTCACGGTAAAGGGTTCGAGCCTGGTGGGATTGCTGGCCGTGCTGCTCGGTTCTTTGGCGTGGTCATTTGGAGTTGCGATTTCTCCACGCCTCAGGTTGCCTTCGGATGCTCTGGGGCGAACGGCTTTGCCAACCCCCTGCGGCGCGGCTATGCTGCTCATCGCGGCAGGAGTTACGGGCGAGTTTCAACAGACACACTGGGCGAGTATCTCGTTGCGATCTGTTTTTGGGCTGGGATATCTAATTACGTTCGGGTCAGCGGTGGCGTTCACGGCATACACATGGCTTCTGCAGCGCGTTCCTCCGGCGCTGGTGGCGACGCATACGTATGCGAACCCGGTGGTCGCGGTGTTGTTGGGATGGTGGCTGGCGCATGAAGCATTGAGCTTGCGAGTAGTGCTGGCGTCAGTGGCGATACTGGGAGCGATTGTGCTGATCCGACGGGGCGAGCGAGCGGTGGCCGTTAAGGCTCCGGCAGCGGTCCAGCCCGTTGCTGAAATTCAGGCGTCGGAGGAATGTGCTTAGGAGTGGCCTGAATTGTGTCTAATGTTCACTGCGGCAGCCCTATTCGTCGCAGGAGGTCTGTGTAGCGCGGGTCGGAGCGAACGTTGTCCCAAAATGGATCTATCAGGAGATAGCGCATCCCCGCAGAACGCTGTTGGTAGCCTTTTTCCAGCAATCGAAACGCTTCGCCTTTCGCTCCGAGGCCCGCATGAATCGTTGCAAGCTGATAAAAATCGACATAACTACGCGAGGACAGTTCTTCCATCTCTTTCGCGATCTTCAGCGCATCGGCTCGTCTCCCCGCGACGGCGTAAACCCAACCAAGGCCGTCGGCAACCAACTGATTCTCAGGCGCGACCGCCTTGTCCGATTCGGCTATTTTGTCGTATTCGGCAAGGGCTTCCGGGTACATCCCTTTCATCGCGTATGACCAAGCCAACTGAGCGCGAATGAATGCCGCGTTAGGATACAGATCGAGGGCCTTTTGAAAATGAGGAATCGATTCATCGTATCGACGCATGAGGAGATAGACGTGTGCCAGACCACCCAATGAATATGTCGAGATGGGGTCAAGCTCCTGCGCTCGTTTCATCTCATCTATACCTTCGTCAAATCGGGTCTTCGTAAACAGGCACTCAGCATACCGTTCATGGGTGATAGCACTGCTAGGGCTTAGTTCAATAGCGGCTTTGAATTCTCGCTGGGCGGTTGACCAGTCCCAATCGTAGAACCACTCAGCATAGGCTATAGCAGCATGCGCTTCGCCGAGAGTTTTATCCAGTTCCAGCGCCTTCATCGCTGCCGCTTTCGCCTTCGGCAGAGTCTCGCTGGGTGAAACATAGTTCAATCCGCCTCCGAGCCAATTGTAGGAATCAGCCAGACCTACGTAAGCCATAGCATAGCCGGGGTCTCTGTCGATTGCTTGCTGGAAATACTCGATGCTCTTCCTGAGTCCTTCGGCTGTAGATTGGTTCGAAAGATAGCGGCCCTTTAGGTAAAGCTGATAAGCCTCAGGCTTTGGCTGGGACGATTTAACTAGACGTGTTTTTTCTTCGCTCGTCAGCCGCACGCGCAGATTTTCAGAAATCGCGGTTGCGATCTCTTGCTGGACTGAAGTTATGTCAGCCAGCGTCCTTTTGTACTGCTCACCCCAAAGCTGTTTGTCTTCGCGTGCGTCCACGAGTTCGGCGCTGATCGAGAGATCGTCGCCTCTCTGAGTCACTCGACCCGTCACCAGTGCCTGCACTCCAAGTTCACGCGCCACTTTTTTCGGGTCGATCTCACGCAGCTTGTAACGGAAGGCAGAGGTGCGAGAGATCACCTTCAAATTTGGGAGCCCCGACAACCTGTCGATGACTCCCTCGGTGATTCCGTCGCTCAGGTATTCCATGGACGAGTCGGCACTGCCGTTGACGAAAGGTAATACGGCGATCGAATCCATGCCATTGTGAGATCTGCCAAAGTAGAACACACCTATTGCAACCAACACGACGACGAACACCAAAGCTAAGGCGCTCATCACTACTGTCCGACGTGACCAGCGCGGCTTTGTGCTATCGCTCGATGTGATCTTGCCCGATTCTGTGTTGCGCTTCAGGCGCTTCAGGTCGGCCTTGATGTCGGACGCATGCTGAAACCGAACATCACGGTCTTTCTCCAAGGCCTTGTTTATGATGCGCTCCAATTCCGCTGGCAGGTCGGGATTCAGGCGCACCGCCGATGTTGGTGTCCCATCCAGAATGGCTTTGAAGATCACACCTGATGTGTCGCCTCGAAATGGCAGCGTTCCCGTGCACATCTCGTACAAGACAGCGCCGAATGAGAACAGGTCGGTGCGGGCATCGAGCTCCTTCCCTCGCACTTGCTCTGGTGACATATACGCAACGGTGCCCAGCGTCGAACCGGGACTGGTAAGGTTCTCTGATGATTCGATGGTCGAGTCGCTCAACGCAACGCTTTCCGGTTTCAGCGACACTTTCGCCAGCCCGAAATCGAGAATCTTCGCCTGCCCGCGATTCGTCACAAAGATGTTCGCTGGCTTGATGTCCCGATGAACGATGCCTTTCGAATGCGCGGCGTCGAGGGCGTCGGCGATCTGGATGCCCAGATCAAGCACCGTCTCGATCTCCAGCGGCTTGCCAGCGATCCGGTGCCGGAGAGTCTGACCTTCCAGCAGCTCCATGGCGATGAAGGTTCGACCATCAGCCTCGTCGATCTCGTAAATTGTGCATATGTTCGGGTGGTTGAGCGAAGACGCAGCCTTGGCCTCCCGCTGGAAGCGGCTGAGAGCCTGGACGTCATGGGCAAGTTGGTCGGGAAGGAACTTCAGGGCGACGCGGCGACCAAGCTTCAGGTCTTCCGCCTCGTAGACGACGCCCATCCCACCACCGCCGATCCTGCTGAGGATCCGGTAGTGGGAAATTGTCTGACCCATTCGATCGGACGTAGCGGTCATTGGCTAGAATGTTAGGTGGGGGCGAAGGGAAGGTCAAACTCAAGGCACTCACTGCGGTGGGGGCGGAATCTTTCCACAAGAAGATTCTTGTCACACTTGAATGATTCTTGGATTATAATGATTCTTATCCAAGAATAGCACTCACATGCCCTCCGCTCACGAACAATTCCGGGATTTAGCTTGGAAGTGCGGCTTGGCGGCCACGCACCAGCGGCAAGTGATTTACGAGGCCGTCGTGGCCATACCTGGACATCACTCTGCAGAAGCGGTCTATGCGGAAGTCCGTCGAAGAACTCCATCCATCTCTTTAGCGACCGTATACAACAACCTGCGGCTGTTCGTGGAGCACGGGCTGCTGCGGGAAGTAAGTCCTCATGCTTCCACCTTGCTGGTGGAAGGGAATCTTGAACCGCATCATCATCTGGTCTGCACGCGTTGCAAGGCGGTGCAGGACATTGAAGGTGATTTTATCAACTACAAGAAGCTGTCGCGACAGGCGCCGCGCGGCTTTGATCTGACGCAGCCGCTGATTGAGGTGTTTGGACTTTGCCGGCGGTGCAGCGCGAAAACGTAAAAACAACTTCATAAGAGAAAAGAGGAATTATGTCTGAAGAAAAGCAGGTACTGGCCGGCGCCGGCGTGCCCGGCCCGGGCAATACCGAGCCCGAGGTATCACCCGAATCCAAATGCCCGGTAATGGGCGGCGCTCGCAGAGACACAACAAACTGGACTCCGTCGAATGCGGACTGGTGGCCGAATCAGCTGAACCTGAAGATGCTTCACCAGCACTCCCCTCTGTCCGATCCCATGGGCAAGGAGTTTAATTACGCGGAAGAATTCAAGAGCCTCGACTTGAATGCCGTGATCAAAGACCTGCGTGCTTTGATGACGGACTCGCAGGACTGGTGGCCGGCCGACTTTGGCCACTATGGCGGGCTTTTTATTCGTATGGCATGGCACAGCGCAGGTACGTACCGCATCGCCGACGGCCGCGGCGGGGCAGGCTCTGGCCAACAACGTTTTGCGCCTCTCAACAGTTGGCCGGATAACGTGAACCTCGACAAGGCGCGCCGGTTGCTCTGGCCAATCAAGCAGAAATATGGGCGGAAGATCTCCTGGGCCGACCTCATGATTCTCACGGGCAACGTCGCGCTTGAGTCGATGGGCTTCAAGACGTTTGGTTTTGGTGGCGGGCGCGCGGATGTCTGGGAGCCTGAAGAGTACGTCAACTGGGGGCCTGAGGAAGAGTGGTTGGGGGACAAGCGCTATAGAGGCGATCGTGAACTCGACAATCCTCTCGGCGCGGTGCAGATGGGACTGATTTACGTGAATCCGGAAGGGCCAAATGGAAAGCCGGATCCGCTCGCCGCGGCACGGGATATTCGGGAAACTTTCGCGCGCATGGCGATGAATGACGAGGAGACCGTTGCGCTCATTGCCGGTGGTCACACTTTTGGCAAGACCCACGGCGCTGCCGATCCCAAAAAGTATGTCGGCCGCGAGCCCGAGGGCTCTGGAATCGAGGAGCAAGGCCTCGGCTGGAAGAACAAATTTGGAACGGGCAAAGGGGATGACACGATCGGCAGCGGCCTGGAAGTGATTTGGACCACCACGCCCACGAAGTGGAGCAACAACTTCTTCACAAACCTGTTCAGCTACGAATGGGAACTGACGAAGAGTCCGGCCGGTGCGAATCAGTGGACACCGAAGAATGGCGCAGGCAACGGCACAGTGCCGGATGCGCACGATCCCTCAAAGCGCCACTCGCCATCCATGTTGACCACTGACCTCTCGTTACGGTTCGACCCTGATTACGAAAAGATTTCACGGCGCTTCTACGAGCATCCGGATCAGTTCGCAGACGCGTTTGCCCGGGCGTGGTTCAAGCTGACGCACCGAGACATGGGGCCGATCTCGCGCTACCTTGGCCCGCTCGTTCCCAAAGAGCCCCAGCTGTGGCAAGACCCTGTTCCCGCCGTGGATCACAAATTGATCGGGGAGAAGGACATTGCTGCTCTGAAGGCGAAGATACTGAAATCCGGACTGTCGATCTCCCAACTGGTGACGACTGCCTGGGCGTCGGCGGCATCGTTCCGCGGCTCCGACAAGCGGGGTGGGGCAAACGGGGCGCGGATTCGCCTCGCGCCGCAAAAGGATTGGGAAGTGAACCAGCCGGCGGAGCTGGCGAAGGTCCTTGGGAAGCTGGAGGCGATCCAGAAGGACTTCAACAGCTCGCAGTCCAACGGCAATAAGCGCAAGAAGGTGTCGCTGGCTGACTTAATCGTTCTCGGCGGCAACGCAGCTGTCGAGGAAGCTGCGAAAAAGGCCGGTCACGACGTGAAGGTTTCCTTCTCGCCGGGACGCACCGATGCTTCGCAGGAGCAAACCGATGTGCACTCGTTCGCCGTAATGGAGCCGATCGCGGACGGGTTCCGCAACTATCTCCGCAGCGGACAGGTCCTGTCGGCTGAGGAGCTGCTGCTCGATCGGGCGCAGTTGCTGACACTGACTGCACCTGAGATGACGGCTCTCGTCGGCGGCATGCGCGCCTTGAATGCGAACTTCGGGAAGGCCAAACACGGCGTCTTCACCAACCGGCCCGAGACGCTGACGAATGATTTCTTCGCCAACCTGCTCAGCATGAATACGAAGTGGGAACCCTCCTCCACATCCGAAGGCGTGTATGAGGGGCGCGATCGCGCCACGGGCAAAATCAAGTGGACCGCCACGCGCGTCGATCTCGTTTTCGGTTCGAACTCCCAGCTCCGAGCGATCGCGGAAGTCTATGCATGTGATGACTCGAAGGAGGCGTTTGTGAAGGATTTCGTTGCTGCGTGGAGCAAGGTGACGAACCTTGATCGCTACGACCTTGCCTGAGCTCGCGGAAAGGGTTTTGGCTACGAACATTCGGGCGAGCCTTTGCGGCTCGCCCTTTTTTGCGCGACGCAGGTGAGCCGCGGCGAGACTGTCATTCAAGCCATCTTGAGTTTCCTTCACCAGAATCGCCCGATTTTATGTCCAACCTCGGAACTGCGGAACGGCACCTAACCGCCCATGCGCCGTATCCCGCTGGCGCACACGATGAACGTGTGGGCTATTTCAATAAGAGTGATCAACTATCCCCAAGCGGACGTACTGGTTTATGTCATTAACAGTAAAAAATTAAGATGCGAACGGCATACCTCATAACGGCTTACAAACAGCCGAATCACCTCGCGAGACTCATCAGAATCCTGGTCCCCTGCGGCTTCGCTCGGGGCAGGCTCTCCCCTCCGCGGTCGGGATGACAGTTTGTGGTGGGATAGAGCAGCAGGAAGGTCTAGTGCTGGTCGCGGCGGCGGAGGTAGTCGATGAACATTTGCTCAACCGGTTTGTCGTAAGTCTTAAGGACGTGACGGACGGTGTGGCCACTGACGAAGTGGCAAACTTCTTCGGCCAAATTTTTGGCGTGATCGCCGGCACGCTCGAGGGATTGGGTCATGAAGATGATTTGCAGGCTGGCTTGACGGGCGATGTTTTCGGGATTCTCGATGTGGCGAAGAAAGATGAGGTTGCGGAGGCGGTCCATCTCGGAGTCGGCGCGGAGAACGTCGATGGCCTTGCCGACATCGCGATTCGAAAAACCGTCGCCGACGTCGGTGAGCATTTTTTCGAGGATGGTAGCCATGTGAGTGAGGTCGCGAGTGTCTTCGGAATCGATGCGACCAGCGGCGGCTTGCGCGCTGTTCGCAAAACTGAGGAGAAGGTCGCCGATGCGCTCCAGGCCGATCATGAACTTCATGCAAGCAAGGAGTTCGCGGGCCTCGGCGGGCTCTACTTCAGTGATGGCGGTGGTAACCGCGCTGTCGATTTCCATATCGAACGTGTCGAGCTCGCGTTCGCGGACGCGCAGGGAATTCAGCAAAGCGCTGGAGCCAGTGGCGATGCCCTCAGCGGCGGCGCCGGCGGCTTCCCTGGCCAAAAGACAGGCTTCGACGGTGCGACGGACGATCCGCCGATGGGCGGGTTCGGGAGAGAGGCTTTCGGCGCGAGCAGTACCCATGAGAGTGTCTCTCTGGCGCGAGCTGAAACTGCGCGGGACTATTAGTTCTGATTTTGCCGTACTCATAACTAGATAGTCAACGGCTAAGGATAGAGTTTCTCTTTCAATTGTGGGTTAAGAAGGTGTGAATTTTTGGTGATTTTTCGTAAGTGGGCGGGACAAACTTCGCTCGGACTAGCTTTTGGATCCAGGAGCGAATCTAACTATTTCATTAGCGATGCCGCTGCTTGGACGCTTTGTGCTGCGCTTTCTGGTATTTCTTCCAGGCCTTCTGCTGCTTTTTGGCTTGCTTCTTGGCGTACTTTTGTTGCTGCTTGGCCGCTTTCCGAGCCTCCCGGCTGTTTTCCCCGATACTCCTGTTCTCGCGTTCAGCGAACGCCGGCGTTGATGATGCAATGGCCAGGGCGAGCAGCAGTAGGAAAGCTGCGAATCGTTTCATAGCCTCTCCGAAGGGAAATCTTGCATTGATATTACACCGGAAGTGGAAGGAGTAAGGACACTGTAGTAATGAGTTCGAGTCAGGATTCCCAGACCGGGAAAAAATCGGGCCGAGGCGAGGACGACCACGGGCTAAAGCCCGACTGATTCTCGACTGCTTACGCGGCTCTGAAGAGCCGCTCTTCCACGGTAGTGGCTGATTTGGTGGTCTTGTCCTAAATAACTCTTTCAGCCAACACCGATTTGGTGGGAGTCTTGCAATCCACGGTCGTGGCTGGATTTGAAGTATTAACCTCTCTTCCATTCCATATCACCGGTTCCGAGAGCGAGACGCTCTCGGTTGAGCCGGCAAAGCCTGCCCTGAGAGAAGCGGAAGGTATGCCGGCGCTACGATAACTTCTACGCAGTGGGTAGCGTGAACAGGAACGTGGAACCGTGGGCGAGCTCACTCTCGGCGCGGATGGAGCCGCCGTGTGCGAGCATGATGTGCTTGGCGATGGCAAGGCCGAGGCCGGTGCCTCCGGACTCGCGGGACCGGGCTTTATCGACGCGATAGAAGCGTTCGAACAGGCGAGGAAGATGTTCGGAGGCGATGCCGGCACCGAAATCCTGGACGAAAAATTCGACAGCGTGAGGAACCGCGCGCGCGCCAAGGACGATTCGTCCGCCGGCAGCTCCGTACTTCAGGGCATTGTCGATCAGGTTGGAAAAGACCTGATGGATGGCTTCGCGGTCGGCGAGAACTGACGGTAAATTTTCAGGCAGTGGGTTGGGGCCGGGAAAGTTCCGGCTTTGCAGATGGTGGGCAGGAGAGTCCTGGATTTGCAATTCGATACCGTGAGTGCGAGCGATTTCGCGGAAGCTCTCCTCGGCATCGTGAAGAAGTTCGGCGGGAGGAACGGACTCGGCATCGAAACGGGTTTCTCCGGATTCGACGCGGGCGAGGGTCAGCAGATCCTCGGTGAGGCGTGACATCCGGGAAGAATTCTTGCGGATAATTTCCAGAAACTCGCGAGTAGGCGCTCCATTTTCAGGAGTGCCGTCGAGCAGGGTCTCCGCATAGCCCTGAATCGAGGTGAGAGGCGTGCGCAGTTCGTGGGAGACATTGGCGATGAAATCGCGGCGGGTCTTCTCCACGCGCTCGGTTTCGGTGAGGTCGCGGAGCACTGCGACGGCGCCACCATCAGGCAGGGGCGCGGCGGTCACGTCGAACGCGCGGCCCGGAATGATGGAAGTGGCGCGGGCAGTCTTGACTTCGTGAGTAGTGATAGCTTCCTTAACGCTGGCCAGGAAGTCCGGGTCGCGAATAGTTTCAACGACGGGCTGGTGCAAGCGAGTGCCTTGCGGTACCAGGCGATTCATTGGTCGATTGGCCCATTGCACCAACCCATCAGCACTGACGGCAATAACGGCATCCTGCATGCTGTTGAGTAGAGTTTCGAGCTGGCGCTGGCTGGACTGGACTGCGGCGAAACTCTGCTCGACGCGGCGGGCAGTTTTATCGATGGCACCGGCGACGCGGCCGATTTCGTCCGGCGAAGTTTCAAGGACGCGGGCCTTCAGATCGCCTTCGGCGATGCGGGCGGCGACATCGACGATGCGCTCGAGGCGGCGGGCGCTCCAAATGGCAGCGACAGCGGCGACTGCCAGGGCAAAGACGAATACCATTGCGGAAGCCCATTCCAGCCTGTGGCGTACCTGTGCGGAAACGGCTTCTACGTCAGAAAGAGGATAGGCGAGGCGGACTGCGCCGCCGGAGATGGGAACCGCGACGTAGAGAAACGGAATGCCAATCGCGGCGCTGCGACGCTGGTCAACGCCGACGTTGCCGGAGAGAGCAGTTACAAATTCCTTACGCTGAACTACGTTCCCCAGTGCGTCGGGGCTGGACTCGGAATCCGCCAGAACGTTTCCCGCGGAATCCACGATGGTGACACGGGCTCCGGCGGCTTGTGCTTCCTGGGCGGCAATGTCGGAGAGAGAATGGCCGCTGCGATCCGTTTCGACGCGGTGCGCCAGAAGTTTGGTTTTTTGGACGAGGTTGCGCTCGATTTCCGCGCGCAGCGAAGATTCCCAGGCGCCCCCGAGCATCAGGTCGAACATGACGGCGGCTGCCAGGATAACGACCAGAAAGCAGGCCAGCAACTTGAGAAAAATCCCGCTTCTCACTTCTGCTTCCTCACTTCTGCTTCCTCACTTTGGGGCCTCGAAGCGGTAGCCCGCCCCGCGCACGGTCTTGAGGTAGCGCGGGTTTTCCGGGTCCGGTTCGATTTTTTCGCGGATTCGGCGGACATAGACATCGACCGAGCGCGGCGTCACGTAAGACGTGTCCCGCCAAACGGAATCAAGCAGATGATCGCGGGAAAAGACGCGGCCCAGGTGGCGGGCGAAATAGTCGAGCAGGCGGAATTCGGTGGCAGTGGTAGGAACGGTTTGTCCGCGAACGGTCAGAATCATCGCGGAAGGATCGATGGCAATGTCGCCAACCGTGAACGGACTGGGCGGGAGCGGGCGCTCGAAGCGGCGAAGCACGGCCTTGACACGGGCTACGAGCTCGCGCGGGCTGAAAGGCTTGGCGATGTAGTCATCAGCTCCGAGTTCGAGACCGAGGACGCGATCGGCTTCGCTGCTCTTCGCGGTCAGGAAAATCACCGGCACCGGAGCCAGGCCGGGAGTTTGGCGGATCGTGCGGCAAAGTTCAAGTCCATCTTTGCCGGGAACCATGATGTCGAGCACGAATAGTGCTGGGCGCTGCCGCTCGGCGTCAGCGATTACGTTCGAACCATTGGGATAGACGCGAATGGCAAAGCCGTCATTCTCCAGGTGATGACGAACGAGGCGGGAAATATCAGGATCGTCTTCGACGACGAAGATGCTAGGTTTCACGGCTACATTGTAGCGAAGGCGGTTGCCAGTACCTAGTACCTAGTACTTGGTTTCGGTCGTGGGCAGGGATTTTTATCGGATTGTAACAATCAGGTTGGCAACGGGGTCGAGGTGAAAGCGTTTGTTGGGCGGGATGACTGTAGTGGCGCTGTATTCGGTAATGATGGCGGGGCCGGAGTAGGTTTTGCCGGAATTCAATTCATCTCGGGAGTAGATCTGCGTGGCGAGTTTCTTGCCGTCAAATAGGACTGAGGCTTTGAGTGGGGAAGGCGAGCCGAGCTTTGCTCGGCTTGGACCCCTCGGCTTCGCTCGGGGCAGGCTCACGGGGGCGGCCGTCCCCACATGGTTCATCTGCTTCACATGATTCATCTTGCGCATATGATCCATCTTCTCCACATGTACTGCGTCGGATCTTACTGATGCGCGGAGGCGGAGGGTTACCAGCTCTACTGGTCGGCCAGTATGGGAGTATCCGTAGCGGCGGCGGTGCTCTCGCTCGAAATCTGCGAGCAGGTTCGGGGTGAAAGGAAGATTGAGTTCGTATCCCTGGCCTCGGTAGCGGAGGTCGACACTGCTCTGATAGAGAACTTTTCCCTGCCAGCCTTCTTGCTGAAGATCTATCGCGGCCTGTTTCTTCAAGGCTGCGAACTCTTGCAGCAGACGTGCTTGCGGGACCTTGCCAGCCGCGCTCCATAATATGGTGCGGGAATAATCTTTAACCACGTCGCTGACCAAGATGCCAAGAGCAGAAAGGGCGCCGGGAAGGGCGGGGATAATCACATTCGGGATGCTGAGAGCTTCGGCCAGGGCGCAGGCGTGAAGGCCTCCGGCACCGCCGAAGGCGACGAGGGCGAGGTCCCGGGGATCGCGGCCACGCTCGATGGAAACCACGCGGATGGCTTTTTCCATGGTGGCGTTGACCACACGAACTACGCCGGCGGCGAACTTTTCCAGCGTGAGAGGATTTCCTTGCCGATTCAGCCAATCGCGCGTGATGCTGCGGGTTCGTTCGAGATCAAGGGTGAAATCGCCACCGAGGAAGCGAGTGGGCTGCAGGCGGCCTAATAAGAGGTTCGCGTCGGTGACCGTGGGCTGCGTGCCGCGACCGTAACAGATGGGGCCCGGATCAGCACCTGCGGATTCGGGGCCGACGCGGAGAACGCCGGCCGCGTCGAAGCGGGCCAGCGAGCCTCCGCCAGCGCCGACGGTGTGGATATCGAGCATGGGGACACCAATGGGGAGTCCGGCGACTTCGGCGTGGCTGGCAGTGGTGATTGCACCTTCGACGAGGGAGACATCGGTGGAAGTGCCTCCCATGTCGAAGGCGATGATGCGCTTGAAACCGCTGCGGCGGGCGCTGGCGGCCGCGCCGACGACGCCTCCGGCGGGACCGGAGAGAACGGTGCGGACGGGTTCGCGGGCAGCGGAGGATAGAGCTGTAATCCCGCCGCTGGATTGCATGACGAAGATGCGCGGGGCTGCGGGGGCTAAAGCCCGAATGTTTTTGTAGGCGACTTTCGTGGCGCTGAAGCGCCTCTCTACACGGTATTTCGCTGGCCGCTTTAGACGAAGCGATTCTGCCCGGCGCTCAAGGTTTTCCAGATACCGTTGCATGACTGGTTGTAGATAGGCGTTGATTACGATGGTTGACGTGCGTTCGTATTCGCGAAACTCGGGGAGGATTTGGTGGGAGATCGAGAGCGGAACGCTTAGAGTCTTCAGGGCATCAGCCATGGCTAGTTCATTCTCCTGATTCGCAAAAGAAAAAAGCAGTGAGATCGCGATCGATTCCGGTTCCTTCTCTGCAACCTGGGCGACCAGTGATTTCAAATCCGCGGGTGAAGGTGCGGTTAGGATTTCGCCGTCGCTCGCGGTGCGTTCTTCGATGCCGAAGCGGAGATTCGCGGGGACCAGAGGTTCGACGCGGTCGAAGAAGAAGTCGTAGAGCTTGGGACGAGCCTGGCGTCCGATCTCGATAGCGTCCTCGAATCCGGCGGTGGTGATCAGTGCGGTGCGCGCGCCTTTACGTTCGAGCAGGGTATTGGTGCCAACCGTGGTGCCGTGCAGGATCACGAAGTCGCCGTGGTGATCGATTCGGCTGAGAGCTTCAAGGATGGATTGGGAGGGGTCGGCGGGAGTGGAGAAAACTTTCAACATGCGCAGTTGGCCGTGGTCGACCCACACACAATCGGTGAAGGTGCCGCCGGTGTCGATGGCTACGCGGAGAGGTTGGGGGCGTCGGGGCATTGAATTGGGATAAGCAGGCTGCTGAAAAGCTTGGCGGATACCTCCGGGGCTAAAGCCCTCAGTCAGGGGATGGCATTTATCGCATCGCTTGAAGCGCTGCGCCACCCAGAAGCAAATTCGCTGCAACCCGAACTCTTAGTCTTTTCAGCAGCCTGTTAGGGTAACATTTGCGGCTATGAGATATGCATTTCTTGTCGAGACCTATTCCACCGAGAGAGTGAAAGTAGTCAGCGTGTGGAGCGAGTTTTGGGACGAGGATCTTCCGGTGCGTCCGCGGGAGGGCGATCCGCGTGGGCGCAGCGTGCACGAGCAGATGGTGCATCAGTGCGTGAGCGAAGACCTGTGGTTCCGCAACATGCTGGGGATTGATGTGGGCGCGCCTCCGCTGCCGAAACAGGAGACCCGGTTGGAGTTCATCAAGCGGTATGCGAAGGACAGCGAGAAACGGCTGGCAGCACTGCAGGAAAAGGACGAGGCGTGGTGGGAAGCGAATGTGAAGTTTTTCGATGTCGAGCGTTCGCGGACATGGGTGATGACGCGGCGCATGACGCATACGTCGCATCATCGCGGACAGTTGATGGCCATGCTGCGGATGCTGGGGCGGGACATACACAGCAATTACGGGCCGACCGCGGACAGCGGAGGGTTGATGCAGAATCATGCGCCTACGATTTATGCGTATCCGAGTTTGGAGGCGCTGTTGGCGGGGGAGGGTGCGGGTGGGAAGAAGGCGAAGTTGCCAGGGAGCGGCGGCACGGCGGTTACGGAGAGGCCGGAATAATATCCGCTATATCCAGGGATTTAAGACGGTCCTAAGACCGGTGAAGTGCCGAACGTTTCGCGTGACGAGAGTCAAGCCATGAACTTGCGCAGTAGCCGCCAATAACCCGTCGATCGCGCTGATCGGGGTTCCAGTTGATGTACAGAGGGCAACTATTCGTCCCCAGGAATCAGCGATCCCCTGACTGACGGAAAGAACCCTACCTTCAAAGCGCAGGGGTAATTCGTGTTCCAGCCATTGCTCATACCGCCGGCGGCGACCTCCGGTTGCCATGCGCTCGACTCCATAGCGCAACTCCGCCAGCGTGACAACGCTCAAAAACAATTGTTCCTCATCGGCGCTGTCCATCCAAGCGGTGAGACCGGGATCGGGCCGGGGTTTTTGCCATTCTGAAATGGCATTAGTATCAAGAAGGAAACTCACAAATCGACCTTGCGGAGACGAGTGCGTCGAGGTAGCTTCAATCCTCCTTCCCGCAGCGGCGAAGAGGCGAAGAAATCTGCGAGGGTCCCGACCCGCTTGGTTTTGCGATTCCACTCGTCCGCATCCACGACCACTGCGGCGGTGCGTCCACGCCGGGTGATGGTCTGTGGGCCTTGGGACATTGCACGGTCGAGGACTTCGCTAAATTTTGCTTTGGCTTGGGCTACGGTCCAGGATTGGGTTTGTGAATTCATAGGAAGGCCTCTACATGGTTATGATAGTCATTATAGTCATCTGGGGGTTGGGCACAATCAAGAGCGCTGCCGAGCTGCGCTCGGCTGGACAGCCGCGGGCGGCTGTCCCCACATGGGTTGCCATCCCTTCGCTCCCCTATCCCTTTGTGGTGAAGGCCAAGGTCAGCAGCGTTTTTTGTTCTACTTCGTGCGCTTTGGTGCTGCCGGTAGCGGGGCTGGCGCCGGAGCTGCGCTTGACCGACATTACGTGGCGGGCGCCGGCTATGCGTTGGAGACGCGGGAGCATGTTGAATAACGCGCCCATATTGGCGGGCTCTTCCTGCACCCAGACGATGTCGCCGGATTCGCCGTGGCGGGCGAATTCGGCTATGAGTTCTTGTTCCGGGAAGGGATAGAGCTGTTCAAGGAAGACAATGGCGGTCGAAGTGTCTTTTCTCTTTTTGCGCTCGGCTTGAAGTTCGTGGCCGATCTTGCCGGTGCAGACCAGGATGCGGTCGGCTGCGCCGATCTCTGTGTCGGGAATTACGTTCTGGAAATTCTTGTTGGTGAAGTCGGCGATAGGCGATGACGCGTCAACGTGGCGCAGCATACTCTTCGGAGTGAAGACGACCAGTGGCTTGCGCCAATGGCGCAGGGCCTGGCGGCGCAGCAGGTGAAAATACTGCGCGGCGTTGGATGGCTGCGTGACCTGGATGTTGTGCTTCGCGGCGAGTTGCAGGAAGCGCTCGATGCGGGCGCTGGAGTGCTCCGGTCCCTGGCCTTCGTAGCCGTGGGGGAGAAGCAGAACCAAGCCCGAGAGAAGGTTCCACTTGGCTTCGCCGGCGGAGATGAACTGGTCGATGATCGCTTGCGCAACGTTCACGAAGTCGCCGAACTGGGCTTCCCAGAGGACGAGCGCTTCGGGATAGTCGCGGCTGTAGCCGTATTCGTAGCCGAGTACGCCGGGTTCGGAAAGAGTTGAGTTGTGGATTCCGCAGCGGGCCTGGCCGGGCGCAATGTTTTCCAGCGGGACATACTCGTTTTCGTTTTCGATATCGATGAGAACCGAGTGGCGCTGGTTGAACGTGCCGCGGCGCGAATCCTGGCCAGAGAGACGAACTGGAATGCCGGCTTTCACCAGACTGCCGAAGGCGAGGGCTTCCGCCATGCCGTAGTCCACGGCGCGTTTGCCCGCGCCCATTTCGGCGCGCTGCTCCAACAGCTTTTTAACCTTCGGGTGAATGTGGAAGCCCTCGGGATAGATCGTGAGGCGATTCGTAAGGTCGGCTAATTCTTCTTCTGAGAGTCCGGTTCCTACTTCGAATTCCGGCTTGTGGCGGCCGCCGTAATATTGGTCCCAATATTTGGGGAGGTCGCGCATGAGCGGCTTCTTGCTGATCTTTCCGGCTTCTTTTTGTGCGGCCTCGAACTCGGCCTTGATTGCCGCGGCGCGGGCTGGGGCGTCGGTTGCGCCGATATCGTCGGAGTAGATTTCCCAGAGCGGTGGATGCTCTTTAATCTTCTTGTAGAGCAGCGGCTGAGTCACCGTGGGATCGTCAACTTCGCTGTGACCATGGCGGCGGTAGCCGATGAGGTCGATGACCACGTCGGTGCCAAACTGGTAGCGGTATTCGGTGGCTAGACGGGCGACGCGCACCACGGCGTCCACATCTTCTCCGTTGACGTGGAAGATGGGGATCGACTGGCGGCGCGCGATGCAGGCGGCGAAGCGAGTGGAATGCTCTTCGAGATAGCTGGTGGTGAATCCAAGGAGATTGTTAACGACGACGTGAATGGTGCCGCCTACCGTGTAGCCGGGAAGGTCGGCGTAATTCATGGTTTCGGCAAGGATGCCTTGTCCGGCGAAAGCGGCATCGCCGTGGACCAGCAATGGGAGATACTTTTCGCGTCCGCCTTCGCCGGTGCGGTCTTGTTTGGCGCGAGTGCGGCCGACGGTTACGGGATCAACGGCTTCGAGATGGCTGGGATTTGAAACCAGATGGATGTGAACTTTGTTGCCGCTGCGTGTTAAGTATTCACCGGTCGCGCCCATGTGGTACTTGACATCGCCGGAGCCGAGAACGCTGCGCGGGTCGACGTCTTCAAAGCCGGCAAAAATTTCATCCGGTGGCCGCTTAGCGACGTGGGCGATTACGTTGAGGCGGCCGCGGTGGCTCATGCCCATTACGAGTTCGGTGGCGCCGAGGCGCGAGCCGGTGTCGAGAATCTCATCGACTAACGGGATCAATGCGGTGACGCCTTCGAGGGAGAAGCGCTTGCTGCCCAGGTAGCGCTGCTGCATCACCTGCTCGAAAACGTCGGCGCGAGTGAGTTGGTCGAGAATGCGCTGCTGGATTTCTTCTGTAACCTCGAAACCTTGAGACGGCGATTCCATCTGGTCATAAATCCAGCGGCGGCGCTCGGGAGCGTAGATGTGGTTGATTTCAATGCCAATCGTGGATGAATAGATGGCCCGAGCTTCACGAGCGTACTCGTTGTCGATCTGCAATTCAGGAGTGGCTCGCGGACGGAGGAAGCCGAGGGGATCTAGATCGCCCTCGAGGTATCCCCACTGGCGGAAGGCATTGAAAATGCGCTCGCGCTCGGGATTTTCTCCGTTGACAGAGGGTTCAACGACCGCTGTGCCGCTGAGATTTCGAGATTTCAGGGTAGCCATATGAGTTCGTTACTAGAATAACGGATGCGCGGCGAGGTGCGGGAGATTCCAGGGCTAGATTCCAGGGTTCGAAAAACCTTCAACACCCTTCGACTTCGCTCAGGGCAGGCTCCGGGCACAAGGGATCACAGGGTAAACCCCGAGGGATGGGAGGGTTCTTTGAGGGAAGATGTAACCGGCGCTCCCAGATTGACGAGACCCAGGTTGACGAGGCTGGACAAACTAGAAGCGTGTAGACTGCAGAAATCTCGCGCAGCACAAGAAACAAGCCCATGCCAACTCTTCTCGGAATACCGCTGGACGTGAATTCGTCTTACTTGCGTGGGCCGGCGGCGGCGCCGTGGAAGATTCGCGAGGCCTGGCAGAGCGACGCTTCCAACAAGTGGTCGGAACTGGGAGTGGACGTGGGCGCGGCGGGTGCGTTCGCGGACGCAGGCGATCTTCGCCTCAGCAATTCACGCCTCAGCAATTCCCGGGAGAAAAATGCCGACGACTTTGTTGAGATTGAACGGTCGGTCAGCGAGTTGCTGGAGAAAGGCGAGCGCCCGGTGGCGCTCGGAGGCGATCACTCGGTTACTTATCCGATCATTAGGGCTTTTGCGCAGCGCCATCCGGAACTTACGATTATTCATTTCGACGCACACCCGGATTTGTATGACGAGTTCGAGGGCAGCCGGGTCTCGCATGCGTGTCCGTTTGCGCGCATCATGGAAGAGCGACTGGCGAAGGGGTTGGTTCAAATCGGAATACGTACACTGAACCAGCACCAGCGTGAACAGGCGGAAAGATTCGGGGTTGAGATCGTGCAGATGCCGGCGCTTCCCGCTTACGACCGGCTTAAGGTTCACGGGCCGACGTATATTTCGTTCGACATGGACGTGCTCGATCCGGCGCATGCGCCCGGCATCTCGCATCGCGAGCCTGGAGGGATGTCGGTGCGAGAGGCGATTGCTCATCTGCACGCGATTGAAGGAATAATTGTTGGCGCGGACATCGTCGAATACAACCCGGCACAGGATATTTCGGGAATGACGGCTATCGTGGCGGCGAAAATCCTGAAAGAAATTCTCGGGAAGATGATTGTCGGGACTTGAGCGCTATGTGAACGAGTTCGAAACAAGCTGAGGCTGTGGAATAATGCTGCCGTTATCGGGAGGCCTCGTGACCGAAGATTCCAACCGAGCCCGCGACCATCTAGCCAACGAACGCACCTTTCTGGCGTGGGTGCGTACCAGCGTGGCGATCGTGGTGTTTGGATTCGCGATTGGGCGTTTTGCTATCGCAATGCGGCAGTTGACAGCGTTCCAAGGTCTCGCATCGAAAACGACAGGGCTTTCGGTTTGGATGGGCATGATCTCGATTCTAGCGGGCGTGCTTATGGTCGTCATGGGATTGATACGGTATCGAAAGACGCGGGCGCTTCTTGAAGAAGGAAAATTTGAGCCGGCAGGATTTATCGTGGACCTGGTGACCATCCTGACAGTGCTGTTCGGGCTGGCGCTGGCGGGATACTTGCTTTACGTCGAAAAGAGTTTGAGCTAGGCGCGCAGCACAGCGCGGAGAAAACTTATGGCAAATGATCAGGAAAAAGAAGCGGCGGCGCGGGCCAGCTTGCGATTCATCAAAGATGGTCAGGTGGTTGGGATCGGTACTGGAACGACCGCCGCACACTTCATCCAGCTTTTGGGCGAGCTGGTGAAGAATGGATTGCGCCTCCGAGGCATTCCGACTTCAGACCATTCGCGGCAGCAGGCGGCAGCTCTGGGGATTCCGATCGCCACTCTGGATGAATGTCCGCAGATCGATGTTACCGTGGACGGCGCGGATGAGGTCGATCCCGAGCTGCGTTTGATTAAGGGTGGCGGCGGAGCTTTGCTGCGGGAAAAGATTGTGGCTTCGGCGAGCAAGCAGGTTGTGATTATTACCGATGCCACGAAAAGAGTTCCGGTGCTGGGGAGGTTTCCGTTGCCGGTGGAAGTAATCAAGTTCGCACAGGCGGTTGTGCTGAGAAAAATTGAAGCGCTGGGCGCAAGCGTTTCGCTTCGGCGGCAAGCGGACGGGAAACCGTTCTTGACCGACGAGAATAATCACATCCTCGATTGCAGCTTTGGGCAAATTGCGGACGTCGAAAAGCTGGCGCGGAGGCTTAGCGATATGCCGGGAGTGGTGGAGCACGGTCTGTTTATCGGCATGGCGAGCGTTCTGCTCGTGGCCAACGGAAGTGAGATTGTCGAGCTGCGGGCGAGCAACAAGTAAGGCTTTTTTCACCACGGAGACACAGAGAAAACCTTCTTGAGTTGTTCTTTCTCGGTGGCTCAGTACGTAACTCCGGAAACAAGGTCAAGGCATTGAAATGGCGGCAGAGCCACAAGGGCAGGGCCAGGGACAACCGCCACGGCGACGGCGGGTGCGCTACCGTGTGCAGACACCGCTCGATGTGACCGTTCTGCGCTCGGGGATTCCAGATACTCTGCCGGGGCGCTCGGTGAACCTCGGCGAGGGAGGCGTAGCCGCGGTGGTAGCAGGGGAGCTGATGCTGGGTGAGGCGGTGGGAGTTGAAATACTGCTGCCGACGGCAGTGGAGCTTCTGCGCGCGCGTGCGATGGTGAGGTACCACGACAAGCTGCGCTCGGGGATGGAGTTTGTCGGCTTGACGGCGAAGCAGCAGGCCGCGATTCGCAATTGGGCGGCAGACGCAAGAGCGGTACCTGAAATGGGAGTAGCACCGAGGACTGCGGCCCAAGCTGCGAAAGCTGCGAAGAGTACTGGATGGCACGGAGGTGGAGTCCAGCCCCCTATCAGCGGGCGGCGTGGAATATGGACCATCGCGCTGCTGGTTGTGGCAATTCTACTGGCAATTTTTTTCTGGAGCTGGAATCGCGGTTGGGAGGAGCTGGAGTCCGATCTGGAGACGAATGAAAAGACAATCGACGCAGTAGATCCGCAGGTGCACGTTCCAGCCGACGAGATGGAGAAGTTGCTGACTCACCGCGTGGATCCTGATTATCCCGCCGCGGCGCGTCCGGAGAGGCTGCGGGGGGTGATCGTGCTGGACGTAGTCGTGGGACGCGACGGTTCGGTAGTAGACGTACACGCTCTCAATGGTCCCGAAATCTTGGCGCAGGCGGCCATCTCCGCGCTGCGCTGGTGGCGCTTTGAACCATATCGCGTTGACGGTCAGCCGGTGGTGGCAGAGACGACCGTCGCGGTGGAGTTCAAGCCCTAAAACTGGTCCCCGCTTTCTCATGATCCGGCTTCCGGCCTCAGCTTCGGCTATTTCATGCATCGAGCTCCAGATTCCAAGCGAAAAAGCCTCGCGGATGTCCGCTGGCTCGAAGCGGTAGGTGAAGCCGCGGCTCAAACGCGGCGTTTGCGCAAAGCGCTGAGAACGATAATGCCGCTGATTGCAAAGCATACGACAGCGGCCAGCGCGGCGATCAGCATGACCGTTGCGTCCAGGTGAAGGACGTCGGCGAAGACAGCTGCGACGGCGAAGATGACCCCGAGGAGGTTGGTCCAAAGTGAACCGCGAGCTGATGAAGATCGAGCCGCCGAAGAAGGAAGATGCGGGCGCAAACGAATCTGCAACAGCAACGCGGCCACGCCAATAGCCGCGACCACGACGAGCGCCACCGGGCTCAAGAACGCCCGACGGCTGGTATATAAAACCACCAAGGCAAGGGCGGCCAGCAGCAGGCCGGCGGCGATAATGGTTGCGCTGCCGCGGGGTTGAGGCTCGGGGTTAGGTGTGGAGGAGTCTTCTGGCACAAGATCCCGTAAGAGATTTATACAGGTGGAACGGAAGGTTTTCCAAATTGCGATGTCGCGGCGGGAGTCGAATCTTTCGACGGGTGGCTTCGGCTAACGCCGGCAAGCCATTCGGCCGGCAGCGGATCGCCATTCTTCACTGCGTAGAGGACAAGCTCGACCCTGGATGAGACGCCCAGCTTGTCGAAGATGTGGAACAGATACTTCTTAACAGTATGCTCGCTCAAGTTCAGTTCACCTGCAATATCGCGATTGCTCATGCCTTCGGCCACGAGGGCGACGACCTGTTCCTCGCGCGGAGTCAAAATTAGCTCTCCGCGCGAGTTGAGTACCCGCAGCGAAGGTACTTCGGAAACCAGGGCAAGTAGAAAATTCATTTGCTCTGTATTGGCCCAGATCTGACCATCCGCGATCCGCTGGATGCATCTGCAGAGTAGGCGAAAATGTGTGTCCGAAATGCAGAAAATGCCGCGCGCTCCGGAGCGAAACGCGCTTACCACCAGTTCGCGGTCGTAGGACTCCACCAACAGAATTTTGGCGATGGCGGGATAGGAGAGGTGAACCCGGCGCAACGCCGCCATCTGCGCCGCGACGTCGATGGAATGATTCAGTGAAATCACAACCACTTTGGCGGGAGCACGGGCCACAGCATGAAGAATCGATGCGATGTCGATGGCACAGTTGGAAATGTGGAACTCGGAGCGCCGCCGCAAAGCATTGGTGAGCAACTGGGCCTGCATCCGATTGGAGTCTGCAATCAGAACGCTGATCACCTGTGAATCAGCGGTCACAGGCGGACTCATGAACAGGACTCCAAAGGAAGCGGATTTCGCTAATGCGATCTTACGGGCAGACCGCTCAGTACTCAAGGAATCACGTCACACAATTCAGATCCAATTTCAAATCGGGAAACTGAGTTGCCGGGCTGTGGAAAATCCTCGGGGACGGTCTGGAAGATGCGGGAATGTGCAGAACGTGGCGGCAGCTCAGCTTGCCGGGCCTATTTAAGTCTTCCAGACGATCGATGAGTGTGATTCGACAAACATGCAAGTCTACTTTCGTAGAGTAGTCCACGGGGGACATACTTACGACTCTGATCGAAGCGACTCCGAGGTAATAAGCCTTGCGCACTTTGTGTTCTGAGCGGGTCAACCCAAATCCGCCATGACCACGTTGGTGGACAGTACTTTCTATGTCTTGCCGCGGAATCCGCGTGGAGATACTTTGCATGAAGAGAGCCGCGGAGATTGGACTCTCGGAATCAAGGAAAGGAAAAGGAAAGCAGAGCTCATCACAACCATGAAATATTTCATAAAGCACCTTGTTGGCTGGACAAGTGTCGCAGTGATGAGCCTTTTTATATTTCAGCTTTGCGTGGCCGCATTCGCCCAGGAAGAAAATAAGAAGCAGGACCTGGGAATAACGAAACAGCCTTCTCAATCCAGCTCAACCGGAGCTGGGGTGAGCAGCATAGGAATGTCGGAGGCAAAAACCGGGGAGGCGGACGTCGTGGGAAACCTTGAGCTCAAGCTCGGAGGAAATCGCCGTCCGCTGTACCGGCTCAACCGCAGCGACGTGGTGGCATTGACTTTCACGCTCGCTCCGGAGTTCGACCAGACCCTCACGATCCAACCCGATGGATATATCACCCTGAAGGACGCGCCGCCAGTGCTGGCTCAGGGCCTCACGCTGGAGGAGTTCCGTGCGGCCGTTCGGCAGGCATACACAGGATATTTCCACGACCCGCAGGTCGCGGTGGCGTTGAAAGACTTTCAGCGTCCTTACTTTATAGCGGGGGGAGAGGTGGGCAGACCCGGCAGGTATGAGTTACGCGAGGACACCACCATCATGGAAGCGGTAGAGATCGCGGGTGGGTTTACCCACGTGGCAAAGCATTCGCAGGTGCTTCTATTTCGGCGTGTGAACGACGACCTGGTCGAGGCGCGAGTTTTCAATCTGAAAAAGATGCTGAAGGAGAAAAAACTGGGCGAGGCCTCCGAGCTGCGCCCGGGGGATCTAGTGTTTGTTCCCCAGAACTCCATTTCGAAGATCGAGCCCTTTCTCAGCAAACCTTCATTTGGCATGTACATGAGCTCCACACAATTTTAGCTATCGAAGCAGACCTATTCGCATGGCATACGAAGACTCAATGCGCAAAACAGAAGAGCCGGTGTCGCCGACGATGCGGGAGCTGGCAATGGTTCTGTTCCGACAGGGGAAGGTTTTTGTCGGTGTGTCGAGCGTGCTCTTCATCTTAGCCGTAACGTATGCCTTTGCGGGCGCTACCTATCGTGCGCACTTGCGTCTGTTGGTCCGTCGAGGACGGGCGGACCCTCCGGTAACCGCACAGCCCAATGCTCCTCCAGATTTCTCCCGAGTGGAAGTGACCGAAGAGGAGCTTAACTCAGAAGTAGAGCTGTTGAAGGATAACGACGTCCTACGCCGCGTGGTACGGGCCAACGATCTGGCTGCACACGACTGGTTGCGATGGGTGCGGCCGCACGAAGAGCAGTCAGCCCGCGAAGAGCGAGCGGCCAGGAAACTTTGCAATCGGCTGGAGGTGGAACCGATCAAGAAAACCAATCTGATCGAGATAAGGTATGACGCTTCAGATCCGGAATTGGCGGCCCAGGTGCTGAAATCGCTTTCCGGCATATACCTCGAAAAACACATGGAAGTCCACCGGCCGAGAGGACAACTGCATTTTTTCGATCAGCAGACTGGAGAGTCACGGAGGCAACTGGAAGAGGCTAAAGGAACTCTGTTGAACTTCACAAACAGCCACGGCGTGGTGATGGCGGCACAGCAACGCGATCTGGTGTTGCAACGACTCAATGAAGTGGAGGCAAGTTATCGGCAGGCTCAGGTGGAAATATCGGAGACGGGGCGTCGAGTTCACGAACTCGACGCCCAGCTGGCGAAGTTGCCGGAGCGGACTACAACACAGGTTCGCACAGCAGACAATCCTGAGCTGTTGCGGGCATTGAAGGCAGGCCTTCTGGAACTTGAGTTGAAGAGAACTCAGTTACTAACCAAATTTGAACCGAACCATCGCTTTGTGCAAGAGGTTGAGCAGCAAGTCCTCCAGGCCAAGGCGGCAATCGAGACCGAAAAGTTGAACCCCGTGCGCGACGAAACCACGGACAAAGATGCGAATCACGAATGGGCCAAGGCCGAACTGCAGAAAGCCCTGGTCACGAAAAAGGGTTTGGAAGCGCGAGAGGCAACTATTGCCGCACAGTTGGCAAGGTATCGCGTCATAGCTCATCAACTTGGTGACGAGGCGGTTGTGCAGGATGATCTGACCAGCAGCGAAAAGGCGGCGCAGGAGAACTATCTTCTTTACGTAAAAAAACGGGAGGAAGCGCGAATGGGCGACGCATTGGACGAGGACGGCATCGTCAACGTAGCGATCGCTGAGCAACCCGTTGTTCCGGCCCTGCCGTTATGGCCAGCCGGACTGGTGGTGCTGGTAGGTTTTGTCGGGGCGCTGACTTCAGGAACCGGTGCCGCGTTCGCAGCGGACTACCTTGACCCTGCCCTTCGCACGCCTGAAGAGGTTTTTGAGTGTTTGGAAATTCCGGTACTAGCTTCGTTGCCGGAAGCTGCGATCCGGCGGCGATCCGCTTAGAGGAGCAAGGAGCAAAAATGAGCGCAAACGCGGAAATGCTGGGGGGCCTGAGTTGATTGCGACACTGGCGCAGGACAAAGTGCCCCCGCAGGTTGCAATCCTTCCACGAGCAAGAGATTGGAATCCGGACGATTTCGCGCGTGAGCAAATCATCGGCTTGGTGCGGCGGATCTTCTTTGCAAACGGCGCGCGACCAGTGAAGCAGGTCGTTTTCAGCGCGGCTGGGACGCATCAAGACGTAGCCGATCTCTGCCATCGCGTCGGACAAGCACTGGCTCTGGAGACAACTGCCGATGTTGCCATTGTGGGCAGCAAAGCAGGAGAGAGAGAAGTGACGCCAATTCCTCGCATAGTAAGCGCTTCGATCAAATCCTGGTCTACCCAAATAGCGACCAACTTGTGGCATGTGCCGCAGTTCGAGGTCCGCTCATCCGGCGAGGGATCGCGCACGGGACGGTACTGGCTCTCCTGCCTCGCGGAACTGAGAAACGAGTTCGAGTATGCGGTAATTCAAGGGCCCGCAGCAGGGTTATCGAGCGAGGCCGCCTTGCTGGGAGAGCTAGCGGACGGAATCGTTCTGGTGCTCGGAGCCAATAGTACGCGGAAAGTGACCGCTCGCAAGATCAAGAGCACGCTGGAAACCATGCGGTCGCGAATCCTGGGAACAGTGCTGAGTGAACGGGCCTTTCCCATCCCTGAGTGGATTTATCGGCGACTGTAGTGTGCTTGGGCAAGTTTTGCTGTAAGAACCGAAAACGCTGTGCAAAAGAAGACGAGAACAGCGATGGGGCCCAATGAGCGGTAGCTATGGGATCCCGCCGGCGGTCGTCGCCGGTTGGACACCAGCACTCCAGCCGCAATCGCGAGCAGATACCCGTCTGCTGCGGTGGTTTGCGGTACAGACACGATACCGGTTTGAAAAGACTGTCGTCGCACAGCTTAGCCACAAAGGCTGCGAAGTTTACCTGCCATTGCTGACCGAAAATCACAAGTCGAGCGACCGGCAGAAGGTGATAACTGCCCCTCTGTTTCCGGGATACGCATTCGTGCATATCGACCAATCCCACGAGTCGCGGCAATCCGTTTTACAAACCGTAGGGCTGATCGGCTTCGTTAGTTTCCGAGGCATCGTAGTGCCGGTACCATCGAAACAAATTGAAGATCTCCAATTACTGCTCCAACACCGGGGACTATTTTCCCTTCATCCATTTGTGCGCGTCGGACGGCGCGTGCGTATTCGGGGTGGTTGCTTGCATGGACTAGAAGGAGTGCTGTTGCAACATGAAAAAGGAAAGCTGTGGGTTTCCATTGAGTCCATCCAGCGTTCGCTGGCGATTGAGATCCAAGGCTACGAACTGGAATTGCTCTGAAATGTCTTCTCCCTCTTTACATCCCAGACCGAAACCCAACGGCACCGACTGGGCCGCTCGGCTAATTCCAGGGACGGCTTCGCGCTGGAACGGAAGAAGGCCGAATCTAAGTCCGATGGGAGAGTCTGCTTCCTCGCGGTCAATGGAGGCCAACAAGGTTGTACGAAAGCTCGGCTATTTTCTAAGGGCATGGCGAGGTCTTAAGAACAGAAACAACGGCAAGAATTGGGTACGTTCGGCGCGAAGCTGGTTCGTGGGTATGTCGCTTTTTAGAAGACTGTGGGATCGCCGACGAGTCAACGCGGCGGTTGGCCGGCTTGGTATGTACTCCTCCCGCGGCATGCGAAATGTCCTCGTCGTGGGCGCTGGAGGACTTGGACAGCAAATAGCAAAATACCTGGAAACTCATCCGGAGACAGAACGCACGTTTTGCGGCTTCGTGGACGATCGCAAACCGTTAGGAAAGGGAGTGATTGGGCGTCCCTGCGACCTGGCAGAGTTGGCGCGAGCAGGATTTGTAGACGAAATAATTCTGGCCGCGCCTCACGCTCGCGAACTGACATTGCGGGTCCTGCACACCGCCCGGCAATTACGCCTCGATGTGAAACTGGCGCCCGATCTGTTTGGTTGTGAGCCTACGCGGGAAACTGAACGAATCGGGGGTATTCCCCTCATTTCCTTGCACGAGGAGCATTTGCCGGTTGTGGGGCTGTTAATGAAACGGGCGCTTGACCTGGCTGGAGCGGGAGCAGCGTTGATCCTGATGGCCCCAGCGTTGGCGCTGCTTTCGTTTCTCATCAAACTGGATTCGCCCGGGCCCATGCTCTACGCAGCGTTTCGAGCAGGGCGAAAGGGTAAGCCATTTCTCTGTTACAAATTCCGCACCATGGTAAGAGAAGCGGAAGTTTTGAAAGGTCCCCTGCGGGAGCGGAATGAGAGGCTGGGTCCGGTCTTCAAAATCAAAGATGACCCGAGAATCACACGGGTGGGGCGATTTCTGCGCCGTTACAGTCTGGATGAGCTCCCGCAGCTATGGAATGTGCTCAGGGGTGAGATGAGCCTGGTAGGGCCGCGGCCGCATCCTCTGGATGATTTCTCCGGCTACGCGATTGAACACCTACCACGGCTGGACGTAACTCCGGGGATGACCGGACTCTGGCAAGTATCGGCGCGGGAAAACCCGTCCTTTCAAGCCGGACTTAATCTCGATCTGGAATATATTCAGCGCTGGAACCTGGCGATGGATCTGAGAATTCTGCTGAAGACGGCTGGCGCAGTACTGCGGGGGAGTGGACAGTAATGTCGCGGGTTGAAGCCAGAACTGCATCACCGTGGGCGCATGAAGTAATGGGGCGAGCTATTCGGGTTGGGCTGCGCCCCCTCCACATGCCGATGGTAGCTCCGACTGCCTTGTTTCTCGCGGCGCTTACAGCCATGCTTCTTCGACATCCAGATGTGCCTTTTTACGAGATCGATCGCGTCGCCTTCATACTGTTAGTCCTCGGAGTCGCGGGACGCGCGGTCATCACACGGCAGCGCTTGCTGGTATTGGAACGAGCGACATGGCCAATGCTGGGGCTAACATTGCTGGCGCTAGCCAGTGTAATCGGGCAGCCCTTCAACAACCAGACCTGGTGTCTGCTCGCGGCAAAATTTATTGTGCCATTCGCGCTGTTTCACCTGGCTGTGCTGGTGTTTCGGGACGAAAGACATCTGCGGCAATTCGAGATGTTCGCTTTGATAGTGCTTGGCTATCTTTGCTTTACATCGATTGCCTTTCTTGTAGGCGCAAACTTTCTGATCTTTCCCCGCTTCATTTTGGATGCAAGCCTTGGCTACCATGCCGACCGCGCGCGAGGACCGCTTTTGCAGGCGGTTGCAAACGGCGTTTCGTTGAACCTGCTGGGTGTTCTGGCGTTGCACGCCACCCTGCGAGGAAGGATACGCGGAGTACGAGCCTGCGTTTTGCTGGCTTCCTTACCGGTCGCCATCCTCGCAACCATGACACGCGCCGTCTGGTTCTCTTTTGTTGCCAGTGTGGGAGTGTTAATTCTTCGCTCGAACAATCGGAGGTTGCGGAACCTCGCTATCGCCGTAACAGTCGTGGGAGCGTTGGGATTACTGGTCGCACTGAATGTTGACCATCAGCGTCGCGTGCTCACGGACCGGCTGCAGGAATCTGGTCCCGTCGACTTCCGCCAGGCGGTATACGCCGTCTGTTGGCAAATGTTCGTCGAGAAGCCATTCACCGGGTGGGGTGTGAATCAAATGCCGGAAGAGTTGGCCCGGCACGTCAGCGGTTACGAAGAAAAAGAACTCTTTCCGCACAATACTTATCTGGAGTTGCTCGTGGAGCACGGTATCGTCGGCCTTGCACTTTATGTGTGGCTAATGTGGGAGCTTCTGCGACTGGGGAAAGGGCTGGTGCCGCGCGGCGAACGCAACGGCCTACTCAACCAGCAGTTCCATGCCTTGTGGTCAATATTGCTCGGCGTCTACTTCCTGAATGCTGCTCTGGTCGTGATGAACTATCAGTTCGTGAACGGACTTCTGTTCACAATGGCGGGAATGCTCGCGGCGCAGAAGACGCGCGCAGCGAAAGAGTCGGAACGCGAAGCAAGCAGGTCTTTCCCGGTGGTTCTTCGCCCCGGCAACGTAAATCTCGCGAATTCTGCCTCTACCATCCTCGTGTTCACCGTCGCCTACCTCGCCAATCAATTCCCTGCAGCGGTGGAGCCCTACGTGGGCCAGGAGATCCAAGAGCTTCGGCGCCGGGGAGTTCGCGTGATTCCGGGCACTGTTCGGCGGCCCGATGCGAATCCGAATGCGTCGAATGGCGCTGGGTATGAGGATGACACTCTGTGCCTGGGCAAGATTCGCATCCTAACTTTTGTACGAGGGCTTGCGTTAGCAGTACGGCATTGGCGACGGATCGCCCGCCTGGTGAGGCGGGTGCTTGTGGAGGGTGAGGAATCGCCCAAGCGCCGGCTGAAAGCCCTCATGCATACCTGTTTAGGGGCGTGTTATGCGGCGCAACTCCAAGAACGAGGGGTCGATCATATCCACGCGCATCACGGCTACTTCAGCTCGTGGATCGGGATGGTGGCGGCCGCGCTATTGGACGTGAATTACAGCCTGACGCTACACGGGTCCGACCTGCTGCTGAACGGCGCTTATCTGGACGCAAAGCTAAGTCGTTGTCGTTTTTGTGCCACGATCTCCGAATACAACCGCCGCTATATTTTCAACCACTTTCCGGCGGTTGATCCGGAGAAAATCTGTGTCTTGCGGCTCGGAGTCGACGTAGTGGAGCGCCCAGAATCGCTTCGGAGGGTGGCTCGTGGTCCGGGCTGCACACTCACACTGTTGGCCGTCGGACGTCTGCATGCTGTGAAGGATCATGCATTTCTGATTCGTGCCTGCGCTCAACTTCGCGAGCGCGGCCTCAACTTCGACTGTGTAATCGCAGGGGAGGGGCCGGAGCGGCAACGTCTGGAATCACTGATCCGGGAACATCATTTGCAAGACCGGCTCACGCTGCTCGGCCATATCGCTCCGCCAATGATGGACTCACTCTACCGTCCCGCGGACGTGGTCGTGCTCACCAGCCGCAGCGAAGGAATTCCGCTGGTGCTCATGGAGGCGATGGTGCGAAGCAGAATCGTACTCGCGCCGGCGATCACAGGGATCCCAGAGATCGTAATCCCCGGCAAGACAGGTTTCCTCTACATGCCGGGAGTGCTCAAGGATTTTGTCGAGAAGATTTTCTTCCTTCAGAAACTGATCAGGGGGGAGGATTGCTCCTCCGTGAGCCCTTTGGATTGGATCCGGCACGCAGCGAGGGCACAAGTGCTTCACAATTTTGATCGCACCAAGAATCTTGCTCGATTTGGCGACCGATTTCTGCAGCTAAGCACGAATTCCAGCGACTCGTAATCCACTCGTCACTAACCCCCCGATTCGATACTTCCAGATTGGAGCCCTTCCATGAGGATTTTGTATTGCAACAAATATAACTATCCCTTCAGCGGAACAGAGGTCTACCTGTTCGAAGCCATGGAACTCATGCGTTCCAAGGGACACGAGGTCGCGTTATTTTCCATGGCCGACGCGCGGGGCCAGACCACTCCTTACGACCACAATCTCGTGCCGCCCACCGATTTCAAGCGGCCAGCCGGATGGTTTCACAAATCGGAGTTGGCAGCACGTGCGATTTATTCAAGCGAAGCACGCCGACGAATGCGGGCGATGATCGATGAATTCCAGCCGGACGTAGCCCACGTGCGCAATATCTATCACCACCTGTCACCGTCAATTTTGTGGGAGTTGAAGGCAAAAAAGATTCCGGTTGTCTACCATTTGAATGACTTCAAGGTCCTGTGTCCCAGCTATAACCTGGTGTTGCGCGGGGAAGCCTGCGAAACCTGCAAGGGCGGGAAATTCTGGCATGCATTGACGAAGAAATGCTATCCAGGGTGGGGAGCGCGGATGACCTTGGTGGCGGAGGCTTATGTCCACAAATGGGTGGGCACATACCAGAAATGCGTGGATTGCTTTTTGGCACCCAGCCAATTTGTGCGGGACAAGTTTGTCGAGCACGGGTGGGATCCGACAAAGTTCGAAGTGCTGCCGCACTTCCAACTAGTCGCGGCGGTTGACGAGCGAGCCACGCAGAACGCTCCCCTGCTTTATTTCGGGCGCCTGTCGCCGGAAAAAGGTCTCGGCGATTTGCTGCATGCCATGCAGCGACTGCCAAATCTTCGTCTGATCGTCGCGGGAGACGGCCCCGAGCGCGGCAGGTTGCAGCAACTTGCTTCCGACCTGGAATTAGCCAATGTCGAGTTTGTGGGACACATAGCGGGAGCGGAACTCGATCGCGCAATTGCGAACGCGTGCTTCACTGTGTTGCCGTCTCATGCTTATGAAACTTTAGGCAAGACGATTCTCGAATCGTATGCGAGAGGGCGTGCCGTGCTTGCGACTGACTTGGGATCGCGGCGGGAATTTGTGCAAGCGGGCAAGACAGGACTTTTGTACAAGACCGGAGACGTGGATGAGTTGGTTTCAGCAATCCAGTTTCTCAGTGCGCAACCGGAACTAGCAGACAAGATGGGGCGCACTGGACATGATCAGGTGCGGCGGGGATACACGCCAGATGCGCACTACGCAATATTGTCGAGTCTTTATAGGCGCCTGGCTGACGGAAAGGGGCAATCGTCAATGGTGTCAGGTCCTGGAAAGTTTCAAACGATTCCGATCGCGCCAAGGGCGCCAACTGGATTCCTGAGAATCCACCGAGACGGTTTCATTCCGTTGCATCATCTCGCTCTTGCCCCTGTCTCGCGGGACTCGGTCAACCTTCCTGCAGCGATGCGTCCGAAGCGGATGCTCCGGGTCGCATTTATTGGCGGACGAGGCGTCGTGTCGAAATACAGCGGGATTGAGACTTATTATGAAGAGGTTGGACAGCGGCTGGCTGGCATGGGACATCAGGTCACCGCGTACTGCCGGTCTTACTTTACTCCGCCGGGGAAAGAACACAATGGCATGCAAACGGTGCGGCTGCCGACAATCCGCTCTAAACATATGGAGACCGTGCTCCATACCTTTCTAAGCACGCTTCATGTTCTTATGGGTCCCTGCGATATCGTTCACTATCATGCGCTCGGGCCGGCGCTGTTTTCATTCATTCCGCGACTCGCGGGAAAGAAAACCGTGGTTACCGTGCAAGGACTGGATTGGCAGCGCAAGAAATGGGGTCGCGCAGCGTCGATTGTTCTGCGTCTTGGAGAGCGCGCGGCAGTTGGCCTGCCAAGCCACACGATGGTGGTTTCCCGGCAGTTGCAGAAGCATTACAGAGCTGGCTATGCGGCGGAAACCTCTTACGTGCCAAACGGCGGCGTGCTGCGCGAGTGGAGCGTGCCTAAAAAGATCTTGGAATGGGATATCGAACCGGGAAGATACATTCTGTTTCTTGGACGATTTTCTCCCGAAAAGGGTTGCCACTTGCTGGTCGAGGCTTACGAGAAGTTGGACACGGACGTAAAGCTAGTGATGGCCGGAGCCGCAAGTTATTGCGATGATTACTCGCGGGGACTTCTGGCTCACGCAAGTAAGCGGATCAAAGTACTGGACTGGGTCGCGGGTGACGTTCTCGACGAACTGCTGACCAACGCGATGATTTTTGTGTTGCCGTCCGATTTGGAGGGATTATCCCTGGCGCTGCTCGATGCGATGGGCGCTGGGCTTTGCGTGCTCGGCAGTGATGTCGCGGAAAATCGGGAGGCCATCGACGATGCGGGATTCACGTTCCGGCGCGGCGATGTTGCAGACTTGGCAGACCGCCTGCGGTTCTTGATTGCGAATCCGGTGGTGCGTGAGGCCGCAGGGCAGGCCGCGAAACGCCGCGTTCGGGAATATTATCAGTGGCCAGAGATCGCTGCCGAGATCGAGCGCGTGTATTACAAAATGATGGGCTGGGAATTGGCCGCGATGCCGCCCAGAAAGGCAGCTGGAAAAGTGGCAGAGGCGATTCCGTCGATGCAGCGGAGGACAGGATAAAACGGCAGACATATTGTTCAAAACGAAATGTTAACAACCTGAGACAAACCGAATGTTTCACCCAAAGGACGGAGTGACTTCCGTCCTTTTTGTTTACAATTGAGGTTCGTTTCCAAAGAGCTGTGCGGGGCGCTTCAATCGTACCGTACAATTCGGCGCAATTCTCATCCATGGAAAATACAATACTCGTTACCGGTGGAGCAGGTTTTATAGGATCGAACTTCATCCTGCAGCAACTGGGGCGAGATTCAGCTTCCCTGGTTAATCTGGACAAACTCACCTACGCAGGAAATCTTCACAATCTGAAAGCGATTACCAACGACCGGCGCTACGAGTTTGCCCATGGCGATATTGCGGACCGCGCCCTGGTCAGAAACCTGCTGCAACGGCACACGCCGAGGGCCATCGTGCATTTCGCGGCTGAGAGCCATGTGGATCGCTCGATCCGGGGACCGGAGGATTTCATCCGAACGAATGTGGATGGGACCTTCGCTTTGCTGGAAGAGGTTCGGGCATACTGGGCAAACCTGATTGAACAAGAGAGAGCAGACTTCCGATTTCTGCACGTGTCCACGGATGAGGTATATGGATCTCTGAGCCCCGAGGATCCAGCTTTTTCTGAGGCCACTGCTTATGCGCCGAATAGTCCGTACGCGGCTTCGAAGGCAGCTTCTGACCATTTTGTTCGGGCCTACCATCACACCTATGGACTCCCTGTGCTCACCACAAATTGCTCGAATAACTACGGACGCTTCCAGTTTCCTGAAAAATTGATACCGCTGGTGATCCTGAACGCGCGCGATGGCAAGCCGCTTCCGGTTTACGGCGACGGTCAGAATGTTCGCGACTGGCTCTATGTGGAGGATCACTGCACGGCAATCGCAACGGTGCTCGCGCAAGGCAGAATCGGACAGACATATAACATCGGCGGCTGGAACGAGAAACGCAATCTCGACATCGTTGAAACAATCTGCGACATTGTGGATGAGATTGCGGGACGCCAACGATCTCCTCGGCGAAGCCTGATTACATTCGTGAAGGACCGTCCCGGACATGACCGTCGTTATGCCATGGACGCAACTAAGATTGAGCGGGAACTGGGCTGGCGTCCCGTGGAAACGTTTGAGAGTGGAATTCGCAAGACGGTGCAATGGTACCTGGAGAACGAAGATTGGGTCCGGGATGTCACCAGTGGTAGTTATCGCCAATGGATCGAAACACACTACACTTCCTAAATTGCAGCTGCATCCCGGCGGAAGAATTTTTTGATGACCCACGACTCGAAGAATACAACTTATAAAGGAATCATTCTGGCAGGTGGATCGGGAACTCGTTTGTATCCCGTGACCCACGCCATGGGAAAGAGCCTGCTTCCGGTTTACAACAAGCCTATGATTTATTACCCGCTGTGCACGCTGATGCTGGCGGGAATTCGCGAGATCCTTCTTATCACCACCCCTGAAGATGTGCATGCCTTCGAAGCTCTGCTTGGGGACGGAGGCCAATTCGGAATCCAAATGCAATATAAAGTGCAGCCCAAGCCGGAAGGAATCGCCCAGGCCTTTCTGGTGGGGGAGACGTTTCTTGGCAAAAGCCCTTGCGCCCTAGTGCTGGGTGACAACATTTTTTATGGACACGATCTAGCTAAGGACTTGCGCGCAGCCTCGACTAAGCTTTCAGGTGCTCGAGTTTTCGCTTATCCCGTTCACGACCCGGAGCGCTATGGAGTTGTAGAATTCGATGCCGCAGGGCGAGCCCTCAGCATCGAGGAAAAACCCGAGCGACCGAAATCGCGTTACGCCGTGACTGGACTTTATTTTTATGACGATCAAGTGGTGAAAATCGCGAAGTCGCTAAAGCCCAGCGCCCGAGGCGAACTGGAGATAACGGATGTCAACAAGGCGTATCTGGAGCGCGGCCAACTCGAAGTCATGGTTATGGGACGAGGGATGGCCTGGCTGGACACGGGCACGCATGAGTCGTTGATGGAGGCGTCGCTCTACATTCAAGCCATCGAGAAAAGACAGGGCCTCATGGTGGCGTGTCCCGAAGAGATTGCTTTTCGGTCCGGTTACATTCAGGCCGACCAAATTGAGAAAATTGGGAATTCCATGAAAAATAATAGTTACGGCGCTTACTTGTTGCAGCTCTTGCGAGAGAAGGTATTCTGATGAATGCAGTTTCCGCAACTCACTCTGTGATGAGCGCACTGAAGAAAATACCGACCTCGTTGCCGGGGGTGTTCGTCCTCGAACCGCGGGTATTTGGAGATGAGCGCGGATTTTTCTTCGAGAGCTATAACCACCGTAGCATGGCGGAAGCCGGAATTACCGAGACATTCGTGCAGGATAATCATTCCTGTTCTTCCCGTAATGTTCTGCGGGGGCTGCACTATCAGGTAAAGCATCCGCAGGGAAAACTTGTGCGCGTCGTTGAAGGGGAGATCATCGACGTTGCGGTCGACTTGCGCCGCAGTTCTGCAACCTTCGGCCGGTGGGAAGCGGTCGGCCTGTCGGGCGAAAATAAGCGCATGCTATGGATCCCGGCGGGGCTGGCACATGGATTTCGTGTGGTCTCGGAGAAGGCTCACGTGCTTTACAAGGCCACCGGCTACTACGCGCCGGAGCACGAACGAACACTTGCCTGGAACGATCCCTACCTCAAGATCGCATGGGAACTGGATGGCGAACCGATCGTGTCGGCAAAAGACCAGCGCGGAGTAGAGTTCCAAAACACCGAGAGTTTCGATTAAATTCAGATGCGAGTTACAATTTTTGGCGCTTCCGGCTTACTCGGCAAGGCGCTCATGCGGGAGTGGAGCGCGGATGCAGTTACCGGACTCACCTCGCGGGATGCAGACATCCGCGACGCGAAGCGCGTGCAGAAGGTCGTGCAGGATACGCGCCCAGACTGGATCGTGTTATCTGCGGCCTACACCGATGTGGATGGCTGCGAAAGCAAAACGGAGCTGGCTTTTTCCGTAAACCGCGACGGAGCGGTGAACGTCGCGAATGCAGCCAAGATGTTTGGAGCACGATTTGCCTTCCTCAGTTCTGATTACGTCTTCGATGGAAAAAAGACAACCCCTTACGAGACAGCCGATTCTCGAAATCCACAAAGTGTGTACGGGCGCACGAAGGCCGAAGCGGAGATTAGGCTACTTGATCTAATGCCGGATTGTTGCATCGCCAGAACATCCTGGCTGTTTGGTGCCGGCGGAAAATGTTTTCCAGATACGATCTTAAAACTGGCCGTCAGCCGGCCGGCGCTCGATGTCGTCGACGATCAGCGCGGCTGTCCGACGTATACGACAGATCTGGCACGGGCGATCATTCAACTGTGCCGCAAGAACGCGAGTGGAATCGTTCACGTGACCAACGTCGGCGATTGCACTTGGTTTGAGTTCGCGCAGGAGATCGTTCGGAATGCCGGGCTTTCTACTGCGGTGCGACCGGTCAGCAGCCAACAGATGGCGCGCCCTGCACCTCGACCCGCGTATTCTGTTCTGTCCGCGGTTAGTTTGCGGGCGCTCGGGATTGAGATTCCTTCCTGGCCCGATGCGGTGCGGCGTTATATCAAAGAGCGACCGCTGATCAACTAGCGCCGATTGCCTCCCTTCCCGCCGCCCTGCTACGATTGCCGGGACTTGCCGGGGATTTCGTGAAACTAATCCAGAATTACATCGATGGTCACTTCGTGTCTGGGAGTCGCGAATTCGTTGACCTGAATCCGGCGGATGGGTCTGTGATTGCGCAAGTCAGCGAAGCGGGCAAGCCGCAAGTGGACGAAGCAGTGCACGCGGCCCGTTGTGCGCTCCGCGGAGAATGGAGTCGGCTCGGAGTTCGCGAGCGCGCGGCCCGATTGCATCGCGTCGCGGATGCGATTGAAAAGAGATTCGACTGCTTCGTACAAGCCGAAGTAGCGGACACAGGCAAACCGGTGTCACTCGCGTCAAAGCTCGATGTGCCTCGGGCCGCGGCTAACTTTCGCGTTTTCGCCGATCTGATGAAAGTGTCCGGGCTGGAATCGTTCCAGACGGAGACTCCCGATGGCACAAATGCTCTGAACTATGCGGTTCGCAAGCCTCTGGGAATTGTCGGGGTGATCACGCCGTGGAATCTTCCGTTACTGTTGCTGACCTGGAAAGTTGCGCCGGCGTTGGCGTGTGGAAACGCGGTCGTCGTCAAGCCTTCGGAAGAAACTCCGGCCACAGCAACCTTGCTCGCAGAGGCGATGCAAGACGCGGGAATCCCAAAAGGAATCTACAACGTCGTTCACGGTTTCGGGCCGGGGTCTGCGGGGGAATTCTTAGCGTCGCATCCTGACGTGGATGCAATCACATTTACCGGCGAATCAAGAACGGGAGCGGCGATCATGAAGACGGTGTCTCCCACGGTAAAGCCGGTTTCGTTTGAGTTGGGCGGGAAGAATGCAGCGATCGTATTCGCAGATTGCAACTTCGACGAGACCGTGAACGGGTTATCCGATGCCGTATTTCTCAACACCGGGCAAGTGTGCCTGTGCACGGAGCGCGTGTATGTGGAAAGAAAAATCTTCAGTGCATTTGGGGAGGCGCTGAAACACAAAGCGGAGAGCCTGAATCACGGCTGGCCGAGGGATGAGAAGACCGACCTCGGACCACTGATTTCGGCGCAACATCGAGAAAAGGTTCTTTCATACTTCCAACTGGCGCGCGAAGAAGGGGCGACAACTGTAACCGGCGGAGGGATCCCGCGGTTTGGCGACGATCGCGACCATGGCTTTTACGTGCAACCAACCATCTATACTGGGCTTCCGGAATCAGCGCGCTCGATAAAGGAAGAAATCTTTGGGCCGGTGTGCCACATCGCTCCCTTCGATTCAGAAGAGGAAGCAATCGCGATGGCGAATGACACCAAGTATGGGCTCGCGGCTTCGATCTGGACGAGCAATCTCAAGCGCGGTCACCGCGTCGCACAGCAAATGAATGTGGGTATTACGTGGGTAAATTGCTGGTTCTTGCGCGATCTGCGAACGCCGTTTGGCGGATCGGGTCTCTCCGGCATTGGCCGCGAAGGTGGAATGCACTCGTTGAATTTCTATTCTGAGCTGAACAATATTTGCATTCAACTGTAGGGATACTCGAAAGAGTATCGAGAAGGGTATCGAGAGGATATCGAAAAAGATGAGCGCGACAGAGAGCAAAGTCGTCGAAGGCAAAGCGGCGCCGCGCGGCAAGTATCCGCACCTGAAGCGGGCTGGTGATTTCTTGTTTGTCTCCGGAACCAGCGCGCGCCGCGCCGACAACACGATTGCCGGCGCCGAAGTAGACGTGCTAGGCACGGCACGGCTAGACATCCGCGAGCAAACACGCGCGGTGATCGAGAACATCCGCGATATCCTGAAGAGTGCAGCGGCACAACTGCAAGATGTAGTTGAGATCTCGACTTATCTCGTGAACATGAATGATTTTGCCGGCTACAACGAGGTCTATGGCGAATTCTTCGGATACGATGGTCCGGCCAGGACTACGGTGGCTGTGCACCAGTTGCCGCATCCGCATTTGCTGATTGAGATCAAAGCGATCGCTTACAAACCATTGAAATAGGAGCTGCGATGGCGTCCATCAAGAATCTGAAGGCTTTCAACTTTCAGTCCTGGATTGAGGAGAACAAAGAGAAGCTCAGGCCTCCGGTGGGCAACGCGCAGGTCTGGGAAGACGGCGAGATGATGGTGACCGTTGTGGGTGGGCCGAACCAGCGCCGCGATTATCACGACGATCCGACCGAAGAATTTTTCTATCAGTTGAAGGGCAACATTTCCCTGCGCATCATGGAGACGCCGGGTAAGCCGCCGCTGGAAATACCGATCAAGGAAGGCGAAATATTTCTCTTGCCCAAGCACATGCGCCACTCGCCGCAGCGGCCGGCAGACACAATCGGAGTTGTGGTCGAAGTACCGCGCCCCGAGGGTTCTCTGGATGCGTTCGAATGGTACTGTCCGAACTGCCACCGGTTGATCTATCGCGCCGAAGTGAAGTTGAAGAGCATTGTGAAGGATCTTCCGCCTTTATTTGAACAGTTCTACAACAATGAGAGCCGGCGCAAGTGTAAACATTGCGGCACAATTCATCCAGGCAAATAAAGAATGCAAGTCGTCAACATTCATACCCACTTTTTCCCCCACTCATGGCCCGACTTGGCGGCGCGCTACGGTACGCCGGACTGGCCGTGGATCAAACATACTGACCCGGGGAAAGCAGACATTATGGTGGGAGATCGTTTTTTTCGCCATATTTATTCGGCGTGTTGGGATCCGGAAGTACGACTTCAGGAAATGGATCGTGACGGGATTGATCTGCAGGTCATCTCCGCGACCCCGGTGCTGTTCGCCTATGAGCGTCCTGTGGAACATGCGCTCGATTGCGCGCGACTATTCAACGATGCTGCGCTTGACCTTTGCAGCCGTGGGAAGGGCAGGTTGAAATCGCTTTGCCAGGTGCCGCTGCAGGATACGAACGCGGCTTGCAAAGAACTTAGCCGCTGCATGCAGGCCGGACATCTCGGCGTTCAAATCGGCAACCACGTCGGAGGAAAGAATCTCGATGATCCGGGAGTTGTGACTTTTTTGCACCACTGTGCGGATGTGGGTGCGGCGGTGCTCGTCCATCCCTGGGAAATGTTTGGACGCGAGCGGATGCCGAAATACATGATGCCGTGGACCGTCGGCATGCCCGCGGAGACACAACTTGCGTTAGTGGCACTGATTTTGAGTGGAGCGTTTGACCGGTTGCCGGGCACGCTTCGAATTTGTTTTGCGCATGGCGGCGGGAGTTTTGCCTTCTTGCTCGGACGGTTGGAAAATGCCTGGCATCACCATCCGGTTGCGCGTGGTGACTGCGAGCACCCACCCAGCCATTATCTCAACCGATTCTTCGTGGACTCTGCGGTCTTTGAGCAGCACACGCTGCGATTTCTGGTGGAAACGATGGGAGCGGATCGCGTAATCCTCGGTTCCGACTATCCTTTTCCTTTGGGGGAAGAGCGAGTAGGTTCTCTTATCCGCCAGAGTAAATTGCCGCAAGAAACGAAGATTGCACTTCTGAGCAGGAATGCAGTGCGGTTCCTGGCATTTGAAGCCGAGTCGAACGCGGGCGAGAATGTAAGACCTTGCGCGGCGGTAGGTTCTTCGCCGACGGAGCCCGAGCTTGGGCAACTAACGTATAGCTCGTACTTGAAAGTTCCGGAATTGCTGAAATTGCAGCATCCGCAGTCCTCCCCGCCGCACCATGACGAGTTGCTTTTCATCATCGTTCACCAGACCTACGAATTGTGGTTCAAAGAATTGCTGCACGACCTCGACGCCGTGGTCGCGAATTTGCAAAGGGCTGGGTCTGCTCCGCAGTCACACGACGAGGTTTATGAAGCGGCGAGACTGCTGCGTCGCTGCACCGAAATCACACGAGTATTGGTGGAACAGTTCACGATTCTGGAAACAATGCTGCCGACGCATTTCCTGGCCTTTCGAGGATTGCTCGAGCCTGCCAGCGGATTTCAGTCAGAGCAGTTTCGCGAGATTGAATTTCTCTGCGGATTGAAGGACGAGAAGATGCTTCGCTATCACCGGCCAACACCTGAAGCTTACGCGAGCCTCAAGCGACGGTTGGAGGAACCCTCGCTTCGCGATGCATTCTTCGGTGCCCTGCAGGCAATGGGCAAGCTATCAACGGTCAGCGAGAGCGCCAGCGATAAGGAGAGATTCGAAGCGCGTGCCCGCGCGGTTCACGCGCTTTATAAGGACGAGGCTCATCATCGCGACTGGATTGATGTTTGCGAGCGGCTGACCGAATTTGACGAATTGGTGGTGAGCTGGCGGCTGCGCCACATTCAACTAGTCGAGCGGATTATTGGCATCCGCATGGGAACGGGCGGAAGTACAGGAGCTTCTTATTTGAAACTCACACTCGATAAGAAATTCTTTCCCGAGTTGTGGGAGGCCAGAACGCTGCTGACCGAATGAAGGCACCCGAAAAAATAACTCTGATTGGCGCAGGACTAAACGGACCACTCCTGGCGATTCTTCTGATGCAGAGGGGATTCGCGGTCGAACTTTACGAGCGGCGCCCCGACATGCGTCAGGTGCGGATTAGCGCCGGCCGCTCCATCAATCTCGCTCTTTCCACTCGCGGCATTTATGGATTGCAGCGGGCCGGCCTGTGGGAACGACTGCGGAACATCATCATTCCAATGAGAGGACGGATGATGCATTCGATGGAGGGAGCACTTACCTTTCAACCGTATGGGAAGAACGAAGCCGAGGTCATTAATTCGATTTCGCGTGCCGAGCTGAACATCGCGCTGATGAACGTGGCAGAGGAGCAGGGTGCGACCATTCATTTCAATCAGCGCTGCACGGGATACGACTTTAAGACTGGTGCTATCCGGCTGCGCAACGAGGACACCGCTGAGGAAACCACGCGCGAGATTGGAGTTGTAATCGGCTGCGATGGATCGGCATCGTCGATTCGCAATGAGATGCTTAAGCTGAGTCGTTTCAACTTTTCCCAGCAGTATCTCGACTACGGATATAAGGAATTGACGATTCTTGCCGGTTCTCAGGGAGAGCATCTTCTCGAGACTAACGCGCTGCACATCTGGCCGCGGGGCAACTATATGCTGATTGCCTTGCCTAACATCGATGGCACGTTTGCCTGCATTCTGTTTTTGCCGTTTGAGGGGGTGGACAGCTTCGCGAGCTTAACCACACACTCGCAGCTGGTTGCGTTTTTCACTTCCCGCTTTCCGGACGCAATCTCTCTGATGCCACACCTAGCCGAGAACTACTTCGCGAACCCGACCGGCTCGATGGTTACCATCAAATGCTCGCCCTGGCAGGTGGAAGGAAAAGCTCTGCTTCTCGGGGATGCGGCTCACGCCATTGTTCCATTCTTTGGGCAAGGGTTGAATTGTGGATTCGAAGATTGTACGTCTCTAACGGAGTTGCTCGACCAGCATGGCTCAGACTGGTCCCGCGTTTTCGGCGATTTCGAGAACGAACGCAAAGTTAATACCGATGCGATTGCCGACATGGCCATTGAGAATTTTACGGAGATGCGAGATCGAGTTGCGGACTCGCGTTTTCTGCTTCGAAAGAAAGTGGAGCTCGCCCTTGAAGCCAGATATCCGCAACAATTTGTACCGAAATATGCCATGGTGACTTTTCATAGAATTCCATACTCGGTGGCTCTCGCTCGCGGAACGGTTCAGGAAAAAGTGCTGGCCAAACTTTGCGAATCGATCAGTCGCGTGGAAGATCTCGACTGGAGTAAGGCCGACCAGTTGATTCGCCGAGATCTGACGCCCCTGGAGCTGAGGACTTGACCAACTCTCCCTTGCAATCAGAGTTTCAACCGGGCGAGGATTTTGCGATCACGATGGATGAGCGTGATCCGCTCAAAGAATTCCGCAAAAACTTTGGGATTCCGAAGACTGCTGAAGGCAAGGAGTGCATATACCTGTGCGGGCACTCGCTTGGGTTACAGCCGAAGACGGCTGCAACATACGTTGAGCAGGAGCTGAAAGACTGGGCGCAGCTTGGCGTTGAGGGCCACTTTCGGGCGAAGAATCCGTGGGTGCCATACCACAGATTGCTTACGGAACAGACGGCAGAACTAGTCGGAGCGCGACCGCTTGAAGTTGTAGTAATGAATTCCCTCACCGTCAACCTCCATCTGATGATGGTTTCGTTTTACCGTCCGACTCCCGGGAGGCACAAGATTCTTGTGGAGCAAGGAGCTTTTCCTTCCGATCAGTATGCCGTGAAATCGCAGATTCGTTTCCACGGCTTTGATCCCGCGAAATCGCTGATCGAGTTGACACCGCGGGAAGGAGAGGCTTGCCTGCGGGACGCGGACATTGAGTCGCTGATTGAGCGCGAAGGCGACGAGATCGCGTTGCTCCTGCTGGCAGGGGTGAATTATTCGACCGGACAAGCGTTTGATATGGGCGGCATCACGCGGGCGGGCCACGCTCACGGCTGCGTGGTTGGTTTCGACCTCGCGCACGCTGCCGGCAATTTGCCATTGAACCTTCACGAATGGGGGCCTGACTTTGCCGTGTGGTGCAGCTACAAATATCTGAATGGCGGTCCGGGATGTATTGCCGGCTGTTTTGTTCATGAACGGCACGAGCGCGCGTGGGATCTCCCTCGCTTTGCCGGCTGGTGGGGGCACGATGAACGAATACGGTTCGAAATGGGGCCGGACTTTCAACCAATGGCTGGCGCGGAGGGCTGGCAATTGAGCAATCCGTCGATTGTCAGTTTGGCGGTGCTGCGGGCATCCATGGAAATCTTCCATGCGGCTGGGATGGAGCGTTTGCGAGCCAAGAGCATATCGCTGACCGGTTACCTTGAGTTCTTGCTGAAGTGCAATGCGCCACAGTTCAGTATTGTCACGCCTTGTGAACCAGAACGGCGTGGAGCACAGCTCTCCATCCAAATTCCTGCGGACGGGCGCACGTTGTGCGAACGGCTGGTTTGTGAAGGCGTTATTGGCGACTGGAGAGAGCCTGACATCTTCAGAGTTGCGCCCGTGCCCCTCTACAGCTCCTATCATGATGTTTTTAAGTTCGTTCAACGATTTACAGCCGCGATCAGCACAAGTTGAGCAGCGTTCCTGGGTTCTTGTGCGATTACTTCCGTAATGCGCCGGGCGCTTCAACGTGAACATACACTCTTAGCGTGGGATTGATCTCTCTGCGACAACCCGGCAGGTGGACGGGGGTAGTGTGCGCGGTAGTATGCGGGCACCTCCTCGTGTCGCTACTGGTCCCACGCAGTACAGGACTCACCGCCTTCGGCGACATCACGCAGTGTGTCCTGCTTTTTTGTGGAACGCTCTTCATTCTCTCGAACGTCCGAACGAGCGACAAGAAATCCCAACTCTTCTGGATTCTGATGGCCGTCGGGAGCAGCATGTGGCTGTGCCCCCAGATTCTATGGACTTACTTTGAGGTTTATCTGCGCCAGGAGGTACCGAACCCGTTTGTCGGAGATGTTGTTCTATTCCTGCACGTTGTGCCCATGATGGCGGCCCTGGCGGTGCAGCCGCACATTCACCGGGATGACCACTCCTTGCCACTGGTGTCTCTTGACTTCTTTCTATTGCTTACGTGGTGGCTTTACCTTTACATGTTTGTCGTAATTCCGTGGCAATACGTTTCTCCAAATGAGACGGCATACGGCCACAGCTTCGACTTACTTTATGCGTGTGAACAAATCGTTCTTGTTATGTGGGCAGGTTTGGTTTGGAAACGCAGCCAGGGATACTGGCACATAATCTACGGACGATTTTTCAAAGCAGCATTAATTTACAGCGCTGGTTCCATCCTCGCTGGCGTCGCGATTGATTTTCATAAGTATTATACGGGCAGTTTTTACGATGTTCCGTTGGTGGCGGCAATGGCGGGGTTCGCAGGGGTCGGCTTCCTGGCGCGTGGAACTGCGCCTGACCGATCCGCTAGCGCATCATCCGGTGATAACCACAGCATGTGGAGAGCGCGGCTGGCCATGATGGCGGTATTCTCCACGCCGCTCATGGTGGCATGGGCAGCGTATGGGGAAGGTCCATCGCGCGTCCGCGCCTACAGGCTGTTGTTGACGGTGGCGGCGATGCTCTTCATGGGCACGCTGGTACTTCTGAAGCAACATTGGATGGACCGGCAATTGCTGCATCTGCTGCGTCTGTCGCGCCATAATCTCGATGAGATGCGCCAGCTGAAAGACGAACTGGAGAGCAAGGAGCAGTCTTTGCGGTGGCACAGTCTTGAGTTGCAGCGTAAGAATCTTGAACTTCAGGAAATTTCCTTCACCGACTCTTTGACGGGCGTGTGGAACCGCCGCTATCTGGAGGAAATTCTTGCCGCTGAGTCCGGGCAGGTACTGCGAAATTATGAACGGGCCCGGGGCGCGGACATTCGCAAGCTGGATCATCGCGATCTAATTTTTATTATGGTGGATATGGACTTCTTCAAAGAAGTCAACGATGTTCATGGTCATCCTGCGGGCGATCGCCTCCTGCAACGGGTAGCTGAGCGTCTGACCAGCGTGGTGCGCAAGTCGGATGTACTGGTTCGCTGGGGAGGAGAGGAATTCCTGATTATGTCGCGCTCCGCGGACCCGTCTGGTACTCCTGCTTTCTGTGAACGTGTTCTGGATATCATAGCGTCGGAAGCTTTTGATCTCGGACACGGCATTCAAGTGCGGAAGACGTGCTCTGTGGGATGGGCTCCTTTCCCCTGGAGTCGCGGAGCATACGAAGCCATTTGCGCGGAGGAAGCCATCGAACTCGCGGACAACGCACTCTACCGGGCAAAGGCAGGTGGCCGGAATCAGGGAGTGGGAATTTTGCCGGGCGATGGAGCGGCTGCGGCTCCCCATGCGATCAGGTTAGAGGCACTGCGGAATGATAACGGCGTTCTGACGCGTGTTGTAAAGGTGCAGATTCCCTCCCGCGCGTGCGCAGAAGAGACTTCGTCCAGTAAAAACGTTGTCCGGTAAACCGTGAAAGATCTAGCCGCTTGACCTCCGACCTTGGGCTGAATACATTGGGAAGCCTGCCTTGTCCGCTTTGGGCGGGAATATAGCGATACAATCACTCAAGTCAGAGTAGAATCCTACGAGGCTCATTCGATGATGCATGCAAGAAATCCTTCCCGCAAGTTCGGTCTACGCCACAAGGCGCAACTGATGTCGGCATCGGAAATTGAACGCACCCTGGTGCGACTGGCTTACGAAATTGTCGAGAAAAATAGCGGCGTTGAGAGCCTGGGACTGGTCGGCATTCGGCGCAGGGGCGTGCCCATCGCCGAGCGCCTGGGTAAGATCATCACTCGCATTGAGAATGCTGCAGTTCCCGTGGGCACGTTGGACATTACTTTCTATCGTGATGATCTTTCAACGCTCGGGCCGAAGCCAGTCGTGCAGGATAAAGAGATTGGGTTTTCGATTGAAGACAAGAATATTGTTCTAGTCGACGACGTCCTGTTCACTGGACGGACGACCCGAGCCGCGTTGGACGCGCTGTTTTCACATGGAAGACCGCGGCGAGTGCAGCTATGCGTGCTGATCGACCGCGGCCATCGGGAATTGCCAGTCGAAGCCAGCTTCGTGGGGCGCAACGTTCAGACGACCATGAATGAAGTGATCGAGGTTAAGTTGACTGAGATTGACGACGCGGAGAAAGTTCTGCTCATGGAGAGGTAAGACGGATCGCGAGTTTACAAGTTAAATGAAAAGGACGGCGGAGAACCGCCGTCCTTTTTGTTGGAGCGATTCGGCTAGGACAGTTTAGTGCAGATCGCCTTCGTCTGGGTGTAAAGATTGAGCGCATCGTGGCCCATCTCGCGACCCCAACCGGATTGCTTGTACCCTCCAAAGGGAAGCGCCGCATCGAAAATGTTATAGCAGTTGATCCACACCGTACCGGCGTGGAGATGCTCCGCAGTGCGGTGGGCTTTGCCGATGTCGCGGGTCCAGACAGCAGCAGCGAGGCCGTATTCACTGTCGTTGGCGCGTGGCAAGATTTCCTCGGGATCGTCGAACGGCATTGCGGTTACGACCGGCCCGAAAATTTCTTCCTGCACCACCTTCATGTCTTCGCGGGTATTCACGAGAACGGTGGGCTCGACGAAATAGCCTTTGTCCCCCTTCCTATGGCCACCCACAACGGCTTTGGCGCCTTCCGAGAAGCCAGCTTCCAAATATCCGCAGACGCGGTTTAATTGCTCTTCGGAGACGAGCGGTCCCATATGCGTCTGAGGGTCAAGGCCTGAGCCTACATTGATTTTCCTGGCCTCGTCGGCGACACCTTCCACGACTTGGTCGAAGACCGTTTTCTCGACGTAGAGCCGTGATCCGGCGCAGCAGCATTGTCCGTGATTGAAGAAGATCGCGCTCGCGGCCCCAGGAATCGCCGAATCGAGATCGGCGTCTTTATAGACGACGTTGGGAGATTTTCCGCCAAGTTCGAGCGATACCTTCTTCAGGTTCCCAGCCGCGGCGTGCACGATCAGTTTCCCAACTTCAGTGGACCCGGTGAAAGCAATTTTATCCACCTTCGGATGAGCGGCCAGAGCGGCGCCCGCAGTCTCGCCGTAACCCGGCACAATGTTCACCACGCCTTCGGGAAAACCAGCTTCCATGATCAGTTCGCCGAGACGCAGCGCGGAGAGCGGCGTTTGCTCCGCCGGTTTCAATACTACGGTGCACCCGGTAGCGAGCGCCGGACCGAGTTTCCATGCTGCCATCAGCAGCGGAAAATTCCAGGGGATGATCTGCCCTGCAACTCCGACCGGCTCTCGCAGCGTGTACGCAAAATATTTTGCTCCAGGCGTGTAAGGTACCGAGATCGGAATCGTGTTCCCTTCGATCTTCGTGGCCCATCCTGCCATATAGCGGAACAAATCCACGGCCAGCGGAACATCGGCGGCTCTCGCGATGGTGAGGGCCTTGCCGTTGTCGAGACTTTCCAGATAAGCAAACTCTTCAGTGTGCGACTCCAGCAAATCGGCGAGTTTCCAGATCAGGCGGCCGCGTTCGGACGCCGTCAACCGTCGCCACGCGCCTTGGTCGAAGGCTCGCCGTGCAGCCTTCACAGCCTGTTCGATATCGTCACGGTCGCCTTCGGCGACCTGCGCCAGAACCTCACCCGTGGCAGGATTGTAAGTTGCAAAGGTCTTGCCGGAAATCGAGTTTACCCATTTGCCGTCGATCAACATTTTGCGCGGCTTGTCGATGAAATCTGCGACTTGCGGATGGATTTGCGGTGATACAGCGATGCCCATATGTCCTCCTTATCGAACGAAGATCAAACAAGAACTTGCATGATGTGAAACTCAAAATGCCGGGCGGAGAAAGAACGACCGAAGTATGCTAGTCCCGACCGAAAACAAAAGCAATTCCCCTGGTTCTCGAGTTCGGCCCGGTTATTCGCCGTAAGGGACCCAGATATTCTTCACCTGAGTGGCGTGCTCCAAGAACCAGCGTCCTTCGGCGAACTTCGGATTGAACCAGTCGATGGCGCGTCCCTCGTTTGTCCAAACCTGTTTCAGATTTCCTACGGACATTGCTTTCGCGGCGGCCGCGCTTGCCTCATCCCCAAAAGACCAGATCGCATCCACGTCGTCGTGCTCTGCGAGAGTTTTCAGGAGTTGCGATGCGTAACCCGTCACAATGTTCACCACGCCGCCAGGCACATCGCTGACGTCAAAGAGTTGATAGAGATCAGCGGCGATGAGCGGGTAAGCTTCTGAGGGAACCGCAATCACGGTGTTGCCCATGGCAAGAGCGGGCATGACGAGAGAGAGAAAACCCAGCAAGGGCGCTTCGGTAGGACAGATGATACCCATGGTGCCGAGTGGCTCGTTCATTGCGATTGCAATGTTGCGAAATGGAGGAGTGTGCACGGCGCCGTCAAATTTGTCGGCCCACGCGGCGTAGGAGAAGATGCGCTCGATTCCGACCTCGAGTTCCGCGGCGGCTTGTTTTGCCCCTACAGCCGCAGTGAGTCCTCGGACGATTTCATCGCGACGTTGGGAAAGATTTTCGGCACAGTAGTAGAGAACCTGCGCGCGATTGTGCGCGGTCGCTTTGGCCCATGTCTCCGCCTTGCGGGCAGCCTCGACGGCGTTGCGAATGTCTTTGCGGTTGCCAAGCGAGGCTTCTCCCAACAAATGCCCGTCGTCGGAACGCACTTCCATGCTGTATCCAGAATCCGGCCGTGCCTGCTTGCCGCCGATGTAGAGCTTCACGGTGCGATCAATGGTTGGCGTACGACCCTGCCGATCTTCTTCCTGGTCTTCATTTTGATTTTGATCTTCGTTAGTCTTCGAAGGGCCACGCGTCGGCTGGGGAGCAAGCTTGGGAAGGTTCTTAAACCATGCCGGCTGCAAATATTCCAGCAGGCCTTCCTTGCCGCCTTCGCGACCGTATCCGCTCTCCCGATAGCCACCAAAGCCGCAGGAAGCGTCAAACAAATTCGTACAGTTCACCCAGACGACGCCCGCCTTCAGTTGCGCCGCAACATGCAAGGCGACGTTGATGTTCTCGCTCCAAACGCACGCGGCCAGGCCATAGACGGTATTATTGGCCAATTCAACCGCCTCTCGCGGAGTACGAAACGTCATCGCAGCCAGAACGGGTCCGAAGATTTCCTGCTGCGCCACAATGGATGTCGGATGCACATTGCTCAACAGCGTTGGAGGATAGTAAAAGCCACGCGTGGGCAATGCGACCTGCGGCTGCCAGCAGGTTGCGCCCTCGGCGATGCCTTGACCAACCATGCGCTGAATGCGCTCCAGTTGCACGCGCGCTACGATCGCTCCAATATCGATTGCCTTATCCAGAGGAAGGCCAACACGCAGAGTGCTCATGCGCTCTCTGATTTTTCCAATTAACGTCTCGGCGATGTTTTCCTGCATTAGCAAACGCGAACCCGCGCAGCACACCTGACCCTGATTGAACCAGATTCCGTCCACCAGTCCCTCGACCGCGCTGTCCAGGTCAGCATCGTCGAAGATGACGAACGGGGATTTGCCTCCCAACTCCAGTGACAAACGTTTGTGAGTTGTTGCCGTCGCGGTGCGAATGGCCCGTCCAACTTCGGTCGAACCGGTGAACGCGATCTTGTCCACGCCGGGATGTTTCACCAAGGCCTCGCCGGTCGAGCCGTCGCCGGTCACGATGTTGACCACTCCCGCGGGCAAACCAGCTTCCTGACAAAGTCCCGCGAACGCGAGCGCGGTCAGCGGAGTAAATTCGGCGGGCTTCAATACCACAGTGTTTCCGGTAGCCAGGGCCGGGGCAATCTTCCACGCGGCCATGAGCAGCGGAAAATTCCAGGGAATAATCTGTCCCACCACTCCGCAAGGCTCGTACTCGGCGAACTCCTGCTCCAGGAGTTGCGCCCAGCCCGCGTGATAGTAAAAGTGCCGTGCAACTAATGGAATGTCGATGTCGCGGCTCTCGCGGATTGGTTTGCCGTTGTCTATTGTTTCAAGAACGGCGAGAAGGCGAGAATGTTTTTGCACCAGCCGGGCCAGTGCGTAAAGGTAGCGCGCCCGGAAGTGCGGAGCGAGCGCGCGCCACTTCGGAAACGCCGAGCGCGCAGCACGAACGGCGGCATCGATATCTGCGGATGAACCTTGGGCAACGGATGCTAGCTTTTCTCCATTGGAAGGATCAAGCGTATCGAAGTATTCACCGTCGACCGGAGCTTGCCTTGCGCCGTTGATGAAGTGTCCGAAGTGATGGCCGTGGCGTTCCAGCCAGGCTTGTGCTTCCTTCGGATCTTCCGGAGCGGGACCGTACTCCATCGTCACAAATTTTTCGGCAATGCTCATCTCGACTCGATTCTCCAGCCCTCTTTTTGGCGACGGCAACTAGGCAATCGGATGACGGTACTCCGCTGAATAACGCCCGGTCGCATGGTGCTCAAGTTGCCGTTCGATATCGCCCAGCAATCCACTTGCTCCAAAACGAAAAAGCTCCGCGCGCATCCAGGACTGCCCCAGCTCTTCCTTCATCATAGCCAGCCAATCGGTTGATTGCTTTGCCGTGCGAATTCCGCCGGCGGCCTTGAAGCCCACTGCCATCCCCGTTTGCTCGGCATATTCGCGGATAGCGCGCGTCATCACCAGACCGACGGGCAACGTGGCGTTGACTGCTTCTTTGCCGGTGGAGGTCTTGATGAAGTCGGCTCCCGCCATCATCGCGACCACACTGGCGCGGGCGACGTTGCGCAAAGTCACCAGATCACCGGAAGCAAGAATAACTTTCATGTGAGCCGAACCGCAGGCTTGTTTGAAGGCGGCAACCTCGTCATAGAGCGCCTGCCAGCGTCCGCCGAATACGTGGGCCCGAGTGATGACGACGTCAATCTCGTGCGCACCTGCCTCTGCCGAACGCCGAATTTCTGCAACACGCTCCGTCAGGGGCGAGAGCCCGGCCGGAAAGCCGGTGGAGACGGCGGCGACGCGCACGCCGTTTCCTTCCAAAGCGTGCAGCGCTGTTTCAACAAACACATGGTAGACGCACACTGCGGCAACCTTCACTTCGAGTTCTTCGACGCCCAACTGGTGCGCGAGCTCTTGCTGCAACGGATACCGTGCCTTTGCACACAAGCGGCGCACGCGCTCATCCGTGTCGTCGCCGGAAAGCGTGGTCAAATCCATGCAGGTGATCGCCCGCAGAAGCCACGCTGCCTGCCATTCCTTCTTGACGGTTCTGCGCGCAACCTGCGACTGGGCGCGGCGTTCGACTGCGCTGCTGTTCACCCGCGCGTCTTGCACCCAGTTCAGGTCGAGGGGAATTCCAGTGTTTGGCAGAAGCGGGCGATCGCCAAGAGTCGCAAGCATAGTTTCTTCGTTGGGCTGGCGGCGTCCAGCGCGATTGGTGATCTCGCGGGCCGTTTCGCGGGATCCCCCGGAATTTTTGTCGACTGGCACTGGATGGCCTCAAACTGGCGGCATTCGAACCGAGCCGCGTCCGCTTCCTCGCCTTGTAATAAATAATTGTACGGCAGGAAATCCTGCAGCGCGAGTTCGCGGTGCGCCCGGTAGTGGTGCTCCCAAGAAAAAGCTGTGGATCGTTGAGCCAGGGTTTACAATTGCCGTCGATTTCATCAAATCACCAAGAGATTCTTTCGCATGCCCAAGAGAGCTCTGCGCACTGAGGTGCAGAAAAAAATGCTGCGGGCCGCAATGAAGGTCATGAAGAACGCGCATGCGCCCTACTCGAACTTTCGCGTGGGCGCGGCCGTCCTTTTGGCGAATGGCAGGATTTTCTCAGGGTGCAACGTGGAGAACGCCTCCTACGGAATGACGAACTGTGCCGAACGCACGGCAATTTTTTCAGCGGTAGCGGAGCTTGGGCCGAAGATCGAGATCCGTGCAGTGTCGGTGGTCAACGACCAGGGGGTGCCGTGCTCACCTTGCGGCGCCTGCCGTCAGGTGATTTACGAGTTCGGTCCTGACGCCACCATTTTCTTCCGAGGAAAGCGGGGACCGAAACAGGCTCACATTACCGAACTGCTTCCGGAAGGATTCCGTCTCCAGTGAATCCAACTCCGGCTTCCGCGCAAACATTCCGCGCTATTGACGTGCTTCGTAAAAAACGCGACGGCGGAGAGCTGTCGCGAAACGAAATTGAATCTCTCGTGAACGCGTACACGCGCGACGAGATTCCTGACTATCAGGTTTCGGCGTGGCTGATGGCGGTGGTCTTGCGAGGCATGACACGAGGCGAGACCGCTGCGCTGACGGATGCTATGTTGCGATCGGGCGAGGTGCTCGATCTTTCTTCGCTTCGCGCAAGGAAGGTCGACAAGCATTCGACTGGCGGGGTTGGCGATAAGACTTCGCTTGTGCTCGCGCCGCTTGCAGCCGCCGGGGGCGTTGCGGTTCCTATGATCAGCGGCCGGGGCCTTGGACACACGGGAGGGACGCTCGACAAGCTTGAAGCAATCCCTGGCTTCAATGTGAACCTTTCGGTTAAACAATTTCGGCGTGTGCTGGACACCTGCGGTTGCGCCATGATCGGGCAGACTGCTGAAATCGCTCCTGCGGATCGCAAGCTTTACGCGCTGCGCGATGTCACTGGCACAGTGGAGAGTCCTTATCTAATCTGCGCCTCGATCATGAGCAAGAAACTAGCGGAGGGCATCGACGCGCTCGTGCTTGACGTTAAGACCGGCTCTGGCGCGTTCATGAAAAACGAAGAGGATGCTGTTTTTCTCGCCGAGTTGATGGTTGAAACTGGTGAACGCATGGGCAAGAAAGTCGTGGCGCTCATCACCGATATGGATCAGCCCTTGGGAAACATGATTGGGAATTCACTTGAGGTTGTGGAAGTAATAGAAATTCTGCGTGGCGAGGGGCCGGCGGATTTGCGGCTACTCTGCCTCGAACTTGCAGGTTGGATGCTGCATCTGGGCGGAGTTTCAAACACTGTCGCTGAAGGGAAGAAGCAAAGCGAGAGACTGATCGCTTCCGGAAAAGCGTTCGAAAAGTTTCGCCACATGGTGGAGCTGCAAGGTGGAGATCCGCGAACAATCGACAAACCTAACAAATTGCCTCAAGCCGGACACACGATGACCTTGTCTAGCCCGAGGAGCGGATATCTTGCGTCTTTACAATGCGAACAGGTTGGCACCGCGTGTGTGGTTCTTGGCGGCGGGCGCGAGCGAAAAGAAGATTCGGTTGATCCAACGGTAGGAATTGTGCTTCACAAAAAAGTCGGAGATAGTGTTTCGGCTGGCGAGCCGCTGGCGACGATTTACTACAATTCAGAAGAGCGCGCTGCGCGCTCCCGCCAACTGCTCCAGCAGAGTTATCAGATTGCGGAATCGCTGCCGCATGGAAAAAGGCCGTTGATTCATCGTGTGATCGGCAAGTCCGGAGAAAAAAACTGAATGGCACGCTTCACTGGAATCCTCGGCTTGTTCACTATGCTCGCGTTGGCCTACGCATTCTCCACGAATCGCCGCGCCATTCGGGGGAAGACCGTGGCGTGGGGCCTGGGTTTACAGTTTGCCTTTGCCGTGTGCGTGTTGAGAATCGACGCAGGGCGGCGAATTTTCCAGAAAGCTGGCGACGTGGTCAGCCGTTTGCTTGCTTACTCTTATGCTGGATCGCAGTTTGTTTTTGGCGATCTCGGAAAGCAAAACTCTCATTTCGGCTTCTATTTCGCTTTCCAGGTATTGCCCACCATTATTTTTATCTGCGCGTTTTTCGCGGTGCTCTACTACTTAGGAGTGATGCAGATCATTATTCGTTTTTTTGCGTGGGTGATGACACGAGTGATGGGAGCCAGCGGTGCAGAATCGTTGAATATTGCGGCCAGCATTTTCATGGGACAAACCGAAGCGCCAGTGACCATCCGGCCGTTTCTGCCCGAGCTGACGCATTCGGAACTGATGACGGTGATGACGAGCGGAATGGCCCATGTCTCCGGCGGAATCATGGCGGCCTACATCGCGTTCGGCATCGAACCCAAGCACCTGCTGAGCGCGGTAATCATGACTGCGCCGGGCACGCTATTGATGGCGAAGATGCTGGTGCCGGAGACGGAGGAGCCGAAGACGGCTGGTCGCGTCATCATGAGCGCAGAGGAGGAGGAAGCCGAGAAAAAAGAAAATCTGCTTGGCGCCATTGCTCGGGGAACCACGGATGGTCTGCACATGGCTTTGAACATCGCCGCCATGCTGATTGCTTTTCTGGCTCTGATTGCGCTAGCGGACGGTATTCTCGGTGGAATTCACCACTGGCTGGCCTGGTTTCCAGAAAGTCTGGAAAAGATTTTTGGCGTTCTCTTCGCACCGGTTGCGTGGGTGATTGGGGTTCCCTGGCGCGACTGCGGCCTCATTGGAACGTTGCTTGGGACACGTATGGTGCTGAACGAGCTGGTGGCATTCTCTATTCTCGGACCGATGAAGGCTTCGCTCGATCCACGCTCATTTACGATTGCCACTTTTGCGCTTTGCGGCTTTGCAAATCTCAGCTCTATTGGAATCCAGATTGGCGGCATCGGCGCGCTTGCGCCGAACAAGAAAAGCGAACTGGCTCAACTCGGCATTCGTGCGATGCTGGCAGGAACAATGGCGAACTTAATGTCAGCCTCAATCGCCGGCATGCTGCTATAAACGATGTTTTTCGTGTTACTCCCAATCAAATAAAGGTGATGAACACTATGCCGATAGAAACTGTTGCGGCGCAAAGAGGATGCTTATGAAAATTCCGAGATTCATGTTGACGGTGCTCTTGTTTTCGGTTTTCGCGTGTCTGATGAACGCGTCTGCTCAGAACTCCCCGAGGCGAGTGATCATCGACACCGATCCTGGCACCGACGATGCGATGGCGATCATTCTTGCTTTGAATTCTCCGGAGTTCAAGGTGGAGGCGCTGACGGTGGTGCCGGGCAATGTGGAGGCGTGGCAGGGATTGGAGAATGCGTTAAAGATCGTATCGCTCGCGGGGCGCTGCGACGTTTCGGTCGCGGGCGGAGCGCAGCATCCGCTGAATCAGAAACTGATCACGGCACAGTTCTGGCACGGCAAGAACGGATTGGCCAATGTCGAATTGCCGCCGTCGAAGTGCAAGGCCGACCACAGGTTCGGTCCAGACTTAATCATCGAAATGGTCCACAAATATCCGCATGAGATCACTCTGATTCCGGTCGGGCCTTTGACTAACATTGCGCTGGCAGTTTCGAAAGATCCTTCGATCGCCGGGTTGGTCAAGGATATCGTCATCATGGGCGGTTCGATTAGTGGCGGCAATGTGAACGGGGCCGCGGAGGCGAATATTTATAACGATCCTGAAGCGGCACAGATTGTATTCAATGCTGGTTGGATGGTGACGATGGTCGGCTCCGACGTGGGCGAGCGAACGCTGATTACGCGGAAATATCTGGCGGAGCTTCAATCGTCTCACGGACCGCAGAGCGATTTTATCGCGAAGATTGCCGACTTCTATTTGACCCGCAGTGAGAAGAGCGGTTACAGCGGGGCGGCAATGTACGATCCGTTGGCGGTCGGAATCGCTCTCGATCCGACGCTAGGAACGCTCAAGGAAATGCACGTCGACGTGGAAACGAAAGGTGAGTTCACTCGCGGAGAGACTGTGGCAAACCGCATGGGATCGGATGAGAACAATGTTCTGCATGGGGATCACTATGAAATTGAGGGAGTGATCGAACTGAAGCCTAATGCGAAAGTCTGCTTGGCTTCCGATGCTGACCGCTTCTTGCAGCTGTTTATTAGCCGAATCCGAGGAAAGTAGCAACGGCTTCTAGCGTGGTGTCCCGTAAATTCGTGCTACAACTCCGTCTGAGCCCCAGCGGCTAAAGCCGCTGAATCTACGACATCTTTCGGCGCAGCTAAAGCTGCACCCTTTCAAAACAAATTCAACGAACTTGCAGGACACGATACTAACCATTCGCGCGGGTCACCAGAAAAATTGCCAGACCATAGAAGACGAACATCAGGGCAAGGTAGGTTTTCGCGCGCGGTCCCGAGTTTGCGAATTCTTTCCACGCTAGAATTCCCCAGAGTGCCGCGACCATGGGAGCGGATTGGCCGATGGCATATGAGATCGCAACCCCCGTGAAACTGGCCGCGACTAGATTGAAGACCGTGCCGATGCCCCAGATGCAGCCGCCGAAAAGTCCCAACAGATGTCCTGAAGCAGGCCCGCTGAAAAATCCGCTGAAGCTTACCGGCTCGCCTGCGAGCGGATGCTTCATGAAGTAAATATTCCAGATGAAGCAGGAGAGTAATGCTCCCAGTGTTAAGAACACGGCAGCGCTATAGGGTCCCAGCGAATTGCCGCGCGTCATGGCATGTGTCATGAAGGGAGCCCAGAGGCCCATTAGAATTCCTGACACCACACATGTGATCACACTCTTTCTTGAGACGGAGCGGCCTGCCGCTGCGAGGCTTCCATAGGCCTTGCCGTCGAGAATCACTGCGGCGAAGGCGCACGCCACACCAAGGGCAAGGTAAATCGCATTGCCTTTCGGCTGCAGAACATAGCTCAAAACCGTTCCGACCACCAGTGCGATTCCAATCGAAATGGGAAACGCGACGGCGAGTCCAGCCATGTCGATCGCGGCTACGAGCAGAAGATTTGCCAGGTTGAACAGCGCCCCGCCGATAAGCGCGTTTACGATATTAGAAGTGTCCGCCGCGTGGACGTTATTCAGAAAACTAGAGGAATCACTCCCCACGCTTCCCATGGTGAAGGCGAGTACGAGGGAGATCAAGAAAATGCCAACGGCATAATCCCAGTAGAAAAGCTCGAAACGATAGCCTTTGACGCCTTTGTAGGTGTTGGCCCAGGATCCCCAACAGACGGCGCTGGTAATCATCATTAGCAACGCAATGCTCAAACTCGATGGTGTGAACATCAATTCTCCTGGCGCTGAGGCGTGGAAAGTGTGTAACTCTACTCCGGTTTCGTTCGTGTCACAAGTATTCGCCGGCAAGGGAAATGTCCACTTGGGCGCTTCTCCGGTCCTCATACCTTTCGAAATCTTCGCTTCAGCACAGCCGAGAGCCTGCCCTGAGCCTGTCGAAGGGGCGGCTGTCCCCACACGAGCTCCTAACATCTCCTATCTTGGTAGCGTGTCTTTCATGTTGGCGAGGGCGTAGGCCATTACGGCCATGGCGGCGGCGTTCTCGCGAAGTTCGCTGGGAACGACCTTGTCAAGAGTGTCGGCGGCGGAGTGGTGATAGTTGAAATACGTGCGGCCGTCCTGCATGACGCCGAATGCGGGCACGCCGGCATCGGACATCGCCGAAATGTCGGCCCCCGGAGAGTAGGTGGTGGACTGGAGGACCGTCGCGCCAACGCTCTGCAGAACCAATTGAACTGGATGCAAAGAGTCGATGGCTGCCTGGTTGGCCTTGACGTCGAATCCGAGGGGGTGGGCTGCGCCAGCATCGCTCTCGATGGCTGCGACGTGGTGAGAGAAGTCGGCTGAATATTCGGTGGTATAGGCTTTGATGCCGGAGCCTCCAGTTTCTTCGTCCATCCAAGCGATGACGCGCAGGGTGCGAGCAGGGCGCAGATGTAGGCGCTGGAGAAGCTCGGCGGTCTCCATGGCGATGACGACCCCGGCTCCGTCGTCGATGGCGCCGGTGCCGAGATCCCAGGAGTCGAGGTGCCCGGAGACGACGACGATTTGTTCCGGATGTTCGGAACCTTTGAGATCGGCGATAACGTTATAACTGGTTTCGTCAGGAAGCTTCTGCGGAGTCAGTGTGAGATGCATGCGGACCTTGCCCTGGGAGGCGAGGTAGACGATCAGGTCGGCGTCTTCGGCCGTGACGGCGCCGGCTGGGATTCCTGCGGAAACGCTGAATCCGGTGTGCGGGAGGCGATAGTCGGCGTTGCCGACGGAGCGGACCAGTGCCGCGACCGCGCCAAGATCGGCGGCGGCCTTCGGTCCCGTTCCGCGATAGCGGACCGCCTCGCCGTAGGCGGCGAAGGCTAGTCCTGCAGCAGCTTTCTGTTTGTCGAAAACTTCGTTGAAGAGGATGATTTTGCCCGCTACCTTGTCGTGGCCGAGAGCAGTAAGCTCCTCGAAGTTGTTGACCGTCACCACCTCGGCGGTAAGGCCATCGGGAGCTGTGGGTGAGCTTCCGCCGAGGGCGGTCAATACGATCTTTTGGGTAGTGCCTGGGACCATGCCGGGATACTCAACCAAGGCCGCAGTTTCGGCTCCGCGAACCCAGTGCGGGACGGTCATCGGCTGAAGGCGGACTTCGAGGCCGAGCTTGCGGAGTTCTTCCGCGACGTATTCGGCGGCTGCGCGCGCCTGGGCTGAGCCGGTCAGACGCGGTCCGATGTTCTCGCAGAGGTGGGAGAGCTCGCGATAGGCATAGTCGTCATTGAGAGCGGCGGCCTTGATGGCAGAAAGCTGCTGGAGCAGGAGCGGAGGGAAGTTTTGCTGGTCGGCCGTGGTGGGCTGCTGCGTGGCCAACATCCGAGCGGCTGGAGACGGCGGAGCTTGCGCCGGAGTTTGGGAGCTTGCGAAAACAGATGAGATTGAGATGAAGCACAGGGCAGATAGTCCAATAGGACAGCGGAAGTAAAGGTCCATAGATGCAGGCAAGTGTATCTGACCAGGGCTGCGCAGAAAAGGGACGGTCTACCGTGCCGACCTGACGTTTCTCGCTAGGGTGCGTGGTAGCGTGAAGGGTGAAGGCATGAATAGCTCGGCCCCAAGAACGCTCTGAGCTTCACCGGCCAAAAAAGGGGCCCCATTTCTGGGGCCACATTTCCAAGAGGTCAAAGTTTGGTAGGCGTGTCAGGAAAGGCGATGGAAGTATCCGTTCCGCCAGCCGGTACGGCACTTCGGGAAATGGTGACGAGAGAAGAGAGTGAAGGTCATTGCTTTGGGTTGCGGCCTCTTTAGTACATTAAAAGAAAGCACTTGCCGAACCAAATCGCGCGCCGCTCCGTTCGTGGCTAACATAATGTGTAAGCGCTTTATATCGTTGGATTTAGAGGATGCCGAATATGACACAAGGCAACATCAGTCCCTGATATCACGCGCGGCAAGTGCACAAGACTGCACATTGATTGCACGGGCATGCTTCGCGGGACAATTCGAGCCGCCGACTGGATTTAAAATCGGCGGCTCGAAGAAATCAAAGATTCAGGATGCGGTTAGCTGTTTCCTGCCACGGTACGCAGCTTCCCAGGAAGGAAGTGGTAGGGGGGCCAGGGTCCGCTGATCGCCACTTCACAGTTCTTCAACTGCTTGGCAGCGGTGCTGTAGCGGTTCTGGTACTTCTCGACCGACTTGGAATCGATGAGATGGGCGATGTCGATGAGCATTCCTTGTGGGGCTACTTTCTTGCAGCTCACCTCCTCTTCCAGCGGGTTAAACAGCTTGTGAACCTGCACCGAGAGGGCGCGGGCCTTGGTTTGGCGCTCGCGTTCACGGGAGGCTTTGACGCGCAGCTTCGAGAGATAATCGCCGCCGACGGTGTCGGGAAGGACAACGTCGATCATAGCCTCGCGGAGTGAGCCGTCGGTGACGGTCAGCTTGATGTGCATCTCGGACTTGCCGCGGAGCCTGGCTACGCTTACGCCAAAGGCACGCCGGTTTACCCGGACGGCCTGACGGAGGGCGTCGTCGCTCTCGAAGACGGTTCCGAAACGGAACGGAAGTACGGTGGAATTGCGGAAGCAGCCGCTTACCACGCGGGCGTGCTCGATTGCTGCTTTCTGCTCAAGTGGTCCAGCGTTTTGGTCGTATTCGCTCACTATCACAGCAAACTCGCCGCTGGGATAGCTGAGGACAGGGGCTCCGTTCACGCCTTGAACATTCTCAATTACGAAAGGACGTCGGGAACGGGTGCCATTGGGAAGGGTCTGATGCTCGGTAATGCAGTACGCGTACCACGCCATATTGAACTCTCCGAACCGGGACGGAGGCTAACGGGCGGCCTCGTTATGTTTTTGCACAAACCGAACTGCAAGTTTGGAAGTTAGGGACGAGCGGTACTGGGTCTGGAACACTGGGAAAGCTTACTAACAGCTCCGTAATCCATATTACTTCGGAGTGACTAGAAAATGCAACTTTTTCGTTGCAAGAGGCATCTCTGTGGATTTCCTGCGGATTGAGGGAGCTAGCGGAGGACGCTCTGGACCTCCTGGGTCGAGCAGCACGCCTCAGAAAAATCTAGTGGATTATCGGCTTGATCCGCCCTCGACGTCCGCATTCGTCGAAGTCGCAACGGGCGCGGCGTTTTTGTAAACAATGCCGCCTTTCATCACGAATACGACGCGCCGGACCGCTGTAATGTCCTTCAACGGGTCCCCATCGAGCGCAATGATGTCGGCCTGAAGGCCGGGGGCAATCGAGCCGATCTCATCGGCCATACCAAGGGCCTCCGCTCCCAGTGAGTTGGCAGAGACCATCGCCGCCATGGGGTCGACCCCGCAATCCCGGACGCGGTTGATAAAGTCTTCGGCATTGCGTCCGTGGGCGCCTGCCACGGCGTCTGTGCCGTAAACGATCTTCAGCCCAGGGATTCGCAGCGCTCGTTTCAGGAATTCCTGGTGCGTCGAGATCAGTCCCCTCATGGCCGCGAAGCCCTCTTCCGTGTAGTAGGGTGGGGCGAGATACCTGTCCTTGTTCTGCAGATAGGTTTCCAGCAGCAACCCGGCCTGGGGATCGAGGTAGGTTCCGCGTTCGGCCATGAACTTCAGATCGTCGTCCAAGGCCCCCAGCCCGTGCTCAACTTCCGTGCACCCAGCGATGGCAGCTGCGCGGACGGCATCTCGGTAAGCGTGAACGAGCGAACGCAGACCCTGTTTCCTGGCTTCGTCGCAGGCAGCGTTAAGTTGCTCCTGGGACATCGTCATCGCGCCCTTGGTCATACCCCCTGAAGCATAGATTTTTATCAGGTCGGCACCCGCTTGCTTCTGTTTCCGCACGAAGACGCGGATTTCATCCGGCGTCCCGGTCTGCTCGCCTCGGCCTGAGAGCGCCTCGACAGACGTGAGGATGCGCGGGCCGGGGAGCATGCCTTTCGCGATGGCGTCACGGAGGGGAACGTCGGCGGACGAGCCCACACTTTGGACGGTGGTAAATCCCGCCATCAACGTCAGCCAGGCGTTCGAGGCTGCGGCATAAGCTGCCTCAGGCGTTGTCCCTCCCTGGCCCGCATCTTTGCCGTCCGGGCCGAAGCTCCAGCTCATGTGTACGTGCGCGTCGATCCAGCCCGGCAACACCGTCAGGCCATGCAGGTCGTAATCCACCGGGCCAGTCTTTAAGCCGTCGCTTGGCTGAATGGCCACAATCTTCGAGTCCTCGATCACGATGCGGGTGTCGTGTAGCACGTGGCCTTTGCCATCGAGCATCGTACTCGCGGCAATCACGATGCGCTTACTGGGCGCGGGGGTCTGCGAGGAAGTTCGTTGCGGCAGGGCGCAGGCAGCTAGGATGCCAAGAATAGTCAGAGTGATCTCCGAGAATCGCATGGATCTCTCCCGCGGTTCGATCCAAAGTAGAAATCAATTCTGCCACATTCTCTAGCCCCGTCATCCCGTAAGATCGGTAGGTTCGACTGGAATTTTCAACTTCCCCCGAAGCCGACTTCTGGTCCGCAGTGTCCGGTGAGCCCGTCACTCGGGAAGAACTGTCAGACTGGCCGGCGCTTGACTGGTAAGAACCCAACTTCTATGGCGTCAAGGTAAGTGCCTCGTTGAACGAGGTTTCCTCGCTCTCACCTCGGCACGCGGGACGATGTATCCCCAACGTTTGAGCCGTCTGCCAAAGGCGCCTTTGGTCGGCAGTGTTTAGCACCCGATTGACGGGCCCGACGCCACGGCTTATATACTCTTCTTAGCTTACTGCGAGCATGCTCATCATGCGCGAACGCGGCTTCACTTGACGGTAGCTCCCGAAAACGCCGTTGGTCGTCGGAGCAATTTTTTTGAGCGTCGCTCCATTTGTGCAGCCTCTCTGCAACTCCCACGAGGATGAACGTTATGACCTTCCTGCATGTTCCTAGCAAACCCATCTCTTTGGCCTTCCTGGTAGCTGGAGCGGCCGTGGCAGTCTCTGTCCATGCGTTCGACGGAGCTGTCTCAAAGATAGTCCAACCAAAGCATGCGTCGTTCCAGATCAAGAATGAATTCAAGATACAACCTCCAAAAGGGGCGAAGATGGTGCGCATGTGGTTCGCAGTCCCTCAGGAAGATGCTGCGTCTGCAATTCACGAACTTCGAGTCACCGCCGATTTTCCAGTCCAGTATTTCCGGGACGATTGGGGAAACCGCGTTGGGTATGCGGAGGTCAGCGCGCCTGCCGACGGCCCGATCACGATTCGGGAAGAGTTTGAGCTGACGCGCACCGAGATCCGCAACACCATCGATCCAGCCAAGACACGGCCGCTCACCGATCAGGAACGTGCGGCGCTGTTCGCCTACCTGCAACCTTCCACTCACGTAATCGTGAACGACCAAGTCAAATCCCTGTCCGCGTCCATCGTCGGGGGCGAGACTAATCCGATTCTCGCCGCTCGAAAGATCTACAATTGGACGCTGGAAAACGTCGATTACTGGGTCAAGGATCCAGACCATCTGAAGGCTTCTCCGGTCGGCAGCACGGAGTATTGCTTGAGAACCAAAACCGGTAATTGCACGGATTTTCATTCGCTATTTGCGTCGCTCGCCATGGCAGCCGGGATTCCCACGCGCATGGTCTACGGTTCGCTTCTAAAACCCACGCTGAATGGAGTGCCCATCGACGGTAGCTATCACTGCTGGATCTATTTCTTCGCGCCAAACTATGGCTGGCTTCCTCTTGATGTTTCGCTGGCCAATATTTATGGCAAGGAGTTCCCGGTAACCGACAAGAATAAGAAGCTGGTGGAACTGACGACGGCAACCGGTTACAAAGGGCTCGATCCGAGCAAGGTCGATTATTATTTCGGGAACCTCGATGAGAGGCGAGTGACGTGGTCTATGGGCAGAGACCTCATCATGCAGCCACCGCAGGAAGATGGGCCCGTGAATGCGCTCGCGAAAATCTACGTCGAAATAGACGGCAAACAAGCCAATGATAGGACGCGCGAGCTTACCTATGCCGAGGAGACGAAGTAGTCAAATCTGGATGTATGGTCGCCGTTGCGGCCCGTGCTGATCGCGGTCCAGAAACGAGCTTGTGGGAATCTGGCGCGTGCCTTCGGGCTCAAACCGCCTAACTCAGCGCTTATGAAGAGGGCTGTCCCTACTCGTAGCGCAGGCTTTCCACGGGATCAAGCTGCGCCGCCCGCGCCGCTGGCACGGTGCCGAAAATTACTCCGACGACGGAAGAGACGATGATGGCGATGATTCCCGACAGCCCAGTAATCGGAACGCGGTATTCGGTGAGGAAGCGAACCGAGTAAGGGATAGCGTAGCCGATAACGATGCCGACGAAGCCTCCGATCAGCGAAATGAGAATGGCCTCGGCGAGAAACTGAAAACGGATTTCGCGGTTCGTGGCCCCCACGGCTTTGCGGATGCCGATCTCGCGGATGCGGGAGGTCACCGTCGCCAGCATAATATTCATGATGCCGATACCGCTTACCACCAGAGTGACCATGGAAATCAGCAGAAGCACCCAGGTGAGGCCGGTGGCAATTCGATCCGCCATGGAGAGCAGCGCGGTGAGGTTAGCAACATCGTAAACGGACTCTGAGCGGTGCCGCGACTGCAAAACTCGCTTAATCTGCACGGTGGCCGGGATTACCATCGACGGATCTTCCATCGAGAAGTACAACAGTTTGACGTTGGGAACCTCCATGAAATAGCGGCTCACCGAGTACGGGATGAGCAGTGTATTATCGACGATCTCGGATTGGCCGAAGGTCTCGACGCGCTCCTTGAAGGTTCCGATGATGGTGAAGGGCAGACCTGTCAGTTTGATGACTTTCCCCACAGCGCCTTGCGTTGAGCCATAGACTTCCAGCGCCATTTTCTCCGTAATCACGCCAACCTTGTTGTGGGCCTGGGAATCCTCCTGATCGAAAAACCTTCCCGAGGGAACGACCAGGTTGCGCACCTGTGCGTACTCGGGACTGACCCCGAGAATGGTGACGTCCTTTTCTTTGCCGTTGCCGACGGGAACGCGATCGGAGAGCTGGGTGACGGGCGACGAAGCGATAATACCCGGCACGTCTTGCCGGACGGCGTTGAGGTCCTCGATGGTGAGCGGGTCGGGATTGGAATTGCTGATGTGCGGCGCGCCGCCAAGGTACTCCGCCCAGATTTCGTTAGTGCCGATGGCCTGAATCTGATTGAGAACGTATTGCTTGCCAGTCATCCCTATGGTGACCACGAGGATGAGCGATGCGGTGCCGATCACCATACCCAGTGCAGTCAGGATGAAGCGCACTTTGTTGCTGCAAAAAGTATCGTAGGCGAAGCTGAGAATCTCCCCGAAGGCCATGTTAGGCCGAAGGCGTTCGGGAACAAGTGCGGCGGCCATTTGTATTTAGATGCTACGTAGAAAAGATGAAAGGTGCAATACAGAAGACTCAACAGTTATTGTTGTGGCAAAGTAAATCGTGAAGAAAACGAGAAGCGGCAAATACAAAACAATGGGCACGCTGCTGCTGCTGACGGCAGGAGCATTGCTGGTTCACGGATACCATCCGTTCGCCGAAGATGCCGAAATCTATTTGCCCGGAGTGGAAGCGCATCTGCATCCGAAACTCTTCCCTACCGGGCGCGAATTTTTCTTATCGCATGCCAGCCTTACATTTTTTCCCAACGTGGTCGCATTCTCGCTGCGTGTGAGTCATTTGCCGATGGAGGTTGGCCTGTTCTTGTGGCACGTGGCGTCCATTTTTCTGCTGTTGCTTGCATGTTGGGAGCTGAGCGGGATGCTCTTTCCGGATACGAACAAGCCGGATACAAACAAGGCGCGCTGGGGCGGAGTTTGCTTGGTCGCCGCGCTGTTGACGATTCCGGTCGCAGGAACAGCGCTCTACATCATGGACCAATATTTGAACCCGCGGAATCTGGCGGCGTTCGCTGGAATCTTCATGGTGACTCGCACTTTGGAGAAGAAATATCTGCTTGCGTTTTTGTGGCTGGTGTTTGCTGCCTGCATGCATCCGCTGATGGGCGTGTTCCCATTTTCTTTTTGCGTGTTGCTGCTGGTGATGGACAAATTCGACAATCGCTGGAAGAGCAGTGGGGCAGCGAATTTCCTGTCGCTGGCGACGCCTCTGGCTCCCGCAAATTCGGCGGCTTACCACGAAGCCGCGAAGCGGCACGGCTTTCACTACATTCAGAACTGGCAATGGTATGAGCTGCTGGGAATCGCCGCGCCGCTGATCTTGTTCTGGTGGTTCGGAAAAGCGGCGCGAAATCGTCAATGGTCAATGGTCGAGCGTGTAAGCCGTGCTTTCATGGTTTACGGCGGGATCTATCTGCTCGCGGCAGTGGTAGTCGACCTTCCCGCACGATTTGAAGCCCTTGCTCGGTTGCAGCCGCTTCGCAGCCTTCATTTGCTCTACATCGTAATGTTCGTCATGATGGGCGGATTTATCGGCGAATTCCTGCTGCGCGATCGCGTTTGGCGATGGCTATTACTTTTTGTTCCCTTGTGTACGGGAGTGTTCCTGGCGCAGCGGTCGCTTTTTCCCGCGAGCCCGAACGTGGAATGGCCGGGTGCGGCACCGAAAAATCCCTGGGAGCAAGCGTTCGTCTGGATTCGGCAGAACACTCCAGTCGACGCTCTATTCGCCCTCGATCCGGATTACATGGGGATTCCCGGCGAGGATCAGACAGGATTTCGATGCCTGGCTGAAAGAAGCCGGCTGGCCGACGATGGCAAGGACAACGGCGTGGTAAGCATGTTTCCGCCGCTGGCGGAGGAGTGGTGGGCGCAGGTGCAGGCGCAAACTCCATGGGAGAGCTTGACCGCGAAAGACTTCTCTCAATTGAAAAGCAAGTATGGCGTGAGCTGGGTGGTCGTGCACCAACCTGGGGTTGCAGGACTGGGTTGCGTTTATCAGAACAGCGCAGTGCAGGTTTGCCGGATTCCTTAGGGTCGGATGTCTTAAGAGGCTCACGGCGCAACCAGCGTGCGGACTCGCACCGTTCCAGATTACAATTGAACGATAGGAGATTCCTGCTTAATGTCAACTGCGCGAGCCGTCCAGTCCCCCGTCCGACTGTTCCCCTACGAGAAGTGGGAATCGATGCTGCCTAGTCTTGCTCAGCAATACCGCGAGAACAAACCTTGTCCTCACATTTTGCTGAAGGACTTTATTGACCGAGAAGCTGCGCGCGAAATGGCCGCGGAGTTCCCCGATGCCACCACGGCTGAGTGGACACAGTATAAGCACGCCAACGAAAACAAACTGGGCATGGCAAAGCGCCAACTTTTTCCGCCCGCACTGGGGCTGGTTACCGACGAACTGAACTCGCCGGAGTTCGTAGCCTGGCTTTCGGAATTGACAGGGATTCCGAACCTGATGGCGGATCCGATGTTAGAAGGTGGCGGGCTGCATCAGTCCGGACCGCGCGGTTACCTGAATGTGCACACTGATTTCTCCATGCATCACTTCCACACAAACTGGCATCGGCGGGTGAATCTGATTCTGTATCTGAATCCTGAGTGGCAAGAAGAGTGGGGCGGAGCGATTGAACTTTGGGAGCGATCTTTGAGAGGCAAAATGGCGCGTTGCGCGGCGAAGTATCCGCCGCTGCTGAATCATGTACTCATCTTCACAACCGATGAGCGGTCGCTGCATGGGTTTCCTGACCCTCTTACCTGCCCCGAGGGGGTCTCGCGCAAAAGTCTCGCACTCTACTACTACACGATCGAGAAGCATAAGAAGGCCATCGTGCATTCCACCGATTATTTTGCGCGGCCGCAGGATGGCTGGGGAAAATCGGCGATGATCTGGCTGGATAAAAAGGCGGTCGATCTATATTCAAGGGCCAAGGCGCGCTTTGGATTCTCGGACGAGCTAGCCAGCAAAGTACTGGGATTTTTATCCAAACAAAAATAGAGTCTCAGGACTTCGAGACATCCGTCGTCCCTCGAAATCCTCCTCGGCTCAGCGCGACAAACAACTACAGCCGCAACCCCACCACCGTCGCGCCGCCGCCGCCCTCGTTCTGCGGAGGCTCGGCTACTGACTCTACGTGCGGATGCTGCTGCAGGGCTTGACGCAATGCTTTGCGCAGGATGCCCATGCCGCTGCCGTGGACTATGCGCACGCGCGGCAGGCCGGCTAAAAATGCGCGGTCGACGAACTTCTGGACTTCGCGGGTCGCGTCGTCCACGTTGTAGCCGATGACGTTGATTTCCGACGGCGCGCTCTGACTTTCGTTTTCGAGCGATACGGAAATTCCTCTGGCTCGCGCCGCCTGCACCGGGGAATCGGCGGCTCTCGGGGCGCTAGTCACGACGGCGGCAATATCGTCGCGCGCGATCTTCATCTTCATCGCGCCCATTTGTACCTCGAAGTGATTGTCGTCCAACTTGCGCGAGACGCGTGCTGTGCGGCCGGTTGATTTAAGCTTGACGCTGTCGCCTTCGGCGATGTGCTTTGCAACCTGCGGTTGCGCATAGGGATCGTTCTGGTCGGCGCCGCTGGCGTGCGCTACCACGGTGGAATCAAATTGCTCGCGAAATTCGCGGCGCAACTTGGCGATGCGGCGCTCGGCATCTTTCGAAACCTTCTGCGCGGCGGAGCGGTCCTGGATGGCATTCACGGCCTCGCGCGCGTGATATTCGAAGTCGCGCAGCACGCTTTCCAGCTTTTTCTCCATTTCGCGGATTTTGGCTTGCTGATCTTTCTTGCCCTCGGTTGCGAGACGAACTTTTTCGCGATCGACTTCCTCCTCGCGTATTTTCAGGCGCAGGCGTTCGCGTTCCGCTTCGCGCAAGCCTGCGTGGAGTTTGTCCAGGAACTCTCCAACATCGCGGGCTTGCGTGCCCAAGCGCGCCCGCGCGGCGTCGATGATTGCCGGGTTTAATCCCAGCCGCTGTGCGATGTTGATTCCCGCCGAAGCTCCGGGCACTCCCATCTTTAATTCGTACGTGGGCTGCAATGTGATCTCGTTGAAGCCGACCGAAGCGTTGATTACACCCGGAGTATTCGCGCCGTAGACCTTCAGCGAGGTGTGATGGGTCGAGATCACTGTCACGCAGCCGATGCGGGCGAAGTGTCCGGCAATCGCGACGGCCAGCGCTGCGCCTTCTTCGGGATCGGTGGCTGAACCTAGTTCGTCCAGCAACACGAGTGACTGCGGCGTTGCGGTGCGGGAGATGAAATCGATATTGGTGACGTGCGCGGAGAAGGTCGAGAGATTCTGCTCGATCGATTGGTAGTCGCCGATATCGGCGAGCACTGCGTCGAACACAGGCATTTCCGCGCGATCGGCGGGGACAGGAATTCCGGACTGGGCCATCAACGCGAGCAGTCCCATCGTCTTAAGCGTGACTGTTTTGCCGCCTGTGTTGGGGCCGGTGATCACTAGTTGTCGGCGGGTGCCTTCGAGTTCGATGGTGACCGGAACTACGGCAGCGCCTTTGAGCTTCAAGTTGTGCTCCAGCAGCGGATGGCGGGCGTTGTGCAGGAACAGGCGAGCTTCCCTCGCGGACGCTTCGGCTTCGCTCAGGGCAGGCAGCCGTGGGCGGCTGTCCCCACATGAACTCTCTTCACTCAAACCTGGCTGGTTCCGAGCGTTGGCGCTCAGCTGCACCGACACACAGTTGTAGTCTTCGGCAAAGCGGGCTTTGGCAAACTGCAGTTCCAGCTGGCCGAGTATCTCGGCTGAGGCCAGGATTGCAACTGCCTGCTCACCGATGCGCCGTGTCATTTCGAGCAGGATGCGATGAATCTCGGCGAGCTCTTCGTCGAGTAACCGGACCAGTTCGTTGTTCTGCTCGATCGTCTCGAGGGGCTCGACGAAGACGGTCTGTCCACTGGAACTTGCGCCGTGCACGACGCCCTGCACGCGCCGCTTCTGCTCGATCTTCACCGGAATGACAAAGCGCTCGCCGCGGATCGTCACCAGCTCGTCCTGCACGGCACCGTCTTCTGCCAGTCGACGCAAGTATCCGCGCAGAGATTCCTGAATCCCGCGCCTTTGTTTTTCGATCTCGCGACGAATGCGCGCCAGTTCCGGCGAAGCGCAATCTTCGAGTGCTCCGTCGGGCTGAATTTTGTTCTGGAAAGAACGCAGAAATTCTGTGAAGTCGGGAATACCTTCTGAAAGCGCCTGGATGCGCCGCCATTCCGATCGCATATTTGCGGGAGGATGAAGGGCGATCTCGCGCCATTCGGCGGCGCGATCTACTCCCAACAGTATGTCGCGGATCTCCGTCGTTTCCAGGACGGATCCAACGATTCGGGATCGCTGAATCGACTTTGCAACATCCAGCAGGCCGGAAAACTCGAAGCGGCCTCCGACGCGGCGGAAGGCGCGCACCTCGTCGGTTAGTTCTTGTTGCTCGCTGATCCAGGAAGAATCGGTCGAAGGAGCAAGGGCTGCGATCTTCGCCTGGCCCAGCGGCGAGGAGGCGTATCCGCGCAGCAGTTCGCGCAGGGCGTCGAACTCCAGCACGCGCGCGGAATTGTGGATGAGCGGGTGCGGCATTGGAATTTATGTTACAGGAATGGCGGGATCGGTGAGAAAAGATGCGTCCGCGAAGCCAGCAAGAAAAATCTTTACCAGACCGGGCACAAAGGAACACGGCGTACTCTGCTTGTCTCCCTATGAATGAGCTGCTGCCAGCGCCTGGGGATCGGCAGAAGCGGCCACGGGCAGGCGCAGTAGAAATACTGCTCCCCCCTCTGGTTTGTTGTGGCAGGTAATTTGCCCCAGATGATCCTGGACCACGCCATAGACGGCACTCAGTCCCAAGCCTGTACCTTTGCCGATCGGTTTCGTGGTGTAGAAAGGATCGAAGACGCGATGTGGCTCTTTGATTCCTGGGCCGCTATCGGAAAACAGGACAATGACTTCATCGTGCTCCTGCTGAGCGCTGACTCGAAGCAATCCGCCGCCGGACTCCTCGAGCGCATCCAGGGCATTTTCGACGATCTGGACGAAGGCTTGAAACAACCGGTGGCCGTCGCCCCATACCATGGGCAGTTTCGGGTCGATCGCAATCTCGATACGAATTTTAAGATCGTGCTGCTGCAAATCGCGCATTTGCACGCTGCGCTGCAGAAGCATGCACAAATCCACCATCGCCTTCTCTCCGGAACTTTGCTGCGCGAAGCTGAGAAGGTTCGAGATCAAGTCGCGGGTTCGCTGGGAGTGGCTCACGATCTTGCGTACTAACGCATCCTGCTCGCTGGTCAGCCGCTGATTCGACCACAGTTTCTCTGAAGATTCCATGATCGCGGTGAGCGGATGATCGATCTCATGCGCGGCACCCGCAACCAGCTCTCCCAAAGAAGCCAGTTTTTCTCTTTGCACAAGATGGCTCTGCAGGCGTTGCTCGTTCTCGAAGGTGCGCCGTGAATTGCCAAGAAGATGGATGAGCGCCTGATCCTGAAGATACTGACGCACAAATACGAATCCTCCCAGGACGAGCATTGCCGCCAATACAGCAACCAGGCGGAATGTGCGAGCCGGTGCCGGCGAGGTATCCCACAGAAAGGACCACAACCCTAGCACCGGCAAAGAGAGAATGGCCAGCGTGGCAAGCCTCCATACCATGGCACCCCACTTGTCATCTCCTTGAGGGATTGCGGCTTCCGGCTGCCACTGGCGCGCGGTCAGCGCAGTTGCTGCCATCCAGCTTACTGCACCAATCAACGGAACGTCGTACAGGCATCCGGTGTAATAGCCCCCATTTGTGAGCGCCAGGTTCTCTTCCCCGGAGACCACCGCGTACAACAAACCTGCCCCCAGCAAGTTCAGGTACACGATTTTCCATCCTGAAAGCGCCCCGCGGGTGGCAATCGCCAGCACCAACACAAGCACACCGCTCTCCGCCAAGTAGAGTGAGCAATAGTTCCTGTCGTACGCCGGAAAATTAGCTGAGACGTATTGCGAAGGGAAGACAATGAACGCGTACAGGAATACCCACCAAACTAGCAACAGGAGAAAGTCCAGCGTGCCGACGCGGAATTTCTGCTCGCCTGCAGTCCGATGCGGACGCAGCCCAACCGCCGCGATCATCGGAATCAGGTGCAGGAACAGAAACACATCCATGAACCACGGATCTGGCACGTCGGCGCGGCGCAGCACCTCGTAATAGACCCATCCGGCCTGATGAGATGCCCAGAGAACGCTCCCCGCTCCCATAAGTGCCCAGAAGCGGCGGTAAGCGCCCTGTTCCGACCATGCGTTGGCCAGCATGGTCGCACCAACCGCCAGGATCAGCAGTAGGTATCCCACATCAAAAATCGCGGTGAGCGCCGGCCCACGCGGGAATATTAGAGACGTTGCGCCGAACGCCAGCGTAATGGCACCGGCGAGCGCAAACCAGCGATATCGTTGGAACAGACTCATCCGCTTCCATTTTATGGAGAAGGCCGAGGATTCCCAGATCGCTTCGGAGTACAGCAGGTTACTTTCGTCACCCGGTCCTCGCGGCTCAGAGCCGAGTCAGTGACGCCGATGGAAGCTTCAGCGGGAAGCAAGTCCTGTTAGAATCAACGGTTAAGAGGCGCTCAATTGTCGCCAAGGTGGTTTCTATGGCCTTTCCGGTAACCCGTCTTCGCCGTCTGCGCCGCACCGATCAGCTCCGCAACATGGTGCGAGAAACCCGTCTTACGCCTGACGCTTTTGTTTACCCGATGTTTGTTTGCCCCGGCGAGGGGATACGGAAGGAAGTACGTTCCATGCCGGGAGTATTCAATTTGTCGGTGGATGAGGCGGTGAAGGAGGCGCAGGAAGTTCGTTCCCTGGGCGTGCCCTCGGTGATTCTGTTCGGGCTTCCCGACAAAAAAGATGACGTGGCCACTGGTGCATGGGCGGAAGATGGCATTGTGCAGCAGGCGGCGCGCGCGATGAAGGCCGAAGTGCCCGACCTGGTTCTGATGGGCGATGTGTGCCTCTGCGAATACATGTCTCACGGACACTGCGGGATTGTGCGCAAAGGGCCGACGCCGCAATCTCTGGGCGCCGCCGCGATGCGGGTGATGACGGTGGCGTCGCCCGAAGAAAAGAAGAAGGCGATTGATACTGCGGCTGCCGTTCTCGTAGCCCGTGCAGCCGCCCAACCGCAATTCGAAATCGACAATGATGCCAGCCTGGACCTTCTGGCCCGGACTGCGGTTTCTCTCACTCGAGCTGGTATCGATATCATTGCCCCGTCCGACATGATGGATGGCCGGGTTGCAGCGATCCGCCGCGCCCTCGACGCGGCCAGCTTCGCGAACACTCCTATTCTTTCGTATGCCGCGAAATTTGCCTCCGGATTTTACGGTCCCTTCCGTGAAGCCGCTGACTCCGCGCCGCAGTTCGGAGATCGCAGGTCTTATCAGATGGATGGGGCTAACGTGCGCGAAGCAATGCGCGAAATTGAACTCGACATTGAAGAAGGCGCGGATATGATCATGGTGAAACCTGCCATGCCGTATCTCGATGTTATCGCCGCTGCGCGCGACCGCTTCGACCTTCCCCTCGCGGCATATCAGGTCTCCGGAGAATACGCCATGATCGAGGCCGCCGCCCGCAATGGCTGGATCGAGCGCGACCGCGTTATGATGGAATCGCTTCTCAGTATTCGCCGCGCTGGCGCCAGCATTATCCTTACTTATCACGCGAAGGACGCTGCCAGATTGTTGGCGTGAAAGTCCTTCTTACTACTTACAGCTGTAGCAGTTGGTTCGCTATCTCATTCGGCAGATATTTGCGATTGGAACACAACTTCACTGTCGACGGCGAAAGAGATACGCTCTTCGTCGAATATGGGACGTTCGTGGCAGGCGCAGCAAAAAAAATTACATGCCTTCCGTGCCGGTGGAGGCTCTGCTCGATGCGGACGAGAATCGCTCCCGAACTCGGTCACCGATGTCTTGAACTTTGTCGCCGATCTGGCCGCGGATTTCCTCACCGCTGGCGGGAGCAAGCAGGATCGCGGCACCGATTCCGATACCCACTCCGGCGGCGAAGGTAAGAACATTGCGGAGAGTGTGATCTTCGCCCGCATACATGTCTCGAGCTTGGTCGCGGAGATCCGATACCCGGTCGCTGGCGTGGTCAACGCCATCGGCAACGCGGTCGCGCATTTCCTCGGCGACGCTCTCGGTTTGCTCCAGCAAATAGACCACGGTTTTGAGAACTGACTTCAGCAATTTGTTCATTTTCATAGGCCCTCGCGTGAATCGTGAAATCAAGTATATGAGGGTTAGTTGCAGAAAGTGAGGCGGATGGCTTCTCCGAAGAAATTTATTTATGGCTCGAATGGCTCAGAAATTGACGGTAAGGATTGTGCATCTCGGCGGTCCACAGCGCCCGGATTCAATGGAGACGGTTCGGGTTGAGCTCCGCTAAACGGACAGCCGAGGGCGGCTGTCCCCACATAAAGTGGCTGCAACTCCGCCTATGCGCCTGCGGCGCTTTGATTCTGGAACTTGACCTCGACCAGTTTGCGGTCGTCGTCGGAGACGCTGAACATGGAGCGCGGTTTGAGGCTCATGAAGCTGGCCACAAATACCTCGGGAATCTGACCGATGCGGGTGTTGTAGGTGTTGACATCGTCGTTGAAGAACTCGCGGCGGTCGGCGATGTGGTCTTCCAATTGGCTGATGCGGTTTTGCAGCTTAAGAAAGTTTTCGTTGGCCTTGAGCTGAGGATAATTCTCCGCGACGGCAAACAAGCCGCGCAGCGCTCCAGTCATCATTAAGTCAGCTTGCGCTTTCTGCCCGATGCTGGCGGCATTCATCGAAGCGGCCCTCGCCTGCGTTACCGCCAGCAGCGTCTGCTGCTCATGCTGCATGTAGCCTTTCACGGTCTCAATCAGGTTTGGAATCTCGTCGTGCCGCTGTTTGAGGAGCACGTCAATGTTGGCCCACGCGCGGTCGTTGTCATTGCGCAGCCGCACCAGTTCGTTGTAGAGAATGACGACGTACACGAGCACTCCCACGACGAACAGTAAAAACGCCGCCCCTTCGATCACGCTGCTACCCATTGTTCCCTCGTTTTACGGTGAATGCTCAAGTGAAACAGGAGTTGAGGCAGACATGCAAGTAGCTGACGCCCAGCGACCGAGGTCACGCCACCAGGGGGTTACGGGTCACTAATGGAAGGGAAAGAAGTTCTTGTAGCGGGAACAGGATATGTTCCAGCTATATCGTAGGTTGTTGAAAATGCGCACAAGAGTTCGTGTCGTCCCCACGCGACACGACGCCGTAATTCTGCATCTACCCGGCACTGACGTGCCGGGCTATCATATGCCGCCCCTTCGGGGCTTGAACCAGAGGGTTCTCGTTGCGAACAGTTCCCCCAGAGTTCCGGTTCACGCACAAAGTCGAAGCCCGGTTCCTCCAGCGATCTCAGGGCTTATGGGGCGTCAGGTCGCAGGCATGCCTGACCTCGTCCAGGTTCAACCCTGCCGGAGAGAACTCGGCGATGGCGTAGCCGGTTCTAGTCCTGACTTCCACATTGAAAACTTGGGCGCCGATCGCGCCGCGAACCGTGCCCTTGTCCATGGCCAGGAAGCGATCGCGTACCCAATTCCAGCCCTTGTGGTCGTGGCTGCCATCGATGCGGACCATCACCTCCATCTTGGGCTGACCCCAGAAGCCGGGATAGTCGGGGTGTCCAAGACGGGCGCCGGGATTGAAGTCGGCGTATTGGTATTTGCCGTTGGTGCAGACGATTTCGACACGTGGTTTGTAGTCTGGATCTTCGCGCAGGTAGTTGTTCGAAAGCAGCTCGAAGCGAACCTTTTTCGCGGCGGTCATCTTGTCTTCCGAGCGAAACTCCATCCATTTACCGCCGGCGCTGACGCCATCCTGTTCGTCCTGGTAAGGGCTCATGGAGCCCTGCTGAGCCACGGCCGAAACCGCCGCCGCAGCAATTATCACGAAGGTCGCGAACACTACTCCCGCAGCCATGGCACACTTCTCCGCACTCTGAAGCAAGCGCAATTCTTTCAAGGTCTCCTCCCGCGCAAAGAACATCTTCAGTTATTGAACCCGAACCTTTACGAAAAGTTGTACGGCACGACGGATCTTTAGCCGCTACATATGGCCGTTACACATATTTACACTCGCCGTTAAGTCAGGTGGAAGATCCTTCACTCCGCCTGAAAAACGGCCGCGTCCCGGATGACGCCGTAGTGTAAAGAGCCAAACTGTACCACTATTTTAAAGCCGTCACCACGCTGTCAGCATCATCGCGTGTTGATCCTCAGATCGATGTAGACCTGCGGCCGGTCATCGAACTGGCTGACGGACTTGCTGTCGCTCTTGCGGCCGTTGTACTGGGCGTAGACTTCATAATCCACGTTGGAGAGGCCCGGGAAACGGTAAGTGCCATCTTGGCCGATGATGTAAGTCTTTACCGCGTGCGTGCGCGTGTCGGTCAGGTAGACGATCGCGTTTGGCACGGGATTATCCTGCTGATCGAGTACTTTGCCGTAGAGCAACCGGCCCTGCTGCTTGTCTTTCTTGTCGGGAGCCGCATAGGCAGCCACGGATATCACGAGAACGAGCGCGCCGACGATCAGGGGAACCTGGTTGACGGCGCGTCTGGGAGTCATAGAAATCTTATTCCCCTCTGCTTCTTGTTCTTTAGTTCGAATTCTCTAGCGCGTGAGGTGCAAGCTCATATCCACGCGTTCGTCATACTCTACGTGGACCGTGACCTCCTCCGCCAGATGCAATGCATTTCCATCTGCCGTCTTGAGGCTCTTCAGATCGGGCTCGATCTGATAGTCGGCTTCGCCGGCAGGAACCCGCTGGGCGAATTCACCGGCGTGGTCGGAATAGACTTCCCACTTCGGCTTTTTATCGGGCATGCGGCGAATGCTGACTTTGACGCCATAGACGGGGCGATTATCCGGTCCCCAAACCGTGCCGAAGATGAGGGCGTACGGGTCCGTCGGTTTTAGCTTTTTGGTCGCGGGCGCGGCGTTGACTGCCGGCAACACAAGTGGACCAAGAGTAGAGGCGGCAAGGACGAGCAGCAGATAAAAGGCGGAACGGCGTGCGGGTGAACCGTTTCGGTAGACGTTAGGCGTCGTCACCGTCTTCGCTCTCCACTTCTTCTTCCTCTTCGACGTAGCCGGCCTCGACCGCTTTCAACTCCAACGGACTGGTCGTTACTACTTCGAAGTCCGTCCCACACTCGGGACAAGAGACGATTTCACCTTCATCGACCTCTTCCTCTTCTACATCCAGATCAGTTTCGCATTCGGGACAAAGTACCATGATTCCTCCGATTCCTTAGATACACTTGTTAATATTTAGATTCTCCCTAGCCGAAGTCAAGGGGCGAATTCTGTAGGGCGGGATTTCGATACTGGTTTGGAGGGCTGGATCAGCTTACCCTCCGTTTTCGGAGAAAACTAAAACAATTCTGACAGACGCGGAAGCAGGATGAGTCATAGGATGGAAACTTTGTTTCGGGGAAGGCGTCCACACTGGAGGTGGGGTTCCAGATTTGCATCGTGGCTCTGCGTTCTGCTGGGCACTCTTCGCAGCGAGCGCGATCACTGGCTATGCTGAAGCCGCGGAGCAGCTTTCCAAAGTTAAGAAATTGTATGTTGGTTCGCTCGGTTCGGACCGAGGCGCGGCTGAGATGCGGGAGCAGATGGTCCGCCGGTTGAGGAAAAGCCAGGAGGTTCAGGTTGTTTCAGATGCAAAAAACGCCGACGCGACGATCCAGGGGACAGGCCGGCGGTGGGTGACAGGCCACGTTTCTCTCAATCCCCGTTCGCATACCTCGAGCCAGGCAACTTTCGGAGGGTTCCTGTCCGTAGAGGTGGTCGGAAAGAATGGCGATACTCTGTGGTCTTATCTAGTGAGCCCGAGCAGTTTTGCCTGGAACGGCATTGCGGATGACCTTGCACGCCAGGTTGTAAGCAAAATGCTCGCCGCTCTCAAAGGCGGGAATCAGCCGGAAGCGGCTGTTGCTGGCCCTCCGCTGGAAATCCACGAACCAATAAAAGGAACCCTGAGAGGTGCAGGTGCTACGTTTCCCGCGCCCCTTTATCAGCGCTGGTTTGAATTGTTTCAAGAACATTATCCGGATGTGCGCATCAGCTACGACGCAGTCGGATCAGCCGAGGGAATCCAGCGGTTGGAGCAGGGCAAGGTGGACTTTGGCGCTTCCGAGATGCCGCTGTCAGATGAAGCCATGGCCGCAGCCCAACAACGCTTCATCCATCTGCCAGCGGTCCCGGGCGCGGTTGTAGTCATCTACAACATCAAGGGTCTTCGCCGGACGCTTAATTTCACGCTGGAAACGCTGTCCGGGATTTACCTGGGAAATATTAAGAAGTGGAATGATCCGCAGCTTAAGAAGTCGAACCCGGGCGCGGCGCTGCCGGCCGCCGATATTGTGGTGGTTCATCGTTCCGAAGGCAGTGGTACAACTTATGTGTGGACCGATTATTTGTCAAGAATCAATCCGCTGTGGAAGGCTAGGGTCGGCGCTGACACCACGGTGCGATGGCCTGTAGGAGTGGGAGCGGAAGGGAACGAGGGGGTTGCCGCCGCTGTACAGGAGACGCCGAACTCCATGGGCTACGTTGAATTCATTTACGCGATTCAACATGAACTCAGCTTTGGGGCGGTCAGGAACGCGGAAGGGGAGTTTGTCAAAGCGAGTATTTCTAGCGTGACCGCTGCTGCGGCAGCGACCGCCGACACGCTGGGCGCGGATTTTCGCGTCTCGATCACCAACCCTCCAGGCAAGGACTCTTATCCGATTGCGACTTACACGTGGCTGGTACTTCCGGAGTCAATCGAGGATAAGAACAAGAAAGATCTCCGGATGGAGCTTCTTCGTTGGGTGCTTACGTCGGGCCAGAAGAAGTGTTCTGCACTGGGCTATGCGCCGTTGCCGGCAGACGTGGTGAAGCGGGCGTTGGATTCTTTAGGGCCGTGACCGGAAACTAGTACGGATCATCTGTCAGGGATAGCCACCCTTGAGCAAAAAACGCGCAAGGATGGGGCACGCTCGGTGGGGTGGCACGGTCATCCCCGCTTAATTTCGTATTCAGGAAAGTCGCATGATCTCATCTCGCAGAAAACGACTGAGGCCAGCCGTTGTCATCCTGGTGCTGACCGCCAGCATTGGGGCGGTAGCGCAGAATCAGCCGAAATCCAGTGCTGCGGAACCCATGGCGCTGGATAGTCACATCTCGGCTGCGTTGCAGCAGGTTTCAGCGGAGCGCATCCGGGCGAATGTTGAGAAGATGGTGAGCTTTGGAACCCGGTCAACGATCTCAGCGCAAGATGCGGCCGCAATCGAGGCTGGACACGGCATCGGCGCGGCGCGAGCGTGGATCAAGTTGGAATTCGAGCGGTATTCCAGGGATTGTGGCGGCTGCCTCGAGGTGAAGGTTGACAGCTTTACCGAACCCGCTGCGGACCGGATTCCCCAGCCGACCGTCATCACCAATGTTTATGCGGTGCTGAAAGGAACCGATGCGGAGAACGAGAAGCGGATCGTGCTGGTGACCGGGCACTATGATTCGCGCAACAGCGACATACTCGACGTGAAGGGCGACGCGCCGGGGGCGAACGACGATGCCAGTGGAGCGGCCGTCAGCCTGGAGTGTGCGCGGGTCCTGAGCAAGATGAAATTTCCCGCGACGATGATTTTTCTGACGGTCGCGGGCGAGGAGCAAGGCCTGAACGGAAGCCAGCACTTCGCCAAGATGGCGAAAGAGCAGGGCTGGAATTTGGAGGCGGCGCTTAACAACGATATCGTGGGCGGCGACAAGAGCGCCGAGCAGGATCACTCTGTGGTCCGAGTGTTTTCCGAGGGCTTACCGGCTGCGGCCACGGAGCAGGAGATTCGAAGGATTCGCGGCTTGGGCGGGGAGAACGATTCCGCCTCGCGGCAACTGGCGCGCTATATCGACGATGTGGGTAGTGCTTACTATAAAGATGTGGGCGTAGAGTCGGTGCTGGTGTTCCGGCTGGATCGTTACTTGCGCGGGGGCGACCACTCTTCGTTCAACCAGCAGGGATTCGCCGCCGTGCGCTTCACCGAATTTCGCGAGGACTTTCACCACCAGCATCAGAACGTCCGCACCGAGAACGGCATTGAATACGGCGATCTTACTAAGTTTGTGGACTTCGACTATGTGGGGCGTGTGGCGCGGCTGAATGCGGCTACGCTGGCTTCGTTGGCATCGGCGCCGGCGCCTCCAGCGAATGTGCATCTGTTGACGAAAGACTTGGAGAATGATTCAACGTTGACATGGGAAAATTCTCCCGGAGGATTAGCTACCGGCTATGAGGTTCTCTGGCGCGCGACGACCAGTCCTAAATGGGAGTACGTCCAAAAGGTTGGCGCGGTCAATCGTGCGACCTTGAAGCTCTCGAAGGATAATGTGATCTTTGCCGTGAGGGCCGTGGATAAGCAGGGACACAGGAGTCTGGCCGTCGTTCCGACACCGGAACGCTAGGAGCGGGTAACCTGATAAGATGAAAGGAATAATGCAGCCTCATCCGGAGTTGTGCTTCTCTCCGTCACCAGCCAACCACTGAACCCTATGCCTCGCGGACGGTCCATGACGTTGAGTTTTCCGCCGTTCACGCGGTGGGTGAAGCGGCTGGTCATTATTTGTGCGGCCGTTTATTTTCTGCAGGTAGTATTGGGTGCTGTAGCCCCGCAACTGGCGCGGGACGTGGAGGTCTATTTCGGGTTGGTTCCGTTCTTCGTGCTGCACTATATATTTGTGTGGCAGCTCGTCACATACTCCTTTCTGCATGCCAGTGTAGGACATTTGCTGTTAAACATGCTCACGCTGTGGATGTTTGGCTCGCAGGAGGAGCAGGACTGGGGCTCACGCAAGTTTCTGGAATTTTATTTTTTCTGCGTGATCGGCGCGGGACTGGTAACTCTGGCGGTCTCTTACACCGGCTTGCCGGGCGCCTCACCGACGGTTCCTACCATCGGCGCTTCGGGCGGAATCTACGGATTGCTGATCGCGTTCGGCATGCTATATGGCGATCGCGAGGTATTTCTCTTCCCGTTCCCGTTCTCGATTAAAGCGAAGTACCTGGTGGGGATCATCATCTTCGTAGTGGTGATCGCGACCTTCCAGCCTTCTCAAGGCGGGGTAGCGAACTTCGCACACCTGGGCGGACTGCTGTTCGGATTTCTCTACATCAAGTTCGTTCCCGGCCGTGGACTGATGTTTGGAGCGACGGAACGATACTTCAGCATGCGCAATGACTATTACCGGTGGAAGCGGCGGCAGGCGGCGAAGAAGTTTGAAGTCTATATGCGCAAACACGACCGCGACGTTCACTTCGACGAACATGGTAACTACATTCCTCCGGATGATGATTCGCGCAAGGGGAACGGCGGGTCGAAGTCAGGCTGGGTGAATTAGAACTCCGGTCGATGACAGAGTTTCGCGTACTGTTGAAATTCTTCAACCCGCGAAAAATGCCTGAAATTCCTTTAGGATGCTTGCCGATAACTCTTCGTGCTTTGCCTTGCCCTTGAATCCCAGATCATGACCAGCCCCTTCGACGGTCAGAAGCTTTGTCTTTCCAGGGACCAGCTTCAGTGCCTGCTCGATTTCTACGATCGATCCGAAAGGATCGCGCGTGCCCTCGACGAATAGTGCAGGAGTGCGCAGAGTGAAAAAATGCTGAGTGCGGAGCTGGTCGGGTTTGCGAGGAGGGTGCAGGGGATACGAAAGCAAGAGCAGGCCGGCTGCGAGTTCCGGAGCGCTCTGCGGTTGTTCGGCGCAGAGCATGCTGGATTGGCGCCCTCCGTAGGAGTGACCGCCGAGAAAGATACGGCCGGCGGCCAAGTTATTGAGGGCTGTAACCGCATTCTTTAATCCGGCGCGATCGCGCTTGGCATCGCCGGGGCCGGGGGGTCCGTAAGGACGATCCTGTCGGTATGGCAGATCGACGCGCAGAACAAAGTAACCGGCTTCGGCAAATGTTTCGGCTAGAGTGACAAGCACCGGAGACTGGCAATTCGATCCGGCGCCATGACTCAGAACCAAGCCGTCGCCGTTGGGGTTGGCGGGGCGATGCAGAAGTCCGCGCACGAACGGGTCTGAGGAAACATCGGTGAAGACCTGCGTAGTGGATTGAGTCGACGCGGACGACAGTGGTTCTTCTGTTTTGGGCCGACGTTTGAAAAATGATGGCGACTTCATACGCCGACCTCCTCCAGTTTCTCGTAAACTTTCAGGATTTGAATTTCATTTCCCAAACGAGCCCAGCAACGAAGCAACTCAGGATCCTCATAAGCGGTAAGGCGTGCATGCTCGGAGTTCCAGTAGCGGAGCAACACATAATTATTGCCACTGTGGTAAAGAAGATCGCGGCCATATCCGTTTTTCGCGATGATCACGTTGAGTTCGCGGATGGTCGCGAGCGATGCCGCCTCCATGCCGGGCAGAGGCTCCCAGATTGCGACGGATAGGCATCCCTGAGACATACTCCGCGATTATAGCTTGCGCCTGGCGGTGCGCTCGCGGGCGGCGAGAGGAACGGCGCTTGCCTCTTCTGCGGTCACGGTGTGGAGACGCATGAAGTTTGTGGACCCGGAAGCCTGGCGTGTTCCTGCGACGACTCCTAACACATCTCCAGGTTTGAGCAATCCCCGGCTCAGCAATTCATGTTCGGCGACATCCACCATGCTATCGGTGGAAAGTCCCTGAGCGCATTTCATGGGATGCGCGCCCCAGTAAAGATTGGTGCGTTGAGCCACTGTAGCGCTCGCGGTGAAAGCGTAGATGGCGGCTTGCGGACGATACTTGGAAATCATGCGGGCGGTGTTGCCGGTTTCGGTGAAGACGGCGATCGCGCCCATGGGCAGATCTTCGGCTGCGTGGGCGATCGATTCGCAGATGGTCTCGGCGACGGAAAGGCCTTTACGGTCGCGGCGTCTGCGAGGCGGAGTCAATTCTTCCATGTTGCTCTCGGCCTCGACCACGATGCGCGACATCATGGCTACGGCTTCGCGGGGATAGCGGCCGCTGGCGGTTTCGCCCGACAGCATAACTGCATCGGTGCCATCGAAAATGGCATTGGCCACGTCACTGGCTTCTGCGCGCGTGGGGCGCGGGTTTTCGATCATCGACTCGAGCATTTGCGTGGCGGTGATTACGGGCTTGCGCCACACGGATGCGCGGCGGATGACGTGTTTCTGAATGACCGGCACCTTTTCTGGCGCCATTTCTACGCCTAGGTCGCCACGCGCCACCATGACTCCGTCGACTGCTTCGAGAATCTCTTCGAGGTGATCGATCGCCTGCGGTTTTTCCAGTTTTGCGATGAGAGGAGTGTTACTGCTTTTGCCAGCGACAATTTGCCGGACCATGTTCACGTCGGCAGCGGAGCGCACAAAAGAAAGAGCAATCGCGTCTACGCCATGCTTGAGGCCGAACTCAAGATCCTTGCGATCTTTTTCGGTCAGGGCTGGAATGGACAAAGCAGTCCCGGGAAGATTGATGCCCTGATGCTCGCCTAAAGTTCCGCCATTCAAAACGTCGCAGACCACATCTTTGCCGCGCACGGTGCGCACGCGCAACTCGATCAGGCCATCGCGCAGAAGAATGCGCGCGCCTGCGGTTACCTCAATGGCGAGATCGGGAAACGTGGTGGAGATGCGGGTGGGCGTGCCGGTGATGTCGCGCGGAGTAATGATTACGGTTGAACCACTCTTCAGCTCAATGGGTTCGTGGCGCTCCAGGCGTCCAGTGCGGATCTTGGGGCCTTGCAAATCCTGCAAGATGCAGACCGTGCGATTCTCTTTTTCGGCGGCGCAGCGCAAGCGTTCGATGTTGCGGGCGTGATCTTCGTGCGAGCCGTGGGAGAAATTCAGGCGGGCAACGTCCATGCCAAGGCGAAGGAGATCGCGCATGGCTGCTTCCGAATGGCAAGCCGGGCCGATGGTGCAGATGATTTTGGCGCGGCGGCCGGGCGAAATCAGACTTGTCGTGGCGGACGAAGGATGGTCAAGAGTCAGGAAATTGTTGGTTGCGAGATCGGACTTGCGTCGCTTCATCGGCTCCAGTCAGATAAGTCTTGGGAGAAACTATTGTAACGGTTTGGCGTTTCTAATTCGGGCGATAGCCAGCGAACTTGGCAATCGCATCCATTTGGAATTTACATCCATGGATAGAAGATCGGCGGATTCTGCATTTATCCGCAGCGCGCCTGTTCGGCTGAGCGATTCACAATTTAGAGTGATTGATCGCGGTCAATTCTTTTCCCAGCATAGCGCGCGGGGCCAGCATGGCATTAAATTCCGCTCCAACCAGGATCACGAGGGAAACCATGTACATCCACACCAGCAGGGCGATGGCGGCGCCGAGTGATCCGTAGATAATGCTGTAATCGGCGTAATGCCGGAGGTAAAAACCAAAGAGGAGTGTAGAGGAGAACCACATGCCGGTAGCGAGCGTTGCGCCAGGGAGTACGCTGTGCCAGGGTTGAGTGCGCGGGACGGCGTTGTGATAGATGAGCGAGATGACTGCAATGCTGGTGAGCGTGGCAATGATCCAACGGATGACAGTCCACATGAGCAAGATGTAAGGGCTGAATTCGCGCGCGGTGTAATAGAGGATGTCGGTTTCGATTTTGCTGCCGAAAGCCACCAGGAGAGTCGCGAAGGTCATGGGAAGAAGCGCGAAGATGACGAGAAGGAATGAGATTAATCGCTCTTTTACAAGTCCCCAAATTTTGGGCAACTCGTAGCAACGGCGGAAGCCTTCCATCCAGGAAATCATGACGCCGGAGGCGGTCCAAAGCGTTATCAAGGAGGCTGTGATCAGCAAGCCTACCGGGCGTTGGGCCGCGCCGCGCAGAAAATTCATCGCTGTGTTGCTACCGGCGGGCAGAATGCGGGATAAGGCGTAAGTGATCTCTCGCATGTAGGGAGCGCCCTTGCGCCAGGTCGCCAGGACGGAACCCACAACCAGGAGCGTCGGGAAAAAGGTAAGAATGGAAGAATACGCGGAAGCTTTGGCGATAGAAAACGCGTCGTGCTGGAAGGCACGCCAAAATGCCAACCGCAGAAGGCGCAGAAAGCGGAGCATCGCTGGCCCTAGCTTAGGGGGCGAGGGCGTGAGTTGCAACGATGGAACCGGGCGGGGTTCCTCAATCGGCAATCGTTGGGCGTTTGCGTGCATATAGGGAAGCGAGCCAAACCCGAAATTACTGGGTCGCAAAGAGCCCTTGGGAGCGCTACGCTTGCTCAGGGCGGACTGCGACTTCACACGGCTCGCCCAAGTCCTTCGCGAAGCAAAGAACGCTGCGCTCAGGATTACAAAAAATATGATGACAAGTAAAGGTTAGAGGACCACCAAAAATGGGTTCGGGGGCGAACATAATCGCCCCCGATCGTACCCTATTTGGCTTACTCTGCTGCCAGTTCCTCTGTCTCGCCCTCGTGACGCATCATCTCGAGCGCGCGCTCGGCTTCTTCGTAAGCTGCCGAGACTTCCGCCTGTACCTTGGCCGCGGCCTCTTCCATCTCTGGCGAGAGCCGCACGTTGCGGTAATACTCCATGCCGGTGCCGGCAGGGATGAGGCGGCCGACAATGACGTTCTCCTTGAGTCCGCGCAGGTGATCGACCGCTCCCTGAATGGAAGCTTCGGTGAGCACGCGCGTAGTCTCCTGGAAAGACGCCGCCGAGATGAACGAATCGGTCGAGAGCGATGCCTTCGTGATGCCGAGGAGAAGCGGGCGTCCGGTAGCCGGCTTGCCGCCTTCCTTGATCACGCGCTCGTTCTCCTCGCGGAAGCGGAACTTATCGAGTTGCTGCTCAAGCAGGAACGTGGTGTCGCCCACGTCCTCCACCTTCACCCAGCGCATCATCTGGCGGACAATCACTTCAATGTGCTTGTCCGAAATGTTGACGCCCTGCAGGCGGTAGACTTCCTGGATTTCGTTTACCAGGTAAGACTGCAGCTCCTTTTCGCCTAGCACGGCGAGGATGTCGTGAGGGTTGAGCGGGCCATCCATCAGCGGTTCGCCCGCCTTGACGCGCTCGCCTTCCTGCACGTTGATGTGAACGCCGCGCGGCACCGAGTATTCCTTTTCCGTGCCGTTATCGGCCTGCACATACAGTTTGCGTTGGCCCTTCGAAACCTCACCGAATTTCACCGTGCCATCGATCTCGCTGATGACCGCGGTTTCATGCGGTTTGCGTGCTTCGAAAAGTTCGACCACACGCGGCAGACCGCCGGTGATGTCCTTGGTCTTCGTGGTCTCGCGCGGGATCTTGGCCAGCACGTCGCCCGGGAAAACCGTATCGCCGTCCTGCACCATCAAGTGAGCGCGGGAAGGCATGAGGTAGCGCTTGCTGCTCTTGCCTTTGACCACGACTGCCGGCTGGCGCTTCTCATCGGGAGAATCGCCCACCACGTGCCGCGACAATCCGGTGACCTCGTCCACTTCTTCGTGGAGCGTGACGCCCTCCTGCAAGTCTTTGAACTGCGCGGTGCCGCCGATTTCGGTCAGGATGGCGAACGTGTAAGGATCCCACTCGACCATGACCTTGCCTTGCGTCACCGGATCGCCGTCATTGACCTTGAGCTTGGCGCCGTAGATCACGGAGTAGCGCTCGCGCTCGCGGTTCTTCTCGTCGACCACGGCGATCGACCCTTGGCGGTTCATGACTACAAGATCGCCAGATTTCGACTTGACCGTTTGCAGGCCGATGAACCGCACCACGCCGTTGTTCTTGGCGTCGAGGCGCGACTGCTCGGAGACTCGCGATGCCGTACCACCGATGTGGAAGGTACGCATCGTAAGCTGCGTTCCCGGCTCGCCGATCGATTGAGCGGCAATGACGCCAGTGGCTTCGCCGAGTTCGACGAGGCGACCGGAGGCCAGGTTGCGGCCGTAGCACATTACGCAGACGCCGCGCTTCGATTCGCAAGTAAGCACTGAGCGAATTTTCACGCGCTCGATTCCCGCGGCTTGAATCGATCCCGCGAGCTCTTCGGTGATCTCGTTGTTGATGTCGACGATCACGTTGCCGTCGTAGTCTTTGATTTTCTCAAGCGATACGCGGCCCACAATGCGATCGCGTAACGGCTCGATAATTTCTCCGGCTTCGACGATACCCTGGACGTAAATGCCATCCACGGTGCCGCAATCGTACTCGCTGATAATGACATCCTGCGCCACATCGACGAGACGGCGAGTGAGGTAGCCGGAATCCGCCGTCTTGAGAGCGGTGTCGGCTAGACCTTTGCGCGCGCCATGGGTTGAGACGAAGTATTCGAGCACCGTCAGACCTTCACGGAAGTTCGCCGTGATTGGCGACTCGATGATTTCGCCAGACGGCTTGGCCATCAATCCGCGCATGCCGGAGAGCTGGCGAATCTGCTGCTTCGATCCGCGAGCGCCGGAATCGGCCATGACGTAAATCGGATTGATTGCACCTTCCTTATCGCGCTTCTGCATTTCGCCGAACATCTCGTCCGCAACTTTTTCCGTGATCGCCGACCAGATTTCGATGACCTTGTTGTAGCGTTCGCCGTTGGTGATTGCGCCGTCAAGATACTGCTGTTGCACGGCGACCACTTGTTTTTCGGCATCCTTGACCAGCGTCTTTTTGCTGTCAGGAATGACCATGTCATCGATGCCGATGGAAAGGCCGGCTCGGGTCGCGTACTTGAATCCAAACTCCTTCACTTCGTCGAGCATTTTGACCGTGGTCTCGAGGCCGAAGCGGAGGTAGCCGTAGTTCACGAGCGCGCCGATACCTTTTTTCTTGAGCAAGCCGTTGATGTAGGGCATGCCTTCGGGAAGGTGATCGTTGAGAATTGCGCGGCCCACCGTGGTGTTGACGAAAGTGCGATCCACCTGAACGGGCTCGGTGTGAATGATGTCCTGATCGTCGTAGGCAGTGGTCAGGTCGATGAGTTCGCCGGTGTAGCGCAGACGAATGGGTGTGAGCGTTTCGACTTCGCCCATTTCAAGCGCTAGCAAAACCTCTTCGATGTTCGCGAAGGTGCGGCCTTCGCCTTTCGCGCCCGGCTTTGCTTTGGTGAGGTAGTACAGACCCAGAACCATGTCCTGCGTCGGGACGGTGATCGGCTGACCCGATGCGGGAGAGAGAATGTTGTGCGAGGCCAGCATCAACACGCTGGCCTCGACCTGCGCTTCGGGAGAGAGCGGAATGTGCACCGCCATCTGATCGCCGTCAAAGTCCGCGTTAAACGCCGTGCAGACGAGCGGGTGGATCTTAATTGCTTTGCCTTCCACGAGCACCGGCTCAAACGCCTGAATGCCCAGGCGATGCAGCGTGGGAGCGCGGTTCAGCAGCACCGGATGATCTTTGATGACCTCTTCGAGGATGTCCCAAACGATGGGCTCCTGTTGCTCCACCATTTCTTTGGCTTGCTTGATGGTGGTGACGTTGCCGGTTTGCTCGAGCCGGTGATAGATGAAGGGCTTGAACAATTCGAGCGCCATCTTCTTGGGGAGTCCGCACTGGTGCAGCTTGAGCTCGGGACCGACGACGATGACGGAGCGTCCCGAGTAATCGACGCGCTTGCCGAGCAGGTTCTGACGGAAGCGTCCCTGCTTGCCTTTCAGCGTGTCGGACAAAGATTTCAGAGGACGGTTGTTGGCGCCGCGCAGTACGCGGCCACGGCGGCCGTTATCGAACAATGCGTCGACGGCCTCCTGCAGCATGCGCTTTTCGTTGCGCACGATCACTTCCGGCGCGTGCAGGTCCATCAGCTTCTTCAACCGGTTATTGCGGTTGATGACGCGGCGGTAAAGATCGTTCAAATCGGACGTGGCGAAGCGGCCGCCATCGAGTGGAACCAACGGGCGAAGCTCCGGCGGAATCACGGGGATGACATCGAGAATCATCCAGCTGGGCTTGTTACCGCTGCGGCGGAAGGCTTCGACCACTTTCAGGCGCTTCGTATACTTGAGCCGCTTCTGCAGCGAGCTCTCATTCTTCATCTTCTCGCGCAGTTCGACCGAGAGGCCGTCGGTATCGATGCGCTTGAGAAGTTCCTTAATCGCCTCGGCGCCCATCATGGCCTTGAAGCCTGCCGGACGGTATTGCTGGTCGAGTTCGCGGAACTTCGTCTCGTCTTTAATTACTTCGCGCTCTTTCACCGGAGCGTCGCCGGGCTCGACCACGACGTAGGCCTCGAAGTACAGCACGGACTCGAGGTCGCGCAGCGAAATATCGAGCAGGTGTCCGATGCGGCTGGGCAGGCCTTTGAAGAACCACACGTGCGAGCAGGGCGAAGCCAGCTCGATGTGCCCCAAACGTTCGCGGCGGACTTTCGAGAGCGTGACTTCGACGCCGCACTTGTCGCAGATTACGCCGCGGTGCTTCATGCGCTTGTACTTGCCGCACAAGCACTCCCAGTCGGTTACAGGGCCGAAGATTCGGGCGCAGAACAGGCCGTCGCGCTCCGGCTTGAAGGTGCGGTAGTTGATGGTCTCAGGCTTGGTGACTTCGCCGTGAGACCAGCTCCGGATTTTTTCCGGAGACGCCAGGCTAATGCGGATGGCATCGAAATCCGCAATCGTGTTTTGCATTTCGAACGGGCTCGAACGAAACAAGGTGTTCCTCCGCTTCCTGCTCTCAAGGGCAGTGGTCAGTGGTCAGTAACCAGTGGCCAGTTTTCTAATGTTTCGCGGTGCCGAGAGCGAAAACTCCGCGAAACTATTCCTTCAAAATTCTTTGCTGGCCGCAGCCAGCATCAGTGCCGTACTAGTCACTGATCACTGGCCACTGGCCGCTGTTTCTCAATCTGCTGCCGCGCTGGCCGTGGGCTTTCTCTCCCCGGTCTTGATCAGCTCTACGTCGAGGCAGAGCGATTGCAATTCGCGGATCAGCACGTTGAACGATTCGGGCACGCCCGGTTCCATGGCGGCTTCGCCTTTGACAATGGCCTCGTAAATCTTGGTGCGGCCGTAAACGTCGTCAGACTTCGCCGTCAGCAGCTCCTGCAGAATGAATGCTGCGCCGTAGGCTTCGAGCGCCCAGACTTCCATTTCTCCGAAGCGCTGTCCGCCGAACTGCGCCTTGCCACCCAAAGGCTGTTGGGTGATGAGCGAGTACGGCCCGATGGAGCGCGCGTGGATCTTGTCATCCACCAGGTGCGACAACTTCAACATATAGATGTAGCCGACGGTCACGGGCTGTTCGAACTGATCACCCGTCATGCCGTCATGCAGAGTTGTCTTGCCCGAAGTGGGCAGGCCCGCATGCTCGAGGAGCGCCTTGATCTCGCCTTCCTTCGCGCCGTCGAATACCGGCGAACCCATGTACACGCCGCGTGCCAGGGTAGGAGCAAGGGCATCCAGTTCTTCGTCACTTGTTTCGGAAATGATGTCCGCGAGTTTTGAGTCTTTGAACAGAGCCTTCAACTCGCGTCGCACCGATTCCGTACGCGTGTTTTCTTTGAGCAGGTTGGTGATCTTCTCGCCCAGGACAAAGCCCGCCCATCCCAGATGAGTTTCGAGAATCTGGCCCACATTCATACGGCTGGGTACGCCGAGGGGGTTAAGCACGATCTCGACCGGCGTTCCGTCTTCGAGGTAAGGCATATCCTCTTCCGGCAGAATGCGTGCGATGACGCCTTTGTTGCCGTGACGACCGGCCATCTTATCGCCCACACTCAACTTGCGTTTCATGGCGATATAGACCTTGACCAGCTTGATCACGCCGGGCGGCAGTTCGTCGCCCTTGGTCAGTTTTTCTTTTTTCTCGTTGACGATCTTTTTCAGAACGTCGATCTGACGCGAGGTCATCTCCTCGATCTCGTCAATCTGCTCATTCGCTCGCGGATCCTTGTCGGCATACTTGATGCGCTTGAGGTTGCGGGTCGAAATGCGCTCGATTGCGTCGCGATCAAGAATGTTGCCCTTGGTGAGGAGACGCTTGTTGGTGCGCTCGTCGTGCAAGTCAGCCTGGACTTCCTTGCCGCCCAGAATGTTCTCCAGACGCTTGAGGCGCTCATCCGTAAGAATGCGGATCTCGTCGGAAAGATTTTTCTCCAGCTTGCCGATCTGCGCCGCTTCGATTGATTTCGCGCGCTCGTCTTTTTCCTGGCCCTTGCGGGAGAAAATCTTTACGTCGACGATGACGCCCTCGATGCCCGGAGGGCAGTAGAGAGAAGCGTCACGGACGTCGCCGGCTTTCTCGCCGAAGATGGCGCGCAGCAGTTTCTCTTCCGGCGTCAGCTGGGTTTCGCCCTTGGGCGTAACTTTGCCCACAAGGATGTCGCCCTGCTTGATGCTGGCGCCGATGCGGATCACGCCCGCTTCGTCCAGATTGCGCAGCATTGATTCGCTGACGTTGGGAATGTCGCGGGTAACTTCCTCCGGACCGAGCTTGGTGTCGCGCGCCTCGATCTCATACTCCTCGATGTGGAGCGAAGTGTAGTAATCGTCCTTCACCATTTTTTCGGAGACCAGGATCGCGTCCTCAAAGTTGTAGCCGCGCCACGGCATGAAGGCGACCAGCACGTTGCGCCCGAGCGCCAGTTCGCCGTGATCCGTGCACGGGCCGTCGGCAATCACTTCGCCTTTCAGCACGCGCTGTCCTTTTTTCACCACCGGCTTCTGGTTGATGCAGGTGTTCTGGTTGGAGCGCTTGAACTTGGTGAGCTGGTAAATGTCGCTGCCCACTTCACGCGAAAGCTGCGTGGGATGGTGCTCGCCTTCGACGCGCACGATGATGCGGTCGGAGTCGACCGAATCGATGATGCCGTTGCGCCGGGCCAGAACCACTGCGCCAGAATCGCGAGCCGTGACGCCTTCCATTCCAGTGCCGACGATCGGCGCTTGCGCGCGGAGCAGAGGCACAGACTGGCGTTGCATATTTGCGCCCATCAATGCGCGGTTCGCGTCGTCGTGCTCGAGGAAGGGCACGAGCGATGCGGCGACCGAAACCAGTTGCTTCGGGCTGACGTCGACGTAATCGACTTCGTCGCGGCTCACCAGAACGAAGTTTCCGGCTTTGCGGGCGTTGACCAGATCGGCGACGATGCGGCCTTTGTCGTCAAGCTCAACGTTGGCCTGCGCGATGGTGTGCCGGTCTTCTTCCCACGCGGAAAGATAGAAAGAGAAAGGATCGACCTGCACCGGTTTTTTGCGCTTCTCTTTTAGTTCGGCATTGACCTTCTCGATCTCATGCTTCTCCATGTGATCGCCGACTTTATAATCGCCGTCACCCGTATTGACCACTGTGACGTAATCGATCACGCGTCCGCCCTTGATTTTGCGATAGGGCGATTCGATGAAGCCGTAATCGTTGATGCGCGCGTAGCAACTCAGCGAGGAGATCAGTCCGATGTTCGGACCTTCCGGCGTTTCAATCGGGCAAATGCGGCCATAGTGCGTCGGATGAACGTCGCGGACTTCGAATCCAGCACGTTCGCGAGAAAGACCGCCCGGCCCAAGGGCCGAGAGACGCCGCTTGTGCGTGATCTCGGAGAGCGGGTTGGTCTGATCCATGAACTGGGAAAGCTGCGAGGATCCGAAGAACTCGCGGATCGCGGCCATCACCGGCTTGGCATTGACCAGGTCGTGCGGCATCGCCGTGGACATTTCCTGGTAGACGGACATTTTTTCTTTAATTGCCCGTTCCATGCGGACGAGGCCGATGCGGAACTGGTTTTCCATCAGTTCGCCGACCGCGCGAACCCGGCGGTTGCCGAGATGGTCGATGTCGTCGACCGAGCCGATATTTTTACGCAGCTTCAGCAGGTAGCCGATGGTCGCGTAGAAATCATCGGGATCGAGTGTGCGCTTGTCGAGACTGGTGGCGTCCTGATTCTCGAACAATTTGATGTTGAACTTCAGCCGGCCAACCTTCGAGAAGTCGTACTTGCGCGGATCGAAGAACATGCCATGGAACAGCGCCGTGGCCGTGTCGAGTGTCGGCGGATCGCCTGGACGCAGCTTGCGGTAGATTTCGATCAGCGCTTCCTGCGGCGTCTTCACCGAGTCGCGCTTCAGGGTCTGGCTGATAACCGTGCCGACGTCGTCGCGCTCTGGGAAGAACAGGCTCATCTCCACAACGCCAGAATCAAGAATCTTCGAGACCTTGTCGGCATTCAGTTCGGTATTGGCTTCGAGCAGCACTTCGCCCGTGGTCGTGTCGACGACATCGGCAGCAGCCCATGCGCCCTCGAGATCGGTAACATCAACTTCGATCTCGGAGATCTTCGCCTTCTGAATTTCCTTCAAGGTCTGCGCGTTCAGCTTGCGCCCGGAGTGCGCAATTTCGTCGCCCGACTTGTTCTTGATGCTGTGCGCCAGCTTCATGCCCAGCAGGTTCGTAGCTTTTTCGTTGGTCGGGTCGAGCGTCCAATAGAGCTTCTTGTCTTTGATCGCAATGCGGTCGACGGTGTAGAAGGCGCGCAGAATGTCTTCCCCGGATCGCAGGCCGAGAGCGCGGAGGAAAATCGTTCCCAGGAACTTGCGCTTGCGGTCGATGCGGACGTAGAGCACGTTCTTCTGGTCATACTCAAACTCCACCCACGAACCGCGGTAGGGAATGATCTTGCCCAGGAAATAAGTGCGGTTGTTGGCAGTTTCGAAGAAGACGCCGGGCGAGCGGTGCAACTGGCTGACGATCACGCGCTCGGTACCATTAATAATGAAGGTGCCGTTCTGCGTCATCAGCGGTACGTCGCCGAAGAATACTTCCTGCTCTTTGATATCCCGGATGGAACGGTTTCCGGTTTCGGCATCCTTGTCAAAAATAGTTAGCCGCATCGTGACCTTGAGCGGAGCGGAGTAAGTCATGCCGCGCTCCTCACACTCGGCCACGTCGTATTTCAACTGCAGGCCCACTGGATCGCCGCATTTGTTGCAAAAGTCCGGCGTGTTGGCGTTGTAGGTGCCGCACTTCTGGCAGAGCACATCGCCGGGATGAAACGGGTCAGTGATAACCGTGTTGCCGCAATTCTTACAAGTGGTGCGCAGGTGGTGGAGACCCTTGAGGTGACCACATTTGCACTCCCAGTTACCGATGGCGTAATCCACAAACTCAAGTTGTGATACGTTGCGGAAGTCGGTGATCGGAAAGACGGACTGGAAGACCGCCTGCAGTCCGCCATCTTCGCGCTCGCTGGGCAGTTTGTCCATCTGCAGAAAGCGGTCGTAGGAGCGCTTCTGGACCTCAATCAGATTCGGGATCTGGATGGTGGCTGGAATTTTCGAAAAATCAAAACGTTTACGGAAGGCATTATTCTTCATCGTCAAGAACTCCCAATGTCAGGCGCAGCCGTGCGCTGCGATTACCCGCGGAATGTGGGGCGCCGATCGCGCCGCGCTGCTTAGCTGCTGTTGCGAACCTGTTTCAAGGCAGTGTGTGTCTTATGCAACCGGAAAAACACGACGGGGCGCCCGCAGGGACAAGCGTTCCCGCAGACGCCATGCAAGGCGTTTCGCCAATGTGAATTTGTAATCTTTCGCGCCAGTTCTCTTCGGCCGTTTCCGTTCCGCCTGCCCACGGAACAGTGCCCAAGCTTCCCTGCGGGTCTCGCCCGCGATGAGTGAGGCCAGGGGAAGCGGTGTTACTTTAGATGCTAACACCACTCCCGAAGCTTCACAACTAGAACGTGAATATTTTCCTGAGGTTACGCCGGATCGGGAGCACGGCTTGCCTGAACAGCCAGGGCACGGACTGATCAGACACGGGTGACTCCAGATCCTTCGCAAAAGGCGCTCAGGATGACCCCAGCGGGCTCGGACGCCCGCTAAACGCGGTCACTTCACTTCGACAACAGCGCCAGCCTCAGTAAACTTCTTTTTGATGGTCTCGGCTTCATCCTTGGAAACGCCTTCTTTGATGTTCTTGGGCGCTCCGTCCACCAGTTCCTTGGCTTCCTTCAAGCCCAGGCTGGTGACTTCGCGGACGGCCTTGATCACGTTGATCTTGTTGGCGCCGACTTCTTTGAGGAGGACGGTGAACTCTGTCTTTTCCTCAGCCGGAGCCGCGGCCGCCGCACCGCCGCCGCCCGCGACCATTACGGGGGCTGCCGCTGCGGCCGACACGCCGAGACGCTCTTCGAGCTTCTTCACGAGCTGTGCCGCATCGAGCAGCGACAAGCCTACGATTGAATCTTCCAACTGCTGCAAGTCTGCCATGTTAAATTCTCCACTCTTCGAGTTATGAATTTTGATTTCGCTATCTTCGCCGGGTCTCCAGTGCGGCAGGTTCATTTTCCCGGCGCCAGACAACGCCTGAATCCGAACCGCGCAACCCCTGGCCTCCGATAACCAAATCTCTTCGGACGGCTTGCGCCGCCTAGAACTTGAGGCGATTGCGCGGCGTCCGAGCCGCGCGCCGAAATCCCGAGCAAGGCGAGGGATCTCAAATCGCGACGGTACTTCTTTAGGCTTCTTTGAACTTTTCCTGCTGTACGCCCTGATCGACTACCACGGCCAGATTGCGGCCAACGGCGTTCATCGCGGCAACCAGGCGCTGCGCCGGTGCGTTGATCAGGAACAGCAGCTTCGACATCAACTCTTCTTTCGACGGCATGCTGGCCAGGGCTTCGATCTCTTTGATCGAAATTACGCGGCCCTCGACCACGCCTACCTTGAAGGTGAACTCCGGAGTGTCCTTCGCGTATTTGGTAAGCGCCTTTGCCATGGCCACGGGGTCGCCGGTGGTGTATGCGATCGAGGTAACGCCAGAGAGATTTTTCAGCCCCTCTTCGACCTTTGTGCCTTTGGCGGCTCGCTCAGCCAGCGTGTTCTTCACGACCTGATATTTCGCACCTGCGCCGCGTAGGGCTTTACGCAGTTCGTAGTCCTGGGCCACGGTCAGCTTGCTGTAGGTGGCCACGACGGCGTTTGAAACGTTCTTCAGGTCTGAGCTCAGCTTCTCGACCTGCTCCTTTTTCCTTGCTTTGGTGACTGGCATAGTTCAATCCTTAATCTTTATCGTTTGTCAATTAAGCCTTCGCCGCAGTCTCGATCGGAGCCGTATCCAGCAAAATCCCCGGCCCCATGGTCGAGCTTAACGTGCAGCCCTTGATGTACTTTCCCTTGGCCACCGACGGCTTCGCCTTGATCACGCTCGTGATGAGCACGGTTGCGTTCTCGATCAACTTGTTAGGCGGAAACGAAATTTTCCCGACCGGACAATGCACCAGCGCTGTCTTGTCGGTCCGGAACTCAACCTTGCCCGCTTTTACTTCCTGAACCGCTTTGCCCACGTCCATTGTGACCGTGCCAGTCTTCGGATTCGGCATCAGGCCCTTGGGACCGAGAATTTTTCCCAGCCGTCCGACTGATTTCATCACGTCGGGGGTTGCGATCAATGCGTCGAAGTCGGTCCAGTTTTCCTTGGTAATTTTTTCGACCATCTCCTCGCCGCCCGCGAAATCTGCGCCTGCGGCTTCGGCTTCTCTTATCTTGTCACCGGAGGCGATTACCAGAACCTTTTTCGACTTGCCCAATCCGTGCGGAAGCACGACCGTTCCGCGCACCATCTGATCGGCATGTTTGGGGTCGACGCCCAGTCGCAAAGTGATCTCGACGGTCTCGTCAAATTTTGCGTACTTGACTTTCTGCAGCAGAGGAACCGCGTCCTGCAATACATAAGGACGCTTCTCCACTGCAGCGTGCGCCTTCGCGATATTCTTTCCTTCTTTTTTCATTTTGCTTTCCTAGTCTTCCACCGCTCAGCGTCGTTCTGACGAGCCGTGGTGATTTCGACTTACTAATCTACTGCCGAAAAGCCAGTTCGCTACGCTCGCGGACAGCCGAGGGCGGCTGTCCCTACATGAATCCTTATCCAACTACTTCAATGCCCATCGACCGCGCTGTTCCGCGAACGCTCTTGATCGCAGTCTCAACTGAGGCGGCGTTCAGGTCGGGCATCTTCTGCTTAGCGATGTCTTCGATCTGCTTCAGCGTGACTTTGCCAACCTTATCTTTGTTGGGCGTGCCCGAACCCTTGGCGATGCCAGCGGCGCGCTTGAGCAGAATTGAGGCCGGCGGCGTTTTGGTGATGAAGGTGAAAGAACGGTCGCTATAAACCGAGACTACGACCGGGATGATTAATCCCTCCATCTCTTTCTGGTTGGTGCGAGCGTTGAACTGCTTGCAGAACTCCATGATATTGATCTGCGCCTGGCCGAGTGCCGGACCGACCGGGGGCGCTGGCGTGGCCTTGCCCGCCGCGATCTGCAACTTTACGAAACCCGTAACTTTCTTTGCCATAATCTCTTTCTGCTTCTAAATTCTAAGCCCGAGGTCGTCCAATCTCACTATGGTCGTCGAGCCAACAGGCCCAACGCCACGACCAGCGGAACCAACTTCTTATGAACTGGGTCGACTGAGAGTCCTAAAGACTCTAAGCTGTGCGCTCCCAAAACTTCCAAATCTCCGGACTCAGCTACAACCACATTATCGCCGCCCGTAAAGCCGTCTGCCGACAAGAAAACCGCAGCGAGATCGCGTTCGATCGTGTGGCCCTCAATCGTTTGAAATTGCAACCGCCGCACATGCTGAACCCCCAAAGGCTCCAGACGAGCTTTCGAAATCCAGCTATATGCCGCGCCCGTGTCCGCCCAAGCTGCGAGCTCCGCGAACCGAGCGGGATCGGCGGGATTCCAAACCTTCACCTTGACGGTAAACGTAGCCACCTTACGCCACCTTCTCCACCTGGTTGAACTCCAACTCCACTGGGGTCGAGCGACCGAAAATCGTGACCATCACCTTGAGCGTCTCGCGATCTTCGTTCACCTCGTCCACAATGCCCTGGAAGGTCGCGAAGGGGCCTTCGGAGATTCGGACGGTTTCGTTCTTCTCGAACTTAACCTTGAGCTTGGGCTTCTCGCGGCTATCGGCCACTTTGTAAACAATGTGCTGCACTTCTTCATCGGAGAGCGGCGTGGGCTGCTGTCCGGTGCCGACGAACCCGGTCACGCGCGGTGTGGATTTCACCACGTGCCACACGTGATCGTCCATGTCCATCTCGACCAGCACGTAGCCGGGATAGAACATGCGCTCGGAGGTGTACTTCTTGCCGCCGCGAACTTCGGTGACCGACTCGGTGGGGATCAGCACCTTGCCGATCTTTTCCTGCAGTCCGAAGGCGGCGACGCGCGACTCCAGCGACTCCTTCACCTTGCGTTCGAAACCCGAATAGGAGTGGATGATGTACCACTTCATGTTCGGATTGCGGGGCGGCTCGCTGGTAGCAGTAATGCCATCCGCGCTCGGCGTTTGCTCCCCGGCTGCGGCGGCTTCGTTTTTTTCTTCGTCCTGCATGATCAAGTTAGACTCCGGTCCTGCTTTCTGCGTTAGTGCCCGAAATAGCTATACAGGAAGGTGACGCCCTTCTGGATAATGTTATCGATGATGAAGAAGTAAACGCCAAAAATGAATACCGTGATCACCACGACCGCGGTAGTGGCTTGCACTTCTTTCCACGACGGGGCTGTGACTTTGCGCATCTCGGTGCGCACGTCGTTGTAAAACGACTTGGCGCGCTCTGGCCAAGCCTTGAGCCGGTCTCCGAAATCTCCGGCGGCCGTGATTGAGTTTGCCATCTTCTTCGTCTCCACTCCCATACTGCATTGACCCTTTCCGTGTCCTTCCAAAATCTGGCAGGGGCGGAGGGATTCGAACCCCCAAGTCCGGTTTTGGAGACCGGCAGTTTAACCGTTGAGCTTACGCCCCTAAAATCAGTGGTCGGTGGCCAGTGATCAGTTTTTCTAGCCACTGACCACTGCTATTTCACTTCTTTGTGCGGCGTATGCTTGCGGCAGCGGCGGCAGAATTTCTTGAACTCCAGCCGCTCTGTGGTCGTTTTCCGGTTCTTGGTGGTCGAATAATTCCGCTCTTTGCAATCACCGCACTGTAACGTAACAATCTCTCGGGGCATGAAACAGCTCCTAAGCCTCTAGCTCTTAGCTTCCAGTTAAAAAAGTTTGTCATCCTGAGCGAGATGTTTCTTGTCTCGCGAAGGACCTGAGCGCGCCGCGCGAACATTCTCGCGTTCTTTGCGAGAATGCGAACTCGCGCGTTTGGCGCGCTTCCTTACTGCACAATCTCGGCAATGGTTCCGGCGCCGACTGTATGGCCACCTTCGCGGATGGCGAAGCGCAGGCCTTTCTCCATGGCTACCGGCGTGATCAGCTCAATCACCAGGCTGACGTTGTCGCCCGGCATCACCATCTCCGTGCCCGCCGGCAACTCTGCCACTCCCGTCACGTCGGTCGTGCGCAGATAAAACTGCGGACGGTATCCTTTGAAGAACGGCGTATGCCGCCCGCCTTCTTCTTTCGTCAGGATGTAGACTTCCGCCTTGAACTTGGTGTGCGGCGTGATCGATCCCGGCTTGGCCAGCACCATGCCGCGCTCTACATCTTCTTTCGCAATGCCGCGCAGCAAGAGACCCGCGTTGTCGCCCGCCATGCCTTCATCGAGCTGCTTCTTGAACATTTCCACGCCGGTCACCACCGTTTTGCGCGTCTCGCGGAAGCCAACGATCTCCACTTCCTCGCCCACCTTCACCTTGCCGCGCTCGATACGCCCGGTCACCACCGTGCCGCGTCCCTGGATTGAAAAAATATCCTCAATCGGCATCAGGAACGGCTTATCCAGTTCGCGCGCCGGCTGCGGCACGCTCTTGTCCACCGCCTCCATCAGCGCGTCGATCTGCTTCTCCCACTTCTCTTCTCCATTTAAAGCCCCTAACGCAGATAGACGAATCACCGGCACATCGTCGCCGGGAAACTTGTAGCTCTTCAGCAACTCACGCACTTCCAGTTCCACCAGATCGAGCAGCTCAGGATCATCCACCGCATCACACTTGTTCAGCGCCACAACAATGTAAGGAACGCCCACTTGCCGCGCCAGCAGCACGTGTTCGCGAGTCTGCGGCATCGGACCATCGGTGGCTGCGACCACCAGGATCGCGCCATCCATCTGCGCCGCGCCCGTGATCATGTTCTTGATGTAGTCGGCGTGGCCCGGGCAATCCACGTGCGCGTAGTGCCGGTTCGCCGTCTCATACTCCACGTGCGCCGTCGCGATGGTGATGCCGCGCGCTTTTTCTTCCGGAGCGTTATCAATCGAATCAAAGGAGCGGAAGACAATCTTCGGATTATGCTTCTGCAACACCTTGGTGATCGCCGCCGTCAACGTGGTCTTGCCATGGTCGATGTGACCAATCGTCCCCACATTGCAGTGCGGCTTGTTACGATCAAATTTCTCTTTCGCCATAATCTATCTCCTCGGCTTAATTACGCCGAAAATCATCACCGTCAGCCTCGTAATAGGCGCCGACGAATTGTTGTTTCTCAACCAGGTCGGCGAGAATCCTCCGATCAAACTCCGCGAAGTCTTCCGAAAACCGCTCGCGGAAGATTTCAAACCCGCGATGCCCACTCCAGAAATCTCGAACCCGGTACCGACCTTCGCTAACTGACTCACACTTCAATTCCGTAGCGATGTAACCTTTACCTTGTCCTAAAAACCGCGCCCAAATTCCATCCGGACCAAAGACAATTCCGAATTCGGCTCGTTTACCCTCGCGAACCCAGAACCTGCGGTCGACGACGAACCGCTGCGCCTGCAGTCATTTCGCAGTCCCTTGCACCTTGGCGATGATTTCCTCCGCGACGGACCGCGGAGCCTCCTCATAACGTGCGAAGTGCATCGAGTATTCGGCGCGTCCCTGCGTCGAAGAACGCATATGGGTCGCGTAACCAAACATCTCCGCCAGCGGCACGATCGCCTTGATTACCTGCGAACCGGCGCGGTGCTCCATGCCTTCGATGCGTCCGCGACGCGAACTCAGATCGCCCATGATCACACCGGCGTAATCCTCCGGCGTAACCACTTCAACCTGCATTACCGGCTCCAGCAGAACCGGTGAAGCTTTACGTGCAGCTTCCTTGAAGGCCATCGAGCCGGCAATCTTGAACGCCATTTCGTTCGAATCGACGTCGTGATAGCTGCCGTCGTAAAGAGTAGCCTTTACATCGACCATCGGATAGCCCGCGAGAATTCCACCCTCGAGCGCTTCCTGAATGCCTTGATCAATCGGCTTGATAAATTCTTTGGGCACCGAACCGCCGACGATGTCGTTGACGAATTCGTAGCCCGCGCCCGGCGGTTGGGGATCCAGTTTGATCTTCGCGTGGCCGTACTGGCCGCGGCCGCCGGTCTGTCGAATGTATTTGCCTTCCGCCTCGGAGTGCCTGCGAATGGTCTCGCGATATGCCACCTGCGGCTTGCCGACGTTGGCCTCGACCTTGTACTCGCGCATCATACGGTCGACGATGATTTCCAGGTGCAGCTCGCCCATGCCGCTGATGATGGTCTGTCCGCTGTCGGGATCGGTGTGAACTTTGAAGGTGGGATCTTCCTGGGCGAGGCGGCCAAGCGCCATCCCCATTTTTTCCTGATCCGCTTTCGTCTTGGGTTCGACCGCAACCGAAATCACGGGAACCGCAAAGGTAATCGATTCTAGAGCGATGGGATGCTTCTCGTCGCAAATCGTATCGCCTGTGCTCACGCCCTTGAGGCCGACCGCAGCACAAATATCTCCTGCGAGAATTTCGCTGATCTCCTCCCGCTTGTTGGCGTGCATCTTCAGCAGGCGCCCGATGCGCTCAGTGCGGCGCCGCCCCGTGTTCAGCACAGAATCGCCGGTCTTTAGTTGGCCGGAGTAAACCCGAATAAACGTCAACTGGCCGACAAACGGATCAGCCATAATCTTGAACGCCAGCGCGGAGAACGGCTCCTTGTCATCGGCTTCGCGGAAAATCTTTTCCCCAGTGTCAGGATTCAGACCGTGCGTTTCCGGCACATCGAGCGGCGACGGCAGATAGTCGACGACCGCATCCAGCAGCGGCTGTATGCCCTTGTTTTTGAACGCTGTTCCCACCACCACCGGAAACACCTTCAGCGCAATCGTCGATTTGCGCAGCGACGCCCGCAACTCATCCGCGGTAATTTCTTCGCCTTCCAGAAACTTGTGCAGGATTTCGTCGTCGTTCTCGGCAATGCTTTCGACTAACTGGGCATGGAAGGCTTCGGCTTTTTTCTTCAGCTCGGCGGGAATCTCTTCAGTGACGTATTCAGCTCCCATCGTGTCATCTACCCACACGATCGCCTTCATGTTGATCAGATCGATGACGCCTTTAAATTTATCTTCCTGGCCGATGGGAATTTGAATCGCGACGGGCTTGGCACTGAGGCGTTTACGGATGGTATCGATGGCATGTTCGAAATCCGCGCCCATTTTGTCGATCTTATTAATGAAGCAAATTCTTGGAACGCCGTATTTATCGGCCTGGCGCCAAACTTTCTCTGATTGCGGCTGAACGCCGTGCACGGCATCAAACACCGCAACGGCGCCGTCGAGCACGCGCAGCGACCGCTCCACTTCCGCCGTGAAATCCACGTGGCCGGGTGTATCGATAATGTTAATGCGAATGTCGCGCCAGGTGCAGGTCGTCGCCGCAGACGTAATCGTAATGCCGCGCTCCTGCTCCTGTTCCATCCAGTCCATGGTGGCAGTGCCCTCGTGCACCTCTCCGATGCGGTGCGTCTTTCCCGTATAAAACAGGATGCGCTCCGTCGTAGTGGTCTTGCCGGCATCGATGTGGGCCATGATGCCGATGTTCCTGCAGCGTTCTAATGGGACTGTTCTAGGCACGACAATTAAACTCTTTCTGGGCTCCGAAAAATTGCTTTTGGCTCTTAGCTGTTGGCTTTTGCCTCAACCTCGCTCCGTTCGTTTAAGCCAAGAGCGAAAGGCCAAGAGCGATCTTTTACCACCTGTAATGTGCGAAGGCCTTATTGGCTTCCGCCATGCGATGAACATCTTCCTTCTTTTTGATGGCCGCACCTTTTCCATTGGCGGCGTCCAGCAACTCATTACTCAACTTGTCGACCATCCCTCGCTCGGCCCGGCCCCGCGCATACGTTAGGAGCCAGCGGATCGCGAGCGAAGTGCGCCGGTCGGCATTCACCTCCACTGGCACCTGATAGTTGGCTCCGCCCACGCGGCGGGTTTTCACTTCGAGCAGCGGCTTGGCGTTCTCGACGGCTTTGGTAAACAGTTTCAGCGCTTCATCGCCGCCTTTTTCCTGCACCTTGGTCAAGGCTTCATAAAAAATGCCCTCGGCGGTCGAGCGCTTGCCTTGCCACATCATCGAGTTGATGAACTTCGTCACCAGATCCGAGCCATAGACGGCATCGGCTGGCACGGTCCGTTTTGCTGTATGTCCTTTACGAGGCATAGAACTCCAAGTTTCAAGGTTTCAGAGTTTCAAGGTTTCAAAGTTTGCGTGACCGCGGCCACGTTGAACCCTTGAAACTCTGAAACCTTGAAACCTCTTTTCTTAACCCTTCTTCGCCCGCTTGGCGCCATACTTCGACCGGCCCTGCTGGCGACCGGCCACGCCCACCGCATCCAGGGTTCCGCGAATTACGTGATACCGCACCCCAGGCAGATCCTTGACGCGGCCGCCGCGAATCAGGACGATCGAGTGCTCCTGCAGATTGTGGCCAACTCCTGGGATGTAGGTCGTGACCTCAATCCCATTCGTCAGGCGCACGCGCGCTACTTTCCGCAGCGCCGAGTTGGGCTTCTTCGGCGTCTGCGTATAAACGCGAGTACAGACTCCACGTTTCTGCGGACATCCCTCGAGCGCCGGACTGGCCGTCTTGTACCGCGGCCGCTTCCGCCCCTTCGCCACCAACTGATTAAAAGTAGGCACTTTTGCTGCTCCTTAACCCTCTTGCTGAAAGCTGCGTCCTGGTGAACATCGCAACGCGCGGCAATGTTCCCTATCGGGCAGGCAGCGCACAGCGCCATCAGCTATCCCGGCGCTTACTTGCGCGATCCGGGCTGGCGGGCTCAATCGGCCAGCCATACTTCTCGCCGCACACAAATCGCGGGAGATTCTGGGTTCCCAACCTGATTTATGCTGCCGACGGTGGCACCCGGCCAAAACTCCGGGGGTACTCCGTATCGCCAGCTCTGTCCTGCATATCCTTCCGCAGACTACTGCCGCGCCTCATTTGGCACGCTTCAGAAGCCCTCGTGAAAGGGCAGAAGGCAGCGCAGGAACGTTTCAGCGAGGAAAGTTTCCGGGTCTTGCTTCACTTCGCCATACTTCCCGGAAACGCGTTTCTCAAACTCTACCGCAAGCTCCTCGCAGAACCCTGAGGAACTCACGGCACACAGCAAGCCTGGATTAACTCGCGGAACCTTACAACTATAGCAACTGAATCTAAACGTCGTCAACCATCTTTTAAAGGTGAGTAAAAGTTTAGTCAGAAATTGCGCATGTCCACGCCAGCTATCGTCGGCTCGAACCCTGCTTCTTGAGGCGGCGCGAGGAAATCCGGGACGCAATTGGCCTTTAGCTGGGACTAGTCTCCGCGCTGTTTTCCACTTGGGTTTTTCATCCTTTGTCCAGCGCGGCGTTAATCCGGCCCTGCAATTTGTTGCGGCACAACTGGCAGCAAAATATTTCCTCCTGAGAAACGCAACCCAACGGTTGCATTTTGTCTCGGCGCAAGTTAATATGCAACCTGGAGGTTGCGTAAGATGAACGATAGCATCGAGAAACGTATCGAACTCAAAGCCCCGATTTCCCGGGTCTGGCGCGCGCTGACGGACTACCGGGAGTTTGGCGAGTGGTTTCGCGTGAAACTCGAAGGACCCTTTGTCCCCGGTCAAATCTCGCGCGGTCAGATTACCCATCCTGGCTACGAGCACGTGAAGTGGGACGCCATTGTGCAGAAAATGGAGCCCGAACGTCTCTTTTCCTTCACTTGGCACCCTTATTCGGTCGACCCTAAACAGGATTACTCCAAGGAACCGCCTACGCTTGTAGAATTCCGCCTTGAGAAGATCGCCGGTGGTACGTTACTGCTGCTCACGGAATCGGGCTTCGACAAGATTCCTAGCGGCCGTCGCGCCGAAGCTTTCCGTATGAATGACGGCGGTTGGACACAGCAAATGAGCAACATCGAGACCTATGTCGCACAAAGGCCATAGAAGCAAGGCTGGCAGACGGCGGGCTCATGCGCCTGTTTTTGCCGCACTGGGCGACGAGACCCGCCTGTCCCTGGTCGCGACGCTCTGCCGGGGAAATCCGTACTCGATCTCTCAATTGACTGAAGGTTCGAAGCTGACCCGGCAGGCAATCACTAAGCACCTTCGAGTGTTGGAAGGAGCGGGAATTGTGCGCTGCGTACGTGCGGGTCGTGAGAGCCGGTTCGAATTGGATCCAGCGCCAATAGAAGAAATCAAGGAGCACCTCGCCCTCGTCTCAAGGCAGTGGGATCAAGCGCTCGGCAGACTAAAGTCGTTCGTCGAGAAATGAGTGCCTGCCGACAGATCAGATCCGTGGCGCAAAAAGCCACTGCGCCGCCGAATCATACATCAGTCTCAAGCTCTTCCGCATCCCACTGCAAATGAGGTGAGCAGCGGGATGTTGCAATGTGTGCCTGTCCGCTTGCTGAATCCGCCGCCAACCTCTAAACTACGAGTTTTCCATTCCATTTGAGCGGCGCGCCCATCGGATACAACCGTGAGGCGACGAGAGGGTGCATGGGAAGGTTGCAGTTCGGTCAGTCGGCTTCAATAATCGTCACCATCTTCTTGTCCTTATTCTTGCCGGCGTGCGGTGGGCACAAACCCCCCGGAGCCTCGCCATTTCCGTTGAGAATCACCTTGAATCCGGCGACCAGCTTCTCCATGCAAGTGGGGTCCAGCATACAACTCACAGCAACCGCGGTGAACGCCGGGAACTCCGCCATTACTCCGACTTTCACCTTTACCTCCAGCGATCCCGGCATTGTCGACGTTGCGCCCAACGGCGCAGCCTGCGCCGGTTCCTGGAATGCCCCCCTTTACAGTATCTGCACCCCCGCGCGTACGGGCACGGCTTCGGTGACTGCCTCAGCCCTGGGTGCGACCAGTCCGCCCACTCTGTTTTTCGTCCATCCCCCGATCGATAATATCGTGGTCAGCGTAGTGCCTCCCGTCAATTCTCCGCCCCCCGCCTGCCCCACCCAGCAGGCTCTCCCCATAGCCTGCCACCTCCCCTTTAACAAGAATGCCGCAAATTTCTGCCTCTCGCAAAACCAAGTGCAGACTCTGCAAGCGAGAGCCTACGGCCAGGGTGTCGAGATTACTGGATCGGTTGGCCCATTCACTTGGACCGAAGTCAATTCCGCCGTGACTACCATCACACCCATCTTGACTACTTCCGACAACGTTGCCACCAATCAGGCAACCGCTGTTCCCGGCGTTCCAGGGCAGACGCAAGTGATCGCGACAGCTTCAGGAGTCTCAAGCCAGCCCTACTATTTCGAAACCTGCCCGGTGCAGTGCATCGACCTGGAGGCAGGTGTCAACGGCGCGCAGGGTAGCGGTGCGACGAATTTCGTAGTTGCCAAGGGAACATCAGAAACCATCACCGCAACGGCGGTCGATGTCCAAGGCTGCACTGTGCCCAAGCCGCCGCTTACCTGGGTCTCGTCTTCGCCAGCCGCGCTTGAGGCGGGAGGAACTACCGGATGCGGCCCGGGCACAACCTGCGCCATCACTACCACTCTCGCCGGGGCCGCTGCTATTACGGCATCTTGCTCGCCGCCCACGTGCAATATTGGTTTCCCTTTGAATCCTGCCTCACTTCAGCCGCCGTACATTCCGCAACCGGTTTATCCGGTATCTGCTATTTCCGGCTTGGTGACCCCCGCTGCTTCAACATCCAGCAGCGGCAGCAATGCCACGTCGACTAGCGTGTTGGTCACCAGTCAGGACTGTGTCAGCGACGCACAATGCGAGGTTGGTATTTACAACGTCGCGACCTCCACCAACCTGCCGGGGCGTCCCAGCGGATTACCGACTCCGCCGAATTCTTTGATATTCGATCCGGCGGGAGACCGAGCCTACATGGGCAGCGAATTCGGAGCCGTCGCGATTACTCCCGCGAACATCGGAGGCACCACCAGCCCATTTACCTCTCTTCCAGCACCGAGCACACCTCTAGGCCTGGTCACAGGCAAAGTCATAGCCGTTTCGCAGAATGGCAGCACTGCTATCTTCTCCGATACGGTTTCGACTCCCAATCAGGTCTATGTCGTCAATGTTTCTTCGTCCGCGGCCGCCAGCACCGTCGCTTTGTACATTAATAATGCAACCGCGGCAACATTTTCTCCTGATGGATTAAAGGCATTCATTCTCGGAAATGGCGGAAACTCTTTATATATTTACTCGAGTCTCCAAGCCCTGCAACCGCCCGTTTCTTTGGTGACCCCCGCCACTGCGATTACTTTCAATTCCACGGGATCGTTCGCCTTACTCTCGGGCGGAGGAGCCGTTGGGACTTTTGCGGCTTACAACACGTGCGACAATTCCGCAGTGCCGACCCTGTCAGCCGGGACCGTGCCCGGTCCGCCCATCTTCCTGAAGGTGGTGCCGGCTGGAAATGTCGCCCCGGGTAACACAACGATCTTTGGAAATCCGCCAGTAACTCTCGAACCCACTGGCCTCGACATCTTCTTCGGCGTTGACAACACTGGGATCGACGTCATCGCTACCAGTTCGTCGCAGCCAGTCCCTGGAGGATCGTCCTCTCTTGCTCCGCTGTGTCCACAGGGGGTCACTCTCGCCCAAATACAGACTACTCCGCCGGTCACGCCCCCCACACTCTTTCCGCCGATTCACATACCTATCGGCCAGGGCACCTTTCACCCCATCAATTTCTTTCTCTCGCCCGACACCACGAAGGCCTACATCGTTGCCAGCGATCGCAGCAGTGTTCTGATCTATAACTTCGCCACGAACGCCACTTCGGGCATCGCGCTGGTAAACAACGCAACACCCGTGGCTGCCGACATTACTCCCGACGGCACGCTCATCTACGTCGCCGGCACAGACGGACTGTTGCACCAACTCAATACCACATTGGCCCTCGACCAGAACCAGGTCTCCTTCCAGCCCCTGGCCAACTCCACCAACAGCTTTTGCTTCACCGGAACCAACTGCCAGATGAACATCGTCGCCGTGCGACCGTAGCGGGGGCTTGAGAACTTAATTTCAGATACAGCGTCGGAGGAGGTCTACCAAATTCCAGACGCGGTACGGCGACCTAAGTTAGCCCAGCGCTTCAGCGCTGGATAAGGGAGAAGAAGGAACGAGTCTCGTAGAGCCTGCCCTGAGCTTGCCGAAGGGGACGGCAGAAGTTCTCACGCACGCGCTTCAGCGTCCGAAGAAGCCGGCGCCTACGCCGTCTTTGCCAAATCTTTCGCCACGCTATCCAAGACGCCGTTGACAAACTGCACCGACTCCGGACTGGAGAATTTTCGTGCGATTTCGAGCGCCTCATTAATCACTACCGCGCGCGGCGTCTCCGGGTAGCCTAGAAACTCCGCAACTCCGGCGCGCAGCAGATTGCGATCCACCGCGGCCATGCGTTCCATGCGCCAGTGCTGCGCGTGCCCCTCAATGAGCTTGTCAATCTCTGCGCCGCGATCGGCCGCCACGCGAAACAAGTCCTCCGCGAACCCTCGCACCTCGGCGCTGGTCCCGGCATGTTCCGCCCAGAACGTGCGCTGCACCTGGTCCACTGACTGCTTCCCCATGTCGGCCTGAAACAGCATCTGCAGAACCATTTCGCGAGATTTACGGCGCGTCCCCATAAAAACAGTTGCCAGTTTCCGGTTGCTAGTTGCCAGTCTAACGTAGAGGAAGGATTATTTGCGCCTGCTCCTGGCGCTCGATTTGTCATTCTGACGAGAAGAAGAACTCTTGTCATTCCGACGACTCGCGGAGCGAGAAGGAGGAACCTGCTTTTTGCCGGCGGCTGACGGCCGACGGCGAGGGGATGATTTGCGTCCGCCGGGCGCCGAACGTCGGATGCCGGATGCCAGCGATGCCATCTCCACTGCCGCCAGCGCCGCTTCGAATCCCTTATTCCCCATCTTCAGCCCGGCGCGTTCGATCGCCTGCTCCAACGTTTCGCAAGTCAGAACGCCAAAAGCATGTGGCACGCCAGTTTCCTGCGCCGACTGCCCAATCCCACGCGTCACTTCATTCACGATCACGTCGTAGTGCGCCGTATCGCCGCGCAGTAGGCAGCCGAGGCAGATGATGGCGTCATACTTCTTAGTCTCCGCCAGCTTCCGCGCCGCCAGAGGAATCTCGAACGCCCCCGGCACACGCACGATATTAATACCTTTTTTGTTTGCGCCTGAGCGCAGCAGCCCGTCGACGGCGCTCAGCAACAGCCGCTCAGTGATGAAGGCATTAAATCGCGAAACGACAATAGCAAAACCCCGACCCGAAGCATTCAGAGTGCCTTCAAGAGCGGCGAGATCAGGCTCAGGGAGAGCCTCAACACCAAAATGTTTCTTATCTCTCTTCGCCGTGACTCATTGCCTCCGTGGTGGTCCCGCCCGTATTACCCCGCGTACCTCTGTGATCCCTGTGTTAAAGATTTTGTCTATTTCCCCTTAAACTGTGCCGCCCGCTTCTCCAAAAACGCCGCAGTCCCTTCCTTCTTATCTTCAGTCGCGCAAGCGACAGCGAACAGCAGTGCCTCCACATACAAGCCTTCACTCAAAGTCATCTGCATGCCCTTATTCACGGCCTCCATGGCATACTGAACAGCTAGCGGCGCGTTGGCGATAATCTTTGCCGCAATTGCTTCCGCGCGCGGAATCAACTCCGCCGCCGCCGTGACTTCATTCACCAGTCCGATGCGATGCGCTTCCTGCGCCGTGATCATCTCGCCCGCCAGCACCATCTGCATGGCAATGCCTTTGCCCACCAGCCGCGGCAGCCGCTGCGTCCCGCCATAGCCGGGAATAATTCCAAGCTTCACTTCAGGCTGCCCCAGCTTGGCATTCTCGCTTGCCAACCGCATCGTGCATGCCAACGCCATCTCGCAGCCGCCGCCGAGCGCAAATCCGTTGATACACGCGATCACCGGCTTGCCCAGATTTTCGATGAGATTAAGAACATTCTGTCCGCGATGCGTATACTCCTTGCCGGTCACCGCGTCTTGGTTGGCTAGTTCGCTGATGTCCGCGCCCGCAATAAATGCCTTCTCGCCCGCTCCGGTAAAGATGACGACGCGAATCGCCGCGTCATTCTTGATGTCATGAAACGCCGCCCGCAGCTGTTCCATGGTGGCCATGTTCAAAGCGTTCAAAACCTTCGGCCGGTTTACGGTAACGTAAGCAATCGAGTTTTTCTTGTCCAGAAGAATGTTTTCGAAGTTCATAGAATTTAAGCCGTCATGAGGAGATGAAACTCAGGCAATTCTAGGACTGCTATAAGATCTACAGCAGATCGCGGAATTTACTTGGCTAGTGGTGCTGGTTCTTCGGATCGGTCACCGCAGGGAAATCTATTCCCGTTGAACTTGCCTTCCCCCGCGCCACCGCCGCCACATCGTCCTTGCTCAGGTCGCAACTGATGCAGCGCTGCGTCCATAGCCGGTGTCCAAACACCTTCCCGCACCGCGGACACTTCCACTCTGTAAGCCACCATCCGCCTGCCAGGTACACGCCGATCCAGCCCAACAAAATTGCGAAGTCAGCGGGTTCTCCCAGTTTGAGCTTCCCCACCATGAAGCCCAGAAATATAAAGCTGAGAAAGAGCACCACCACCAGATTTCGCCGCGCCACGTAGCTGTGCCATGCCCGCCGATACGTTGCCACATCGTGCGGGCTGTTCTCATCCGGCATCTGATCGGTTTTTCTGCGCTTTTTCATGGGACTCGATATGGGATCGATTACAGTTTATTCGCCTTCGGAGTATTCGGGTCAGAATAATCGTAGAACCCTTTACCACTCTTGCGACCGTACCACCCCGCCATTACCAGCCGCTTCAGCAGCGGAGGCGATGCAAACCGCCGCTCCTTGAACTCGTCGTACATCACGTGGGTGATGTAGTAAGTCGTGTCGAGTCCAACAAAATCGAGCAGCGTAAACGGCCCCATGGGATAGCCGCAGCCCAATTTCATCGCGTTATCGATGTCTTCAATGGACCCCACGCCTTCTTCATAAGCGCGGATAGCATCGAGCAAATACGGCACCAGCAGCCGGTTGACGATGAATCCCGTCTTGTCCGAAGTCCGCACCGGAACCTTGCCCAGCTTTTTTGCGAACTCGTAAGCTGTTTCGTAAACATCATCGGCAGTGGCAATGGTGCGCACGACTTCCACCAGCTTCATCAACGGCACGGGATTAAAAAAGTGCAGCCCGATAAACTGCTCCGGCCGCTTCACCGCCGTCAAAAGCTCGGTCACCGAAATCGAAGACGTATTCGAAGCGAAGATCGCGTCTTTCTTCACGACGCCGTCGAGCGACGCATACATCTTCTTCTTTTCTTCCACGTTTTCGATGATGGCCTCAATAATAATGTCGCAATCGGCCAGGTCAGACTTGTTCGTCGTCCCCTTGAGCCGCGCCCGGATCGCATCCTTCTGCTGTGCCGTGATTCCGCCCTTCTCGACCGGACGCTCGGCAAACTTCGCCAAAGATTTCTCAATCCCGGCAAAGCCCTTGTCGATAAATTTCTGCTCCACTTCGAGAACAGTCACATCGAATCCGGCTGTAGCGCAAACTTGCGCGATTCCGGAACCCATTAAGCCACAACCGAGAACGCCAACTTTTTTTATCTCCATAATTTTTCCCAAGATTTGCTTTGTCATCCTAAGCGAAGGACCTCTGCATTCTGCCCGCAGCGGCAAATTACATAGGTCCTTCGCGGCAAAAAGCGCCGCTCAGGATGACAATAGTGCTTTGATCTGTAAGAATCCGTGCCCATCCCTGGCTAAGAAGCTTAATTCAAACTCTCCACAATCATCGCAATCCCCTGCCCGCCGCCGATGCAAGCCGTCGCCAGTCCATACTTCTTCTTGCGCCGCCGCAACTCATACAGCAGCGTAATCACCAGCCGCGTTCCAGTCGCCCCCAGCGGATGCCCTAATGCAATCGCCCCGCCATTCACATTCACCTTCTCCCGATCGAGGCCCAACTCTTTTTCGACAGCCAGATACTGCGCCGCGAACGCTTCATTCACCTCAATCAGGTCGATGTAATCCAAAGACAGTCCAGCCTTTTGCAGCGCCAGCTTCGTCGCGGGCACCGGACCGCGCCCCATCACCTTCGGCTCAACTCCGGCGATGCCCCAACTCACAATGCGTCCCAGCGGCTGAATACTTCTCTTGCGGGCCTCTTCCAGCGGCATCAACACAACCGCCGCGCCGCCATCCACAATGCCGCTCGCGTTGCCCGCAGTCACTGTCCCGTTTTTGCCGAACGAAGCCTTAAGTTTGGCCAGTCCTTCCATCGTCGTCTGCGGGCGGCGGTGGTCATCTTCGGTCAGCGATTCTCCCGTAGCCTCGCCCTTCGCATTTCGCAACGGCACCGGAACCAGCTCTTCCTGAATGCGTCCTTCTTTATAGGCCGCATCCGCTTTCTGCTGCGAGCGCAGCGCGAATTCATCCTGCGCCTGCCGCGTAATTCCCTGCTGCTCGCCGTAAAGCTCTGCCGTATTTGCCATGTACAAACCGCAATAGCTGTCGAGCAGCGCCACCATCAGCGAATCTTCCATTTTCCCGCCCGGAGCCAGGGTAAACCCGTCGCGCCCGCGAATTACAAAGGGAGCCTGCGACATCGCCTCCATCCCACCCGCCAGCACAATCTTCGCCTCCTCCAACTGAATCATCTGCGCCGCATTCACAATCGATTGCATCCCCGAGCCGCACAGCCGGTTCACCGTCAGCGCCGGAGTTTCAATCGGCAATCCCGCGCGCAAGCCCACGTGCCGCGCCCCATACAGCGCGTCGCCCGAAGTCTGCTGCGCATTGCCGAAGACAGTGTGATCAAATTCCTTGGCATCGATTCCCGCCCGCTCGATCGCGCCCTTGGCGGCAACTGCGCCCAATTCCTGCGCTGTGAAGTCTCTCAACTTGCCGCAATAGCGGCCAAAGGGCGTCCGCGCCCCGCTGACAATGGCAATATCACCCGGCTTTAACATGCTTTTCCTGACAGACTGCGTGCTCAGAACGGATCAAAAGTGATAATCAAACTGGTTAGTGTAGCAGCGCACGAGGAAGTTTTACCACCGGAGGAACCAACTCACCACAGAGACGCTGAGTCACAGAGAAAAACAGACCCCGCTGTAGAAAAATGCGGAAATGCGTGTACTACCTTGGAAGAGCGGCCCAGCGCCGCGTAAAGCCTCCTGAGTCAGACGTAGCGACTCCAACCGCATTCTGCTCGATCGACTCTCGATAAGACTGGGTACTAAGTATTTGGGTACTAACTACGCCACGGCCCCCGCGGCCATCGCCGCCGCCAGTGCCACAACCTTTCCCGGCCCCTGCACCACTGACGTCGCCAGTGCATGTTCGGCGCGATTAATCACTTCCGTCACGATGTCGATCGGGTCGTAGTTCTCGCGCACCACAGCTTCCGCTAGCCCAGCGGAGAACTCCATGGCCAGACCTTTCTGCGATCCATCCTTGCCAAGCAGATGCACTCCCGCGATGATCTTGCGCAGCTTTTCAATCGCCATCATGGCTTCTTTCTCCGCCGTATCTCCCAGAATCAGAGCGATGGTCGTCGTGTCGTAGCGGAACGCCAGATCGTTGGTGCGGATGTTCGCTGCGAACTGCTGCCCAATCTTATCCATCGCGGTCTCTACCGCAGCCTCGCCATATTCCTTCACCAATGCTGCACTTCGCCCGAACTGCAGTAGCAGCACTGAAAGTGGCGCGGCATTTTGAACAGCGCGCTTGCTCTCTGCCAGCAGCAGGTCGAGATACGATCCCCTCTTCAGCAATCCCGACTTCTCCTCCGTCACCGAAAGATTCTTCACCAGACGCCGCAAACCTGCGTTGTTCAGCGCGATCACCATCTGATCCGCTAGCGTCTTAAGCACTACCGCGTCGGTCTGGGGCCAGACGCGCGGCTTGTTGTGCAGTAGCGCCAGCACTCCGACGGAATCCTCGCCATTGCTAAGCGGCAGCGCCAGCACCGCTGCGGCTCCCAGTTCCGCCACTGCCTTGCGTACGCCCTGCAGCTCCGGCGCTGTCTGCGCATCGCTGATGATGACGGGTTCAGCTGCGGCCACCTCCTGCAGCGCGGTCATCACTTCCTTAATCGCGCTGGAATTTCCTTCTTTCACCCCCCTGGCGCAGAACTCCTGCAGCGCCGTCGGCGCCGAACCCGGAGTCCGCATTAAGGCCACACAACGCGAGACGTCCCAGTGCGCTCCAATCTCGTTGACCGCCGTCGTCAGCACTGCCGGAGCGCTCGTCTGGTGGTACAACTTGCGGGTGATTTCGGCTACCCGGGTAACGTTGCGCATCTCCGCCGCCGGATCGGCGACTGGCGCGGCTGCCGGTGACGCAGCCGGAATGGAAGATGGCGCGGGCAGCGGCGTAGACCCGGCATAGCTCGGAGTTACGCCTGCCGCCATGTAGAGACGTTGCAAATCCTCGTTGCGTTCTTCTTCGCGCGGAAAAAGTTCCTGAATCCGCTGCAAGCGCTCCATCGCTTTGTTGCGCATGCCGTACTGCACTAGGATTTCCGCCTGCAGCATCAAGTCCTGCAAAGTGGACGCACCCAGCGTCGCCTCATGCTCGATCGCTTTTTGCGCAGCGGTCGGACTCGTCGATGTAAAGCGCGAAGCAATTTCCTTAAATTTGTTTTCGTCAATCTTGCTCTTCAATATGTCCAAACGCTTGGCGTGGCCGGATTCGTAGGGATCCACCTCTGCCGCCCGGTCCAGACACTCTGCAGCCTTCGCGAAATCTCCCGTGCCGCAATACACATCGAAAAGTTTCAGCAGAGTATGGCAGTAATCGCCCTCGCGGTTCGCCGCGTTGAACAGCTCGCTGAGGAACTCCAGCATTTCAGACGAAGGCCGCTGCGCCGAGGTAAGCTCCTGCATGGTGGCAAGGAACTGCCGCCGTTCGCCACGCTTCGCCTGGACTTGCCCCAGCTTACGCGCTAGCGAGACGGCCGACGCGTCCTGCTCCGTCTCCAGCAGCTTTCCAATCAGCGTCGTCACTTGCAGCATCCGGTTGGGATTCTGTTCGAAGAGTTGCCACACCAGCGGCTCCGCTTCAGCGTAACGGCCGGCGGCCAACAGAGCTTCGGCATAGATATCACGAAGCTCGGCGGAATTCTTCCCCGCATTCACTTGCGATTCAAGAATAAAGATTGCAGCTCCCACCTGGCCCTGCCCCAGCAGGCTCTTGCCGTAAGCCAACGCAATCTCTTCGTCGGAAGAGTCCTCTTGGTAGGCGCGTTCAAACCATTGCGCCGGATCTCCACCGCTCGCCACTGTCAGTTTTGCGATTCGCTTGAAGCCTTCCGCCGCCGCTTTGTTTTCGCCTAGTTCGGAACAGAGTTCCGCCACCCTGAGAAAATTCGCCTGGACCGGCTCCAGTTCCACGATCCGGCCCAGCACCTGCAATGCATCCTTTTTGTTATTGATTTTTGCCAGATCGCTCAAAGCCGATTCGTAGGCGCCGACTGCGAGTTTTTTATTCGATCCTTCCAACAATTGCCCGAAGCGAAATTTCTGCTCCCAGGTCGGGCTGCCGTGCCGCGCCAGCTTCTTGTACGTCAGGCTGGCGCGGGTAGCGTCTCCCGCATCTACTTGCCGTTCAAATAGTTCGCCCAGCAACCGCACGGCATCGCGTCCCCGATTCTGGGATAAACACAGGTCCGCCGAAAGTTGTCGCACCGTATCGTTTTCTGGATCGTCCCGCAAAGCCAGCAGATATTCTTCGAGTGCCTCGGCAGCCTTCCCCTTCTGCAAAAGCTTCTCCGCGCGCTCGATGCGCCGGGCTAACTCGGCTCGCTCGACACGATTTGTGATCTCGGGCATGGGTTGGCTTTAGGTGCGGCTGCTTCGATTCTAGGAGGTGACTTCCGGGGCAGCAATCGGTTCGGGTCTGCAACGGATTACGAAAGTCACCGGCAAAGCGGGCTCCAATTCCCGTGAGCATGTTGAAGTCTCTTTTCGCGCCCCCCGCGCCCGTTCTCTGCGAACTCTGCGTTAAGGCTTTTCAAGTCTTAGCCCTTGGGAGAATCTCTCCCTTTTTGATATCGTGCGGCATGGCTCTCGCCGCTGCCGGGAACGTCGTCGAGGAACAAAATCGAGAACAAGGCCTTCATCATCAGCTCACCGCCGGCCAAATGACGATGGTCGCCGTCGGAGGCTCCATCGGTACGGGGCTTCTGCTCGGCTCAGCCGCCGCCCTCGAAATCGCCGGACCCAGCGTAATCCTCAGCTATATCGTGGCGGCGTTTATTGCGTACACTGTTGCCATGGCGCTGGGAGAGTTGGCCAGCGTACATCCCGCGGCCGGATCATTCGGCGTTTACAGCGAAATTTATCTCACGCCGTATCTCGGATTCCTTTGCCGCGCCGGATACTGGGCGTCGATCGCTTTCTCCATCGGAGCCGAACTGGTCGCATCCGCCACCTACATGACGTATTGGCTTCCTGCAGTGCCCGGTGTGTTCTGGGTTTTCCTTTTTTCTGCGCTACTGCTGCTCGTCAACCTGCGCAGCGTAAATGTGTTCGGACGCTTCGAGTTCTGGTTTGCGATGATCAAGTTCGCGACCATCGTCGCCTTCATCCTGGCCGGCGCCGCATTACTCGTGACCGGCCGCGTAGCCGCGCAATACACCGCACAAGGCGGATTCCTGCCCAAAGGTCCGATTGCGCCTCTGCTCGCGGTCTTCCTCGCCATTTACTCGTTTGGCGGCGTAGAGATGCTCGCCGTCACTACTGGCGAATCGCGCTCTGCGAAGGACATTTCCCGTGCCGCTCGCCTCACCTTCTTTCTGCTCGCCGGTGTTTATCTCGGCGCGATCATAGTTCTTGTCGGCGTGATGCCCTGGAACCACGCGGGCGTCACCGAGAGCCCTTTCGTCAGCGTGCTGCGCACGGCCAAGATTCCTGCGGCAGCGTACTTCATGAATTTCGTTGTCCTCACTGCGGCCCTTTCCGGAGCCAATGCCAAACTCTACGTCGCTTCCCGTCTGCTGTTTTCCATGGGCCGTACTGGATGGGCACCCGCGTCGATGGGCAAATTGAATGCCTCCCGCTCGCCCCGGCTCGCTTTGCTCGTTTCTTCCTATGGAATCGTAACCGCACTCATCATCGAAAACTGGGCGCCGAAGCAAGCCTTCCTCTACATCATGGGCGCCGCATTCTCCGGTCTGTTCCTCTGCTGGGTCATATCGCTCGCGGCACATGTGAGCTTCCGCCGGCGGCTCACTTCGGAGCAGGTCACCGCCCTGCCCATGCGTTCTCCTCTGGGAATGTGGGGATCGATCCTCGGCTTCTTCCTGGCTTCCGCCACCATACTCCACACCCTTCGCTCTTCGCGCATAAACCAACTCGGCGGCCTCGTCTTCTTCGCAGCGCTCAGCATCGCCTACATTCTGCTGAAACGACACCGGCAGGCTTAGCCGCGCAATGCGTTTTCCCTCTGTGTGACCCCGTGTCCTCTGTGGCTAAAACCTGCAAATACTTGGGTCGATCCAATTACCAACGTAAGCCCGCAACGCTGTTTTATGCTGCCAGCCGCTTTCCGCTCCAATAGCCTGAATCCGAGCAAACTTCTCCACGAGCTGGACCTTTGACCTTCTCTACATTCAGTCTCGCGACCTTGCTACTTCGATCGTCAGACAGCCGACCGATCGTCTGGTGCGTCATCGGATTCTTTGTCGGCATTTACCTATTTTTTCAAGGCTTCCGGTTGTTGCAGCGACGGCGGCTTATTCTCGACACGCCGGTTTCCAAGGTTCGCAGCGCCTCCCTCGGAATGGTCGAACTCAGCGGCCTCGCCGTGGGCCCTTACACCATGGTTGCGCCGATCAGCGAGCGGTCCTGCTACTACTACCGCACCATAGCGTGGGAGTGGAAGCGGAGCGGCAAGAACAACCAATGGGTCAAGGTGGCTGCCGAGAGCATGCACGTCCCGTTTTTTCTCGACGACAATACAGGCAAGGTCATGGTGGACCCGCGCGGCGCCGAACTCGATCTGCATCGCGACTTCCAGCAGGAATTCTGCGATTCGTTCTTCACCACGAAGCCGGAAGCGCCTCCCAACGTTTTCGCCTTCCTGGCACGCCACGGCGTGAGCACCACCAACAAGATCAAAGTTGAAGAGTTCTGCATCAAGCCGAAGAACGCCCTGTTTCTGCTGGGGACTCTGGACGAAAATCCAGGTCTGGAGCTTACTCCGCAGCCGATTCAAGATGAGGAGCACAATACGCTCACCTTTGGCGGGTCGCTTGGTGTCTCATTCAACTCAGGCGGGAGTGGATTAGGAAACGCTCTGTCGTTCGCGACTGGGGGCAGCCATTCTGACGACGACACATACGAAACGCGTTCGATAAGCGAGAGCCTGATGGGCGGCGGCCGCACTCTCCAAAAATCGGTTGGCCCCACGAACGTCATTCACCTATCGCCAACACCATCTCCACCCCAAACCGGGGACATGACACAGCAGCAAAAAGTAGCGGCGGCGCTTTTGAAGGCTGGCATCTCAAACCCGGCCGCCTGGGCCGCGGCCGGAGTTACACCGTCCCCGGTCCTCGTTCATAGCGATGCTCATGGTGATGCTCATAGCGACGCTCATGGCGAGGTTCAGACCGAGCCAAACGGCTCTGCTCAAAACACCGCGCCGAACTCCGGTGCTCAAGTCGCGTCGCAACCCGAAGCACAGCCCGACGGCTTCGACCCACATCCGCCGGTCGTCTTAATGAAAGGAAAAAACAACCCAACTTTTCTGATCTCCTGGCGCAGCCAGCGCGACCTCACCAATTCGCTTGGCTGGAAGTGCACGCTCATGATCTGGGGCGGCCCCGCGCTCGTCTTACTCTCTCTCTACGGCCTGCACGCCCTCACACACTGGTTTTAAGAATACACACATCTGCCTAGCGCCAAACCAACGTTGAGACAGTCCCTGCTTCACAGCTCATGTAAGATATCTCCGGCGACTTCCATGGGGACCCGATGGCTGTCAGCAATGCTTCTCGGTTGCTCTGCCCTTGCCTTCGGACAAGTCACTGGACATTTCTACCTGGAGAAATCCAATTTCGCACCCGGCGAGCCAGTCTTTCTCTACTTTGAAGCCACCAACTCCTGGACCAAACCGCAATACGTCGAGCAGGCCGATCCGTACTCGTTTTGTTCCGGCTACCAAATCTATCTTTCCACCGACGCTTCGCCTACTTCGACCTGCGCACGCGGCGTGGGAGGGAGTTGCCTTAGCGGGGTCGGCAGGCTGGGACCCGGCAAGACCCGCACGGAACGAATCCTGCTGAATTTTGAGCGCGACCTTAAGCCAGGAGACTATGACGTCGAAGCTGGGCGGCGCCTTTCGTACGCTGCGACAGACGTGGACTATTACACTGCCCCGAAAGATAGTCTCGAGGAACACAGCCAGCTTCATTTTCAGATCAATGAGAACGCCACTCTGAATCCTGCGGAGTTACAGCATTGGCTAGAACAGCTTCGATCGACCGACCCGGAGAAACGCCGGGAGGCGGCACGCACCCTCGCGGCGTTGGGGCCGAAACCGTTGGAAGAGACGCTGCTCACATTCGCCGACAGCACTGAATTCCGCCAGTTTGCCCCTCTCGCACTCTACCGCCTCAACACGCCACGCAGCATGGCGGCCCTGGCCGATCTGCTCGGCAAAACAGATCGAGGAACCTACGAAAACATCCAGAGCGCGGACTATCTCGCCGAGAGCGGCGATCCGCAATGGTTTCCGCTACTGATCGATTATGCCCGTAGGAATGCCTCCATCTCAAATTACGTATCCGATGCCGCCGAGAGTGGCGGAGATCAGGCAGTTGCGGCCCTATCTGAGTTGACCCGCAGCTCGGACGTCGAGTTTGCTCGTGTCAACGCAGTGAGCGCCCTCGGCGATACAGGATCGCGAAGCGCACTTCCTATTCTTCTCGAGTTCTTGAAGAACCCGGACACCAGAATCGCTGAGCGGGCCCTGTCCGGCTTGCAGCGGCTGACTCATCGAACCGGCGGAGACGGGAGTGGTGTCCCGTATCTGCAGGAACAGTATCGCCGTTGGCTCCAATGGTGGACGCGCGAAGGCCGATCCGCCCCCGTTTACAAAGCGAAGGAATGCGGTGAACTGACGCCCCTGAACTAGGCTGCTCGAATCACCGTGGCGTCACGCCAAGCCGAACCGCCGTCTTCGTGCTGCACCCTCTAGTACAATGACCACGTGATTAATGCCGTTCGCATCGGAATCCTCGGAGACTTCAATCCCGAATTCCGTTCTCACCACGCAATTAATGACGCCCTGCAGCATGCTGCCCGCAAGCTGGATTTTAAAATCGAATCTGAATGGATCCCAACGCCGTCGCTGACATCCGCGGGCGCAGAAAAAGTTCTCGAAAGCTTTGACGGCCTTTGGGCCTCGCCGGGCAGTCCCTACAAAAGCTTCGATGGCATGCTCAAGGGCATCGAGTTCGCCCGTCGCTGCGACTGGCCATTTCTCGGCACCTGCGGAGGCTTTCAGTACGCTCTGATCGAATTTGCCCGAAACGTTCTAGGCATCGCGGACGCTAACAGCGCCGAAAACAACTCCGGATCGAAGAATGTCGTGATCTATCCTGTAGCCTGCGCCGTACCCGGCCGCAAAGGCAGCGCACCAAAGCTATCGGGAATGGTGCCCGAGATCAGGCTGCGCCCCGGCTCTTACCTGCAATCGTTTTACGGCAAGGACAAAGAAATCGTGACCGAAGAATTCTTCTGCAATTTTGAAGTCAATCCGGACTATGAATGGGCCACAATGGAAGCCGGCTTCCCGGTTGTTGCCCGCGGCGAGCAAGGAGAGATCCGCGCTATCGAATCGCCCACTCACCGTTTCTTCATCGCTACTTTGTTTCAGCCGCAATTGTCCTCGACCGAAAAAAAACCGCATCCCTTGGTCCTGGCCTTCGTCCAAGCCGCAGCCGACTGGGGACGAAAAAAGCTTGACGACAGTGTGTTGGAATAGCGCGAACAAGAGTCTCAAGACCTCACCGCCGTGGCACAGACAAAACCCCGAATCGCTCTTGCGTTTCTTTCTTTTCCTCTCTGCGCCTCCCTGATGAAATGCTTTTTCCCAGTTACCAAAGTCGCTGCACCCGCCCGGCTCTTGTCTCCTCACCATGCGCATCTGGAGCCGACACGGCTCTCTGGTTAGACTCGTGCTGACTCAAAAACATGGGCGCGGCAATTAGTTGTGCGCCTATCGGATCACATCGGTTTTTGCACTAGAGTCGCGCCTTGCGCGCAGTGAGGAGCCGAACCACCGTGCCCGTGCAGTGGATCAACTCGTTTCGTATTTCCTTTACCACTCTCGTCAGCTACGTTCCTCTCATCGCAACGGTCTTGACCTGCCTCTTCAGCGTGGTGCTCGCCCGCGCCACGCTGCGTTATGTGGAGGCGACCGACAAGGGGCTGGCCCTGGCGCGCGAAGAGTTCGAGCGTGAATGGACACCAGATCTGCACATAAAACTGGAGCGCGTATCCAGCACCGAAGCCCAGGTTATCGTCACTAACCTGGCCAAGAGTTCCGTTCTCTTGCAACTGTTGCAGTTGCGCAAACTCTCGCATGCCGTTCCCTTCGAGCGCTGCCGCTTGAACGATCCACTGGTCGGCGGTATGACCTGGACTCAGGAAATGGGCAAGCGCATCCTGGCCTGCACTGGAAAGGAATTCGAAGACCCGATCGCGGCTTCGGTGACCTTTTATTGCTCCGGACGAATGTTCCGCACCGATTGGTTTCGCTCGCACATACAAGTGCGCGACGGCCGCATCCACAAGCTCGAACCCAGCACTATGCCCGCCCGCCGCGTGCGAGTGCTTGAGCGCAAGGGCCCAGAACGCAGGCGGGAGTTCGTGCAAGACGTCACGGCCACCAACGATCCAGAGCGAAAACCGGACGAGAACTACTTGGCAACCGGGGCCGGAACCTGATTCTTCCCCCACAAAAATATTCTAGAGTTCTAATCCTCGACCCGCATTTCCAGCTAAAGTAATCCTCGTCCCCGCCGATCACACCTTCATATGGTGAATTCAGTCAGTAGTGCCCAAACCAGCTACGCCAACGAAGCCGTTAAATCCGCCGCTCCCAAAGCTCAGCCACAGCAGGCGCAGCAAAAGTCCGCTTCGCAACCTTCGGACACCGTTTCGCTAAAGAGCACCGGGGATGTGGACCACGACGGCGACAGCAAATAAACACCATCAACCTGAATCCCGTCAAACAGACGAGCCCAAAAACCAAGGAGGGACGGCCACACCGCCGTCCCCCTTTATTTCGCGAAGAGATTTCCCGTTACGCCGTTTTCACAAACCGCAGCGACGCCGAATTCATGCAATAGCGTAGCCCTGTCGGCCGCGGACCGTCGTCAAATACATGCCCCAGATGCGCATCGCATTCTTTGCATGAAACTGCGGTTCGGACCATACCCAACGTGGTGTCACGAATCTCGCGCACATTTTCTGTTGCCAACGGTTCCCAAAAACTTGGCCAGCCTGTTCCCGAATCAAATTTCGTGGAGGAACTGAACAGCGCATTTTCGCAGCAGATGCAGCGATAAATCCCATTGTCATGCAGATTCCAATACTTCCCTGTGTAGGCGATTTCCGTATCAGCGTGCCGCGTGATCTCGAACACTCCTGAGGGAAGCTGCTTCCGCCACTCGTCCTCGCTCTTTACCACTTTCGCAATCTTCACCTTCCCCAGGCGCTGGCCCGAATCCGAGAATTGCACAACCGTCACTTCTCCCGGCTCCGACTTCGCTTCTGCCACAATCACATGAGGCTTGCGCCACGACCACAACATTGCACCTCCCAGCGCCGCACCCGCACCCGCCAGAAACACGCGCCGGCCTACGTTCACTTCCGCTTTGTCATCTATCTCAAACATAATTCCTCCAACTCAATTGTCACGCCGCGCACTTTGCGTCGCACCAAGCGCGAGGCGACCTTCCTTATTTGCTATACAACTCCGGAAACTCTTTCTTCAAATTCGCCACCTTCGGCGCGTCGTTAAACATAATGTAAGGATTGTCCGGATGAATCTTCGCATAATTCTGGTGATATCCCTCCGCCGCATAAAACGCCTGCAGCGGCACCACCTGCGTCACAATCTTGTGCGGATAAACTTTCGCCTGCTCGAGTTGCGCAACGTAAGCGTCGGCAATCCGCTTCTGCTCATCGTTGCTATAGAAAATCACCGACCGGTATTGCGTGCCCTCATCCGGCCCCTGCCGGTTCAACTCCGTCGGATCGTGCGCCACTGAGAAGAACACGCGCAGCAACTCTCCATAAGTCACCTGCGACGGATCGTAAACAATCTGCACTGACTCCGCGTGCCCAGTACTGCCGCTGCTGACCTCCTCATAATCGGGATTCTTCACCGACCCTCCCGAGTACCCCGAGGTCGCGCTGACCACGCCCTTCACATGCTGAAACACCGCCTGGATTCCCCAGAAACATCCCCCCGCCACAACCGCCGTCTCTTTTTTCGGAGCTGGTGCCTTGGCCTCATCCACCGCCGCAGCCGGCACAGCCGCCGCGGCGCCGCCTCCGGGCGCTCCGCTCGCCATTACCTCATTCCGCGCCCGCCATACCATCACCCCAGCCAGCACGGTCAAAATCACCGCCACCATCCGCAACGAGCCTGTCGTCATAAATCCCCTCCCGGCCGCTTATCGCAACCGTCACCCATTAGAGTTACGAGTTTAAAGGAAGTTTCGGATGCATTTCCCCCTATGAGGCGATAGATGCGCGTGTAGCGACGGCCACGGCAGCGGACCGTGTCCGCTCCCCGACGAGCTCAAAGCTAAGAGCTAGCAGCTAAGAGCGGATTCTGCTGGTAATTATCCCTTGACAGTAGGTACGATTTCTGCTACAGTTTTACCTGAGAGTAGGTAAACATCATGGCCCATAACAACCGCAAACCGAAAATGCTCCCGTACGCGCTGAAAGATTTCCAGCGCCAATTCCCGGATGACGCGACCTGCCTTGAATGGCTTCGTAATCGCCTCTACCCAGACGGTATCTATTGCGAAACGTGCGAAGCGGTGACCAAGCACCATCGTGTTGTGAGCCGACCGTCTTACTCGTGCGATCATTGCGGCCATCACGTTCACCCGACTGCCGACACGATCTTTCACAAGTCGCCCACTCCGCTCACGACTTGGTTTTATGCGATCTACCTCATGGCCCAAACCCGATGCGGTATCTCCGCGAAGCAAATTCAGCGGGAGACTGGCGTTACCTACAAGACCGCATGGCGCATGTTCAAGCAGATTCGATCCATGCTGTCGGACGAGAAAACTCCTCCACTTGGTGGACGCGGCAAGCACGTGGAGATGGATGAAACGTACATGGGAGGCAAACGGAAAGGCGGTACGGGCCGACCGATGGCCGGAGATAGAGTTAAAACTGCCGTCGTGGGAATTGTAGAGCGCAAAGGTCGCGTCAAGGCTTTGGTTTCGGACGATGTGAAAGGTTCCACTCTGCTTGGCATGGTTCGGGAATACATTCTTCCGAAGAGCACCGTGTTTACCGATGAACTCAATAGCTACGACGGTATCAAGCACATGCCGAATATGGGATACAACCATAAGCGAATCAACCACACTTCCAAGGTCTACGTGGTTGGCAACATCCATACGAACACCGTGGAAGGCTTCTGGAGCTTGGTCAAGAATGGCGTGCGTGGCGTTTATCATTCGGTTGGCAAAGGCTACTTGCAGTCCTATCTCGATGAGTACAGCTTTCGCTACAATCGGCGCACCGATGAACAACCGATGTTCACCAGTTTCTTGCACCAAATTGAAAAACGAGATACGGTTGTGCGTCATGTCGAAACCATTCCAGAACCATTCTGACTAACCTTCGGGCGCTATGGACGTTCCAGATTCCCTCTCTTGAAGGAGCACAAATTCCATGAGCACTGCCATGCCTTCCTCGCTCGGAGAAGTGCTTTTGCTTGTAAAGAAATGGCTAAGTGAATCTAGCCCTGTCGTCATGCTCCAAACCTTCATGTGTCCTCCAGCAGGAGGCTCGGAATTAATGTCGGGGATATTCTTCCGCTCAACTGGCCGAATTGCACGGATAGAGGAATCTACTGGAACATTTACGTTCTTTTCTTCGCCGAAAGATTTTGTCATGGTTTCACCTACTGGATGCATCTATGGATACGATGCCAATTACCCACTGCCGCCAAACCTTGCGAAATTGATTCCGCCATTGTGGGACTCGCTAGTGTTGATACGATTCCCCAACGATGCCGTGTTGATTATTTTTGCTTTGTGACCTTGCGGCTCGCCTTCTTTAGCGCGGCTTCAAAATCATCTTTCGTAAAAACCGTCTCTGGATTCTGTTGATTAGTCCCTTTCGCGGAATCCATTCCAGGGACGCCGCGCCGCTTGAGCTTCTCGTCATTCTTCATTCTGCTTTCCTTAAGGTCAGGGCGATCCAAGGTTTCTATCAATTTTACAGCCGGGACCACGATCGCGATGCCGTAATTTACTCCGCGTTTTCTGTCATGGGTTACTGAGTACAAATTGATGTCAACCTCTTTCACATCCCAGTGGCCGTGAATGATTCCGAGCAACTTGGTTCTGTCTCGAAGACCGATCACGGATTCAAATTGACCATCCGGCAGCATTTCGGTAGTAGCAATATGCGCTGTGGGCCTGACGAAAACAGGCGATCCGCTCATTCCGCCAATAGATCGGGCTTCGATTAAATAAACATCAGCAAATCCTAACTCAGTCTGGATTTGCTCTGTTGGCATCATCGCGATATTTCCGTGTCGCAAAATCGGAATGTTTTTCGACGTATTCTCCACTTCCGTGAACAGGCCTACCGAGTACACCTCATCTCCGATCCCTATTTCCAATGCCTCTATAGCTGTGGCCGTAAGCATGTGCTCGATGGGAACGCTGGTAAAGTGAGCTTCAAAATTGGGCACTACGGGGACAATCGCGACATCGCAGGTTTTGTCGGTCGGATGGGTATACCAAGTTGGCGGATCAGCAGCGACCACTTCAGTTTTCCCGCCACCTTTTTTGTTTACGAGAATATGAACATCTGAATCTCGCAAATCCTCAGCGACATGCTTAGCAGTAGCAAAGTACAAGTAGCGACCGCGAACTTTGGATGGGACACTGACAAAAAATCCTGTAGCGTGAGCATCGCCCTTCGGCCCAGATTCATCTCTAATTGCAGTCTTATAGATGAAGCCGATGTTGCTTAGAACATTGTCTGTTACGCGCACGGGCCGATAGTAGTCCTTCCAAGACGGAATGCGGGCACGAAACGACGTTTGCTCCGCTGGGAAAGTATCGGCGGGATGTCTACCTACTGTCAAGGGATAATTACCATTCTGCTTGACATTCGCTTTATATTCGCCAACAATGTGCGCATGGCGATCACACGCAGGCAGCGCGAAGTCTATGACTTCATCTCCCGCTTCGTGGCGGAGCATCAATATTCTCCGTCGTTTGAAGAGATCGGCAACGGCTTGAAGCTCAACTCGCTGGCCACGGTGCACAAGCACATCACGAATCTCGAGAAAAAGGGACTGCTCACGCGAGACTACAACCGCAGCCGATCCATCGACCTGCTGCCGCCCAAGGGCCGGCTCAAGCAATCGATGAGCGTAAACACGGGCGTAATCTTGCCGCTGCTGGGGCGAATCGCCGCCGGCCAGCCGATCGAAGCGATTGAGACTCCGGAGACGATTTCGCTCGCCGACTTCGTGCGCTCGAAGGAAGTATTCGTCCTCGAAGTGCGCGGCAATTCGATGCAGGATGAAGCCATTCTCGACGGCGACTACGTTTTGGTTGAGAAGTTGAAGACAGCCCACAATGGCGACATCGTTGTCGCGCTGGTCGATTCGAACGACGCCACGCTCAAGCGCTTTTACCGCGAAGGCGACAACATCCGCCTGCAGCCGTCGAACGTGAATATGAAACCGATCATCGTTCCAGCGGCGTCAGTGGAAGTGCAGGGCAGAGTGATTGGCGTGCTGCGGAAATATTAAGGGCGCCGGCTACGAACTCGATATTGCCGAGTGTGGGCTTGCGAGCCCTCAGCGGCTAAAGCCGCGATTCATATGGAGTCGGTGGCGGCGCGGCTGAAGCCGCGCCCTTTCAAAGCACGCGCGCAGATCAGCCAACTATGAACCTTGCTCGCCCGCTGCGAACGCAGATGATTGCTCCCGTATGCCTGTGCCTTGGTCTCACCGCCCTGGCTTACGCACAGAACCCGCCATCTGGGCACACCCCGCCCGCTAAGGAGAAAGCTGTGACGAGTCATGCAATTGGAACTTTTGAAGTAAAGGGGACGCCGCAGGCAGGCGAAGACGGTGCCGATGGAAGCATCGCAAGAGTGTTGCTCGATAAGCAAATCCACGGCGATCTGGACGGAACCAGCAAGGGACAGATGCTCTCAGCCGTGGGCAGCGTGAAAGGGTCGGCCGGCTACGTGGCGATGGAGCGAGTCACGGGGACGCTGAAGGGGCGCAGTGGCAGCTTCGTCCTGCAGCACAGCGGCACCATGAGACGCGGCGAACCGCAACTCAGCGTCACCGTTGTCCCGGACACGGGAACCGGGGAACTGGCTGGTCTTGCGGGAACTTTTACCATCACGATCGACGCCGGAAAGCATTCTTATGACTTCGAATACAGCTTACCGGCGAGACCGTGAAGGACTGGTTTCAGACACGAAAGCCCGGGACAAGTCCCGGGCTTTCATTATTTTCTGAAGAATATGTCGCGTATCAGTCTAGCTGGGCGAGATTACGCGACGCTATCTTTCGCGACGTGCTTATCGATAGCCTGCGCGATGGCGTCCTTGGGACGATAGCCGACCAGTTGTTCCACCACTTGCCCGCCCTTGAAAACCAGCAAAGTCGGAATGCCGGTAACCTTATAGCGCATCGGTGTGGAGCTGTTGGCATCGACATCCATCTTGCCAACTTTGAGTTTGCCTTGGTAGTCCTTGGCCAGCTCGTCAACGATGGGAGCGAGAGCGCGGCAGGGGCCGCACCACGTCGCCCAGAAGTCCACCAGCACGGGCTTGTCTGATTTCAAAACATCGGCGTCGAAGTTTGCATCGGTTACTTCGACGATTCCATTACCTGCCATTGTAGTTTCTCCTCGTTGTAACGTCGCTCTGTCGGCGGACGCTTCGTGTTTCGGAAACAACGAGCAGTCGTTGCCGGTCCCGGCGATCTATGATTGCTTCCGCAAAATTGGTACGACCACTATCGTATCACCTGTGTTGGATGCGCGGATGATGCGGAGGTCGCAAAAACGAACGCGTTCCTTGGGGAGAGCTTCACCAGGTAAGGTTGGATTTACCGCTGGGGCTGATGGATTGGCGGACGGCCTTTAGAGTCCGCAGTTGGGCGCGTGGCCAGGTCAATAAAAAAGCGCCCTGAACTTTCCAGTCCAAGACGCCTCGGCAGCCCTCCCCCAGAACTGCCAAACCACAAACAGATGGTAATGAACTACTCATTCACGGTAAACGTCACTTTGGTAATGGAAATTGTTAGGGTTTCGCCAGAGCCAGGGATGCGAAAAGAAAATGCGCTCGAAGCAACGGCCGACCTGCGGGAACTAGGGTTGCAGACTCCACGTTTGGCCGTTGTCGGCGGTGATCCAGACCTCGCCGTAGGAAGTTGCGATCCTGCCGTGTTGAGGGTCAGAGAATTCGATGACCGTTATGTCTCCAGTGAGCACTGTGGACGCTAAGGAGGGGAGGACACGCACCCAGTGGGCTCCGGAGTCGGTCGAATGGTAGAGAACCGCCCCGGAGCCACCGGCCCAAACTTCGGAGTCCAATGCCGTCACCGCGCGGAAGACCATGCTCGGTTGTGCTATCTCTTTCCGAACCTTCTTCTCATTGACCTTAGCCTTCTCATCAGCGCCAGCGAGATTCCCTTTCGAGGCACTGGCCTCCGCGACGCTGTTCACATTGACATCCTCCCAGGTATTGCCTGCGTCGAAGGACCGCCGCAAGACGCCGGATGAACTGATGGTCCAGCTCGGAGACGCGGACACCACTGCAGAGGAAGTCTCTAGAGAAGAAATAATAGAAGGCTCAAGCGTGTGCGCGGAAGCACCGCCGGGCGTGGCTTCTAGCGACGTCGGAGCCTTGGCCTTTACTACGTCTGATTTTGCGGCAGGCCTGTTTTGCGATCGCAGCTCCTTCTGATTTTGAATGAGCTGGTCCGAAATCCGGCTCTGTGCGGTCGCAACGGTTGCAGCATCTGCGTTTTGATCGTCGACCACTTGTGAAGAGGGCGGGACCGCGAACTGCGGACCAGTGCGCGGCGGCGAAGTCCGGGCCGCGGACGCCGCCGTCACTCCTTTTGCGGGCGCAAAGCCAGACCCTGCAACGCCTCCAATTGGGCCTCCCACAGCTCGACCTGGCAAAGCTCCACCAGGCATGGGATACGATTTGGGAACTGCACTCACCGATCCAACGGACTCGCCATCTGACAACTTGTTCTGAGGGTTCGGCGACGCCTTCTTTCGAACCTGCACTTGTCTTCCCGTTATTTGCGGAAGGATAGTTTGATGTTCGAACGACCCTGGGGAGGGCTGAAAACGTTGCGCTGTCGTAACCGTTTCGTTCCGCGCGGTAAGAGTGGGGGCCAGCGTCTCACTCTTCAAGGTGCGCTGCCGGTACTGCACCATTCCGATCGACGCGACAGCAATAATTCCCGCCGCCACGACTCCCCATCGAAGAGCGGGCCAGTTGAACCAGCGGTTGCGAACGGGGGCGCTTGATGTGGTGATGGCAACAGCGTCAGTGGCGGGGAGGGCCAACGTTACAATTTCGCGGCAGTCAGTGCAGCGGGCAAGATGCTCAAGCACCCGGGCGCGCTCCGCATCCGCCAGCGAATGCTCGACAAAAGCTGTGAGCAGGTCGGCCTCGGGATGCGCTTCCGCAACTCCATCCAGCCGCAAGCGATCTTCCCGCAAGCGATCCAGCACGATTTTTGGCAGCTCCTGCATTTGTGACTTCTGGTTCAGTTTCTAATTTCCGGTTTTTAGTTTTTCGCTTTTAGGCGCCACTCGCTGCTCGAAATGTATTCCGCCCCGCTCTCCTGAGAACGGTGCTGCCTGGTTTTCTTGCGCCAGACTGGCACGAATATCTATCCGCAGATCCCGCACATCCACCTCCAAAGCCTCTTCGGCCTGACGGCGAGCCATGCCCTGCTGCATCATGCCTGCCACGACTTTCTTACGCAGCAACTTGGCCAGCTTATCCACCTTGCGGCTGATGGTGGATTCGTGCACTCCCAACATGCGGGCGACCTCAGCCAAGGTGCGCCCGTCGAGATAATACGCGGCCAGCACCAGGCGGTCTTCGCTAGCTAGCGCAGCCAATGCGGCGTCGGTCGCGGATTCCAGGCGTGAATCTGCGGGAGGAACCGGCTCCGGCTCAGGAGCGGCGAACTGTATACCTTCTTCGTTTTCTTCGTCGAGGCTTACCAGGCGCCTGGTGCGACGGTAGCGATTCACGAACTCCTGCGCCAGCACCGTGCGCAGCCAGCCCTCGAGCGATCCCCGGCCGGTGAAAGAGGCGAGTTTCGAAACCCGCTCGTCCCTGCGCGTAGTGGTGCCGTAGAGCTCGGCATAGAGGCTGTCGGCGAGGTCGCGGGCGGCTGAATCCTCCCGCGCGATTCGCAATGCGGACTGATAAAGTTTCTCGCGATAGCGGGTTAGGAACAGTTCCCACGCCGGGTCGCTACCTGCTGCGCAAGCGCGGGCGAGCGCGAGCTCTTCGACGCGCAGGGTTAAAAGAAAGGTGCGAGCCTCGGTTTGATTCGCGCTGCCGGGAAGATATTTTGCCGCTACCTCACAGAGGATCGCAGAGAAATTCTCGCGCGTGAGGCCGAATTTTTCGCAGCCACTTCTCCCATGCAGCTCGGCGAGTAGCTCGCTGACTGCCGATTGCACCGCAGCGGAGATTGGCTTCGCAGAGCTCATCCGGGAGAACAAACATTACAGCCACTACATGATGCTATCAATTCATTAGACGCTCGTAACGTTAATTTCGGGTCCCTCCTAAACATTAATTTCGTCCGCAAGACCAGCCTTTCTTTTCGTTCTTCCGCCGAGTTGAGATGAGCGGCGCGGAGGATTCGCAGCAGCCGGGAGGCTCGCACTAAACCCGCTGTAGCCGAAGCTTTCAAGCCGCCATGAAGGAGGAAAGTTATGCGTCCGAGAGTGCTTGTAACAGTGATCGCGATGTGGGGCGTGGCTGGCATTGTCGGTCTGGGCCTGCGGCCGCTACATGCCGGGGAGCAGCCTTCCGCCTCCGGTTATAAGGTGCTGGATCCGATCCGGCACGGAGGTCTCACAGTATTTCCCGTAGTCGCTCCCAGGTCTTACCCTACCGGCGAATTTCTCACGTTGGATGAAGGTTTGCGCTCAGGAGAGGTTGTGGTCACCGAATATGGAAACGTTCGCGGACTATTGCGGCGACACAATACCCCGGCGCTGCAGCACGATACCGCGGAGGTGAACCGACTGGTGCTGATCAACAATTCGAAGCGTCCGCTATTACTCTTGGCGGGCGAGATTGTTGCCGGAGGCAAGCAGGACCGCGTGATCGGCAAAGATCGCATCGTGCCGGCGGAGAGTGATCCAGTCGATCTGAGCGTGTTCTGTGTCGAGCCCGGGCGGTGGGTCGCGTCCAGCGAGCACTTCGGAGCGTCAGGAACAACGTACGCGTCGGGAAGTACGGGCGGTGCCGGCGGCGCTGTTGGCGGCACGCTCATGGCCCAGCCCTCGGTGCGAGCCAAAGCGATGGCTGACAAAGATCAGAACCAGGTTTGGGCAGAGGTCAGAAAGCAACAGCAATCGATCAGCGAAGAGGTAGCAGTATCTGCGCCGAGCGCAGCGGGCGCGCTGACATCAACCACTTCGTATGCACGCGTGATGGAGAACAAAGATGTGAAAGAGAAGGTGGACGAGGTCGCCAAGCCGATCGAACAGAACTATCAGAGCTTGATTCAGCAACTGCGTGATCGCAAGGCAGTCGGAGTGGTGGTTGCGGTGAACGGCCGCATCATCTGGTCCGATATTTTCGCCAGCACAGAGTTGCTGGAAAAATACTGGCCAAAGCTGGTGCGCTCATATGCCTCGGAAGCGGTGGTGATGCGCGCAAAAGGCGGCGAGGCAACCCTGGAACAGGCTCAGGAGTTTCTGGCGAACAAGGACGGCCGCAAGGAGACAATTGAAAGTGAGCCAGGCATCTACCGCCACAGCGAGGTCGACGGAGATGGATTCAAGGCGTTCGCGCTGACTTCGCTGCTTCCGAAGACGGGATTCGAAGTTCATGTGGCGAAGATGGCGGAATGAAAATACAGTGGTCAGTGGTCAGTGCCAAGTGGCCAGTAAACAACCTGCGCGTTGTGGCTGCTTTCCGTGACCACTGAGGTTTGGTGTCTAGGGTTCGATTTCACTGGCCACTGATCACTGATCACTGGCCACTGACGACTGCCGTCCGGTACCACTCTCTCCATGCGCCAGTGTCGTTCGGCAGACGCTGTCCAGTGATGTCGGTGAGTGCCTGAAACGCCCACGCGTGGGTTTGAGCGTCGAGCGCGGGATCGTCAGAATAGATGATCAGTTGCGGCACGGCAGTGAGTCGCCGCTCGTGAGTCAACATGCCGGATTGGGCAAGACTGCAGGCAGCGCTTTCGCGCACCAGCGGAGACGGATCATTGTGCATGGCTTCAAGCAGCGGTGCTATGGTTGAAGTCGTCCCCACCAGCGCGAGGCCTTCGACGGCCCAGTGGCGAACGTCTTCATCATCATTATCCAGTTCTCGATCCGTTGCCGAGCCCCTGCCTGAGCCTTGCAAGTGCGCGGTCAATACCTGAACCACACGATCGGTCTCGACTCCTCGGTTCCCCAGCAGGCCAAGAGTCCACATCGCCCAAATTCTTTCTTTGTGATCGGAGGCGTCGGCCTGCCGCACCAAGGCATCGACGGTCGAATCATTCTTCTTCAAACCGTAGGCTGCGAGCTGCACCTCAATGGCGGAAGTCCGCACATTCTCATCGTCGGAATTGAGCGCGGCCGTGGTGAGTTGGCTCAACTGCGGATTCCACTCGAGCTTGCCGCGCCAGCCTTCAATGCGGGCTTGAATCTGCGCTTCGATCTGTGCTTCGGTCTGGGCCCTGCTCCGCCCCTCACTTTGATTTGGGGCTCCGTCTGCGCGGCTTACCGCACGGGTGAGCAGAATCTCCGCTTGTTGCTGCGGCTTCTGACGATCGAGTTCGCGCTCCGAAAACGCTGTGGAGGAGACCATGGAACTTCTTTGCCTCGCTGAGACTGCTGCTATCTTCTTCCAAGCAAAGAGTGAACCTGTGTTAGCAGAAGCTACCAGCGCAGCTACCACTCCGCCCATCATGGCTATTAAGGGAAGCAAGAGCGAGCGTCCGGTTGCTCGTCGCGAAGGATTGGAAGCATCGCCGACTGAAGGCGTTGGCAAAGACTTGACTTCGGAGGGCTCAAAATCAGTGTTAGGACCGAGCGTACCGTAGTCCGGCGTGGGTTGCAGGCGCGCGTCGTGAATCTGCAAAATCCCGTCCTGCGCTTGCTGGGACGCATCTTGCGGGAAAACGTTCAGCCCCGTCGGCCTCCGGCGAAATACATTCACAGCTAAAAGTCTAGGAGCCACGCAGAATGGGGTAAAGTTACTTCTGGGGCCTGCCCCCAGGTTAAGTTCATTGCGACGGCCACCTGCGGAGCGAAATTGGCGTCCGAGTAGACGCTGCGGCAGCCGGAGAGATACGGAGGAAGAATGTCCAAAGAAAAAACCACGCGTGGATGGTTGTATTCGATCATGATGCTCGCCGTAGTTGGGGCTCTAGCGGCGGCCGCTCCTGGCTACAAGTTAGTGAACACTTATAAGGTAGGTGGGGACGGCGGTTGGGACTATTTGACTGCAGACGCGGCCGCGCGTCGTCTTTATATTTCCCGGGCGACTCACGTCCTGGTCCTCGATCTGGATTCCGGCAAGACGGTTGGAGACATTGCGGATACGCCCGGCGTCCATGGCATCGCGCTCGCGCCGGAGCTCGGGCGCGGATTCACTAGCAACGGTCGCGAAGGTACGGTCAGCATTTTTGATCTCAAGACGCTAGCGACCAGTAGCAAAGTGAAGGTGGGAGACAATCCGGATGCGATTCTTTATGATCCCGCAACCAAGCGCGTTTTCACCTTCAACGGCAAGAGCCAGGATTCAACTGCTATCGACGCCACTAATGGCACCGTACTGGGCACGATCAAATTGGATGGTAAGCCCGAGTTTGCCGCCAGCGACGGTAAGGGCGAGATTTTCGTGAACATCGAAGACAAGAGCGAGTTGACCGCGATCAACGCCAGCAAACTTGAGGTCATGACAAAGTGGGCGCTCGCGCCTTGCCAGGAGCCGAGCGGGCTCTCCATGGACAAGAAGAACCGGCGGTTGTTTGTCGGCTGCGATAACAAGATGCTGGCCGTGGTGAATGCAGACACTGGCAAGGTGCTGGCGACGCCGGCGATTGGCGAAGGCGTGGACGCGACAGCCTTCGACGACGGAACCGGCCTGGCATTCGCTTCATGCGGCGAAGGCGTGCTGACTGTGGTTCGGGAAGACTCGGCGGACCAATTCAGCGTGGCGGAAAGTGTTCCGACGCAGCAGGGGGCGCGTACCATGGCGCTGGATTCTAAAACGCACAACGTTTACGTAGTGACAGCGAAATTCGGTCCGCCTGCAGCCGCGACCACAGAGAATCCGCATCCTCGCCGCAGCATTCTGCCTGATAGTTTCGTGGTTCTCGTCCTCGGCAAATGACGCGGCCTTTGGGATACTGGCGCGCTATTCTTTGGTCCGGGCTGGCGGTTGCATGGCTCTTGAGTTGCACAGTGGAGACGTGTGCGGCTTACTCCGTACTGACCCACGAAGAGATCGTGGATCTGGTATGGAAGGACAACTTAATTCCCCTCCTGAAGAAACGCTTCCTAGCCGCCACCGACGATGATTTGAAGAAAGCCCATGCGTTCGCCTACGGAGGCTCCCTCATACAGGACATGGGCTACTATCCTTTTGGCAACAAGTATTTCAGCGACCTGACACACTACGTGCGCAGTGGCGACTTCGTGGTGAGCCTGATCGCGGAATCGTCAGACGTTGACGAGTACGCTTTCGCCCTTGGCGCTCTGGCTCATTATTCCGCTGACAATTGCGGACATCCCACTATCAACCAGGCGGTCGCCATCGAATTTCCCAAGCTCAGGAAGAAGTATGGCGACGTGGTGACCTACGAGGAAGACCCGAAAGCCCACATCCGCACGGAATTCGGCTTCGACGTAACCCAGGTTGCGAAAAATCGCTATACCTCCGACCGCTACCATGACTTCATCGGCTTCGAGATTGCAAAGCCAGTGCTGGAGCGGGCGTTTCAGGATACCTACGGCATTCCGTTAAACGAGGTCCTGACCAAAGAGGATCTGGCCTTCGGAACTTTCCGGCGCGCCATCAGTCAGGTAGTCCCGGAAATGACTCGCGTGGCTCTGGTCGCGCGCCGCCAGGAGATCGTCAAGGAGACACCGAATTTTCGTGCTCGCGAGTTCCGCTATTATCTCTCGCGTACGAGCTATCAAAAGGAATGGGGCAAAGGCTACCGGCGTCCCGGCTTTGGAACGCGCGTGCTAGCGTTTTTCCTTCGGTTCGCGCCAAAAATAGGTCCCTTCAAGGCGCTCGCCTTCAAAATTCCGAATCAGCAAACAGAGGACCGCTATATTAAGAGTGTCGATCTGACGGTGGAGGACTATAAGAAACTTCTTCACGAAACAGAGGATGGCACTCCGCACCTGACGAATACCGATTTCGACACTGGGCACGACACGCGTGCCGGCGAGTATGCAATGACCGACAAGGCCTACGCCCATCTGCTGGATCAGTTGGCGCAACGCAACTTCGACCAAATTTCTCCCGATCTACGCAGCAATATACTTGCGTTCTATGCCGACCCCAATGCTCCACTTGCGACCAAGAAGAATCCGAAAGAATGGCAGAAAACCCAGGACGAACTGGAAAAACTTCGCGCCCTGCCGGACTCTTCACCGGCGGCAAACAAAACGACTTCGCGGATGATTCGGGAAGATGCCGAGGCCCCTGGATACTTGGAGTCGAATTCCGCGAACACTGCCGTTAAACCCTGAGCGTCTATTCCAGAAAAGCCATGCTCGAACGACCGTTCGGTTGTCAAATTGTTTCTTCACATTTATGATCTCAACACTTTAATGCTGCCCACTCGCCAGTTTCAGGGAGCGTTCTGATTGTTGTCAGGGGCTGTGAGGATCTGAAAATGACGGTAGTGGACGACAAGTTTTTCCATGTGCGGGTCAACCAGCGCGTCGACTTCGCGCCTGATCTCTGGATGTTCCGCATCCAGGCGGGAGGGCAGTTCACGTTCGTTCCGGGACAGTACGCGACGCTGGGCGTGGAACATGACGGCAAGCGGACGGAGCGTCCCTACTCGATTGCCTCTGCGCCTTTTGAAAATGAGATCGAGTTTTTCTTCGAACTCGTGCCCGAAGGAGCGCTCACCCCTCGCCTCTACAAGCTGCAGCCCGGCGACGGATTGCTAATGCGCAAAATTCCGAAGGGCAAATTCACGTTGGATACGGAAAGCGGCCGGAAGCATCACCTGCTGGTTTCGACCGTCACCGGAGTAGCTCCATTCGTCAGCTTCGTGCGCACACTCTCCAGAGACTGGAAGGAAGGCCGCTTCGATGGTAGCCACCAGTTGTATCTCCTCAACGGCGCCAGCCGCCCGTGGGAGTTCGGCTACAAAGAAGAGTTGAACCGCTTCGATGCCGAGTTGCCCTGGTTCAAGTATGTGCCCACGGTGAGCCGTCCGTGGGATCACGCCGACTGGCCGGGCGAAATCGGCCGGGCCGACGATATCCTGCGCAAATATGCCGATCACTGGGAACTCGACGCCACCAACACGACTGCGTATTTGTGCGGCCATCCCGACATGATTGCAAACAGCAAGGCGATCCTGAAGCGCCGCGGCTTCGTCGACCGCACAGCGATCAAGGAAGAAATTTACTGGATTCCGCCGAAGTAGTGTCTAGTGCCGGGCAAACCTCGCAAATTAGGTCTCCGCAGGCGCGAAGATTACCAGCACCGCCAGTTCTTCTGAGATGTCGTAGAAGCGATGTCCGACTTCCGCCGCGACGAAAATCACACTGCCGCCGGAAACTTCCCGGTCTTCCGATCCGGCCTTGAACCGTGCGCTCCCGCGGAGAACATAGTAAATCTCATCTTCACGATGTGGTTTCTGGCGGTCAGTTGCTCCGGCGGGCAGGACGTAGAGCCCGGCGCTCATCGCCGGCACGCGCAGGAACTCGCGGTAAGACTTGCCGCTCTGGGCGCGCTGCTCCTCGATCTCCGCGAGGCGAGCGAGTAATGCTTTCACGCCAGGATTCCTCCGAAAATGAGGTCGGTAAACTGTGGAATCAGATCGGGCGCTTGCAAGTTGCCCTCCGGTTTGTACCACTGATAAATCCAGTTGATCATGCCCAGCAGGGCGAAGGCCGCGGCGCGCGGGCTGACTTTCGCTTTCGCGGGATGAGGCTTGTTGTGATTTCCCTGAGCTTTCTCTTGGACTTCCTTCATCAGATTTTCCAGGAAGTGGACATAATCTTTTTTGCGCGAGTTGATGCGCTTGCGCAGCGCCGGCGGCAGTGGATGGTTTTCGTGCAGCATCACCGTAATCTCGCGATCGCGCGGGCTGAGCACGACTTCGATGTGCAAGCGAATCAGCGCTCGCAGCCGATCGCCTGGATCGGCGATGCCACGCACCGGCTTGAGCACGCGCTCCTCGGTGATTTCCATGGCGTGGTTCATGATCTCGTACAGGATTTCGTCTTTGCTCTGGAAGTGGTGGTAGAGGCCTCCCTTGCTCAGCTTGAGTGCGGCGGCCACATCGTTCATCGACGTCGCGTCGTATCCGCGCTGCTGAAAAAGGCGGGCAGCGGTGCGCAGAATTTCCTGCCGGGAGTCGACCACGGTTTCGCGGGCCATCGGCTGACATGGTAAAGCGTTGCGGGCCGGATTGCCAATTGCCCGGCGCATCCCACACTATGTCCCATTCACACCTGTCATCCGGATAAGCCCTGTCATCGCGATGAGGTTTGTCATCCCGGAACGGGATGCTTCGGTCGGGATGACAAGTTTTTTGAGTAGCTACCAACGAAACTTCCCGCTTGACACGTGAATGCCCCTCCGGTAGCATACCTAGACCGACCGACCGGTCGGTTTTTTAGTAATTAGTGGGTAATCGCAGTGAGTAATCACGAGAGGAGTTTCCCCGGTGGCTACCATCTTTTATGAGCACGACGCGAATCCTAATGCCCTGAAGGGCAAAACCATCGCCATCCTGGGCTACGGCAGCCAGGGACATGCGCAGGCGCAGAATTTGCGCGACAGCGGGTGCAAGGTGATTGTGGGACTGGAGGCGAACCGTCCGAGCGCGCAGCAGGCGCGAGCCGATGGCATGGTTGTGGTGGCGCCGGATGAAGCGGCCAAGCGCGCCGACTGGATCCACGTGCTCACGCCCGATGAGACGCAGGCGGCGGTGTATGCGCAGTACATCCAGCCGTATCTCCATCCGGGAAAAATTTTGGGCTTCTCGCATGGCTTTAGCATTCATTTCAAAACCATTGTTCCGCCTACGGATGTGGACGTGGTGATGATCGCGCCGAAGTCGCCGGGACACCTGCTTCGGCGGGTTTATGCCGAAGGGCGCGGCGTTCCGTCGCTGATTGCCGTAAGTCAGGACGCGAGCAAGCGGGCGCACGAATATGCGCTGGCCTACGCGCATGGGATTGGGTCGACGCGCGCTGGCGTGCTGCAAACCACATTTAAAGAAGAGACAGAGAGCGATCTGTTTGGCGAGCAGGCGGTGCTGTGCGGAGGCTTGACGTCACTGATCAAGAAGGGATTCGAGACGCTGGTGGAGGCTGGGTACGCGCCAGAGATCGCTTATTTCGAGTGTTTGCACGAGATGAAGCTGATTGTTGACCTGATCTACGAGGGCGGTCTCGGACGGATGCGGTACTCAATTTCGAATACGGCCGAGTATGGCGATCTGACGCGCGGCGAAAAAGTTGTAGGCGATGCGACGCGGGCGGCGATGAAGAAGACCCTGGCCGACATTCAGGATGGGACGTTTGCGAGGGAGTGGATCAAAGAGAACAAAGACGGCGGATATCACTTTACTGAGTTGAGGCATCAGGAGCAGCAGCATCCGATTGAGATTGTTGGAGCACAGTTGCGCGGGATGATGAGCTGGCTCCCGGGCAAGGATGGGAAGAAGCCGGCTGAGGCTCCGAAAACGGCCGAAGGCACGAAACCCGAGATTAAACAGGCGGTGAATGCCTAAGCAGAGATAGAGATCCTTCGACTGCGGTTGTTCTTTGCGCTGAGCGCAAAGAACAATCCTCGCTCAGGATGACAGGTATTTTGGAACGTACAAGGGTCAAAACGTGAATGCTTAAGGGAGCCGACATCGTTTTGCAGTGCATGCGAGCCGAAGGGGTGGACCTGGTGTTCGGGTATCCCGGCGGCGCGATCATGCCGTTGTATGACGCTTTGGAGGGAAGCGGAGTGCGGCATGTGCTCACGCGGCACGAGCAGGGCGCGGCGTTTGCGGCGTCGGGTTACGCGCGGGTCACCGGAAAGGTGGGCGTGGCCATGGCGACGAGTGGGCCGGGCGCGACCAACTTGGTGACCGGCATCGCGGACGCGAAGATGGATTCGGTGCCGCTGGTCTGCATCACAGGGCAAGTGCGGACGGCGATGATCGGGACCGATGCGTTTCAAGAGACGGATGTTTTCGGCGTGACGCTTTCGCTCACTAAGTGGAGCCGGCTGGTGCGGACGATTGACGAAATCCCGGAGGCGATTGCCGAGGGATTTCACTGGGCGCGCAGCGGAAGGCCGGGGCCGGTGGTAATCGACATCCCGACGGACATTCTGAAAGCCAAGAAGGAATTTTCCGGGCCGTCGAAGTTCACTCCGCACGCGCGACCGGCAGAAGCGAATGCCGAGGGCGCTTTCAGTGACACAATTGTGGCTTTGCTGCAACGTGCAACGAGGCCGGTGGCGCTGGTGGGTGCGGGAGCCAAGCTTTCGGGAGCCATTCCGGAGCTGCGTAGGCTGCTCGATGACTTGAATATTCCCGCATTTGCAACCGTTCATGGGCTGGGCGCTGTACCGCCGCAATCACCGTATTACCTTGGCATGGTGGGAATGCACGGGACTCGAGCAGCCAATACTGCTCTGCACGAGACGGATTTGTTACTGGTTTTCGGAGCGCGGCTTGATGATCGCGTGACCGGCGATCCGACGCGCTTTGCGCCGAATGCCAAGATCGTGCACTTTGAAATCGATCCGGCGCAACTGGATCGCGTGCGGGCTTGCGAGTTGCCCGTGATCGGCAATTTGGCCGATACGATCCCGGCGTTTCAAGCGGAGTTACGCCACGCTTCCCTGCCTGATTGGAGCGGTTGGCGCGCGGTTGCTTGCGGGCCCGAGCGTGCAGAAGCCGATCCGCGGGGACTGGCGCAACCGACGATGCGTTTTCTTGACGAGCTTTTCAGCCGTCTGCCGCAGGATAACGTGATCATTGCCGACGTAGGCCAGCATCAGATGTGGGCGGCGCAACGGTATCGATCTTCCTCGCCGAGAGGATTCATCACATCAGGCGGACTGGGAGCGATGGGTTTCGCTCTGCCGGCCGCGGTCGGCGTGCAACTGGCCAAGCCAGAGACTTGCGTGCTGTGCGTTTCGGGCGATGGCGGATTTCAAATGAACATTCAGGAACTGGCTACGGTTCACCGCCTCGGCTTGCCCATAAAAATGGTGATTGTCGACAACAAGTATCTGGGCATGGTGCGGCAGTGGCAGCAGCTTTTTTATGAGCGCAATTATGCCGAAACGGATTTGAGCGACAATCCGGATTTTGTCGAGATTGCGAAGGCGTACAAGATTCACGCGTGGCGGCTGAAGGAGGCTGCCATGGCAGAGTTTCCGGTGTCGGCCGAGACGGGAGATCTCATCGAGAATTTTCTGCGTTCGCCGGACCCGGAGTTGCTGGTATTTGATTGCCATCCCGAGGCAAATGTTTACCCGATGGTTCCAGCTGGAGCGGCCCTTTCGGAGATGGTGTACGGGGACGAGTAAGAAATCGGACACGAGGGAACGACCATGCAAGTCTTTCACATTCGCTATCGCAACGCGCAAGGCGCGCTGATGCGCATCCTCAACGCGGTGTCGCGTCGGGGACTCGACCTTACTTCGGTGCACGCGGAGTACGATGGGCAGGATTACGCGGTCACGCTGCTGCTGGAGGTCTCGCAAAAGCAGATCGGCCAACTGTCTCGCGAGTGGTGTGCGATTGTGGATGTGATCGAGGTACGTTCCAGCGCGGTCCTACGCGGGCACGAGGAACCTGTGTGGGCGCCGCATCCGCCAGCATCGGAGACCGTCGCGCAGCAATCGGCGCGCGCAGCCTTGGCTTAGGTTTGTCAGCAAGTGTCAGCAGCATGCCGCCTCCTGGGAAGCGTCATGCGATTGGAAACCTGCAGTGTGGAGTGCGAACTCCTGGCATCTCCCCGGTCTGCGGGTTTCCGTTTTTGAATTCTTTTTTGTCCGACATCCAAACATTCATTTATCTTCCCGTAGCCGCGAGGGATATTGGTTCTTGCCTGCGACGACGACACAGATGATGCGAGAAAGGAACCAAGATCCCTCGCGTCGCTGCGGATGACAGGCCTTCGAGCGATAAAAAAACTCTTACTTCTTGTTGTAATCTTTCCATCATGGATCCTAAGCATCGCAGTCGCGGCATCACCGACGGGCGCGACCGGGCCCCGGCGCGCTCTATGTTCAAAGCCATTGGTTTCACCGACGACGACCTCCGCAAGCCGTTGATCGGCGTGGCCAACACCTGGATCGAAACCATGCCGTGCAACTTTCACCTGCGGCGGCTTTCGGCCAAAGTGAAGGAGGGCATTCGCGCCGCCGGTGGCACTCCCATGGAGTTCAATACCATCGCGATTTCTGACGGCGAAACGATGGGGACCGAAGGCATGCGCGCTTCGCTCGTGAGTCGCGAACTGATTGCCGATTCGATTGAACTGGTCTGCCGCGGGCAATTATTCGACGCGGTGGTGTGCGTGGTGGGCTGTGACAAAACGATCCCGGCTGCAGCTATGGCTCTTGCGCGAATGGATCTGCCCGGGCTAGTTCTCTATGGCGGGACCATCGCGGCGGGGGTTTATCGAGGCAGGGATGTAACGATTCAGGATGTGTTTGAAGCCGTCGGGGCCAATGCTGCGGGAAAAATCACCGATCAGGAATTGCACGATCTCGAAAACGTCGCTTGTCCGGGCGCTGGCGCCTGTGGCGGCCAGTACACGGCCAACACGATGTCGACCGTGATGGAAATGATTGGGCTTTCTCCGATGGGTTTTAACGGCGTGCCCGCGATGGACGGGAAAAAGGATAAGGTCGCTTTCGATTGCGGCAAGGTAGTGCTGAATCTGCTGCAGCAAGGGATCCGTCCGCGCGAGATTTTAACTCGAGACGCGTTTGAGAATGCAATCGCATCTGTAGCCGCGACGGGTGGATCGACCAATGCGGTTCTACATTTGCTGGCTATCGCGCGCGAAGCCCGAATCGATTTGCAGATCGACGATTTCCAGACGGTGAGCGAGCGCACTCCGTTGCTTGCGGATCTGAAACCTTCCGGACGTTTTGTCGCCGCGGATATGCATCGCGCCGGCGGCGTGCCATTATTGGCCCGGCGCTTGTTGCACGGAAAACATCTTCACCCCGAGGCGAAAACCGTTACCGGCCTCTCGCTTAAAGAAGAGAGCGAGAAAGCGTTTGAAACTCCGGGCCAGGAAGTGATCGCACCGCTCGACAAGCCGTTAAAGAGGACAGGAGGGCTGGTTATCCTGAAAGGAAATCTTGCGCCAGAGGGTTGCGTGGCCAAGATCAGCGGTCATGAGCGGCTGGAGCATCGCGGTCCGGCGCGCGTGTTCGAATCGGAAGAAGATGCCATGGCCGCTGTGACCGGTAAGAAAATTCATTCCGGCGATGTCGTCGTGATTCGCTATGAAGGTCCAAAGGGCGGGCCGGGCATGAGGGAAATGTTGAGCGTAACCGGCGCCATTGTTGGCGAGGGATTAGGGTCGTCAGTTGCGCTTTTGACCGATGGGCGCTTCAGCGGCGCTACCCACGGATTAATGGCCGGTCACGTTTCTCCGGAAGCCGCACTGGGCGGTCCGATCGCCGCTGTTCGCGATGGTGACACGATTCGCTTTGACGTGAATCAGCGAGTGTCGGAAATAGAAATCAGCGACGAAGTTCTGCGACAGCGCATGAAAGACTGGAAGCCGCCGCAGCCGCGTTACCCTACCGGAGTGTTTGCCAAGTATGCGGCTTTGGTGTCGTCGGCATCGCAGGGAGCAATTACGCAACCGCCGAAGTGAACTCCTCCCCCAGGACTAAAGTCGGATATCAGGTTAATCAGGCATCGTTCACCTCAACTCCAACTCCGCGCAACTCCAACTCCGCGCGAGCCGCGATGCAGGGCGCGCGGAACCACCTAGTTCGCGCCGGGACACTCGGAAGGCGGAGCGTAGGAGAAATTCTCGACGTTGAAATCGAAAAACTGCGCGCCGCTGAACAGTTGAACAACACAAGGAGTGGTGGAGGGACGCGGAACATTGGGATCAGCCGTTACCGTATTGCCCGAACCAATCACATAGGGGCCGGAAGCTAAGGCAAATGGACTTAAGAGCGTAACAAGGACTACTATCGGAAAGAGATTCCGCGGGAGACTAAGAGTTCGGGGCATTGCAATCCTCCTGGAAGTCTGCGGTAAGCCGCGTCAGGGTTGACATTACGGGAGCATCAGCAATCGGAAGTTTCGCTGGCGCGAAGTATGCCGCGTTCTACCGGACCCTGTCAACGAAGAAGAAAGTCTCTCCAGACAAACTATTCGGCCCCCAGCTCTTCGGCGCTGTTGACGGCACCAGTCGCATAAGGTGTTTTCAACACAACCTCGATCCGTGGATCGGCCTCAAAACTCTATGACTCCCTCGACTGCGGCGCAGCCCGTCAACTTCGAGATGCGAAAGCAGGGAGCGCCTTATCTTTCTTCCAAACTCATCCTGATTACGTTTCTAACGATCGCAGTGCTCTGCGTACTCGCCTTCCTACTGCACCGGTACTGGCCGTTCGGCGAAGTTACGGTAGTGCAGAATCTGCGTGAGGCGAGCAACAGTGAAGTAAAGTTTCGCGCTTTTCACGAAACCTACTTCCCTTCCCCCGGTGCCATTCTTGAAGGCGTAGTTTTCAATCACGGCCCAAACCAAGCCCAACCGCTCATCACCATTGAGAAGCTGACGATTCAGGGCAGCTACCTTGGCTTGCTTGCAAATCATGTAACCCGGATTACCGCAGATGGTCTGCGCGTCTTGATTCCGCCTTTTGGCACCGGGACAGCTTTTCACACAACGCAATCAAAAATTACGATTGGCGAGATCGTGGCCAACGGCGCGGCTATCGAGTTTTTATCCAGCAATCCCGATAAGCAGTCCCTGCGCTTCGATATTCATGAAGCGTCCCTGCAAAATGTAGGATGGAGCGGGCCGCTTACTTATAACGTGAAGATCCACAATCCAGAGCCGCCCGGAGAAGTCACAGCCACGGGAAAGTTTGGAGTGTGGAACAGGAGCGATCCGGGGGAGACGCCGATTTCTGGCGAATATAAGTTTGAACAGGCTGACTTGAGCGTGTACGAAGGCATTGCGGGCACGCTCTTTTCGACGGGAAAATTTGGAGGCAAGCTCAGTCACATCGACATTTCAGGCACGACCGACACTCCGGATTTTGTGGTGAAGTCGGGTGGGCATCCGATGCGGCTCACAACGGAATTCAGTGCCTACGTCGATGCCACACACGGCGACACATTCCTGAAGCGTGTCACCGGCGATTTCTGGAAAACCCACATTGTGGCGGAAGGTAGTGTTGCCAAGTCCCCAGACGGGAAAGGTAAAACCGCGCTGATCGATGTGGCGGCCAATGACGCGCGTATCGAGGACCTTCTGCGACTGTTTGTCAAGAAGAATAGTCCGCCCATGTCGGGCAGTGTCACCTTCCGGGCGCGGGCCGAGATTCCACCGGGTCCACAAGAGTTCCTGAAAAAGGTGAAGTTGCGGGGAAACTTCGGAATCGCGGCTGGGAGTTTTTCGGATTCTTCCACGCAGGAAGGTGTGAACAAACTAAGCGCCGGTGCACGGGGACAAAAAGAGTCTCCAGATCCCGAGACTGTTCTGACCGACTTGTCCGGAAGCGAGGATCTCATCGGTGGCGTAGTTAGATTCTCCGATCTCTCTTTCGGAGTCCCCGGTGCAGCCGCCCGCCTGCATGGAACGTGCAATCTGACCAATTCCAAGATTGACCTGCGCGGCCAGCTGAAATTGGATTCCAAAATCTCCAACACTCAAAGCGGAGCCAAGGCTCTCTTGCTGAAGGCGATCCAGCCATTTTTCAAGAAGAGGAAGACAAAGGAAATTGTCCCGGTGCGCATATCCGGAACCTATCAGCATCCAACTTTTGGACTTGATCTGAGGGATAAGAATGCGCAAAACGTGTCGGTGCCCCGGCACTCGTCGGCCCGGAGCGTGCCAAACACAGCTACCGCGGACAATCCGTAAAGCAGGCGGGCCATGCTTCGGATCTGCCGGATTTCTAAATGGTGGTGATGGCGGCAGCAAGGGCAGTTGTCGCACCATTTGCCGACCGTTTTGATTTTGAGCCAAGAATCCTGTCCGATAATGGACACTGCATTCCGCAGCCGGACAGGATTGCCTTCCGAAGAGTTCCCCTTAAGATATGCATCCCTCAATGTTTCAATGGTATGCTGTCGCCCGCTCTTCGGCCTGCGGGGTGCATAATCTTTGGCGATGGACATCGCTCGGCCAGAATTCAAAAAGATAAAGCGACGCCGACAGATTATCGGTTTGGCCATTGGCATTGTCTCCCTGGGCGCGGTAACCGTTGCTGTTTCGCGGCTTAAACCAGCAGCTCCAGAAGTTGAGCGCAGCACGGTGTGGACCGATACGGTGAAGCGCGGCGCAATGCTGCGGCAGGTCCGAGGCCTCGGCACTCTGATTCCAAGCCAGGAATTTATCCGTCAGATACCGGCAGAGACTGAAGCCACAGTCGTGCGTATTCGCATGCTGCCCGGTTCGCAGGTGAAAGCCGACACCATTCTGCTGGAGATGAGCGATCCCCAAGTCGAGCAGGCCGCGGTGGATACCAAACTTCAATTGAAGGCAGCGGAGGCTGAATACCAGAGCCTGCGCGTAACCCTGCAAAGCAATCTCATGAATCAGAAGGCTGGCGCGGCCACGGTAAACGCCGACTACAGCCAAGCCAAACTTCAAGCCGATACCGACAAAGCACTTTACGATCTTGGGGTCATTTCAGGTCTTGCGTACAAAAACTCCAAAAGCAGATCTGATGAGCTGACGACCAGGAACAACATCGAAGGCGAGCGACTGGATATCAACCAGAAGGCGATCGAGTCGCAAATGGCAGAGCAGCAAGCCAAGGTGGATCAGATCCGCGCTCTCGCTGAACTCAAGCAGAAGCAATTGGACGCGTTGAAGGTACGCGCGGGAATCGAAGGAGTTCTCGTCGATCTGCCGCTGCAGGTCGGGCAGCATGTGCTTCCAGGCACGATGTTGGCCAAGGTCGTCCAGCCGAATCACCTGATTGCCGCGTTGAAAGTGGCCGAGACACAGGCGCGCGATGTGCAGATCGGCCAGCCTGCGATGGTCGATACGCACAACGGAACTATTTCCGGCACAGTGATGCGCGTCGATCCCGCGGTGCAGAACGGCACGGTAACCGTCGATGTGAAGCTCACCGGCGATTTACCGAAAGGTGCGCGGCCTGATCTGAGCGTGGATGGCACCGTTGATCTGGAACAGTTAAGCGACGTTCTTTACGTTGGCCGCCCAGCATTCGGCCAAGAGAGCAGCATCATCAGCTTGTTCAAACTTGACGCCGACGGAAAAGGCGCGGTGCGCGTTCCCGTGAAAGTTGGGCGGGCTTCTGTGAATTCGATCCAGGTGCTTGAGGGTTTGCACGAAGGCGACACAGTGATCCTTTCCGACATGTCGCGCAACGACAACACCGATCGCATCCGGCTTGACTGATCTCATCCGAGATAGCTCGCAATCGAGGAAGAAGCTTATGACCGAAGCAGGACAATCGCTCATCCAGATTGAAGACCTGACAAAGGTCTTCTACACCGACGAAGTCGAAACCCACGCGCTCTCCGGAGTTCACCTTGCCATTCGCAAAGGGGAGTACGTGGCCATGTCCGGGCCTTCCGGATGCGGCAAATCCACGCTGCTTTCAATTATCGGTTTACTCGATACGCCGACCGGCGGGAAATATCACCTGAACGGCCAGCCCGTCGAGAACCTCGATTTCGCCGCGCGCTCCCGCATTCGCAATCAGGAAATCGGCTTCATCTTTCAGAGTTTCAATCTGATCGGCGATCTCACAGTCTATGAGAATGTCGAACTGCCTTTGACCTACAGGCAAAAGATGCCTTCCGCCGACCGTAAGCAGCGCGTTATGGAGTCGCTCGAGCGGGTGGGCATGGCGCATCGCGTTCGCCATTATCCCTCGCAGCTTTCCGGAGGTCAGCAGCAGCGCGTGGCAGTTGCCCGTGCGCTCGCCGGACATCCCTCCATCCTTCTCGCAGACGAGCCCACAGGAAATCTGGATTCTCGCAATGGCGAAGCGGTGATGGAACTACTGCAAAACCTGCACCATGATGGCGCGACCATCTGCATGGTCACGCACGACCCACGCTTCGCCAAGCATGCGCAGCGCGAAGTGCATCTGTTCGATGGCAAAGTCGTAGCCGAGGAGGAACTCCAGAAGCTGATGCAGGATGCGAGCGCATGAATGTGGCGTTGCGCTACGAGTGAGGAGTCAAACTATGACTGGACCACTCCAGAATCTCCGCTACGGGTTGCGCGTTCTACGCAAGAACGCGGGGTTTACCGCAGTCGCCGTAATGACCCTCGCCCTCGGCATCGGCGCCACAACCGCCATTTACAGTGTGCTCTACGCCACTTTTTTGGCGCCTATGCCGTACCCGAATGCTGAGCAACTCGTTATCGTGTGGTCAAAGATAAACGGGGAACGTAACGTAGTTTCAGCTGGCGACTTTCTCGATTGGAAGAGGCAGACCACAGCTTTTCAGGACTTGAATGCGTGGAACGACGGCACTTTCAACTTGGCCGGTGCAGAGCGTCCCGAGCACGTCCCGGGTCAGATGACAACTCCTGGGTGGTACAGAATGCAAGGGATCCGTTTCTTCCTGGGGCGCGACTTCGTGCCGGAAGAGGGAGAAACCGGAAAAGATCGCGTAGTGATTTTGACGCACCACTTGTGGGAAAAGCTGGGTTCTAATCAAAACATCATCGGCCAGCAGATTCGAATCAATAGCGAACCTTACACCGTCGTGGGAGTCTTAGCGTCCGGCCTGGCGGACCGGCTTCCCGTCGACGTCTCTGTTCCCTTAGCCTTTCAACCCGAGCAAATTAACCACAACTTTCATTGGTTGTTGGTGATGGGCCGGTTGAAGCCGGGAGTGTCGTTGACACAGGCGCAGGCCGACATGGATGTGGTGGCGCGCCGCATCGGGCAAGACTATCCAGACACGAACAAGAGTTGGGGAGCAAGCGTCGAGGCACTGCGCAACGACTTCATACCGCGCGACACGCTACTAACCTTACGCTTGCTGATGGGCGCAGTCGGTTTCGTGTTGTTGATTGCTTGTGCCAACGTCGCCAATCTGCTGCTGGCCAAGGGCACAACGCGGCAGAGAGAAGCTGCCTTGCGAGCTGCCCTGGGGGCAAGCCGCTGGGATCTTTTCCTCCAGTTCTTAACCGAGAGTTCGGCGTTGGCCATCGTGGGAGCCGCGGTCGGAGTCGCCATCGCAGAGGTGATCGTGAAAGCGGTTGTCGCGATCATGCCACCTTCGACATTGGCTTCGGAAGCGGATATCCAAATAAGCCTGCCAGTCCTTGTATTCACCTTGATCACAACCGTGCTGGCAGCCGTCGTGTTCGGCTGCGCTCCCGCTTGGCAGGCGTCCGGCGTAGATCCGAACAGCGCCTTGAAAGAAGGATCACGTTCGGGGACAAGTGCCGGGCGGCATCGGCTGCGACGAACGCTGGTAGTGATGGAGTTCGCCCTCGCGCTGACATTACTGGCGGGAGCAGGACTGGCGATCCACAGCTTTTGGAATCTTGCCCAGGTGGATCTGGGGGTTCGCCGCGATCACATTCTGACGTTCCGTGTTCCGGTACCGGAGGGACGGCTCACGCAACCCGAGCGGATGATCAGTTTTTATCGTGAGCTTATCGAGAAGTTGGAGGCTCTTCCCGGTGTGTCTCGGGCCGAGGCGGCGACTGGCGTGCCGCTGGAACGCGTCGGGTTCGGCAAGGCATTCAGCGTCGTGGGCAAACCTGTTGCAGAAATATCGTTGCGCCCTGACGCCGGATTTCAGATGGTCACGCCGGGATACTTCGACACATTCGGGATTCGTGTGGTCCAGGGGCGGAGATTTACCGAACAGGATAAAGCCGGCAGCGTCGCCGTAGCGATGGTGAATGAGAACTTCGCGAGGCGTTATTTGTCGGGCGTTGACCCACTCACGCAGCACATCGCAGTGGACCAGCCGATTCCAGGTGTCGCCAGAAATGGTCCACCGATCGAGCTTCAAATCGTGGGCGTCTTCCACAATGTCCGCACTGGCGGCCTGCGCAACGAAGATTTTCCTGAAATCGATGTGCCTTTCTGGCAAATCCCATGGCCGAGTGCGGGAATGGCGGTTCGCACGAGCGCCGATCCAGCGGCAATGACCAGCAGTATTGCGGCTGTAGTCAGCTCGATGGATCCTGACCTGCCTTTGGCCAGCGTTCGAACCATGAATCAGATCGTCAGCGAAACTCGCTCGTCCGATCGCTTCACCACATCGCTGTATATGACATTCGCAGGATTTGCCCTGGTGCTTGCGGCCATCGGAATTTACGGTGTAATGGCTTTCGCCGTGGCGCAACGGACTCATGAGTTAGGGTTGCGCGTCGCTTTGGGTGCGGACAAAGGCCAGGTGATGAGCCTGATTTTGAGAGAAGGAATGATGTTGGCGCTGGCGGGACTAGCTTTCGGATTGGTAGGCGCCCTTCTGGTCGGCCGCACGATGAAGAGCATGCTGTACGGCGTCGGCACAATCGATCTGGGCGCATTTGGGGCGGTGGCAATGGTGTTATTGGGCGCCGCGTTGCTGGCATGTCTTGTTCCCGCCAGGCGTGCGGCAAAGGTCGATCCCATGGTGGCGCTGCGCTACGAGTGAGGAATGAAATATGACTGGACTACTCCAGGATATCCGCTACGCGCTGCGGCAATTGCGCAAGAGCCCAGGATTCACCGCGGTTGCCGTTCTTACTCTGGCGCTCGGTATTGGCGCAAACACCAGCATTTTTACGGTTGTGAATGGGCTTCTGCTGAAGATGCTGCCAGTGAAGGAACCGCAGCGGCTTGCCGTAGTGGGCGATCCTACACGCGTCGGCGGACGCTCCAACGGGACGCCGCGCGCGGATATCTTCTCTTATCCTTTATATAAAGAGCTTCGCGACCAGAACTCTGTCTTCGACGGCGTGTGTGCGGCGGCGACAGATCATCACATTGAAGTCGATTTCGGCCAAGGTCAACTTCCTGACGAAAAAATTACAGGACGCATGGTGAGCGGAAACTATTTCTCCGTGCTCGGCCTCCAACCCGCCGCTGGACGTTTGATCTCCCACACCGACGACACCGCCGAAGAAGCCAATCCTGTATTGGTCCTTGGATACGAATACTGGCTACGCAAATTCTCTCTTTCTCCATCGATCATCGGAAAAGATATCCGGTTGAATGGGTTCCCCTTCACCGTGATCGGCGTGGCTCCCGCTGGATTCGACGGCGATGTCGTGGGCGAACGGACGGCTCTTTTTGTTCCTCTGAGCATGCAGCCGGAGATCGTTCGCGGGCGCCACTGGCGCAACGCGGTAAATACATCATGGCTGTCACTGATCGGGCGCCTGAAGCCCAGCGCGACTCCCGGTCAAGCGGAAGCGAACTTGAACGTCGTGTTTCAGCAAGCTGTGCGAGGAAGCTATGGAGCGGCTCTTTCGTCCGACGACCGGAAGGCGATTCAAGATATCCACATAAACGTGTCACCGGGAGGAAGTGGCCTTTCCGAGCTACGCAGCGACTACCGGATTCCGCTGCTTTTGCTGATGGGAATTGTCGGTCTGGTGTTGTTGATTGCGTGCGTCAACGTTGCAAACTTGTTGCTGGCTCGGGCCCGGGTACGCAACAAAGAGATCGCCATTCGCCTGGCCATTGGAGCGAATCGCAACCGCGTGTTGCAACAGCTCCTCACGGAAAGCGCTCTGCTCGGCCTTCTCGGGGGGATGGCCGGTTCGGTGCTTGCGATTTGGGGCGTGAGACTTCTGGTCGGAATTTTGGGATCCGACACAATTCTTCCGCTCTCCCCCGACTGGCGAGTGCTCGCATTCACGGTCACAGTATCCCTGCTTACCGGGATCGCGTTTGGCTTGGTTCCTGCCTTGCAAACGATGAAGGTACGAGTATCGCCGGCGCTGAAAGATGCGAACCGGGCGACGCGTGAAGCCGGCTCCAAGTTCGCTTGGGGGAAGAGTTTGATCGCAGGACAGGTAGCGCTCTCGCTGCTTGTGCTCTTTGCGGCGGGCCTGCTGGTGCGGAGCCTGCAAAAGTTGATTACGCAGGATTTCGGCTACACCCGCGATCACCTGATCATCGCGAGGCTTGACCCTACCGCAGCCGGTTACAGTCGCGAGGGGATGAAGTTGCTCGCCCAGCAACTCATCAATCGTCTCGTGGGCACTCCCGGCGTGCGAACTGTGGCCTACTCAGCTAACGGATTATTTGCCGGCACTGAATCCGGCGAAGCGATTATTGTCCCCGGATTCACCGGCACCCCGCAGGATCGCGCCGCGATGGAAGACTACGTTGGTCCGGATTACTTCGAGGTGGTAGGCATTCCCATTCTCGCGGGGCGCGGAATCGAAGCCCAGGATGCGGGGACATCGGCGCGCGTTGCCGTTGTGAACGAAGCCATGGTCAAGTACTTCTTCGCTGGACAAGACCCCGTAGGACACCAATTTCGAATTGACGATCAGGATTGGCTCGACAAGCCAATCACGATTGTCGGTGTTTCTCGCGATGCGAAAGTTTATGAAGGTAGCATCCGCGAGGCGGTCAAGCCGCGTTATTATCTCGCTTTTCAGCAAGTGCCCGAGCCTTTTCAAATCGTGATCGAGGCGCAGACCAGCGGCGAACCATCTGGGGCCGTTGCAAGCGTTCTAAGTCAGATCAGAGCCACCGATCCTCATCTGCCAATCCCATTTGTGAAAACGCTCGACAGCTTGGTCTTCGAGAGAGCCGGGGATCAGATCGCTCTGGCCAAGCTTTCGTCATTCTTCGGCGGATTAGCATTGTTGCTTACTTGTATCGGACTCTACGGAGTGATGTCATACACAGTCGCTGGGCGCACACGCGAAGTTGGTGTGCGCATGGCGCTGGGGGCGCGGCGTAGTGATGTGATGGAACTGGTGCTTCGCGAGGCCATGCTGCTGGTAGCAATCGGTCTTGTGATTGGAATTCCTCTGGCGCTGGCTAGCACCCGCCTGTTGCACAGCTTTCTGTTTGGATTGAAGAGCTCAGATCCACTTTCTTTGATCGCGGTTATTTTGCTGCTGGGGTTAGTGGCAGCGATCGCAGGATTCATTCCGGCGCGGCGCGCGGCCAGGATCGATCCCATGGTGGCGCTGCGGTATGAATAGAACTTTGTAATAGAAGTGACGAAGCTATGATTCAACTTAAAAATCTGGAACGCAGTTACAAGAGTCCTGCCGGGCAGTTCTGGGTGCTTCGGCGCGTCAACCTGGAGATTCGCGAAGGTGAGTTCATCACCATCATGGGGCCGTCGGGTGCCGGCAAGTCTTCCCTGCTGAATGTGCTGGCTCTGCTCGACGACGGATGGCAGGGCGAGTTCTGGTTTCGCGAACAGGCTGTTCACGAGATGAAGCGCAAGCAGCGCGGTGAACTCGCCAAGAAAAATATCGGAATGGTATTTCAGAGCTATCATCTGCTCGACGACCTTACGGTGCGGGAGAACATCGATCTTCCGCTTTCTTATAAAGACATTCCTCACAGCCAGCGGCAGGGCATGGTAGCGGACACGCTTGATCGCTTTCAGATGGTAGCCAAGAAAGATTTATTTCCCAGCCAGCTTTCTGGTGGACAACAACAGCTGGTGGGAATTGCGCGAGCCGTGATTCACAAACCAGCGCTGTTACTCGCCGATGAACCTACCGGAAATCTACACTCCTCGCATGCCAAAGAAATCATGGAACTTTTTCGCGGACTCAATCAGCAAGGGACAACAATCGTCCAAGTCACGCATTCCGACGCGAATGCTGCATACGGTTCGCGAACCATTCAACTTCGCGATGGCTGGGTGGTGAGCGACACTGCGAATCCCGAATTACAGCCGCAAGAGGCGGTAAAGCAATGAGGAGTTCGCCCTGGGATTTGATCAAGCGGCTTCTGGCGTGGTTCCTGATTGGCTTTACTGCCATCGCCGGAGCCCAGACCAACGATGCCGTCGTCTCCGACATGGCCAAGTCGCACAATCCTTTTAGCGCGTATTCACCGAGCGATGTGCCTGAACCGCAGCTGGCCAATTCTCCGTTGCTCACTCAGCTCATCCGTGACGGAAAGTTGTATTTGTCGCTCAAAGATGCGATCCGGCTGGCGATTGAGAACAATCTTGACCTGGCCATCGCCCGCTACAATCTGCCGATCGCGAACATGGACATTCTGCGCACGCAAGCGGGCGGAGTTTTTCGGGGCGTGAACGCCGGAGTTGTGCAAGGTACTCCTGGTGGCGGGGTGGGCGGATTTGGTACCGGAGCGCCCGGCGCGGGTGCGGGCGGCACCACTGCCGGCGCAGGCGGCGCAGGAGCTGGCGCTTCCGGCCTGGTGCAATCGACGTTAGGCACAGGCGCCCCGGTCGCGTCCTACGATCCGGCAATCATCGCGTCCGTAGGTGCCGAACACCAAACTACTCCTCTAGCCAATCTGCAGATCTATGGAGTGCCGCTATTGCAACTCAATACCGGACAGGCCAACGTTGGCTACTCGCAAGCCTTCCCGACCGGGACCAGCATTTCTTTCCAGTTCAACAATAATCGCCAGACCACGAATAGCCCTTTCTTCAACCTGTCTCCGGCTCTGGGTGCGATGTACCGCTTTTCATTTCAACAGGAATTGCTCTCCGGATTCGGCTTTGGCCCGAATCTTCGTTATCTCCACATCGCAAACAATAACAAGAGAATTTCCGATATCGCCTTCAAAGACCAGGTTATCGCCACGGTCACGCAGATCGAAAATATCTATTGGGACCTGGTGAATGCGTACGAGCAGGCACAGGTCAACGAGCAATCGCTGGCCTTCGCGCAACAGTCGCTCGACAATGCAAAGAAGCAGCTTCAGTTGGAGAGCATTCCTGCTATGGATGTCATGCGCTCCGAAGCCGAGGTTTCAAGACGCGATCAAGACTTGACTGTGGCGAAAACAAGCTTGCAATTACAAGAGTTGCTGACCAAGAACGCGCTGACCAAAAGTCTTGATGATCCAATGCTTGAAGCTGTAACGGTCGTACCTACGGATCGTCTGCAATCCGTCCAAACGCCTCCTGTGCAGCCCGTTCAAGATCTAATCGCGCAAGCGCTTCACGATCGCCCTGAACTTAACGAGTCCGATATCGACCTGGTCAACCGCCAAATCAGCCGCCAGGCTGCCAAAAACGCATTACTGCCGTCGCTATCGTTGGTGGGTTTCTATGGCGGGTCGGGATTGTCTGGCCTTCTGAATCCGGTCTTCAACATTCCTGGAACGCCGAACAGTTCCAGCGTTCCCTCCGACTATACGGGCGCATTACAAAATGCGTTCAACAACACCGCGCCCGATTATTACATCGGGTTCAACGTAAACATTCCGATCCGAAATCGCGTCGCAAAAGCCGACCAGTACCGTTCCGAGCTTGAATACCGCCAGGCCCAACTGCGGCGCGAAGAGCTGCGAAAGCAAATCAGGATCGAAGTGCGCAATGCCGAGTATGCACTCCAACAAACGGGCGCCCGCGTGGATGCGGCTCGCAAAGCGCGTGACCTCGCGCAGCGTACGTTTGAAATCACACAGAAAGAACAAACACTCGGCGCGGGCTCGACCTTTCAGACCATGACGGCGCAGCGCGACCTCGCCCTCTCTGAACTCGACCTGGTCACGGCGATGACGGTTTACGAAAAAGCTAAAGTTGAACTGGAACGTGCAACCGCAAGCACTTTGGAACATAATGGAATCGAAATTCAGGACGCGATCAGAGGCGAAGCGAGCAACGGCACAATCGCCAATCCCGCCCCATAAATGATGCCAACCTCCTCCAAACCGCGAGACGTCAGTATTCCGGTGCTCACCAAAAGCACTACGAATGCTCCGCGGATTCTGGCAGCGGACGACCAGCAGGACATCCTTGAAGCCATCGAACTGCTGCTAAAGCCGCAAGGCTACAAGGTGGATGTAGTGCGCTCTCCGGTGTTGGCTCGCGAGGCGCTGGCAAACGATTCCTACGACGCCGTATTGATCGACCTCAACTATACGCGCGACACAACCTCGGGCCAGGAAGGGCTCGATCTACTCTCGGAGATTGTTGGAATCGATAGCACGCTACCGGTCATTGTTATGACAGCATGGGGCAACGTCGAATTGGCAGTGGAAGCGATGCGCCGGGGCGCCCGCGATTTTATTCAAAAACCATGGGAAAATGAGCGCCTTCTTTCCATTCTGCGCACGCAGGTCGAGTTGCATCGGGCGCTGCAGGAGTCGGCACGGCTGGCTGCGGAGAACCGCTTGCTCAGCGCGCAGGGGCGGCCTGAGTTTATCGCGACCTCGCCCGCAATGGCATCGGTGCTCGAGGCGATGGTCCGTATAGCGCCATCGGAGGCAAATGTCTTAGTCACTGGCGAGCATGGCACCGGAAAAGAGGTTGTTGCCCGAACCGTTCATGCGCTGTCGCTGCGAGCCACGCGTACCTTTGTTGCTGTCAATACGGGCGGGTTGGCCGAAGGCCTGTTCGAGAGCGAATTGTTTGGCCATGTAAAGGGCGCGTTCACCGACGCTCGTAACGACCGCATCGGCCGATTCGAATTGGCGAATGGCGGAACTATTTTCCTCGACGAAATTGGAAACGTGCCTCTGCGACAACAGTCCAAATTGCTGCGCGTGATCGAATCGGGAGAATTAGAGCGTGTGGGATCCTCGCGCAGCATGCGGGTTGATGTCCGCATCATCTCAGCCACAAACGCGGACCTTCAAGCTGCCAGCCATGCCGGACAATTTCGCGAAGACCTTCTGTTCCGCCTCAATACGGTCGAACTCCACCTGCCGGCATTGCGGGAGCGCAGGGAGGACATCCCGGTGCTCGCCATGCACTTTCTTTCGCAGTATGCCTCGCGTTATCGCCGGCAGATTCATGGCTTTGACGCCTCCGCACTCCAAGCGCTTATCCACTATGCGTGGCCGGGCAACGTTCGGGAGTTGGAGCATACCGTCGAGCGAGCCGTGCTGATGTGCCGCACCGAGCAGATTCAGCCTGCCGACCTTGGATTGCAACGCCCGTCCTCACAGAACCTTGAAGAGTTGAGTCTCGAGGCGGTTGAAAGTATTCTGATTCGCAAAGCGCTACAGCGCTTTCAGGGTAACGTCAGTCAGGCGGCAGAAGCACTAGGCCTGAGTCGCGGCGCCCTCTACCGGCGGATGGAAAAGTATGGGCTCTAGCCCGGGCGCGGGTGATTCATCCAAACGAAATCTGCGAAAACCAGCGCGAGCACCTTTTGAACACAGGATCATTCGTTTCTCCGCCTTGCTAATCGTGCCTGGCTTGCTGGTCAGCGGCATTCTTGTCTGGGTCCAGCCCTGGACATTCGAATCGAAGGCATTGCTGCTCGGCGGAGAAATGTTAGTTTGCTTGCTGATTGGCGCTGCACTGCATGAACACATCGTTCGCCCGCTGCAAACCCTCACCAACGTTGTCGGGGCTCTGCGGGAAGAAGATTACTCCTTTCGCGCGCGGCTCGCCGTTCCTGAAGATGCTCTTGGCGAGCTCTCACTCGAAGTAAATGCGCTCGCCGATCTGCTCGCTCAACACCGGACTGGAGCGATCGAGGCGACCGCGTTACTGCAACGCGTGGTAGAAGAGGTGGACATTCCAATTTTCGCCTTTGATCCCGCGGATAAGCTGCGTCTTGTGAGCTCGGCTGGGGAGAAGCTTCTCCAGAACTCCTCTTTGCAATTACTCGGCAAGACTGCCTCGGAGCTTGGCTTGCAGAGCGCTTTGTCTTGTGAAAACGAAACGCTTGTGCAACTGCATTTCGGCAGCGATGCCCGCTGGTTTGTGCGCCGCAGTCCGTTCCGACAACAGGGAATCCCGCACACGCTCGTCGTGCTTTCGGACGTAAGCCGTGCGTTGCGCGAAGAGGAGCGTGGAGCCTGGCAACGACTGATACGGGTGATCGGTCATGAGTTGAATAACTCACTTGCTCCCATTAAATCGATTGCCGGCAGCCTGGGGACGCGGCTGTCGCAAATGAATGTTGAGCCCGAGCAACGCCAGGATTTTGAACGCGGCCTGAGTATTATCGAGGCACGCGCGGCTTCTTTGAATCGCTTTCTGCAAGCCTATCGTCAGTTAGCGCAAATGCCTTCGCCGGTTTTGCGGGAGTGTTCGATCTCCGATCTGGTGAAACGCGTCGCCGCTCTCGAAGCTAGGGTTGCCCTCACGGTGATTCCGGGTCCCGACGTTGCATTGATGGCAGATTCCGACCTGCTCGAACAGATGCTGATTAATTTGTTGCGCAACGCCGCCGAAGCTCTGCTGGAACCGACCACATCCGAGCGGAATGGCAACAAGTCCACGAACTCTCCCGAGAATTCCGGAGCGCAAATTACTTTGACATGGAAGCTGGCCGAAAAAGATGCAGTTCTTACTATCGAAGACAACGGGCCTGGACTGATGAACCCCGGCAACGTCTTCGTTCCTTTCTACACCACGAAACCACAAGGCAGCGGTATTGGGCTTGTGCTTTCGCGCCAGATTTGCGAGGCGCATGGCGGCCGCCTCGAGTTATCCAATCGTTTGCCGGGGCCGGGTTGTACTGTGAAAGTCTTTCTGCCGATGAGAGCTTCGCTCAAGACTGACGAATAGCCGTAAGCCCGAGAGACGACCCTCGGTCAGGAACGGAATTTCGACGACCGAATCTGAAGAAATATTAACCTCATCTTCATCAACCCGTAATAAGCCCCGCCTACCATTCTCGGTCATCCTGTAAAAGAGGATTTTGCTTTTCGTGGAGCCGACCGCTATGGCTCTTCTGCCCTGAGTCCACGGCAGTCGTAGCAGGTTCCACGTGGCCGTCCGGAGGAGCGTCACCATGAAAATCCTGAATTCATACTGCATCCCTTCTGTTATCTCGAAATCTGGTGGCTCAAAAATGGCGGTTGCACTGCTTTTCTCTCTGTTCCTCGTTCTAGGGACACCTGCGTTCGCCCAAATCGATCGCGCAGTGCTTGAGGGCACAGTGAGTGATCAGAGCGGAGCCACCATAAGTGGGGCGAAGGTTAAGATCGTCGCCGTAGACACGGGGATTACGCAGGAGCAGACTACGAATTCGAAAGGCTACTACCGCTTTCCCGGCCTCGCCGTTGGCGGCTACTCAGTCACGCTGACACATACGGGATTCAAGACCAAAATCATTGGCGACGTGATTCTCCAAGTTGGTCAAACGAGAACTCTGGACACTACGCTGGAAGTTGGCGCGATCGCAGAAAAAGTAGAGGTACATGCGTCCGCTGCGCCCGAGAACCGCACCACCGCCGAAGCATCCACGGTCATCACCACTGAACAGATCGCGGATCTTCCCAGCAACGGGCGCGACTGGTCCAGCCTCAGTCTGCTTGCTCCTTTCGCGCAAGATGACGGCGGAGGCGACCAGCGTACCATCCGCTTTGCCGGACGCGCGCGCGACGACAACAACTTTCAAATCGACGGCGTCGACGCCGGCGGTATTCAGGAGCAAGCGCAAAAATCGCAAACGCGTTTGCAGATTTCCCAGGACGCGATTGAGGAATACCGCGTAAATAGCGCCTTGTACGATGCGGAGTACGGCACGCAAGCGGGCGGCCAGATCGATGTGGAAACCAAGCACGGCACCAACGACTGGCATGGAGGTGTCTTCGGCTACTTAAGAAATTCGGCTTTTGATGCCCGGAATTTCAACGACTTCAACGTTCTAGGCCTCCCCGCCATTCCGCCGTTTCGATACGGGCAATACGGGATGTCGGTGGGCGGTCCGGTTAAGAAGGACAAGCTGTTCTTCTTCTTAAACTACGAGGGTCTTCGGCAATACGGCGCGACGACGAATCAGGTCCTTGTACCTAACCCGATCACGGCGCGAGCTACTCTTGCCAAGTCGCCGCAGATGTGTTCTATCCTTCAGGCCTACGCTTGGCGTGCGTCGACTGGCGCCATCGGAAACTGCAGCCCATTACATATCTATCCTGACACAGCCTTCGCGGATCAAACCAACGCTGTCAACCCCCTCCCAGATTCCGACCTGCTTACTGCCCCGGCGCCCACCACAGTCCACGAAGATACGTGGCTTGTCCGGATGGACTACAAGATCAATGACAAGACGATGCTATACGGCAGCGCGCATCGGGATATTAGTCTGGTGAGCGGCACGAATGGCAGCGGCTCTCTTCCCTATGACCTCCTTGAGACGATCAATCATCCTGCAGGCTACTATATTGCCCTCCAGAACACTCTTTCCCCCCGGCTGGTAAACGAAGCCAAGATCTATATCAATCGCGCGCCTTTTATCAATCCGCAGGTCCCACCTTTGCCTTATCAGGTCACTACGAATAATTGGGTCACGATCAACAATAATCAGGCGGATCACGAAATCGGCACCACTTATGGCATCGTCGACAACTTAACTTTCGTACACGGTCGAAACACATTCAAAACGGGCATGGAGATTCGCCGGGTTCGGCTCAATCAGGGTCTGACCGCCGGCAACACTCTTTCCTTTGCGGACAACAGCAGCACTGCGGACACAGGGTTTATAAATGCGGACCTTTACGGAATCTCGTATACCGATACCTGGTGTTGCCATAAGCTCCGCCGCACGTTCTACATGCCCTATTTCCAGGATGAGTGGAAGGTCACTCCCACTCTGACTCTGAACCTGGGCGTTCGCTGGGAGTACTACGGCGTGGCACACGAGGCCGACAACCGCACTACGGTCTTCGATGTCAGCGAATTTCATGGAGTCTGCTTCGGCTCAGCCTCCACTTGGCGATTTGCCCTCCCCACTCAGATTCCAACCCCCATCAATACTCCGCCGTGCCCCAAGAATCCTGCTCTTTACAACGCTGACTACAGGAACTTCGATCCTCGCCTCAGTTTTGCTTGGGCGCCGAGCATGTTTCACGGAAAAACGGTAATTCGATCGGGCTTCGGGATCTACCATGGTGCGGCGCAGAACGACGATCTGAACGCTGGGCTGGAGAGCGACCGGTATACAGCGTTCGCCAATTTCGATCCAAACGGCCCCGGCACGCCGCTAGTGCCAGGCTTTCAGCAAGTGAATCCCGACCTCAGCAGCCTGCCCATCACACCGCAGCAGCAACCTCGCGACTTGCAGCGACACGGGCGCCGAGATCTTTATGTCGAGACTTGGGGGCTGACTGTCGATCGCGAACTGCCGTCTAACTTCCTGGCATCGGCCCAGTACCTGGGATCGCGGGGAGTGCGTCTGTTTTCGCGGGGTGGGGTAAATTTCTGCAGCACACCGCCGCAGGGGACGGACTTGGCCGGCAACCCCAATTGCACTCGGCCGCTCGACCAATACTATCCCGGAGGCGACCCCTACGGTTCCGTTGACTACAAATCCGACATTGGATCCAGTACTTACAACGCACTTTTGCTGAGCCTTGAGCGGCGCTTTTCGAACGGTCTATCCTTCCAGGGCCGTTATACTTGGTCCCATTCCATCAACGACGGATCGGTCGGCGGCGGGGAATCGAACGGTCCAGAGAATGTGAATTGCCTGCCCTGCGACAAGGGCCCGAGCGTTTTCGATGTTCGCAACAACGTAACGCTCAATGCTGTTTACGAGCTGCCTTTTGGGCCCGGAAAACATTTCATGAATAGCTCGGGCGTGTTAGGCAAGATTGTCGGAGGATGGGAAATGAGCAGCATCGGCATCTGGCACACTGGTCATCCCCTCACGATCACAATGATAAATTTCTCGGCAGACCAGTTGCCTGACGGAAACGATCAAACCACTCAAAGACCCGACCTGGTTCCCGGGGTCCCGATACTCTTGCCGGGAGGCGTGCACGATCACACCCTTCCCATCAATCCCGCGGCTTTCGCTCCACCTCCGCTGGCTCCTGGCGGTGTCGCCGATGCTAGCGGGAATTGTGTTGATACCTGCGGCCTCATAGGCCGATTTGGCGATGCGCCGAACGGGCTGATCCGGGCATTGAACACCTGGCAGATCGACTTGGCGCTAACCAAGGAGACCAAGCTGACCGAGCGCGTGTCGATGGAGTTTGGGGCGCAGGTATTCAACATCCTCAATCATACACAATACGGCGATCCGAATCCCAACAATCTGAGTTTCGACTACACTCAGCCGACGGACAGTCTGGGTAATCCGATACCCAATAAGTGGATACTTCAACCGACCGCCAGCCTTGGCCTGATTGATACCACCGTGAATTTCAACAATAACAATGACAACGCCGCGTCTCCCAATACCGGCACCGGCTTGCCACGACAAATTCAGCTCATGCTGCGCTTCAAGTTCTGAGAGAGAGAAAGCTCATTGCAACTTCAGGTTCCTTTCAGGTTGAAGGGTTAGTGTTTCTTCGCGGAGAATTCGAGGACAATCATGAGAAGCGGCGTTGTCAAATTATTGCAAGTGTCGCCAATCTTTGCGGTCGTAGCCATTTTGGGCTCGGTTGCTTCAATAGCAGTCGCTGCCGACGGGTACATCATCACCAGGAAAATTCCGATTCCCGGTCAGGGTAGTTGGGACTATCTCACCGTGGATGAAACCGCGCGGCATTTGTATGTGTCCCACGGAACGCAAGTGGAAGTGCTGGACGTAGATTCCGAATCCATCGTTGGAAATATTCCGAAGACGCCCGGTGTCCACGGCATCGCGCTCGCGCCGGAGCTTGGCCGCGGATTCGTGAGCAACGGGCAAGCCTCGAACGTTACGATTTTCGATCTCAAGACGCTGAAGCCCATCGCCGACGTTCCAACCGGCCAGAAGCCGGACGCTATCATTTACGATCCAGCTTCGTCGCGAGTCTTCGCCTTCAACGGCGGCAGCAATAGCGTAACCGCCATTGATGCCGCCTCTGGAAAAGTCGCGGGCACGATCGATCTCGGCGGCGGTCCCGAATTCGCTGCCGCCGATGGCAACGGTTTCGTTTACAACAATCTGGAAGATGAGAGTTTGGTGTTGAAGATCGACTCGCGGAACCTCACCGTAGAACAGCGCTGGCCCACTGGGCCGTGCGCTTCCCCCAGTAGCATGGCGATGGACCGCGCCAACCGCCGCTTGTTCATTGGTTGCCGCAGCAAAGTGATGGCCGTGATGAATGCGGACTCTGGCAAAGTGATCACAACGCTGCCCATCGGCGATCATGTAGATGCTACGGCTTTTGATCCGGAAACGAAGCTAGTCTTCAACTCCAACGGCGAAGGTACGATCACGGTGATTCGGCAAGAGAGTCCCGACAAGTACTCAGTGGTCGAGACTGTGAAGACTTTGCCGCGCGCGAAAACCATGGCGCTGGACCCGAAGACGCATCGGCTTTTCCTCTCCACTGCCGAGGCAGGGCAGTTCGAAGTGTTGGTGGTGGGGAAGTAGCGAATAGATCAGTCAATGGCGTAACCTTTTCACTATGCATTTACTAGAAAGATTTTTTTCGCGCAAACTTCCGCTCCTATGCGTGACGGTGATCCTGCTTGCGTTCACTGCATGCACAAAGAGATCTGCCGCGCAGACATCGGTTGATTTGCAACTCAACGTGAACGCTTCACTCCGGTTCGTGGCGTACGGTGACACTCGCTTTCACGATCCCAAAGATACGGAAGCCGCGAATCCTGCCGTGCGCGTGGCGCTGGTGCAGGCCATCGCCGAGGTCAATCCTGCATTTATTTGTTTTACCGGAGACATCGTCTACAACGGATATGATGGGAACGATTGGAAGGTTTGGGATAGCGAAACCGCGATCTGGCGCGAGAAGAAGATTCCGGTCTATCCTGCGCTTGGCAACCACGACCTGCACGGAGACGAGAAGATTGCGCTGGGCAACTATTTCCAGCGCTTTCCTGAGCTGAAGAACAGCCGCTATTACTCGGTGAGAGCCGCTAATACGCTAATACTTGTGCTCGACAGCTCGCTCGACGAAATCTCGGGACCGCAAGGCCAATGGCTGGCCTCTAAACTGGATAACATTCCATCCGATGTGGATTTCGTCTTCCT